>JAESFR010000021.1_pt1 | contig 449534 bp, 402 predicted proteins | sample 9266191 | NCBI WGS metagenome assembly JAESFR01 (sample SAMN14503063, study PRJNA617104) | algae metagenome | isolation source: Pleurocapsa minor HA4230-MV1 and co-occurring heterotrophs from cement on... | place: USA: Nuuanu Pali Lookout, Hawaii | collected 2009-07-20 | reverse complement strand
GGAACCCCGTCCGCGACCAGCCGCCGAATCAATGCCCAGTCTTCCACCGAGATCACCCACCCAATCTGTCTGCGTGGCCTCGTTTTCGCCCGTCGTTAACACGTCAGATTGGAGCGTCGCCGACAGCATGCAGCGCCAGAGGACATGCAGGGTCGTCATGCTGATCAGTAGTCGACTCGAGATTCCCGATCGATGTCGAGTTCGGTCTCGTCTTCGCACCATGCGAGTAGGACTGCGTCCAGCTGGCGTCGGAGCCATTCCGCTGACAAGGCGGTTCCGGCAAGCAGATCGAGTTGTCTGATTCGTTCGTCGGCAGTTCCTGTCAGGTCGTCAGGTTGGGTCATGTTCGTGCTGGTCATGTGGAGTCCTTTCCTGTTGATGAGGCAGGCCGTAATGGTTGGGATGGGAGTCGCCAGCGGTCTCGGTCCGAAGCTCAGGTGGTGGCCGCGCGGCGCTCTAGTTCCGTGATCCGGTCCCGGAGCGGGGCGATTCGCGCTTCTACCTCGGCGAGCGTGAAGCGCTGAGGAATGTGCTGGGGGCAGTTCCAGTCGAAGGCCGTCACGTTCACGACAATGGCTGCTTCGACGACCGCGTTGTAGTCCGCGACCGCGAGCGACGAAACGAGCCGCGGGTCGTCTTGGATGCGGATAACGCGGGCCATTCCGAAGAGCTTGAGTCGTTGACGCCCCGGGTAGTCCACGGCGATGATCGCGATGCGTTGGTCACCAACGAGATTGCCTGTGGAGACGTGCTGCAGGTTGCCTCTGAAGTCTGCCCAGGCGATCGTGTGCTCGTCTGGGACATGGAGGAAGCCGGGCGGTCCTCCGCGGAATTGCACGTAGGGCCATCCGGTCTGGCTGACGGTGGAGAGATAGAAGCCGTCTCGCTGCGTGAGGAACGATGCCTCCTTCGGCCCTAGAGGGTCGGACGCTTCCGCGCCATCCGCGCGGCGCCTCATTCTGTCGTAGAACCCGGAACTGCCGTAGTCGTCCTGCACCCGACGCACATCCTCGGTAAAGGCGATGCATCCGTATTGTCTGCTCATTACTTGCCCTCCAGAGCTGCTATTGCCGGTTCGACTCATCTAGGGGGATGCGTGCGACGATCCGTGTGCCGATTTGGGCGGGACTCGAGAGGTCGATCGTTCCGTAGCTCGCTTCGATGCGGTCTCTGAGCCCGGTCAGGCCCGTGCCGCGAGACGGGTCGGCGCCGCCCACCCCGTCGTCCTCGATCGTGAGGATCAGCTCATCGGCATCTCCGGACAGCACGCACGACACGCTGACTTGTGTGGCTTGCGCGTGCTTGACTGCGTTGGTGATCGCTTCGGCGACGGTGAAGTACGCCGTTGTTTCGAGGGCTGCCGGCAATCGGGGAATGAGGAGCGTGAGATCAACGGGGATCGGGGTGTCGGCAGCCAGTGACTCGATGCCGGCAGCGAGCCCGTTGCGGCTGAGAGCTGCCGGCAGGATTCCGCGAACGATGTCGCGGAGTTGGCGATTCGCTTCCTCGGCGTGCGATAGCGCATCGGCAAGCAGGTCGGTGACGTCACCTCCGGCGCCAGAGGAGTCTCTCGCCAGCTTGAGGATGAGGATGGTGTGCACCAGGCGCTGTTGCGCGCCATCGTGAACATCGCGCTGCAGTCGTCGCCGAGCTTCGTCGGCCGCGGCGATCACGCGAATACGGGACTGCGTGAGGCCCGCCCGATGGTCGGCGTTGGCGATGGCGGCGGCCATGAGATCGGCAAATGGCTTGAGGCGATCCCTGCCATCAATCCGGCTGGGAGCATCCGAGTTGACGGAGAGGGTTCCCCACTTTTCGCCGTTGACGACGATGGGTGCTTCGGCGTGGTGAGCCCCGGCTGTTGACTGCGGCCTGACCTCGGCGATCAGGCGGGTTTCAGACGATCCGCCGCTTTGATCGCGAACGACCTGGGCCGATGCGGCGTTGAGAACGCGTGCTGCCTCTTGGACGACGGCGTCGAAGACCATGGGCAGCGGCGACTCGCGTGCCACAAGCTCGGCGACGTGGCGCACGGCTGCCTGTTCGTCGGCGAGGCGGCGCAAGATTTCGCGCGCTTCGGCGTTCGCGATGGCGGCCCATGTCAGTTGGGCAAAGCCCTCCAAGCGTTTTTCGGTGTCGGGGGGCAGCGGTCCGACTGGGGACGTCGACACGAACGCGCCCCACAACCGATCTTCGATGAAGACAGGAACTCCGACGCCGGCGCGTATGCCGTACTTGCGGACGATCTCCGCGCTGGGAAGCACATCAAAGTCGTCGACGCGCACGGCCTTCTTTGTCCGTGCCACCTGATCGGAAAGCGACCCCGGGGGGTGGACGACCCGAACGCCGGGCGGGACGGGGCCGCCGTGCGTGGCGACGGCCACGATCGTGTCCGCGCTTTCGAATTGAAGCAGGGTGACCTCTCGTCCGCTCAACTGGTCGGATGCCGCCTTGCAGATCACTGCAAGGATGTCGTCCATCGGTCTCGCGCTCGGCACTCCGCGTGCCGCGAGTTCAGCGATGCGCCTCAGCGACGCCTGTTCGTCGATGAGCTCGCTCAGATGCTGCCGGTTGCTGATCGCCAGCAAGCTACGCCCGGCCACTTCCCCGAGATCAGTCAGGTACTCGGTGGTCTGGCGAGGGAGTGCGGGCAGGGTCGTCTCGATGGAGAGGACTCCCACGTGCTCTTGCTGCGGCTCAACCGGAAACTCGAACCGGTTCGTCTGAGCGACTGAGGAGTTCGTGACAGACACGACCGGGTTGGTCGCCGAAACCACCACACCGCCCACGACGCTCAAAGAGGCGCGCGCCACCCCGCTCAGTTTCGCCGCGTACTCCACGAGGCGCGTGGCGAGGGCCGTGAGTGACGCATCGGCGGCATCCTGCTGGATCGAGCGCATCGTCTGATCGTGCTCTGCGACCGAACGAAGCTGGTTGCGGGCTTCGATGCTGTCGAACGAGGCGGTTACCAGCTGCGCGAACGCATCAAGGAGCGCCTCCGTCTGGGCGGGCAGCGGCCCAGACGGAGAGTTGACGTAGAACATCCCCCACGTCCGGCCCTCCACCACGATCGGCACCCCCACCCCGGCGGCGATCCCGAAGCGCACGGCCAGTTCTGCATCCGGCTGTCCTCGGTAGTCATCGACCCGAAACGGCAGGCCAGTGCGAAGGACCCGGTCAGGAAGCGTGGCGGGTTCGAAAGCAATACGGATGCCGGCTTCTGCCGGCCCAGCCGGTGAAGACAGGACGAGCAGTTCTCCCTCGCCGACGAACTGGGTCAGCGTCACGGGTAAGCCTGCTACCTGCAGCGATGCCTCACGGACGATCATGGCGATGACATCTGCATCCGCACCGGCACGAGCTATGAGATGCGCCACATCACGGAGTGCGCGTTCCTTCTCGACCAAACGGCGGATCTCTTCACGTTCCAGGTCGGTGCCGAACCGCTTCACAGGCGGTTCGGCACGGCCGCTCTCTGGAGGGTTTCGCTCGGCAGCGTCCGGCATGGGTCGCCAGCTCAGGCTCGTTGAGCGGTCAGGTATCGGAGCACCGCGCGGACGCGTCGGTGGTCGGCGCCTTCGGAAGTGATGGATAGCTTGCGGAATACCGCGGTGACGTGTTTTTCCACCGCTGCGTTGCTGATGAGCAGAGCGCGAGCGATTCCCTGGTTGGACAGGCCTTCGGCCATCGCGGCGAGGACGGCCCGTTCTCGAGGTGTGAGCGGCGCGAGCTCTTCTGGGACCGAGTGGGGCCGGAGCATGCGTGTGACGACCTCCGGGTCCAGAGCGCTCCCGCCCCGGGCAACCCGAGTCACCGCGTCGACGAAATCGTGAATGTCACCGACGCGCTCCTTCAAGAGGTAGCCGACGCCCTCGGGGCGGTCTCCGATCAGCTCGATCGCGAACTCCGGGTCGCAGTGCTGGGTGAGGAGGACGACGCCCATCGTCGGGATGCGTTCGCGCAGCTCGATCGCCGCCCGAAGTCCATCGTCGTCTCGGCGTGGCGGCATCCGGATGTCGACGACCGCGACGTCTGGGCTTTGAGCGAGTGTTTCTGCAAGGAACTCGACCGCGTTGCCCGTTTCCGCAACCACATTCAGTCCGCCGTCGGTCAGGACGCGCACGACACCTTGCCGGAAGAGAACATCGTCCTCGCCGACGGACACCCGTACCGGCTGGTCCTGGACGTCGATACTCATTGCCCTACTCGTCCTCGAGGACGGAGTGAAGAAGCGCACGGGACAGGTCGGTCTTGGGGATGAACGCCGCGGCACCGGCAGCGGTCGCCTCCGCCGTTGTCGTCGCGTCGCTGTCGGACGAGACGAGGATCACAGGTATCTGCCATGGCGCCTCTGCCAGGATTCTGCTCAGTTCGAGGCCGGTCCCGTCGGGGAGACCGATGTCGACGAGCGCGATGTCGGGTCGCGATTCGGCTACTCGCTGCAACGCTTCGGTCACGCTGCCTGCCTCACTTTCGGGCTGATAACCCCAGGTAGTGAGCATTCTCCTCGCCAAGTCGCGAAATCGCTCGTCGTCATCGACGATCAGGACTGACACGGCCATGGTCCCATCGTGCGACCAACGGGAGCAACTGAACGTAGGGTTTGCCGGAAATCTTCTCGGGTTTGCCGTGACGCGATAGCGCTACCAGTGGGGCACGCTGATCGCGTCACCCACTTCGAGCCCGAGGAGCACACTGTGAGCACCATCACCGTCGGCGAAGAGAACTCCGCGCCGATCGACCTGTATTACGAAGATCAGGGCACCGGCCGACCGGTCGTGCTCCTTTCGGGATGGCCGTTCGACGCCCGCTCGTGGGAGCCGCAGGTGCACCCGCTGCTCGACGCCGGATACCGAGTGATCGCGTACGATCGCCGCGGCTTCGGCCGGTCAAGTGCACCGATCAACGGATACGACTTCGACACTCTCAGCGCCGATCTGGACGTCGTGATGCGCACACTGGATGTTCGAGACGCCACCATCGTGGGCTTTTCTCTGGGTACCGGCGAAGTTGCGCGCTACATCGGCCGATTCGGCACCGAAAGGCTGGCCAGCGCAGTTCTCATCGAGAGCCTGACGCCGACCTTCGCGCTCAGCGAAGAGAACCCGAAGGGAGTGGATGCGGCTGGGGTAGCGGGCGTGCAGCAGGCGATCCTCGACGACAGATTCGCCTGGCTTACGGGGATGATGGGCAACTTCCTCAACCTCGACGACTACCAGGGCACGCTTGTCAGCGAAGACACCGTCCGTGCGCTGTGGTCCGCGGGCGCTGACGCGTCTCCGTACGCGACCTGGGCATGCCCGCAGACCTGGCTGGAGGACTTCCATGCCGATCTGGAACGGTTCGACGTGCCCGCACTGATCATCCACGGCACCGCTGACCGCATCCTGTCCATCGACGGGCAGGGTCGTCGTGCTCACGATGCCCTGCCGGCGGCGCGCTACATCGAGATCGAGGGCGGCCCGCACATCAACCCCGTCACCCACACGGCCGACGTCAACCGCGAACTCCTGCGGTTCCTTGCAGACCCGTCCTGACGGTCCGGATCTCACGACGCCGCCGGCATCATGTTCGACACGTTCACCAGCCGCTCCATCGACGTCGCGCGCGGCCCGATCTTCACGCTGATCGGCGGCGAAGGCCCTCCGATCCTGCTCCTGCACGGGTACCCGCAGACGCATCTGATGTGGCACGCAGTGGTCGATCATCTCACCGGCGATCACACCGTCGTCGTGGTCGACCTGCCCGGCTACGGTGCATCGTTCCGGCCCGAGACCGTGGACGATCACAGCACGTACTCCAAACGCGCCATCGGTGACGACCTGATCGAACTGATGCACCTCCTGGGCTTTCCCACCTTCGCGGTAGCCGGGCACGACCGCGGCGGTCGGATCGCCTACCGGATGGCGCTCGATCACCCGGAGGTGATCACCGCGGCGGGAGCATTCGACGTCGTGCTAACCGGAGAAGTCTGGTCCCGTGCCGATGCGCAGATGGCCCTGACCTACTGGCATTGGGCGTTCCTGGCACAGCCGGCGCCCCTCCCGGAGGATCTCATCAACGCGAACCCGTCTGCGTTCTTCGAACACCACGTTCGCGCACTCGGACTCGGCCGCACGGCACGCCGCTACCCCGAAGAGCTCATGTCCCAATACCGGGCTCTTCTCGATGACCCGAGCGTCGTTCACGGCATCTGTGAGGACTACCGCGCGGGGGCCGGAATCGACCGCGAGCAAGACGATCAAGACGCAGCGGCCGGACATCAGATCACCTGTCCTCTGCTCGTCCTTTGGAGCGCTTCGGGTGCGCTGCCCAAGTTCTACGGCGATGTGCTGGCCGTCTGGCGGCCATGGGCAATAGATCTGCGCGGCCGCGGCTTGGACGCCGGACACTTTCTCGTCGAGGACCAGCCTGAGCAGGTTGCGCACGAGCTTTCACAACTCCTGCCCCCGGGGAACAGGCCATGACGACGTCGGATCGCATCGTCACGCCGTTCGGACCCCAGGCCACCGCCGACGACGTCAGCGACGGCATCAGCCTGGAGGGCAAGCGCGCCATTGTCACTGGGGGCGCATCGGGCATCGGCATCGAAACCACCAATACGCTCGTGCGGCGGGGCGCAGCGGTGACCCTCGCCGTGCGGAATGTCGAGGCCGGCAAGGAGGTCGCCGACCGGATCATGGCCGAGACGGGGAAAGGTGACGTCGACGTCCGGCGACTGGAGCTGACCGATCACAGCTCGGTGCGGACGTTCGTCGACGGCTGGGACAGACCCCTGCACCTGCTGATCAACAACGCCGGCGTCATGGCCATCCCCGAGCGCATCGTGAACGACGACGGCTGGGAGGGACAGTTCGCGACCAACTTCCTCGGACACTTCGCCCTCGCCGTCGGGCTCCACGCGGCACTTGCCGACGCGCACGGTGCGCGGGTGGTGTCCGTCTCGAGCTCGGCACATCTGTTCTCGCCCGTCGTGTTCGACGGCATCAACTTCCGATTCCGGCCCTACGACCCTCTCCAGGCCTACGGGCAGTCCAAGACCGCCGTCATCCTGTTCGGGGTCGCTGCCTCCTCGCGGTGGGCCGATGACGGCATCACCGTCAACTCGCTGAACCCCGGCGCGATCGCCACGCCGCTGCAGCGCCACACCGGTGGGAAGCTCGCCACCCCGCTCCACCTGCAGAAAACCCCCGCGCAGGGCGCCGCAACAACGGTGCTGCTTGCCACCAGTCCGCAGCTCGAGGGAGTCAGCGGCCGCTACTTCAATGACAATCAGGAAGCCACGCCTGTCGATCATCGCCCGAGCGATGTCACCGAGCTCGTCAACTCCGTCGCTGAGTACGCCCTCGACATCGACGCCGCCGATCGCCTCTGGAACCTCGCCAGCCAGACGATCCGCTGAGACGAAGGAGCAAGCAATGAGCATGACCAGAATCGGTGCATCACCAGAGCGGCCGTACTCCCTCGCCATCGCCGCTGAGGGAAAGTTCATTTTCGTATCGGGCCAGATTCCGATGCGCGACGGACGGATGGTGAGCGGCCCGATCGGCGAGCAGACCGCCGCCGTCCTCCAGAACATATCCGACATCCTCACCTCGGCCGGCGCCGCCCTCAGCGACGTCGTCCGGTGCGGGGTCTTCCTCGCCGACTTGGACGACCTGGCAGAATTCAACGTCGCATACGTCGCGGCATTCGGTTCGACGCTCCCTGCCCGGAGCACTGTCGGTGTCGCTCTGCCCGGATACGGTGTGGAAATCGACTGCATCGCCGTCATCCCATGACTCAGACCTCGGTCGTTGCGGGGTATGCCGTACTGGGCCGCGCCGACCCGGTACTGGACCGACTGATCCAAAAGGTCGGGACTCCCGACCCGTTCGCCTTCCCCGACGGCGGACGCACCTCGGGCAACAACTTCGCCGGAATGGTCCTGCACATCATTGCGCAGCAGATCTCGATCAAGGTGGCTCTCGTGCTGTACGACCGGCTGACCGCTGCCCTCGACGCGCCGCCGACACCGGTCGGCGTTCTGCGTCTTGATCTGGACCAACTCAGGGCGCTGGGAATGTCCCACTCGAAAGCCTCGTATCTCCATTACTTGGCTGACGCCGTCGTGGCCGGGGATCTTGCCATCGACGCTCTCGACGAGGTGAGAGATGACGACGTCATCACTGCGCTCACGCGGGTGAAAGGCATCGGGCCCTGGAGTGCGGAGATGTTCCTCATCCACCAACTGCGGCGACCGGACATCCTGCCGGCCGGAGATCTCGGCATCCGCACCGCAGTGCAACGTGCATACACACTGACCGACCTGCCACTCATCGCCGATGTTCGTCAACGGGGCACCGCCTGGTCGCCGTACCGAACTCTCGCGTCCACCCTGCTCTGGCGATCGCTGTGATCAGTGGCTGATGGAATCTGTGAGCTCCTCGAGCAGGCTGGCGAGCTTGCCCACCGGCAATTCGGAGCGATCGAGCGCAAATCGCTCCACGAGGTCACTTGGCGAGGTGTATGCCGACTTCGTAGTTCCGTCGTCATCCCAGATCAGGATGCGGAGGGGCAAGTCGATTCCGGCGCGTGGGTTGGCCTGCATGAGCGTCGTGCCCACCGTCGGATTGCCGAAGATCGCGACGACTTCATCCGGCAGCGTGAGTCCCGCCTCGCGCGCCGCGCCAGCGTGGTCGATCACGGCGAAAAGCCGGACACCACGTTCCTCGAGTTGGATCAGCAGTCGAGACAGAACGTCGTGCACGGATCCGTTGCACTTGCGCTCAATCAAGCTTTCGTTCATCTCTCAACCCGAGAACTGACCGCCCGCCCGTCACTGCTCCAGTGTCGCGATGGGCTTGCCCGTCTCCACGATGTACGTCGACAGCATTTTTCCCGTGTCGGGGCCGAGGTCGGTCGCGTTGTGGGGGACTCCTGGAGGGATGAGGAAGCCGTCACCGGCGTTCAGGATCTGGGTGGTGGCGTCTTCGCGCTCCATGCGCACCTTGCCGGCGACGATATAGCCGACCTCCTCCCCGGGGTGGTGGTGCCATCCGGAGGACACGTCGACGGGGATCTCCGTGAGGACCTGAACAATGTCTCGTCCGGGGATCGATGAGGAAGCGTGTTGGATCTCGGTGCGCTTGAGCCTTCCCCGGAGCTCGTCTGCATCCCGCCCGACGGCATCAGGAGTGGAGGGTGAATCGTTCATGGTGTTCTCCTTGAATGTTCCTATTTCTGGAGTGTTTCTTCTGGAGTGCGGCATTGACGCAGTGACGCGGCTACATGCTGGTGGTCGCGGCGGCGGCTTCGCGGATGAGGTTGAACACCTGCGTGGCTTCGGGGATGCCGACGGTATGCGATCCGCCCTCGACCTCGATGGTCTTCCTCGAGCCGGCGCGGTCGGCCATGAAATGGTGCACGGCGACCGGAATGTTCTTGTCGAGCTCGCCGAAGAGGAACCATGACGGGACCGACTTCCATGCCGGCTCGCCCGAGGCCTCGCCAAAAGCAGACTCCTGGATGGGCCGTTGGGTGACGGCCATCACCGCGGCGACCTCGGCGGACGAATCCGCCGCGAACTGCTGGTGATATTTGTCCTGTTCGATGTACAGGTCGACTCCGCCGCCGGGCAAAGTCACTGACGCGAGTGTCTCCGCGAGCGTCGAGCCAGGCAGCTTCCCCGCGAGCTCACCGGGTGTTTCACCTGCCTCGGGCGCGAAGGCGCCGACGTACACAAGTGCCTTCACCTGCGGGTTGCCTGCACCGCCGCCGCTGATCACCGTGCCGCCGTACGAGTGGCCTACGAGGACGATGTCGCCGCTGATGTCCGCCAGAGTGGCTCGCAGGTAGTCCGAGTCGAACGCCACACCGCGAAGCGGGTTCGCGACCGCGATCGCGGGGTACCCGTCACTCAGCAGTAGCGTGATCACCCCGCTCCAACTCGACGACTCGGCGAACGCGCCGTGAACGAGCACGACCGTCGGCTTGGAAGTGGATCCCTGGGTGATGCTCATCTCGCTGTCTCCTCGATGGCAGTTGAGAACGGCGGCGCTACGGAGTGTCAGTTACTCCGAACGAGCCCCACCGTTGGCTTCCTGCTCGCTTCAGTTGATTAGGAGTTTTCGCGGCTGCGGCCAAATGCGCGCCCGGGTCAGCCGGAGAAGTTTTCCGGAGAACCCCACTCCGAATGCCACTCCACTTAGCGCTGGCGGGCGAGCCGGTGACGATGTCACACTGGATGCGACCGGGGCGATCGGTCAGTCGAGCGGGTGACCGACGTAGCCCGACTTTTGTGCCCACCGCGTGCCCACGAATGAACACGAATCAGCCCGATCGAATCGGATCGAGACGTGAATCTCGAAGGCTCGAAACGGCGAGATTCCGGGGTTTTCCGATCGAGAAGGAACGAGAAGGACCGAACCTCTTCGGGTTCAAATCCCACCGTCACCGCCATTGTGAGCCGGATCGACCTCCTTCTGGGGAGGTTTCGATCCGGCTCCTTCCTTTTGGATCGTTCTCGTTCCTGCTCGATTGTGGGCAGGGGCTGATCAGGGATTTCCTCCGGTCGCGCAGTCGCCGTCGTCAACCCGGGTGCCGCACACATGCTGGGAATGCGACGGACAATAGGTGCCATGCACCACACATCGCTCGATGCGCTTGCGACTTTCGCTGCCGTTGCGCGGGCAGGTTCGGTGACCGGCGGCGCGGACGAGATCGGGCTCACGCAGTCGACCGTCTCCGCGCAGGTTCAGGCGCTTGAGCGTGAGCTGGGGTACCGGTTGTTCGAGCGCAGTTCTCGAGGGGTTTCCCTGACCCATCGCGGCCGAGCGTTGCTGGCCCGGGTGGGGGGTGCGGTCGATGCCGCCGCGCAAGCGGCAGCGGAGGCGACCGGTTCAGCGATGTCGGAGCACACCGTGTTCCTCGGTGGGCCGGCGGAGTTGCTGTCACTGGTCGTGCTCCCACAGCTCCGGGGGTGGGCTCCGCGCGAGGTGGACATCCGCGTCGAGTTCGGCCAGACCGTCGCACTTCTCTCCAAACTCGAGGCAGGTGAACTAGACCTCGTGGTGAGCACGACGCAGCCGCGAGTACGGGGTGTCGAGTTCGTACCCATCGGCGACGAGCATTTCGTCCTCGTGGTGGCGCCAGAGCTGCTCGGGCAATTCCGCAGCGACCCTGACGGGCTTCCGATCGTCGCGTACGACGAGCATCTTCCGATCATTCGCCGTTACTGGCGGACCGTGTTCGACCGCCGTCCGGCCCCGAGCCGGGTCCCCGTCACGGTTCCCGACTTGCGCGTGGTCGCCGACCTGGCCGCAGCGGGAGTCGGGATGACCGTCCTGCCGGCGTATCTGGCGGCGCCCTACCTCGCCGACGGCAGGCTCCTCGATCCCCTCGCGCTGGATGACCCGCCGCTGAACACGATGTACCTCGCCAAGCGTCGCACCCGTACCGGTCGCGCACCCGCCGTCGAGGCCGTGGCTGAGCGCCTCGCGGCGCTGCTGCGACCGTGACCGGTGAACCGGCGGATCGACGGTCCACCGGTCACGGTCCGGGAGGCTCAGGGCTCGAGGGGTTCTCCGAACGACCGCTCGCGCTCCCGAAGCAGTGGAACCGCTCCGTCCCGCGCCAGCCTCACGAAATGCTCGGATTCGGCATGGGCGTGGAAGGCGCGCTCGTCGGCGTACACCTCGAAGATGCGGAACACGCCGGGGCGCTCGGCATCCTCGAACGCCTGATAGGCCAGGTTGCCGCGCTCAGCCCGGCTGGCCGACACCAGTTCCGTGAGGAAGGCGCGAACCTTGTCTTCTTCGCCCGCGCGGGCGACCCACACAGCGTTGCACGCGAACGCGCTCATGCCGACAGAAGGGCGGCGATCTCGCGGCCGACGCGGGTGGCCGACTGCAGATTCTGGCCCGTCACGAGGCGCCCGTCGACGACGACCTGCTCGGTGAAGTTCGGTCCCGGGACGTGGGTTGCGCCCTGCTCCGCGAGCGCGTCGGCGAGGAGGAACGGCACGACGCCGGTCAGCTCGACAGCTTCCTCTTCCGCGTTCGTGAATCCGGCGACGCGCTTGCCGGACACGAGGGGCGTGCCGTCGCTGAGAGTGATGCCCACCAGCGCGGACGGGCCATGGCACACGGCGGCCACGACACCTCCCCGCTCGTACACCGTGCGGCCGGTGAGATTCACCGCCGGGTTATCGGGGAAGTCCCACATCGTGCCGTGTCCGCCCACGAACAGCACGCCCGCGTAGCGCGCAGCGTCTACGTCGGCGAGCCTCGGGGTATCCGCCAGCTGCGCCGCGATCGACGGATCGGCGAGGAACGAATTCTGGATCTCGTCGGTCTCGTCGCGCCCATCCTGTGGGGGCACACCCCCCGCGATCGACGCGATCTCGACACGGTAGCCGGCATCGGTCAGCTGCTTCCACGGATGGGCGGCCTCACCGACGTAGTAGCCGGTCTTCCGCAGGCCCGCGAGATCGTCATGGCTCGTGAGCACCAGAAGCACGGTCTTGTCGTTCATGTTCTCCTCTTTTCGACGCTGTCAGGAACTCGACGCTAGACACTCGCCCGCATCCCCAGGCAAACGAGTCTCCGATGTCGGCCATCGGAGACTCGGAGAACCGAGGCGTGCCTCGACGGGAGTCACAGCGACCGGCACGTCACCTCGTTGCGAGTCGGCAGGCTGCTCGCGCGTCACCCTCCCACGGCCCCGGGCGGCAGCCTCGGTCATCGCGTCGTCGATCTCGGCCAGAGCCTCTCGAGCCAGTCCCTCGACGAGGGAATCACGGGTGGGGAAGTGATGGATGAGTCCTCCCTTGGACACGCCGGCCGCATCTGCGACCGCGTTCAGGGAGGGGATCGCGCCGGCGTCGATCGTGAGCCGGCGGGTCTCGGACAGAATCCGCGCACGCATGTCGTTCGCGATGAAAGTCACATGCATGCCGCCGGCATACCTGCAGTCACTGCCTTGCAATAAGCAGACAATATAGCTTAGAGTGCAGTGACTGCAGGTTACTGAGGAAAGGTGAATCACTATGGCGACCACGGATGCCGCGGGCACGCGGCCGGCGATACTCAGGGCGAGATCCCTGACCCGGGTGTACGGGAAGGGGGAGGCGGCATTCACCGCCCTGCGCGGCGTGGATGTGGAGATCGGTCGGGGCCGGTCACTGGCCATCGTGGGGAAATCGGGTTCGGGCAAGTCGACGCTGATGCACCTTCTGGCGCTCCTCGACCGCCCGACCGAGGGGGACATCGAGGTCGACGGGCGTCCGGCGTCGCGTCTGAGGCCGAGCGAGCTGAACCCCCTGCGCAACAAGACCTTCGGATTCGTCTTCCAGCAGTTCTTCCTCACCTCGGGTCAGACCGTGTTCGAGAACGTGAGCCTGCCGCTCGTCATCGCGGGTGTGCCGGTGCGGGAGCGTCGTGAGCGGACGATGGCTTCGCTGGACGCGTTGGGTCTTGCCGATAAGGCGAAGAACCGCGCGACCGACCTCTCCGGTGGGCAGAAGCAGCGAGTCGTCATCGCCCGCGCACTTGTGAATGAGCCTTCGGTGATCTTTGCGGACGAGCCGACCGGAAACCTCGACACCGCCACGGGCGCCCAGGTCGAGGACATCCTGTTCGGCCTGCAGCGCGACAGGGGAATCACCCTGGTCGTGGTCACCCATGATCACGACCTCGCGGCGCGGTGCGACAGTGCGATCACGATCGCGGACGGTCGCATCGTCGAGCGGGCGGGGGTGGCGGCATGAAGACCACCGACATCGTGCGGATGGCGTCCAAGAACGCATTCCGCAGCAAACTGCGCACGACCCTCACGGTGCTCAGTCTCTTCGTCGGCGCATTCACGTTGACGCTGACGACCGCGCTCGGCGCAGGGGTCAACGACTACGTCGAGCGGCAGGTCTCCACCCTGAGCAGCGGCGACATCCTGCTGGTCAGTCCCGCGGCGACGGTCCAGGCCGAGGATGAGGGGCCGACTGAATATGACCCGGACGGTCGCCAACAGGGTGCCGGAGGAAATCCGCTCACTTCCGGCACGCTCCTCAACAGCGACGACATCGACGCCATCGAACAGATCGACGGTGTCCGCAGCGTCGAGCCGATCAACCAGATAGCGGTGGAATGGATCGCCGCATCCGACTCGTCCTCCGACACCCGGTTCGACGTCGACATCAATCCGACATCGTCGATCGGGCGCAGCGACCTCATCGCCGGAGACCAGCTCGACCAGGACAGCTCCCAAGATCAGATGGTGCTGCCGGAGGAGTTCGTCGACGCGCTGGGCTTCGCCGACGCGGAGGACGCGATCGGCCGAACCGTCACCCTCGGCTACATCGACGCTGAGCAGGCAGAACAGCAGGTCACCGCGACGGTCGTCGGCATCGCCCGAGCGAGCCTTTTCGCTGCGGGGGCCGGAGCGAACGCCGCTCTCACGACCGTGATCGCCGACGCCCAGGCGGTCGACGGCCAGCCCGACGCATGGCCGCTCGCGGTCGCCCAGCTCGAGCCCGCGGACGGCGAGACCGTCACGGCCGACGAGATCCAGAGCGCGAAGGACGACCTCGCCGACGCGGACCTCGCCGGCCAGACCATCGAGGATCAGCTGGGGATCGTCCAGACGGTCATCAACGGCATCATCGGGGTGCTGAACGCCTTCGCGGTGGTCGCGTTGATCGCCGCATCATTCGGCATCATCAACACCCTCCTCATGAGCGTGCAGGAACGCACCCGCGAGATCGGTCTGATGAAGGCCATGGGGATGTCCAACGGCAGGGTCTTCAGCCTGTTCAGCCTCGAGGCGGTCTTCATCGGCTTCCTCGGGTCGGTGCTCGGGGCGCTCGTGGCCATCGGCATCGGTTCCGTGTTGTCGGTGGCCCTCGCCGGCACGGTGCTCTCGGGACTGCCCGGGCTGCAGATCATGCTGTTCACCCCGGGCAACGTCATCGGCGTGATCGTCGTCATCATGCTGATCGCGTTCCTCTCCGGAGTGCTCCCTGCCCGTCGGGCGGCGCGCCAAGACCCGATCGAGTCGCTACGGTACGAGTGACGCAAGGAGCCCGCAGATCATGTCGACCCCACCCCCGAACCGCCGCCGCGACGCGGTCGAGAAGAGCGCCCTCATCGAGCGCGCCGCGATCGACCTGGTCCTCGAGCACGGCTATGACGCGGTGACGGTCGACATGATCTGCGAGCGCGCGGGAGTCAGCCAGCGCACCTTCTTCAACCACTTCAAGACGAAAGACCTCGCCCTGCTCGGACCGGGCGGTCCGACCATCGACCAGCGGGCGGCCCGCGAGTATGTTGTCGCAAAAGGTCCGGTCCTGCAGGGCGCCGTCGAACTCATCCACATCGAACCGGGCCAGATGGCGGCCGACCCCTCCCTCCTCGCCGCCCGGATCCAGGCCGTCGGCAGCAGCCCCGCGCTCGTGGCGCGGCAGATGGAACGCCTCTCGATGATCGAGGAGGAGTTGAAGGAGATCATCCAGCTCCGCCTGCGTACGCAGTGGCCGGACGAGGATCACGCCGCGCTCGCGGCGCAGGCCGAACTCATCACCCACCTGCTTGCCGGCCTGATGCGCTACGTCGCGATGAGCTGGGCGGACGCCGTGCGCCGCGGGCAGGCGCCCGACGTCGATCCCGACAGCATCCGCACCGTCCTGGAGAGCACCATCCGCAAACTCGGCTGACCACCCCGATCTCACACTCGAGGCACGAATCCACCCTGCGATCATCGCGCGCGGGGCCATCAGCACAAGTTCTGCAGCATATCGACGAACCAAATGTCGGAATCAGGCAAATGGTGCCACAGTGGATTGAAACGTTAAACCCGGTCAGCGAACGCTGACGACAAGGATGTCACGAAAGGGTGAACATGTCACACCACGAACGCCTCGCGGCTCGCCGTTCGGCACTTCTCGCCGCACCTCTCATCGGAGCCCTGCTTCTCGCCGGATGTTCCGGTGGGGCTGCGAATTCCGCCGGAGAGGACGATGGGTCCGACGGCGATGGCCAGGCCGTCGGCTTCTCGATCATGGTCGCGCAGTCCAATGACGCCGATGACTACTGGGCGCAGTTTGCTGAGCAGTACACGGAGGCGACCGGCGTCGAGGTCGAGGTGATCCCCTACCCGGGCGATGCCTACAACACTCAGGTCACGACCCAGCTGCAGGCCGGCAATGCGGCCGACATGATGATCCTCTCCCCGGGCACCGGGCAGGCGATCTCGGTCGTCACCCTCGCTGAGGCCGGCTTCCTCGAGCCGCTGGATGACACGTCGGCGGCTGTCATCCCCGAGGGCACCGAGGCGCTCTACGAGGTCGACGGCGAGATCTACGCACAGCCGGCGGCGCTGAACCCGACGGGCTTCATCTACAACGCCGCCGGTGCCGAAGAGGTCGGCATCGACGAATTCCCGGCATCGTACGAGGACATGCTCGACGCGTGCGGTCTGGCTCGCGATGGCGGCAAGTCCTTCAACGTGCTGGCGGGTTCGGCTCCGCCCAACAACGGCCTCCTGGCGATGGTCATCTCTGCGACGCAGGTCTACGGGCCGGACCCGGACTGGAACGCACAGCGCGCTGCGGGCGATGTCACGTTCGCCGACAGCGCGTGGCGCGATGTGCTGGAGACGATCGTCGAGATGAAGGACACCGGGTGCTTCCAGGACGGCGTCGAAGGAGGAACGTTCGACTCGATCACGCAGGGCATCGGCGGTCAGACGTCGCTGACGGCGAGCGTGCCCGGTTCGGCAGCCAAGTCGATCGGCGACGCGACGGGACTCGCGCTGACGGTTCAGGCGTTCCCGGCGGCATCGGGCGAGGAGCCCACCATCGTCGCCTCTGCCGGCTACGCGTGGGCGATCAATGCGGCGTCCGAGGACGATGTGAAGGCCTCGGCTCAGGCGTTCCTCGACTGGGCGGCCGAGCCCGAGCAGGCTCAGGCATTCGCCGACCTGTCCGGCCTGGTCGCGATCACCGGCGTGGACGCCGCGAACCTCCCGGAGCCGTACCAGCCGATCGGTGAGCTGCTCGAGCAGGGCAAGTTCGTTGATGCCCCGCTCGCCACATTCCCGAACCCGGGCGTCTATGAGGCGCTGACGGTCGGCATCCAGGGTCTGCTGACCAGTCAGAAGACCGTCGACGAGGTGCTCGACGAGATGGATGCCGCATGGGACGCGTGAGTTCCTTGTGAGACCGGATGCCGCTCGGGAAGCGCCCGGGCGGCATCTGTCGTCGTGTCACAGAGCATTACCTTCGACTGAGGAAACATCATGAACACACTTGAGAACCTTCTCGTCGAGCAGATGGATCATCCCCTGGGCGTGTGGACGCGGCATCCACGGTTCTCCTGGCGGATCCGCACGGACGAGACCGATGTGATCCAGACCGCGTACGAACTCGAGGTCGAGAGCGTGGGTGAACCTGGACGGGCATGGCGGTCGGGCCGCGTCGAGTCGCGGGAATCGGTTCTGGTCGCCCTCGAGGGATTCGAGGCGCGGTCGGCCGCGGTGTACCGCTGGCGCGTGCGGGGCTGGGTCAACGAGTCGGACGAGCCCACGGCCTGGGCCGAGTCGAGCTTCGAGACGACGCTGCTGGACCCGGGGGATTGGCGCGCGCGCTGGGTGGAGCCGCAGCAACTCCCCGTCCGCACGGACGGTGCCGCGAACTTCCAGGAGCTCTTCCACCTGCGCATCGAGAGCCCGCCGGAGGAGCGGCTGCTGCCGGCGCCGTACATCCGTCAGCGGTTCCGGCTCGAGGGAACGCCCGTTCGGGCGCGCCTCTACGCCACCGCCCACGGCATCTACGAGGCGCAGATCAACGGCACGCCGATCTCCGACGAGCTCTTCGCGCCCGGGGTCGAAAGCTACGACATCCACCTGTCCTTCCAGACGTACGACGTCACCGATCTGCTCTCAGGTGGCGGCAACGTCGTGGGATTCGTCCTCTCGGATGGGTGGTACGCCGGCCGGGTGGGAATCCTCGGGTCAAGTCGCGGGTACGGAGACACCCTCAAGGCACTGTGGCAGCTCGAGGTCGAGTACGCGGGCGGGGGGCGCCAGACGATCACGTCGGACGGCACGGCGGTGTCCTCCACCGACGGGCCGATCCGGTACGCCGACCTCGCCGTCGGGGAGCGGTACGACGCCCGCATCGACTGGCGCGGATGGAGCACCGTCGACTTCGACGACTCGAGGTGGACTGCGGTCGCAGAGGTGGACATCGACCAGTCGCTGGTGCCGTTCGTCGGACAGTCGGTCAGACGAATCATGGAGGTTCCCGCGAAGGAGATCCTCCACACCCCCGCCGGCGAGACGGTGGTCGACTTCGGGCAGGTGATCGCCGGTCGCGTGCGTTTCCGTGTGCGAGGCGAACGGGGCCGCACCGTTCGCCTGGAGCACTCGGAAGTGCTCGACCAGCACGGGAACTACTTCAGCAACATCGTCGGTCCGAACAAGGACCAGACTGATGTCTATGTCCTCGCGGGTCACACCGCGGGCGAGACGTGGGAGCCGTCGTTCACCTTCCACGGGTTCCGGTATGCGCGTCTGACCGGCTTTCCCGACGGAGTGAGAGCCGAGGACTTCGTCGCCGTCGTGACCTCCTCGGACCTCCCCGTGATCGGGCACTTCGAAACATCGGACGCCCGGCTCAACAGACTGCACGCCAATGTGGTGTGGAGTCAGCGCGCGAACTTCCTCTCCATCCCGACCGACTGCCCGCAGCGCGAGCGCTACGGGTGGACAGGCGACCTGCAGATCTTCGCCGAGGCTGCCGCGACCAACATGGCCGTCGGTCCGTTCCTGTCGAGATGGCTGCGGATCGTCCGCGACGACCAGCTCGACGACGGTCGCATCATGAACATCTCGCCTAGTCCTCCACAGCTGGACTACCTCATGGACGGACCCGCGCCGAGCTACGACGACCCGATCATGCTGTTGGGCTCGTCGGCCGGCTGGGGAGACGTGATCGCGATCGCACCGCTCGTGCTCTTCCGCCATTTCGCGGACCGCCGTGTGCTGGAGGAGAACTACGCCGCGATGACCGCCTGGGCTCAGTACCAGATCGACAGCGCGGTTTCCGGGCTGCCGCCGCGTCTGACCGGCGTCGCACTCACTCCTGTGCAGCGAGATCGGCAGCGATTCCTCTGGAACAACGAGCCGAACTTCGGCGACTGGCTCGCCCCCAGCACTCTGCGCGGGCCGGATGCCAGTCAGATGACCGCGCCTCGACGCACCGGAGAGGTGATCGGGTCGCTCTACCACGGTCACCTCATGGACGTCATGGCCGACATCGCCGGCATCCTCGGCCGTGCCGACGACGCCCAGCAGTACGCCGAGCGCGCGCGGGGCGCCCGCGAGGCCTTCGCCGCGGAGTACATCGACGCTGAGGGGCGCATCCCGGGCGACCTGCAAGGGCCCTACGTGGTCGCGCTCGCCTTCGGATTCGTCCCCGACGACAAGAAGACCGCCGTCGTCCGGCAGCTCGTCGACCTGATCCACGAGGCCGGCGATCATCTCGACACCGGTTTCCTGTCGGTGCAGTTCCTGCTGGACGTCCTGTGGGACAACGGCCAGCGTGAGCTCGCGCGCACGCTCCTGTTCCAGGAGTCGGCGCCGTCGTGGCTCTATCAGGTCGCCCGCGGTGCGACCACGATGTGGGAGGGATGGGAGGCGATCCGACCCGACGGGACCGTGACCGACCTGTCGTTCAACCACTACGCCTTCGGATGCGTCGACGATTGGCTCTACCGCCGGCTCGCCGGCATCCGGCTCGAGGGGCCCGGCTACCGGGAGTCCCGTATCGAGCCCGACGTCACCGGTCCGCTGACCCATGTGTCAGCGGGCATCCAGTCGCCCTACGGCGAACTCGCGGCTCGATGGATCAAGGACGAGGACGGCACGGTGGAGCTGGTCGTGAGCGTTCCGCCCAACACGACGAGCACGCTCCGCCTTCCGGATGCTGCGCTGGGTGTCCAGGTGAACGGGTCCGCGGTGGGACCGGAGCACCCCCTGACGTTCCCCGTCGGCTCGGGCGAGCACACCGTGAGGTTTCTGCTGGGGAGCTAGATCGTTTTCGCCTAGATGTCACTCCGGTGGATCAGCACCACGAGCTGAGCCCGGTCGTGGACGTCGAGCTTCCTCATCGCGTTCCGCACAGTCGGTCGTCTCTGGGACCCCGCGGAAGCGGCGGGACCTTCGGCCCGGGTGCCGGCAGCGGCGCCTGCGTACCGTGAGGGGCATCAGCCCGGGCATCCCGACCCGTCGTGGGGAAGGGTGCTGGGTACGCCGCGATCGCCGCGAGGTCGATCCGTCAATGAAGGGAACGGAAATGAGCACCGTCACCAAGACCGGCTGGACCGGATGGATCACGTTCGCCGGGGTGATCCTCATGGTCAGCGGTATCTTCCACGCCGTCCAGGGGCTCGTGGCCGTCATCGGCCCGGACGCCTACTACGTCGTGACGGAAGGATCTCTCTGGCTGTTCGATGTCGCGGGGTGGGGCTGGTGGAACCTGATCATCGGCATCCTGTTGATCCTCGTCGCGGCGGCGCTGTTCGCGGGGCAGACCTGGGCGCGGGTGGTCGCGATCATCCTCGTGATCTTCAGCGCGGTCGGGCAGCTGCTGCTGATCCCGGCGCAGCCGTGGTGGTCGCTCATCGTGATCGCGATCGACGTGCTGATCATCTATGCGCTCGTCGTGCACGGACGTGAGATGCGCGAAGACGCCTGAGCGCAGCGCGAGAGGCGTTCACCGGGGAGCCTTGCCCCCGGCGAACGCCTCTGCCACGCTGACGTCAGGTATGTGCTCGAACACGCCTCGTCGGGGGACATCGCCGTCCTCACCTGCCCGAAGGAGCTCTTTGTGCTGAAGAAGATACTCGCCGCGATCGGGGTCGGAACCCTCGTCGCCCTCGGCGGTGCGACCGCCGCCCAGGCGGATGTGCCGGTCACGCTGACGGCCGATCCGACCACGATCACGCTGGGCCAGTCCTCGACCATCACCGCGGCCGGGCTGGAGGACGGGCTGGAGGCGATCTTCAGCATCAGCGTCCCGATCCTGCCGAACGACGAGGGGATGCTCGATCCCGAGTCCGTAACGGTGGCGGGTGGGACCGCGGTGACCGTGTTCACGCCGAACGCGGCCGGCACGTACGTGATCGACGTCTCGACGCCGTTCAGCGAGGGCCCGATCGCGAGCGTCGAGATCACGGTTCAGGAGCGGCCGGCCATCACGCTGACGGCCGATCCGACCACGATCACCCTCGGGCAGACCTCGACCCTGACGGCGACCGGACTGGAGGATGGGCTGCAGGCGATCTTCAGCATCAGCGTCCCCGTCCTGCCCAATGACCAGGGCATGCTCGATCCCGAGTCCGTCACCGTTGCGGGTGGTCCCGCCATCACCACCTTCCGGCCGAACGCCGCCGGAACGTACGTGATCGACCTCTCCACCCAGTACAGCGAGGGCCCGATCGCGAGTGTGACGATCACCGTGCTGGCGGCGCCCGTCACGCCGACCACTCCGGTGCTGCCCGCGACCGGCAGCGACGTCTCGCCGTTCGTGTTGTGGTCGGGCATCGGTGCGGTGCTCCTCGGTGCGGCGCTCATCGGGACGCAGGCCCTCCGGAAGCGGTCGCAGCAGGGCTAGCGCAGACCCGTGGGACGTGAGAAGCGCCGGCACCTCGCGGGGTGTCGGCGCTTCTCCGTGTCGTCAGATGCTCCGTGTCGTCAGATGCTCCGTGTCGGAGCCGGTGGCGTCGGCGTCGATGCTCTGACCCGGCGACCGCACGGGCGACGAGGCCGCCTCCGCCGAGGCGCGCCGTGGTGTCGCATCACGTCGGACCAGACGGCCGCCGATTCGGTGTGTCCGATCGGGACCGCGATGGCCCCCACGCGCTGTTCAGCCGACGAAGAGGCGGAGCACCAGAATGCCGGCGAGCGTCGTGTAGAACGTGAACATCCCGACGAACCACCACTTCCAGACGCGCAGCCGCCGCGCGCTCGCGTCGTACTGCATCCGCGCCTGGTCGATATCCTCCCAGGTGGGTCGGATCAGTCCGCTGAAATCGGACGCGGTGGGCTGGGGTGTGCGTTCGGTGCCGTGCATCGGGTGGGCCTCTCCTCCGCGCACGCTGATACGCAGAAGATCTCGGCGGATCGGCCCCAACCGATCCCTGTCGATCTCTTCGACGTGCCAAGTCTGACCCGGCAGAGCCTCACCGCCCCCGGGCTTGACAGCAGCACGGGCTGTCATTACTGATGCCCGGCTGCTGCCCGCATCCCGCCTTCAGCACGAGAGCCTGCGCCGCGCGGCCTCTCCTCAGGTGGTGTCGCGGCCTCCGCCGTGCGCCGACGGCTCGGTCGGATCGATCTCGTCGTAGATGACGTTGGCGCCGCTGCGCGCGAGTGCCTCCAAGCCTTCCCGCATCATCCGGATCCGCTCGGCGGAGTGGCCTGTCCAGTCGTGGAGCTCGCCGATCACCCGCACCGGTTCGCGCGTGCGGTACGACCGGGTCGGATTACCCGGGAACTTCTTGTCGGTCACGTTGGGGTCGTCTTCGAGCGGCCCCGTCGCTTCCACGATGTAGATGCGCGCGCGTCCGTCGCCGACGGACAGCTCCGCTCCCCAGGCCGCCGCGTCGAGCGTCTCGGTCACATAGACATGGTTCGCGGTGCGGCCTCCGCCGTAGTTCGATCTGCGGCCGGGGACGATGAGGTCTCCGACGGACAGTGCGGCCTTCGTGCCGTGCAGGAGCGCTCCGGACTCGTGGATCTCGAACGGGACAGGATCGTCCATGTGTGCATCACCTCGCTCACACCCTAGGACGGCACTGCGCACGGAATCCCTGCCCGATCCCCCCCCACCTCTAATCGACAGGTGTAGATTAAAAGCATCCGGAGCTTTCCGGCCCCGGTCATCGTCGACAGGCGGGCCTGCGTGTCCGCAGGAAGGTCATCATCATGGGACGAGTACAAGGAAAAGTCGCGCTCATCAGCGGAGGCGCTCGCGGAATGGGCGCTGCGCACGCGAAGCTCCTCGTCGCGGAGGGCGCGAAGGTCGTCGTCGGCGACATCCTCGACGAGGAAGGTGCGGCCCTGGCCGCCGAACTGGGTGAGGACAACGCACGGTACGTCCGTCTCGACGTCACGGACTACGGTCAGTGGGAAGCGGCGGTCGCGGCCGCGACGGGCGCCTTCGGGCGCCTGGACGTCGTCGTCAACAACGCCGGCATCGCCAACTTCGGGCCCATCGAGGACTACGGGCTCGACGACTGGTCGAAGATCCTCGACATCAACCTCACGGGTGTGTTCTACGGCATCAAGGCTGCTGTCCCGGCCCTCAAGAACTCCGGTGCGGGCTCGATCATCAACATCTCCTCGACCGCCGGACTCCAGGGCTACGAGGCGCTGCCGGGCTACACCGCGGCGAAGTTCGGCGTCCGGGGGCTCACCAAGAGCGCCGCGCTGGACCTCGGCCGCTACAACATCCGGGTCAATTCGGTCCACCCCGGCGTGATCCGCACGCCGATGACCGAGAGCCTCGACACGCCCCAGAACCACGTCGCGCTGCACCGTGTCGGTGAGCCGATCGAGCTGTCGAACCTCATCCTGTTCCTGGCCAGCGATGAGTCGAGCTTCTCCACGGGCGCCGAGTTCGTGGCCGACGGCGGTGAGACCGCGGGCCTGGCGCACTACGAGTAGGGTGACCGGGTGATCGACGCGCGGCAGGCCAGAACGCGGCTCGCCCTCGACGGTGCGCTGCATCGCCTGCTCGCGTCGACACCCCTCGACACGATCAGCGTGTCGCAGCTGTGTCGCGAGGCAGGTGTGCACCGCACGACCTTCTACGCGCACGCTCCCACCGTCTACGCGTTCGCGATCGACGAGTTCACGCGGCGGCTCGACCAGATCTCGGCGGTGGCGGTGGCTCCCGGAGAGACCGACACCGACGAGATCGCCGAACGCTACTTCGAGTCCCTCGTGCAGCTGCTCGAGCACGTCGCGAGCGAGCGGTCCGGCTACCGCGCGCTCTTCGGCGCCTCCGTGCGCGGCGCCTTCCGCTCGGTGCTGACCGAGCGTCTGCGCCACCGCGCGATGCTGGCGATCGAGGTGTGGGGAGCGCGCGCGGTGCCCGGCATCCCCCAGACGGAGCAATCGCGCGCGGAGGCGAGCGCGTTCATCGCGGGCGGGTTGGTGAGCGTGATCGAGACGTGGGCGTTCGGAGACGACGTGGATGCCGCGGCCGCCGCCCGGCGCGTGGGCACGCTCATGCCCGCCTGGTGGCCCGCCGCTCCCTAGGCAGCGTGGGTGGTCTTCCCGCACCGGCGAGGGGAGCACCCCGTGAGCGGAGGTGATCCCGTGAACGGAGGTCGGAAGCGGCACATGTGCGCTTCCGCTCGCGAGACATCCTCCGCTCACGGGATTGTGCGCGGGCGCGTGGGCTGCTCGGCCGGTCAGTCGCCGCGGACGAACTCGCTCGGCGGAAACGAACGGGCGACCACGCCGCGGAGCGTCGCGAGCGACGCGTCCGGCCCGAACCACCCGTGCGCGCGCGCCTGCACGAGCACGTTGCCGAGCGCCGTCGCCTCGACCGGGCCGGCGAGGACGCGGATGCCGGAGCGATCGGCCGTCGCCTGGCACAGGAGCCGGTTCAGCGAGCCGCCGCCGACGATGTGGACGACGTCGACCCCGCGTCCGGTCAGACGTGCGCCGGTGTGGACCGCATCGGCGAACGCCTGGGCGATGCTCTCCACGATCGTGCGGGCGAGCGCCTCCCGCGTCGCGGGCGCCGTCAGGCCGGCATCCGCGAGCACCCCCCGGATGCGGGCCGGCATGTCTCCGGGTGCCGACAGACGCGGATCGTTCGCGTCGAACACCGGGATGTCGCCGGTCACCGCGGCGGCGGCATCCAGCAGGGCGGGCAGGTCGATCGGGGCGCCGTCCTCCGCCTCCCACGTGCGCACGGATTCGCTGAGCAGCCACAGCCCCGTGACATTGTGCAGGAAGCGCACCCTGCCGTCGACGCCGGCCTCGTTCGTGAAGTTCGCCGCGCGCGCGGCGTCCGAGACGACCGGGGCGTCGAGCTCCATGCCCACGAGGCCCCACGTGCCGCAGGAGATGTAGACGGCGGTCTCGGGATCGGCCATCGGCACCGCGACGACCGCCGAGGCCGTGTCGTGGGACCCGACCGCGATCACGGGGAGCGCCGCGCCGATGCGCTCGCGCGCGGCACCGGCGAGCGTTCCGAGCGGCGTACCGGGGTCGACGAGCGGGGGCAGAGCGGATGCCGGGATGCCGAGTCGCGCGGCGAGCGCGGTGTCCCACTCGCCCGCGTCGACCGCGACGAGCCCGGTGGTCGACGCGTTCGTGCGCTCGGCGACGACCGCGCCGGTGAGCAGGAACGCCACGAGGTCGGGGATCAGGAGCGCGGCATCCGCATCGGCGAGGCGCGCGTCGGTCACGTACTGGTACAGCGTGTTGAACGGGAGGAACTGCAGGCCGTTGCGGCGGTAGAGCTCGTCGAACGGCGCGATCGCATGGACGTGCTCGACGCCGTGCCTCGTGCGGTCGTCGCGGTAGTGGAACGGCTCGCCCCACACCTCTCCTGCGCTGACGAGTCCGTAGTCGACCGCCCATGAGTCGATGCCGATGCTCGCGATGCCGGGCTCGCGGCGCAGCGCTTCGCGCAGCCCGTCGACGACGCTCCGGTACAGCCGCGTGAAGTCCCAGTGGAGGCCGTCGGGGCGCTCGACCGGGCCGTTCGGAAAGCGCGCGACGGTCTCGAGCTCGAGGCCCGTCGCGGTGACCCGCCCGATCATGACGCGTCCGCTCGTGGCCCCGAGGTCGACGGCGGCGACCGCGCCCCCGCTCATCGCAGGAACGCGGCGGCGACGCCGGAGTCCACGGGGATGTGCAGGCCCGTGGTGCGGGAGAGCTCGGGGCCCGTCAGCACGTAGACGGCGTCGGCGACGTTCTCGGGCACGACCTCGCGCTTGAGGATCGTGCGCTGCGCGTAGAACTTGCCGAGGTCTTGTTCGTCGACGCCGTAGGTCGCGGCGCGGTTTGCGCCCCAGCCCGAGGCGAAGATGCCCGAACCGCGGACGACGCCGTCGGGGTTGATGCCGTTCACGCGCACGCCGTGCTCGCCGAGCTCGACGGCGAGCAGGCGCACCTGGTGGGCCTGGTCGGCTTTCGTCGCGGAGTACGCGATGTTGTTCGGCCCCGCGAACACGCTGTTCTTCGAGGAGATGTAGATGACATCTCCGCCCATGCCCTGCTCGATGAGCGCCTTCGCCGCTGCTTTGGAGACGAGGAACGACCCTTTCGCCATGACATCGTGCTGCAGGTCCCAGTCCTTCTCGGTGGTCTCCAGCAGCGGCTTCGAGAGCGAGAGCCCCGCGTTGTTGACGACGAGGTCGATGCCGCCGAACGCGAGCACGGTCGCGTCGATCGCGGCCTGCACGCCCTCGGCGTCGGCCACGTTGGCGGCGACGCCGATCGCGACGTCCGTGCCGCCGAGCTCTGCTGCGGCGGCCTGCGCCTTCTCCAGGTCGAGGTCGGCGACGACGACGCACGCGCCCTCCGCGGCGAGGCGGGTGGCGATCGCCTTGCCGATGCCGGATGCCGCTCCCGTGACGAACGCGATGCGCCCCTGGTGGGTCTTCGGCTTCGGCATCCGCTGCAGCTTGGCTTCTTCGAGCGCCCAGTACTCGATGCGGAACTTCTCCGCGTCCGAGATCGGCGTGTAGGTCGACAGCGCCTCGGCGCCGCGCATCACGTTGATCGCGTTGAGGTAGAACTCGCCGGCGACGCGCGCGGTCTGCTTGTTCGCCCCGTAGCTGAACATGCCGACGCCGGGCACGAGCACGATGAGGGGGTCGGAGCCGCGGATCGCGGGGCTCTCGGCGGTGGCGTGCGCGGCGTAGTACGCCTGGTAGTCGGCGCAGTAGGCCTCGTGCAGCTCCTTCAACCGGGCGATCTGCTCGTCGACCGATGCCGTGGTCGGCAGGTCGAGCAGCATCGGCTTGACCTTCGTCCGCAGGAAGTGGTCGGGGCAGCTCGTGCCGAGCGCCGCGAGTGCCGGAGCCTTCTCCGAGGCGAGGAACGCCAGCACGCGCTCGTCGTCGGTGAAGTGCCCGACCATGGGCTTGTCGGTCGAGGCGAGACCGCGGATCGTCGGGGCGAGGGCCGCGGCGCGCGCCCGGCGCTCGGCATCCGGCAGCGCCTCGAAGCCCGGGCGTGCGGCGCCGAACGGGTCGGCCTTGCCGTGCGTCTCGATGTATTCGGCGGCCGTGTCGATGATCCACGTGGAGTTCCGCTCGGCCGCGTCGGACGTGTCGCCCCACGCGGTGATGCCGTGGCCGCCCAGGATGCAGCCGATCGCCTGGGGGTTCGCCGCCTTGATCGCTGCGATGTCCAGGCCCAGCTGGAACCCGGGGCGCCGCCACGGCACCCACACCACCTTGTCGCCGAAGACCGCCGTCGTCAGCGCCTCGCCGTCGGCGGCCGTCGCGATCGCGATGCCCGAGTCGGGATGCAGGTGGTCCACGTGCGCGGCATCCACGAGGCCGTGCATCGCGGTGTCGATCGACGGGGCAGCCCCGCCCTTTCCGTGCAGGCAGTAATCGAACGCCGCGACCATCTCGTCCTCGCGCTCGACGCCGGGGTACACGCCCACGAGCGCGCGCATACGGTCCAGTCGCAGCACGGCGAGCCCGGCCTCGGTCAGGGTGCCGAGGTCGCCACCCGAGCCCTTGACCCAGAGCAGCTCGACGGGCTCCCCGGTGACCGGGTCGATCTCGGTGCCCTTGGCGGAAGTGTTCCCGCCGGCGTAGTTCGTGTTCTTCGGGTCGGCGCCGAGGCGGTTCGAGCGCGCGATGAGCGCAGCGGCGGCAGTGTTCGTCATGAGGAGGTCCTTTGGAGGAGGGGTGCGGTGGGAAGGGCGGCGAGGCGCGCCGCGATGCGGTCGAGGGAGCGGGATGCCGCCGGTTCGTCGAGACGGTTCAGGTGGCCGTGCTGCGTTCCGGGCTCGGTCACGACCTCGATTTCGCGTCCGGCGGCGGCGAGCGTGCGTGCGAACACCTCACCCGAGACGCGGAGCTCGTCGACGTCGCCGTTGATCATGAGCGTCGGGGGGAAGTCCGCGACATCCGCCGGGGTCGCCAGGCCAGGGATGGCCGCGAGCGGCGCATCGTCCACCGGCCCCCCGAGGTAGTTCAGATACATGCCGAGAACGGCATCCGGCCGGAAGCGATCGGCGTCGGGCTGTGCGTCGAGCGCGGCGCGGAGCGCGGCATCCGGTGCCGGCTGCACCGCGAGGAGCGTCGGGTAGGCGAGCACGACGAGCGCCGGAAGCGTCCCGCCGCGACTCTCGAGCAACCGCAGCACGGCGCCCGTGACGAGGTTCGCCCCGGCGCTCGCGCCCCCGATCGCCATGCGGGCGGAGTCGATGCGAAGGCGCGCGGCGTGCGCGACCGTCCATCGCCACGCGGCAAGGACATCGTCGGATGCCGCGGGGTGGTGCACCCCACCCCGCGGCTCGGCACCGATCGCCGCAGCCCACTCGGCGCTCAGGGGTGCCAGTCGATAGTCCACCGACACGACGGTCGTCCCGCGGGCGGCGAGCGCGCGGGAGACGCCGTCCGCTTCGGGCATGTCGAGATCGCCGCCGGCGAAGCCGCCGCCGTGCGCCCAGACGAGCCCGGTGCCGTTCGGTCGTCGCGCAGGGTAGACCCGCACGAGACCGTCGGCGGCGGAGTAGGGATCGGTCACGGGATCAGGCCCCCCAGCCGGCCTGCGTGCCGCCGACGCGCTCGGCTTCGATCTTCTGCTGGTAGCCGGATGCCGCGTACGCGGCCATCGGATCGGCCGGCAGGCCCCGCGACTCGCGCCATTCGGCCAGCGCCGGGCGGACGTCGGTGTAGAAGGCGTCCATGAACACCGCCTGCGCGCCGAGGACGTCGTTCGCGGACTGCGCGGCCTGCAGTGCGGGCTGGTCGATCAGCAGCGCGCGTGCGGTCATCTCCTGCACGTTGAGGACGGAGCGGATCTGCCCGGGGATCTTCGCTTCGATGTTGTGGCACTGGTCGAGCATGAACGCGACGTCGGGGTTGTTGAGGCCCCCGCCGCGGATGACCTCGACCAGGATCCGGAAGAGCTGGAACGGGTCGGCCGCGCCGACGATGAGGTCGTCGTCGGCGTAGAAGCGCGAGTTGAAGTCGAACGAGCCGAGCTTTCCGAGCCGCAGGAGCTGCATCACGATGAATTCGATGTTCGTGCCGGGCGCGTGGTGGCCGGTGTCGAGGCACACCATGGCGCGGTCGCCGAGCGTCGCCACCTGCGCGTAGGAGGTCCCCCAGTCGGGAACGTCGGTGTGGTAGAACGACGGCTCGAAGAACTTGTACTCGAGCACGAGACGCTGTTCGCCCGTGAGGCGTTCGTAGATCGTCCGCAGCGAGTCGTTCAGGCGGTCCTGGCGGGCGCGCATGTCGGTCTGACCGGGGTAGTTCGAGCCTTCGGCGAGCCAGATCTTCAGGTCTCGCGATCCGGTGGCGTCCATGACGTCGATGCAGTCGAGGTGGTGGTCGATCGCCTTGCGGCGGATGCGGTCGTCCTCGTGCGTCAGCGCGCCGAACTTGTAGTCCTCGTCCTGGAACGTGTTCGAGTTGATCGTCCCGAGCGCGACACCGAGGTCTTCCGCGTGCCGGCGGAGGGCGCCGAAGTCGTCGACCTCGTCCCACGGGATGTGCAGCGCGACGCTCGGCGCGAGCCCGGTCACCCGGTTCACTTCGGCGGCGTCCGCGATCTTCTCGAAGGGGTCGCGCGGCGTGCCCTCCGTGGTCCACACGCGGAAGCGGGTGCCCGAATTGCCGAACGCCCACGAGGGGAGTTCGATGCCCTGCTGGGCGAGCTGGGACTGGATGTCGGCGGAGAGGATGCTCACGGTGCGTCGCTTTCGTCGTCGGATGCCGCTCCGTCGGTGGAGGCGGCCAGTTGGTCTTCGAGGTGGAAGATCTCTGTCAGGGGGGTCGCGGCCTGGTCGGGGCGGCCGGCGAGGTCGAGGAAGAACCGGCTCATCTCGGCCTCCCACTCCGCCGCGACGGGAGAGGCTGCGAGGTACGCCTGCGCCGCCGCGTCGTCGTCGGTCTCGTAGTAGCCGATCAGCCGGCCGCCGTCGGCGAGGAAGAGCGAGTAGTTGCGCCGACCGGCGGCGGCGATCTCGGCGAGCATCTCGGGTCGCACCGGCGTGTGGCGACGGACGTACTCGTCGAGCAGCTCGGGCCTGATCTGCAGCTGGAAGCAGACCCGCGTCGGTGCGGACGGGCTCGTCATCGAGATATCTCCTCAGGACCGTCGGCGAAGAAATCGCCGCACATGAATCGTTTCAATGAGGATAAAGGCCTGCCGACGCGATCGTCAACACCTCTCCACCCCTCAAAGCCCGCGCAACGCACGAGGGCGCGGTCGCCGACTCGGGGCTGCGGTATGTTCGGCTCACCATGACCGCCAACATCCGCGATGTCGCCGAGCGCGCCGGGGTCTCCGTCGGCACGGTCTCCAACGTCCTCAATCACCGCGACAAAGTCTCGCCGGATGCCGTCCGCCGGGTTCGCGAGGCCATCGCGGAGCTCGGATACGTGCGCAACGACGCGGCGCGTCAGCTGCGCGTCGGCCGCAGCTCCACCGTGGGGCTGGTCGTCCTCGACGTCCGCAACCCGTTCTTCACCGACCTCGCCCGCGGCGCCGAGCGCGAGGCGGCGCAGCACGGACTGTCGGTGATCCTCGGCAACAGCGACGAGGATGTCGACCGCGAGGCCGCCTACCTCGACCTGTTCGAGGAGCAGCGCGTGCGCGGCATCTTGATCTCGCCGTATCGCGAGGTCGGGGAGCGACTGCGCCGGCTGCGCGAGCGCGGAACGCCCGCCGTGCTCGTGGACCGCCGGAGCGAAGACCCGCAGTTCAGCTCCGTGAGCGTCGACGACGAGCTCGGCGGACGCCTCGCGGCGGGTCACCTCATCGAGACCGGCCGGCGCCGCATCCTCTTCACCGGCGGTCCGTTCGACATCCGGCAGATCGTCGATCGGCGTGCGGGCGCGCAGGCCGCGGTGAGCGGCGCCGCAGGTGTGTCGCTCGAGACGGTTCCGACGCCGGCCGCGAGCGTCGCCGACGGGCGGGCGACGGCCGATGTGATCGCGGCCCGGCCGGCCGCCGAACGTCCCGACGCAGTCTTCGCGGCGAACGACCTCGTCGCGATGGGCGTCCTGCAGGGACTGGCCGGTCACGGCATCCGCGTGCCGGAGGACATCGCGATCATCGGCTTCGACGACATCGGCTTCGCTTCGGCCGCCGTCGTGCCGCTGTCATCCGTGCGGCAGCCGAGCGAGCTGATGGGCGAAACCGCACTGCGCATCCTGCTCGACCAGATCGCCGACCCCGACAGCGAGGCCCAGCACGTGGTGTTCGAGCCCGAGCTCGTCGTGCGCGCGTCGACCGCGCGGGCGGGCTGAGCCTCGGCGGGGGGAGCCCGACCTGCGTCCCCCGGATAGGGCTCAGGTCGCGGAGTCGAGCGTCGACAGCATCCGGCGTGCGATCGTGCGATCGATGTCGTCGGGGACGGGCTGGGCGCCGCGCGTAAGCGTCGCCCCGGCCGTCACGACGCGCTCGAGGGACAGCGCCTGCAGGAGGAACCCCAGGTCCATCGACTCGATCGAATTGCCCTTGGGCTCGTTGCCGGCGAGGTTGAACATCCGCCCGTTCGCCAGCAGCACGACGTGCCTGCCGTTCGGCAGGTCGATGCGCTCGACCGCCGGGATCATCTCGGTCATCGACACCGCGTGGCGCTTCAGGGTCGTGACGTCGATCTCCCACGGAAAGTGGCCGATGTTGCCGATGATCGCGCCGTCCCGCATGCGCTCGATCACGTCGTAGCCGAGCACGTCCGGGCGCCCGGTCACGGTGATGAACACGTCGCCCCACGCCGCGAAGTCGTGGGCGCCGCCGACGCGGAAGCCGTCGAGCGCCGCTTCGAAGCTCTTGATCTCGTCGGGATCGACCACCGCGACCCGCGCCCCGAGGGCGCGGAGGTACTGTGCGATGCCCCGGCCGCACCAGCCGTAGCCGAACACGACGAATCGCCGCCCGGGCACCATGACGTTCGTGAGCCGCATGAAGCTCTCGACCGTCGACTGGCCGACGGCGTGCTTGTTCTCGCCGATCGCCTTCAGGAGGCTGTCGTTGATCACGATCACCGGAAAGTCGATCGCGTCCGCGAGCTCGCCGCGCAGGCGGTCGCCGCCGCTCGTGGTCTCTTCGGTGCCGCCGATCGCGGTGCCGGTCGTGCCGCGCGCCGCGAGGCCGGCCGCGAGGTCGGCGCCGTTGTCGAGGAGCACGTCGGGTGCGTGGTCGAGCACGCGCGCGACGTTCTGCTCGTGCTGCGCGAGCGAGTCCTCGCGCGAGCCGAACACCGTGACGCCCGGAACCGTGTTGAGGTGCGCGACGACGTCGTTCTGCGTCGAGCCGAAGTTCCCGGTCCCGACGAGCTCGGCACCGCCGGCGGCGAGCACCTCGACGAGCACGGCGGTCTTGGGCTCCACGTGCAGCGACATGCCGATGCGGTGGCCGGCGAAAGGCCGGGTCGCGGTGAACTCCTCGCGTGCGTCGGCGAGCAGTTTCATGCGCGAGCGGATCCAGGCGACGCGCGCGGCGCCGGTCGCGGCGAGCTCGTGAGCGGTCATTCAGCCATCCTGCCTGCGGCGCGGTCGGATGCCGGTCACATGGCCCTCTCCGGCAGCGAGCAGCTCCCGCAGCCGCTCCGCCTCGGCGGGAGGCATCGGGTACCCGTGCTGGGCCTCCGGGTAGCGGCGGCTGCGAACGTCGTCGGCGTACGCGGCGACCGCGGCGATCATCGGCTCGCGCAGCTCGGCGTACCGCTTGACGAAGCGCGCGGTGTGGCCGTCGTAGATGCCGAGCAGGTCGTGGAACACGAGCACCTGGCCGTCGGTGCCGGGACCGGCGCCGATGCCGATCACGGGGACGTGCAGGTCGGGCATGAGGGCATCGGTCGCGGCGGTCGGGATCGCCTCGAAGACGAGCGCGAAGCATCCCACCTCCTGCAGCGCGAGCGCACTCTCGCGCACGGCCAGCGCCTCCTCCGCCGTCCGCCCCTGCGCGCGGTAGCCGCCGATCGTCGCGGCGGTCTGCGGCGTGAGGCCGACGTGGCCCATCACCGGGATGCCCGCGCCGATGATCGCGCGGGCGCGGTCGACGGAGGACCCGCCCCGCTCGATCTTGACGGCGTCGGCGCCGGCGGACTTGACGAAGCGCTGCGCGGTGGTGATCGCCTGCTCGTCCGAGCCCTCGTACGAGCCGAACGGCAGATCGGCGACGAGGAGAGGCGTGGACAGACCGCGGCGGACGGCCGCGGTCAGCATGAGCATCTCGTCGACCGTGACGGGGACCGTGCTGTCGTGCCCGAGCACGGTCATCGCCGCGGAGTCGCCGACGAGAACGATGTCGACCCCCGCGGCATCCGCGATCTGCGCGCTCGGGTAGTCGTACGCGGTGACCATCGCGATCGGCTGCCCGTTCGCCTTCTGCTGGGACAGGCTCGCGAACGTCGTGCGGGGGCGGGATGCCGGCACCGGCGCGAGCGGTCGGGTGCTCATGACTCCGGCCGATCGGCGTCGGCAACACGCGGGAGGGGGACGGGCGGGATGGCGGTCATGAGCGCGGTGCCTCCAGGATGCGGTTGTCGATCAGGCGTGCCGGGCCAACTTGGGCCGCGACCGCGAGGAGGGCGGCCGGGCCGACGTCGTCGAGCTCGGCGAGGTCATCGGGGGAGCGAAGTTCGAGGTACTCGGGCTCGATGCCCGCGTCGGCGAGCACCGCGCGCGCGGCACCGAGTACCTCCGTGGCGCTCGTGCGACCCTGCGCGACCGCGGCTTCGGCGGCGTCGAGTGCGCGGTTCAGCGCGGTCGCGCGCTCGCGCGAGACCGGGTCGAGATACGTGTTGCGCGAACTCATCGCCAGGCCGTCCGGCTCCCGGACGATCGGGCACGCCACGATGCGGACGGGCATGTCGAGGTCGCGGACCATCCGGCGGATCACGAGCACCTGCTGGGCATCCTTCTGCCCGAAGTAGGCCACGTCGGGCGCGACGATCTGGAAGAGCTTCGTGACGACCGTCGCGACGCCGTCGAAGTGGCCGGCCCCGCGATGGGCCCCGCACAGCACCTCGGTGATGCCGGCCACGTGCACCGTGGTCGCGAAGCCGTGCGGGTAGATCTCGTCGTTCGGCGGCGCGAACAGGACGTCTGCGCCCGCGGCGGCGGCGAGCTCGGCATCCCGCTCCTCCGTGCGCGGGTACGACCCGAGATCTTCGTTCGCGGCGAACTGGGTCGGGTTGACGAACAGCGACACGACGACGAGGTCGTTGTCCGCGCGCGCGGCCCGCACGAGCGACAGGTGTCCTTCGTGGAGCGCGCCCATCGTCGGGACGAGCCCGATCGACCCGCCGCGGGCGCGCGCCTGCTGCACCGCGGCGCGGACCTCGTGGATCGTGCGCACGGTGATCACGAGACCGCCGCCGTCCTGCCGGCGAGCGCGCGTGTGCGCTCGCCGAGGGCGTCGAAGAGCACGAGCTCCTCGGGGGCGTCCGCTGCGATCGCGGCCCGCTGTCGGGCGACGGTCCGCTCGTCTCCGCGTGCGACCGGGCCGGTGAGGGCGCTCTCGGGTCCGCGCGCCGCCCAGTTCTCGATCGTCGTGCGCACGAGCGGGGCGAGCAGAGCGCGGGCCTCGTCGGGCGCGAGTCCGGAGCCGGCCGCGACCCGTTCGGCGGTCGCGAGGAGTGTGACGGCGAAATTCGAGGCGATGGATGCCGCGGCGTGGTACCCGGCACGCTGGGCGTCCTGGAGGGGGAACGGGCGCGCGCCGAGCAGCTCTGCCAGCCCGGACGCGACGTCGAGCGCGGCTGGGGTGCTCCCGGCGACCGCGCAGCCGATGCCGCGGAAGGCCTCGAGGCCTTCGTCGCCGGTGAAGGTCTGCAGCGGATGCAGACCGAAGTCGACCGTGCCCTCGACAGGTGTCGCGCCCGACATGTGGCCGACGAACGCGGCGTTTTCAGCGCCCGCGGTCGCGGTGGCGGCGGCCGGGATCTCGGAGTCGGGCACGCACAGCAGCACGACGTCCGACGGCGGGGCGTGCTCGCCCCGGCCGAGGGGGCCGAAGACCTCGACGCCGGCGGCGCGGAGCGCCCTCGCAGTGGCACGTCCGAGTCGACCGCGACCGACGATGGTCACGGTCGCGATGACGCGGCGTGCAGGGTGCGGAGTGGAGATCATGAGCGCACGCATCGCGGCTCGGGCGATGCGACAGCTCAGTATCCCGCATTCGTGGATCGGGCCCAAAAGCCTCCGGTCCGGTCGTGTGACTGTCCCGCACGCCGCGGCGGCGGCATCCCCTCGTCAGAGTTTGCGCAGCAGGACCGTGCCGACGGTGTGGTCCGCCGTCTTCTGCAGGATCAGCCGGGCGCGGTGCCGGGTCGGCAGCACGTTGTCGACGAGGTTCGGCAGGTTGATCTCGTTCCAGATCCGCGCCGCCGTCTGGGCCGCGTCGTCGTCGCTGAGCCCGGCGTACACCTGGAAGTAGGACTCCGGGTCGGTGAAGGCGCTGCGCCGCAGCGACATGAACCGGTCGATGTACCAGCGCTCGATGTCATCCGGGTCGGCGTCGACGTACAGCGAGAAGTCGAACAGCTCGCCGATCGAGGGCTCGCCGGGTGCCGGTGGGGGCTGGAGGACGTTCAACCCCTCGACGATCACGACGTCCGGCCGGTGCACCGTGACGTGCGCGCCGGGGACGATGTCGTAGTGCAGGTGCGAGTACACCGGAGCGTGCGCTTCGGGGGCGCCGCTCTTGATCGCGGTGAGGAACTCCAGGAGCGCCCGGCGGTCGTATGACTCGGGGAAGCCCTTGCGCTTCATGAGCCCGCGGCGCTCGAGCTCGGCATTGGGGTGGAGGAACCCGTCCGTCGTGACGAGCTCGACGCGCGGGGTGTCGGGCCAGCGGCTCAGCAGTTCGCGCAGCAGGCGCGCGACGGTCGACTTGCCGACCGCGACCGACCCGGCGATCCCGATCACGAACGGCGTCGTGGAGTCGGGTTCGTCGAGGAAGCCGCTCGTCGCGGCGCCGAGCTCCTTCGCAGCGCGGGCGTACAGGCTCAGCAATCGGCTCAGCGGCAGGTACACCTCCGCCACCTCGCGGATGTCGAGGTGATCGCCGAGGCCGCGGATCTCGGCGATCTCGGCGTGCGTGAGCGGCTGCCGCATCTCGGGCGCCAGACGGGCCCAGTCGGGCCGGTCGATCTCGCGGTACAGCGCGGGCTGCACATCGGGGCCGATGATCGTCACTGCGCTGCATCCGACGGCGGGGTGCGCGACGGCGGGGGGCCCGGCTCGAGGAGCGCGACCACCCGGTCGAGGATCGCGTCGGCCACGACCTGCTTGTCGCCCGACACCTCGGCGACGACCTCGCCGGATGCCGTCAGCACGAGCGCGTCATTGACGTCGGAGCCGAAGCCGCGGCCGGCGCCGACGGGATTGGCCACGAGGAGGTCGGCGGGTTTGCGGGCGATCTTCTGCCGCGCGAGCGCGACGAGTTCCTCACGATCGGCGGCGGTCTCGGCGGCGAACCCGACGACGACGCGCCCCGGCACGGGGTGTGCGACGAGCTCACCGAGAACATCGGCGGTGCGGCTGAGGGTGAGGGTCAGGGTGTCGCCGCGGCCGTCCTTCTTGATCTTCCGGTCCGAGACCTCGGCCGGTGTGTAGTCGGCGACCGCGGCGGCCATCACGACGACGGATGCCGCGCCGGCGCGGTCGTGCACGGCTGCGGCCAACTCGGCCGCGGTCGCGACCTCGATGGTTTCGAGCCCGGCGTCCCGGAGCGCGCCGGCGGGCGCGGCATCCAGGTGTGCGGCGATCACCGTGACCTCGGCGCCGCGCGTCGCTGCGGCCAGGGCGAGCGCGACGCCCTGCTTGCCGCTGGAACGGTTGCCGACGAAGCGGACCGGATCGATCGGCTCGCGCGTGCCGCCCGCGGTGACGAGCACCCGGCGGCCGGCGAGGTCGCCCGACGCTGCGCCCGCGGCGGCGTCGGCCGTGCCCGCACCGGCACCCGCGGCGGTGAGGGCGGCTTCGACGATCGCGCTCGGCTCGCTCATCCGCCCCGGACCGACGTCCGCGCCGGTGAGCGGTCCCGAGTCGGGACCGACGATCACGACGCCGCGACGGCGCAGCGTCTCGACGTTGGCGACCGTCGCCGGATGCTGCCACATCTCGGTGTGCATCGCGGGTGCGATCACGAGCGGCGCGCGACTGGCGAGCACGGTCGTGCCGAGCAGATCGTCGGCGATGCCGGCCGCGAGCTTCGCGATCGCGTCGGCGGTCGCGGGTGCGATCACCACGACATCCGCCTGCTGACCCAGCGAGACGTGCCGCACGGCGGCGACGTCGTCGAAGATCGAGGTGTTGAGCGGATTGCGACTGATCGCCTCCCACGTCGGCGCGCCCACGAACCGCAGCGCAGCCTCGGTCGCGATCACCCGGACGGTGTGCCCGGCGAGCACGAGATCGCGCACGACCTGCACCGCCTTGTACGCGGCGATCCCCCCGGTGACCCCCACGACGACGTTGAGCGAGCGGCTCATGTTCTCCTCGAATCGCTGACACGGGCATCGGCGGCCCCGGCACGTGCTGGCTACATTCTGCCCGCATCCGCCGGCCCGCATCCGCCCGGTCCTGCGGATGGCGCGCCGGCGACGGCGGCCGCCCGCACACGTGCGTCGCGTGCCATCCTGGACGCACCCCTCGCGCGGAGCCGTGCACCGACCTGGTCGATCCGACTCCGGCCGACCCTTTGATCAGCAGGGAGAGCCGCCATCTGCACCGTCGTCGTCCGTGTCCCCTCCTCGTCGGAGAAGCCGACCCGCGTGCTCGCGATCCGCGACGAGGATCCGGAGCGGCCCTGGAGCCCACTGGGACGCTGGTGGCCGGAATCGCACGGCGGTGTCGTGGGGGTGCGCGACGTGCGCGCCGGGGGCGCGTGGCTCGCCGCCGATGCGGATGCCGGGCGCCTGGCCGTCCTGCTCAACCGCGCCGACACCTCCCCGCTGGCCGAGTCCGACATCGTCTCGCGCGGGTCGCTCGCGCTCGAAGCGGTCGCGGGGCGGCGGCCGCGGCATCCGCGCACGCACGGGTTCAACCTCGTCGACGTCCACGGCCCCCGCACCGAGGTCCTCGCGTGGGACGGGCGACGGCTGCGTCGTGAGCGCCTGTCACCCGGCACGCACATGGTCGCGCACGACGGCGTCGACGACGCCTCCACGCCGCGGATCGCGCGATGGCTGGCCGATTTCTCCGCCGCCGAGCTGCCCGCGTCGGGCGAATGGTGGATGCCGTGGATCGACGTCCTCGCCCGGTCGACCGACCTCGAGAGCACGGACGACCGCGCGCTCATCCGCGACAACCGGCCCCACGGGTACCCGACGCAGTCGCTTCTGGTGTGCGTCGCCGCGGTGACCGCCGACGCCGTGGACATCCGCCACCGCACGCTCGATCGACCGGGCCACTGGTCCGGATTCTGAGGCGCGAGCGGTCGCGCGACGTCACTCGTGTTCGGGGAGCACGGGCGTCGACCACCCCGGATCGCGCCCGAGCTGGGTGGCCCGGGCGACGGATGCTGCGCCGTAGCGCTCGCGCACGGCATCCAGCACCTCGTCGAGACGTGACCCGTCGTCCCATTCGATCGGCAGTTCGGGCGGCACCGCGTCGGCGTGACCGAGCTGGGCGAGTGAGATCCCGATGAGCGTGATGCCGCGCTCGGTGATCTCGGGGAGCGCGGCCGTGAGCAGACCCCGCGCGATCTCGAGCAGGAGCCCCGTGCGGTCTGTCGGCGTGCGCAGCGTGCGCGAGCGCGTGGCCTTCGTGAAGTCGCCGAACCGCAGGCGCAGCACGACGGTCCGGCACACACGGTCGCGTTCGCGCAGCCGTCGTGCGAGGCGGTCGACGATCTGGGTGAGGAAGAGGTCGAGCTCGTCGGGGGAGCGCGGCCGGGTTCCGAGGGCGCGCTGCGATCCGATCGATCCGCGCCGGCGCGTCGTGTCGACCGGGCGGGGGTCGCGCAGCCGCGCCAGCGCGTGGAGGTGTGCTCCGGCGGCCCGCCCGAGCAGCCTCTCGGCCGTCGCCTCTTCGAGCTCGGCCAACTGCCCCACCGTGCGGATGCCCTGCCGGTGCAGCTTCTCGGCGGTCACGGCGCCGACGCCCCACAGCCGCTCGACCGGCAGTGGGAGCAGGAAGGACTCCTCGCGATCAGGTTCGACGATCAGCAGCCCGTCGGGCTTGCTGACCGCGCTCGCGACCTTCGCGAGGAACTTCGTGCGCGCGATGCCCACCGAGATCGGCAGCCCGACCTCGCGTCGCACGCGCTCCCTCAGCCGCACGGCGATCTCCTCGGGCGTCCCGGCGATGCGGCGCAGACCGCCCACCTCGAGGAATGCCTCGTCGATCGAGAGCCCTTCGACGAGCGGTGTCGTATCGCGGAAGATCGCGAAGACGGCCTTGCTCGCGGCCGAATAGGCCTCCATCCGCGGCGGCACCACGACGGCATCCGGGCACAGGTCGCGCGCCTGCCGGCCGCCCATCGCCGTGCGCACGCCGCGCGCCTTCGCCTCGTAGCTCGCGGCCAGCACCACGCCGCCGCCGACGATCACGGGTCGCCCGCGCAGCGCGGGTGCGTCGCGCTGCTCGACCGACGCGTAGAAGGCGTCGAGGTCGGCGTGCAGCACGGTCGCCTCGCCCCGCATGCCGCGCCTCCCGCCGTCCCGCCGCCCTGTCGCCGGACGTCGAACGCCGGCCGTCGTTCGCTGCAGTGATCGTCGCACGCACCCACGACACGCCCGCCGACCGCTGCGTCCACGCCGGCGGCGGCATCCGAGAGTCGGAGAATGCGCGCGGGGACGGAGGATTCCCGCCGGATCTTCCGACCTTCGACTCTCTCTCCGACCCTCGGATGCCGCACCACGCGGACCGACCGCGCCGCCGGTCAGGTGCGGCTGTCGTCGGACGCGACGTAGCGGGCGGGCTCGGGTCCGCGCAGGAACCTGCGTCCCGAGATCGAGTCCGGGGTGATCTGCACCCACCGGTACTTGAGCGTCGGCGTCCACGGTCGCAGCGGCAGGGCGTCGGCGACTTCGATGTCGCGCAGCAGTTCGAGCCGCTTCGCGACGCCCCGCACGACCACGCTCGTGGCGTGCGTGTCGTCGTACTCGTCGACTTCGAACGCGACGTCGGGGTGCGCGGTGAGCGCGGCGAGCTTCGAACCCGGTGCCGTGCGGAACAGCACGCGGGGGCCGTCGACGACGTAGTTCACGGGGAAGATGTCGGGCCTGCCCTGCACGCACGTCGCCAGGCGCCCGAGCTCCCCGCGCGCGAGCACGTTCCAGCAGTCGTCCTCGTCGAGGGCGGTGATGGTCGTCGCGTCCGTGTCGTGCATGGGGTCATCTCCCTCGGTCGGGGGCGCCGCCGGATCGGCGGCTCCTCCAGTGAACCGCGGGTGCTGCTCTGCGCGGAGGGCCATAGGTCCCGTCCGCTCTCGCGTGCCGGGTCAGCGGCGATCGGCGGCGTGCGCGGCCTCGATCTCGGCGGCACGCGCGCGCAGGATGCCGATGACCTCGCGCACCGCGAAGCGTTCGGCGACATCGGGTCGCAGGAGCGCCACGATGTCGCGTTCGGCGTCGACGCCGCGCAGCGGCTTGAGGATCACGCGGCTCGGGTCGATGCCACCGGAGGTGTAGCGCGGGATGAGCGAGATGCCGAGGTCGGCGGCGACGAACGCCTCCACCATCCTCAGGTCGCTGATGCGCTGGTACACGGTCGCCCGGCGCCCCGCGGCCTGCTCGATGTCGTGGAGGACGCGCTCGAACGGGAACCCCGGCGGCACGCTGATCCACGGGTCGTCGACCACGTCGCCGGGAGTGAGGTAGCTGCGCCCCGCGAGACGATGATCGGGCGGCAGGGCGATGTCGAGCGGCTCGGTCATGAGGGGCACGGCGCGCAGCCCTCGGCCGCTCCAGGCGCGTGCCCCCCGCAGGGAGTGCGCGAGCACGATGTCGTAGTCGGACGTCAGCGAGGGGAAATCCAGCAGCTCGGCGTCGCCGTCGGTGCACAGCACCACGAGGCCCGGAATGCGCGCGACGTCCTGCAGGACGCCCGGCAGCAGCACCTGCCCGGCCGATGGGAACGTCGCCAGACGCACCTCGCCGCTCGGGTGGTTGCGGAACTCGTCCCACAGCGCCGTCGCGCGCTCGATCGCCACCGCGACGTCCGTCGCGCTCCGGGCGAGCGCATGCCCCGCTCTCGTGAGCTGGATGCCGCGGCCGACGCGTTCGGTCAGCGGCATCCCCGCCTCGCGCTCGAGGACTTTCAGCTGCTGCGACACCGCCGACGGCGTGCGATGTGTCGCCGCCGCGACCGCCGTGACGCTCCCGCGCTCGGCCAGTTCGCGCAACAGGTCCAGGCGTCTCACATCCATGTAGTCAGGCTACATCCATACTGCAGAACCATTCGATTGTGCTGAACAGTGAGAACCGCGATCATGGAAGTGTCGAGAAGAAGCAACGGAGCTTGACCGCATCGACATATCCGTGTTTCTGAAAGGCCCGACCATGTTCGTCCTCCTCGCCCTCTTCGCCGCCACCGCCGTCGCCGCCATCGCCGGTGCGATCAGCCTCACCGTCACCGACGGCTACGGCCGCATGCCGCAGCGTTCGTACGCCCGCGCCATCTGAGACACTCCGCGCCGCGCATCGGGCGCGGCGCACCAGACGCCATGACGGGCGATGCCCGCCCTGGCTGCCCGCAAACGGCCCCTCCTTTCGGAGGGGCCGTTTCGCGTTCTCCGGCCCTCCGCTGAGCGGCGCCGACGGGGGAGAGTGCGAAGAGTACAGCATCCATCACCGCTGATCGGTCGTTTTGCCATCCGGTCCCGACGCGCGCACACTCGTACGACGAGCGTTGCCCGTGGCGATTCACATCCGCCGCGCCGCTCACGTCTCATCCGTCGCGAAGCCGGATGTCATCCGCGCAGGTGCCGAAGGCGCACTCATGGAAGCGAGAGTCCGGCCGATCCGGACTGCTTCCACGTGCGTCCTTCACGCCCTCATCGCCCCCACGACTCCCGCCGGGTTGTGCCTCACCGAATCCGGAGCACTCCATGCATGCCGTCCCCCGTCCGACTCTGAAAGATCGGCTGTACCGCGGTCCACGCCGCTCCGAAGCCGAGCCCATCGCGCAGGCGGCCGAGAACAAGGCCGCGCAGTCTCCGACGCTCAGCCTGTTCGTGCTCGTCGCCACCGTCGGCGTGCTCGCCTACACGCTGTTCCTGTTCAATCCCGACAACCGGGGTGACTGGCTGCCGTATTCGCTCGTGATCGTCGCCGAGGTCGTCCTCGTCTCGCAGGCGCTCGTGTCGATGTGGACCATCCTCGCCGGCGGACAGGATCCGCGCGGCTTCACGTTCCACCACACGCAGGAGCGACTCTTCGACGGTGTCCTGACCGACCGTTCGGGCGTTGCCGACAGCCCCGAGCGCTGGCCGATGTTCATCGGCGAGGAGCGCGTGGACGTCGACGTCTTCATCACGGTCTACGGCGAGGACCTCGCCAAGATCGAGGACACGACCCGTGCGGCGCTCGCGATCCGCGGCGAGCACACGACCTGGATCCTCGACGACGGGCGATCGGATGCCGTCCGCGATCTCGCCGCCCGACTCGGCGCGAACTACGTGCGGCGTCTGTCGGGCAACGGCGCGAAGGCGGGGAACGTCAATCACGCCCTCACCCTGGCCAAGGGTCGGTACTTCGCGATCTTCGACGCGGACTTCGTCCCCAAGCCCGACTTCCTCTACGAAACGATGCCGTTCTTCATCGACGACGACGTCGCGTTCGTGCAGACGCCGCAGGCGTACGGCAACATGCAGAACCTCGTCTCGCGCGGCGCCGGCTTCATGCAGTCGGTGTTCTACCGCTTCATCCAGCCCGGCCGCAACCGCTTCAACGCCGCGTTCTGCGTCGGCACGAACGTCGTGTTCCGGCGCGCGGCCATCGAGGACATCGGCGGGATGAACACCGACTCGAAGTCCGAGGACGTGTGGACCTCGCTCGAGCTGCACGAGCGCGGCTGGCGCTCGATCTACATCCCCGTCACGCTCGCGGTCGGCGATGCGCCCGAGACCGTCGAGGACTACACGAAGCAGCAGATGCGATGGGCCTCCGGCGGCTTCGAGATCCTCATTCAGCGCAACCCGCTCAGCCCGCGCACGCGGCTGACGATCGACCAGCGCCTGCAGTACACGGTGACGGCGACGCACTACTTCGCCGGCATCACGCCGTTCCTGCTGCTCATGGTTCCGCCGCTCGAGATCTTCTTCGACCTCCGACCGGTCGACCTGACGATCACCCCACTCACGTGGTTCCTGTTCTACGCGGGGTTCTACGGACTGCAGATGCTCCTCGCGTTCCACACCATGGGGTCGTTCCGCATCGAGACGCTCGTGCTTGCGACCGTCTCCTTCCCGATCTACATCGCCGCGCTCGTGAACGTCTTCTCGGGCCGCGAGCAGAAGTGGCACGTGACCGGCGGCGGCGGGAGGCGCTCATCCCCGTTCAACTTCATGATCCCGCAGGTGATGATGTTCGCCTTCCTGTTCCTGACCTCGCTCGTGGCGCTCAGCAAGGACGTCGGGCATCAGCACCTCACCCTCGCCGCCGCCTGGAACGTGACGAACACGATCGTCATCGGCGTCTTCATCGCCGCGGCGTTCCGCGAGTCGCACCGCGCGAAGCACGCCGGCCGTTCGGTCCGTACGCCGGCCGCGATGCCGGCCACCCCGTACGCGGCGCACACCGCATCCGCAAGCCGGCACACCGCACCCGCGACACGGCGGGCGCGACGACTCACCGACCCCACGCCGGACGTCACCCTTCGACCCCGCGAACTCGAACTCACAGAACGGCGCACCTCATGACCTGGATCAACCGCCTCAAACTCCTCACCGGCCTGCTGGTGGTGCTCGTCGTCGTCGCCGCGGCCACGATCATCCTCAACCAGCGCGAGAGCCAGGTGTCCTCGGCATCCGCCTCGATCGAAACCCTGTCGTACTCGATCGGGTCGGACTACCCCGGCATCGTGGTCGAGCAGACCGTGAAGCAGGGCGATGAGATCACCCAGGGCGACCCGCTCATGACGATCCAGAGCCCGACGCTCACCCAGGTGCTGAGCAGCGACACGCTGACGGTGCCGCCGAGCGCCGCCTACACGGTGACCGACGACGGGATGCTGTCGCTCCTGGCGACCGAAGACGGCGTCGTGTCGGCGATCGACGCCCGCGTGGGCGGCTTCGTCTCGGCGGGCCAGGCGCTCGCCACGGTCGATCGCGGCGAGGGCATGTTCGTCAGCGCCGAGTTCCGCCTGCAGCCCTACGACTTCGCACGGGTGGAGAAGGGCGCGTGGGTGGAGATCATCCTCCCCGACCACACCCGGGTCGAAGGCACCGTCACCGACGTGCGCGTCACGACCGTCGACGGCCAGGCCGACACCGACCTCACGATCCAGAGCGACGACCTCGTCATGGGTGGCGCAGGCGGGCTGATCGCCTCGGGCACGCCGGTGACGGCCGTGCTGCACCTGACCGAAGAGGGTCCGCTGGCAGGCGTCAAGAGCGCCTGGCTGCAGTTCCTCGAGCAGATCGGAGTCTGATGACCTTCCGCATCCTCTCCACCGGCATCCTCCTGGCCGCCACGCTCGTCGTGACGGCCGCCTGCTCCGCCGAACAGTCCGCGCCCGGTTCGGGGGACGGCGGAACGCGGGTCTTCCCGGATGAGTCCGTCTCGGGGGCGGTCGGTGAGCTTCCGCATGAATCGGTCACCCCGATGCCCGACGCGCGTCTGGCCGAGGGCCTCGTCCCCCCGACGAACCGATGGTTCTCGGGGCTCGTCTTCGGCGAGGTGCCCGAGCCGGTCTACCCGCTGCCCCTCGCGTTCTCACTCACCGGCACGGGCTTCGAGTTCGGCGTTCCGCCGGTGCAGACCGGCGCCGACTCGATCGGTGCGGGTCCGAGCGCCGACGTCTCGGCGACGTTCGACTCCGCGGTCACTCCGACGGTCGTCGCGTACGACGACGCGTCGGTCACGATCGAACTGGCGGATGCCGGCGGCGACGTCCTCGGCGCGCTGACGATCGCGCAGGGATCGCCGATCGTCTCCTTCACCGCCGAGACGGACGGCTCGATCGCCCTGTCCGCCCAGCCCGCCGCGTCCGACGGTGGCGGCCTCTACACGACCGATGTCGCCGGACAGACGTACGGGCTCCTCACCGAACGGGCGGTCGAGGGCGGGGTGATCGCGGTCGAGCGCGGCGAGGCCGTGACGTGGTTCGCCGTACCGGCCGGCGGTGACGCCGACGACCTCGTCAGTTCGGTGCACGCGGTCACCGGCGTCGAAGGCACGTACCGCAACGACGGCGATGCTGCGACGACCACGCTGTCCTACGACGCGGCCGAGGCGGAGGACACGCTGATCGCGGCCCTCCCGCACCAGTACGCGTCACTGGTCGCACCCGACGCCGCCGATTGCGACCTCGGCACGTACGAGAGCGTCTACGGCACGATGCACTTGTGCTCGGGTCGCGAGCTCGCCTGGACCGCCCCCCTCATGGAGCCTTCGGGCGCACTGTCGCTCGAGGGCGTCGACGAGTCCGACCGGGCGGCGATCCGCACCCGGCTCGCCGCCGACGTCGTGCTTCCGGCCGAGCTGCCGGATGACACGTACTTCGGCGGCAAGGCGCTGTACCGCCTGGCGAACCTCCTGCAGCTCGCGGTGCAGCTGGGCGACGCCGAATCGGCCGAGATCGCCCGCGGGCGCCTCGTCGACGCGCTCACCGACTGGACCACCCCCGACCGCTGCGAGACCGAGTCGACGCGCTGCTTCGTGTACGACCCGGTCGTCAGGGGGATCGTCGGCAAGGTGAGCGCGTTCGGGTCGGACGAGTTCAACGACCACCACTTCCACTACGGCTACCTGCTGTACGCCGCGAGCGTCGCCGTGGCCGATGACCCCGCACTCGAAGACCGGCTGCGGCCCGTCATCGACCTCGTCGCCGCGAACCTCGCGACCGACGGTGACAGCTCGTTCTTCCCGACCCGGCGCACGTTCGACAGCTACGCCGGCCACTCCTGGGCCTCGGGCTACGTGCCCTTCCGCGACGGCAACAACCAGGAGTCGAGCTCCGAGGCCGTCGCGGCGTGGAACGGCCTCGCCCTGTGGGCGGACGCCACCGACAACGCGGCGCTCGCCGAGGAAGCCCGGTGGATGCTCTCGAGCGAAGCGGCCACCGCGCAGGCGTACTGGCTCGGCTTCGACGCGACCGAGCCCGTCTACGACGGCTACGAGCACTCCGTCGTGGCACTGAACTGGGGCAGCAAGCGCGACTACTCCACCTGGTTCAGCGCCGAGCCGGGCGCGATGCTCGGCATCCAGCTCATTCCGATGACGCCCGCGTCGGACTACCTCGCGGGCGACCCCGAGCGCATCTCGCAGAATCTCGTCGAGGGCGCACCCGACGGCTACGGCGCGCAGTTCGGCGACTACATGCTCATGTACGCCGGCCTTCGCGGCCCGGATGCCGCACGAGAGGCGTTCGACGAGGCGCTGGCGGACGATTCCCTGCCGCTCGACGACGCGAACTCGCTCAGCTACGTCCTGGCCTTCCTCGCCGCGCGCGCGGCGGCCTGATCCGCCCCATCGCCGTGCGGGCGCACGCGCCATTGCGCATGAGGCGCACAAGTGCAACCCCAGGTGGCGTGCACCGACCGGAACGTACCGTGGCTGGCGCCCCCGCACCGATCGCGACGTCCGCCGGACGGTGCGCACATCGCCATCACGACCGCCCCTGAACAGGAGACGACATGTCGAAGGATCAGTACACCCTCGCCGACCCGGCGAAGCTCTACAGCGACATCGAGCCGCAGAAGCAGCATCAGCCCGAACCCGGGCTCGACGCCGAGCTCACACCGAAGGCGGACCTCGGTGAGGACACGTACCGCGGCACTGAGCGGCTCGCCGGCCGGAAGGCCCTCATCACCGGCGCGGACTCGGGTATCGGCGCGGCCACCGCGATCGCGTTCGCGCGCGAAGGCGCCGACATCGTGCTCTCGTACCTCCCGAGCGAGGAGAAGGATGCGCGACGCATCGTCGGGCTGATCGAAGACGCCGGACGCACCGCGATCGCCGTCCCCGGCGATCTGCGCGACCCCGCGTACTGCCGAGCGCTCGTCGCGCAGGCGGTAGAGGGTCTCGGCGGTCTGGACATCGTCGTGAACAACGGGGGCAAGCAGATCTACAACGAAGACCTCACGACGCTGACCGACGAGCAGTTCGACGACACCTTCAAGACGAACGTGTACGCGATGTTCTGGATCACGAAAGCCGCTCTGCCGCACCTGCAGCCGGGATCGGCGATCATCAACACGACATCGATCCAGGCGTATTCGCCGTCCGAGATCCTCGTGGACTACGCCTCGACGAAGGCGACGATCAACGCGTTCACGAAGGCGCTCGCCCAGCAGCTCGCCCCGAAGGGCATCCGCGTGAACGCCGTCGCGCCCGGGCCGATCTGGACGCCCCTGCAGGTCACCGACGGCCAGCCGCCGGAGAAGATCGCGGAGTTCGGCGAGCAGACGCCCATCGGACGCATGGGGCAGCCGGCCGAGCTCGCGCCGGCCTATGTGTTCCTCGCCTCCGCGGAATCCAGCTACGTGCTCGGAGAGACGCTCAACGTCAACGGCGGGATGCCGACGCCGTAGTCGCGAAGCGGCGTCAACCCCGCCGGACGGCGCCGCTTCCGCGCGGCGCTGTCGACCCGGCGCCGCCGAAGGCTCGTCCAGGCCATGATGGTGTCATGAAGCGCATCACGTTCGCCGACCGGACCGTCCTCGTCACCGACGAGACGTCCGACACCCTGGTGGAGTACGCCGCCCTCCTCGGAGCGTCCCACACCGCCGATACGGTACGCATCCGGGCGATCGGGCTCGACGGCGATGACGTCACCGTCGACCTCGTGCTGAACGCGGCGACCAACATGATCGCGGAGTCCACGCACTCCTCGACCGAGCCGCCGCCGAACACGGAGGCGATCGCCTACATGCGGGAGAGGCTCGACGTCCTGCGCCACGGTCAGCCTGCATCACCACAGCACGCGGTGGACATCCCCCGCGGGATCGACGGGATCGACGAGATCTGACCTGTCCGCCCGCGACGGCGTCAGGTCCCCCGCGCACGCGTCGTCAGTTCGACGGCGGGCAGGCACCGAAGCCCACGAGCCCGTTCTCGACGTCGAAGACCACCGTGTACCGGAAGAACGGGATGAGTCCGAGGTTCACGAACGCATCGCCGGACGACGTGAGCGTGACGAGGTCTGTGCCCGCAGTGGTCCCCGTCGAGAAGTCGAGGTCGAACCCGTTCGTGACGTCGGTGCCCTCCGCGCTCACGCGGAAATCGAGGTCGGGCGCCAGGCGACGCCCGCCCGCCCCGCGGAACGCATCCGGCACCCTCAGGGCATCGCCGTATTCGTGCAGAGTCGTCGTCGGGCCTCCGGTGTCGAGGATCGACGGCGCATCGAAGTCGTAGGCGTCCGAGTCGGAGGCGATGCGGAAGCGGCCGGCCACGAGTCGCTGCGTAAAAGACGGTCGTCCCGAGAGCGGGTACGTGGGCGCCTGGGGCTCGCGGCGCATCGGCACCCAGGATGTGACCGCGCCTCGCACGGCGTCGTCGAGGCCGATCTGCAGCTGCGGCGTCGAGCTCGGGCGGCCGTCGCACCCGAGGCGCAGCGCGAAGCCGCTCGAGAGGTTGCCGGGCAGCTGCGGCAGCACGGCGAACAGGCCGTTGTTCTGGGTGAGCCCCGAGCCGAAGTCGCCGAAGAAGTGCCCGAACAGCGGGGGGCGTCCGGCCGCAGTGTCTTTGCGCCACGGCGAGCTGTTCTTCGGACCCAGCGACCCGCCCCACGCGTCGTGGATCTGCCCGACCTCGGTCTCGACCTCGAGCTCGCCGTCCTCGGTCGGTATGCCGATCACGGTGCGCACGATCTTCGATCGGAAGGTCTCGTCGCTGCCGTAGCTCTGCGAGATCTGCGGCCCGCCGACGCGGCGGTAGGACGGCCACCAGTCCCGGTTGAACGCAGCGTAGAAGCCCGACGAGCCCGTGTCGAACGTGTACAGCCGCGGTTCGCCGCTGCCGAGGCGAATGTGGATGCCGACCTTCAGCTGACCGCCGCCGATGTCGACGATCCGCAGCGGCACGGTCGCGGTGCGCTGGTCGGCGCGTGCGGCGGGGTGCGGCGCAACGGCGACCCCGCCGCGGTCGAGTCCGAGCGCGGCGGAGCCCAGACCCGCGATGTGCGCCGCGCCGAGTGCCGTACCTGCACTGGTCAGCGCAAGAAAAGTCCGTCGGTCCATGACCACCAACCCATGCTCGAGCGCTCAGGTGTCCCGGGTCGGGTGTCTGATCCTTCGGCCTGATCAGGGTCAAGATACTGCTCGCGGCGCAACGCCGCCAGTGGCCGCCGGGCGTCGGCCCGGCGGCCAGGTTCCGTGGTGTCGGCGGGTGGCGAGAGGATCGGATGGTGACGCTGATTCCGATGGCCTGGCGGGGCGAGGACGACCCGTCCCGACACGACTGCGCCGTGGTGGGGTTCGCCGCGGCGGGCATGACCGCGCACGGCACCTCGATCACCGGTGCCTACGCGCTGGCGTGGAGCCTCGACGCCCTCGACGGATGGTGCACCCGAGAGCTCCGTGTCAGCGTGCACGGCGACGGATGGTCACGCACCCTCGTGCTCGTGCGAGCAGAGGATGCGACCTGGACAGCCGAAGCCGCAACGCGGGGCGCTCCGTCACTGCCTGCGGCGGGCATCGATCGTCCCGATGAGATCGCCGGCGCCGACGACTGCGATCTCGGGCTGTGCCCCGTGACGAACACGATGCCCATCCGCCGGTTGCGGCTGCAGCACGCGGAGGTCCCGCCGAGAGCGCTCGTCATGGCGATGGTCGAAGTTCCGTCGCTTCGGGTCGTCCGAAGCGAACAGGTGTACCGCTCGGTGTCGGCCGACGCCGTCGGCTTCCGCAGTGGCGACTTCCGTGCCGTGCTCGGAGTCGACGGGAACGGTCTCGTCACCGACTACCCCTCCCTGGCGATACGGGTCCACTGACGTGTGGGATTCATTACAAATCAGAAACATGCTGGTGTTTTCGTAACTGGTGTTACATCATGGTTCTCGTCGCTCACCGCAGAGTGACCACGAGAAAGGTCCACGATGGAACACCTCACCACCCGACTGCGCCGTGCGGGCATCGCCACGGTCGCCCTTTCCGCCGCCGGCCTGATCCTCGCCGGGTGCGCGTCCGCCGGAGCGGAGGCCGCGCCCGACAGCGGATCCGCTGACGCGGAGTCGAACGCCGCCGTCGAGATCGTCGGCGTCGAGATCGGCGTCGACGACGACGCCCGCGCGCTGCTGCCCGCCGACATCCGCGACGCGGGCGCCGTGAAGGTCGCCACCGACGCGCCATACGCGCCGTTCGAGTTCTTCGTCGACGAGGGTTCGGAAGAACTCACCGGAGTCGACGTCCTCCTCGGCCAGGCGATCGGCGCGAAGCTCGGCATCGACTTCGACTTCGCCCAGCAGGGCTTCGACGGCATCATCCCCGCTCTGCAGGCCGGCAACTTCGATGTCACGATCTCGGCGATGACCTCGAGCGTCGAGCGCATGGACGTCCTCACGTTCGTCGACTACTCCGCCTCGGGCACCGGCATCCTGACGTCGGCCGGCAACCCCGCGGACATCGAGACCTACCTCGACCTGTGCGGACTCGACGTCGCGGTCCAGGGTGCGACGAGCCAGGTCGACCTCGTCAACGACGTGTGGCAGGCCGAGTGCGAAGCCGAGGGACGCGATCCCATCGTGCTCTCGGAGTTCCCCTCCGACGCCGACGCGCAGCTCGCGATCACCGCGGGCAAGGCGGATGCGTCGCTGCTGACCAAGCCGAGCGCGGGCTTCGTCGCCAAGACGACGAACGACGGCGAGACGTTCGAGGTCATCGAGGACCCGACCGCCCCGAACGGCTACGACGCGACCCTCAACGGCATCGGCGTGCTGAAGTCCGACGAGGAGCTGGCGGCCGCGATCCAGGCCGCGCTGCAGGCGCTCATGGACGACGGCACCTACGGCAAGATCCTCGCCGAGTTCGGTGTCGAGGGCATCGGCATCGATGAGGCCACCATCAACGGCGCCGCCGAATAGCGATCCCCCACCCCGTGCCGGTGCGGCCGTCCGACGGCCGCACCGGCGCATCCCACCCCGCGCCCGCGAACGCGAGCGGCCCACCACAGACCCCGAGGAGGATCATGACTGCGACGAAGCAGCAGGTCGCCCCCACATCGACCGACGCACCCGTCGGCGGCCGACCCGCCCCCATCCAGGCCGTTCCCCTGCGGCACCCCGGCCGCTGGATCTCCGCGACGATCGTCGGCCTCGCCACCGCGGCCTTCCTCTTCTCCGTCGCGCAGAACCCCAATCTCGACTGGGCGACCGTCGGCGAGTACCTGTTCGCCCCGCTCACCCTCCAGGGTCTGGCGACCACGATCTTCCTCACCGTCGCCGCGATGGCCATCGGCCTGCTCGGCGGCATCGGCGTCGCGGTCATGCGCCTCTCACCCAACCCCGTGCTGCGCGTCGTGAGCGGCCTGTTCGTGTGGGTGTTCCGTGGCACGCCGGTGCTGCTGCAGCTCATCTTCTGGGGCTTCATCGGGGCGTTCATCCCGAAGATCGTGCTGGGGATCCCGTTCACGAGCATCGAGTTCTGGTCGGTCTCCACCTCCGACCTCATCCCCGCGACAGTCGCCGCGCTCCTGGCCCTCGGCCTGAACGAGATGGCCTACGCGTCCGAGATCGTGCGGGCCGGCATCCAGTCGGTCGACAACGGCCAGACCGAGGCCGCCCACTCGCTGGGCATGTCGCCGGGCCGCACGCTGCGGCGCATCGTGCTGCCGCAGGCGATGCGCGTCATCGTTCCCCCGATGGGCAACGAGGTCATCACGATGCTGAAGACGACCGCGCTCGTCTCGGTCATCGCCGGCCGCGACCTCATGTCGAACCTGCAGGCCGCGTACGCCCAGAACTTCAAGATCATCCCGCTGCTGATCGTGGCCGCGATCTGGTACCTCGCCCTCACCAGCATCCTCGCGATCCCGCAGGCGTGGCTCGAGCGGCGGTTCGGCCGCGGCGTCGCCGGCGCGCGCGAAAGCAGTGTGACCCGTGTTCTCCAGGCCTGGAAGGGCGGAAAGAAGTGACCACCATGACCCTGCCCGAAAGGTCCGTCGCCGCGACCTCGCCGCATGTGATCATCGACGCGCAGGACGTCTACAAGCGCTTCGGCTCGCTCGAGGTTCTCAAGGGCATCACCCTGCAGGTGGAGCGCGGCCAGGTCGCGTGCCTGCTCGGGCCGTCGGGTTCGGGCAAGTCGACCTTCCTGCGCTGCATCAACCACCTCGAGAAGATCGACGCCGGCATCATCCGCGTCGCCGGCGAGACCGTCGGGTACGCCGAGCGCAACGGCAAGCTGTACGAGCTGCGCGAGAAGGACGTGGCGATCCAGCGCCGCAGGGTGGGGATGGTCTTCCAGCGGTTCAACCTCTTCCCGCACATGACCGCACTCGAGAACGTCATCGAAGCGCCGACGCAGGTGCTCGGCACGTCGCGCGCAGGTGCACGCGAGCGCGCACTGCACCTGCTCGACCGCGTCGGCCTGGCCGACAAGGCCGGGACCTACCCCAGCGCCCTGTCGGGCGGGCAGCAGCAGCGTGTCGCGATCGCCCGCGCGCTGGCGATGGACCCCGAGGTCATGCTCTTCGACGAACCCACGTCGGCCCTCGACCCCGAGTTGGTCGGCGACGTGCTCGACGTCATGCGCGATCTCGCCGCCGACGGCATGACGATGATCGTCGTGACGCACGAGATCGGCTTCGCGCGCGAAGTGGGGGACCTCGCGGTCTTCATGGACGGCGGCGTGGTCGTCGAGCAGGGCACCCCGGCGGAGGTGCTGGGCGCCCCGCGGGAGGCGAGGACCCGGTCGTTCCTGGCCAAGGTGCTCTAGGTGCCCGCGACGTCTCCGGAGCGCTCGACGGCGCCCCGGGTCACCGACCTGCGCCGCGACGCCGAGGCCCTCGGTGAACGGTTCGGCTCCGAGCTCGCCACCCTCGTGGGCATCGACTCCGGTTCGTGGAACACCGCGGGAGTGGATGCCGTCGGACGCTGGTGCGCCGACCGGATGCGCGGCCTGGGGTTCGACGTCGAGTCCTTGCCGACCCCTCTCGTCGATGGTCGGCGATTCGGAGCCGTGGTCGTCGCACGGCGCCGCGGGCGCGGCATCCGTCGCATCCTGCTCTTCGCGCATCTCGACACGGTGTTCGCCGACGGCACCGCTGCAGGGCGTCCGTATCGCGAGGCGGACGGGCGGGCGTACGGTCCCGGCGTGAGTGATGACAAGGGCGGCCTGCTCGCCGCGATCCACGCCGCGCAGGTGCTCACGGATGCCGGGTTCGACGACTTCGCCGAGCTCGTGCTCGTCTTCACCCCCGACGAGGAGATCGGCTCGCCCGCGTCGAAGGCGATCCTCGCCGGCATCGCCGCCGACATGGACGCCGCGTTCTGCATGGAGTGCGCCCGGGAGAACGGCGACCTCGTGACCCAGCGCAAGGGCGTGGCCGACGTGCATCTGGACGTCCGCGGACGCGCCGCCCACTCCGGAGTCGAACCCGACCGCGGCGTGAACGCGGCGGTCGAGGCCGCCCATCTCCTGCTCGAGGTGCAGGCGCTGTCCGGCACGCGGCCGGGCCTGGGGGTCAACATCGGCATCGTCGAAGCCGGGGAACGCGCGAACATCGTGCCGTCGTCGGCGCGACTGCGCGGCGAGGTGCGCGCGGCCACGATGCGCGACCTCGAGGCGGCGCTCGAGGCGATCGAGGAGCGCGCGACCCGGCCCGTCGTCGAGGGTGCCTCGATCTCGGCCGCGCGCGTCGCCGTGTGCCCCCCGCTCGAGCGGTCGGCCGGAACCGACGCGCTGCTCGCCCTCGCGGTCGAGGTCGGGACCGAGATCGGTGTCGATGTGCGCGGCGCCGCGACCGGAGGAGCCTCCGATGCGAACTTCGTCGCAGCGGAGGGGGTGCCGGTGCTCGACGGGCTCGGACCGATCGGCGGCGACGACCACTCTCCGACCGAGTGGCTCGACCTCACGAGCGTCCCCGACCGCGTGGCGCTGCTCGCGGGTCTCATCGTGCGCGTCGCGGCGGAGTGAGCGCGGCGGAGTGAGCGCGGCGGAGTGAGGGCACTACTGTCGATCCGGGAGGTGGGCGTCATGTCCGAAGCCGGCGTTGCGGATGCCATCCGGCGCGGGATGGGCGAGTGCTCGCCCGCCGAGCGCAAGGTCGCGCGTGTGCTGCTGGCCGCCTACCCGTCCGCGGGATTCGAGACGGTCGCGCGACTCGCCGAGCGCTCCGGGGTGAGTGGGCCGACCGTCATCCGCTTCGTCAACCGGCTGGGCTACAAGGGGTTCCCCGACTTCCAAGAGGCGCTGCGCAACGATCTCGACGAGCGCTCGGCGTCGCCCCTGCGGATCTACGAGACGCGACGGGCATCGGATGCCGACGCCGCCGACGCATCGCTGGTGGAGCGGTCCGCCATGATCGCGGTCGACACGCTGCAGCGCACGTTCGACGGATTGACCTCGCACGACGTCGAGCGCTGCATCGAGCTCCTGGCGGGTGCGCCCGGGTCGATCCACATCGCGGGCGGCCGCTACAGCCACCTGCTCGGGCGCGTCCTGGCCCTCCATCTGCAGCAGCTGCGCCCGCGTGTCGCGATGTTGCCCGACGAGCTGTCGTCGCGCGCCGCGGTGCTCGAGGATCTCGGGCGCCGCGACGTCGTGGTGCTCTTCGACTACCGGCGTTACGAGGAGGAGTCGCTCCGACTCGCCGCGCACGCGAAGGCGCGTCACGCGCCGGTCGTCCTTTTCACCGACACGTGGCTCTCGCCGATCTCGTCGGTGGCGGAGGTCGTGCTCACGAGCGAGACCGGCGCGCCGTCGCCGTTCGACGCGTTCACGCCGGTGATGGCGCTCGTGGAGACGATCGTGGCGGGCTGCTTCGAGTGGCTGGGCGAGGCGGCGACGGCACGGATGGCTCGGGCCGACCGCACCGCGACCGAACTCGGCCTCTACTGAGGGGCGGCCTTTCGAGCAGGGAGGTCGTGAGCCGGGACGATCAGGGCTGCAGGCGCTCGAGGCTCCATTCGCCCGGCGCCTGCCGGTCGCGCGTGAAGACGAGGCGGTCATGCAGTCTCGACGAGCGCCCCTGCCAGAACTCGATCCGCCACGGGCGCACGAGGTACCCGCCCCACCGGTCGGGACGAGGGATGTCGGCATCGGGGTGACGGGCCTCGACGTCGCGCACCCGCGCCTCGAGCGCGGCGCGCGACGCGATCGGCTGCGACTGCGCGCTGGCAGAGCCCGCGATCCGCGACCCGCGGGGTCGGCTCGCCCAATAGGCGTCCGATTCCGCGTCGTCGACCGGCGTCACGTCACCGGTGACGATGACCTGGCGGTGCAGCGTGTACCAGGGGAACAGCAGCGTCGCGACGGGGTGGGCCGCGAGGGCCCGGCCCTTGCGCGATGACCGATCCGTGTAGAAGACGAATCCGCGGTCATCCAGGCCGCGCAGCAGCACGGTCCGGCTGGACGGCGTTCCGTCGGCATCCACCGTCCCCACGACCATGGCGTTCGGTTCGTAGACGCCTCGGTCGGACGCCTCGATCAGCCAGTCGGCGAACTGCGCGAACGGGTCGACCGCGATGTCGGCCTCATCGAGACGCTCGGCGCCGTAGTCGGTGCGACGGGAGAGGGGTGGGCCCGGGTCGGTCACGGTTCGACCATAGACCGGGCGCCACCCCTCGAGGGTCAGTCGACCTGGACGATGTCCATCTTCAGGCCGCTGAACGAGACCTGACCGCCGGCGGTGGTCCACACCTTGGTGGCGTTGTCGCGCTCGAGCTCGGTCGCGAACTGCGGTGCCGACTCGTACGAGAGGCCTGTGCCGGTGCCCGCCGTCGAAGCGACCACCTGCTGCGCGAAGTCGCGCAGCGAGTACACCCCGCCGAGGCCGTCGATCGAGTCCCAGATGTCCTCGCGCACCGCGACATCACCGCCGGTGGGCTTGAGCTTCTTCGAGCCTTTGCCGGCCTTGACGTCGGCATTGGCCTTCAGGGTGATCTCGTCGCCGGCGTTGATGTAGCTCCACCGCACGCCGTCGACTCCGGTCGCCGTCTCGACCGCGTCGCGCACGTCGAGGAGCGATGCGCCGTGCTCGCCGATCACGCGGCCTTTCCCGCTCGTGCGGTCGAGCACGACGGCGGTCGTCTCATCGACGCCGAGCACGAACGAGTTGCCGGTCTCCAGGGCGAGCTTGGCGACCCGCCCCTGGCGTCCCCACGTCGTGAAGTGGCTGTCCAGCAGCACGCCGTCGACGAAGCCGAAGCCGCCGTAGGGCAGGTATCCGAGCGCGTCGGCGTCGTCGAGGTAGCCCGCCGTGCCTCCGTCGCGCCAGGCCTGGTACGACTCGCCGCCGGTGACCATGTCGGCGCCCTGCTGGATCGTCAGTCCGGCGCTCACGCCCGCGACGACGCCGCGTGCGGCGACCTCGCGGATGGCGCTCATGACCGGAGTGTCGCCGCAGTCGGTGAAGGCTTCGAGCTCGGCATCCGCGCACTCGAACAGGGTGCGCACGTACCGCATCTGGTCTCCGCCGCCGAAGAAGACGCCGGTGGATGCCGCGACCTGCGCCGCGACATCGGCGCTGAGCGCGTTGCCGGGCGTGTAGGCGTCGCCCTCGTAATTGACGGCGGTGTCGATCGGAACGGTGTACGTTTCGGCGCCGTACTGCGCGAACAGGTCGCCGTAGTACAGGCCGTTGGCCGCGGCATTGTTGAGGTTCGCATCGGCCGCCGCGGCGGCCGTGCGCGCGGGCGAGGCCGCCGCCGTCAAGATCGCGATGCGCGCCTTCTGAGGACCGGCGCCGTCGGGATCGGCGAGATCGACGATCGCCTCGAGGATCTCGGCGTTCTCCTGCAGATTGCCGCCGATGAGGACCGCGTGCGGGCTGGGCTTGTTCGGCACTGCGGCGACGGCGGGGGCGGCGAGGCCGAGCGTGAGAGCGGCGACGCCGACTCCCGCGGCCACGCCGATCAGGGGACGGTGCATAGATTTCTCCTTTGAAACACGCAATACAGAAAGGTGTGCTGAGAAGACGAATCTAACGCACATTACAGATCTGGAGAAGAGTGGATGTGCTGAGCCCGCGGCGGTACCGGGTCACGTCAGGGTGTCGAGGATCGACCTGAGCAGCTCGATCGTCGTCAGCGGGCTGATGATCGCGAAGCGCAGCACCGGCTCGCCGTCGTGCGAGCTGGGAACCACGAAGGCCATCTGCTCCTCGAGCAGGCGGTCCGACCACGCCTGGTAGTCCGCAAGCGTCCAGCCGTCTCGACGGAACACCACGACCGACAACTGCGGTTCGCGCACGAGCGACAGTCCTTCCCGCGCGACGATCTCGTCGGCGATCTCACGCGCGAGCGAGATGCCGTGATCGATCGACGCCCGGTAGCTCTCGGTTCCATGCGTTGCGAGCGAGAACCACAGCGGCAGGCCTCGGGCCCGTCGGGTCAGCTGGATCGCGAGGTCCGAAGGGTTCCAGTCCGCCGTCTCGGTCAGCGTGTCGAGGTACTCCGCCTTCTGCGTGTGGGCCCGCAGGGCCCGCTCGGGATGCCGGTAGAGGAGAGCGCACGCGTCGAAAGGCGCGAACAGCCACTTGTGCGGATCGACGATGAGCGAGTCGCACAGTTCCACCCCCGCGAAGGCCGGACGCATCCGGTCGACGAGCATCGCGGCCAGCCCGTACGCGCCGTCGATGTGCAGCCAGACCCCTCGAGCGTGGGTGACCGCGGCGATCGAGGCGATGTCGTCGACGATCCCGAAGTTCGTCGTGCCGCCGGTCGCCACCACGGCGAAGACCGCCGGGCCGTGTGCGTCGAGCGCCGCGGCGACGGCGTCTCCGTGCAGGCGGCCGGTCTCGTCCGGGCGCGCAAGGGCGACCTCGACGTCCATGACCGCGGCGGCCGACACGATCGACGAATGGGCTTCGGCGCTGCACACGACCACCCAGCGGTCCGGCATCGGCTCGCCGGCGTCGCGGAGGTGCCGCCGCGCGGCATCCCGAGCCGTCACCAGGGCGGACAGATTGCCGATCGTGCCGCCCTGCACGAAGACGCCCCCCGCGGTGGGCGGCAGCCCGAACTCGTGCGCGAGCCACTGCAGCACCTCGTTCTCGGCGAACACCGCCCCGGCGCCCTCCATCCACGAGCCGCCGTAGATCGACGACGCCGACACCACGAGATCGAACGCGCTCGCCGCTTTCGTCGGCGCGGACGGGATGAACGACAGGTAGCCCGGGTGATCGGTCGAGATGCACGCCGGAGCCAGGACGCGCTCGAACAGCGCCGTCGCGCGTTCGGCTCCGATGCCGTCGGCGGTGATCGAGCCCCCGGCGGAGTGGGCGAGCTCTTCGGGCGGGGCCGGCTTGTCGAGGGGCACATCCGTGTAGAGCACGCGGTTGCGGGCGTAGTCGAGGACCACGTCGACGACGCCGTGCGTCTCGTCGGAGATGGCGTGCATGCGCGCGGAAAGGAGGGTGTCGATCATGGGGAGGACTCCAGAGGACTGTCGCTCGAGCGAGCGAGGAGGGGCCTGCCCAGCCTAGAAAGGGCGCGCTCGCACTTTCAATCAGAGAGATGTGTCATCTTGTCTGGATATAGAGCATCATGCGCAGACAGATGTATCATTCTGCGCATGGCAGGCCCCATCGACGACCTCGACCGCAGACTGATCTCACTGCTGCGCGCGAACGGGCGAGAGCCCGTGGTCACGCTCGCCCAGCGGCTGGGTGTCTCCCGGGCCACCGTCGACAGCCGGCTCCGGCGTCTGCTGGATGCCGGTGTGATCGTCGGCTTCTCGGTGCGCGTCCATGACGCCGCAGAGGCGACCGCGGTGCGCGCCATCACGCTCATCGCCGTCGAGGGCCGTGACGCCCGTGACGCGATCCGCAGCCTCCGCGGCATCCCCGAGATCGCCGCGCTGCACACGACCAACGGCCGGTGGGACCTCGTCGCCGAGCTCAGCTGCGACGGCCTCGCTTCCCTGGATGCCGCGCTCGGCACGATCCGCGGCATCGACGGGGTGCGCGACAGCGAGACGAGCATCCTCCTCAGCAGCGCGACCGCCTGATCGCACCCTCCCGCGTAGGCTCGATGCCTATGGCAGTCGGGGCGACGATCCACACCTTCGCGGTGCAGCTGGCCGATGTCGACCGCGGGGTGTACGAGGACCTCACGCTCCGGATGGCTCGGCACCCCTCCGAGACGGACGCCTTCATGGTCACCCGATTGCTCGCCTACTGCCTCGATTACGAAGACGGCATCGCCTTCAGCGAGGGCATCTCGTCGACCGACGAGCCCGCGGTGCTCGTGCGCGACGCCACCGGGCGACTCACCGCGTGGATCGAGGTGGGCGCGCCCGACGCGGCGCGTCTGCATCACGGCAGCAAGCTCGCCGACCGCACGGTGGTCTACACGCACCGCGACCCCGCCAAAGTGCGTGCCGCGTGGTCGGGCAAGCGCATCCACGACGCGTCGTCGATCGTGATGCACAGCTTCGATCCGGGGTTCATCGACGCCGCGGTGAGGGCGCTGGAGCGGCGCAACACCGTCACGCTGTCGGTCACCGAGCGCCGTCTGTACCTGGACCTCAACGGTGTCTCGCTGAGTTCCGTGATCCACGACGAGCCCGTCGACTGATCTTCGCCCGTCCTGCGGGCCGGACCGCATGGGCGTGGGATTCCGCGCCGACGGGAGCGTCGTGTCACCCTGGATGGGTGCAGCGGTGGGAACGGATATGAGGCCGCGCGCGGTGGTCGTCGGCGCGGGCAGCGCCGGGTGCGTGGTCGCGGCGCGGCTCGCGGACCGCTACGAGGTCGTCCTCGTCGAGGCCGGTCGGTCGGACGTCCCGTCGGACACGTTCTCCGCGCGGGGCGCTGACGGCATCGCTCACCCATCGACGTGGTCGCTCCCGGCGACGCTCACGCCGACGCGGACCTGGCGGGCCACGCCGGGGCGCGCGGTCGGCGGTTCGTCGGTCGTGAACGGCGGATACTTCGAGGCGCCGCATCCCTCGGACCTCGATGCGTGGCACGAGCTCGGAGGTCCGGCGTGGGAGCCCGACCGCGTTCTCGGTCACGTCGACGAGGTCGCCGCGGAGCTCGGCGTGCACGCGTCGCGACAGACGCACGCCATCGCGCGGGCTTTCGCCGCCGCGGCCGAGGAGACCGGCCACGGCGGACAGCTCCTTCCCCTGCACACGACGTTCGCCGCGGGGATACCCCGGAACATCGCCGACGCCATCCTCCCCTCGGGCTCCGTCGAGGTGCGCGCCGACTGCCGCGCGCTGCGCGTCGTCGTCGAGGACGGGCGCGCGGTCGGCGTCGAGATCGCCGACGCCGGCGGTGAGCGTGAGGTGCTCCGCGCCGATGAGATCGTGCTGTGCGCCGGCGGCTTCGGCAGCGCCCGCCTGCTGCTCGCGTCCGGAATCGGTCCGGCGGACCGGCTGCGCGAGGCGGGCATCGACCCGCTCGTCGATCTGCCCGGCGTCGGTGCATCCTTCAGCGATCACCCCACGGTCTGGGTCGAGTGGATGCCGACCCCGGCGCTGACAGCCCGGCCTCTGCCCCCCGAAGCCGAGGACGGGGCGTTTCCGCTCGCTCTCGTCGCGGACCTCGACGGCGGCCCGGGAGAAGGTCTCGAGATCCTCGCGTGCATCCTGCCGCCCGAGGTCTCCACCGCCGCAGGCACCGAGCCGGCGACCTTCGGCCTGATCGTCGGACTGCAGAGGCCCCGGGCGCGCGGCACGGTGGTGCCGGCATCCGCTCACCCGCTCGCGCCGCCGCGGATCTCGTACGGCTATCTCGCGGACGAACGCGACCGCGCTGCGCTGCGCCGCGGTGTGCGACTGGCCGCATCGCTCCTGTCGTCGGAGTCCTTCTCCGGTCTCGTGGTGCGACTGGTCGATCTCGATGACACGGTGCTCGCGGACGACCGGGCCCTGGACGAGTGGATCGCCGCGCGACTCGGAAGTGCGGCCCACACGTGCGGCACCGCCCCCATGGGGCCACCCGAAGATCCCGCCGCCGTGGTCGACGGCGCCGGGCGCGTGCGCGGGATCGCGGGACTCACCGTCGCCGACACGTCGATCCTCCCGCGTGTGCCGCTGCGGGGCCCCGCGGCCGCTGCGATGGCCGTCGGCGCGGTCGTCGCCGACCAGCTCTGACGAGAACGGCCGGGGTCGGCATCCGGACGCGAGAACGGCCGGGATCGATCACCCCGGCCGTTCTCCGACGACGTGTCAGCGGAAGGCGTCCTTGACGTCTTCGCCCGCCTGCTTCAGGTTCGCTTCGGCCTGGTCGCGGTGACCCTCCGCCTCAAGGCGCTCGTTGTCGGTCGCCTTTCCGACGGCTTCCTTGCCCTTGCCGGTCATCTCCTGCGCAGCGTTCTTGATCTTGTCGTCCATACCCATGACGACCTCCTTCCGACGGGTCGCGCAACTCGTGGTCTGCGCGACGTGGAGTTCCATCCCACGCGCTGCCCGACCGGCGGTACAGGGGGTTGACTTGTCGCGCGTGCCGTGCGCACGCGCCGTGCCCATGCGGTCAGGACCGGTCGTGGTCGTACGTCGCGTCGGCGTCGGCAGCACCGTTGCGCGGGTCGGATGCCGGAGGGCGGGGGACCGCGACGGCGGGGCGGATGAGTTCGGTGCGCCGGACGATGTCGTCGATCACGTCCTGATCGCGGCAGATCTCCTCGTCGACCTCGGCCGCCGTGGCGAGCAGCTGGCTCGCGGGCCCCAGGAGCAGCTCCGCCGTCGCGGCGGATCCGTTGTCGGCCACGATCGGCACGACGAGCACATCGGATCCCTGGATCGCGGCCAGAGCCCGCGCGTACTCGATGACCGCTTCGCACACGTCGTCCGCCATCACCACCGAACCGCTGGCGTAGTGCAAGGTCATCATGAATCCATCCTCCGCCACCCGTCCGCCTCGGCGGAGGGGTTGTGCGATCCGTCGGCGATCCCTACCCTGCTCCGGCGTCTTCGACGTGCGTGCGTCCGGCCCGGGTCCGGTCGGGCCATGTCAAGCCCCCCGACGCGCGCGGACTCGTCGTGCTGAATGGAGTCACACCCATCCGTCAATCAGTGAGGAGCACTCCATGGTGCAGATCATCGAAACCATCGACGTCGACGTCCCCGTGCGCACCGCGTACAACCAGTGGACGCAGTTCGAGACCTTCCCGCGGTTCCTCGACGAGGTCGAGTCGATCACCCAGATCGACGACACGCACAACCACTGGAAGGTGAAGGTCGGCGGAGCCGAGCGCGAGTTCGACGCCGAGATCACCGAGCAGCACCCCGACGAACGTGTCGCATGGCGCAGCACCGGGGGCGAGACCGAGCACGCGGGCGTCGTCACGTTCCACAAGCTGAGTGACACCACGAGCCGTGTCACGGTTCAGATCGACTGGGAGCCCGAGGGACTGCTCGAGAAGGCCGGAGCGCTCGTCGGCGCCGGTTCGCACGCCGTGAAGAAGGATCTCAAGAACTTCAAGGAGTTCATCGAGAAGCAGGGTGTCGAGACCGGCGGCTGGCGAGGCGACGTCCCCGCCTGAGTCCGCTGCTCCCGCCCCCGCCGGTCACCCGCGCGGGGGCGGGAAGTGTGGGATCGGGATCGGCTTGGTCGAGCCCGTGCGGCCGCGGGACCACTGTTCGAGACTCGAGACGGCATCCTCCGGCGTCGCGAACACGACGGGCAGGGGCAACGGCGAGGACCAGATCACCTCGACGTCATCGTCTTCGAACATCGTGATGTGCGCGATCGGTCGCGCGGCGAATTCCGGCAGGCGGGCGTCTCTGATCACCCAGCGGCTGTCGTCGATCCGGTGCAGTGCGAAGCGCCGGTCCGGTGTCGTGTCCTTCATCGTGCGCACCCGGGGCGCGTGTCTCGATCGCTCATCCGTTCCTCCGTCGTCATCGGCGAGGGATTCCACGTCCTCCGAGTCTGTGCGCCGCCCGTCGCGCCGCCGCCGGGGTTGACAATCGCGGATACTCGTGGTGCGCGTCGTGTCAATCCCACGGCTTCCGACGGCCTGTGGCCGTATGGTCGGTGTTAGGGCACATTCCACCCCGCCCGGCCGCGCCATGACGCAGAGCGGCCGCTCCGGGCGACACCGCAGTGAGAAGAGAAGAGCCGTCGATGACCTCGCAGATCGCCGTCGTCTGGAACCCGTCCAAGACCGAGAAGGAGACCCTGGAGTCGGGTCTGCAGGCCGCGATCGCCGACGGGTCCGCTCCGCAGATCGCCTGGTTCGAGACCACGAAGGAGGACCCGGGCCGCGGTGCGGCCAAGGACGCCCTCGACTCCGGCGCCGACCTCGTGATCGTCGCCGGCGGCGACGGCACCGTGCGCGCGGTGGCCGAGTACCTGGCCGACGCGTCGGCCGCCGCCGACATCGGGATCATCCCGCTCGGGACCGGCAACCTCCTCGCCCGCAACCTCGACGTGCCGATCAACGACGTGCCGGGAGCCTTCGTCCGGGCCCTGGACGCTGAGACCAGGACGATCGACGTCGGCTGGGTCGAAGTCGACCTCGCGCAGGGGACCGAGCGGCACGCCTTCCTGGTGATGGTGGGCTTCGGCATCGACGCGCACATGATCGTCGAGACCGACGAGGACCTCAAGGACAAAGCCGGCTGGCTGGCGTACGTCGAATCGCTCGGCCGGGCGCTCGCAGCGAGCGACGTCGTCCCGTTCCACATCACGACGGACGACGAGCCCGCGCGCGACGAGCAGGGCCACACCCTCCTCATCGCGAACTGCGGCACGATCCAGGGCGGCATCACCCTGCTGCCGGACGCCGCGCCCGACGACGGAGAACTCGACTACCTCGTGCTGAGCGCGGAAGGCGTCGGCGAATGGCTCGGCACGCTCAAGACGATGATGTGGGACAACGGACTCAAGCGGCTCGTCACCAAGACCGACGAGGTCACCAGCACGGATGCCGTCAACCACGGTCGTGCGAAAACCCTCGAGGTCACGCTGCCCGAAGTGCGCGCGTTCGAGATCGACGGCGAGGAGGTCGGCGAGACGAAGTCGTTCACCGTGTCGATCCAGCCCGCGGCGGTCCGGGTGCGCTGACCTCGTCGCGACGGATTCCGGCGCAGCTGCATCCGAATCCGCTGCCGCGACGGAACAACCTCATGGAAGCGTGCGATGCGGCCGTGTTCGGCGACCGCTCGTACGACCGTCACCAGCGATCGAGGGGACGTCACCGACATGGCGAAGAAGCCGGAGCAGACGATGGTCGTGGAGTACGACCGCGCGGGCGACATCGAGGTCCTGGAGCTGCGGCAGAGAGCGCTGCCCGCCCCCGGTCCGGACGAGGTCACCGTCGAGGTGATCTGCGCCGGGATCAGCCATATCGACGGCTTCATCCGCAGCGGTCAGGAGACCGACTGGCCTGACGAGCCGTGGCCGCGACGGTCGGGGAGCGACTTCGCGGGAGTCGTGGTCTCGGGTGATCGCAGCAGCCGGTTCCCGCCCGGCACCGAGGTGATCGGGCACGTGCCGTCAGGCGCCCACGCGACGTACCTCAATGTCCCGATCGGCTCGCTCGTGGTGAAGCCCAAGGGCGTCACCTGGGAGACGGCCGGCGGACTGTTCCTCGCGGGCGCGACGGCCCTGGACACCCTCGACGCGCTCAAGATCGGCGCCGAGGACACCGTCGTGATCTCGGCCGCCGCCGGCGCAGTCGGAAGCATCGAGGCCCAGCTCGCGAAGCACCGCGGCGCCCGTGTGATCGGCACGTGCGGCGACCGCAACTTCGACTATCTGCGACAGCTCGGCATCAAACCCGTTCGGTACGGGGAGGGGATCGCCGACCGCATCCGTCAGGCAGCGGGAGGACCGGTGACCGCGCTGATCGACAACTTCGGTCAGGACGGCCGCCACCTCGCCGACGAGCTCGGCGTGCCCGCGAACCGCTATCGTTCCAGCGCGGATCGCAGGGACACCGAGCTGCGGCTGCTCCGCGACGACCCCGAATCGCTCGCATACGGCACGAAGCTCCTGTCGCGTCTGGCCGAACTCGCCCAGGCGCGCGCGTTCACCCTGCTCATCTCGGGGCTGTACCCGTTGGAGGAGACCCGGGACGCGTACCTCGACCTGCAGAAGCTCCACTCGCGCGGCAAAGTCCTCATCGGCACGCACATGGTCACGACCTTCCGCACGCTCAAGGCGCGCGACGTGCACGAGGCGGCCGGCTGACCGCCCGGGCACGGCGAGACCGGAGGCCGGACCCCACGCCTCACCCGATCCGGGTGTCGCCGGGAGGCGAGACCCGCAGCCAGCGGAATCCGTACGGCGGCAGTTCCAGCTCGAGGCGTCCGTTCGCCTCGAGCGGGATCCTCTCCGGCCCGTGCAGGTCGAGCAGCGCGGTGCCCTCCTCGACGCGCCCGAGCTCGACGCGCAGCCGCACCGGTACCTCTGTGAAGTTGTGCAGGGCGACCATGCGGCCCACGTCCGCGTGGACGTCGTGCGACAGGACTCCGACGGCGTCGTTCTCGAGGACGTTCAGCGTGCCCCAGCCGATCTCGGGAGAGACGCGATAGCGGCTGATCAGGCGGCGGATGAACTGCAGCAGCGAGTCGTCGTCGTTGCGCTGCTGCTGCACGTTGACGTGCGCGGGGGCATACCCGTCGCCCGGGAGGGCGGCGACAAGGCGACCCGGCGCGGCGTGAGAGAACCCGCCGTTCTTGCCGTCGGTCCACTGCATGGGCGTGCGCACGGACTGCCGGCCGGCGATGTCGGGGTTCTCGCCCATGCCGATCTCCTCCCCGTAGAACAGCACGGGGGTGCCGGGGAGGGAGAACAGGAGGCTGTACACCATGCGGATGCGCCGCGGGTCGCCCGAGAGCATCGTCGGGAGGCGACGCGTGATGCCGCGTCCGTAGATCCGCTGCGACTCCTCGGGGGCGAACGCGTCGAAGACCTCTTCCCGCTCGGCGTCGGTCAGCTTGTCGAGGGTCAGTTCGTCGTGGTTGCGGACGAAATTCGCCCAGCCGGCTTCCGCAGGCAGCGCGGGGCGCGACCGGAGGGCGGTGACGAGGGGCGCCGGATCGTTGCGCGCGAGAGAGAGGTACAGCGCCTGCATCCCCACGAAGTCGAACTGCAGATCGAGCTCCCCGCCCTGCTCGCCGCCGAAGAACGCCAGCTGCTCGTCATAGGGCAGGTTCACTTCGCCGAGCATCGCGGCGTGACCCGAGCGGCGCTGGAGGAACCGCTTGAGGTCGCGGAGCAGGTCGTGCGGGTCGCCGAAGTCGACCCCGTCGGGAGGCTCGATGAAGAACGGCACGGCGTCGAGCCGGAAGCCCGAGACGCCCAGGGCCAGCCAGAATCCGATCGTCTTGGCGATCTCGTCGCGCACACGGGGGTTCGCGACGTTCAGATCGGGCTGATGCTTGTAGAACACGTGCTGGAAGTACTGCTCGGTGCGCTCGTCGTACTCCCACACGCTCGCCTCTTCGCCTGGGAAGACGGTGGGCTGCTCGTTCGCCGGCGGCTCGTCCCGCCAGACGTAGAAGTCGCGGTAGGGGTTGGTGCGACTGCGGCGCGAGGCGACGAACCATGGGTGCTTGTCGGAGGTGTGGTTGACCACGAGATCCACGATCACGCGCATCCCGCGATCTTCGGCGGTGCGGATCATCTCCACGAAATCGCCGTGATTGCCCAGGCGTTGATCGACGCCGTAGAAGTCGCTGACGTCGTAGCCGTCGTCACGGTCGGGCGACGGGTAGAAGGGCATGAGCCACAGGCAGGTGATCCCGAGGTCGGCGAGGTAGTCGATCCGGCGGGCCAGGCCCGCGAAGTCGCCGACGCCGTCGTCGTTCCCGTCCATGTAGGTCTCTACGTCGAGGCAGTAGATCACCGCGGACTTCCACCACAGGTCGCTCGTGTCGGTGATCTTCACGGCATGGCCTTGCGCAGCGCCGGGAGCAGGTCGCGTTCGGCACGCTCGAGGAATCCGGCCTGATCGGTGCCGATGTGGTGGATGTACACGCGGTCGAATCCCAGCGCAGCGAGAGCGGCGATGCGGTCGGCGAGTTCCGCGGGGTCGTCGGCGAGGAGGGCGCCCTGTTTCAGCTGGTCATCGGTGGGTTCGCCGGCGAGCCTGTCGAAGTCCTCGGGCTGCTCGATGTCCCACAGCGACACCCCGTCGATCGCGGCGTGGCGCCACTGCTCCCGGGCGATCCGCAGGGCCGCTCCCTCCGTCTCCTCCAGAGCGACATGCACCTGCAGCACGCGGGGGCCCCGGCCGCCGGCATCCGTGTAGGCGTCGACGGTGCGCTTCAGCACCGCGGGCGGCTGCGCCACCGTGGCGAGGCCGTCCGCCCAGCCGGCGACCCACGCCGCGGTCTCGGCGGTCACGGCCGCGCCGAGGAGCGGTGGAGGCGCGGTCGGGCGACTCCAGACGCGTGCACGATGCACCTCGATCTCGCCGTGGTGGGTGACCTCCTCACCGGCCAGCAGTGCCCGGATGACCTGGACCGTCTCGGCGAGGCGCGCGTTGCGGCGCTCCTTCGGGGGCCAGGGGTCACCCGTCACATGCTCGTTCACGGCTTCACCGCTGCCGAGCGCCGCCCAGAAGCGGCCGGGGAACATCTCCTCGAGCGTCGCGATCTTCTGGGCGCCGATGACCGGGTGATAGCGCTGCCCCGGTGCGGTGACGACGCCGAGCGAGAACGACGTCGAGGCGAGCGCAGCTCCCAGCCAGCTCCACGCATAACCCGACTCGCCCTGGCGGACGCCCCAGGGCGCGAGGTGATCGGAGCACATCGCACCGTCGAAGCCGGCGCTCTCGGCGCGGACGACCGAAGTGAGCAGTGCGCTCGGCGGGAGCTGTTCGTGCGAGGCGTGGAAACCGAGGAAGACCATCGTCCGAGTCTTCGTTGCGCCGAGCGCAGCCGCAAGGCCTTGCAGGATCCACCCGATCCCCGTTATGCGCCGCATGCCGCATAATTGCCCTGGGATGGCGGTGAAGGCGTCGGTGACGCGGAAACAGGAGTGCGGCGATGCCGTTTCGGACGAAGGACACGCTGCAGGCGTGGCTCGACGAGTTCACTTCGATGGGCTATCCCGTCGAAGGGCGGCTGAAGGTGCTGGATCGCGATGACGAGGACGGCGGTGACACCGGACTGGTCTCCATCCGCCTCGCGCGTGCCAGCACCGTCATGTACATGGAGCCGGAGATGAGCGGCTCCTACCGCTGGCTGGTGACGATGGAGCCGCGCGAGACGCCCATCCAGCTCGATGCGGCCGCCGTGCTGAGACTGGCGGGCGAGCTGACGATCGTCTCCACCCTGTGCGCGTTCCTGCAGGTCAAGTCGCGCGCGTTCGTCGCCGAGTACGAGAAGGGCCTTTCGCAGGCTTAGCGCAGGGCGGCGGCTGCCGATTCGGTCAGTGCATCCAGCGCGGCAGCGAAGCGCGCAGTCTCGGTGGCGTCGGCGCCGACGGCCGCGGCAGCGAACGCATCGTCGAACTTCGTCAGAGCGCACCACGGGTCGGCCGCCAGATCGATCGTGAGCACCAGGTGATTCACGCGCCGATCCTCGTCATCCACCTCTCGGCGGACGGCGTTGCGCTCGACGAGCCGGTCGACGAGCGTGGTGACACCGGCCGACGTGATGCCGAGGTATTCGCGCAGCTGCCCGGGGCGCGCGCCGGGGTTGTCGGCGATGAAGAGCAGCGCTCGCGCGTCGAGCTCGTTGACCTGGAGTTCGCGGCGCGCGGCCAGCAAGGCGGCCGAGCGCGCATCGACATACCGTTGGAGCGCGAGGGAGAGAGCGGGCGTGGCGCCTGGCGGGCGGCCCATGTGTCCTCCTCGAGATCGTTGAGTCTCCTCAGACTAGCATCTTCATTCATCCGGCTAACTTCTCGCAGAGTTATCTAAATTTGCGTAATACATCTGCTACGGTTGCCACATCATCGCTCCCCACCGGCATCCCACGGCAGGGAGCAGAAGCGACGTCAGCCGTTCGAGGCCTGACCCACTCGAGGAGACAGACATGGGCCGCCTGTATTACGGAAACACGAACGATCCGATCGACATCCCCGACCGCCTGCTGGCCCACGTCAAGGTCGTCGCGGCGACGAAGCTGCGCCGGAGCGAGAGCTTCACGCTGTCATGGCAGCATCCGCGCGGATCGGCGCCGGGTCGCACCACTCTGTGGATGCAGCCGTCGATTCCGCTGCGCTTCGTCTTCGACGTGGCCGAGAGCGAGACTCTCGATCCCGAGATCCTCAAGCGTCTGGCCTCGGCCGCGAACACGTCCGCCGGCCTCACGATCGACTTCGACGAGCTGGCCGAGGACGCGCGCATGACCCTGGTCTCCGCGGCCTGAGCACCCGCGGCTGACGGTCGATCCGACCCTCGGCGCCGCGCACGTGGGGGAGGCCCCGCGTACCGTGTGCGCATGGCGGAGCGGATCGAGGCGTGGTGGGCCCGGCGCCGGTTCTCGCGCGGCGTGGACGTGCCCTACCCGGTCGGGACGTACCGTGAGGCGTGGGCGCCGTTCCCCGCACTGATCCGCCAGTACCATCCCGAGCTCAACGCGGGCATCACGCTCACCCAGATCCCGCCGGCCGCCGATGTGCTGCTGCTCTGGCAGTGCGAAAGCGGACACCTGTTCGTCGCGACGCCGGCCGAGCAGCGTGCACGTCCGGGGCGTGAGCGTCGGCGGTCCGCGTGGTGCCCGGACTGCGCGGCCCTCGCGAAGCCGCCGCGCGTGCGACCTGCGGGTCGAGAACGGGCAGCCGCGCGCGCCGCGCCTGCTCTGTGCACGAAGACCCCCGCGCTCCCGGTCGGGGAGCCGTTCGTGAGCGAATGCGCGCCGCGTCCGGCATCCGCCGTCGAAGCGCGTCTGCGCGCCGACCTCTTCGCACGGCTGGGCGTGACGGAGGGGCTCAACGCCGTCCGGATCGCCCGGCCGTTCTTCTCGCACCTCGAGGTGTGGCCCGACATCCTGCTGCCAGAACTTCGCATCGCGGTGGAGTACGACAGTCCCGGAAGGCACGGTCTCGAACACGTCGGCCGGCGTGAGGATGCGGATCGCCGCAAGGACCGGGCGCTGCGGGCCGCGCGGTGGGAGGTCGTGCGCGTGCGCACCGGAAAGCTCGAGAAGCTCGGCCCTCACGACGTGCAGCTCTCGTCGACCGGGTCCCGGGGGATCGACCGACTGCTCGATGCCTTTCGAGACATCCGCGGCCCGCTCCTCGTGGATGCCTACCTGCGTTGACGGAGTGTCTGCGTCGGCGCGCGCCCTGCGATGAGAAGCCCGGCGGGACACGCAGCGGAACGTTTGTCAAGGCCGCTCCCACGGGTTCGCCCCGGACGTAGCCTCCAGACAGGAGGCCCCCTGATGACTCTCACCTCGCGCACGATCATGCGTGCCCCGCTCCCGCACGTCGGACCACCGGCGGCGCCGGAATCCGACCGCCCTCTCGGCGCGACGGCATCGCGCGGCCCGCTCGTCGAGTGGGCGCTCGAGACCGCCCGCCGGACCGACGGCTTGGGCGTCGACGCCGCCGCGACGCTCGCATGGTGCGTCGACGTCGGTCGGCGCGCGCCGCGCGTGGGCGAGGGGCGCACCCGCGACCTGTGGGCGCTGCTGGCGGCTGTCGCCGAACGCGACGTGTCGGCGGCGCGCATGCTCGAGCCCCACCTCGACGCCCTGAGCATCCTCCACCAGGCGGGCCGCGCCCCCGGTGGCGAGCACCTCGCCCGCGACCTCGAGCGCATGCGCGTCCGTGACGGGTCGACGTGGGGCGTGTTCGCCGCAGAAGGGGCGGGGCTGACGCTCGCCGCCGTGGACGGCGCCGGCGGCTGGCGGCTGAGCGGCACCAAGCCGTGGTGCTCGCTCGCCGCCCACCTCTCGCACGCGCTCGTGACGGCATCCCTCGCGGACGGCACGCGGAGACTCTTCGCCGTCGACCTGCGCGATTCGCGCGTGCGCCCGCACGACGGGCCCTGGCACGCGCGGGGGCTCCGCGACGTCGTGAGCACGGCCGTGGACTTCGATGATGCGCCCGCGGTCGCCGTAGGTGAGCCCGGCTGGTACCTGGAGCGCCCCGGATTCGCCTGGGGCGGGATGTCCGTCGCCGCGTGCTGGTGGGGAGCGGCGGTCGGTGTCGCCGCCCCGCTGGCGGACGCGGCGCGATCCGCACGGGCCGATCAGCTCTCGCTCGTGCACCTCGGGCGCGCGGACGGCGCGCTGTGGGCCGCGCGCGCCGTGCTGGCCGAAGCGGCGGATCTCATCGACGGGGCCGCGTCCGCGCGCGTGGGCGAACGGCTGCTCGCCGAACGCGTGCGCGGTGCGGTCGTCGACGCGGCGAACCTCGTCCTCGCCGAGACGGATGCCGCTCTCGGGCCGGCCCCGCTCGTGGTCGACGCGGCGCACGCCCGGCGCGTCGCCGACCTGCACCTGTACCTGCGCCAGCACCACGGCGCGCGCGACACCGCCCGCATCGGACGCGAGCTCGTCGCCGAGAGGAGCGCGTGATGGTGATGTTCAGCCACCTCGAAGAAGGGACGTCGGAGGATGTCTGGCGCGCGGAGGACCGCATCCGATCCATGCCGCTGCTGGATGCCGACATCGACGAGCTCGTCGTCGTCGCGGCCCACCCGGACGACGAGACGCTCGGGGCGGCCGGGCTCATCCGACGCGTCCATTCCGGTGGGGGACGCATCACGGTCGTCGTCGCGACCGACGGTGAAGCGTCGCACCCGAACTCGATGTCGCACACCCGCAGCGATCTGCGTTCGATCCGCAGGGTCGAGGTGTCGCGTGCGGTGCACGCGCTCGCGCCCGGCGCGGGCGTGCACTTCCTCGGACTGCCGGACGGCGCGCTCCGCGAGAACGTCCCGTCGCTCGCGGAGGGCCTAACGGCCGTGCTCGACGCCGTGTCCGACCGCGCGCTCGTCGTCGCTCCCTGGTCGGGCGACGGCCATCGCGACCATCGCGTCACCGCGGAAGCGGTCGCGCGTCTCGCCGCGCGCCGGGGCCTGCGCCACCTCGGCTATCCGATCTGGCTGTGGCACTGGGGAATGCCGGCGGACGTGCCATGGGACTCGGGGGTCGCGCTCGCCCTCTCGCCCGGTGAGCGCTCGATCAAGGCGCGGGCGTTGCGCTCTCACGCATCCCAGACGCGACCGCTGTCGGACGCGCCGGGCGACGAGGCGATCGTCAGCCCGTCGATGCAGGCGCACTTCGAGCGCGACACGGAGCTGTTCTTCATCGAGGCGCACGGGTGCGACGGTGCACAGGAGCAAGCGGGCGCGCAGTCGCAGACGTTGCCGGCCGCGTTCTTCGACGACTTCTACGCGCGCCACGACGACCCGTGGGGTTTCGAGACCCGCTGGTACGAGGAGCGCAAGCGCGCCCTGCTCATGGCCAGCCTGCCGTCGAAGGCGCTCGGACGCGTGCTCGAGATCGGCTGCGCCACGGGGCGCATCACCGTGGAGCTCGCGGCGCGGGCCGACGAGGTCATCGCGCTCGACGTGTCACACGCCGCCCTCGATGCCGCGCGAGCACGCCTGGCCGGCGACGGGCGGGTGACGTTCCGCCAGGGCGCAGTGCCGGACGATCAGCCGTCCGGCGTGTTCGAGACCATCGTGTTCTCGGAAGTCGGCTACTACCTCTCGCCTGGCGACCTCGACCTGACGATCGCACGGATCGACGCCGCGCTCGCGGACGACGGCTGTCTCGTCGCATGCCACTGGCGGCATCCCGTCGCGGAGTATCCGCTCGGCGGCGACGATGTCCACCGTGCGCTGCGTGCCGTGCGCGCCTGGGAGGTCCTTTCGCGACACGAGGAGGAGGACTTCGTGCTCGAGGTGTTCTGCCGCCGACCCGTGGTGTCGGTCGCGCGCCGCGAGGGTCTGCGATGACGCCGCCGTCGATCGCCGCGATCGTCGTCGTCGTGCCCGTCCACGACGAGGCGACGCTGCTCGATCGCTGCCTGATCTCGCTGCGCGCCGCCGTCGCGGCCGTGGACGTGCCGTGCGACGTGCGCATCGTGCTCGATGCGTGCACCGACGGCTCGGCGGAGGTCGCCGCGCGGCATCCGTTCGCCGTCGAGAGCGTCACGGCCGCCGCGGTCGGCGCGGCACGCGCGCACGGTGTGCGGTGCGCGCTGGGCGCCGTCGCGCACATCGAGCCCGGCCGCGTGTGGATCGCGAACACGGATGCCGATTCGGTCGTCCCCGAGCAGTGGCTGCGCGTGCAGCTCGGCGCCGCCGCGGCGGGCGCTGACGTCGTCGTGGGGACGGTCCGACCCGACTTCGACGACCTCGTCCCGCGGCACCGCCGGCTGTGGCTCGACACCCACACGCGCGGCATCCCGAACGGCCACACCCACGGCGCGAATCTCGGCCTCCGCGCCTCGACCTACCTCGCGGCCGGTGGCTTCGACGCGATCGCCGAGCACGAGGACGTGCACCTGGTCGACGCGTGCCGCCGGCAGGGCGCGACCGTCGTCGCGAGCGACGACGCCGAAGTGCTCACCTCCGGTCGGTTCGTCGGCCGCACCCCCGGCGGTTACGCGAGCTATCTTCGTGACCAGGACCGCACGCTGCGGCGGGAGCAGGACCGGATGCTGCGGCGCGCGGGCGTGCTGCACACGGCGCGACGGGAGGCGTCATGAACCAGGAGCCCGAGCGCGACGTCGGCGAGATCGTGCTGTCGCCCATCTCGCCCGAAGACGCCGGGGAAGTGCTCACCGTCCAGCGCGCGGCGTTCGTGTCGGAGGCGCTCATCTACGGCGCCGTCGACATGCCGCCCCTCACGCAGACGCTCGAAGAGATCGAGGCGGAGCTGCGGGAGTGCGACGGCTGGGTCGCGCGAGTGGGTGGGCGGCTGGTCGGGGCGATCCGCACGCGGGAGGCCGACGGGCTGCTGCTGATCGGGCGCATCGCGATCGCTCCCGACATGCAGGGGTCCGGCATCGGCCGTCTGCTGCTCGAAGCGGCAGAGTCGCATTCGGACGCCGCCGAAGCGGAGCTGTTCACCGGCAGCCTCAGCGAGGCCAACATCCGCCTGTACGAGCGCTGCGGTTACCGCGAGACCGAGCGGGTCGACCAGGGAGACGGTGTGGAGGAGGTCTACCTGCGCAAATCGCTGGGCTAGCGTGCGCAGAAGGCCCCGATCGCCGAGGGTGACGCGGCGGGCGCGGGCTAGAACGTCGCGGTGAGTCCACCGTCGACCGTGAGGACCTCGCCGGTCGTGTAGGTGTTCTCGCGGGCGCTGAGGAAGGCGACCGCGGGGGAGATCTCTGCGGGTCGAGCCGGTCGTCCGAGCGGGAGCTTGCCCCGGTCGACGTAGACGGTGCGGAACGCCGGGCTGTCCGTTTCATCCGTCCCGTCGGGCAGGAGGCTCATCCTCGTCCGCACGAAGCCCGGAGCGACGGCGTTCACGAGCACGCCGTGCCGCGCGAGATCGATCGCCGCGGAGCGCGTCGCCGCTTCGAGCCCGGCTTTCGCCACGTCGTACGCAAGGCATCCCGGCTGGCCGTGACCGGCGTGCACACTGGTGACGTTCACGATGCGGCCGAAGCCGTTCTCGACCATCCCGGGGGCGACCGCCGCCATGAGCGCGATCGGGGCGTCGAGGTCGAGTGCCCACAGCCACCGCCAGTCCTCGAGAGCGGAATCGAGGATTCCGCCCTCCCGGAACGCTCCCGCGACGTTCACGAGCACGTCGACCCCTTCGAGGACCTCGCGCGCCTCCTGGATCGCGGCGGTGCGCTGCCGCGGGTCGGAGAGGTCGGCGACGATCATCGGGACGCCGCTGCCCGCATCCTCGCGGTCGAGGCCGACGACGCGGTCACCGCGCGCGAGCAGCCGATCGGCCACCGCGCGCCCGATGCCGTTCGCCGCGCCCGTCACCACGCTGCGCAGGGGTTCGGTCGTCATGAGGCGGCTCCTTCTCGAGCGGATCCGAGTGCAGGGTCTTCGGGAGGCGTGTCGGCGGCGCGGGTGACCCGGAGCTCCACGCTCCAGCTCAGGTCCTCCCGCGGCGCGAGCGGGATCAGCCCTCGTCCGGACGCCGTGCCGAGACCGTGAGGTGTCGAGGTGGGCTCGATGCCGAGTGCGGTGACCGCGCCGAGCCACGGCGGTTCCGCAGACTGCGCGAGTTCCTCCCAGAGGAGGGCGTGCGGCAGGCCGGACCATCGGACCGCGACCGTGAGCGTGGGCCCGATCAGGCGCACGACGGCGGGAACGGGATCCAGCAGCGCGGCCACGCGCGCCGGCGTCCGTGCATCCACGGCGTCCCACGGCTCCGCCGCTGAGCCGGGCCACGTGACTGCCGGCCCGTCCGGAGCGCCGCCGTAGTCGAGCGGCGCGATCCCGGCGCCGTCCGGCACGTCCACCGCCAGCGCGGCGCCGTCGAACACCGGGCGGAGGACGTCCCGCCCGAGGACGAGGTGCTCCGCGATCGCGAGGAGACGCGCAGCGGCCCCGCCGTTCGTCGCCCGGGTGGTCACGGCGAGACCGTCCGGGAGCACCCGCCAGCGCCGCTCGGCGCGGAGCCCGTCGGCATCCTCCCAGAGGAGTGTCGCTGCGTCCGCCGTCGTGTCGGTCACGCGCCACGGGGACTGGGATGCCGCGCCGTGGAAGCCCTGTCGTGGCCCCGCGTCGGGATCGGGGACCCCGCTGGTCGGGAAGCACAGCTGCCAGCCGCCGCGCCAGCGCGCCACCCATTCGGCCTCATCGTCAGCCGGCTCCGCCGACGCGTCGACCTCGTCGTGCCATGGCGTCCGCGCGAGGACGGCCGCTCCGGCGACCTCGAGCGCGCTGACCACTCCGCCCTCGTCCGGAAGCACTGCGGCGCGCGTCGATCCGTGCACGAGCTGCAGTGCAGCCCGGGATCGGCGTGCGGCGTCACTCGGAGCCGGCACGACCCGCCCCGAGCGCTTGGATCAAGGCGCTCTTGCCGTCGAGCACGACCTCGAGCATCGCATCGGCGGCCGCCTCGCCGGCACCACGGTGGATCGCCCGCAGCACCGCCGCGTGCTGCTCCACGTCGGCGCTCAAGCGGGCGGCATCCCGGGCGGTCTTCTGCTGGACGCTGAAGCTCAGGTACATGAAGTCGGCGACGACCTCGCCGAACTGTCGCAGGAGCACGTTGTGCGAGGCGCCGTAGATCGCCTGGTGGAAATCGACGTCGGCGTGGGCGTAGTTCTCCTGGTCGTCGACCGCGGCCGCCATCGCCCGCACGGCATCCTCGAGGCGGCGCAGATCGTCCATCGTCGCGCGGTTCGCGGCGAGGCGCGCGGCCTGCGGCTCCATGATCTGGCGCACCTCGACGAGGTCGCGCAGGATCGCCTCGCCGAGTCCTTCATCGCGGTGCCAGCGCAGGATGTCCGCGTCGAAGACGTTCCACTGCTCGGCACGACGCACGCGGGTGCCGATCTTCTGCCGGATGTCGACGAGACCCTTCGCCGCCAGGACGCGCATGGCCTCCCGCACGGACGTGCGGCTGACGCCGTACTCCTCGGTGAGCTCGGCCTCTTTGGGCATGAGCTCACCCGGGGCGTACTGCCCGCGGATGATGGCTCGGCCGACGCCGTCGATGACCCGCCCCTGCAGGCCGCGCATGGCATAGCCCGACGCGCGGTCGGCGGCTGTCCCCTCGGCCATGAGCGCACCCCCTCTTCGCGGGTCAGGCGACAGCATTCACTCTAGGGGTGCGCCGTCGCGGCATCGGGCTCGCGAAGAGCGGTTCGTCGTCGACGCGGATCTCCACGTCGCGCAGATACGGCGCGAGCGCGTCCAGGTCGACGTCGATGCCCAGGCCCGGGGCGTCCGGCGCGGAGATCTCGCCGGACGCGTCGGGCCGGATGTGCTGGGCCGTCATGTCGAGCGCGAGCTGCTTCGGGTGCACCGGGTATTCGCAGATGCGGTGGTCCGCCAGACCGGCGAAGGGCTGGAGGGATGCCGAGAGGGCGAGGTGCGAGGTGAACGTGTGGTTCACGAACGTGACGCCGCGCCGTGCGGCGTGGTCGGCGACGGCCTTCGACGGACCGATCCCGCCGATGCGGGCGGCGTCGACCTGGACGAAGCGCACGCCGCCGAAATCGATCAGGTTCTTCGCCATGTGCGGGGAGTGCGCCCCTTCGCCGCCCGCGATGCCCACGGTGCGGGCGCGCGCGGCGAGGGCGGCGTGCGCGCCGAACGCGTGCGCCGAGAACGGCTCCTCGAGCCAGGTCGCGCGAGCGCCCTCGAGGGACTCCAGGCGCAGCGACGCCCGTTCCAGGTCATCGCCCCAGATCTGTCCGGCGTCCACGAGCAGTTCGGTGTCGTCTCCAAGGCCTTCGCGCGCGGCGGCGACGTGATCGGCGTCGGCGGCGACGGATCCGGTTCCGTACGGTCCCCACCCGAACTTCACCGCGCGGAAGCCCTCGGCGCGCGCCGTGCGGGCGTGCTCGAGCGTCTCCTGCGGGGAGTCGCCGAACAGCATCGACGCATAGGGGATCTTCGCGTGGCTCTCCTCGTATCCGAGCAGGCGCCAGACCGGCTCTTCACGGATGCGGCCGAGCAGATCCCACAGCGCGATCTCGATGCCCGACCACGTGTGAGCGGCCTGCAGCAGATCCATGCTGTTGCGTTCCACCGCGTGCGCGATCCGCGCGATGTCATCGGGGCCGTCGATCCGCTCGCCGAGCACGCTCGCCGACACCGGCTGGCACACACCGTGCGAGCGCGGGGTGACGAATGCCGCGATCGATGTGAGGGGGGACGCCTCGCACTCGCCCCAGCCGACGTGCCCACCGGCGGTCACCCGGACCAGGAGGGCGTCCTGGCTGCCGTCGGCCTCGAGGGTGACCTCCGGCATCGAAGCGTAGAAGAGGTCGACGGAGTCGATGTTCATGGGATCTCGTGTGCCCTCGCATCTTTCATGAGTGGGAGAGCGACTCGTCGCCCGCCGGCCGGCGTCGTCGCCGGCATCCGTCGATGACCTTACATCATATGTAACCACCCATCAATCGCCCCCTGGATTGCAACGATTCCGCAAAGACTCTTGCGTCATCGCTCCCTAGGTATGATGTAATGACTCCGATGCGGCGACGAAGCTCGTCGCAGCCGATGTGGATGGGACGATGATGTCGCAACGCTTGCGGGTGGTGCCGGCGGTCGCCGGTGCGTGCCCCGCTCCCGCGCCCGCGGCCGGATCGGTCCCTTTCGGATCCCGGCGGGCGACCCGGCCCGACCAGGACTCGGCCCGCGCGACCGACGCCCGGCACCGCGCGTTCTCTCTCTCCGCACCGGCGTGCGCCGGTCCGTCTGGAAGGACACAGCAATGAAGAAGCGATTGGTCGGAGGCCTGATTCTCTCCGTGGCGTTGGTCGCCTCGGTCACCGCGTGCGCGCCCGCCGAGGAGGGCGGGGACGGCTCGCAGGAGCTCGTGATCTGGGACACCGGCATCCTCGGGCGCACCCTCGAGAACGGCGACGTCGACATCGAGAACTCGTTCATCGATCAGATGGCGGCCAAGTTCGAGGAAGAGAACGAGGGCGTCACCGTCACGGTCGTCCAGCAGGGCGGCGACATCTCCGCCAACAGCGCCCAGTTCCAGGCTGCGTCGATCGCGGGCGACGGTCCCGACATCCGCATCCAGTACGCCGGAGGTCCGACCACGTCCTTCAGCGAATTCTTCGAAGACCTCGAGCCGTACCTCACTCCCGAGATCATCGATTCGATGTCGGGCTTCAACGTCAACCGCGAGGGCTTCTCGGCCGACGGGGCGATCATGGGCATGCCCTACGGGGCGGGCAACCTGTTCACGGTCTTCGGCAACAACGCGATGCTCGAGGAGGCCGGCATCGACCCGAGCGCTCCGATCGAGTCGTGGGAGCAGCTGATGGAGAACGCGCAGCAGGTCGTCGACAACACCGACTACAACGGCCTGTGGATGGCGAACCTCGAGGGTTACGTCGGCGCGTGGATCATCAGCGCGCTCGTCGGCGGCGAGCTCGGCGAGACCGCGTTCACGCAGATGTACGCCGGCGAGATCCCGGTCGACGATCCCGCGATGCTCAAGGCCTACGAGGCTTTCGCCGAGGTGGGCGCCAGCGGGCTGACGAACCCCGACGCGGGCCAGGTCTCCAATGGTGACTCGACCGCCGGCTTCGTCGGCGGCCAGGGCGCCTACTACATCGTCGGCAGCTGGGAGAACAACAACATGGTCGACGCGTTCGGCGACGAGGTGAGCGTCTCGTTCATCCCGATGTTCGAGGACGCTCCGTACCCGAACATGGGCGCGGGTGGTCCCGAGATCGCGCTGTCGATGACGAACTACTCGGAGAACAAGGACCTCGCCGGCGAATTCCTGCGCTTCCTGGCCGAGCCCGAGAACCAGGACGTCTTCGTCGAGCTGTACCAGACCCAGGCGTCGAACCACGTCGACGGCGATCCCTCGCTCATCCAGAACCCGTTGCTGCAGCAGGAGTTCGCACTGCTGCAGGAAGCGACCGACGGGGTCGTCTTCGCCTTCGACTCGGTGATGCCGCAGGCCACGATCGACCTGTTCTACCGCGTCAACGCGGGCGTGTTCCTCGGGAGCATCACGCCGGAGGACGCCGTACGCCAACTCGCCGAGTCGTACGCGACGGAGATCGCCAACCAGTGACCTCCGCATTCCCGGCCTCTTCCGCGGGCGTCGTCGACGCGACGCCCGCGGGGGAGGGCCCCGCACGCAAGCCCGGTGGGCTCCGCCGCCGCGACCGGATCATCGGTCTGCTGGCCGTCGCCCCCGCGTTCCTCATCGTCGTCGGGTTCATGGCGTTCCCGGTCGGGTTCGCCCTGTTCATCTCGTTCACGAAGACGAACGGCATCCGCTACGAGTGGACCTGGCTGGACAACTACATCACGCTGCTGACCGACCCGGTCGTGCACCAGGTCTTCCTCAACAACCTCAAGTTCCTGATCTCGGTGCCGCTCGTGATCTTCGCGGCGCTCATCGTCTCGGTGCTGCTCTTCGAGCGCGTGCGCGGGTGGCGCTTCTTCCGCGTGATCTTCTTCCTGCCCAACGTGCTGTCGGTGGCCGTCATCGGCATCATGTTCCGGAACGCGTTCGGCTACTACGGCGGCGTGAACCAGGCACTCGGCCTCTTCGGCATCGAGCCGATCCAGTTCTTCACCGACGGCACGCTCGCGATCGGCATCATCATCATGGCGCTGGTGTGGTCGGGCTTCGGCTACCAGGCGCTGCTGCTGTTGGCGGGCCTGACGAGCATCAACCCGGCCGTGTTCGAGGCCGCCGCGATCGACGGCGCCGGCTGGTGGAAGCGCCTCTGGTACATCACGCTGCCGAACATCCGCCGGGTGCTGGGCTTCGTCTTCATCATCAACGTGCTCTATACGTTCACGGCCCTGTTCGGCTTCGTGTTCGTCATGACGGCCGGAGGGCCGGGCTTCGAGACGACGACGATCGACTACCTCGTCTACCTGCGGGCCTTCTCGAGCAGCAACCTCGGCTCGGGCGCCGCGCTGGCCGTCATCCTGTTCATCTTCATCGGCGTGCTGACGCTCATCCAGAACCGCGCCTTCCGTCTGGGGGACGAGGACTGATGTCGGACGCCGTCAGCACCCGGCTCGGCAGCCGCACCGTGCGGTGGCCCATCTTCATCGCGCTGTGCCTCGTGGCCGCGACGATCATCTACCCCCTCTACTTCGTCGTGCTCACTTCCCTCCGTCCGAACTCCGACTACCTGCAGGACCCGTTCGGTCTGCCGGGAGTGTGGACGCTGGACAACTACACGACCCTGCTCAACTCCTACGGTCTGGGCCGGGCATTCCTCAACAGCCTTTTCGTGACGTGCGTCGCGGTCGTGATCGTGCTGGTGCTCGCCACCATCGCGGGATACGCGCTCGCGAAGCTGCCGGTGCCGGGCATGAAGTACATCACGGCGACATTCGTGTCGGTCATGCTGATCCCCGGTCCCGTGCTGATCATCCCCATCTACCTCCTGCTCGCACGTCTGGGGCTCGGCGGCTACTCCGGGCTGATCCTCGTGTACGTGGCGACGGGGCTGCCGTTCGCGACGTTCTTCCTGACGCTCACGTTCCGCGGCATCCCCGACGAAGTGATCGAGGCGGCGCGCATCGACGGCGCCGGACTGTTCCGCACCCTCTGGTCGATCGTCCGCCCGATGGGCGCGAGCGGCATCGCCACGCTCGCGGTGCTGCAGTTCCTCGGCGTGTGGAACGAGCTGATCTTCGCCGTCATCCTGATCCGTGACCAGTCGCTCTGGCTGCTGACACCGACGCTCGCCACGATCGGCGACCGATACCTGAACGATCAGCCGCTCGTTTCGGCGGGGCTTTTCGTCACGGCGCTCGTGCCGCTCATCCTGCTCGCGTTCGCGTCGAAGTACATCATGACGGGGCTGCAGGTCGGAGTGAGCCGCTGACGAGATCGAGGTGAGCCGCTGACGCGGGCGGCTCGCCCCGCGCTCAGTACCAGTCGCGCGGGTGGTGGGTGGCGTCGAGCGCCTCGCCGCGGCGGTCCGGCGCCGCCCAGCGCACGCCGTTCGCGAGCACGCGCCGGATGCCGGGGTGGTGGTAGACGGGGTACTCCTGGTCGCCGGGCGAGAAGTAGAACACGCGTCCGTAGCCGCGGGTCCACGTCGCGCCCGAGCGGAACACCTCTCCGCCCGAGAACGACGAGATGAAGATCAGCTCGTCGGGTGTCGGGATGTCGAAGTACTCCCCGTACATCTCCTGCTCCTCGATCACGAGGGGTTCGGGGACGCCTTCGGCGATCGGATGCCGCGGCGCAACGGTCCAGACGACCTCGCGGTCGCCGTCGTTGCGCCACCGCAGCGAGCACGTCGTGCCCATGAGCCTGCGGAAGATCTTGGAGTAGTGCCCGGAGTGCAGGACGATGATGCCCATCCCCCCGAGCACCGCGGTGTGCACGCGCTCGACGACGGCGTCGTCGACGCCCGGGTGGTTCTGGTGTCCCCACCAGAGCAGGACGTCGGTGTCGTCCACGACCTCCTGGGTGAGTCCGTGTTCGGGCTGTTCCTGCGTCGCGGTCCGGACGATCACGTCGTCGCCGAGCAGCTCGCTCAGACCCTCGGCGATCGCGCCGTGCATCCCGGCCGGGTAGAGCGCTGCGGGCACCGAGCCCTCTTCACGTTCGTGGATGTTCTCGTTCCACACCGTCACGCGGATGGCGTTGCTCACAGTCGGACCTCCCTGCCTTCGTTCGCCGAACGGTAGCAGGCATCGAGGATCTCGGTGCGATGCAGGGCGAACTCGCCGCGGTGCCCGTCCCACGAGTCGGAGCGCACGGCGTCGACGAACTCCGCGATCACGAGCGGGTGCTCACCGCCCGGAACGTGGACGTCGGGCGTGATGGTCGCCGGATACCCCGCGACCTGGCGGTAGACGCTCAGGTTGCCGTCGCTGCGGTAGCGGGGGACGAACAGCCGGATGCCGGCATCCACGCCCAGCAGTTCGATCGAGATGTCCTCGTCGTCGACCGTGTGTCCCGCCCAGCTGATCTCGAGGGCGATGCTCGAGCCGTCTTCGAGCCGCAGCAGTGCGCTCGCGAGGTCTTCCACCTCGAACGCGCCGCTTCCGGCCATCTGTTCGCGCTGATCCATCGCCCCGTAGCCGGCGTGCCCGAGCTCGCCGTGTGTGACCGCGCTCACGGCGACCACGCGCGGCTCGCCCATGAGGTACAGCACCGAATCGATCACGTGCGGCCCGAGGTCGATGAGCGCGCCACCCCCCGCGAGCGCCTGCGACGTGAACCACGACGTCAGGCCCGGGATGCCGGACCGACGTTTCCACGACGCACGGGCGTGGTAGATCCTCCCGATCCCCTCGGTCTCGACATAGCGGCGCGCCCACGCCACGTCGGCGCGGCGACGGTGGTTGAAGGCGACCTCGAGCACGCGGTCGTTCTCGGTGGCCGTTGCGACGAGCTCGCGGGCCTCCGCCGCCGTGAGCGCGAGCGGCTTCTCGCAGAAGACGTGCTTCCCGCTGCGCAGCGCCGCGACGCCGATCGGGTGGTGGAGCGCGTTCGGAGCGCCGATGCTCACGACGTCGAGATCGTCGAGCGCGACGAGGTCCTCCCAGTCGGTGAACAGATGGGGGATGCCGTGCGAGGCTCCGAGGGACGCCAGTCGATCTGCCTCCTTGCCCGCGAGCGCGACCACCTCGACGCCGGGAAGCGCGGCGAACGACTCGAGGTGGGTCGTCCCGGCGTAGCCCAGACCGACGACGCCGACGCGGAGCGGGCGTGGAGACGGGTCGGATGCGGGGTCACTGCGCTCGGTCACGGTCATCTCCTGGGCGCCGGCGGCGCGGTCGAGGGTGAGGGCGCTTTGATCATACTAAAGAGCGTCGACCCTGCTCGATGCATGACGCGGTTGACGGTCGAACCCCCGCTTTAGATATGATGTAAGCGAGCTGACGTGAGGACGACGATGACCGACGCGACGCTGCGCACCGACGTGGGCGGCCTGCAGATGACCCTGGGGGGTGGGGCGCTGGCGCGCATCCTCACCGGCTGTGTGATCGTGGACTCCGCGGCGCCGGCCCCCGTCCATCTTCCCGCGGTGGATGCCGTTCCGGTGGGTGCCGAGGCCGGCGCGGAAGGTGTGGTCGCCCACGATGTGTCGGGCCGCTGGCACATGTCGCGCATCGCGGACCAGGACGTGTGGGAGATCTCCCTCGCGCTGCGCAACGACGGCGACGCCGTGCATTCCGTCACACGGATGGACCCGTGCGCGATCCGACTCGACCCGGCCGTCGGTGCGTGGCGCACCACGTGGTACCGGTCGGCGTGGGGAGACGAGTTCCGCCCGCGTCACGGCACGACCCGCCACGACGTGTTCCTCGACGTCCGGTCGGGGCGGTCGTCGCACGGCACCGTTCCGTGGCTCGGCCTCGAGACCGAAGACGGCGGGGCGGGGCTCATCGTGACCCCGGCGTGGAGCGGCAACTGGCACATCACGGCACTGTCGGGCGGGGACATCACCGCCGGCATCTCGCCGTGGGAATTCTCGGTCGAACTGCAGCCCGGTGAAGAGGTGCGTGCGCCGAGCGTCGTGCTCGCGGCCGGGGCGGATCTCGAGGCCGCTTCGCTCGCGCTCCAGCGCGCGGTGCGCGACGCATGGCTGCCGCGCACCGCGTTCACCGACGGGCCGCCGACCGAGTGGAATCACTGGTGGCCGTACGAAGACCAGGAGGTCGACGAAGAGGTCATCCGCGCGAACGCCCGGGAGGCGGGGCAGCTGGGCATCGAGGTCGCGACGGTGGATGCCGGCTGGTTCGGTGCCGCCGACGCGGCGAGCGACTGGCAGGAGCAGCGCGGCGACTGGGCGCTCGTCAACACCGAGCGCTTCCCGAGCGGACTCTCCGACCTCGGTGCCGCGATCGCCGACGCCGGTCCGCTCCCCGGCATCTGGATCGAGGCCGAAGCGGTCGGCCGATCGTCGCGACTGCGGGCGGACCGACCGGAGATCCTCGCGCTGTCCACGGGCGGACGCCGGCGCGACCCGTCGTACCGACTCATGACCGTCTCGCTCGACGACGAGGACCCCACTTTCCTGGGCTACGTGTGCCTCGGCTCCGCCGACGGTCGTGATCATGTCCTGACGTCGATCTCCGACCTCATCACCCGCTTCGGAGCGCGCTGGGTCAAGCTCGACTTCAACATCGATCCGGATGCCGGCTGCACGCGCACCGATCATGGTCACGGCGCCGGCGACGGACTGCTGCGCCACTACGAGGGCCTGTACGACGTGCTCGACAGCGTGCGGGAGCGCCATCCCGACGTGCTGATCGAGTCGTGCTCGTCGGGCGGGCTCCGCATCGACCTCGGTCTCGCCCGCCACGTGCACGGTTTCTTCCTGAGCGACCCCGACTACACCGAGCACCACCTCGAGGTGCTCGCCGGGGCGAGCAGGATGCTGCCGCCCCTCGGCATCCTGCACTGGTCGCAGTCGCAGTGGCGGGGCGACTATCCGCCGCAGCGACTCGATTGGGCGAACCTCGGCGTCGCCGATTTCGACACGATGCTGCGGGCCGCGATGCTGCACCGCTTCGGCGTGAGCCTTCGTCTGACCGAGCTGCGACCCGCTCTGCGCGAACGCCTGGCGACGCACGTGGCGCTCTACCGCCGCGCGTTCGCCCCGCTCGTGCGGGACGGTGTTCTGCGCACGCTGACCCCGCCGCCGGAGAGGGGCGGGCTGGGCGAACGCGCCCCGGTCCTGCAGCTCACCGACGAGGACGGTGACCGCCACATCGTCGCAGCCTTCGTGCTCGACGGCGCGGAACGACCGGACGCCGTGCATCCCCGCGGCCTGCGGGCGTCGACGATGTACCGCGTCACTGATCTGACCGACGACGCGACCACCGACGCGCAGAGCGCCGTGCGCTCGGGTGCAGTCCTCATGGACGACGGCGTCGCCCTCGACGGCACCCCCACCGTCTCATCGTGGCTGTTCGGTCTCGCCCCCCTGTCCTGACCCTGCGTTCCGCGCCGAGGAGAACATGCACGCCGACACCGCCCTCGTCGAGGCCCGACTCCGCCGCTTCACGGCGGACCGGCTCACCCCCTCGATCCACCGCGACCCGCGACCGTTGACGGTCGAGGCCTGGTCGGTTCCCCGCGAACCGGTCCCGTTCGACGAGGCCGTCACGCAGACGTTCGAGCCCGTGCCGATCGGGTGGCGGTGGGGCCGTGCCTGGTCGACCGTCTGGCTGCGGGTGACGGGCGCCCTGCCCGCCGAGTGGCGCGACGGCCCGCCTGCCGGCACCCGGCTCGAAGTGCTCGTCGACTTCGGCTACAACATGTCGCGCTCGGGCTTCCAGGCGGAGGGGCTCGCGTACCGTCCGGACGGCGAGCCCGTCAAGGCGATCGCGCCGTACAACTCGTACGTGCCGTGGGAAGCCGCGGACGGCGACGTGGACCTGTTCATCGAGGCGGCCGCCAACCCCGATGTCGCGGGCGAGTACACATTCGCCCCGACGCCGTACGGCACGTGGGAGACCTCGCCCGACGAGCCGCTCTACGAACTGCGCCGGCTCGAGCTCGCGCTGCGCGACGAGACGGTGTGGGAGCTCGCGCAGGACGTCTGGACGCTGCGCGGACTCATGGAGCAGCTGCCGGAGGGATCCACCCGCCGCCACCTGATCCTCCGCGCGCTCGAGGACATGATGGACGCGATCGACCCCGAAGACGTCGCGGGCACCGCGGCGACCGGACGCGGGATCCTCGCGCCCGCGCTCGCCTCGCCCGCGTCGGCGTCGGCGCATCGCGTCCTGGCCACCGGCCACGCGCACATCGACTCGGCCTGGCTGTGGCCGCTCCGCGAGACGGTGCGCAAGTGCGCGCGGACCTTCACGAACGTGATGGCCCTGATGGACGAACATCCCGGTTTCGTCTTCTCGTGCTCGTCGGCCCAGCAGTACGCCTGGCTCAGGGATCATCACCCGCGCGTGTACGCCCGCATCCGTGAGAAGGTCGCGGACGGCGCCTTCGTCCCCGTCGGCGGCATGTGGGTCGAATCCGACACCAACATGCCCGGTTCCGAGGCGATGGCGCGCCAGTTCATCATGGGCAAGCGGTTCTTCCTCGAGGAGTTCGGCGTCGAGTGCGAAGAGGCGTGGCTGCCGGATTCGTTCGGCTATTCGGCGGCGCTTCCGCAGATCGTCGCCGCCGCCGGCGAGCGATGGTTCCTCACGCAGAAGATCTCGTGGAACCAGACGAATCGGTTTCCGCACCACACGTTCTGGTGGGAGGGCATCGACGGCACGCGCGTCTTCACCCACTTCCCGCCGGTCGACAGCTACATCAGCGAGCTCTCCGGGGCCGAACTCGCCCACGCCGAGCGCAATTTCTCGGAGAAGGGCCGGGCATCGACCTCGCTCGTGCCCTTCGGCTGGGGCGACGGCGGCGGAGGTCCGACGCGCGAGATGATCGCGGCCGCGCACCGCACGGCAGACCTGGAGGGTTCACCGCGCGTCGAGATCGGCTCACCGCGCGATTTCTTCCGGGATGCCGAGGCGGAGTATCCCGATGCGCCGGTGTGGTCGGGGGAGATGTACCTGGAACTGCACCGGGGCGTCTTCACGTCGCAGCTGCGCACGAAGCAGGGCAACCGCCGGAACGAGGCGCTGCTGCGGCAGGCCGAGCTGTGGGCGGCGACGGCGGCGCTGCGGACGGGGCACCCGTACCCGTACGACGACCTCGCCGAGGCCTGGCGGACCGTGCTGCTGCTGCAGTTCCATGACATCCTTCCGGGGTCCTCGATCGCGTGGGTGCACCGCGAGGCCGAAGAGCGGCACGCCGCCGTGACCGACACCCTCGAGCGCCTGATCGCCGAGGCGCTCGCCGCGCTGGAATCCCGCACGGCTGAGGGCGGCAGGCGTCCCGAAGGCGGCGCGCCCGGCGACGCCCCGCCCGTCGCGCTCTCGGCCAACGCGAGTCCCTTCGCGCGCGACGGCGTCCCCGCGTTCGGCACGGCGCCGGCTGTCCACACCGGCGCCGCGCCCGTCCACGTCGGCGCCGATGCGTCCCTTCCCGGCGCTGACGTGCTCGACAACGGCGTGATCCGCATCGTCGTCGACGGCGACGGCCGGCTCACGTCTCTGCGCGCCCACGCGGACGGCCGCGAGGCGGTTCCGCCCGAGCAGCCCGCCGGCACCCTGCGGCTGCACACCGACCTGCCCAACCTGTGGGATGCGTGGGATCTCGATGCGCACTACCGCCGCACCGTGACCGAGCTCATCGCTCCGGACGAGCGCCGCCTCGAGCGTGAGCCCGACGGCTCGGTCGCCGTCGTGCTGCGGCGCACGGCGGGCGCGTCGACGATCGACCAGCGCATCCGCCTGCGGCCCGGCGCGGATGCGGTCGACTTCGAGTTCGACGTCGACTGGCGCGAGCGGGAGAAGATCCTCAAGCTCGCGATGCCGTTCGACGTGCACGCCGACCGCATCGCGGCCGAGACGCAGTTCGGACACGTGCACCGCGCGACCCACACCAACACGAGCTGGGACGCCGCGCGCTTCGAAGCCTGCCAGCACCGGTTCGTGCATCTCGGCGAGCCCGGATGGGGCGTGGCGATCGCGAACGACTCCACCTACGGCTACGACGTGGACCGCACGACGCGGTCCGGCGGGGGAACCACGACGACCGTCCGGTTCTCGCTGCTGCGCGCGCCGATCTTCCCCGACCCGGACGCCGACCAGGGGATGCACACGCTGCGCTTCCGCGTCCGGCCCTCGTCGGACATCGCCGACGCCGTGGCACTCGGGTACGACCTCGCGACGCCGATGCGCGGCATCCGTTCGGCCGTCCCCCTCGCGCCCCTGGTGACCTCGAGCGCCCCGGGCGTGGTGATCGACACGGTGAAACTCGCTGAAGACGGCACCGGCGATCTGGTCGTGCGGCTGTACGAGGCGCTCGGCGGCCGCGCCGAGACGACCCTGACGGTCGACGGTGTCGCGGAGCGCATCGCGCTGACCGATCTGCTCGAGCGACCGCTCGACGGAGAGCCCGTCGCGAGCGGCCCGTCGATGCCGCTGGCGTTCAGGCCTTTCCAGCTGCGCACGGTGCGGCTGTCGGGGGTGAGCGTCCGATGACGCGGCCGCCGTCGTGGTTCGAAGGGCCTTCCGCCCCGCAGCGACCGCTCGCCCCGCACCCGCTCGACGACCCGGCGCCCGCGCCGGGCGCGCTTCCGGCCGCGGCGACGGTGTCCACGGATGCCGCGACGATCGAGCTGCCCGACCGGTGGCGGTTCCGCTGGTCGCCGTCCGCGGCCGCCGCCGACGGCGCCGGTGACCCCTTCCACACTCCCGCGTTCGACGACGCGGGCTGGAGCCTGATCGCCGTCCCGTCGAGCTTCGTGATGCCGGCGCACGACGCGACGGTGGCGGGGCGCCACGGCGCGCCGGCGTACACGAACAAGTGGTATCCGTTCCCGGTCGATCCGCCGCACGCCCCGGACGAGAACCCGGTCGGCGACCACCGCGTGCGGTTCGGGGTGCCCGAGCCCTTCGCGTGCGCCGAATTGCGCTTCGACGGCGTCGAGGGCGCGGCCGACGTCTGGCTGAACGGCACGTTCCTCGGCTCGACCCGCGGCAGCCGCCTGCCCACGGGCTTCGACGTGTCGGGCCTCGTCTCCGACGACAACCTGCTGGCTGTGCGCGTGCACCAGTACAGCGCCGCGAGCTACCTCGAAGACCAGGACGAGTGGTGGCTGCCCGGGATCATCCGGGCCGTCACGCTGCGGGAACGGCCGCGGGCGGCGATCGACGATGTGCGTGTGACCGCCGATTGGACTCCCGAGGCGGGCGCAACGCTCCGGGTCGACGTCGCGACCCGGGCGGCCGAGGTCTCGGCGGAACTCGTGGAGCTCGGCGTGCCCGTTCCGATCGGTGCGACCTTCCCCGTCCGCGAAGCCCGTGCGTGGAGTGCCGAGGAGCCGACGCTCTACACGCTCCGCGTCCGGACCGCCGACGAGACGGTGGAGACGTTGATCGGCTTCCGTACGATCGCGATCATCGACGGGGTGTTCACGGTGAACGGCGCCCCCGTACAGCTGCGCGGCGTGAATCGTCATGAGCACCATCCGCTGTGGGGACGTCACGTCCCGCGATCGGTCGTCGAGGACGAGCTGGTCCTCATGAAGCGCAGCAACGTCAACGCGATCCGCACGTCGCACTATCCGCCGTCGCCCCTGCTGCTGGATCTCGCCGACCGCCTCGGGTTCTGGGTGATCGACGAGTGCGATTTCGAGACCCACGGCTTCGGCGAGATCGGCTGGCGCTCCAACCCCACGGATGACCCGCGCTGGGAGCCCGCGCTGCGCGACCGCGCTGCACGGATGGTCGAGCGCGACAAGAACCACCCGTCCGTCATCATGTGGTCGCTCGGCAACGAGGCCGGAGAGGGGTGCAACCTCGCGGCGATGGCGGACGAGATGCGCCGCCGCGACGCGTCCCGCCCGCTGCACTACGAGGGCGACCAGTCCAGCGCCGACGTCGATGTGTGGTCGCGCATGTACGCGCACCCCGACGAGGTCGCCGAGATCGGAGCGGGCACCGAGCCCGCCCTCGCGGATCCGGTCCTCGACGCCCGCCGCCGCGCGATGCCGTTCGTGCTGTGCGAGTACGCGCACGCGATGGGCACGGGTCCCGGAGGGCTCACCGAGTACCAGGAGCTGTTCGACGCCCACCCCCGGCTCATGGGCGGGTTCATCTGGGAGTGGCTCGAGCACGGCATCCACGTGCAGACCACGGCCGGAGTGGTGACGCGATACGGCGGCGATTTCGGCGAACCCCTGCACGACGGCAACGACGTGATCGACGGCCTGGTCGCGGCCGATCGCACGCCGCGCGCGCAGCTGGCGGACCTCGCCGCGGTCTTCTCACCGGTCGCCCTCCGCGTCGATCTCGACGCGGCCGGCGGCGTCGGCGAGCTGCACGTGTGCTCGCGACTCGACCACACCGATACGAGCGCGTATGCGCTCCGATGGAGCGTCGAGACGCATGAGGGGCGCCGTGCCCAGGGCGCGTTCGGGATGCCGATCATCGGCCCGCGCGCACGCGCGACGGTCGCACTGCCGGAGGACGCGGTGGACGCCGCGCGCGAGCAGGGCGCCGTGCTCACGGTCGAGGTCGTCTCGTCCGCCGATACGTCGTGGGCCCCGGCCGGCTGGGTCGTCGCCCGCACATCCGCACACGGGCTGGATGCCGTGCCCCTCGCGGCGCTGCGACGGCCCGCGCGCACCCGGCCGCTCTCCCTCGCGGATCTCGACATCGATCCCGTCTCGGGCGCGGTGCGGGCGATCGGCGCGGTCACGCTGGAGGACTGGCGGCTCGAGCTCGCGCGCGTGCCGACGGACAACGACCGGCACAGCGGCTGGGACGAGCCCGACGAGCTGTCGTATGCCCAGCGCTGGTCGGCGCTGGGCCTGCACGACCTGCGCTCGCGGCTCGTGCGGCTGGAGCGCTCGGCCGACCGCATCGTGATCGAGACGGTCGTCGGTGGCCCGGCGGTCGACGCCCGGGTCGCCTGCACCTGGATCTGGACGGCGGACGACGGCGCGCTGGACCTCGACCTCCGGATCGAGCCGCAGGGCGCCTGGCCGGACTGGAGCAGTCACTGGGCGCGCGCCGGCGTGGCGTTCGCGCTCGCCGGCGCAGAGCGGACGATCGATTGGTGCGGGCTCGGCCCCGGCCCGGCGTATCCCGACACGGGTCAGGCGGCCCGGCCCGGGTGGCACCGTGCGACCGTCGACGGGCTGCAGGAGCGCACCGTCCGCCCCCAGGAGGCCGGCGCGCGCGGCGGCATCCGCTGGGCACGGGTCGGGAGCGCCTCGACCGCAGAATCGGTGCGCGAGCCGGCTCACGAGCCCGGCCTCGAGATCGCGCCGCGCAACGGCACCGGCGCGGTGGATTCCCCCGCGCTGACCGTTCGCCCCTGGTCGGCTGCCGCCCTGATGGCGACGGCGCACGACGACGGACTGCGTTCGGACGGACGCGCCCACGTCACGATCGACCTCGTGCGCGCCGGCGTCGGGACCGCCCGCTGCGGGCCCGGCGTGCTGCCGGCCTATCGCCTTCCCGCGCAGACGGTGACCGGCGGCATCCGCTTCGCCCTTTCCGACCCAGATACCGTCCCCGACCCCGATCCGGACCCGTCCGATCACGAGGAGCTGTCATGACCGACGCCGGCCCGTTCACCGACATCGAGACGGGGGTCGACGACATCGTCGTGCGGCTGCACGATGTGGAGCGTCTCGTCTTCCGTTCGTTCGTCGACTGCAACATGGCATCCGCCTGGATCGGCGATCGCTTCCGCATCTTCCCCGGCAAGTACGGCGAGGATCCCGTATGGGGCGCGGCGGAGGACCTCATGTTCGTGGACGGTGCGACCGTGCGAGAGGCGTTCTCCTCGTTGCCCGAGGACTTCACCGCGCCGACCCTGCCGCCGAACGCGCCCCCGGGCGAGCCCGGCCTGCACGGCGCCGTGTGGTTCGAGACCGTGTACCAGGACGCGTCCGACCCGAGCGGGCGCACGCTGTACGCGCTGTACCACAACGAGAACTACCCCGAGACGCTCCCCTTCGACGCCGAGACCGGCGAGGGATTGAGCGACCGGGACTGGCCGCCCGGGCTCAAGGGCGACGGCTCGGTGCAGGCCGTGCCGCGCATCGGCATCATGCACTCGGACGACGGCGGGCTGTCGTGGACCGACCGCGGCATCCTGCTCGAAGACCGCGACGAGCGGATGATCCGGCTGCCGGTGAACCGCAACTACTGCTTCCCGGGGGGCGTCGGCGATCCGAGCGCCGTGGCGAGCGGCGACCACCTGTACGTCTTCTTCGGCGAGTATGCGTACCCGACGGCGTGGAGCGCGGACGCGTGGGATCGGGAGACCGAGGCGGCCGCCCAGTGCATCAGCGTCGCCCGGGTGCCGCTCGCATCGCTCGATGCGCCGACGGGCGCGGCGCGCAGGTGGGACGGCACGGCGTTCGATGCACCCTGGGACGGAGCCGGTCAGCCGATCGCGTCGCTGCGGATCCCGTCGGGCGAAGGCGGCGGGGCGGTCTCGCAGGGCGACGAGCTCTACTACTGGGGGCCGTCGGTCAGCTGGAACGAAGAGCTCGAGGTGTGGGTCATGCTCATGGGGCGGGTCGACGGCGCGTTCTGGGTCGGCGACAGCCTCTTCCTCTCCGTCAACCCGCACCGCGACCTCGGTGCCGGAGACAACGCACAGCAGTGGTCGACCCCGGTGCGCATCGTGCACCGGCCGGGTCGCACGCTCTGGTACCCGGCGCTGCAGCCCGTCGACAGCCCGGAAGACCTCGCGGCCCGCCGCACGTCCGTGCGGATCGGACGCGAGGCACGCCTGTTCTTCAAGGACATGCCCGACGACCCGGAGGAGTACATCAGCGACTTCCGCGTCGAGTTCCTGCGGCGGGGGGAATCGTGAACGCCCTCGAGTCGGAGCAGGGCGCACGCATCGCGGTCGTCACCGGCGGGGCGAGCGGCCTCGGAGAGGCAGCAGCGGTCAGACTGCGCGCGGACGGCATCCACGTCCACACGCTCGATCTGGCGGCCGGGGCCGATCACGTGGTGGACGTGGTCGACGACGAGGCGCTGTCGCGCCTGGCGGCGGAGATCGGGCCGATCGACATCCTCGTGAACTCCGCGGGCATCGTGGGTCCGAACAAGCCCCTCCTGGAGACCACGGCGGACGAATGGCGTCGGACGCTCGATGTCAACGTGCTCGGCACCGTGGCCACGATGCGCGCGTTCGTGCCCGGGATGGTCGGACGCGGATGGGGCCGTGTCGTCAACCTCGCCAGCATGGCCGGGAAGGACGGCAACCCGAACCTGGCCGCGTACAGCGCCTCGAAGGCCGGGGTCATCGCGCTCACGAAGTCGGCGGGCAAGGAGCTCGCGCGCACGGGCGTGCTGGTGAACGCGATCGCGCCGGCCGTGATCGACACGCCCATGAACGCGACGACCGCCCCCGACGTGCTCGCGCACATCACCGGACTCATCCCGATGGGAAGGGTCGGCCGCGCAGAAGAAGTCGCCGAGCTCATCGCGTGGCTGAGCTCCGACCGGGTGAGTTTCTCGACGGGCGCGGTCTACGACATCAGCGGCGGCCGCGCGACGTACTGATCCGCGCGGCTCGCGATGACTCCCATTGCAGGAATTGTGCGCCCGACCCAGCGGCGGCGACGACGCGCTCACCCCCGCGCCCCTGGTACGGGTCAGCGGGGCTCGCAGATGACCACGGGGATCTCCCGCGCCGTCTTGTGCTGATACCCCGCGTAGCCGTCGTACGCACGCGTGATGCGCGGCCACAGCCGTGCGCGCTCGTCCGCGTCGGCGGTGCGGGCGCGCATCGGGATCGTCCGCCCGCCGACGGTCAGCTCGACATCCGGATGCGCGACCAGATTGAGGTACCACGCGGGATGCCGGGGGTCGCCGCCCTTGGACGCCACGAGGACGTAGCGTCCGCCGTCGTGGATCGGCGCGGTCAGCACGACGGTGCGTCGGGCTCCCGACGAACGGCCGATCGTGTGGAGCTCGACCACGGGCATCGCCCCGACCCGCGCACCGAGGCGTCCGCCCGAGATCGCCAGGATCGCCCGGTGCGTGCGGCTCATCATCCGGTACCAGAAGTCGTTCATGCGTGCGCGGCCGCCATACGTCCAACTTAGGCGCGCGTCGCACCCGCGGGGTCGCCGCGGTCCGGTGCCTACCGTTGCCGGTCGCCGCCGTCAACCGTCGGCGTTCCGGTGCGTGCCGCGAAGCGCTCCCGTAAAGTGGCGCTCACAGCCGGCGCCCCCGCGCCTGCCGACCCGATGGCATCGCCCGGATGGCATCACCCGAGACGAGGAGGTGACGGGTGACCTCCGTCCCCAGTCCCGCAGAGCCGCTCCCGGCCGTCGAGCCGGTCGAACCCGACGCCCGTCGATCCATCGCGCTCGTCGTGGGCGTGGCGGCCACGATCGCCTTTGTGATCCTCCGCATCGTCGTCGGCCTCGACGACCACAAGCCCTTGGCGATGGACACGTGGTGGAACGACCTCATGCTCGAGAACCGCAACGACTTCTGGGTCGCGATGGCCTGGATCCCCGGCTGGGGCGGCGGCATCCTCGGCATGATCATCACCGCGATCGTGATCGTGGCGCTCTTCCTGCTGCGACGACGGTGGTGGGATGCCGCGAACTTCACCGCCGCCCTCGTGATCGTCGTCGCGATCGGCGCTCCGATGGCGGCCGTCATCGCGCGCGCGCGGCCCGACAGCTCTCTGGCGGAGAGTGTCGCGACATCGTTCCCGTCCGGTCACACCGCTGTCGCGACCACCGTGATGATCACGCTCGCCCTCCTGCTGCGCCGCTGGTGGCTCTGGGTGATCGGCGTCGTCTGGATCGTCTGGATGATGTGGAGCAGGACGTACCTCACGGCGCACTGGCTGAGTGACGTGATCGCGGGTCTCCTGGAGGGGATCGCCGTCGCCACGCTCGTGTGGTGCGTGTTCGAGGCGCTCCGGGACAGGCGGGCGCGGAAGAAACTCGCGCCCGATGAGACCCCGTCGGTCGCGCCCGCGTCCTAGCCCTCCGCGTCGCGGCGCCGCGGACCCCGCCCGCCGGTGAAGCGCGGCGCGCGCTTCTGCTGGAACGCCGCGAAGCCCTCGCGGTAGTCGTCGGTGTCGCAGAGCGCGGCCTGCGCGGCGTTCTCGATCGACACGGACTCCCACAGTCCCAGCCGGTCGTCACGCAGCCGGGCGACGAGCTCCTTGCTCGCGAGGAACGCCTCGGTGGCGCCGGTCGCGGCGCGTTCCGCGGCCTCGAGCGTACGGTCGTACAGCTCGTCGGCGGGGAACTCGCGCGAGAACAGGCCGGACTCGACGGCCTCGGTGCCGCTCATCAGTCGGGCCGTGTAGATGAGGTCGAGCGTGCGGTGCGCGCCGAGGCGCTCGTAGAACAGCGCGTGCCCGCCGGAGTCGAGAGTGGCGCCGAGCGCCGCGAACGGCGACCCGATACGCGCGGAGTCGGCGACGTAGACGACATCGGTCGCGATGAGGAGGCCGAGCCCGACGCCGAGACACGCGCCGTGCGCGGCGGCGAACGTCGGCGCGGGGAACCGCGACATGCGCCGCAGCACGGGCGTGACCAGACCGTCGAGGTAACCCATCACGTCGTCGTCGCGCGGATCGACCGCCGAGATGTCGCGACCGGCGCAGAACGCGGGGCCGGCCCCGCTCAGCACGAGCGCGCGCACGCCGGCCGCCTCGGCTTCGTCGTACGCGGCCGCCAGTTCGGCCAGGGCGGCTTCATCGAGCGCATTGCGCTTGTCGGGCGCGTTGAGCTCCACGCGGGCGACGGCGCCGTCGATGCGGAGATCGATCATCGTGGTTCCTTCCTGCCGGTCAGACGTCGTAGTCCACGACGACGCGCTCGCTCGTCGGGTGCGATTGGCACGTGAGAACGTACCCGCGCTCCAGTTCGTCGGGCTCGAGCGCGTAGTTCTCCGTCATGCGCACGCTGCCCTCGATCACGCGGGCGCGGCACGTGCCGCACACGCCTCCCGCGCAGGCGAACGGCACGTCCGCGCGCACGCGGAGCGCGGCATCCAGGATCGCCTCGTTCGCCGCGACGGGGGACTCGACCCGCGACGACATGCCGTCCAGGGTGAACTCGATCGCGACGGTCTCGTCCCCGGCCCGGGCGACGACGGGGCGGCCGCGATCGGTGCGGGGAGCGCCGGCATCCGTGGTGAAAAGCTCGAAACGCACGCGGGATGCCGGCACGCCGCGTGTCTCGAGCGCTTCGCGGCACAGGGCGACGAGCTCGAACGGGCCGCACAGGAACCACTCCGTCACCGTGGCCGGCGGTACGAGCCGGTCGAGGATCGCGTCGAGCTTGTCGGCATCGATGCGGCCCGACAGCAGGGGAGCCGCGCGCTGCTCGCGGGAGAGCACGTGGTGCAGCGCGAGGCGGGCGGGGTAGCGGTCCTTCAGATCCGCGAGCTCCTCGAGGAACATCACATCCTGCGTCGCCCGGTTCGTGTAGACGAGGGTGAAGCGCGACGTCTCGGACGCGGCGAGGACGTGCGAAGCGAGCGCCATGAGGGGGGTGATGCCGGATCCGGCGGCGATCCCGGCGAGATGGGCGTGGTCCAGATCGGGGAGGTTCGAGGTGAACATGCCCTCGGGACTCATGACGTCGAGCCGATCGCCGGCCTTCAGGTGCGTGTGGGCCCACTCCGAGAAGCGACCGCCCAGGTCGCGTTTGATCGCGATCGCGATTTCGGTCGGCGTCCCGGCCGGCGCGGGGGCGGGTGCCCGGCAGATCGAGTAGCTGCGGCGCACCTCGTGGCCCTCGAGCACCGCCCGCAGGGCCACGTACTGTCCCGGCAGGTAGTCGTACTCGCCCTGCAGCTCGGCCGGGACGGTGAAGGTCACCTCGATGCTGTCGGCGGTGAGTGGTCGCACCCGGGCGACCTCGAGTTCGTGGAAACGTGCCCGGCGGCGCGTGGCGGTCGGCGGGGTCGAGGCGACCATCAGATGACCTTGAAGTGGTCGAACGGTTCGAGGCAATCGAGGCACTCGAACAGGGCCTTGCACGACGTCGAGCCGAAGCGCGCGACCTCGCGCGTGTGCAGCGAGCCGCAGCGCGGACACTTCACGGAGAGCGGAAGGCGGATGATCCCCTGCTGCAGCGCGGCGCGCCCCGACGGCGGGGCGATGCCGTAGGTCTCGAGCTTGCGCTTGCCGGCATCCGTCATCCAGTCCGTGGTCCAGGCGGGCGACAGCGTCATCCGAACCTCGACGTGCGCGTACCCGGCGGCGTTGAGCGCGAGGATCACGTCGTCGCGCATCGTGTCCATCGCGGGGCACCCGCTGTACGTCGGGGTGAGCGTCACGATCGCGGTGTCGCCCTCGACCTCCACGGCGCGCAGGACGCCCAGGTCCTCGATCGTGAGCACGGGCACTTCGGGGTCGGTCACGCGTGCGGCCACCTCCCACGCGTGCGCGCGGGAGTGCACGGGCGCGTCGGCGAGGCTCACCACGTCGCTCCGGGATGGCGACGCGCGAGCACCTGCATCTCGGCGAGAATGAAGCCCAGGTTCGGGGAGTGGATGCCGTGCCGCCCGCCGCCGGAGGAGACGAAGCCTCGCGGCACCTCGATCTCCGCCTCGGCGAAGACGGTGTCGATCACGGCGTCGAAGCCCGCGCGCAGCGTCGACGGCCGGACCGCGATGCCCTCGAGCCGATCGATCAGGGGGTCGTCGCGGAACAGTTCGTCGACGTACGGCCAGACGTCGCCGATCGCGCGGAGCATGCGACGGCGCGACTCGTCCGTGCCTCCCGCGAGGCGGAGCGTCCACTGGATCGCGTGGTCGCGGTGGTAATCGACTTCCTTGACCGACTTCGCGGCGACCGCGGCCAGTGTCGCGTCCGCCGACCCGCGGAGCGCGGAGTACAGCTCGAACATGTAGGTCGCCGCGACGAGCTGGCGCGCGATGGTCTGGGCGAAGTCGCCGTTCGGCTGCTCGACGATCCAGGCGCAGCGGAACTCGGGCTCGTCGCGCCAGAAGGCGAGGTCGTCTTCGCTGCGGCCGTCCGTCGTCCCGGCCCCGGCCCCGGCGCCGGCGCGAGCCGGCATGCCGCTACCGGCCCCGGCGCCGGCGTGAGCCGGCATGCCGCTCCCCGCCCCGGCGCCGGCGCGAGCCGGCATGCCGCTACCGGCATAGTGCAGGAGAGAGCGGGCGTGGCCGAGCAGGTCGAGGGCGATGTTGCCGAGCGCGACGTCCTCTTCGAGCTCGGGGGCGCGGGCGATCCATCCGCCGAGCTGCTGCGCGAGGATGAGCGCGTCGTCGCCCAGCCAGAGGGCGTACTCGGCGACGTCGGCGGATGCCGTGGCTGCGGCATCCGCCCCGGTGAGCTCGTCGGCGAGGAGGAGTTCGTCGACCGTGATCTCTCCATGGCTCATCTGCATGACCGGTGGTGCAGAAGCGGTGCCGTGGGGCGGGTGTTCCGCCGATGAGACGGTCGGTCGTGCATCCGGTAGCGAAGGAAACGCGCTCACAGGTGCGGCACCCCCTCGGACGCGGTGTAGTACACGGCGTGGCGGTAGTTCTTGCCGGCGGGGCTCTCGAAGAACGCGCCCTTCGCGTCGGGGTCGCTCGTGGTGATCGCGTCGGCCGGGACGACCCAGATCGAGACGCCCTCACCGCGGCGCGTGTACAGGTCGCGGCCGTTGCGCACCGCCATCTCGGCGTCCGGCGCGTGCAGCGATCCGACGTGCACGTGGCTGAGGCCCCGATTGGCGCGGACGAAGACCTCCCAGAGGGGCCAGGTCTCTTCGGGGGAGCCGCCGGGCGTCGCCATCACGCCACCGCCTTCTCTTCTCGAAGCGACTGCTTGCGCGCATACTCCGCCGCGGCTTCGCGCACCCACGCGCCGTTCTCGTGCGCCTCGCGCCGGGCGCGCAGCCGTTCGGCGTTCATCGGACCGCGGCCGGCGAGCACCTCGAAGAACTCGGTCCAGTCGATCTCGCTCATGTCGTACCGCTGGGACTCCTCGTTCCACGCGAGGTTCGGGTCGGGCAGCGTGACGCCGAGGGCCTCGGCCTGGGGCACGAGCATCGATACGAAGCGCTGGCGCAGCTCGTCGTTCGAGAAGCGCTTGATCTTCCACGCCATCGACTGCGCCGAGTTCGGCGACTGCTCGTCGGGAGGGCCGAACATCATGAGGCTCGGCCAGTACCACCGGTTCACGGCATCCTGTGCCATCTCCCGCTGGGCGGGCGTGCCCTGCATGAGGGCGAGCAGGATCTCGAACCCCTGGCGCTGGTGGAAGGACTCCTCTTTGCAGATGCGCACCATGGCGCGGCCGTACGGACCGTACGACGCGCGGCACAGCGGCACCTGGTTGCAGATCGCCGCGCCGTCCACGAGCCATCCGATCGCGCCCATGTCGGCCCAGGTAGGGGTGGGGTAGTTGAAGATCGACGAGTACTTCGCCTTGCCGTCGATGAGCTGCTGCGTCATCTCGTCGCGCGTGATGCCGAGCGTCTGGGCCGCGGAGTAGAGGTACAGTCCGTGGCCGGCCTCGTCCTGCACCTTCGCCATCAGGATCGCCTTGCGCTTCAGGCTCGGGGCGCGGGTGATCCAGTTGCCCTCGGGCTGCATCCCGATGATCTCCGAATGCGCGTGCTGCGAGATCTGACGGATGAGCGTCTTCCGGTACGCATCGGGCATCCAGTCACGCGGCTCGATGCGCGAATCGGCCGCGATGATGTCGTCGAAGCGCGCCTGCTGGAGGGTGTCATCGAGAGAGGCATCGGTGGGAAAGGCGGTCATCATCGACTCCTGGTCTGAGCGACGCTCTGCGGGCGGACTCTTTTACAGAACGATCGTTCAGATATTATTGCAGACATGCAGCGACCGACGAAAGCGATGATGGAGCGAGACCTCGCCTCCGCGGCCCTCGGCATGGTCGTCGAGCACGATGAACCCGGCCGGGCGGTCGTGTCGATGACGGTGCGCGACGACATGACGAACGGCTTCCGCATCACGCACGGCGGACTGGTGTTCGCGCTCGCCGACACCGCGTTCGCGATCGCGTGCAACGAGGACGAGCGCATCACGGTCGCGCAGGGCGCCGACATCGCATTCCTCAAGTCGACGACCGCGGGTCAGATGCTGACCGCGACCGCCGTCCGCCGCGCCCGCGCCGGGCGCTCAGGGCTCTACGACGTCACGGTGACCGACGAGACCGGCGACGTGGTCGCCGAAGTGCGGGGCCGCTCCCTCACAACCGATCGGACGCTCGACACCCGCTGACGTCGGCACAGAATCGGAGATCGTGACCGACACGCGGGGGTGCGGCATCCGGTGTCGGCGTGTCCGGCAGTCGAGCCGATCCTGTGCACGCAGCCTGACGCTCAGACCGCTGCGAGCTCCTTCTCCACCAGGGTGAGCACGTCGTACTGCGCCACGACCTCGTCCTTCTGGTTGCGGATGACCGCATCCCACCGGACTTCGCCGTACTCGTCGGTCTCGCGCGGGGTGATCTGCTTCGCGGTCAGCTCGACCCGGATCTCGTCGCCCGGCGAGACCGGTGTGAGGAAGCGCAGGTTCTCCAAGCCGTAGTTCGCGAGCACCGGACCGGGCGCCGGGTCGACGAACAGACCCGCCGCCCACGAGACGAGCAGATACCCGTGGGCTACTCGGCCGGGGAAGAACGGGTTGGCGGATGCCGCTGCCTCGTCCATATGCGCGTAGAAGGTGTCGCCCGTGAAGTGCGCGAAGGTCTCGATGTCGTCCAGGGTGACCGCGCGCGCCGGGGAGATGACCTGGTCGCCGATGCGCAGCTCGGACAGCGACTTGCGGAACGGGTGCACGCCGTCCGGCCGCGATGCCGCACCGGCGTGCCACACGCCGGTCAGCGCGGTGAGCATGTCGGGTGAGCCCTGGACGGCCGTCCGCTGCATGTGGTGCAGCACTGCGCGGATGCCACCGAGCTCCTCACCGCCGCCCGCACGTCCGGGGCCGCCGTGCACGAGGTTCGGCAGCGGTGAGCCGTGCCCGGTCGACGAGCGCGCGTCGTCGCGGTCGAGCAGAAGCACCCGCCCGTTGAACGCCGAGATGCGCCCGATCAGCTCGACCGCGACCGCCGGGTCGTGCGTCGCGACGCTCGTGACGAGCGAGCCGCCACCGCGCGCGACGAGGTCGGCGGCCTCGGCGGTGGACCCGTAGCCCACGACCGAGGTCACGGGGCCGAAGGCCTCGACCTCGTGCAGTGCGTCGGCCGCGGCATCCGTGAAGCGCAGCATCAGCGGCGCGACGAACGCACCGTTGGGGGCGTCGCCGACCGATCCGTCGGCGCGGGTCACCGCGGGCGCCTCGGTCGAGCCGATCACGACCTCGCCGCCCGCCGCCTGCAGCTTCGCGACCTGCCGCAGCACCTCGTCGCGCTGCGCCGTCGAGGCCAGCGGTCCCATCGTGACGCCCTCCGCGCGCGGGTCGCCGAGGACCACCCGCTCGTCGATGCGGGCGCGGACGGCGGTGATGACGGCGTCGACGGATGCCGTCGGCACAAGGGTCCGCCGGATCGCCGTGCACTTCTGCCCGGCCTTCGAGGTCATCTCCGTGACGAGCTGGCGCACGAACGCGTCGAACTCGGGGGTTCCCGGCTCGGCGTCGAGGCCGAGGATCGAGGCGTTGATCGAGTCCGTCTCGCTCGTGAACCTGACTCCGCCGGTCTGCACGCTCTCGTGGCGGCGCAGCTTCTCGGCGGTCGACGCGCTGCCGGTGAAGCCGACGAGGTCGCCGAGCCGCAAGTGGTCGAACAGGTCGGGCACGCTGCCGCTCACGAGCTGCAGCGACCCCTCGGGCAGCAGGCCCGACTCGACGAGGATGCGCACGAACGCCTCCGCGAGGTAGCCGGTCGGCGTCGCCGGCTTCACCAGGGTCGGCATCCCGGCGAGGAAAGCGGGGGCGAACTTCTCGAGCGAGCCCCACACCGGGAAGTTGAAGGCGTTGATCTGCACCGCGACCCCCGGGAGGCGCGTGTAGATGTGGCGTCCGAGGAACGAGCCGTCCTTCGACAGCGGCTCGACCGGACCGTCGACGTACACGCGGGCATTGGGCATCTCTCGTCTGCCCTTGCCGGAGTAGGAGAAGAGCACGCCGATGCCGCCGTCGATGTCGACCCAGGAGTCGGCCTTGGTCGCGCCCGTGCGGGCGGAGAGCGCGTACAGCTCGTCTTTGCGCTCGGTCAGCGCGAGCGCGAACTGCTTGAGCACAACGGCGCGCTGGTGGAAGGTCAGCGCGCCGAGGCTTTCCTGGCCGACCGTGCGCGCGTGGTCGAGCGCGGCGGCGAGGTCGAGGCCCTCTGTGCTGACGCGGGTCACGATCTCGCCCGTCGACGCGTCGCGCACATCCGTCGCGGTCGCCCCGGCGGACGGGGTCCACCAGCCGCCTCGAACGTAGCTCGGGAGGATCTCGGTCATCACATGTCCTTCCTTCGGGGAGGGCCCGGCCGTCATGAAGACTCCGGCCACTCGTAGAAGCCCGCGCCGCTCTTGCGGCCGAGCCTGCCCTCGGCGACCATTCGGCGCAGGAGCGCCGGCGGCTCGAAGCGCTCGCCGAGCCGGGCGGCGAGCTCTTCGGCGATCCCCAGCCGCACATCCAGTCCCACCAGATCGGTCGTGCGCAGAGGGCCGACCGGATGCCGATACCCGAGCGTCATCGCGGCGTCGATGGCCTCGGCGGAGGCCACACCCTCCTCGAGCATGCGGATCGCCTCGAGACCGAGGGTGACTCCGAGCCGACTCGACGCGAAACCGGGGGAGTCGCGCACGACGACCGCGGTCTTGCCGATCGCGTCGACCCATCCGCGGGCGGTGTCCACGAGATCGTCCGGGGTGGCAGCGCCGCGCACGACCTCGACGAGGGCCGATGCGGGCACGGGGTTGAAGAAGTGCAGGCCGAGGAAGCGCTCCGGTCGCTGCAGGCCGAGCGCGAGGTCGTCGATCGAGATCGACGAGGTGTTCGTGGCGAGCGCCGACGCGGCGGGCATCGCGCGCTCCGCGCGGGCCAGCGCCTCCGCCTTGAGCGCACGGTCCTCGGGCACCGCTTCGATCACGAGGTCGGCGTCCATGAAGGCGGCGGGCTCCGTCGCGGTCGAGAACGCGGAGGCGAACTCGTCGATCGTGCGCCCGCCGATCCCGTCGGAGACGGCGCGCTCGAGCGAACGCGCGAGACTTTCGCGGACGCGGCGGGCCGCGGCATCCGCCGCCTCGCAGTCGCGTTCGACGACGACGACCTCGGAACCGGCGAGCAGGAACGCGTGCGCGATGCCGGCGCCCATGCGCCCGCCCCCGAGCACGCCCACCGTCCGCGGCGCGGTCATCGCGCGGCTCGCTTGTCGAGGAAAGCCGTCATGCGGCGATGCTTCTCCGGGCTCTCGAACAGCTCCGCCTGCAGTTCGCCGTCGATCTCGGGATGCCGCTCCCGCGGCGCGTGCAGCGCCTGCTTCGTGTACCGCGTGGCGAGCGGATCGTTCGCCGCGATCCGGTCCGCGATCGCGTGGGCGGCCGCGAGCAGTCCGTCGGAGGGATGCACGCTCGAGACGAGTCCGATCGCGAGGGCTTCGTCCGCGTCGAGGATGCGGCCGGTGAGCAGCAGCTCGCTCGCTCGCGCGTCGCCGACGATTTCGCGCAGCCGCCACGTGGCACCCGCCGCGGCGATGATGCCCAAGCCGGTCTCGGGGTTGCCGATCTTCAGCGACGTCGACGCGACGCGGATGTCGGCGGCATACGCGAGCTCGGCGCCGCCGCCCAGCGCGTAGCCGTCGATCGCGGCGATCACGGGCATCGGCAGTTCGCGCACCCGGATGAAGGCGTGCGCGTTGATGCCGCGCCGCGCGTCGTCCGCGCGGCGCTCGCGCAGCTGCGCGATGTCGGCGCCCGCCGCGAAGGATCCGCCGGAGCCGGTGACCACGAGCGTCCGCGGCTCGCGCTCGAGCTCGTCGCACAGGGCGTGCAGGGCGTCGATCATGGCCTGGTCGATCGCGTTGCGCTTCTCGGGGCGATGGAGGGTCGCCACCACGCGGTCGTCGCGTCGGTCGATCAGCAGAGGACCGGCATCCATGCGCTGCTCCTGACGGCGGTGTCGAGGTGGGCGGGGGCGGGCGGTGGAGCACACGCGGTGATGCATCGTGGAATTACCAACCGCGCGTTCAGGAAATCAGTATGCCAAGCGGATGCCGCTCCGGCAAACTCCTCGCCGCGGGTGTCAGACTGGGCGGATGAGCCAGCCCGCGGCATCCGTCCCCGCACGCCGCGGGCGACCGGGCTATGACCAGCACCAGATCCTGGCGGCGGCCGTCGACCTGTTCATCACCCACGGCTACGACGCCACCTCGGTGGCCGCGGTCGCGGAGCGGCTCGGACTGACGAAATCGGCGCTGTACCACCACTACGAATCGAAGGAGCATCTGCTGAGCGTGGCGCTCGACGAGGCGCTCGGCGGACTGGAGGGCATCCTCACCGAGCCCGGGGCGACGACCGGTGGTGCGGGCGAGCGTCTCGAGCACGTCGTGCGCGGCGCCGTGCGCGTGCTCGTCGACCGACTGCCCTACGTCACGCTGCTGCTGCGTGTGCGCGGCAACAGCGACGTCGAACGGCGTGCGCTCGAACGGCGCCGCGCGTTCGACCACGAGATCACCGCGCTCGTGCGGGAGGCTCAGTCCGAGGGCACCGTGCGCGCCGACGTCGATCCGTCGGTCGCCACCCGGCTCGTGTTCGGCATGGTCAACTCGATCGTCGAGTGGTACCGCCCGACCGGGCCCGAGGGGGCCGCCGAGCTCGCCGACGACGTCATGCGCATCGCGCTGGACGGCCTGCGCACGCGCTGAGCGCCGCCGACCCGGGCTCGCGGCCCGCCTTCGTGTTCGCGGCACGTGCTCGAACGCGTGCCGCGGCCGCCGACGCGTGCCGCGACCCGCGAGCGGCTCAGAGCCCGTCGAGCGCCTGCGCGACGTCGTCGATGAGGTCGTCGACGCTCTCGATGCCGACCGACAGGCGCACGATCTCCTCGGGCACGGCCAGCTGCGTGCCCCGCACCGAGGCGTGCGTCATCGCGTCGGGGTAGTTCACGAGGGACTCCACGCCGCCGAGCGACTCGGCGAGCGTGAACAGCCGCGTCGACTCGGCGAACCTGCGCGCGGTGGCGCCGTCCGCGAGGGCGAGCGAGACGATGCCGCCGAAGCCCGACATCTGCCGCGCGGCCAGCTCGTGCCCCGGATGCGACGGCAGCCCCGGGTAGTACACCCGCGCGACCCGGTCGTGCCCGTCGAGGAACGACGCGACGGCCGCGGCGTTCTCGCTGTGGCGCTGCATCCGGATGCCGAGCGTCTTGATCCCGCGCGTCGTGAGCCACGCATCCAACGGACCTGAGACCGCGCCCGCGGCGAACTGCAGGAACTTCGCGCTCTCGGCGACCGCGTCGTCGTTCATGACGAGTGCGCCGCCCACCACGTCGGAGTGGCCGCCGAGGTACTTGGTCGCCGAGTGCACCACGACATCCGCGCCGAGCCGCAACGGCTGCTGCAGCGCGGGCGACGCGAACGTGTTGTCGACCACGACGAGCGCTCCGGCATCCCGCCCGAGCTTCGCGAGTCCGGCGATGTCCGTGATGCGCAGCAGCGGATTGCTCGGGGTCTCGACCCAGAGCACGCGGGCGGGCTTCTCCTCCAGTGCGGCGGCCACGGCGTCGAGGTCGCTCATGTCGACGATACGGAGGCCGACGCCCCACGGCCCGAGGATGCGCGCGATGAGGCGGTAGGTGCCGCCGTACACGTCATCGCCGAGCAGGACCTCGTCGCCGGGCTTCAGCACGGCGCGCAGGAGGGCGTCTTCGGCGGCCAGACCCGACGAGAACGACAGGGCGTGGGCGCCGCCCTCGATCGCGGCGAGCTGGCTCTCGAGCGCGGTGCGGGTCGGGTTGCCGCTGCGCCCGTACTCGTATCCTTCGCGGAGTCCGCCGATGCCGTCCTGAGCGTAGGTCGTCGAGAAGTGCACCGGGGGGATGACGGCGCCGGTCGTGGGGTCGAAGGCCTGCCCCGCGTGCACCGCGAGGCTGTCGAAGCCGTGGGCGGCGGTGTGGTCGGTCATGCGTTGCTCCTCGTGTCGGGTGCAGTGGGTTCGGAACCGGGTACGGATGCGGTGGGTGCGGGTACGGATCCGCCTGGGGATGCGGTGGCCGGGGCGTCGACCGCGAACCCCCGCTGCCGCATCCAGTCGTCGTTGAAGATCTTGCTGACGTAGGCCCGGCCGTGGTCGGGCAGGAGTACGACGACGACCGCGTCGGCGGGCAGGTCGCGGGCCGCGCGGAGCGCGCCGACGACGGCCATGCCGCTGGATCCGCCGACGAGCAGGCCCTCCTCGCGGGCGAGGCGGCGCGTCATCGCGAACGACTCCGCGTCGCCGACCCGGTGGTATTCGTCGACGACCGTCGGGTCGAACGTCTCGGGCCAGAAGTCCTCGCCGACGCCTTCGACGGCGTAGCCGTGGACCGGTCCGCCCGAGTAGATCGAGCCCTCCGGATCGACGCCGACCACGCGGACGGCGCCGCCGGACTGCTTGCGCAGGTACCGGCCGGTGCCGGTGATCGTGCCGCCGGTGCCGATTCCGGCGACGAAGTGGGTGACGAGACCGTCGGTGTCGCGCCAGATCTCGGGTCCGGTGGTCTCGAAGTGCCCGCGCGGGCCGTTCTGGTTGGCGAACTGGTTCGGCTTGAAGGCGCCGGGGATCTCGCGGGCGAGGCGATCCGAGACGCTGTAGTACGACCGGGGGTCGTCGGGCTCGACGCTCGTGTCCGTCATGACGACCTCCGCGCCGTACGCGCGCAGGACGTCGACCTTCTCGCCCGTGAATTTGTCGGGCACGACGAAGATCATCCGGTAGCCGCGCTCGAGGGCGACGAGCGCCAAGCCGACGCCGGTGTTGCCGCTCGTCGGCTCGACGATCGTGCCGCCGGGACGCAGGAGCCCGTCGCGCTCGGCCGCGTCGATGATGTTCCGGGCGATGCGGTCCTTCGCCGAGCCGCCCGGGTTGAAGTACTCGACCTTCGCGAGCACCGTGGCGCGGATGCCGGCGGTGACGTGGTTCAGGCGGACGAGGGGGGTGTTGCCGACGAGGTCGATGATGCTCTGCGCGTAACGCACGGTGGTGTCCTGAGGAGAAGGCCGCGCATCGGAAGCGCGGCGGCGGCTGGTGGGGTCGTCGAAGGGAGCGCGGAGGCGCTCAGCGACAACAACGACAGGTCAGCACGTCGTCCACAGTAGCCGACGCGGTCGGATGCCGCGACCCGGCTGCCGGATACCGTAGGGGGCGGGGCCGGGTCACAGTGCGAGCGCTCGGTGCACCGACGCGACCGCGCTCGAGCCCTCGCCGACGGCTGCGGCGACGCGCTTCATGGAACCCCGGCGGACGTCGCCCGCGGCGAAGACGCGCGGGACGGAGGTCTCGAACGGCAGGGGCTCTCGCCCGAGCGTCTGCCAGTGCGACAGCTCGAAGGCCGCGACGTCGGTGCCGGTGCGGACGAAGCCGTCCGGGTCCAGGTCGATTCCGCGCAGCCACCCCGTCGCGGGCTCGGCGCCGATGAAGCAGAACAGGCCCCGCGCGTCGACGGCGCCGAGGGTGTCGATGTGCACGCGCTCCAGCCCGGCATCCCCCTCCAGACCCACCACGTGAGAGGCCGTGTGCACATCGATGCGCGGGTCCTCCACGAGCCGGTCGACGAGATACGACGACATCCGGGCGCCCAGGTCGTCGCCGCGCACCACGAGGTGCACGGGGCACCCGTTCGCCGCGAGGTACAGCGCCGCCTGACCGGCCGAGTTCGCCCCGCCTACCACGACCACCGTAGAGTTCATCACCTGGCGCAACTCGAGCTGGGTCGCCGCGTAGTAGATGCCCGATCGCTCGAACCGATCCCAGTGCTCCAGCGCGAGCGTCCGGTAGGCGGCGCCTGCGGTCACGATCACCGACCTGGTCCGCACGACCCGCCCGTCGGTCAGGGTCACGTGCAGCAGCTCGCCGTCGGGCTCGAGGCGCACCGCTTCGCACGGCGCGTACACCCGCACCCCGAACTTGAGTGCCTGCAGCGACGCCTGTCCGATCAGGTCGCCGCCGGCGACGCCGAACGGGAATCCCAGGAAGTTCTCGATGCGCGACGTGGCCGCCGCCTGACCACCCGGGGCGACGGCATCCAGCAGCACGGTGCTGAGGCCCTCGGACGCGCCGTAGATCGCCGCCGCGAGACCCGCGGGTCCGCCGCCGACGACGACCAGGTCGACGATCTCGTCCGCGTGCGCCTGGTAGCTGAGGCCCAGCCGCTCAGCGACCATGCCTGGGGTCGCCCGCACGATCGGCTCGCCCTGGATGAATGCGACGGGCAGATCGTCGGGGTCGAGCCGATGAGCGGATGCCGGCGGGTCGGACGGATCGATCTCCACCGCGGTGTGCGCGAGACCGAACCGCTCGGCGAAGCGGCGGAGAGCGAGGAAGTCCCGCGAGGAGCGGGCGCCGACGAGTTTGAGCGTCAGGGCGGCCGGGCCTTCGCGCAGCGACTCGCGGCGGGCCCACAGTGCGTGCAGGATCAGGTCGCACAGCTCGTCGTCCTCGGCCATGAGGCGCCGCAGCTCGGGGTGCGGGATCCGGCGCACGCGGCCGGGCGTGATCACCCGCGCAGACAGGAACGCGTTCTGCTCGTTGAGCACACCCAGTTCGCCGGCGAAGGTCCGCGGACCCATCCGCGTGATGACCGCCTCGTCCACCCACCACAGTGAATCGCGGACGATCTCGACCTCCGCCGTCTCGATCAGCGCGAGCTCATATGCGGCGTCCCCGGAGCGGAAGAGGTAATCGCCCACCTCGACGTCGACGGGCGTCCCGAACGCGCACAGTCGCTCCCACTGCGCGTCGGTGAGCTCGGGCGACATCGTCGGGTCCAGGTTCGCTCCCATGGGTCAGGTCACCTCTCGGTCGGGGGCGTCGGTGCCGGCTCGGACGGGGTCAGCGCCCGGATGAGCGACTGCGCGTCATAGGGGCCCGTGTGGCGACGGCCGTTGATGAAGAGCGTCGGCACCGACGTGATGCCCATCGCCTCGGCATCCAGCATGTCGTCACGGACGTGACCGGTGACCTCCGGTGCGGTGAGGTCGCGTTCGAACTTCTCCACGTCGAGTCCGAGATCGCGGGCGAGGCGGATGATGTCCGACGGGCGCTGGTTCTCCTGATCCGAGAACAGACCGCGCTCGAACTCGAAGAACCTGCCCTGCAGGGATGCCGCCTCCGCGGCCTCCGCGCCGGCGAGGGCGTTCGGGTGGTACTGCGTGAGCGGAGCGTGCCGCCAGACGTAGCGGAGCTGGTCCCCGAGTTCGGCCTTGACCTCCTGGATCGACCCGGACGCCTTGAGACAGAACCCGCACTGGAAGTCCCCGTACTCGACGATCGTGTACGGCGCGTCGTCACGGCCGAACACGTGGTCGCGGCGGGAGTCGACGGGGCGGACGAGCGTCTGGCCGGTGTCCTCGCGCGGGCGGAACGCATCCGAGACGCGGAAGACGATCGTCGCCACGACGAACGCCATCACGGAGGCGGCGAGGACGCCGACGCGGGCCTGGTTCTGCGTGTCCTCCCCGTCGATCGCGATGTCGACGATGAACAGCGAGATCGTGAAGCCGATGCCGGACAGTGCAGCGCCGCCGGCGATGCGGTCGAGCGTGAGACCCGGGCCGAATTCGCCGAGGCGGAGGGTCTTCAAGATCGCAGCCGACCCGAAGATCCCGACGAACTTGCCGACGACGAGCCCGATCACGATGCCCCACGTGAGCGAGGAGACGAGGGCTGCGCCCAGGATCTCGGGGGTGATCAGGACCCCCGCGTTCGCCAGCGCGAACAGCGGCAGGATGACATACGCGACGTACGGCGCGTAGGCGGACTGCAGGCGCTCGTTGATCGAGATCGATTCGCGCAGGCTGTTCGCGGCGGCCCGCGCGTACTCGGTGTTCGGCGACTGACGGAACGTGCGGGCGAGCTCGAGCGCATGCTCGACGTCGCGGCGATCGGGCCGATACACGGGCACGAGGAGCGCGATCGCGACTCCGGCGAGCGTCGGATGCACGCCGGAGGCGAGGAACGCGAGCCACACGATGATCGCGAGCGTCGCGTACACCGGCCCCCTCCCTCCGCGGAGGTAGCGCGTGAAATAGACACCTACGAGCCCGGCCGCGGCGATCAGCAGCGGAAGAGGCGTGAAGTTCTCGGTGTACACGAGCGCGATGATGCTGAGCGCGCCGATGTCGTCCACGACAGCCAGTGCGAGGAGGAACACCCGCAGGCGACCGGGGACCCGGGGGCCCACGAGGGCGAGTGCCCCCACCAGGAAGGCGGTGTCGGTGGAGATGACGACACCCCACGCAGAGGCGTGACCGGAGTCGGCGGCGACCCAGACGAACAACAGCGCCGGAAGCGCGAGTCCGGCGATCGCTGCGACGACGGGGACCATCGCGCGGGACCAGCTCGTGAGCTCGCCGATCGCGAACTCCCGCCGCACCTCGAGTCCGACGGTGAAGAAGAAGATCGCCATGAGCGCGTCGTTCACGAGGGCGTGCAGGGTGAACTCGAGATGCAGGTCTCCGACGCCGATCATGAGCTCGGTGTCCCAGAAGGTCTCATACGACCCGATCGAGACGTTCGCCCAGGCGACCGCGACGACGGTGGCGAGCAGCAGCACCAGGGCGCCGATGCGGTTCTGGCCGAGCGCGCGGATCTTCTCGGCGATCGACCGCCGCGACCGCGAGCGGGCCGATGCCTGCTCGGGATCGGGTGAGCGCTGGATGAGCGTCAGTTCGGCCATACGCGTGCATTCTCCTCGGACGCCACACCAGCGACAAGCCCGGTCGCGCCACGCGCATTCCCCTGCGATGATTCATGGGTCACCCGAAGACAAGGTCCCCACCGTGTCACCCATCGCTTTCTCCGCGCTCGCCGCCGCCGTCGTCCTCGTGGCTGCGACCATCTTCCTGATCCTGCGTCGCCCCCGCGCCGAGCGCGACATCACCGTCGGCGCCCGCGCGGCCCTGGTGACCGGATCCCTCCCGGTCGCGCGGGACGCTGAGCCCGACGCGGCGGCGACACTTGCTGCGACCGAGGCGGTCGGCAGTGCGATGACCGACGCGGGCTATTCGGTCGAGACGATCCAGAACGTGATATCCGACATCGCCGAGGTCAACGGACTGCCCGAGAGTCAGGCACTGGTCTTCCCGAACGCACTCCTCGTCTCGGCGCGGGGGCGGGGTCAGCATCGCACCGGCGCCACCGCCAGCGGCGACGGCCAGCTGCTGTTCTCGCAGGTCGACGAAGTGCAGCGGACCGTGGATGCCGCGCGGACGGGGCTGCTGGACCCGCAGTCCACGATCGAGAAGATCGCCCGGGTGCGCGACATGGCACCGCCGTACAGCCGCGTGGTGCGTGTCGTCGGCTATGCGTTCCTCAGCGGTGCGCTCGCCGTGCTCCTCGGCTCCACCTGGACGGGGGTCACTCTCTCCGCGGGGCTCGGCCTGCTCACCGGTGCCGCGCTCCTGGTCAGCGAGCGCGTGCCGCGCCGGTACTCGGCGCTCATCACCGTCGGGATTGCGTTCGCGGTGGCCCTTGCGGTCTTCCTGCTGCTGCGCGCGGGCTGGGGATCCGGCATCCTGGCCGCCCTCATCGCGCCGCTGGTGGTCCTGCTTCCCGGGGCGCTGCTGACCACGGCCGTGCTCGAACTGTCCACGGGGCAGATGATCTCGGGCGCGGGGCGGCTGGCCGCCGGAGGCATGCAGCTCGTCCTCCTCGGCGCCGGGATCGTGACCGCCGGCGCGGTGGCCGGAGCGCCGGATGTGGACTTCAGCAAGAACCCCGAGATGCTCGGCCCGTTCGCGCCGTGGGTCGCGGTGGCGGTGTTCGGAGTGGCGATCTCGGTGCACCGCTGCGCGCCCCGGCGCACGATCGGATGGATCCTGCTCGTGCTCTACGTCGCGTACGCCGCGCAGATCCTCGGCGGTCTGGTGCTGGGCGGGGTTCTCTCGGCGTTCATAGGCGCGCTCGTGGTGACGCCGGTGACTGCGCTGGTCGCTCGTCAGCCGTCGGGACCCGCGGCGCTCATCAGCTTCACGCCCGCGTTCTGGCTGCTGGTGCCGGGTGCCCTCGGTCTGGTCGGTGTCGCCGATGTCCTCGGCGGCGACTCGGCGGCGGGTTCGTCGCTCGTGGCGACGCTGTCGACGATGGTCGCGATCGCGCTCGGGGTGCTCGCCGGCTCCAGCCTGTCCAATCGGATGCGGCGCCCCGCGCTCTGAGGCGGCTTGGTACCCTGCGATCGACCCCTCGACGCCGAGAAAGCAGAGCGCGGATGATCGACCAGGACCTCATCTCCATCCCCGACGGCCAGGAGGACGTGACCGTCGTGCGGCCCATCGACGGGTTGAGCTACATCGACCCGCAGGACCCGGCGATGCCGTCCTACCGGGTGATCGCGAACAACCGCTCACCCGTCGCGCTGCGGGACATGATGATCATCCCGGTGCGTACGGGCTACGTCGGCGGCGGGGCTCATGTGGCACCCGATCCCGCTCTGGTGCCTCCGACCGGCGCCGAGGCGATCCCCGACGTGGACGTCACGGTGGTCTATCTCCCCGTGAACGGCGGTGTGGCCCGGTGTCAGGTCTACCGGCCGCGATCCGCGGCTTCCGAGGATCTTCTGCCCGTCCTGCTCTACGTGCACGGCGGGGGATTCACCGTGGGCAGCTCTGACGACACCGACTACATCACCCGGCGCCTCGCGCGGGACAACGGCATGCTCGTCGTCTCGGCCGACTACCGGCTCGCGCCCGAGTATCCCTTCCCGACACCGCTGGAGGATGTCTATGACGTCTACCGATGGCTGCGCACCGACGCTGCCCGAGTGGGCGGGGATCCGACCTGGGTGGGGGCGGGCGGCGATTCGGCCGGATCCAATTTCGCGGCTGCTCTGCCCCTGCGCGCCCGGGCGGACGCGGTGCCTGTGCCGTCCGCGGTCGTGCTGCTGGGGGCGTTCGTCGACTTCGTCGCCGAACGGTGGCCCTCCTTCCAGGCGATGGCCCCGCGCGGGATCGTCTACGACAGTGCCTTCTTCGGCTTCATCCGGGGTGCCTACGTGCCGACCACGCCGTGGACGGAGCCGCTCGTCAGCCCGATCTACGGCGACCTCGCGGACTACCCTCCGACCGTGATCGCCACGGGAACCCACGACCCGATCGTGGATTCCGCGCGAGCGTTCGCGGCATTGCTGCGTGAGGCCGCACGCCCGTCGGCGAGTATTTCCCCGAGGGAATGCCCCACGGCTTCTACTTCTTCCCTGACGTGCAGGTGCCCGAGGGGGATCGCGCGTTCGAGGAGGTCGCGCGCTTCCTGGCCGCCCACCGCCCGTGACGCAGAGGAACTCACGGCCCGCTCCCAGGTACACGGGACCAAAACGGGTCCGGCATCCGTTCTCCTGTAGTGGAGGCGCTGCAAGCCGGCAGCGTCCGAACCGGAGGACATCGTGTCACACGACTATCGCAAGACTCCCGAGGCGCTCAGTCGCCTCACCCCCGCCCAGTACCGGGTCACGCAGCAGGACGGCACCGAGCCCGCCTTCCGCAACGAGTACTGGAACAACCATGAGGCCGGCATCTACGTCGACGTCGTGTCGGGCGAGCCGCTGTTCTCGTCGACCGACAAGTACGACAGCGGAACCGGGTGGCCGAGCTTCACGAAGCCGCTCCGGAAGGATGCCGTCACCGAGCACGTCGACGGCCTGCTCTGGATGAAGCGCACCGAGGTGCGCTCGGCCGGAGCGGACAGCCACCTGGGGCACGTCTTCGACGACGGCCCGAGGGATGCCGGTGGGCTGAGATACTGCATGAATTCGGCCGCGCTCAGATTCGTCCCGGTCGCCGATCTCGACAGCCAGGGCTACGGCGAGTATCGCCGGCTGTTCGAGGACGCGTCGACGGCGGACTCGGCGACAGGCTCTACGACCAAGGAGAACGCATCATGACCAGTGGACCCTTCGACACCGGCGAGATCACCCGCCGGCCCGGCACCGAGACCGCCGTCCTGGCGGGCGGCTGCTTCTGGGGAGTGGAGGACCTGATCCGCCGTCAGCCCGGTGTGCTCGACACGCGCGTCGGCTACACGGGTGGCGAGAACGCCCACGCGACGTATCGCAAGCACCCCGGCCACGCCGAGGCGGTCGAGATCGTCTTCGACCCCACGCAGACGACGTACCGCGACATCCTGGCGTTCTTCTTCCAGATCCACGACCCGTCGACCCTCAACCGCCAGGGCAACGACATCGGCACGAGCTACCGATCCGCGATCTTCCCGCTGGATGCCGAGCAGGAGCGCGTCGCGCGCGAGACGATCGCCGATGTGGACGCCTCCGGCCTCTGGCCGCGCAAGGCCGTCACGACGATCGAGCCGGCGGGTCCGTTCTGGGAGGCCGAGCCCGAGCACCAGGACTACCTGCTGCGCATCCCGAACGGCTACACGTGCCACTTCGTGCGGCCCGGGTGGGTGCTCCCCAAGCGCGACGCCGCGGTGTAGGCGCGCAAGGCGAAACGACGCGAAGTGCGGCCGGCGGATGCCGGATGCCGCACTTCGCGTCGTTCGCGGGGTGTGACGGGTCCTACAGCGTGCGGGCGAACGGGTCGAAGTCCACCGGCATGGCCTCGATCGGGTCGACCGTGCTCTCGACCGCGACGAACTCGCCGCGGGCCGCCGAGTCCTGCGCCGCGACCATCGTGTCGAGCACGTGGTAGCCCAGCTCGCCGGTCGCGCGGTGCGGGCGACCGCTGCGGATCGCGCGGGCCATGTCGAGCGCGCCGAGGCCGCGTCCGACGACGACGCCCTCTTCGGGCACGTCCTCCCAGGGCTGCTCGGCGACGGCGGCGTTCGCCGGGTCGCTGCCGCGGTGGCCGAACGGGCGGGTGATCGCGGTGCGTCCCGTGAACATGTTCGGGTCGGGCAGCACGATCGTGCCCTCCGTGCCCGAGATCTCGAAGAAGCCCTGGCGGCGCAGCGGGGAATCGAAGCTCAGGAGCGACTGCGACTGCGCGCCCTGCTCGAACGACGCCAGCACGTTGATCGTCGACGGGACCTCGACCGGGAACGTCGTACCGGCATCCGGACCGACGAGGATCTCGCGCTCTTCGCTGGCCTTCAGGCCGAGCGCGGCGACCGTCGCGATCGGGCCGAGGATGCTGACGAGCGTCGTGAGGTAGTACGGCCCCATGTCGAACAGCGGCCCCGCGCCGTGCGCGAACAGGAAGCCGGGGTTCGGGTGGAACACCTCGGGACCCTGGTACTGCATGCTCGTCTGGGCGAACAGCGGTCGACCGATGTCGCCGCGTTCGATCGCCCTCTTGGCGGACTGGATGCCGGGACCGAGGACGGTGTCGGGCGCCACGCCGAGGCGGAGTCCCGCGGCGTCGGCCTGAGCGATCAGCTCACGGGCGCTGTCGCGGTCGATGCCGATCGGCTTCTCGCTCCAGACGTGTTTGCCCGCGGCGATCGCCTGCGACGAGACCTCGACGTGCACGGCGGGGATCGTGAGGTTGATCACGAGCTCGACGTCCGGGTGGGCGAAGACGTCCGCCGCGGTGCCGGATGCCGCGATCCCGTACTTCTGCGCCTGGGACGCTGCCCGCTCCGTGAGCAGATCGCCGACGATCAGCACCTCGACGTCGGGGAAGCTCTGCAAATTCTCGATGTAGGTGTCGCTGATGTTGCCGACGCCGACGATGCCGATGCCGACCGGGCCCGATCCGACGGGGGCGAAGCCGGCCATCAGGCGAGGCCCCGCGCCGCGAGGAACTCGTAGCCGGTCTGCACGCCCTGCCAGATGTCGCCGGGGTACGCGTCGAACTCGACGACGGCGTAGCGCGCGTGGGATGCGGCATCCAGCGCGCCGGAGAGCTTCACGACGCCCTCGCCCGCCGGCACCTGATCGGTCGGCACGGCGCCGAGCGACGGCAGCGGATCGAGCGTCCCGTCCTTGACGTGCAGCGCGGTCACCTTGTCTCCGAGACGCTCGACGAGCGACACGACATCCGCGCCGCCGGCGGTGGCCCAGTAGAGGTCGAGCTCGAGGCTCACACCGTCGTCGAGCAGCTCGGCGAAGATCTCGAGCGGGAAGCGCCCGTCGATCTTCGTCTCGAACTCCTGGTTGTGGTTGTGGTACCCCACGCCGATGCCGTAGCCGGCACCGATCGCGGCGGCGGCGTTGAGGGCCTCGGCGGTCTTCGTGATCTCCTCGACGCTCTGCCACCGCTCCGCGGCGACGAACGGGTCGTAGACCGTCGTCATGCCGAGCTTCTTCGCGGCGGCGAACACCTCGTCGGGGGTCGGGACCGCGATCGAGGCGTCGAACGGGTTCTCGGTGCCCGAGGCGAGCGAGGCGTGACCGGTGGGGGAGGAGATGCCGTGGCGCGCGAACGCCGCGCCGAGCTCGTCGGCGCGGGAGACGAAGCCGAAGGCTTCCACGTTCCGGAACCCGAGGGCGCTGAGCTTGGCGAGGGTGCCGTCCAGATCGGCGGTCAGTTCGTCCCTCACCGTCCAGAGCTGGATGGAGATCGCGGGGGTCGTCATGGCAAGTCCTGCTTCCTTCGGGGCGTCATCGCGCATCGTGGGGTGGTCATGAGAACGGTACCAGAGAAAACCACCGCGCGGAGGTTTTTCTTGCTACGCTTCCGATGTGTCCCCCGGAACCCCAGATGAGCTCGGCGGAAAGTCGTCGCACCGCTCCTATGCCAAGGGCGTTGCGCGCCGCCAGGAGATCCTCGACCGCGCGATCGAGGTGTTCGCCGACAAGGGGGCCGAGCGCACGTCGCTGCGCGCGATCGCCGAGACGATCGGCGTTTCGCATGCGGCGCTGCTGCACTATTTCGGCTCGCGGGAAGAGCTTCTCGTCGAGGTCCTTCGGGAAGGAGAGCGGCGCCACAGCGATCCGCGCGGAGAGGACGAGGTCGTCGGCAGCATGGTCCGCGCGGCCGAGCGCAACGTGACGATCCCGGGTTTCGTGGCGCTGTACACGACGCTGCTCGCGGGATCGCTCGAGGCCGACAAAGAGTACTCTCGCGAATTCTTCGCCGCGCGGTTCGCCCGGATCCGCGAAAGGTTGACCGAGCTGATCCGCATCGGCCAGCGCGAGGGCACGATGCGCCGGGGAGTCGATCCTGCCGACATGGCGGCCCTGGTGATCGCCGCCTCCGACGGGCTGCAGACGCAGTGGCTGCTCGAGCCCGACGTCGACATCGCACGGAGTCTCGCGCTGCTGGAGCGCATCCTCGAGCCGTGAGCTTCGACGCCCTCGCGCCCTGACTCCGAGGGCTCGCGAGCCCTCGGCAGTCGCGCCGCAACCCCGTGCAGAGAATTTCTGAGATTCCGCGTAATGGAAACCCGGCCCGCGCGTCCTAGGAGTGTGAAGAAGAGAACGTGCTTCTTCACGGTGCTGCCCCAACAGTGCCTGGGCCGACGTCGCTTGGTTTCATCCCCAGAAGTCGGCGTCGGCCCTTCATCATGTTCGCGCCGTGCGGCGTGAGTCACCCGCTTTGTCCGCGGCCCCGCACGTGATATGCATGCACCATGGCTGACGATGTGGGATCGTCGCAGGTTCGCACCGATTTTGGGGAATTGAGCGACGCAGAGCTCGTGCGCGCAACCCGAGACGGTTCGCGACGTGCGTACGCTGCGCTGTGGAAGCGCCACGCCGTCAGCGCGCTGAAATACGCCAAGACGCTCAGTGCGACGGATGCCGACGACATCGTCTCCGAGGCGTTCCTCAAGGTCTACGCCGCGATCAAGGCCGGTCGCGGCCCCGAAGAGGACTTCCGCTTCTACATCCGCTCCGCGGTGCGCAACACCTACGTGTCCATGGTCCGCGCCAGCAGGACGGCGGCCGCGGGCGACGCGATCGAGGACGTGATCGGAGACCGGGGAGCGGAGGTCGCCTCCGTGCGGAGCTTCGACGGGTCGGCGACCGCCCGCGCATTCCTGTCCCTGCCCGAACGCTGGCAGCAGGTGCTGTGGTACACCGAGGTCGAGGGTCTGACGCGAGAGCACACGGCGTCGATCCTGGGTCTGAACGCGAACGCCGTCTCGGCGCTGTCCTTCCGGGCGCGCGAGGCGCTCCGCACCGCCTGGCTGCAGGAGCACATCAGCACGCAATCCGATCTCGACCGCGGCTGCGAAGCGGTGACGCCGATGCTCGGCGCCTACTCGCGTCGTGGGCTGTCGCGACGTGACCGCCTGCGCGTCGAGCACCACGTCAGCCAGTGCGCGCACTGCACGTCGGTGGTCGACGAGCTCTCCGAGCTGCTCACGCCGGGACGACTCGCGCTCATCCTCCTCCCCCTCGCGCTCGCCGGAGGAGGCGCCGCGGGATTCGCCTCCAAGTTCGGTGGCGGCTCGGTGGTCGTCGCATCCGCCGTGGCTCCGCCGACGGCGACGCTGGTGGCGGCCGTGGGTGGCAGCGGTGCCGCGACCGGTGCGGCCGCGCTCTCGGTCGTCGGGAAGGTGGCCGCCTGCGCGATCGTGGCGACCGTGCTCGTGCCGCCGACGCAGATGCTGATCGATCAGGCCGTCCACCACGGGCCTTCGCACGTGCGGGCGATCGAGGAGAGCCGGCTGAGCGCCGCCGAGGCCCACGACGCACTGCTCTCGCACTCCGCCGACGACAGGGCGGATGCCGCCTCCGACGCGACCTCGGACAGCAGCGACGCCGCGGCCGGATCGGCGGACGACGAGACCGCACCCGGAGTCGGGGACGGGTCGCCGGACAGCGGCCCGCAGGAGGGCATCGGCGCGGCTGCCGGCGAGCACGGCGCCGCCGGCGGGTCTCTCGCGGAAGAGAAGAAATCCGCGGCCGGTTCGAACGGCAACGCCGGCTCGAACGGTACAGCCGGCTCGAACGGCAACAAGGGCCCCGACGCGAATTCGGGCTCGAAGTCGGCGGCCGGCGCCGAGCCCGCTCCCGTGAAGGAGAAGCAGAACTCCGGCGGCACGCCCAGCGGGAACGCCGCCCCGAACGCGACGCAGAAGCAGAACTCCGGAGGGGCACCCAGCGCGAACGCCGCGCCGAACGCGACGCAGAAGCAGACGGAAAGCTCCCCGGGAGTGTCTGTCGAGAAGTCGAACCGGTCCGCGAACGCGCCCGCGCAGGCGGCACCCGGTCCGGCACCGCAGTCCGCGCCGGCGCAAGCCGCCGCCGCTCCGCAGAGCTCGCCTGCCGCAGCGTCGTCCGCTCCCGCTGCACAGGCCGCTCCCGCTGCACAGGCCGCGCCCGCTGCACAGGCCGCTCCCGCCGCGCAGGCCTCGAACACCCCGGCCGCGAACGCGCAGGCGTCGAACGCGGCGACACCGGGCGCCCCCGCCGGCGGCTGACGATGGCGGTCCACCCAGCTCCGCCCTTCGATCCGGAGCTGGAGGGCGTGCTCGTCGCGCTCGCGGCCACCGTGCCGCCGACCATCACACCGGAGATGGTCGGACGCTTCCGTGCGCTCCCCGCCGACCCGACGGTCGGCGGTCTCGTGGCCGAGCTCGGCATCGCACACAAGCAGCGCACGATCGCCGGCCACGGCGGCGACGCGATCGAGATCTCGGTCTTCCGTCGGCCCGACCCCGACCCGGAGCGCGCCGGCCCCGGCATCCTGTACCTCCACGGGGGAGGGATGGTCTTCGGCAATCGCTACGGCGGCGTCGCCGCGTACCTGCCTTTCGTCCTCAGCCACGGCGCGACCGTCGTCGCCGTGTCGTATCGCCTCGCCCCCGAGCACCCGCACCCCGTTCCGGTCGAGGACTGCTTCGCGGCTCTGCGCTGGACGGCCGAGGGCGCCGGCATCGACCGCTCGAAGGTCATCGTCGCCGGCCAGAGCGCCGGCGGCGGGCTCGCGGCGGGCACCGCGCTCCTCGCGCGTGATCGGGGCGGTCCCGCGATCGCGGGTCAGATCCTCGTGAGCCCGATGCTGGATGATCGCAACGACTCCGTGTCGGCGCAGCAGATCGTCGGCGTGGGCGTGTGGGATGCCGCGAGCAACCTCACGGGATGGAACGCGCTCCTGGGCGATCGACGTGGCGGTGACGGTGTCCAGCCTTCCTCGGCACCGGGTCGCGCCGAAGACCTGTCGGGGCTTCCGCCGGCATTCGTCTCGGTGGGCAGTGCCGAGGTCTTCCGTGACGAGGCGGTGCGATACGCCTCGCGCATGTGGGCGGACGGCGGCGTCGCCGAGCTCCATGTCTGGCCGGGCGCGTTCCACGGCTTCGAGAACTTCGCGCCGCACGCCCGCCTCTCGATCGCGGCGGCGGCCGCACGCGACGCATGGCTGACACGCGTGCTCGAGCGCTGACACCCCTGCTGCGGACTCGCCTCGCGTCCCGTCTGCGAGCAGACTGTGGGAGGCGATCGCGACGGGGCCGGATGCCGGTCCTCGAGCTCCGCGTCGCATCCCGCCCCTGACCCGAGGAGAAGGCCATGACGGACCTGCACGAATCCGAGCGGATGCACGCGATCTCGCGAGAGACGTGGGACACCGTGGATCAGGTGCTCGACTACGCACGACGCCGTGCCCTCTTCGAGAACGTTCCCCTCGACAAGCCGATGCGACCCACCGAGCTCGCGCGCCTCGCGTCGGGCTCGATCACGGCGGACGGCATCGGCGCGCGGCGTGCGATCGGGCTCTTCGAGAACGTGCTCGCCCCCGCGTGCATCACGACGGATCATCCGGCATACCTGTCGTTCATCCCCTCCGCGCCCACGAAAGCCGCCCTCGCGTTCGACGTGGTCGTGTCCGCCTCGGCCATCTATGCCGGTTCCTGGCTCGAGGGTTCGGGCGCGGTGTTCGCCGAGAACGAGGTGCTGCACTGGCTCGCCGCGGAGTTCCAGCTGCCTGAGGGAGCGGGCGGGGTCTTCGTTCAGGGAGGCACGATCGGCAACCTGTCGGCGCTCGTCGCGGCGCGCGATGTCGCGCGCCGCCGCAACCGCGAGCTCGGGCGTCCCGATCCCGCCCGGTGGGTCGTGGTGTGCAGCGCCGAGGCGCACTCGTCGATCGCCTCGGCCGCGTCCGTGATGGACGTCGACGTCGTGACCGCGGCACCGGATGCCGATGGCAGGCTCCACGGCGACGCCGTTGCGGCAGCGCTCGACGCGCACGGCCCGGCGGTCTTCGCGGTGGTCGCCACCGGCGGCACGACGAACTTCGGCATCGTCGACGACATCGCCTCGATCGCCGCGGCGACCCGCGGGCGCGAGGTGTGGCTGCACATCGACGGCGCGTACGGACTCGCGGCGATGCTCGTCGACCGCATGCGGCCGGCGTTCGAGGGGGTGGGCGAGGCGGACTCGGTGATCGTCGATCCGCACAAGTGGCTGTTCGCACCCTTCGACGCGTGCGCCCTGATCTATCGCGACCCGTCGGTCGCGCTCGCAGCCCACACGCAGAAGGCCGAGTATCTCGACACGCTGACCGAGTCCGCCGACTGGAACCCCTCCGACCTCGCGATCCAGCTCACCCGCCGTGCGCGGGGGCTGCCGCTGTGGTTCTCGCTCGCCACTCACGGCACCGAGCACTATCGGCAGGCCATCGACAGCGGCATCCTGCTCGCCCGCCGCATCGCCGATGAGATCACGGCCCGGGAGGGCCTCTCACTCGTACGCGAACCTCAGCTGTCGGTCGTGGTGTTCCGTCGCGAGGGCTGGTCACGCGAGGATTACCAGGCGTGGTCCGACCGGCTCCTGGACGAGCAGAAGGCGTTCGTCGTGCCCAGTTCGCACGCGGGCGAGACGGTACTCCGCTTCGCGATCATCAGTCCGCTCACCACGTTCGACATCCTCACAGGGATCCTCGACACCCTCGGCTGAGGCGCGCGACGGGTGTCACCGTCGGCGACACCCCGGGTCAGGCGGATCGTCCGGAACCATTGCCCGCCGCACGGGTGCGACATAGACTCGTCGCGCCGGCTGCCAGCCGACGACGGACGCCGGAGTCCCGAGCGTCATCAAGCTCCCTTCCCCCCAGGAGTGACATGCACCGTCGCACCCGCTCACTCGTCACCGGCCTCGTGGCCGTCGTGGCGGTCCCCGCCCTCGTGTTCGGCGCTTCGCCGGCATGGTCTGCCGATCCGATATCCCCGCCGACATTGCCGGATGCCGCCAGCGGCGAGGGCTACGAGACGCCGCAGCCCCGAGGACTCGCCGACAGCCTGAAGCGCGCGACCGGCACCGTCGAGGTGTCGGTGCGGCTGGCCGAGCCGGCGATCGCCGAGACGGTGCCCGAGGGGGCGCTCGCGGAGGGTACTGTGCCCGGCAAGGCCGAGCAGAAGGCGAAGAAGGACAAGGTCGTCGCACAGCAGGAGCAGTTCGTCGCGGAGGCGTCCGACCTCGGTGCCGACGAGCTGGGACGCACGGAGCTCGCCGCCAACCTGGTGGCGCTGTCGGTCGACGCGGGGCAGCTCACCGAGATCGCCGCCCTGCCGAACGTCATCTCGGTGACGCCGATCCGCACGTACGAGACACACGCTGTCACACAGGCGACGACGCAGGAGGACCCCGTCGAGTCGGGGAGCCTCGCGCAGGCCATCGATTACGTCCAGGCGCGCGCGCTCCACGACGACGGCTTCGACGGCACCGGCGTCAAGGTCGCCGTGCTCGACTCCGGAATCGACTTCACGCACGCGAACCTCGGCGGTCCGGGCGACCAGGCGGTGACCGACGCGTGCTTCGCCGCACCGGTCGCCGCGCCCACCGGCGTCTGCGCCACGCTGTTCGGCGAGGGCGCCCCGAAGGTGAAGGGCGGCTACGACTTCGTCGGTGAGACCTGGCCGAACGGGGCGCGCACCGAGGACCCCAACCCGATCGACGCGGGTTCGGCCGCCGGGCACGGCACGCACGTGGCCGACATCATCGCCGGTCGCAGCGCCGACGGCAGCCACGAGGGCATCGCACCGGGAGCATCGCTCTACGCGGTCAAGGTCTGCTCCGCGGTCTCCACGTCGTGCAACGGCGTCGCGATGCTGCTGGGCATGGACTGGTCGCTCGACCCGAACGGCGACGGCGACATCTCGGATGCGGTCGACGTCGTGAACATGTCTCTCGGATCGTCCTACGGCCAGGAGCAGGACGACTCGTCGTTCGCCGCCGACAACCTCGTCAACGCGGGAATCGTCGTGGTCGTTTCGGCCGGCAACTCCGCCGACCGGCCCTTCATCGTCGGTTCGCCGTCGTCGGCCGCGGGCACGATCAGCGTCGCGCAGACATCGCTGCCGGACGACCTGCAGTGGGTCATCCAGCCGAACACCGGCCCTGCGATCACCAACGCCGTGCTGCAGTCGTGGTCGCCCGCACCCACCGGCGCGATCGCCGCGCCCCTCGCCCGGCCGACAGGCCAGTTCGGGTGCTCCGCCGCAGACTTCGCGGGCTTCCCGGCGGGGGCGGTCGCGCTGGTGCAGCGCGGGTCGTGCAATGTCTCGGACAAAGCGGTGAACGCGCAGAACGCCGGCGCGGTCGCGACGATCATCTACAACAACGCCCCGGGTGACCCGCCCAGCTTCAGCTTCGGCAGCGCGGTCCCGGTGACGATCCCGACCTTCAGCATCTCGCAGGCTGCGGGCAACACGCTCATCAGCACGGGCGCGACCAGCGTGACGATCGACCCCGCCCAGGCGGTGTCGCTCGCGAACACGATGGTCGGCACGTCCAGCCGCGGCACGACCGTCGGTGACCACCGTGCGAAGCCCGACATCGGTGCTCCCGGTGCGTGGCTGTCGGCCGAGACGGGAACCGCGACCGAGGAGACCAACTTCGGCGGCACCTCCGGCGCGGCTCCGGTCGTCGCCGGAGCGGCGGCGCTGCTCCTCGACAAGTTCGAGGGCGCGACTCCCGCCGTGATCAAGGCGCGCCTGCTCAACGGCGCCGACAGCACCAACCGCACTCCGACCGCGGACGGCTTCATCACGACGCCGATCTCGCGCATCGGTGCGGGCGAGGTCCGCGTCGCCCCCGCGGCCGACGCCGTCGGCGTGCTGGCCACGGAGGGCACGGGCGGGAACGTCGGCCTCGGCATCCCGTCGGTGACGAAGCAGTACCGACAGGACCTCGTGCTCACCCTCACCAACACGTCCGGTGCGAACGCGAGGTACGCGCTCGAGGCGAGCTTCCGCGAGGAGGCCGACAAGGCCTCCGGCGCCGTGGCGATCAAGATCGCCCCGAAGAGCGTGCTGGTGCCGGCGGGCAAGACGCAGAAGATCAACGTCCAGGTGACGATCGACGGCGCCAAGCTGCAGGACTGGCCGTTCGACAGCGTCGGCGCGACCGGTGGCACCGGCGCACTGCTGAACGGACCGGAGTTCGACGGCTGGATCACGGCGACCTCCGAGGCCGAATCGGTCAAGGTGGGCTGGACGGTCCTTCCGAAGAAGGCGGCGGATGTCAGCACGTCGTCCTCGGTGAAGCTGAAGAAGTCCGGCGCGGGCGAGCTCAAGCTGAAGAACGAGTCCTTCGTGGCCGCCGGAGACGTCGAGGTGTTCGCACTGACGGGTACGAGCCCTGAACTTCCCGATCCCGCTCCTGGAGAGCCGGGTTCGCCCGGCAGCAACGCGGCGATCATCGACCTCGCGGCCGTGGGCGTCCGTGACGGCGGTGGCGGGACGATCCAGTTCGGCATCGCGACCTACGATCGGCGCACCGTGCTCACCTATCCGGCGGAGTTCGACGTCTACATCGACTCGAACAACGACGGGACGGATGACTACGTGCTCTACAACGCCGAACTCGGCACGTTCGCGAGCACGGGCCAGACGGTCGTCTACGTGGCCAACCTCGCCACCGGCGGTGCGTCGGCGTACTACTACGACGACGGCGGTTTCGACTCGTCGACGCAGATCTTCACCGCGCCGCTCGCGGCGCTGGGGATCACGCCCGGACAGACGTTCGGCTACAGCGTCTACGCGTTCGACAACTACTTCACCGGTGCCCAGACGGACGCGATCGAGGGGCAGACCTTCACGTGGGGCGAGTCGAAGTACACGCCGGCGACGGGCACGGTCACGGTGCCGGCGAAGTCGTCCACGACGGTGCCGGTCCAGGCCACCGGATCGACCGCGCCCTCGTCGCAGACGGGCATGCTGCTGCTGTACCGCAGCGCCGCGACGACCGATTTCGGTGTGGTCCAGATTCCGCAGTGAGACGCGGACTGACTCTGCGGTAGAACAGGGAGTGGGCTCGGCGCGAGGCGCCGGGCCCACTCCTTCCGTTCGCGGTGGCACCCGTGTTTTCCGGTCTGCCACACTCCTCACATGAGTGTGCGCACAGAACTGAAAAGCCCGGGCTATGAGATCTTCATCGGCGTGCTGTCGGTGCTCTCGATCGTGAACCTGCTGCTTGCCGTGCTCATCCGAGATCCGGATCTGCAGACGATCCTCACCGTGATGAACGGGCTCTTCAGCGCCATCTTCCTCGGCGACTTCATCTTCCGGCTCGCGACAGCCCCCGCGCGCGGCGCGTACTTCTTCCGCCACTTCGGATGGGCGGATCTGCTGGCGAGCCTGCCGCTCGCCCAGCTCAAGATCCTGCGCGTCTTCCGACTGATCCGGGTCTACCGGCTGCTTCGGGCGATGGGCCCGCGGACGGTCTGGCGTACGCTCATCCACGACCGCGCCGGCAGTGCCCTGCTCGTGCTGCTGCTCATGGGCATCCTCGTGCTGCAGTTCGGCAGCCTGGGGATGCTGTACCTCGAGGAGGATGCGGAAGGCGCCAACATCACGACGGCTTCCGACGCGCTCTGGTACACGATCGTCACGATCTCGACGGTCGGGTACGGCGACCGGTTCCCCGTGACGGATGCCGGACGGCTCTGGGGCACCGCGATCATCGTCGTCGGCGTGGGCATCTTCGGCACGTTCACGGGCTACCTCGCCAATCTCTTCCTCAGTCCCCGGAAGTCCGATGACGCCGAGGTCGTCGCGCCGGCCACGGACTGATCCGTCGCCCCCACGCGGGACCAAGGGCTCTTGTGGGCTGAAGGTCGCCGGTGTGGACTGGGTGCGCGTCGACGAAGGGGGCACGACATGAACCACGCACACGACAAGGACACCCATGGCGCACGCGATGCAGCGGACGCCCCGAGCCGCGAGATCGAGAAGCTCGGGACGGCCCAGTGCTGGCGTCTGCTGGAGGCCGGGTCCATGGGGCGGCTGGCTGTCCAGGGGGCGGAGGGCGTACCGGATGTGTTCCCCGTCAACTACACGGTCCACAGCGGCGCGGTCTACATCCGCACCGCTCCCGGCTCCAAACTCATGACGATCACCGAACGCCCGGGCGTCGCGTTCGAGGTGGACGGGCAGGACGGCGTCTCGCATTGGAGCGTCGTGATCAAGGGCACCGCACGCCGCCTCGACTCCGACGAGGAGATCCACGAATCGGGCGTCGGGAAGCTCGCGACCGCCAGCCCGACGAGCAAGAACGACTTCATCGCGATCGCCGTCGGGTCCATCACCGGCCGTCGGTTCCGCAAGCGCGGATCGGCCGCGACGGTCGCGCACCGCCCGGAGCCGCGCACCACCTCCACGGGCGCGCACGACCCTGTGCGCCCTCCTGAGACGCCCGCGGATTGGCCGGGCAGGCATGCCGCGGGCGAGGGCGGTCCCATTCCGATCCCGCACTTTCCGCCGCCGTCGGGCCGCTGATCGATCTTCCCTCCGGGACCGCGGGCTCCTGAGGGGCGCCCGGTCCCCTCAGCTGGTCGGTCCGCCGTCGACCACGTCGTAGCGGTCGGGCTCCGGGCCGCGGGTGAAGCGTCGTCCGGTGATGCGCGTGGGAACGACGCGCACCCAGCGGTACTTCAGCGTCGGGATCCACGGATGCAGCTCGAGCTGGTCGGCCTCGTCGATCTCACTCTGCGTCTCGAGACGTTCTGCCACCCCCTTGACGATCACGCTCGCCGCGGTGATGTCGTCGTAGCGGTCCGCTTCGAGTGCGACGCGCGGGTTCGCGGTGAGCTCGGCGAGCTTCGAGCCCGGCGAGGTGCGGAAGTAGATCGCACCGTCCGAGACCACGAAGTTCAGGGGGAAGATGTCCACGTCGTCGCGCACGCTGACCGCGAGCCTGCCCACCTCGGCGTGTCGGAGCAGATGCCAGCACTCGTCGGCGGTCATCTCCGTGACGGGCGGTTCGCCTGCGAAGTCCCACATGATGCCTCCCTGCGTCACGTCCTCACGCGAAGGCGATCTCCGGTGAGTCACCTCCCAGCCAACCGTCCGCGGCGGACCCGATCCAGGGCCCAAGGTCCCGAACGTGTCAGATGCGCTGCGCTTCCGTCGCCGGCGCGCGGAGCAGTCCGAGTCGGAGCATCACGAGGCCGACCTCGGCCAGCCCTGCCGCGAAGTACACGGCCTGCAGGACGCTGAACGGGATGTAGATCATCTGGATGAAGATCCAGATGAGCACTCCGAAAGCCGCGACGGACGTCAGGAGATCGGCGCGCGGGTGCCTCCGCAGCAGAAGCATGAACGCGACCGCGTGCGAGCCGCCCACCACGAGCGCGAGGGCGAGCCCTGGCAGCAGGTAGCTCGTGAAGGGCGTCCCGATCAGGTAGTCGGGCGGGGGACTCAGCACGGTCGCCATGCTCGGCGCGAGCGCGCCGAGGGTGAGCGCAAGACCGCCGAGGAACGCCGTCACCGCGACGAAGGCGGTGAGGATCAGAAGGATCGTGCGCGCGGATCCGCCGGGCGACGGTGACATCGTGGGACCCCTTTCGGTCGACTGTCTCCACAGTCTCGCGCCGATACGCGGCCGCCCCCAGGGCCCAAGGTCCTGCCCCCTCCTGTGCGCGGTGCAGAGGCTCGCCGCCCGCCCTGATGCTCGCGGCACGTGTTCCAGGGCGTGCCGCGAGCACCTGCGCACGCCGGGAGCGAGCCGTCAACGCGCCACCGGCGCTCAGGAGGAGGTGTGCCTGTGCTCCGCGCCGTACACGGCCGCCTGCGTGCGCCGTTCCATCCCGAGCTTGGCGAGCAACCCGCTGACGTAGTTCTTGACGGTCTTCTCGGCCAGCCCCAGACGAACCCCGATCTCCCGGTTCGTGAGTCCTTCGGCGATGAGCCCGAGCACCTGGCTCTCCCGCAAGGAGAGTGAGGGGCCGGCATCCTGATGCGGGGCCTCCCCGTGCAGCGAGGTCGCCGCACGGCGCAGGACATCGGCGGACTGGATCGTCGCGCCCGCGGCCGCTCGCCGGATCGCGTCGATCAGGGCGCGGCTGCGGATGTCCTTGAGGACGTACCCGCTCGCGCCCGCGAGCACCGCCGACCGGAGGGCGTCGTCGTCGTCATACGCGGTGAGGATCAGGCAGGCGATGCCGGGATGCGACGAGCGGATGTCGCGGCACAGATCGATTCCGTTGCCGTCGGGCAGCCTGACGTCGAGGACGGCGACGTCGGGCATGGTCGCCTCGATGCGCCGTCCTGCCTCCTGCACCGAGCCGGCCTCGCCGACCACACTCAGGTCGGACTCGGCGTCGACGAGCTGGGCGATGCCGCGGCGGACGATCTCATGGTCGTCGACGAGGAACACACGGATCACGATGGCTGTCCTTCCTGGACGAGCTCGGCGGGAACCGACCACGTCACGCGTGTGCCTCCGCCTTCGCGGGCGGAGATCGTGCAGAATCCGCCGCGCAAGCGCGCCCGCTCGGTCATGTTCGCCAGGCCGCTTCGCGGAGCGGACGGGGGGATGCCGCGCCCGTCGTCCTCCACCACGAGGGTGACGACGCCGTCGTCTATGCGGACGTCGACCTCGACGCCGCCGGCATCCGCGTGCTTGGAGACGTTCGTGAGACACTCGCGGAGGACCGCGGACAGGTCCTCAGCGAGGGACGCACCGACGAGGGAGTCCAGCGCGCCGGCGAACGTGATGCGCGGCGACACGGGGAGGATCGTCGACATCTCGGACACGACGTTCAGCATCCGATCGCGTGCCCGACGGCTCCGGCCGCGATCTTCGGATCCGAGTGCGAAGATCGCCGTCCGGATGTCCTTGATCGCCGCGTCCACGGCGTCGATCTGCTGCTCGATCGCCGCCGACGCCTCGTCGTCGACCGTCGCCGACACCGCCTGCAGCGACAGGCCCGCTCCGAAGAGGCGCTGGATCACGTGGTCGTGCAGATCGCGGGCGATGCGCGCCCGATCGCGCGTGATCTCGAGGCGGCGGCGGTCTTCGCGTGCGCGCACGACCTCGATCGCCACACCCGCCTGTCCGGCGAAAGCGAACGCCATGTCGAGATCGGCGTCGGTGAAGGCCGGACTGTGCGGGCGGCGCGAGACCGTGAGCACTCCGAGCGGCTCGTCGCCGGAGAACAGCGGAATGGCCACCGTGGGGCCGAGCTCGGGCTGTCCGTCGAAGATCGGGGGATGCCGATCGACGCTCGCGGCGCGTCGGGTCGCCAGCGCGCGAGAAGCCAGCGTGCCGGCCGCCGGGATCACCCTGCCGCGCCAGGGCGCGGCGTTCGATCCGTGGACGGTCTTCACACGCAGCTCGTCGTCGGCGTGAGGAACGGTCACCACGACGAGATCGACGTCGATCAGCGAACCGACGTGCTCGGCGATGATCTCCAGGACGTCGTCGCCGGTGGCCTCCAGCATCGCGGCCATCACATCGGCGGTGGTCGCGCTCCAGACTTCTCGCGCGCGGGCTGCGTCATACAGGCGGGCGTTCTCGATCGCGATGCCCGCGGTCGCAGCGAGCGCGACGACGAGATCCTGATCGTCGTCGGTGAACGGCCCGCGGGTCGTGTCGGCGAGGTAGAGGTTGCCGTACACATCGTCGCCGACGCGGATCGGCACCCCGAGGAACGAGTCCATCGCCGGGTGATGCACCGGGAAGCCCACTGATCGGGGGTCGTCGGCGAGATGCGGGAGCCGGATCGGCGATCGTTCGGCGATCACCGCTCCCAGCAGTCCCTTCCCGGTCGGCAGGTGGCCGATGTGCGCCACCGTCGTCGAGTCGACGCCGACGTGGATGAAGCGCTCCAGACCGTTGCCGTCGGGCGCGATGACGCCGAGTGCCCCGTACCGCGCGTCGACGAGCGACATGGCGGCTTCCACGATGCGCCGCAGCACGACTTCGAGATCGAGTCGCTCCACGACGGTCGTGCTGGCACGGAGCAGATCCCGCAGGCGCCGCTGGGCCGGCGCGTCCGGGGTGTCGTCCGCGGCGTTCTCCGTCGTCGGTGCGTCGACGTCATTCGGCATGGCGCCTCCCGTCGTGCCGAGTCTAGTGAGGGAGGTGCGCGCGATCAGGTCGCGTCCTCTCCGGGGACGACGCACACCGGGATGCGGCATTGCGCGAGCACGTCCTGCCCGGCGGATCCGAGCAGTGCGCCGGAGAAGAGCCCGCGATGGTGGGTGCCCATCACGACGAGCGACGCGCCGCGTGCCGCGTGCAGGAGGGCGGAGGCCGGGCCGCTCTGCTCCAGCACCTGTTCGATCACGAGGTCGGGAAACGCCGCGTGCGCGCGCTGCTCCGCTTCGCGCAGGATCCGGCGGTGGACGGCGCGGGCTTCGATCGGCGAGGCGAGCAGTGCGACTGACCCTTCCATCTGCGGTGAAGGCATCTTCCACGTGTGCACGAGCACCAGAGGAACACGCGAGGCGGCCGCCTCACGGGCCGCGAAGTCGAGTGCGGCACCCGAGGAGTCGTCCTCGTCGAGCCCCACGACGACCTTGCCGCTCGTCGCGTCCCAGTCATCGGGCACGACCGCGACGGGAGAGCGCGACTGCGAGGCGATCCGCAGCGGCATCCATCCCGACAGGGATGACCACACCGGGTGCCCGCGGTGCGATCCGACCACGAGCAGGTCGGCGCCGCGTGCGCGTTCGAGCAGCGCCGTCGGCATCCTGCCGGTGAAGCGGTGCGCGTCCACCTCGGCGTCCGGTGCGCGGTCGCGCAGGCGTCGCTCGGCCTGTGCGAGGCCGGCGTCCCTCCCCGAACCGTCGTGAAGGGGGGTGCCGCCGATCATGACGACCTCGATCCGCGCCGGCCGGCGTGCGGCGCGCTCGGCGACCCAATCCAATGCGACGACGGAGGTCTCGCTCCCGTCGTACCCCAGGACGATCGTCTCCATATCGCCGCTCCTCCATATGCCCGCGTGCTCACTTGGCACGCTAGGCGGCACGCGTCCGGCGTCGAAGGGTCGAAGGTCCCGCCACGGCGCCGCGACCCGGGTGCGGCCGAAGACGTGCCAGAGTCGAGGGGATGGATGACGCAGGCGACACGCAGACGATCGTGATCACGGGGGCCAGTGACGGGATCGGTGCCGCCGCCGCACGCCACCTCCACAGCGACGGGCATTCCCTCGTGCTCGTGGGGCGCTCGTCCGAGAAGATGAAGCGCGTCGCCGACGAGCTGGGCGCGCCCTCTTTCGTCGCGGATTTCGCGGATCTCGCGCAAGTGCGCGATCTCGCCGCATGGCTCGCGGCAGAGCACCCGCGCATCGATGTGCTGGTCAACAACGCGGGCGGCATCGTCGGGGATCGCGCCCGCACCGTCGACGGCTATGAGAAGACGCTGCAGGTGAACCATCTGGCGCCGTTCCTGCTGACGAATCTCCTGATGCCGTCGCTCCTCGCCGCGAGCGCCCGCGTGATCAACACCTCGAGCGTGGCCGCGCGGCTCTTCGGCCGGATCGATCTCGACGACCTCGACAACGAGCGCCGCTTCTCGGCGAACAAGGCCTACGGCGACTCCAAGCTCGCCAACATCCTGTTCACGAAAGAGCTGCACCGCAGATTCCACAGCGCGGGGCTGTCGGCGGCGGCGTTCCATCCCGGTCCGGTCGCGACGTCGTTCGCCGCCGGCTCGAGAAGTCCGATGCGCTGGATCTATCAGACGCCCCTCAAGAAGATCGCGGGTCTCATCTCGCCCGAGGAGGGTGCCGCGACGCTCGTGTGGCTCGCCGAGACCGAGCCCGGACTCGACTGGGAGTCGGGGGAGTTCTACGAGAAGCTGCGTGTCGCGAAGACGAACCCCCAGGCCGCGGACGCGGAGCTGGCACGCGGGCTGTGGGAGCGCAGCGCCGAACGCGTCGGACTCGCGCCATGAGCATCCAGCCCGAAGGAGGGAACGCGTCACCCCTGTTCGCGCCCCTGCGGATCGGCGGCGTCACCGTGCCGAACCGCCTCATGCAGACGGCGCATTCCAAGCAGTACTCCGATCGGGTGGAGTCCGAGCGTGAGACGGCCTATTTCGTCCGCCGGGCGCGCGGCGGGTGCGGGCTGTTCGTCGCGGGCAATCAGTTCGTCCACCCCACCGGATCGATCCGCGGGTTCGAGGACGCATTCCGTCCGGAGGCGGTGGATGCCGACCGGCGCATGACCGATGCGATCCACGAGGCCGGCGCCCGGGTGTTCGTCCAACTCAACCACCACGGCGCGCAGGCCGGGCCGGACGGACCCCACGGTCCACGCGCGGTATATGCCCCGTCGCGCATGATCTCGCCGTCGACAGCGCACGCCACCCGCGAGATGTCGCTGTCGGACATCGCCGAGTTCACCGCGGCCTGGGCGCGGTCGGCCGAGATCGCGCAGGCGGGCGGGTTCGACGGGGTCGAGATCCACATGGCCCACGGCTATCTCCTGCACCAGTTCCTCTCGCCGCTCTACAACGCGCGGACCGACGCGTACGGCGGAGAGCTCGAGGGGCGCACCCGGTTCGCGCGTGAAGTCCTCCGGGCGGTGCGCGACCGGGTCGGCGAGGACTTCGTGGTCGGCATCCGCATCGCCGCGAACGAGTTCCACCCGGACGGAATGGATGCCGGTGACCTGCGTGCGGTCATCGCGACGCTGCGCGGCGCGGCGCGACTGGACTTCCTCGATCTCGCGGCCGGCGGCTACCACAACGTGCACTACGTGTTCCCGTCCGCCGCGATGCCGTACGCCTGGCTGCGCGACGAAGTCGCCGGGGTGAAGCAGGCCAATCCGGACATCGCGGTGTTCGGCGTCGGAGCCGCGATCAGCGTGGAGCAGGCGGAGGACGTCATCCGTGACGGGATCGCCGACATGGTCGCGCTGACCCGCGCGCAGATCGCCGACCCCGACGTCGCGATCAAGCTGCGCGACGGCCGCGGGGACAGCATCCACCACTGCATCCGTCTGAATCAGGGGTGTCTCGGTCGCGGCAGCCGCGGGCTCGCGATGTCGTGCACCGTGAACCCGCTCGCGGGCCGCGAGCTCGACCGGCTGCCGCGGGCCGCCTCCGACCGACCACAGCGCTGGATCGTCGTCGGAGGGGGCCCGGCCGGCATGCGCGCCGCGGTCGAGCTCGCCACGGACGGCCATGACGTCACGCTCGTCGAGAAGGATGCCGAGCTCGGCGGTCAGCTGCGGCTGGCGCGGGCCGTGCCGGGCCGGCACAGCGTCGATCTGCTGACCGGCGACCTGCGGCGCGATCTCGCGACGGCGGGCGTCAAGGTGCGGCTCGGGGTCGAGGCGACGACCGCGCTGCTCGCCGAGAGCGAGCCCGACGGCATCGTGGTCGCGACCGGCGCGATCGCGCCGCGCACGACGTCGCTCGCGATCGGCGGAGCGTATGCCGGCGGATTCCCGTCCGGGGTCACCGTCGACGCGTTCACCGCCGTCGCGGACCCGGTCGCCCTCGGCGGACGCATCGCGGTGATCGACGCCGACGGCACCGCGTACGCGTCGGGCATCGTGCTCACTCTGCTCGAGACGGCGGACGAGCTGGTTCTCCTCACACCCTTCGAGACCGTGTTCCCGCACGTCGGCGCCGGCTACGACCGCCCGCTGCTGCTCGAGCATCTCGGCGCCCACGGGCGCTTCCGGCGGCTGACGTCGCAGCGCGTGGAGCGCGTCGCACCGGGTGCGCTCGAGGCCACCGACACGATCACCGGAGAGCCGGCGAGCCTCTCGGGGCTCGATGCGGTCGTGGCGATCGAGCCGCGTGCGGCGGTCGCGATCCCGGAGATCGCCCTCCTCGACGGCGCGCGGGCGCACATCGTGACGATCGGTGACGCGTTCTCCCCGCGGACGATCGACGCGGCGATCTTCGAGGCCGTCGAGCTCGCCTACGACGTCGCGGGCTTGGCGACCCTCAGGGGCTGACGCGCGGCGAGGACGCCGGCGTCGCTACGATGTCGCCGTGCATCCCGTGACGATGATTCGGCGCCTCCGATGACCGACGGCCGCGCACGTCCGCACGGTGCCGGCGGACTCGGCGGGGCCGGCCACGCGGCCGGCTTCTGGATCGTCGCCGCGGTCTTCCTCACGGTCATGGCGTATTCGACCGTTCCCACGCCCCTCTACCCGCTGTACGAACAGCGCGATGGGTTCGCGGTGAGCCTCGTCACCGTCATCTACTCGTCGTACGCGATCGGCGTCATGCTCAGCCTCTACCTCGCGGGTCACCTCAGCGACCAGCTGGGCCGTCGGCGGATGCTGATCATCGCCGTCGCGATCTCCGTCGCGTCCGCCGTGATGTTCATCGTCTTCCCCGAAGCGCCCGGGCTCGTGGCCGCACGCCTGGTCAACGGCGTGAGCATCGGCATCCTGACGGCGACGGCCACAGCGCACCTGGGCGAGCTGCGCGCGATCGCGCGGCCGGGGGAGAACATCGCGGTCGCGACGTCGGTGGCCGGCGCGGCCAACCTCGGCGGACTCGCCCTCGGATCCCTCATCGGCGGCCTGTTCGCCGAGTTCCTCCCCGACCCGCTGCTGTTGCCGCACGTGATGTTCCTCGTGCTGCTCGTCGTCGGGGCCCTCGCGCTGCTGGCGGTGCCCGAGACCGTCAGCCCCACACCCGACCCGTTCCGCTACCGGCCGCAGAAGCTCTCGGTGCCGCGCGCGAACCGGTCGATCTTCCTCGTCGCCGCCTTCGGGGCGTTCGCCGGCTTCGCGGTCTTCGGCCTGTTCAGCTCCTTGATCCCGACTTTCCTCGCTGGCACGTTCAGCGAGAAGGACCACCTGCTGGCCGGCGTCGCCGTCTTCGCGATCTTCGCCTCCTCTGCGGCGGGGCAGCTGCTGCTCGCGTCGGTGCGGCTGCGCACGCAGCTGACCATCGCGGTCACGGCGTGCGCCCTCGGGCTCGGCCTCGTCGCCGTCGGCGCGGTCGTGCCGCAGATCGTGCTCTTCCTCGGCGGAGGGGTCGTCGCCGGCCTCGGGGTCGGAGTCCTGTTCCGCGGGGCGATCGCGACCGCGATCTCGATCGCCGAGCCCGGGCACGCGGGTGAGACCCTCGCGCTGCTGTTCCTCATCGCCTACGCCGGACCGGTCATCCCGGTGCTCGCGGTCGGGGCGGCGCTCGCGTTCGCTCCGCCCGTGGCGGTGCTGCTCGTCTTCGTCGCCCTCGTCCTCGCCGCGACGCTGTCGGCCGGGCTCATCATGCGGCACCGCGCGGAGGCCTAGGCAGGTCGACCCCGGGCTGCACGTCCCTTCGGCGGACAGGTACTCCGTGCCGTGCATCCGCCGCTTTGCGCATTCTGGAGGAGATGCGCAGCTCGGAGGATCGGATCCCACGTGTCCGTCCTCCGTGCTGCACATCTCCTCCCGCGTGCGCGGTCCTCTCGCGGTGCCGGGTACACCGGCGGGGACTCGAACCCGCTGAACGGGTTACGCGGCCGACCATCCTCCGTCGCTGGCCATGATGATCCCGTTGACGTTGACGCCGTCATCGCTCAGCAGGAACGTGATGGATGCCGCGAGCGCGTCGGCCTCGACCGGGTCGGGCATGACCGCCATCGCGGTCTGGATCCGCTCCGCGCCGAGCGGCGAGCCGAAGCTCGCCTCGATGTTCGTGATCGTCGGCCCGGGGGCCACGGCGTTGACCCGGATGCCGCTCGGTCCGTACATGAACGCGCTGCTCTTGGTGAGGCCTGCGACGGCGTGCTTGGACGCGGTGTACGCGACACCGGCCGCCGACCCGCGGAGTGCGGCCTCGGACGCGGTGTTCACGATCGATCCGCCCCCCTGAGCGAGCATCGTGGGGATGACCGCGCGCATGAGCTTCATGGTGCCGGTGACGTTCACCCGGAAGACCCGCTCCCAGACGGCATCCGTCACGTCGCCGACGGGCGTCATGTCGTCCATGATCCCGGCGATGTTCGCGAGCCCGTCGATCGTGTCTCCCGCCGCCTCGACGATGCGGGCCACGGCCGCGTCGTCGGTGATGTCGGCGGTGAGCGAGACGACGTCGGCGCCCGCGTGCTCGGCGGTGAGTTCATCGAGACGCTCCTGGCTCACGTCCACCGCGATCACGCGTCCGCCCTCGCGGGCGACGCGCGAAGCGGTGGCCCGGCCGATGCCCGATCCGGCACCGGTCACGATCACCGTCTGGCCGGCGAAGCGGCCGGGGTCGATGCGTTCCGTCCATTCCCGCACGGCGGGGGTGGATGCCGATGCAGAGGCTGCGGCGACCTCCGGCGTGGACGCTGCCGGGGTGCCCTGTGGAACGTCCCCCGCCGCCGCGCGACGCACGAGGTCATCGAGCATCTCCTGCGTGAAGGCTCCGCGGCTCAGCTTGACCAGGCGCTTGATCGCGAGTCGCCGGACCGGCTTGAAGACCTCGGGCGTCTGCCCGCCCTGGGCGAGCATGTCGGTGAGGATGGCGTTTCCGACCGGGTCTTCGAGCCAGGTGGCGATCGACGAGTCGGCGGTGAGAGGCGAGGTGCCCATGATCTGATCCCTTCTACCGGACAACTATGTCCGGTAATAGGCTACACCCGTGGAGTCACGCGGGGAGTGGTCGGGAGCGGAGTCCGCGGAGACCCGCCGGGGCAGCTCGGAATCGTCCCGTCGGCCCAACCGCGGCCGCGCGGCGGGGCCGGGCAACCGCAATGCGCTGATCGCCGCTGCCCGGGACGTGTACGCCGAGGAGGGCCTGAGCGCGCCCTTCAGCGCGGTCGCGAAGCGCGCACGCGTGGGGCAGGGGAGTCTCTACCGGCACTTCCCGGACCGCATCGCGCTCGCCGTCGCGGTCTTCGAGGAGAACATCGAAGACCTCGAAGCCTTCACCGCCCCGGACGAGCGCACGATCGACGATCTGCTCGATCGCGTCGTCTCCCAGGCGATGGTCGCCACCGCGTTCATCGATCTCATCACGGCGAACGTCCACGATCCGCAGGTCGAGAAGCTCGGCATCCGGTTCCGCGCCGTCGTCACGCGGCTCCTGGAACGCGAACGCGCTCTCGGTCATGTCGGCCGGCACGTCGAGGTGGACGACGTGGCGATGGCGACGTCCATGCTCGCCACGGAGCTGGCCCGGGCCGATCCCGCCCAGAGGCCCGAGGTGGCCCGGCGTGCCCGCGCGCTGTTCCGCGTGGCTTTCGCCCCCCGCCCCTGACAGAGGTCCGAAAACGACCGCGGGCACGCGCATTCGGGAGGAGATGTGCGATCCGGAGGACAGAAGACCGCGGCCTGATCCTCCGTGTTGCGCATCCCCTCCCGCCTGCACGGGATGCCGCGCCCGGCGCGCGCGAGAACCGCGCGGTGCCCGGGATTTTGCGTCTCGCATCGCTGCTCCCCACCGGCCCGGCTCGAAGGTAGGCTCGAACCTATGGGCAGGTTCATTTACGACACGATGGCGAACTCGGTCGACATCGACGACCGCACGCTCGCGCACCTCCGCATCGTGGTCATGAACAAGCTGCGCCGCACCGAAGCATTCATGTTCGATGTCGAGGTGGGCGACGGCAGCGGTCGACGCAGTTTCTGGATGCACCCGTCGGTGCCGATCCAGTTCCACTTCTTCGGCAGCCGGAATCCCCGCATCAACCGCGCGTGGATCGAGGACCTCATGCAGGCCGCGAGCGGGCCCAACGGCCTGACGATCACCCCCGAGCCATCTGAGGACTCACCCGCCGAGGACTGATCGGTCCTCGGACCGAATGATCAGTTCTCCGACTGTGCGGGCGTCTCCGCCGTCTGGAGGATCCCGGCCGCCTCATCCGCCGGGGTGGGCGGCACCTCGTTGCCGGCGACGGTCAGCTTCTCGATCGTGAGCTCCTCCACGTCGACCTTGCCGACCGAGACGTCGCCACCCTCTTCGTCTTCGGACGCGACCACATCGACCGGGCCGGTGTCGAAGTGCTCGGCCACCAGAGTGATGCCGCCCGACGAGTTCGCCGAGCTCGCGAGCTCTTCGATCCACTCCCGGCTCAGGTCCGTCGGCTCCGGATCGTCGAACACGAAGCGCAGCGGGATCGACGGGTGCAGCCAGATCGTGCTGCGCCCGCGCGGCTGATCGTCGGGGTGCTTCCAGGTCACCGTGAAGCTCTCGCTGCGCCGCAGCTTCGTCGCGATCACGACCTTCAGATGCGCCAGCGCCCGGTCTTCGATGTGGATCGGTGTCGCCGACCCGCCGTAGTAGATGGTTCCCACCGGGACACCTTATGCCCAAACCGGTCACAACGGACCCCGGGTGGGGAAACCGGGGGGGCGTCAGCGCGTCGCGCGTGCGAGGTTCGCGACGAGTTCGTCCCGCGTCTGCCGCACCACGTACGCCGGCTGATCGCGCTCGACGCGCCAGCTCTCCGCGAGTGGTCCGACGTTCACGGTGTCGAAGCCGAACTCGTCGTAGAGCGCCGTGACGAACGCCACGGCCTCGGCGTCGTCTCCCGCGGTGGCCAGAGCCCGCCGGTCGGGGTCTCCGGCCGGTCTTCCGTCGATGAGGATGTCCCCCGACATGATGTGGTTGAACGCCTTCGCGACCTTCGATGCGGGAAGGTGGGCCTGCAGCATCCCGCTCGTGGTCGTCCGCTTCTCGTCGAGCTCGGCGATGCGGCCGTCGCGCTCCCAGTAGTAGTTGTTCGTGTCGAGCACGATTTTTCCGGCCAGAGGCTCCACAGGCACATCGCGATACGCCTTGAGCGGCACGGTCACGATCACGATGTCGCCGAGCGTCGCGGCATCCGTCGCCGTTCCGGCCGTCGCGTTCGACCCGAGTTCCGCCACGAGGGGCGCGAGCGACTCGGGGCCGCGGGAGTTGCTGATCACGACCTCGTGTCCGCGCGCGACGAGTCCGCGCGCCAGGGTCGAGCCGATGTGTCCTGCACCGATGATTCCGAAGCGTGTCATGAGGGGGTGGAACGCGGGGCGCCCCTGGGTATTCCGCCCCTCACGCGGAAGAGGTCAGAGTCGCGTCCACGCCTCGGTGAGCACAGAGCGCAGGATCTGCTCGATCTGGTCGAACTCGCTCGGGCCGATCGTCAGCGGCGGCGCCAGCTGGATGACGGGGTCGCCGCGGTCGTCGGCGCGGCAATAGAGGCCCGCGTCGAACAGCGCCTTGGAGAGGAATCCACGCAGCAGCCGCTCGGACTCGTCGTCGTCGAACGTCTCCTTCGTGGCCTTGTCCTTCACGAGCTCGATGCCGAAGAAGTAGCCGTCGCCGCGCACGTCGCCGACGATCGGCAGGTCGGTCAGCTTCTCGAGCGTCGAGCGGAACACGGAGGAGTTCTCCCGGACGTGGGCCAGCAGCCCCTCCTCCTCGAAGATGTCGAGGTTCTCCATCGCGACAGCCGCGGAGACGGGATGCCCGCCGAACGTGTATCCGTGGGGGAAGGACACCTGACCGTGCGCGAAGGGCTCGTAGACGCGGTCGCTGACGATCGTCCCGCCGAGGGGGGAGTAGCCGCTCGTGACCGCCTTGGCGAACGTGATCATGTCGGGCTGGTAGCCGTACACGTCGGCGCCGAAGTACTGCCCGAGGCGTCCGAACGCGCAGATGACCTCGTCGGAAACCAGGAGCACGTCGTATTTGTCGCAGATCTCGCGCACGCGCTGGAAGTAGCCGGGAGGAGGGGGGAAGCATCCGCCCGAGTTCTGCACCGGCTCGAGGAAGACCGCCGCGACCGTCTCGGGACCCTCGAAGTTGATCATCTCCTCGATGCGGTCGGCGGCCCAGACGCCGAACTCCTCCTGCGTCGCGCCCGAGAAGCCCATCTCGCCGGCGCGGTAGAAGTTCGTGTTCGGCACGCGGAAGCCGCCGGGCGTCACCGGCTCGAACATGGACTTCATGCCGGGCAGCCCCGTGATCGCCAGCGCGCCCTGCGGCGTGCCGTGGTAGGCGATGTAACGCGAGATCACCTTGTGCTTCGTGGGCTGCCCCGCGAGCTTCCAGTAATGCTTCGCGAGCTTGAAGGCGGTCTCGACGGCCTCGCCGCCGCCCGTCGAGAAGAAGACGTGATTCAGGTCCCCCGGCGCGAGATCGGCGATGCGGTCCGCCAGCTCGATCGCCGCGGGGTGCGCGTACGACCAGATCGGGAAGAACGCCAGCTCTTCCGCCTGCCGCGCGCCGGCTTCGGCGAGACGACGGCGGCCGTGGCCGGCGTTGACGACGAAGAGCCCCGCCAGGCCGTCGATGTACTCCTTGCCGGTCGAGTCCCAGATGCGGTGCCCCTCGCCCTTCACGATGATGGGCACACCCGGACCGTCGGTCATGACCGACTGGCGGGAGAAGTGCATCCACAGATGGTCGCGTGCCATCCTCTGCAGCTCGGCCTCGCTGCGGGCGGTGCGGGATGTGGTTTCGGTCGAGATCGACATCGGTCGGGCCTTCCTGCCGGTTGTCCCCGACGATACTCGCGTCCCTCGGGGGGCGGCGAGGTCGCGGGCCGGACGGAGTGTCCGCGAATGCCTCCCGGGCCGCACCGATCAGCGCGGTCGGGTGGGATCCGGCCCGCTCAGTCCGCCGGCACGGTCGAGCGGATGCCCACCTCGGTGAGTCGGCGGTCCGTCGCCGTCACCGTGTACACGGGTCCGGTGATCTCGATCTCCGCGGTCGTCTCGCGATCGGCGCACGACGCGCCCACCCACAGTTCGACCTCCCCCGGCTCGACGATCCGCCGACCGTCGCGCGCGGTGAAGGCGAGTCGGGTGGTGGGGACGTCGAACTCGACGACGGCCTCCTGTCCGGCATCCAGCGTGATGCGGGTGTAGCCGAGCAGCTGCGCGACCGGTCGCGTGACCGACGCGAACACGTCGCGGGCGTAGAGCTGGACCACGTCCGTCCCGGCGCGGTCGCCGTCGTTGCGCACGCGCACCGACGCCCGGAAAGCGCCGCCCGCCGGCACGTCCGTCGCGACGTCGAGGTCGCGGTGCGTGAACGCGGTGTAGGAGAGGCCGAACCCGAACGGGCGCACGGGAGCGCTGGACGCGCTCGTGATCTCGTTCGGTCCGCCGAGGATCGGATGCAGATACGAGTAGGGCTGGGCGCCGGCGGCGCGCGGGAGCGACACAGGAAGCCGGCCGCTCGGGTTGACGGCGCCCGACAGGACGCGCGCGAGGGCCGGTCCGCCCTCCTCCCCGGGGAAGAAGGCCTGCACGACCGCGCTCGGCGCGCCGTGCGCATCCAGCGCCCAGTCGATCGCATAGGGGCGCCCGGTGAGCAGCACGAGGACCACGGGCGTGCCGGTGGCGAGCACCGCCTCGACGAGTTCGCGCTGCACCCCCGGCAGGTCGAGGCTCTCGACGTCGTTGCCTTCGCCGACGGTGCCGCGACCGAACAGCCCGGCCCGGTCGCCCACGACCACGACGGCGACATCCGCCGCACGCGCGACGTCGACGGCCTCGGGGATGCCGGACCTGTCGTGTCCCTCCGCGTCGCAGCCCGCCGCGGAGGTCACGTGCGCGTCCGGGAACTCGCCGCGCAGCGCTTCGAGCACGCTCGGGATGCGGAACCCGAGAGGGACGCCCGGGTGATGGGCGAGCACGTGGTTCGCGAACGAGTAGCAGCCCATGAGGGCCTCGGCGTGATCGGCGTTCGGTCCGATCACGGCGATGCGCTGCGGCGACCGCAGCGGGAGCGTGCCGTCGTTCGACAGCAGCACGACGGACTCCTCGGCCAGGCGCCGGGCCAGCGCGCGGTGCGCCGGCGAGTCGAGGTCGACCGAGGCGGGCGGGGCGTCGAACGCGTCATCGAGCAAGCCGAGGCGCTCCTTCTGCGCGAGCACCCGCGTCACCGCGCGGTCGACGAGGTCCTGGTCGATGCCGCCGGACGCGATCAGGGCGCGCAGCGGCTCGCCGAACGCGTCGGTGCTCGGCAGCTCCACATCGATGCCCGCCGTCAGCGCGAGCCGCGCCGCGTCGCCGGCATCCGTGGCGACCGCGTGCATCGTGTGCAGGAACAGCACCGAGAAGTAGTCGGCGACCACGACGCCGTCGAAGCCCCACCCGTCGCGGAGCAGATCGGTCAGGTACTCCGAGGATGCGGCGACGGGCTGGCCGTCGATCTCGGCGTACGAGTTCATGACGCTCCGGGCACCCCCGTCGCGCACGGCCATCTCGAACGGGGGCAGCAGCACATCGGCCACTTCGCGGGGACCGGCCGAGACCGGCGCGTGGTTGCGTCCGGCGCGCGACGCGGAGTAGCCGACGAAGTGCTTGAGCGTCGCGTCGACGCCGGCGTGCTGCAGACCCTTCACGTACGCGGTGCCGATCGTGCCGACGACGTAGGGGTCCTCCGCGATGCACTCGTCGACGCGTCCCCACCGTGGGTCGCGGATCACGTCGAGTACGGGAGCGAGGCCCTGGTGGATGCCGAGCTCGCGCATCGATTCGCCGATCAAGGTCGCCATCTCCTCCACGGCCGCGGGGTCGAACGACGCGCCCCACGCGAGCGGGGTGGGGAAGGTCGCCGCCTGCCAGGCAGCCAGCCCGGTGAGGCACTCCTCGTGCACGATCGCGGGGATGCCGAGCCGGGTGCTCTGGCGCAGCCGGCGCTGCTCCGCCCACAGCCACGCGGCGCGCTCCGCGGGATCGACCGGGCGCGTGCCGTAGACACGCGTGAGGTGGCCGATGCCGTGGACGGTGGCGTCCTCATAACGTGTCGAGGAGGCCAGCTCGCCGGCCATCGGGGCGACGAGCTCGTCGCCCTGGTCGACCCAGAAGCCGCCGAGCTGGGCGAGCTTCTCGTCGATCGTCATGCGTTCCAGCAGGTCGCGGACGCGCGCGGAAGCGTGCGGGATGTTCATGTGCCGTGTCAGCCCTTCACTGCGCCGGTCAGACCGCCGACGATCCGTCGCTCGAACAGGCTGAAGAACACCAGTGCGGGGATCATCGACAGCGAGGTGAAGGCCAGCACCCGCGCGGTGTCGACCGAGTACTGCGATGCGAACGCCTGCGTCCCCAGCGGGAGGGTGTACGTCGCCTCATTGTTGAGGATGAACAGCGGGAGCAGGTAGCTGTTCCAGCTGCCGATGAAGGCGAGGATGGCGACCGTGATGACCCCCGGAATCGCCAGGGGGATCACCATGCGCCAGAAGAACCCGAGACGACTGCATCCGTCGATCGCGGCCGCCTCCTGCAGCTCGTTCGGGATCGCCGCCAGGAACGGCACCAGGATGATGATCGTGATCGGGAGCGCGAACGCGATCTGGGGGACGATGACACCCGCGAGCGAATTCATCAGGCCGAGGTTGCGCACCACGATGTACAGCGGCGTGATCGCCACCGTCATCGGGAACATCAGCCCGGCGGCGAAGACGGCGTAGATCAGGCCGCGGCCGCGGAAGGAGTATCGCGAGAGGGCGAACGCGGCCATGAGGCCCAGCGCCACCGCCAGCACGGTGGTCACGACCGCCGCGATCGTGGAATTGCCGACCTGCGTCCAGAAGACCGGGCTCACCAGCACGTCGGCGTAGTTCTGCCAGTTCCACGTCGTCGGAAAGCCCGACGGGTCGACCGTGATCTCGGAGTTGGAGCGGAAGCCGCCGAGGATGATGTACGCGATCGGGGCGAGCATCAGCCCGATCAGCACGAGGGCGACGAAGTAGATCAGCGGGCCGCCGCCGGAGCGCTTCTGCAGAGGTGCGGGGCGCTGCCGCGCCGGTGGCGCCTCGATGATGGTCGCGGCCATCAGACCTTCCCTCCTGTGAGCGCGCCGGCCGTATCCCGACGGAGCAGGAAGCGCTGATAGAGCAGTGCCACGATGAGCGAGATCACGAACATCACGACGGCGACGGCGCTGCCGTAGCCGTAGCTGGCGGCATTGCGGCCGTTCGCCACCATGTAGGTGGCCATCGTCGACGTGCCGGCGGTGGAGGCGACGTACTGCCCCCAGATGATCCACACCAGGTCGAACAGCTGCAAGGAGCCGATGATCGACAGGAACGCCCAGATGCGGACCGTGGGGCCGAGCAGCGGGAGGACGATGTGGCGCTGGATCTGCCAGTACGACGCGCCGTCGATCGCCGCGGCCTCGGTGAGTTCGTCGGGGATGCCCTGAAGCCCCGCGAGGAAGAGGATGACGGCGAAGCCGATGTACTTCCAGGTGATGATGACCATCAGGGTCCAGATCGCGATCGACGGGTCCGACAGCCAGTCGTTGGCGAGGCCGCCGAGGCCGAGCTTCTCGAGCAGGCCGTTCAGCGCGCCGTTGGACTGGAGCATGAGGCTCCAGCCGATGCCGACGACGACCTCGGAGATGACGTACGGCACGAAGATGAGCACGCGGATGACCGACTGATAGCGCATCTTGCGGTTCAGCAGCAGCGCGAGTCCGAGGGCGATCGGTCCCTGCATGACGAGGGACATCACCGCGATGAACACGTTGTGGCCCAGGGCCTTGTGGAAGGCCGGATCCGTGAGGATCACGAAGTAGTTGCGGAGCCCCACGAAGTCGACGGCCGGGCCGTAGCCGTTCCAGCTGAAGAACCCGTAGTACGCCGCCAGGACGACAGGGAAGATCACGAACGCGACGAAGACGACCAGGGCGGGCCCGATCAGGATCGCGAGCTCGAGCCGGGGTCCCCATCCTGCGCCGCGGGAGCGTCGACCAGCCGCTGGCCGGCCGACAGGCGGCGGGCCCGACGGGGGCAGCGTCTGCGCGCTGCCCCCGTCGGCGGTCGGCGTCCCGGGCACGTCTTCAGCGATCTGCGAAGAATCGCGCGCGGTAGCCATCAGCTGTCTCCCCTCAGGACTTCGCGGCCGCGTCGTTCACGGCATCCACGATGTCCTGCGCGTCGCCTTGACCCGCGAACATGTCGACGACCGCGACGTTGAGCGCGTTGCCGATGTTCTGCCCGTAGAGCGTGTCGAGCCACACCACCACGTACGGCGCCTCGTTGTAGGCCTTCAGGACCTCCTGGAGCGCAGGGTCGGTGACGACGGACTGCGCCTCCTGCGAGGCGGGGAGGGTGACGAACGCCTCGGCGTACGCCTCCTGGTTCTCCTTCTCGACCATGAAGTTCAGGAAGTCCACGCACTCCGCGGGCGCGTTCACCCAGCAGCTGTAGCCATCGACGCCGCCCATCATGGCTCCGGGCTCGCCCTGACCGTCGACCTCGGGGAACGGGAACCACAGGAGGTCCGGCATGGGCTGCTCGTCCGGGGTCAGCGACGCGATCACGCCCGGGTCCCACGCGCCCATCAGCTCCATCGCCGCCTGGCGGTTCGCGACGAGACCCGCCGACGATCCCGCACCCTGCTGCGCGGCGGTCGTGAGGAACCCGTCGTTGAACGGCTCCGTCTCCAGGAACGCCTGCAGGTTCTCGCCGGCTTCGAGCCAGCACGGGTCGTCGAACTCCCGGCTGGCCGCAGCCTCATCCATCGTCTCCTTGCTGCACGCTCGGAGGGCGAAGTTGTAGTACCAGTGCGCGGCGGGCCACGCGTCCTTCGCGCCCACGGCGATCGGCGCGATGCCGGAGTCCTTCAGGGCCTCGTTCACGGTCTCGAGCTCATCGATCGTCGCCGGCGGCGTGACGCCCGCGGCTTCGAAGGCGTCGCCCGAGTAGAAGATGCCGGACGGCAGAACGGCCGTCGGAACGCCGTAGACCTTGCCGTCCACCTCGAACGCCGACAGCACGCCGCCCAGTGCGGACTTCGTGGCGTCGGTGATGCCGCTCGTCAGATCCATGGCCTGACCCGCGGCGACGACGTCGGCGAGCTTGCCGCCACCGCGCGCCATGAAGATGTCGGGGGCGTCGCCGGAGTTCAGCGCCGTCTGCAGCTTGCCGTCCATCTCTTCGTTCTGCACGGACTGGATCTCGACCGTGACGCCGGGGTTCGCCTCTTCGAACGCCGCCGCCGTCTCTTCCCAGTAGGCCTTGCCCGGGCCGGTGGTGGAGTTTTGCCAGAAGGTGAGGGTGACGTCACCGGAGTCGCCTCCGTCGCCGCTGCCACTGCCGCCGCCGGCGCATCCGCTGAGGGCGAGCGCCCCCGCGATCAGGACGGCAGACCCCGCGAGGAGCTTGGTGCCATTCATGTGATTTCCGTTCTCTTCGTCGAGTCGCACCTCGCGCAGGGAGGTGTCGGGAATGGTGCCCGATGGGTGGTGCTCGGGAACTGGCGTTCAGTGTCGCAAGGTGTTTGTTGCCGTGTCAAACGTTTTCGAAAACCTTTTCCATTCGTTATCATCCCGATCATGGGACGCAGAGCCACGATCAACGACGTCGCCGCCGCCGCCGGCGTTTCGGTCTCGACCGTCTCCAAGGCCGTCCACGGCCGCTACGGCGTCGCGCCCGACACCGTGCGCCGCGTGCTCGACGTCGTGGAGCGGCTGGGCTATCAGTCCAGCCTCGGCGCGAGCAGCATGCGCTCGCACCGCACGGGTGTGATCGGCGTGCTCGTGCCGGCTTTCGAGCCGTTCAGCGCCGAGATCCTCAAGGGTGTCGGGTCCGCGGTGCGCGGTACGGGGTTCGACCTCATGGCCTACGCCGGCTCGCAGGACGGCACCGGCGAGGGGTGGGAGCGGCGCTCGGTCAGCCGCCTGAGCGGCACGCTCATCGACGGCGTCATCATGGTCACCCCGACCGTCGTGAATGTCGCGGGCGAAGTGCCGATCGTCGCGATCGACCCGCACACCGGGCCGGCCGACCTGCCGACGGTCGAATCCGACAGTTTCCACGGCGCGCAGCTCGCGACGCGCTACCTGATCGAGCTCGGTCACACCCGCATCGGCTTCATCGCCGGTCGCCCCGACCTCCGCTCGTCCGTCCTGCGCGACGCGGGCTACCGCAGTGCGCTGCTCGAAGCCGGCATCCGGTTCGAGCCCGGCCTCGTCGGGGTGGGCCGCTACGAGGAGGACGCCTCGCGGCAGCTCGCGCAGGGGCTGCTCTCGCAGGTGGACCGCCCGACGGCGATCTTCGCGGCGAACGACCTGTCGGCGATCGCGGTGCTCGGGGTCGCGAACGAGCTCGGCATCAGCGTGCCCGACGAGCTCTCGGTCATCGGCTTCGACGACATCCCCGAGGCCTCCCGCCACGTGCCCGCGCTCAGCACCGTGCGCCAGCCCATGCAGCGGCTCGGCGAGGTCGCGACGCGGCTGCTCATCGGGCTGATGAACGGCGAGGAGCCCGACAAGACGCACCTGCGCCTGCCCACGCGGCTCGTGCCGAGAGCGACGACCGCCCCGCCGCTCTGACACCTCGGCTGCAGGCCCGCGGGCGTGGCGTCCTCTACCCGCCGAGGGCGGCCGGGTCGCGCAGCACGTCGCCGAACGCCATCTCGGCGGCGCCGATCAGCAGACGGTTCTCGGCCAGCACCGCGGTGCGGATGTCCAGCCCCTCCGTGCTCTCGGGCATCGCCTGTGCCGACACGGCCGCGGTGAGTTCCTCGAGATCCTGCTCGGCGAGTGTCGCGAGGAACCCGCCGAGGACGACGACCGAGGGGTTGAGCACGTTGACGGCGTTCGCGAGCGCCGTGGCGAGGATGCGACGCTGACGCGCGACCTCTTCGGCGGCCGTGACGGACCTCGCCGCGCGCAGCGCCTCGGCGAGCGTCGGCTCGTCGGCTGAGAAGAGCTCGACGGCGGCGAGGAGCCGCGCCCGGCTCACTTCGTCCTCCAGCACGCCGTCGCCCGCGCGGCGATCCGCGGGGGAGGAGATGCCGGGACGGTTCTGTCCGAACTCGCCCGAGTAGCCGCGTGCGCCGGGAATCGGCATCCCGCCCACGATGAGCCCGCCCCCGATGCCGCTGGCCCCGCCGTTGAGATAGACGACGTCATCCACGCCGCGCGCGGCGCCGAACAGGTGCTCGGCCACCGCGCCCAGGGCGGCGTCGTTGCCGACCGTGGTGGGCAGTCCCGTCGCGCCGGAGACCAGGTCGCGCACCGGGGCATCGATCCAGTGCAGGTGCGGCGCGTTGCGCACGAGTCCGTCGGCCGCCTGCACCAGGCCGGGAACAGCGAGGCCCACGCCGACGATGCGCGCGTCGGCAAGTTCGCCCGCACGCCAGCCGTCGATCTGCGCGGCGATCATGGCGGCGGTCTCCTCCGGCGAGATCAGGCCGTCCAGCTCGATCCGGGCGCGGGCGAGGATGCTCTGGTCAAGGCCGACGGCACCGATCGTGAGGGCGTCGACCTCGGGGTTCGCAGCGATCGCGACGACGCGGGATTCCGGCGCGACGACCGGCGAGGGGCGGCCGACCCGTCGTGACGCCTCGGGTGCGCGCTCCTGCACCAGACCCTGTCGCGCCAGTTCACCCACGAGATCGGCGATCGTCGAGCGGTTCAGTCCGGTGGCCTCGGTGAGCGTGGCGCGCGACTGCGGGCCCTCGACGTGCACCATCCGCAGGATCCGTGCCAGGTTGCGCTGCCGGACGCCCTCGGCGCCGGCGCGTTCGGGGGCGGTGAGAGGCTCGTTCACCCTCTTCACTGTAGGGCTCCTCTCCCGCAGCGCCGGGGTGTTTTGTTGTGGCAAACGGCAATCTGCTCGTAGGGTCGTCCCCACGCCGCACCGCCCGAGGAGGAATCGTGGGCCGCTATCGCAATCCGATCCTGGCCGGATGCCACCCCGATCCGTCGCTGTGCCGGGTCGGCGAGGAGTACTTCCTCGTGACCTCGACGTTCGAGTACCTTCCCGGACTGCCGATCCACCGCTCGACGGATCTGGTCGACTGGGAGCTCATCGGCCACGCGATCGAGCGGCCCGGTCAACTGGATCTGACGGGGCTCGGCTCCTCGCGCGGACTCTTCGCGCCCACGATCCGCCACCACCACGGTCGCTTCCACGTCGTCTGCACCGTCGTCGCCGGAGAAGGGCCGGATGCCGAGGACAGCCTCGTGCGCGCGGGGCATTTCGTCGTCACGGCGACCGATCCGCGCGGACCGTGGTCGGATCCGGTGTGGCTCGAGGGCGTCGGCGGGATCGACCCGTCGCTCGTGTTCGACGGTGACCGCGTGTGGCTGTGCGGCACGAGACTCGCGGCCCCCGGGCGATGGCCGCAGCAGACCGAGGTGTGGCTGCGAGAACTGGATGCCGAGACCTTCGCTGTGATCGGCGCGGAGTCGGTCCTCTGGCACGGCGCGCTCGAGGGGGCGGTGTGGGCGGAGGGGCCGCACCTGTATCCCCGCGAAGACGGGGGATGGATGCTGCTCGCCTCGGAGGGCGGCACGTTCGACGACCATGCCGTCAGCGTCGCGTACGCGGACGAGATCACGGGGCCGTACCGCGGCGACCCGGGCAACCCGCGTCTGACACACCGCGACCTCGGCGCCGGGAGTGCGGTCCGGGGCGTCGGCCACGCCGATCTCGTGGAGGCTCCGGACGGTCGCACGTGGGCGGTGCTGCTCGCTTCGCACGCGCACGAGGGCGTGGATTCGCTTCTCGGCCGCCAGACCCATCTCGTGCCCGTCGGCTGGGACGCGGGGCGACCGGTGTTCGCGCCCGGCCACGGTCGGGTCGCGCTCGATGTCGAAGCGGACGGCGTGCCCGACCAGAGGCCGCGGACGTGCGACGTTCGCGATCGCTTCTCGGGCGGACTGTCGCCCGAGTGGACGGGCGTGCGCCGCTTCCCGGGCGAGTTCGCCGAGGTGGGCGCGACCGGAGTGCTGCTGCGCGCCGGTGACGAGCCCTCGAGTCGCGGCGACCTCGGCTTCCTCGGGCGGCGCCTTCCGGCATCCCGCGTGCGCGTGTCGACCCGGGTGGCGCTCCGCCCCGCGGGCCACGGCGCCCTCCGCGGCGGTCTTCTGCTCCGCCTCTCGGAAGCGGCCTACCTCGAGCTCGCGGTGGGCGAGGACGGGATCGGCCGGGTGATGTCGGTCACGGCGGGCGAGCCCCACGTGGTGGCCGAAGCCCGGGTGGGCACGGAAGCGGTCGCACTCGTGCTCGAGGTGGACGGATTCGACGCGGTCGTGTCGATCGACGGCGTGGAGCTCGCGACGGTCGATCTGCGCGGGCTGAGCCCCGCGGCCGCCGGCTCGTTCGTCGGCTGCTGGGCGGGGCCTTTCGCCGTGGGCGAGGGTGCGCTCGAGGTCGCGGAGGTCGCGTTCGCCGCTCTTCCGTGAGTGAACCCTCGCGCCCCGGTGTCGGCGTCCGGCCCGGCCGCCCCGCACACGACGGCGGCCGCGGCATCCGGGGGATGTGCCGCGGCCGCCGCCGGTCGGGCGGACGGTTACTTGACCGTCGTCTTGTTGAAGTTCTTCCCGCTCCCGTCCGGCTTGTAGTTCTTCTCGACGTTGCCCGCCGCGTCGACCGAGAACCAGTTGATCTTCGTTCCGACCGGCACGGTGAGCACCTCGGCACCCTCACGGATGCCCGACGCGGTGTAGAGGTTCGACTCGTACGTCGGCGTGGAGCCGTCGAGCGTGTAGAACACCGATGCCGGCTCGCTCACCCCGAACGTGACAGAGACCGTGCCCGGTTCGCCGCCCGGAGCCGTCGAGACCGTGCTCGTCGGCCGCTGGGAGTCCTTGTCGAAGTCGTAGGCGACCTGCATGAGCTCGATGAGCCCGTTCGCGTACTCCTGCGATTCGGCGTGCGCGGACGCCCCGTTGGGGTTCTCGTTCGAGAACGGCGGCTGGAACGTCGTGCCGACCTCGAAGTTCCACGCGTAGATCCCGTACTTGTACCAGAGCATGTCTCCGGAGTTGCCGGCCGCCGAGTACAGCACGTCCGAGATCGGGCCCGTGCGCGCCGGTGTCACCGACATGCCCCGGTACCGCTTGATCTCGGTCAGGATGCGCGAGGATGCGCCCCAGAAGAACGACTCGTCCTCCAGGCTCGGCCGCGGAGCCGAGATGCGACCCGGCGTGATGTACGCGCCCGGCGACCACATGAAGTAGTTGCCCGAGCTGTGCAGGTTCATCGAGAACTCGATGTTGGGGTTGTTCCCCGCGATCCAGTCGATGTTCGCGCTCTCCGGCTCGCTCAGCTCGGCGGGCCCCGCGTACGTGTCGCTCGTGCACGAGAACGATGCGCCGTTGTAGCCGTCGAACAGGCTGTACGTGTCGTAGTTGCGGTTGTTGTCCACGCCCCACGCGTTGCGGGCGAGGAAGTCCGCGCTGCCCGTGAGCGGGCAGTGCCGGGTCATGTTGCGCCGCTGCGAGTTGAAGTCGTAGAACGAGTAGTGCCCGCCGTCGGGGTTGACCGAGGGCACGATCCAGATGTCGAGGTTGTTCACGAGCTTCTTCGTGTCGGCATCCTGCGCGTAGTTGCGCAGCAGGCGCTCTGCAGCCTCGATCGTGACGAGCGGCGGCACCCATTCGCGGGCGTGCTCCTGCGCGTAGGCGAGGACGCCGGGCTTGGACCCGTCGCGCTGCTTTCCGATGCGGATCGCGTACACCGTCTGCGGGTCGCGCGACACCGAGTCGGGAGCCGAGAGCCCGTCGGTGAGCGTGGCCGTCGTCGCCGCGACCACACCGGTTCCGGTGTTGCCGCGGTAGGTGTAGGCCTGCACGATCGCCGACGCCGCGGGGGATGCGTTGATCGCCGCGACGACCTGGGCCGCGGTGCTGCTCGGGGCGCCGGCCGCGTTCGTGGCGAGCGAGACGGTGATCGCCGTGCCCGTCACCGAGACACTGAGCGGGGAGTCCGCGACCCCCGGGTTGACAGTGGCGACGGTGATGCCGTTGCCGCCCTCGTGACCCCACGCGCGCGACTCGACGCCGACGCGCGACGCGTTGACCGTGCCGAGCACCGCCTGAGCGACGCGACGGTAGCCGTTCGTCTGGTGCGGGAGCTCGACGATCTCGGAGATCTGCGGGTACTCCGCGGCCAGGGCCTTGATGCGGTCGTAGAGCTCGGTCGGCGTCAGGTACGACGTGATGAAGTCCGTCTGGTAGTTCGGACCGCCCGCACCTTCGCCCTCGATCGGAAGCCAGTCGTTGACCTTCGCGGTCGCGGTGTCGCCGGTCGGGCTCGTGATCGTGATGGTGTCGGGTCGCGTCTCCACCGCCGCAGCTCCGCGGTGGTAGAGGTAGACGCCCGCGTCGACGAAGCGGGAGATGTTCTGCGTCCCGCCGCTGCCCATCGCCGTTCCCGGGCCGCTGTCGCGCTGCACGACGAGCTGAGCCGAGCTGGCCTGGCCGCCCGCCCACTTCGCCTCGACCGAGAGGAAGCCGGCGCCGAAGGATGTGTAGTAGTCGGCGCGGATGATCTTGACGTCGGATACGACGGCCGACTCCGCCGCGGCGGCGAACGCCTCGTTCTCCGCGATCGCGGCGGAGATCGTCGCGTCGCGCTCGGCGAGAACCTCGGCGGTGTCGTCCGGGCTCTGCAGGGTTTCGCCGACCGTGAATCCGCGGGACCGCAGCGCCGCGACCTCGCTCGGCGTCACGACCGCGTGAGCAGTGAGTGTCCCGTCCGGATTGCGGTGGGCCGCGTGGTCCAGATCGACACCCGTGTCGACGAGGCGGTCCAGTTCGGTCTGGTCGGGAAGGGCGACCTCGACGACGCTGACGTCCTCATCGGCGTCTCGCATGAGGTCGGGGATCGTCTCCGATCCCATGGCCGGTCCTATCGGCGACAGCGTCGTCGCCAGGAGTCCGAAGAGGGCGGCGGCGACCGCCGACCCTCCCAGGACCCGTCTCCGAGATGTGTGCAACATCGGGCATGGCCTCCTTGTGGGGTGCGCTCGCGCGCGGCTCAGCCGGGGTGGTGCGGGCGATGCGGGCATCACTCCGACGGCGCCGGTGAATGGGGACTCATGAGGGGGCGAGTGGGTCGGCGCTTGCACTCTGTCTAGTGGGGCAATCGCTTTCAGGTCAATAGTGAAATCCCGGATGGCGCTCACTCAACAATCTGACCGGTTCAACGATGAAGATCTCGCACGTCCCTTCGGGGGTGCGTCGACGATCGGATGCCGCTGGACGCCGCATCCGATCTGGTATAGGTTGTTAACCACAACATTTCTGGCAAAGGAGCACCATGCCCACCCCGACCCGCGACGACAAGTTCTCCTTCGGACTCTGGACCGTCGGCTACAACGGCACCGATCCGTTCGGCGGGCCCACCCGCCCGCCGTTGGATGTCGTCCACGCCGTCGAGAAGCTCACCGAGCTGGGTGCGTACGGCCTCACGTTCCACGACGACGACCTGTTCGCGTTCGGGTCCACCGAGGCCGAGCGCCAGACCCAGATCGACCGGCTGAAGGGCGCGCTCGCCGACACCGGGATGATCATCCCGATGGTGACGACCAATCTCTTCTCCGCGCCGGTATTCAAGGACGGCGGCTTCACCTCGAACGACCGCCAGGTGCGCCGCTTCGCCCTGCGCAAGGTGTTCCGCCAGCTCGACCTCGGCGCTGAGCTCGGCGCGAAGACCTTCGTCATGTGGGGCGGCCGCGAAGGCGCCGAGTACGACTCCGCGAAGGACATCCGTCAGGCGCTCGAGCGCTACCGCGAAGCCGTCAACCTGCTGGGCGACTACGTCACCGACAAGGGCTACGACATCCGTTTCGCGATCGAGCCCAAGCCGAACGAGCCCCGCGGCGACATCGTGCTCCCGACGCTCGGCCACGCGCTCGCGTTCATCGACTCGCTCGAACGACCCGAGCTGGTCGGCCTCAACCCCGAGGTGGGGCACGAGCAGATGGCGGGCCTGAACTTCGCCGCCGGCATCGCGCAGGCGATGTACCACGGCAAGCTCTTCCACATCGACCTCAACGGCCAGCGCGGCATCAAGTACGACCAGGACCTCGTGTTCGGCCACGGCGACCTGCACAACGCGTTCGCGCTCGTCGACCTGCTCGAGAACGGCGGCCCGGGCGGAGTGCCCGCGTACGACGGTCCGCGGCACTTCGACTACAAGCCCTCGCGCACCGAGGACGAGAACGGCGTGTGGGATTCGGCATCCGCGAACATGCGCACCTACCTGCTGCTCAAGGAGCGCGCCGCGGCCTTCCGCGCCGACCCCGAGGTGCAGGAGGCGCTCGCCGCCGCGAAGGTCGACGAGCTGTCGGTGCCGACCCTCAACCCCGGCGAATCGTATGACGACCTCCTCGCCGACCGCTCGGCGTACGAGGACTTCGACACCTCGGTGTACCTCGGAGGCAAGGGCTTCGGCTTCGTGCGGCTGCAGCAGCTCGCGACCGAGCACCTGCTCGGCGCGCGCGGCTGATCCCACGCTCTTCCGCTCACGGTCTGGATTCCTCGGAGAGGGGACGGTATGGCACTCGTGATGGGCGTCGATTCGTCGACACAGTCGTGCAAGGTCGTGATCACGGATGCCGTCACCGGCGCCATCGAGCGCGAGGGGCGGACTTCGCATCCCGAGGGCACCGCCGTCGCCCCCGATGCGTGGTGGACGGCGCTGCGCGCGGCGGTCGCGGATGCCGGCGGCATCGACGACGTACAGGCCTGGGCGATCGGCGGACAGCAGCACGGCATGGTCGTGCTGGATGCCGAGGGCCGGGTCATCCGCGACGCGCTCCTGTGGAACGACACCCGCTCGGCGGGTGCGGCAGCGGATCTGATCGCCGAGTTCGGCGCGGCGGAACTCGCCCAGCGCACGGGACTCGTGCCGGTTGCGTCTTTCACGATCACGAAGCTGCGCTGGCTGCGCGACCATGAGCCCGAGAACGCGGCGAAGGTGGCCGCGGTCGCACTGCCGCACGACTGGCTCACGTGGCGCCTCCGCGGGTTCGGGCCCGAGGGCGAGGCGCCGCTGGGCCCCGTGCTCGACGAACTCGTCACGGACCGCTCGGATGCGTCGGGTACCGGCTACTGGGACCCCGCGAGCGGCGGCTACGATCGCGACCTCCTGCGCGCGGCCCTCGGGCACGACGCGATCCTTCCGCGCGTGCTCGGGCCGATCGAGTCCGTGACGGATGCCGAGGGTCGCCTCGTCGGCGGCGGTGCGGGCGACAATGCGGGCGCCGCCCTCGGCCTCGGCACAGGACCGGGCGACGTCGTGGTCTCGATCGGCACGAGCGGCACGGTCTTCGCCGTGAGCGAGCAGCGCACGATCGACCCGACCGGCACGGTCGCCGGTTTCGCCGACTGCTCCGGGCGCTTCCTCCCGCTCGTCGCCACCCTCAACGCCGCGCGGGTGCTCGACGCGATCGGACGCCTGCTCGCGGTCGACCACGCCGAACTCAGCCGACTCGCGCTCGCCGCGGAGCCCGGTGCCGGCGGCCTCGCGCTCGTGCCGTACTTCGAGGGGGAGCGCACCCCGAACCTCCCGGACGCGACGGCCTCGCTCACCGGCATGACCCTGGCCTCCACGACGCGCGAGAACCTCGCGCGTGCGGCGGTCGAGGGCATGCTCGGAGGGCTCGGCGCGGGCCTCGAGGCGCTCCGCGCGCTCGGTGTGCCGCTCCGGCGGGCCGTGCTGATCGGCGGCGGGGCGCAGTCCGAGGCCGTGCGGCTGATCGCGCCGCTCGTGCTCGGGATGCCCGTCGAGGTGCCGCCGCCCGGCGAGTACGTCGCCCTCGGCGCCGCACGGCAGGCGGCATCCGTCCTCGGGACCTGAGCCGCGACGCGAGTTCATCCGTCACCTGTGCACGCTTTCGGAGCATTTTCGCGTACACAGGTGACGGATGAAGTCAGGAAGGGCTCCCAGGCGTCTCGTAGGCCCGCTCCGTACGGTCGAGAGCATGGCCCGCTCGCTGGATCCGAACACCCTCGACGCCGACCCGCTGGATGATCCCGTGCCCTACTCCGCGGCGCAGCTGCGGGCGATGGCCGGCGAGCTGCAGCGATTCCTCCTCGAATACCGGTTCGGCATGCAGGAGATCGAGACGAAGGTCGCGATCCTGCGCGACGAGTTCCAATACCTGCACGACTACAACCCGATCGAGCACGTCTCGAGCCGTGTCAAGTCGCCCGAAAGCCTCGTCGCGAAGGTCGTGCGCCGCGGGATCGAGCCGGACTTCGCGTCGATCCGCGAGTCGATCACCGACATCGCCGGTGTGCGCATCACGTGCAGCTTCACGACCGACGCCTACCGCCTGTTCGACCTGCTCACGAAACAGGACGACGTGACGGTGCGGGTCGTGAAGGACTACATCGCCGCGCCGAAGCCCAACGGCTACAAGAGCCTGCACGCGATCGTCGAGGTGCCCGTCTTCCTCTCGAGCGGTCGCGTCACGGTGCCGGTCGAGGTGCAGTTCCGCACGATCGCGATGGACTTCTGGGCGAGCCTCGAGCACAAGATCTACTACAAGTACGAACGGCAGGTGCCGGCCGAGCTGCTCGCGGACCTGAAGGATGCCGCCGCGAGCGCCGCCGAACTCGACGAGCGCATGCAGCGGCTGCACCGCGAACTGCACGGGCCGCGGCCCGGGCCCGGACGCACCGTGGCGGTCTGACCTCGCGCCGCTCCCGCCGCGAACGCTTCATCGCACGATCCCGCCCCGCCCGACAGAATGGGCGGGTGCCCACCCCTGCTGACGGCGACGCCGATCCCGCCGACCCGACGGCGGTCGAGCTCGACGCGATCGCCGTCGAGCTCTACACGTTGACCCCGGACGAGTTCACCGGGGCGCGCAACGCGCGGGCCGCGGCATCCGATCGCGTCCTCGCGGCCCGGGTCAAGGCTCTGCGCAAGCCGACCGCCGCCGCGTGGGCGGTCGACCTCCTCGCCCGCGAGGGGCAGCTCGCCGAGGCGCTCGAGCTGGCGGGCGCCCTGCGCGAGGCGCAGGACGACCTGGATGCCGCCGAGCTCGCGCGGCTCGGACGCCAGCGCCGCGCCCTGATCGCGGCGCTCGCCGCGCAGGCGGTCGACCTCGCCGAGGCGCGCGGTGTCGGCATCAGCGCGGCGGCGCGCGCCGACGTCGAGAAGACGATCAACGCGGCGGTGATGGATGCCGCGGCCGCCGCCGCCGTCATGACGGCGCGCCTGGTGCGTCCGCTCGAAGCGAGCGGCTTCGACGCGGTCGACGTGTCGGACGCCGTCGGCGGCAGCATCCCGGGTGTCGCGATCCTTCCCACCCCGAACCGCGACGATCTGGCCGAACGCCGTGCGCGCAAGGCCGCTGAGAAAGCGCTGCGCGAGGCGGAACGCGCAGCGGGGGAGGCCGCCCGCGCGCTCGGGACGATCGACGCGAAGCTCGCGAAGGCCCGCGAGCGCGGCGACCACCTGCGAGAGCGCATCGCCGATCTGCAGGCGGAGCTCGCCCGGTTCGAAGCCGACGCCGAGAAGGCGGATGCCGATGCTGGGCGCCTCGAGCGTGAGCGCTTGGACGCCGCGGCCCGCGCGCGGACTGCCGAACGCGACGCCGCCACGGCACGCAAAGCCCTCGAATGACCCCCGCCACGAGCGTGCCCGCGCGTCACCGGGGTTCCCTCCTGTGCTCGCGGCACGTGTTCGCGCTCGCGGCGCGCGCCGCATGACGGGCCGCGACGCGCGCGCCGTGCCGCGAACCCAGGATGCCGTTCTGAGACTCGTCCTCCCCGCCGGTCTCGCCGAGTCGGTACGGTGAACGCGTGGATCAGCTCGAGCCGACTCTCCTCGTCATCCCGCTCGTCGCGGTCCTCGCTCCGCTCTTCGCCCGCAGCCTCACGCGGTGGGTCCGCATCCCGATCGTGGTGTTCGAGCTCGTGCTCGGCATCCTCGTCGGGCCGTCGGTGCTCGGCTGGGCCGAGCCGTCCGACTTCGTGCACGCCCTGTCGGAGTTCGGCCTCGCGATGCTGTTCTTCGTCGCCGGCTCCGAGATCGAGTTCACGGCGTTCCGCGGACGCACGGGCCGCTCCGCCGTCCTCGGATGGCTCATCAGTCTCACCGCGGGCGTGGGCCTCGCGTGGCTGCTGTTCCCCGGCGAAGTCGCGATCGTCGTCGGCATCGCGCTGTGCTCGACGGCGCTCGGCACGATCCTGCCGATCCTCCGGGATGCGGGTGAGCTGCGCACCCCGTTCGGCCGGGCGATCGGCGCGATCGGCGCGATCGGCGAATTCGGTCCGCTCATCGCGATCTCGCTGTTCCTGAGCGGACGCGACCCGGGGTTCGAGACGGTCGTCCTCCTCTTGTTCGTCGCAGTGTCGGGGCTCGCGATCTGGCTCGCGTTCCGGATGCCGCGCGGCGCGGTGCACCGCTTCGTCAACGCGACGCTGCACACATCGGGCCAGTTCGCGATCCGGGTGGTGTTCCTCATCCTGTCGGCGCTCGTCGCGCTCAGCATCGTGCTCGATCTCGACATGCTGCTCGGCGCCTTCGCCGCAGGCATCGTGTGGCGGCTCGTGATGCGGGACGCCGACGAGTCCGATCAGAAGGCGGTCGAGAGCAAGGTGGAGGCTGTGGCGTTCGGCTTCCTCGTGCCGGTCTTCTTCGTCTACACCGGCGTGACATTCGATCTCGCCGCGCTCCTGTCCGATCCGATCCTGCTGCTGGCGCTGCCCGTCGTGCTCGCCGTGCTGCTCGTGGTGCGTGGCCTGCCGTCGATGCTGGCCGCGCCCGAGGGATCCGGCCGGCGCGATCGGCTCTCGGTCGTGTTCCTGGGAGCCACGGGTCTTCCGATCATCGTGGCGGTCACCGCGATCGGCGTCTCCGAAGACATCCTGACCTCGGCGCACGCTTCCGTGCTCGTCGGAGCGGGCATGCTGTCGGTCCTCCTGTTCCCGATCATCGCGATGGCCCTGCGCGGCGAGCGCAGCGTCCGGGTGACGGCTCCTCTCGAGGACGATCTGGCGTGAGCGACCCGGGAGGCGGCGCGGGAGGCGGCCGCGCAGAGACCGCCGTCGCGATCCTCGACGCGGCGCGCGCCCGGCTCGCGCACGCGCCGCGCGAAGCCCTCGGCGAACTCGTCGTGCCGCGTCAGGTCTTCGGAATGGGCCGGTCCCCGCGGATCGTCCGGCGGAGCTCTGCGTGGCACCTGGGCGTGCTGCTCGTGACGGACGACGGCGTACTGGCGACCGGTGAGATCGTGCGCGCCCGCACCGAGGCGCGGCGCGGGTTCACCGCCGAGTCGCAGCGTCGCCGGGCCGAGCTCGCGGCCGCCGCGCGACGTGGCGGCATCGCGGAGGGCGAGCCCGTGCACATCGGCTGGGAGCGCCTCGACCCGGCGGCGGTCGATCGAGGTGCGGCATCCGGCCCGCTCGCGCTCCGCGACGGCGTGCCGAGCGTGAGGTGGAGCGCATCGGGCGGATACGTGCCACTGCGCGCGTACCTCGACGAGCGCGTCGAGCTGCTCCTGCACCCGCCGGCGGGTGCGTAGCCGCCGAAAAGCTCAGGAGGGCCCGAACGCGCGCGCGAAGCCGCGGATCAGCCGTACAGGCTCGGTGACGGATGCCGCGAGCACGCCGTCCGCGACCGTGTCGAAGTCGCTCGCCGGAAAGTAGCCGTCGTCGCGGTACACCGCCATGCGCTCGGTGAAGGCACGCGTGGTCGGCTCGGGGTGGAACTGCGTCGCGTAGAGGCGCTCGCCGACCCGGTACGCCTGGACGGGGCATCCCTCGTTCGTCGCGAGCAGCGTCGCGCCGGGTGGGACGTGCGCCGATCCCTCCTTGTGCGCCGTGAGCGCAGTGAACCGGTGGGCAAGCGACCCCAGGAGCGGGTCGGCCTCGCCCGCGGTCGTCAGCTCCACCGTGACCGGCCCGGTGTCTTCGGGGAACGCCCGGCTGACCTCGCCGCCCAGCATGCGGGTGACCACGCCGATGCCGTAGCACGTGAACAGCGCTGCGGGAGCGTCGGGCGCGGACGCGACCGCCTCGGCGATGCGCTCGAGATCGCGTTCCAGGCGGCGCTGGACGTCGGTCTTGGTCGACTCCGGATCGGTGACGTTGAACGGGCTGCCGCCCACGAGGAATCCGCTGTACCGCTCGAACGCGTCGTCCGGAAGCGGCGTCCGCACCAGATCGAGCTGTGCGAGGCGGTCCGCATCGAGGTGCGCGGCCGCGCGGAAGGATTCGTATTCGGCCGCGGCCGCCCCCTGCTGCGGCCGCACGCACACGTAGAGCAGCGGCGCCGTCGTCATAGCGCGAGTTTAGACGCGGAGGGGAGGCGGCCGACCATCGGGAACCTCGTGTGACGGCCGATGTATCAGGCACGACCTTTCGCGCTCTCCCAAGTGTGGACACAATGGGCACCATGACGCACGAGAGCGCCGACGCATCGGTCGACGCCGTGGAGCCGACGCGGTGGGAGCGGGCGGCGACACTCTTCCTGAGGTGGCGCGACGGTGACGCGCGCGCCATGGACGAGCTCGTCCGGCTCATGACGCCGCTGCTCTGGCACGTCGTCCGGGCCTACGGGCTCGACCGCGCGCTGGCCGAGGACGTCGTGCAGACGACGTGGCTCACGCTCGTGCGCCGGCACGACTCGATCCTCGAACCGCAGGCCGTCTCGGGCTGGCTCACGATGGTGGCCCGCCGCGAGGCGTGGCGCGTCGGAAAGCAGCAGCGCCGGGCCGACCCGACCGAGATCGACAGCCTCGAACCTCACCTGCCCGCCCAGGAGTCCGCAGAGCACACCGCCGCCACCGACGACGAGTCCCGTCGGCTGTGGCTCGCGGTCGCTCAACTCAACGATCGGTGTCAGCGACTGCTGCGCGTCGTGGCGTTCGAGGAGCGCCCCGACTATGCGCGCATCGCGCAGGACATGGCGATGCCGATCGGATCGATCGGGCCGACCCGTCAGCGGTGTCTCGGCAAACTCCGTGCGCTCCTGGAGGGCGACGGCTGGGGAGGGGATTCCAATGGAGATTGAGGGCTTCGCCGCGGATGCGGCGCTGTTCGCCCGGATGCGGGCGATGTGGGAGGAGGTCGACCCTGCGCCGGCCGACCTCATCGACCGGATGGTGGCCGCGGTCGCCGTGGAGGACCTGTCGCGCGAGTATGCGCTGCTGACGCTCGTGGACGGCGAGCTCGCCGCGGTGCGCGGCGACACCGACACCGACACCGCGACGCTGCAGTTCACGGACGGCGACACGAGCGTCCTGCTGCATGTGACGGCGCCGAGCGAGGAGATCCGGCGGATCGACGGGTGGGTCGACGCGACCGCGCTCGCCGTGCGTCTCATCCAGGGCGATCGCGAGTGGGCGGCGGAGCTCGGACCGCACGGGCGCTTCGCCTTCGACGCGGTCGCGCCCGGAGTCTCCCGCATCCGCCTCGTCGTCCGCGACGACGAGGACGCACTCCGCGAGTTCCAGACGCCCCAGTTCGAAGTGTGACCCGGATGCCGCATCGACGCGGCGCACAGACGGGCCGGCGCGCCCGTGAGGAGAAGACATGACCGACGATCCGATCCGCCGTCCCCCGCTGCCCCGGCGGCCACCCGGTCAGCCGTGGTGGAGCCGCACGGGCGGCGCCCGGCCGCTCGGGGTCATGTTGACGCCGATCGCCGACGGTCCCGCGACGGAGCGGGGCGTGCAGGAGACGGCCTATGTGCCCGACCACCTGCTCATCACCGCCTCCGAAGACCTGGTGTGGATCGCCGATCTGCTGCAGTCCGCCGCGCTGCCCTTCGGCTGGAGCACGCGCATCACGAGCCTGGACGGCGAGGAGGTCGACGTCGCGCTCGCGGAGGAGGATGCGCGGACCTATCGCCCCCACCGCGAACCCGGAAGTGAGCCCGACCCCGAGAGCGACCGGGTTCCGCCGATGTATCGCGCGCGCATCGTCGCCGATCCCAAAGAGGACATCGACGACGAGCCGGTCGCCCTGATCGATGCATGGCGACTGCTGGAGGCCGCCCGCAAGCTCAAGCGGCGCCGGGATGCCGAGGGAGAAGGAGCCGAGAGCAGGAGCCACTCCCTCCGCAGGGTGGGCCTGGACCACATCATCTCGGTGGACCCCTTCACGCGCACGAACCCCTTCACGCGCACCAATCCGTTCACGCGGACGAACCCGTTCACGCGCACGAACGCGCCGGGTCCCGACTCGTACGCGGAGCCCGGCTGCGGCGGCCGTCAGGCGGTTTCGTTCGCCGGCTCCGCCCCCCGCGACCCCGCTCCCGTCGAGAAGGGCGGTCGGCGCCCCGTCGTGGCGGTGATGGACACCGGATGCGGCGAGCATCCATGGCTCGACGGCCATGTGGACCGGTATCCGGTCTCCCCGGCCGGCCCGATCGGACACCACGATCCCGACACGGACCCCGAGGTGTACGCCGACCAGGTCGGACCGTACGACGGCTTCCTCGACGACGCCGCGGGACACGGCACCTTCATCGCAGGCATCATCCGGCAGCGGTGCCCCGACGCGGAGATCGTGTCTGTCCGCGTCGCCGACAGCAACGGTCTCGTGCGCGAGGGCGAGTTCCTCGAGTCGGTCCGGCGCCTCGTCGAATGGATGCGCGGCGAGAAGGGCGAGCCGCGGCCGATCGACGTCCTGAACCTCTCGCTCGGGTATTACCACGAGACGCCGCGCGACGAGGAGTTCGACGACACGATGAGCATCCTGCTCGCCGACGCCCGCCGGCTCGGCTGCGCGGTGGTCTGCTCCGCCGGCAACGACTCCACCGATCGTCCCGCGTTCCCCGCAGCGCTGTGGGGCTACCAGGGGGCCGAGTACATCGTGGTCGATCCCGAGGATGCCGCGCCGCACGTGTCCGTCGGCGCGCTCAATCCCGACAACCGCACGGTCGCGCTGTTCAGCAACCTGGGGGCGTGGGTGAAGACCTACGCGCCCGGGACCTCGGTGCTCAGCACGTCTCCCGCGTTCCAGGGGGCCGTGCAGGCGGGGACGCGCGACGACGTGTCGGTGCAGGGCACGACGCTTCGTCGTTCGTCGCTCGATCCGGACGACTTCACCGGAGGGTTCGCCCTCTGGAGCGGCACATCCTTCGCCGCTCCGTGGGTCGCCGGTGCGATCGCGCATCACCTGAGCGCCGGGCTGCGCACGGACGGCCGGTCCCAGGGCGTGCGGCATCGCGACGAGGCCGCGCGTGCCGCGGCGGACGAGATCATCGCGCTCCTGCGCGGCCCCGACGCCGACTGAGCCGCGGTCGGCAGTGCCGACCGCCCCGACTTCGACCGACCCACCGAGAGGCAGAGAATGAGCGACCTTCCCCCCGACGATCCCGCGCGCGGCTCCGCCGTCGGAGCGGGCGGAACACCGAACTGGCGGCGACGCTACGACGCCGCCCGCGCCCAGGGCGTTCCCCTGGATCCGACGAGCGAGCCGGTTCGCGGAGTGAGCGCCTACCCCACGGCGTACGCGCCGGATCATCTGCTGCTCACGACGGGTGACAGCATCCCCGCCGTCTTCGACCTGCTCCGGCCGGCGGCCGCCGACTTCGGCTGGGGCATCGAGCTGCAGAACCTCGACGGCTCCGCAGTCGACGTCGACACCGCGACCGATCGCGCGCGACGTGGCCGCGAACGGTTCGACCTGCCGACGGTCTATCGGGTGGCGATCTTCCCCGCCCCGAGCCCCGATCGCGACGACCAGCCGGTGCCGCCCATCGACGCCTGGCGACTGCTGCAGCGCGCACGGGCCCGCTTCGGCACCGACATCGGCGGGGTGAGCCTTGATCACGTGTTCTCCGTCGACCCGTTCGGCAAGACCAACCCGTTCGGCAAGACGAACCCGTTCGGCAAGACGAATCCGTTCGGCAAGACGAACCCGTTCGGGCGCACGAACGCGCCGGGCGCCGACAGCTACGACGATCCCGGCAGCGGCGGCCGCCAGGTGGTCCGTTACGTCGGACCGGCGCCCGAGCGCCGCGCGAGCGTCGCCGACGGAGGGAGGCGGCCCGTGGTCGCCGTGCTCGACACCGGATGCGGCGCGCACGCGTGGCTGCCCGACTCGATCGTGACGAGGACCCCGGTGGTCGACGGCACGGTCCTGGGGGTGCACGACGCCGACACCGACCCGGAGAGCGTGGGAGACGTGTCGGGCGCGTTCGACGGCGAGCTGGACGCCTCTGCGGGACACGGCACGTTCATCGCCGGCATCGTCCGCCAGGTGTGCCCGGACGCCGACATCGTCGCGGTGCGCGTGGCCGACAGTCAGGGGACGCTGCTCGAGGGCGACTTCATGTACGCCGTCCGCACGCTCGTGAAGTGGATGATGCTGCCGGCGGAAGAGGGGGGCCGGCGCATCGACGTGCTGAACCTCTCCCTCGGCTACTACCACGAGACCCCCGAAGACGAGCTGTTCGACCGGACGCTGAGTCAGCTGCTCACGGTCGCGCGTCGACAGGGGTGCGCGGTTGTCTGCTCGGCGGGAAACGAAGCCACGGATCGACCGACGTTCCCCGCCGCGCTGTGGAACTGGCCGGGATCCGACTTCACGGTCGAGGAGCCTGACGCCGCCGCTCCGCACATCGCCGTCGGCGCGCTGAACCCGAACGGGACGGTCGCGCTCTTCAGCAACATCGGCGCGTGGGTGCACACGTACGCTCCCGGCGCCGCCGTGCTGAGCACCTCCCCGCCGCTGCAGGGCGGCGTGCAGGCGGGGAGCCGCTCCGACCGGCTCGGCATGCGTCGCGAGACGATCGATCCCGACGACTTCACGGGCGGCTTCGCGCTGTGGAGCGGCACGTCCTTCGCCGCACCGTACGTGTCCGGTCTGCTCGCGCGCGCACTCGTCGATCGGGTGTGCGCCGGAGAGCTCGACGTCGCAGCGTGCGTCCGCGCCCTGTCGGAAGCGGGTCGTGCAGTCGTCGCGGAACTGTCCGAGCAGGTCGTCCGCGCCGGGTGATCGCGCAATGATGGGGGGATGGCGCGCTCCGCGGAGGAACTCCACGAGGCCGGCGTCCGCCTCGCGAACCACGGGCGGCACGCCGCCGCGACCCGCACCCTTCTGGCCGCGCAGGAGCTCGCCGACGAGGTGAACCTCCGGGCGCGGATCGCGGGCACGCTCGGGTACCTCAAGGCGAAGACCGGCGACCCGGTCGGCGGTGAGCAGATGTGCCGCGAGGCGATGGCGCTCCCGGGCATCGACGCGCGCACATACGCGCTCCTCGCCGGGCAACTGGGCGCCCTCGCAGAGCAGGCCGGCCGCTACGACGATTCCGAGCGGTGGCTGACGCAGGGCATCGACGCGCTCGAGGACGACTCCGAAGAGCTCGCGAACCTGCTCGTGAACCGCAGCCTGGTCAACATGCGCCGCCTGCGGCTCGCCGCGGCCTCGAGCGACGCCGCGCGCGCCTCCGACATCTTCGGAGCGCTGGGTCGTTCGGTAGACGAAGCACAGGCGCGTCACAACGAGGGCTACATGGCACTGCTCGCCGGCGATCTCGTCTCGGCGATGCGGGAGATGTCGGCGGCGCGGGTCAGCCTCGTCGACGTCTCGCCGGTCTTCGCGGCGGTCTGCGACGTGGATCGAGCGGAGGTCCTGCGTGATGCCGGGCACACCGGCGAAGCCGAGCGGACCCTCGCGCTCGCGGCCACCGCGTTCGGCCGCCAGCGCATGCCGCAGTCCCGTGCGGAAGCCGAGTACCACCTCGCCCGGTCGCTCCTGGCCCACGACCCGGTGCGTGCCCGCCCGGTCGCGCTGCGCGCGAGCCGGCGCTTCCGCACGGTCGGGAGTGAATCGTGGGCCGCGCGCGCGGAGGCGGTGCGCATGCGCGCAGAGCTGAGCGGCGGGCAGATCACCCGCACCGGCCACCACGTGCGCCCGCCGCGGCACGTGCCGTCGGCCGACGAGGTCGCCCGCGTCGCGCGCGACCTCGAGCGCTTCGGCTTCGTCAGCGACGCGGCGGCGCTGCGGATGTCGTACGAGCTGTGGCGCGCGCGCCGGCAGCTCGTCTCCTCGGGGGAGAGACGGGTGATCCGGCCGCCGGCCGCGGCGTCGATGGAAGTGCGGCTCATGGTCCACGAGGTGCGCGCGGCGCGGGCATCCGCACAGGGACGGCACGCGCAGGCGCGCGCACACGCCGCCGCCGGCCTCGACGAACTCGCGGAATGGCTGAGCGACTTCGGCAGTCTCGACCTGCAGACCTCCGCCGTCATGCAGGGCAACGGCCTCATCCGCGTCGGTCTCGACTCCGCGGTGCGATCGCGGCGCCCCGACGTCGTGTTCGAGTGGTCGGAGCGCGCACGTCACATGAACTCCCAGGTGATCCCCCTCCGGCCGCCGCCCGACGAGCGTCTCGCCGAAGACCTGGCCGAGCTGCGGATGCTGCGCAGCGAGGGCGGCGACTGGCAGGCCGATCCGCGGGCGCGCGAACTGCGCGAGCGCGTGCGGGAGCGGCAGTGGTCGCTGACCGGGTCCGCCGCCGTCGAGCCCCGCGCCTCGCTGGACGAGGTCCAGGACGCGCTCGACGGCGACACCGCTCTGCTGTCGTACGTCTTCTCGGGCGACTCGCTCACCGTGCTCGCCGTGACCTCGGAGCGTGCGATGCTGCTCCCGGTCGACGCATGGCGCGGCATCCGCGACGCGATCCCCGGACTGCGCGCCGATCTCGACATGGCGGCCACGATCCGCGGGCGGATGGGCGAAGTGGTGCGGCGGTCTCTCGACGACAGCCTGGCGGCGCTGTCCCGCGAACTGCTCGACGAGGCGGTGCGGCGCATCGGCGCGCGCCGGTACGTCGTCACCGTGCCGGGCATCCTGGGCGGCATCCCCTGGTCGATGCTCCCCGGTCTGCACGGGACGCCGTTCACCCTCGCCACGTCGGCCTCGCGGTGGGTGCGCACCCGCGCGGACGCGACCGAGGCGACGGACGATCGACGGTCGCGCACGGCGGGGTTCGCGACCGGGCCCGACGTCGCGCGCGCCGACGAAGAGGTCCTCGCGGCAGCCGCGCAATGGCGGCATCCCACCCTCGCCCGAGAAGCGACCGTCGACCGCGTGACCGCGCTCGCGCCCGAGGTGGATGTGCTCCACATCGCGGCGCACGGCCGGCACTCGTCCGACAATCCGCTGTTCTCGGGTCTGGAACTCGCCGACGGCGCGCTCTTCGGCTACGACATCGACCGGATGCCGCGCGTGCCGTCCACGGTCGTGCTCTCCGCGTGCGAGGCGGGCAGATCCGCGGTGCGCTGGGGCGAGGAGGCGATCGGTATGGCCCGGGCGTGGTTGCACGCCGGGACCCGCTGCGTCATCGCCGCCCCGGTCGTCGTGGCCGACGACGACGCCTGCGAGCTGCTCGGGGCGATGCACGAGGCGCTCGCGGCCGGTGCCGCGCCCTCCGAGGCGCTGGCGGCGGCATCCGTCCGCACGGGCATCGTCGCTCCGTTCCAGGCGCACGGAACAGGATTCTGAAGAATTCTCCTCGGCATGTATCAGGAGGCGCGCGACGTGCTCTGGATACATGGAAGGGCTCGCAGCAGCTCGGCATCGGGGGGTTCCGGGCACTGGGGGCATGAGATCCGTGGGGCGCGATCGGGGCGCGAGGATCTCATCGGGCTCTTCCGCGGGGGATGTCGCAGAGACCCAGGTCGGCGACATCCCCCGACTTCCGCCCGAGGGCCCGCGTCGCCGCGCTCAGCGCGAGGAGTTCGGGGTGCGCCCGCGCACGATGCCGACGAACGCGTCGACCGCCGGAGTCGTGCGCTCGGTCGGCCAGGCGAGCGCGACGCCCGAGACCGGGCCGTCGCGCAGCGGCCGGGAGGCGGTGTCCTTGCGCCGATGCAGCCGCGCGAGCGACATCGGCACGATCACGATGCCCACACCCGCGGCGACCGTGGCGATCGCCTGCTCGGTGTCTTCGGGGGCGGCGAACGACGGCGCCACCGCGCCCGGAACCTCGGGTCGCAGGACGTCGTCGGCCGGCATGATCAGGATCTCGCCGGCGAGATCGGCGAGTTCGAGCTCGTCCGCCGCGGTGAGGTGCGAATCGGCGGAGCACACCACGACGGGGCTCTCGTCGTAGAGAGGGATCACGTGCAGCCCGTCGCGGCTGATCGGGAGGCGCACGAGGGCGGCGTCGAGCGTGCCGCTTGCGAGTTCGGCGCGCTGCGTGGCGAAGGCGATCGGCCGCAGCTCGAGCGCCGTCTGCGGCATCCGCTCGCGCCACGCGTCGATCCATCGGCCGGGAGTCGCGCCCGGGACGGCGCCGAGCACGAAGACCGTCGGCATCGGCTCGGGGACGGCATCGACGGATGCCGGCTGTTGCGCGCGCGCCGTCGCTTTCGGCGTCGACCTCGAGGCAGCCGGCTTCGCCGTGCGGCGGGAGGCGGCATCCGCTTTCGCGGTCCGACCCGGGCGACCGGCGCGACCGGAGCGACCTCGTGACCCGCCGCTCTTCGCCATTCCGCCAGCGTAGCCGGGGCGATATCGTTCGCTCATGATCGCCGTCATCGCCACAGTGGTCGCCGCGCTCGCGGCGCTCCTGCACGTGTACATCTTCGTGATGGAGAGCGTGCAGTGGACCCAGCCACGGGTGTGGAAGCGGTTCGGTGTGCCCGACCAGGCGGCGGCCGACACGACGAAGCCCATGGCGTACAACCAGGGCTTCTACAACCTCTTCCTCGCGATCGGCACGGTGATCGGCCTCGTGCTGTTCTGGGCGGGCGCCGACGACACCCCTTTGCGGGTCGCGGGTCTGACGCTCGTGCTCTTCAGTCTCGGATCGATGCTGGCCGCGTCGCTCGTGCTCCTGACGAGCGGAGCGAAGTATCTGCGCCCCGCGCTCATCCAGGGGACGCTCCCGCTCATCGGATTCGTGCTGCTCCTGTTCGCGTGACCCGGCGCGTGGCCCGGTCGAGTGTCACGCCCTGAGTCAGCGGCACGCGCCCCACAGCCCGCGCCCGGCGGCGGCCGCGTCGGCCTCGAGCGTGCGGAACAGGTCCTCGTGCCGCGTGTTGGGGGCGAAGACCATGACGACGCCGGCTCCCTGCCCGACGAGCTCGGCGTTCACGAATCTGCCGTCGGGCGTCCACAGGTAGAGCAGGTGCCGACCGTACTGGTCACGAACCTCGAGGTCGGTGGCGGCGAACACGGTCGACCCCGGAGGCAGGAGCGCAGTGAGACCCGCGGTCGCCTCGCCGCCCCAGCACTCGGTGTCCGGGGAGATCTCGGGGGTGTCGAGACCGATCAGGCGCACCCGCGTCGAGGCGGTGTCGGTCACGACGGAGTTGGGCGCGCTCACGCGGGCGCGGAGTGTGTCGCCGTCGTGGACGCTCTCGACGGTCATCTCGAACGCGTCGTCAGGGATGCCGGGCATGGCGACCGCGGACGGTGCCGGCGCGGTCGGCGTGAGTGTCGTCGGGGCGTCGCGCGGGACGAACCACCACACCGCGACCGCCAGGGCCGCCAGGATCAGGATGCCGGTGCCCGCGCGCCTGATCACGCTGCGAGCCTAGACCGGGCGTGCGACGCCGCAGCGCGGCATCCCGTCCAGCGAGGATGCGTCAGGCGGCGAGGCGCAGTCCGCGGCGGTCGGTCGCGACGCGCTCGCCGTCGCCGATCGTCTCGTCGTCGCCGATCAGGGAACCGACCGCGACGCGCGCACCGGACCCGACGTACGTGCGCACGCCGATCTTCGCGCCCGCGCCGATCGCGGCGCCCGAGCCGATGTGGGCGTGCGGGGCGATGTCGGCCTCCGGGCCGATGACGGCATCCGATTCCACCCACACTCCGCGGCCGACGTGCGCGCCTGCGGCGATCTGGACTCCGGGCTCGACGTACGCGCCCGCCTCCACGATCGCGCTCGGGTGGACCTTCGCGCCGTGCGCGATCAATCCCCGACCGTTCTGGTGCTTGCGGTAGCGCAGCGACTCACCACGGTCGTTCTCGATGTCGACGTAGTTCTTACCCACGATCCCCTCCTGCGGCCCATTCGTGCCGAGTACAGGAATAACCTGTCCCGTTGTCTATTCATTCCCGTGCACCCCTCCATTTGGATGCACGTGAATGCAAGGGATATTCGTCGCCGCGGTCGGATCGGATTCCCGAGGGGCGATCGGCCACGGGTCAGCATCCACCGTCGCCGGTGCGCAGCGTCCAGGCGGGCATCGTCGGCGGCCGAGGAGTTCCCCCGGACACATCGACCGGACCTCCTCTAGGCTGTGCGAGTCCGTGTCCATCGCGGAGGAAGGGGCGACGCATCATGGCCGAGGCGGAACACGCGGCGCCCCACCGGACGGATCGTCCGGATGCCGTCGACCGCGATGCCGCCCTGCCCACCGTCGCAGAGGTCATCGCCCTCCCCGCCGTGGCGCGCGGCGTGCCCGAAGTCCTCGTCGGCGGCCCCGCGCTCGACGCGAAGGTGCGGTGGGTGCACGTGTCCGACAGCGCGGGTGTCGCACGCCTGCTCGACGGGGGCGAACTGCTGCTGTCCACCGGGTCGGGGTGGCCCGCGGACGGACGCGCTCAGCGGGTGTTCATCCACGAGCTCGTCGAGGCGGGGGTCGCAGGGCTCATCCTGGAGCTCGGTGCGCACCACCCGCATGCCCCGGCGGCGATCGTGGATGCCGCGCGCGAGCACGGGCTCGCCCTCGTGGCGCTCCACCGGGAGGTGAAGTTCGTCTCGCTCACCGAAGCGGTGCATGTGCGGATCATCGCCGCGCAGACCGACGCGCTGCGGGCGCGGGACGAGGTGCGCGAGCGGTTCACCGCCCTCTCGCTGCGGGGGGCGCCGGCGGACTTCATCGTCAACCAGCTCGCGCAGACCCTCGGCGCTCCCGTCGTCCTGGAGAACCTCGCGCACGAAGTCGTCGCCGCTGAGGTGCCGCTCGCGCTGGAGGAGAAGCTCTTCACCGGCTGGGAAGCGCGCTCGCGCGCGGCACACCGGGCGAAGGATTCTTCCGTGGGCACCGAGGCCGGGGACTGGCTCATCGTCCCGGTCGAGGCGCGCGGCATCCGGTGGGGGAGCCTGATCGCGCTGCCCGGGCCGCCGCACGCCGCCGGTCGACTGTCGGTGCTCGAGCAAGGCGCGATCGCGCTCGCCATCGGGCGCCTCGCGGACGGCGAGGCGGACGAGTGGGCGCGGGTCGGCCGTCGCCGGCTGCTCGACGGGTTGCTCGCCGGACGCTTCGCGGGGCTCACCGGCGCCGCGGCACGCGTCGAAGCGGCGGGCCTGCCCCTCACGCGCGCCGCGCTGCACGGCCTCGTGATCTCGGGCGCCGCGATCACGGCCGAGGCAGTGGATGCCGCCGCGCGGGCGATTCGCGGCCGCGCGCTTGCCGGCTCGGGCCCCACGGGCGTCGCCGCACCGGCGGCCGCGGTCCTGCTGTCGCTCCCGGCGGACGCGGTGTTCGACGACGCCGCGGCGACGGCGTTCGTCCGCGCCGTCGCGGGTGATGAGACCGAGCGCGTCGTCGCCTCGATCGGTGGCGCGGCCTCCGATCTTGACGGTGCGCTCAGGTCGCTGCAGGAGGCGATCGACCTCGCCCGTGCCCGCCGGCGCCGGGGCGCGCGGGGGCCCGTGCTGCGGCGCGTGGAGGACCGGCCGCTCGTGCAGCTCGTGACGTCGCTGCGCGATGATCACCGGCTGCTCGAGCACGGGGAGCGCATGCTCGCCCCGCTCGTCGTGTACGACCTCGAGCGCGGCGGAGATCTCCTCGACGTGCTGGAGGCGACCCTCGCACATCCCGGCAACCGCACCGCCGCGGCATCCGCGTCGCACATGTCCCGGTCGGTGTTCTATCAGCGCATCGCCCTCATCGAGGACTTGCTCGACCTCGACCTCGACGACGGCGAGACCCAGACCGCACTGCACCTCGCGCTGCTCGTCCGGCGCTCGACCGGCCGCTGAGCGGCGCGTACGCGTGCGCGGTGGAGCGGTTCTGCGGAGATGTGCCGGATGACGGATCGAATCCGCGGTGGGGCTCCGCGATCCTGCACATCTCCGTCTTCCTGCCCGCGCGATCTCCCCCGGTCCGCCTCTACCCCGTGACGTAGACCTTCCGGAGCGTCTCGCGCACCGTCCACACCGTGCGCATCCCCTCATCGAGCCGCACGACCGCACCCGGCCGCAGCTCGATCGAGGGCAGCGCGGGATCGACGAACTCGACGGTCGCGTCGCCGGCGAGCACGACGAACAGCTCGTCGACCTCGACGTCGCTCATCGCGCCCGGGCTCATCTCCCACACTCCGGTCGACGCGTCGATCTCGTGGATGCCGGTGGTCGGCGCCCCCGCGACGATCTGGTCCGGGTCGACGAGCTCGTGCACGACGGTGACGGTCGCGGCATCCGTCAGCGCACCCGCCGGGATCCGGCCGCTCACGACTCGAACCCCAGGCCGAGGGCGTCGAGCGTCTTCAGCAGCAGGTTGCGGCGGCCGCGGTCGTGGTCGGCGCGGTCGAGCGACCAGCGGGTCGCGTTGATGCCGATCGAGGCCGCCGGCTCGGGCGGGAACGGCAGGGGCTTCTCGCGCACCATCCGCAGCTCGGTGCGCTCGGTCGAGAAGCCCTCGAGGAGGTCGAGCATGACCTCGCCGGCGAACCGCGTCGCGGCCACGCCGAGACCGGTGAACCCGGAGGCGTAGGCGACTTTGCCGTCCCGGGCGCTGCCGTAGAACGCGCAGAACCGCGAGCACGTGTCGATCGCCCCCGCCCACCGGTGCGTGAACCGCAGCCCCTCGAGCTGCGGGAACATCGTGAAGAAGTGGCTCGCGAGCTTCTCGAACGACGCGGGACGGTTCTCGTACTCCGCGCGCACCCGACCGCCGTAGTGGTACACCGCGTCGTACCCGCCGAACAGGATGCGGCCGTCCGCGGTCTGACGGAAGTAGTGGAACTGGTTCGCCAGGTCGCTGAGTCCCTGCCGCCCGTCCCAGCCGATCGCCGCGCGCTGCTCGGCCGTGAGCGGTTCCGTCATCAGGACGTAGTCGTACACCGGCACCGTCATGAGCCGATTGCGCTTCAGCAGCGACGGGAACACGTTCGTGGCGAGCACGGCCTTGCGCGCCGAGATGCGCCCGCTCGCCGTCACGACCTCGACGCCGCCGCCCACGTCGTTCAGGCTCCGGACCGGGGAGTGCTCGAAGATCTCGATCCCCTGCTCCTCGGCGGCGCGGGCGAGCCCGGCGGCGAGCTTTCCGGGGTGCACGAGGGCGTTCGACTGCGTCTCGAAGACGCCGCCGAGATAGACGGGCGAGGCGACGGATGCCTGAACCTGGGCCTGGTCGAGACGGAGCACGTGCCCGTCGCCGCGGTCCGCGGCATCCTGCGCCCATTCGTCGAGCCATTCGAGCTGGTGCGGCTCGGTCGCCACCGAGAGCGCGCCCACGCGCTCCCACTCCGCGTCGACGCCCCACTGGGCGATGTCGGCGCCCATCGCGTCGAGGTTCGCCATGCCCAGCTCGTCGAGGCGGTCGATCTCTTCGGGCCACCGGGCCAGTCCGTTGTCGCGTCCGTGCGTGAGGCTCGCTTCGCAGAATCCGCCGTTGCGACCCGATGCCGCCCACCCCACCGTCTTCGCCTCGACGATCGCGATGCGCGCGTCGGGGTCGCGCCGGCGGGCGAGGAGCGCGGTCCACAATCCGGTGTAGCCGCCGCCCACGATGACGAGATCGACCTCGTGGGCACGGCGGAGCGTCGGGCGTGCGGGCTGAGGGGGCAGGTCGTCGAGCCAGAAGACGCTCTGCCGGGTCCCGGCGAGGCTGCGCTGGATCACGGATGCTGCCGGCCGCTGTCGTTCGAAGACGGTCGTGCCCACGGATATCACTTCCCTGTCATGAGTCCTGCTTCGATTGTGCGGGCTGCGCGGGTGGCGAGGACAGGAGATTCGGCGAAGACAGGACGATCCGGCCGGATTCGGACCTGTTCCGGCCATATCTCCTGATCTGAGATCGGGCACTCGTGCGACGGCATCCCCTGCTCAGAGGGCGCGCGGGCGCGCGAGCGCCGCTCGGTGTCGGCGGCGTCAGGTCTGGCAGGTCGGGCACCAGAACGTGTTGCGCTCACGCGTGGGGTCGGCGCCGAGCGAGCCCTCGCGGATCACCGTGCCGCAGCGGCGGCACGGCCTGCCCTCGCGGCGGTACACCCACGTCGAACGACCCGGGCGGTCATCGCCCGTGAACGTGCGCCCGGAGCGGTCGCGGTTCGCGCGGATCATCCGCGTGCCGAGGTCGACGATCGCGGCGGCATCCGTCTCGGTGGCGGGCGTGGTCGGCAGGATGCCGCGGACGAACAGGATCTCGTTCGCGTACTCGTTGCCGAACCCGGCGACGTTGCGCTGGTCGAGCAGGGCCACGTGCACCGGGCGCTCGTCCGCGCCGAGCCGGCGGGCGGCTTCGACCGGATCCCAGTCCGCGCCCAGCGGATCGGGGCCGAGGTGGCCGACGAGACTCTCTTCGTCGCGGGTGGGCACGACCTTGATGTCGGCGAGGTCGAAGCCCACCGTGTCCCACTCGGTGTTGCAGACGACGGCCCGGGCTTTGAACGCGGGTTTCCGCCACCGCCCGCCGCGCGGATACACGTCCCAGGCGCCCTCCATCTTGAGGTGCGAATGCAGAGTCCACGAGCCGATGCGGTGCAGGAGGTGCTTTCCGCGGGGCACGACGGCGTGCACGACCATGCCGGTCAGATCCACCGTCGCCGCCTGTGGCACGCGCAGCTCGAAGCGCGTGAGCTCGGTGCCGGCGAGCGCCTCGTCGAGGCGCCGGGCGGCGCGGAAGACGGTGTCGCCCTCAGGCACGGGCCGACTCGCGCAGCGTGTCACCGGCGGTGAGCCGCCGGAGGGTCAGACCGCGCGGAGACTCGACGAATCCGGCATCCCGCAGTGCGCGCCCGACGGGCGTGCCGTAGACGAACGCCCCGTTCACCTGCTCGATCGTGAGTGTCGCCAGGCGACGCGCGCGCGCGGTCGCGGCGAGGTCGGCCGCGGCCGCCGTCAGCACGGCGTCGTCGTCCGTGAAGGCGAGCGCCGACTTGCCGCCGCGCTCCAGGTAGAGCGCGAGTGCACCGTCGACGATCGTGACGAGTCCGCCGGCTTTGCGGCCGGGCCGATGCGTCACCCCCTCGAGCGCGGGCCACGGCAGCGCCGCGCCGTAGGGGTTCGCCGGATCCGTCGCCGCGAGCGTGAACGCGCGCAGCGGAGGGGGGTCGGCGAGGCCCGCGAACTCGCGCAGCCGATCGACGGTGGCGGAGGCCGCGAACTGCGCCGCACCGAGCTTCTCGATCACGTAGCCCCGCCGGCAGTGACCGGCCTGCTCGAAGCCCGCGAGCACGCGGTACGCCTGCGCGAAGCCGCCGGGGAGGCCTTCTGCCTGCACCGAGCCGCGCGTGACGACGCCGTAGCGGTCCAGGAGCAGGCTGGCCGCGGCCGTCGCGCGCAGCGTGCTGTCGGCCTCGGGCTCGGCCAGGAGCGACCAGCGCCCGCCGATCGCCGGCGGTCGCGGCGGGGTTCCGGAGGGACGGGGGATCGTCGCGCCGCGGTACATCCGGGCGCGCGGGGCCTTGCGGGCGGTGCGGTGCGCCTGCGAGCCGCCGCCGAGCAGCATCCGCACGGGGGCGAACGTGTCGTTCGTGACGCGCCCCGCCCACGTGAGGTTCCAGAGCGCCTCGGTGACGGACAGCTCGTTCTCCGCATCCGCCAGCTGGCGCAGCTGCGCGGCGAAGTACGCGCCCCCGCCCGCCAGAACGTCGACGAGCCGTTCCTCGAGCGAGCCCGCGGCGAGTTCGACGTCGGAGGGGACGAGCGTGAGCGGCGCGGCGTCGGCGGGATGCAGCGCGATCCAGCCGTCGCGTCCGGGCAGAGTGCCGTGGCCCGACCAGATCACCTCGCCGGTCGCGGTGAGCTCGTCGAGCATCGCGGGGGAGTAGTCCGCCACACGCGCGGGCAGCACGAGCGATTCCCACGCGCTCGCCGGGATCGGAACGCCGGCGAGCTGCTCGATCGCCGCCGCGACACCGTCGATGCCCTCGAGCGGCCGCGCGATGTGCTGCCAGACCGGCAGAAAGCGCGCGAAGGCCTCGGGCGCGACCGGCTCGACGCTGCCGCGGATCGCCGCGAGCGAGCGCATCCGCAGGCGGCGGAGGACCTCTGCATCGCACCACTCGGTCTCGTCCGCGCTGCCGCCGACGGAGGGCGCCGCTGCCGCGGCCGGCAGGAAGAAGCCGCTCGCGAGCCGGCCCTGCGACTCGAGGCGCTGCAGCGTGAGGCGCGCGACCGCGACGCCGACGCCGAGGCGCTCGGCGACCGCGGTGCTCGTGAACGGACCGTGCGTGCGGGCGTACCGGGCGACCAGATCGCCGAGCGGGTCGGCGAGCGGCTCGAGGAACGCGTTCGGGATGCCGACCGGCAGCGCCGCGCCGAGGGCGTCGCGCAGGCGCCCGGCGTCTTCGATCGCGGCGACGCGCGACACGCCGGCGACCGTGACCGGTATGGCCCGCCGCGTCGCGATCAGCTCGTCGAGGTGAGTGCGGGCGAGCGCGACATGCTCCGCCGAGAGGACGTTCGTGTCCGTCGAGAGGGCGTTCGGTTCGGCGTCGAGTCCGCCGTCTTCTGCGGATTCGGCGGACGCCGCGTCGGAGCCCGGCACCTCGAGCCGGGCGGCGACCTCATCGGCATCGAGCGGCCCGAGCATCCGCAGCAGGTCTGCGACGCCCTCGACGCCGCGCGCGTGACGGGTCGGGTCCAGACGCTGCGCCTCGCGTTCGAACTGCGCGATGATCGCGGGGTCGAGCAGCTCGCGCATCTCGACTTTGCCCAGCAGTTCGCTCAGCAGGGCGGGGTCGACCGAGAGTGCGGCGGCGCGGCGCTCGGCGAGCGGCGAGTCGCCTTCGTACATGAACGCGCCGACGTACCCGAACAGCAGGTCGCGGGCGAACGGCGACGGCTGAGAGGTCGTGGTCTCGACGAGGCGGATGCTGCGATCGCCGATGCTGCGCGCGATCCGCAGCAGCGCGGGCACGTCGTAGACGTCCTGCAGCACTTCGCGCAGCGTCTCGAGGATGATCGGGAACGTCGGGTAGCGCCGTGCGACTTCGAGCAGCTGCGCCGACCGCTGCCGCTGCTGCCAGAGCGGTGAGCGACGGCCCGGGTTCATGCGGGGCATGAGCAGCGCGCGCGCCGCGCACTCGCGGAACCGCGACGCGAAGAGCGCGGAACCGCCGACCTCGTCTGTCACGATCTGCTCGAGTTCGTCGGGTTCGAAGACGAACAGCTCCGCGCCGGGGGGCTCGGCGGCGGCATCCGGAACGCGGGCGATGATGCCGTCGTCGCTCGCCACGGCGGATCCTTCGACGCCGAGACGCTCGCGGATGCGCGCGTTGACGGCGAGCGACCACGGTCCGTGCACCTTCATGCCGTACGGGGAATGCAGGATGACGCGCCAGTCCCCGACCTCGTCGCGGCTGCGCTCGACCGTGAGCGTCTTGTCGGTCGGCAGCGTTCCGGTGGCCTCGCGCTGCTCGGCGAGATAGGCGAGCAGATTCGTCGCCGCGTTCTCGTCCAGGCCGGCGTCGTGCAGCCGTTCGCGCGCCTTCTCGGGCGTCGCGGCCGAGACGTCGCGCGAGAACTTGCCGAGCGCCTCGCCGAGCTCGGCAGGCCGCCCCAGGCCGTCGCCATGCCAGAACGGCAGCTTGCCCGGCTGGCCGTAGGCGGGCAGGACGTTCACGCGATCGTGCGTGATCTCGACGATCCGCCAGCTCGTGGTGCCGAGGGTGAAGACATCGTTGATGCGCGACTCGTAGACCATCTCCTCGTCGAGTTCGCCGACGCGGGCGTTCTGCGACTCCCCGGCGATGAACACCCCGAACAGGCCGCGGTCGGGGATGGTTCCACCACTGGTGACCGCGATGCGCTGCGCGCCGGGCCGTCCGGTGAGCGTGCCCTTGTCGCGATCCCAGACCAGTCGCGGCCGCAGCTCGGCGAATTCGTCGGACGGGAAGCGCCCCGCGAGCAGGTCGAGCGTCGCTTCGTACGCCGACCGCGGCAGCGCGCGGAAGGGCGCGCTGCGCTTGACCGTCTCGAACCAGCCCTCGACGTCGATCGGGCCGAGCGCGCACGCCGCGACGGTCTGCTGGGCGAGGATGTCGAGCGGATTCTGCGGCACCGCGATCGCCTCGATCTGCCCCGCCAGCATCCGCTCGGTCACGATCGCGGTGTGCAGCACGTCGCCGCGGTGCTTGGGGAAAAGCGCCGCGCGGCTCACTTCGCCGACCTGGTGGCCGGCCCGGCCGATGCGCTGCAGACCGGATGCCGCGCTCGGCGGCGCCTCGACCTGGATGACCAGATCGACCGCGCCCATGTCGATGCCCAGCTCGAGGCTGCTCGTCGCGACGACGCAGCGCAGCGTGCCGGACTTGAGCTCCTCCTCGACCTGCGCGCGCTGCTCCTTCGACACCGACCCGTGGTGCGCCTTCGCGAGGACGGGGTCTGCGCCTGGGCTGACGCCTGCCTGCGACATGACCGCCGCAGGTATGGCCGCATCGGGAACATCGAGTCCGAGGCGTTCGGCGTAGATCTCGTTCAGTCGCCCGGTCAGCCGCTCGGCGAGACGCCGCGAGTTCGAGAACACGATCGTCGAGCGGTGCTGCAGGATGCGGTCGACGATCGCCTCCTCGACGTGCGGCCACAGGGATCCGCTCGCTTCGACCTCGCCGCCGGTGGCTCGGGGCTTGCCGGAGGAGCCGTCGCCGAACCAGTCCTCGTCGATCGGGGCGTCCGCCGCCGCGGGCGTCGCGACCGGTGTGTCGCCTCCCGGGGGCGGAGGCGGATTGAGCATGTCGTCCACGGGGACGACGACCGACAGGTCGAACGCCTTCGTCGAGCGCGGTGCCACGATCTCGATCGGCGCGGAGCCCCCCAGGAAGCGGGCGACCTCGTCGATCGGGCGCACCGTCGCCGACAGGCCGATGCGCTGGGCGGGCTTGTCCAGCAGTGCGTCGAGGCGCTCGAGGCTCACCGCGAGGTGCGCTCCGCGCTTGGTCGCCGCGACGGCGTGCACCTCGTCGACGATCACCGTATGCACTCCGGCGAGGGTCTCGCCCGCCTGGCTCGTGAGCATGAGATAGAGCGACTCGGGTGTCGTGATGAGGATGTCGGGCGGCGCGGAGACGAGCTTCCGCCGGTCGGACGACGTCGTGTCTCCCGAGCGGACCCCGACGGTGACACCGGGCACGGCGATGCCCAGGCGACGCGCGGACTGCCCGATGCCGACCAGCGGAGAGCGCAGATTGCGCTCCACGTCCACCCCGAGCGCCTTGAGCGGCGAGATGTAGAGCACGCGTGTCGACGGCGATGCGGCCTCGCCGCGTCGGGCGCGGGACTTCGCGGCCTTGTCGGATGCCGCGGTCGCGGCATCCTTCTCACGGAAGATGCGGTCGATCGCCCACAGGAAGGCGGACAGCGTCTTGCCGGAACCGGTCGGAGCGACCACGAGCGCGTGCTTGCCGTGCGAGATGGCGTCCCACGCGCCGAGCTGCGCCGACGTCGGCGCGGCGAACGCGCCGCGGAACCAGTCCTGCGTCGCAGGACCGAACCGCTCGAGGACGGTGGTCATCAGACCATCTTCTCGCGTGGGTCCGACATGCGGGTGGGGCCTGGCCCATCGGGTCGGGGCGGACTACGGTCGGTAGCGGGTTGCCACAAAACGGCATCCCGACATCGAACAGGCAAAGGAGCCACTCGTGAGCAGGTCCCCCCAACAAAGCGCGCAGCGCATGAAGCGTACGGTCGGCACGGTAGGGGCGGTGGGACTCATGGTGGGCATGGCGTTCGTCGCCGCGCCCGCCAGCGTCGCCGCACCGTCCCAGAACGGCTGCGATTCCCGCACCAACAACACCACGCAGAAGCTTCTGGAGTGCGTGCGCGTCGACGGAGTCGTCGAGCACATGCAGGCACTGCAGGACATCGCGGATGCCAACGGCGGCACCCGCGCCGACCAGACCCCCGGCTATCAGGCCAGCGTCGACTACGTCGTCGAGATTCTCGAGGGTGCGGGCTGGTCGGCCGAGGTCGTGCCGTTCACGTACGACGCGGCCGATGTCGTCCTGCGGCAGCTCACCCCCGTCTCGTCGACGTACACCGCGTTCGACGCGGCGGGAACCGGCGAAGGCGAGGTCACCGGCGCGGTCGTGCCTGTCGACATCAATCTGACCGGCAACCGCGCCAACAGCAGCGGGTGCGAGGCGACCGACTTCGCCGGGGTCGACCTGACCGGTCCGAACGACATCGTCCTCCTGCAGCGTGGCACGTGCGCCTTCGGCGTCAAGGCGCAGAACGCGCAGGCCGCGGGCGCGGATGCCGTGGTGCTGTTCAACCAGGGTGACCCCGGCGCGGGTGACCGCTTCGGAACGCTGAACCCCACGCTCCTGCCGTTCGAAGCGACGATCCCCGTCGTCGGCACGTCCTTCGACGCGGGTGCGGCTCTCGCTCAGCCCGGCTCGACGGCGAACGTGAAGGTCGACTTCTTCGAGGCGGAGTCCTTCAACGTCATCGGCGAGCTGGCGGGCAAGAACGCCTCGAACGTCGTGATGGCGGGCTCGCACCTCGACTCGGTGCCGGCCGGGCCGGGCATCAACGACAACGGCAGCGGCTCGGCCGCACTGCTGGAGGTCGCCCAGCAGATGGCGAAGTCGAAGCCGCAGAACACGGTGCGCTTCGCGTGGTGGGGTGCGGAGGAGCTCGGGCTCATCGGCTCGACGGAATGGGTCGCGCAGCGCACCGAGGCGGAGCTCGCCGAGATCGCGCTGTACCTGAACTTCGACATGATCGGGTCGCCGAACTACTACTTCGGCATCTACGACGCGAACGAATCGAGCTTCGTGGCCCCGGTGGTCGTGCCCGAGGGCTCGACCGACATCGAGCGGACGTTCGAGTCGTTCTACACGCTCCTGGGTGAGCCGTACGACGACTCGGCCTTCAGCGGTCGCAGCGACTACGCCGCGTTCATCGACGCCGGCATCGCGTCGGGTGGCCTGTTCACGGGTGCCGAGCAGGTCAAGACGGCACAGCAGCAGGCGATCTGGGGCGGGACCGCGGGAGCGCAGTTCGACCCGTGCTACCACCTCGCGTGCGACACGATCGACAACTTCAGCGCGAAGGCCCTCGACATCAACTCGGATGCCGTCGCGTTCGCCGTCTCGACGTACGCGGCTTCGACCGAGAACGTCAACGGCGTGAAGGGTGCGAAGATCCCGGGCAACTTCACCACGCCCGAACCGGCCGGACCGGAGTACTCCTTCGCCGGCCCGCTCGGCGGTGACGACCACGGTCACGACCACGACCGTCACTACGACAGCGAGTGATCCGACCTGAGTGCGGGGTGGGCGGCGACGCCCACCCCGCACTCAGCGGTTCAGCCGGCCTCTCCCCGGCTCACCGCTCGGACGGCATGAGGATCCACAACAGCAGGTAGATCCCGATCGAGACGCCGAAGAACGCGGTCGCCGCGATCGTCAGGAGACGGATCGGGATCACGCTGCAGCCGAACCGCTCCGCCAGGCCTGCGCACACGCCCGCGATCAGGCGACCCTGCTGGGGCCGGACCAGTCGGTTCATGTCGACATCATCCCGCCCCGGCGCTTCCGGCACCAGGCCCCGTGTCGACGGCGCCGTCACCGCTCGGTCACCGCGCCCCCGGCATCCAGTTCGAGGGTGAGGTCGATGCCCAGGCGATCGAGGAAGGCATCGTCGTGGCTCACGACGAGCACGGCGCCCCGATAGGCCGCGAGTGCTTCGACGAGCCGGTCGACCGTATCCAGGTCGAGGTTGTTGGTCGGCTCGTCGAGCACGAGCAGCTGCGGAGGCGGCTCGGCCAGCAGCAGTCGCGCGAGCGCCACGCGGAAGCGCTCGCCGCCCGACAGCGCCCCGACCGGACGGTCGACCGCGTCGCCGCGCAGCAGGAACCGGGCGAGCCGGTTGCGCAGCTCCCGGTCAGGCACTGTGGATGCCGTCTCCCGCACGTTCGCGAGCACCGACGCGTCCTCGCGCAGGCCGTCCACCCGCTGCGGCAGGTAGCCGATCCGGTCGGTGTGGGCCTCCGCGATCCCGCGCTGCCCGCCGGCGCGCGGCGCTGCGCGCACGGCCGCGCCCACGAACGACTCGAGCAGCGTCGTCTTGCCGGCCCCATTCGGTCCGACGAGCGCGACGCGTTCCGGCCCCTGGATCACCCAGGAGCGCTCGCCGTCGCCGATCGTGGCGATGCGGCGCCCTGCGGACACGTCGGGATCGGGCAGGTCGATGCGGATGGCGTCGTCGTCGCGGACGCGGCGTCCGGCGGCATCCCACGCCTCCCGTGCCGACGCCTCGCGGTCGCGCATCTCGGTGCGCATCCGGCCTGCCGACACCTCGGCGGCGCGCTTGAGCCCGCCCGCGACGATCGGCGGCACGCGCTTCTCGAGCTGCGCCTTGCGGCCCATCGCCTTGCGCCGCGCGATCTTCTCGTCGGCCTCGATGCGGTCGCGCTTCTCTCGCCGCAGGGTCTGCGCGGCAGCCCGCTCGGCCTGTCGGGCCGCGTCCTGCTCGGCGTCCAGCCGCTCGCGCCAGCGGGAGTAGGGTCCACCGAACACCGACAGCTCGCTCCCGTACAGCTCGGCGGTGTCGTCCATCAGGTCGAGCAGTCCGACGTCGTGGCTCACGACGACGAGCGCGCCGCGCCAGCAGGCCACGAGGGCGGCCAGTCGGGTTCGGGCACCGCGGTCGAGGTTGTTCGTCGGCTCGTCGAGCAGGGTCACCGCCGCCCCACGCAGCCGGATGCCGGCGACGGCGGCGAGGACCGCCTCGCCGCCCGACAGCTCGCCGACGCAGCGGTCGAGCATGTCGGGGCTCAATCCGGCGTCGGCCAGCGCGGCGTGCGCGCGCGCTTCGATGTCCCAGTCGTCACCGATCGCGTCGAAGTGGGTGGGGTCCGGGTCGCCCGCCTCGATGGCGCGGAGGGCGCGCAGCGGCGCGCCGACGCCGAGCAGATCCGCGACGGGGCGCGCGACGTCGAGCGTCAGCCGCTGCGGCAGATAGGCCACGTCGCCGGTGGAGATGTGGCCGGATGTCGGGGTGAGCTCGCCGGCGATGAGCCGCAGGAGCGTGGATTTGCCCGAGCCGTTGCGGCCGACGAGGCCGGTGCGGGCGGCGCCGAAGGCTCCGGAGATGTCGCGGAGCACGGGTGAGCCGTCCGGCCACACGAACGTGACACGGTCGAGGATGATCGAGGGGATGAGGGCGTGCGCAGGCATGAGGCCTCCAGGTGTCGAAGCGCTGACACCGGATGCCTGCTCGAAGAGACGAGCGGCGGAGCTCTGCGGAACGGGAGCGTCGGCGGTTCAGCGCGCGGATGCGGGCGCGGAAGCGTCGATCAGTCTCACCGGAGGATCCTCACGTGGGGAACAGAGACTTCGAGAATAGCGGATGCAGCCGCGCGGCATCCGGTCAGTCGTCGTCAGACCGTTCTGCGGGTGGCTCCGCGAGCTGCTCTGTGGCCGGCTCCGCGAGCTGCTTCTCGAGGAACACGCGGACGTCGGCGAGCTCCTGCTCCGAGACGCTGTGCGTGAGGCCGGCGTAGACCCGGCCGCTGAGGTCGGCATGCTCGGGCAGCCAGGCCACGGTGTGCTCGACGAGGAACGCGGGGATCACGTCGTCGCGGGTGCCGCGGCCCCAGAACACCGGGGGGCGACGCTCCGCCAGCGCGGCGTCGCCGTCCATCGTGCCGGGGGTCGCGTACCCGCTCAGGTTCACCGCGAACGCGAAGCGTGCGGGCGCCAGCCGCATCGCCTGCAGCGCGACGGCCGCCCCCTGCGAGAAGCCCAGCAGCCCGACCGGCCCGGTGGGCCCGACGGCGTCGAGCCACTCCAGCAGGCGGGATGCCGCATCCGTCACGTGCTGCGGATCGCGTCCGCTCAGTCCCTCGATCGGATACCAGGAGTACCCGGGTGCCGGGAACGGCGGCGTGAGCGGCGCCCGCACGGCCGCGACCGCGAACTCCGGCGGGAGGTAGGGGGCGAGGCCGAACAGGTCGCGCTCGTCGGCACCGTACCCGTGCAGCAGCACCAGGAGGGGCCGGCCGCGGCGCTCGGCGGGTTCGGCCGACCACAGGGCGGCGGTGTCGTCGAGGGCGGGGATCGCGCCGTTCACAGGATCCATCCGCCCATCTTCCCAGCCGTCGCCGACGTGTCCCGTGGCCATGGCGCGCACAACTCCTGCCTTTCGCTGTCCGCGGCCGTCGGAATCCGCGGATTTCCGCGGCTGTTCGCTCGCGCCGCGCGCGGATCGCAGGAGTTGTGCGCACCCTCTGAGGTATACAGGAGGCATGCCGGTCAGAACCCCCGACCCCGACCCGAACGATCGCGACGACGAGGGCGTGCCCCGCGACCCGCTCGGCGGGCAGGGCTTCGGCCCCGGCGGACAGGCCGGCCGCAGCGGTCGGGACGGTCGTCCGCTCGGAGACGGTACGTTCGGCTCGCCGACCCCCGACAGTGCGGCCAACCCCGGCTGGCTCACCGAGATCGAGCTCGCCGAGATCCGGCGCCGGATGCCGATCCTCTACGTCGAGGCCGTGCCCGTGCGCACCGACGGGGTCGGTGCGGTCACCGAGGTCGGGATCCTCCTGCGCGCCACGCCGATGGGCGAGATGACCCGCACGATCGTCAGCGGCCGGGTCCGCTACGGCGAGACGGTCCGCGATGCGCTCTTCCGTCACCTCGAGAACGATCTCGGGCCGATGGCGTTCCCGCTCCTTCCCCCGCAGCCCGTGCCGTTCACGGTCGCCGAGTACTTCCCGATGCCGGGTGTCTCGGCGTTCCACGACGACCGGCAGCACGCCGTCTCACTCGCGTACGTCGTGCCGGTCACCGGCACGTGCCAGCCCCGGCAGGACGCGCTCGAGGTCACCTGGATGCCGCCCGCCGAGGCCGCCTCCGACGCCTTGAGCGACGAGATGGAGGGCGGCCGCGGGAGCCTCATCCGCCTCGCCCTCGCGAGCGTCGGCGCGCTGCGCTGACGCGGGCCCGGTGTCCGACACCCCGGCCTCCGGCTGACGCGGGCCCGGGCTGGCGCGGGCCGCGGGCTCCGCGGCATCCTGAGTCTTCGCTCCTTCTTCCTCCGCACCCGAGACGGGATGCCGGGACCGGCGTAGCCTGGCGGTATGCCTGCCTCCCGACGTGCTCTTGCGTGGACCGCGGCGATCGCCGTACCGGTCGTCGCGGGTGCGGTGATCCTCGTTCCGATGGCTGCGAGCGGAGCCGTCGATCTGCCCGACAAGACCGCGGAAGAGCTCATCGAGTTCGCCGGCGCGAGCGACGTCGAAGCGCTCAGCGGCACGATCGAGCAGACCTCCGAGCTCGGCCTGCCCGATCTGGGTGCGCTGACCGGCTCGATGGGCAGCCAGGACAGCGGAGCCGGCGACGATGCGTCGGCCGCCGACATCGCCGACCTCATCGCCCTGGTGACCGGGTCGCATACCGCGAAGGTCTACCTCGACGGTGAGATGGCGCGTCTGCAGGTGCTCGATCGTCTCGCGGAGCGCAACGTCTACGTCGACGGCGAAGCCGGCGACGTCTGGTTCGTCGACAGCGAGTCGGCCGCGGCCACGCGTTTCGTGCTCCCGAGCGACGCCGAACTCGAGCAGCTGAAGGCCGACGTCGACGCGAAGGCCGACGAGGCGAGGGCCGACGAACCCCGCTCCGGCTCCGCCATGCCGACCCCCGACGAGATGCTCGATCAGGCACTCGCCGCTCTGGACGAGTCGACCGAAGTCACGGTCGGAACCGACGCGCGCGTGGCGGGGCGTGACGTGTACGAGCTGATCCTCGAACCCCGTACCGACGACACGCTCGTCGGCGAGCTGCGGTTCGCGATCGACGGAGAGAACGGGGCTGCGCTCGCAGCATCCGTCACCGCCCGCGGAGCGAGCGAGCCCGCGTTCGAGATCGCGTTCACCCAGGTCGATTTCACGGCTCCGGATCCCGCGGTCTTCGCGTTCGAGCCGGGCCCCGACGTGACCGTCACCGAGAAGGACGTGCCGCTGCCGACCCCCGGTGAAGCAGACGAAGCCGGTCGGGGCGAAAGCCCGATGGTGGATGCCGCGCCGATCGTCACCGGCGAGGGCTGGTCGACGATGGTCGAGCTGCCGGCCGGCTCGGAGGCCGGGGGCGACGTCTTGGCCGGTCTCGACCCCGAGCAGCTCGCGATGCTCGAGAGCGTCACGACCGCCGTCGACGGCGGGCGCGTGCTCCAGACGTCGCTGCTGACCGTCCTGATCACCGACGACGGCCGCGTGCTCGTGGGCGCCGTGCCGGCGTCGGTCCTGGCTGACGCCGCGCGCTGACCCCGCAGACGATGACGGCCGCGGCGGGCAGCGCATGACCGAACTCGCGATCGAGACGTCCGGCCTCACGAAGCGCTTCGGTGCGCAGACGGCGGTCGACGCGGTCGATCTCGCCGTGCCCCGTGGCGCGGTCTTCGGATTCCTCGGCCCGAACGGCTCGGGCAAGACCACGACGATCCGGATGCTGCTCGGACTGCTCCGCGCGACCGGCGGCGACGCGCACGTCCTCGGGAAGCCGATGCCGGCGTCGCTCGACGCCGTGCTCCCTCACGTCGGGGCGCTCGTCGAGGGCCCGGCTTTCTCGCCGTTCCTCACCGGAGCGCAGAACCTGCGGCGCTTCGACGCGGCCGACCGGCACTCCGACCCGCGCACCCGTGCGACGCGGGTGGCGGACGCCCTGGACCGCGTCGGGCTCGGGCATGCCGCGGCCAAGAAGGCGCACGCGTATTCGCTCGGCATGAAGCAGCGACTCGGGCTCGCGAACGCGCTCCTCATGCCCCGCGAGCTCCTCGTTCTCGACGAGCCCACGAACGGACTCGATCCGCAGGGCACCCGGGAGGTGCGCGCGCTCATCCGCTCGCTCGCCGCCGACGGCACGACCGTGTTCGTCTCCAGTCATCTGCTGGCGGAGGTCGAGCAGCTCTGCACGCACGTCGGCGTCATGAGCGGCGGCCGGCTGATCGCGCAGGGCACGCTCGAGGACTTCCGCCGCGGGGGAGCGCGGGCGCGTGTCGAGGTGCGCACCCCCGACGAGCAGGCGGCCCGCGCCGTGCTCGCGCGCCTCGGTGTCGACGCGGACGGCCAGGACGCGGCATCCGATCTCGATCTGGTGACCGGGGCGATGCCGGACGAGGTGGACCCCGAGGCGATCGTCGCCGCCCTCGTCGCCGCGGACGTACGGGTCCGCGGCTTCGCGGTGGTGGGGCAGAGCCTCGAGCAGAGGTTCGTCGAGCTCACGGGAGAGGGCTTCGATGTCGTCGCCTGACGCCGTACGGCGGGTGGATGCCGCCCCCGCGCGCGCCGACGGCGCCTCCGCCCCCGCGTCCGGCGCCGCCCCGTCCCGCACCGGCGCTGGATCCGACCCCGCGCCCGACGCCTCCCGGCCCCGCGGATCGGGCACGCTCCGGCTGCTGGGCAATGAGCTCGCCACGCAGTTCCGGCGCTGGCGGACGTGGGCGATGCTCGCGGCGCTCGCGCTCATCCCGATCCTGATCGGTGTCGCGATCCGGCTGGTCGGAGGGTCGAGCCCCGGCCGCGGCCCGGCGTTCCTCGACCAGATCACGAACAACGGCCTGTTCGTCGGGCTGGCCGCGATGACGGTGGCGATCCCGCTGTTCCTGCCCCTCACCGTGAGTGTCGCGTCCGGCGACGCGATCGCGGGCGAAGCGAGCCACGGCACCCTGCGCTATCTGCTGATCGCTCCGGCTGGACGCGTGCGGCTCCTGGTCGTGAAGTACGTGTCGGCGGCCGTGTTCTGCGTCGCCGCCACGATGACGGTGGTGGTGGTCGGCACGCTCGTCGGGCTCGTGCTGTTCCCGGTCGGGCCGGTCACGCTGCTGACCGGGGCGCAGGTTTCGGTCGCCGAGGGATTGCTGCGCCTCGTGCTGATCGCCGCGTACGTGTCGGTGTCGCTCCTGGGGCTCGCCGCGATCGGGCTGTTCTTCTCGACGCTGACCACCGTGCCGATCGGCGCGATGGCCGCGACGGCGATCCTGGCCGTCAGCGCGCAGATCGTCGGCGCGATCCCCCAGCTCGACGCGCTGCATCCGTGGCTTTTCACCGACCGCTGGCTCGACTTCGCCGACCTGCTGCGCTCACCGATCGTGTGGGATTCGTTCGCGGGCAATGCGCTGCTGCAGGGCGCCTACGTCCTGATCTTCGGCGCCGCGGCGATCGTGCGCTTCACGACGAAGGACGTGCTCTCGTAGCGGGAGCGCCGAAGCGCCGGGTCAGGCGGTGGTCTCGCGGGCGATCGCGGCGATGAACGCGTCGATGTCGTCTTCGGTGGTGTCGAAGCTGCACATCCAGCGCACCTCGTTCTTCGCGGCATCCCAGTCGTAGAAGCGGAACGACTCGCGCAGGCGGTCCGCGACTCCGTCGGGCAGGGTCGCGAAGACGCCGTTGGCCTGCGTCGGCTGCGTGAAGGCGACGCCCCGGATCGATCCGTCCGCGATCCCGGCCTCGACGCCGGCGCGCAGCCGCGCGGCCATCGCGTTGGAGTGCGACGCGTTGCGGAGCCACAGGTCGCCCTCGAGCAGCGCGATCAGCTGGGCCGAGACGAAGCGCATCTTGCTCGCGAGCTGCATGTTGAGCTTGCGCAGGAACGTCAGTCCGGTCGAGGCCTCGGGGTCGAGCACCACGATCGCCTCGCCGAGCATCGCCCCGTTCTTCGTGCCGCCGAAGCTGAGGACGTCCACGCCGATGTCGCGTGTGAACGCGCGGAAGGGCACACCGAGGGATGCCGCGGCGTTGGAGATCCGCGCACCGTCCAGGTGCAGCTTCATGCCGAGCGCGTGCGTGTGCTCGGCGATCGCGCGCAGCTCGTCGACCGAGTACAGCGTGCCGAGCTCGGTCGACTGCGTCACCGAGACCACGAGCGGCTGCGCGCGGTGCTCGTCGCCCCAGCCCCACGCCTCGCGGTCGATGAGCTCGGGAGTGAGCTTGCCGTCCTCGGTGGGCACCGTGAGCAGCTTGATGCCGGCGACCCGCTCGGGTGCGCCGCCTTCGTCGACGTTGATGTGCGCGGTGGATGCCGCGATCACCGCGCCCCAGCGGGGGAGCATCGACTGGAGCCCCACGACGTTGGCGCCGGTGCCGTTGAACACCGGGAACGCCTCGACGCCGTCGCCGAAATGCGTGGCGAAGACCTCCTGCAGACGTGCGGTGTAGTCGTCCTCGCCATAGGCGACCTGGTGTCCGCCGCCGGCCGCGGCGATCGCCGCGAGAACCTCGGGATGGATGCCGGAGTAGTTGTCGGAGGCGAAGCCGCGCAGGGCTGTGTCATGGAGCGGGGTCACCCCTCCATTCTCCCATCCGACGCGGCTCCAGCCGGCCGGCTCACATCTTGGCGTAGCGCGCGCGGGCGAAGCAGAACACGCCGTAGACGACCAGTCCGGCTCCGACGATCCACAGGATGATCGGTCCGAACGGCAGGGCGGCGAGGGCCTTGAGACCGGCGTCCAAGCCACCCGCGGCCGCAGGGTCGTTCGTGAGCGCGGCGACGACGAACAGGATGCCGGCGACCCCGACCGCGATGCCCTTCGCGATGTACCCGACGGTGCCGAACACGAGGATGCCCTTCGCGGCGCCGCGCTCGGCTTCGCCCCCGCCCGGGAGGTCGAGGTTCTTCTTGAACGCGCGCGTGATGCCGCGGATGATGAACGCGACGCCGATGCCGGCGATCACGAGACCGATGAGCACGAGGAGGAAGACGCCGCCGGGGGTGGCGAGCAGCTGCGCGCTCAACGTGGTCGACTGGTCCGACGAGTCCGTCTGACCGCCCATCGCGTACACGAACGCGGTGATCGCGATCGCGATGTAAGCCACGGCGGTGCCGACGAACTTGATGCGGTAGCCCCACTTCTTCTTGTCGTCGGGGTCGCGGACGAGGAAGGCTTCGGCGATCTGCCAGATCGCGAGCGCGAACAGGCCGATGGCGATGATCCAGAGGAGGGCGAGACCGAGGGGCGCGTTGCGGATCTGCTCCATCGCGCCGCCCTGGTCGGCTTCGGCACCGCCGCCGGTCGCTGCGGTGATCGCGAGCAGACCGATGACGATGTGGACGATTCCGAGGACGACGTAGCCGATGCGCGCGACGATGCGGAACGCGGTCGAATCCTGGGCCGCTCGGGCGGCGGACGTGGGGGTTGTCATACGGGAAGCGTAGCCACGCGATGCCGGCGCCGTAACCGGTTGACGCGCGCGGGCAGATGTGGGATCGCGTCAGCCGCCGAGCGTGAGCACGGCGTCGTTGAGCGTGGCTGCATCCGCTGTCCACAGTTGCGCGAACCGCTCGGCGAGCGCGTCTTCGAGGCCCTCGAGGCTCTTGACCCGGAAGACGACGGCCGCCGCCGACAGTGGGCGGGCGGCATCCCGTGCGTCCTTCGCGAAGCCCTGCGCGACCGCGCGCGTCCAGGCTTCGCTCGCGGCCTTGACCGCGGCGTAGTTCGCGCCGCCCGCGAGGGGGCGCGCGACCGCGGTCGACGACACGATCGCGAGGCGCCCGGCTTCGGACGCGCGCAGGTCGGCGTCGAACGCGCGGGTCACGTGGCGGAGGGCGGTGAGCGATCGCTCGAGGAAGCGGTAGTCCTCCTCGCTCTGCCCCGCGAGCCCCCCGCCGCCGCGCCACCCGCCGACGAGGTGCAGGATGCCGTCGACCGGTCCGACCGCCTCGTGCACGCGCTGCACGAGGGCGTGGACGTCGGCCTCGTCGGTCAGATCGCACACCTCGAGACGGATGCCGGGCACGGCGGCCCCGAGTTCGTCGAGCTTGCCGGCATCCCGGCCCACGGCGACGACCCGCGCCCCGGCCGCGGCCAGGGTGTGGGCCGCCGCGAGCCCGCTCGTGCTCGTCGCACCGGCGACGAGCACGACGCGCCCGGACACGCTCATCGGTCCTGCGACGCTCCGGTGATGCCGGCGGTCGATTCGATCACCGGGCGCATCTTCTTCTCCAGCGCCTCGAAGAACATCGACAGCGGGAACTCGTCGTCCAGGACCGCGTCGGTGTAGCCCTTCGCGGGCCCCGCGAGCACGTCGTGCGGCAGGCCCTGCGCCCAGATCGATGCGGGGTGCGGGGTGAGGGTGCCGCGCACGAGCTCGTACGCCGCCAGCCAGTGCGCCATCTTCGGCCGGTCGATCGAGCGCCAGTACAGTTCGTCGATCGCGTCGCCGAGCGCGACGACCGCAGTCGGGACATCCGTCCAGTCGAACGCGAGCGACGTGTCGGTCCAGTGCAGCACGCCGCGCTGGTGCAGCCAGGCGAACAGCAGCTGGCCGCCGACGGCGTCGTAGTTGCGCACGCGCGTGCCGGTGATCGCGAACCGGAAGATGCGGTCGAAGATCACGGCGTACTGCACGAGCTGCGCGTGCTCGAGCATCTCGGCCTCGGCGGGGGTGAGGGTCGCGCCCGAGTCGAGCCGCTCCTTCAGCCGCTTCTGGATCGCGACGCACTCGCGGAACGCCGTCAGATCGCAGCGCAGTTCTTCGAGCGAGTAGAGGAAGAACGGCATCCGCTGCTTGATCATGAAGGGGTCGAACGGCAGGTCGCCGCGCATGTGCGTGCGGTCGTGGATGATGTCCCACATCACGAACGTCTTCTCGGCGAGCTCCTGGTCATCGAGCATGCGCGCGGCGTCCTCGGGCAGGTCGAGCTTCGTGATCTCGGAGGCGGCGCGCACGACGCGACGGTAGCGTGCGGCTTCACGGTCCTGGAAGATCGCCCCCCACGTGAACGTCGGGATCTCCCGCATCGCGACGGTCTCGGGGAACAGCACGGCCGAGTTCGTGTCGTAGCCGGGGGTGAAGTCGATCAGACGCAGGCTCACGAACAGGCGGTTGACGTACTCGGTCTCGAGCTGCGCGATGAAGTCGGGCCAGATCACTTCGACGATGAGGGCCTCGACGTGACGGTCGCGCGAGCCGTTCTGCGTGTACATCGGGAACACGACGAGGTGGCGGATGCCGTCCTCGCGATGCTCCTGCGGCTGGAACGCGACGAGCGAATCGTAGAAGTCAGGCACGCCGAAGCCGCCGTCCGCCCAGCGCTCGAAGTCGTGGGCGCTCGCCGCGAGGTACTCGGCGTCGTGCGGGAACCACGGTGTGAGGGCGCGGATGGCCTCCACGATGGTCTCGACGTACGCGCGCGCGTCGGCGTGATCGGCAGGGTCCGGGACCGACCCGTCCTGCACCTGGATGCCCTGGAGTGCGATCGCGGCATCCTTGAGCGCGCGCCATGCCGCGGTGTCCTCCGCGTTCCGCGTGAGGGTGTCCTCGACGACCTCGGGTTCGCCGACGACGGCCTGCGACGCACCGGTGCGGTGGATCTGGCTGAGGGACATGGGAAACCTCCGATCTGCGGAATGAGGCGGAAAAGTTCCGGCGATTGCCGGGCTCTGACGATATTCTTCCATGTCATGACCGATCCTGTCGACGCGGCGATCCTCGCGGAGGTGTCCCGCGACGCGCGCGCCACCTTGTCTCAGCTCTCGGAGCGCGTCGGACTCGGCGTCTCGGCCGTGCAGGCGCGTCTGCGGCGCCTGGAGAGCTCCGGCGTCATCGTCGGCTACCGTGCGCTTCTGGATGCCGAGGCGGTGGGCCGATCGCTGTCGGCGTTCATCGAGATCACGCCGCTGGACCCTTCGCAGCCCGACAACGCGCCCGAACTGCTCGAGCACCTCACCGCGATCGAGGCGTGCCACTCGATCGCGGGAGACGCGAGCTACATCCTCTTCGTGCGCGTCGCCACGCCGCGCGACCTCGAGTCGCTCATCCGGGACATCCGGCTCGCGGCATCCGTCAGCACGCGCACGACCGTCGTGCTGCAGACGTTCTACGAGAACCGCCCGATCGCCCTCTGACCCGCGGCTCTACACCCCTCGCTCACCGAAACTGCAACCGCTCGCCGAGACGTAGGGGAATCCCCTCGGTCTCGGCGCCCGGTTGCCGTCTCGCGGTCAGGACCGGGTCAGGACGGGTCAGGACGGGGTCGGGACGGCGGATGCCGGATCAGGTGTGCTGGGGGAAGCCCAGGTTCAGGCCGCCGTGCGACGGGTCCAGCCACCGGGAGGTCACGGCCTTCTCCTGCGTGAAGAAGTCGAACCCGTGCGGGCCGTAGGCCTTCGCGTCGCCGAACAGCGACGCCTTCCAGCCGCCGAACGAGTGGTAGGCCACCGGCACGGGGATCGGCACGTTGATGCCGACCATGCCGACCTGGACCTCCCGCTGGAAGCGCCGCGCGGCGCCGCCGTCGTTCGTGAAGATCGCGGTGCCGTTGCCGTAGCGGCCGGCGTTGATGATGCCGAGGCCCTCTTCGTAGCCGTCGACCCGCACGACCGAGAGCACCGGGCCGAAGATCTCGTCGGTGTACACCGTCGAGGAGGTGGGCACCTTGTCGATCAGGGTCGGTCCGAGCCAGAAGCCGTTCGGGTCGCCGTCGATCTCGACGTCACGTCCGTCGACGACCACGGATGCGCCGTCGGATGCCGCCACGTCGATGTACGACGCGACCTTGTCGCGGTGCACCTCGGTGATGAGGGGCCCCATGTCGCAGCCGCGCGTGCCGTCGCCGGTGCGCAGCGTCCCCATGCGCTCGGAGACCTTCTGCACGAATGCGTCGGCGACCGTGTCGACGGCCAGCACGACCGAGATCGCCATGCAGCGCTCACCGGCGGAGCCGAAGCCCGCGTTGACGGCGGCGTCCGCGGCGAGGTCGAGGTCGGCATCCGGCAGGACGAGCATGTGGTTCTTCGCCCCGCCGAGGGCCTGCACGCGCTTGCCGTGCGAGGTCGCGGTCTCGTACACGTACTTCGCGATCGGCGTGGAGCCGACGAACGAGATCGCACGCACCTCGGGGTGCTCGAGCAGCGCGTCGACGGACTCCTTGTCGCCGTGGACGACGTTGAGCACGCCGTCGGGCAGGCCTGCCTCCTTCAGGAGCGCCGCCATCCAGTTCGCGGCGCTCGGGTCCTTCTCCGAGGGCTTGAGGATCACGGCGTTGCCGGCGGCGAGCGCGATGGAGAAGAACCACAGCGGCACCATCGCGGGGAAGTTGAAGGGGCTGATGATGCCCACGACGCCGAGCGGCTGCTTGACGGTGTAGACGTCGACGCCGGTCGAGACGTTCTCGGAGTAGGCGCCCTTCGTGAGGTGCCCGAGTCCACACGCGAACTCGACGACCTCCATGCCGCGGGCGATCTCGCCGAGGGCGTCGGAGATGACCTTGCCGTGTTCGGCCGTGAGGATCTCGGCGAGCTCCTGCTTGCGCTCGTTCAACAGCTCGCGGAACGCGAACATCACCGTCTGGCGCTTGGCGATCGACGAGTCGCGCCACTCCGCCCATGCGGCGGTGGCCGAGGCCACGGCCTGGTCGACGTCGGCGACCGACGCGAGACGGACCTCGCGCTGCACGGTGCCCAGCGCCGGGTTGTACACCGGGGCGGTGCGGGTGGACGAGCCCGACCACGCGGCCCCGTCGACCCAGTGGTCGACGATCGCGGTGGCGGACGGCGTCGCCTCTTCGAGAGTGGTGGTGTCGGTCATGGTCTTCCTTCTTCAGGCCTCGTGGGCGCGTGTCTTTCCAGAGTAGGTCGGCGATCCGATGACGGATAGGGCGCCGGTCAGGCGGGGGCGCCCACCGCCGTGAAGGCCTCGTCGTAGATCGCCATCGCGTGCGCGACTTCTTCGGGCGTCACCACGCACGGCGGCACGACGTGGATGCGGTTGTCGGCGCTGAACGGCACGAGTCCGCGCGCGGACAGTTCCTTCTTGAGCGTCGCGACGAACGCGGCCGGCACCGGCTCGCGGGTCGCGCGGTCGGTCACGAGGTCGAGGGCCCAGAAGACGCCCTCACCGCGGACCTCTCCGATGACGTCGTGCTTTTCGGCGAGCGCGGCCAGTCCCGGGCCGATCGCCTCCTCGCCGATCCGCCGCGCGTGCTCGACGATGCCCTCTTCGGCCATCGCATCGATCGAGGCGACGATGGATGCCGCGGCGAGCGGGTGTCCGGAGTACGTCAGGCCGCCCGGGAAGACGCGTTCGTCGAACGTCGCCGCGATCGGATCGGAGATGATCACACCGCCGACCGGGACGTAGCCGGAGTTCACGCCCTTCGCGAACGTGATGAGGTCGGGAACCACGTCGTAGCCCTCGAACGCGAACCAGCGGCCCGTGCGGCCGAAGCCGGCCATGACCTCGTCGAGGATCAGCATGATGCCGTAGCGGTCGCACAGCGCGCGGACTCCGGCGAGGTAGCCCGGCGGCGGCACGAGCACGCCGGCGGTGCCGGGGATCGACTCGAGCAGGATCGCGGCGACCGTGTTCGGACCCTCGGCCTGGATGACGCGCTCGAGGTGGTGGAGTGCGCGCGCGGATTCTTCCTCGGGCGTGGTCGCCCAGAACTCGGTGCGGTAGAGGAACGGGCCGAAGAAGTGCACGTGTCCGCGGGCGTACTGGTTCGGCATCCGTCGCCAGTCGCCGGTCGCGACGATCGCACCGCCGGTGTTGCCGTGGTAGGAGCGGTAGGTCGACAGCACCGTGTCGCGACCGGTGTGCAGGCGCGCCATGCGGATCGCGTTCTCATTCGCGTCGGCACCGCCGTTCGTGAAGAAGACCTTCGAGAAGCCGGCGGGCGCCTTGTCGATGATGCGCTGGGCGGCCTGACCGCGGACGAGGTTGGCCGTCGCCGGTCCGATCGTGGCGAGCGTGGCCGCCTGCTCCTGGATCGCGCGGACGACCGCGGGATGCTGATGCCCGATGTTCACGTTGACCAGCTGGCTCGAGAAGTCCAGCATCCGCCTGCCCGCGTGATCCCACACGGTCGATCCCGATCCGCCCGCGATCACGGGCAGGTCGAGGTTCGCCTGCGCGAGCCACGAGTGGAACACGTACTCGCGGTCGAGCGACTTCGCCTGGGCGTCGAGGTCCTGTTCGGTCATGTCGTGCGGTCCCTTCTCGTGGCGCGTCGCGCAGCGCCGGTCGGGTGCGGCCCACCCCTCCTCCACGCTGGCCGGTCGGGCGCCGCGGGTCAAGCCACGGAGTGTGCTGAACCCGCCGCCGCGCCCACCGAAGCGTCCGACGCAGAGCGGCGGAGCGTCCGATGCAGAGCGCGCAGCCGACGCGCAGCGGCCCCGGACCGCCGTCGGGTTCCTCCGACGGGCCGGGGCCGCTCCGCGGAGCGCGGCTAGTTGCCGCCCTCCATGAGCTCGACCTCGATCGGGGTGAACTCCTCACCCAGCGTGTCGATCTCGCCCTCCTCGGCGAGCTCCTCGAGGGCTTCGAGGATGTACTCGTTGCTGTAGGCGGTCGACGGCGGCTCCTCGGTGATGAGCCGTGCGCCGGTCTCGTTCACCGCGGAAAGCGCGCCCTCGACGGTCTGCGTCCACGCGGCCTCGTCGATCACGCCGATGCCCTCGGGGGCAGGCCAGATCAGCTTGTTGATCTCGTTCATCATCCACAGCTCGTGGCTCGGACCCCAGCCGGAACCCGACGCGAGGGTGATCTCGGCGGCCTCTTCGGGGTTGTCGCGCGCGAAGACCCAGCCCTTGATGACGGCCTTCAGGAACGCCACCGCGGTGTCGGCGTAGGCCTCATCGGTCTCGAGGCGCTCGGTGTCGGCCCAGATCGCGTCCTGCAGCATCGCGCCGACGGTGTCCTGGTAGCTGATGACGTTGAAGTCCTCGGGCTGATAGAGCTCGCCGGTCTCGGGATCGGTCGTCTCGAGCAGCTGGGCGTACTCGTTGTACGTCATGGCCTGCGCGGCGTCGATGTCGCCCTGCAGGAAGGCGTTCATGTTGAAGTCCTGCGTGATGATCTCCACCGTCGTGGAGTCCAGACCCTCCGCTGCCATCGCGGCGAAGATCTCCCACTCGTTGCCGAAGCCCCACGAGCCGATCTTCTTGCCCTCGAAGTCGGCGACCGACTCGATCCCCGAATCGGCCCACGACACCTGCAGGGTGCCCGAGCGCTGGAAGATCTGGGCGATGTCGGTCAGGTTGGCGCCGGCCTCGATCGATCCGAGCACCTTCGGTACCCAGGCGATCGCGAAGTCGACGTCGCCGTTGGCGAGGGCGTCCTGCGGGACGATGTCGCCCCCGGACGGGATGATCTCGACCTCCAGGCCCTCCTCTTCGAAGAAGCCCTGGTCCACGGCGGCGAAATACCCCGCGAATTGGGCCTGCGGCAGCCACTGCAGCTGCAGCTTGACCGGCGTGAGCGCGCCTCCGGCGTCGCCACCGTCATCGGGCGTGTCGGTGTCGCCCCCGCCGGAGCAGGCGGTGAGGACGAGTGCGGCCGACAGGGCGAACGCGCCGGCGGCGAGTCCGCGACGTGTGCTGTGTCTCATGTCGTTCCTTTCGGTTCCCTTGCGGGCGTGCGGTGATGCGGGACCGGCCTCGACGAGCGAGGACGCCGACGCGCGGCATCCGGCGTGACACGCGTCATCGCGTGCCTCCGACCGGGATGCGGCGCAGCACGAGGCGCTCGATGAGCGCCGTCGCGAGGTAGAAGAGCAGGCCGACGACGATCGCGGCGACGACGTACGCCCACGCCCGGGCGTACGCGCTCGTGGCGGCCGATGTCGAGATCGCGCTGCCGAGGCCCCCGCGGGGGCCGCCGAAGTACTCGGCGACGAGCGCGGAGATCACCGCGAGCGAGCTCGCGATGCGCACCCCCGTCAGCAGGTAGGGCAGGGCGGTGGGGAGCGTGACCGTCCGGAACGCCTGACCACCGGAGGCGGCGTAGCTGCGCATGAGGTCGCGATGGACGGGACGCGTCTGCTTGAGCCCCCGGAACGTGTTGATGAAGACCGGCACGAACGAGGCGAGGGCTGCGATCGCCTGGCGGCCGAACTGGCTGTCGGCGCCGAACATCGAGTTAAGCACCGGCGCGAGGGCGACGATCGGCACGACGGCGAGGGCGGCCACGATCGGGGCCGACATCCCGTCGACGGCATGCCAGCGCGCCGCGAGGGCCGCGAGCAGGATCGCGAGGATCGTGCCGACGACGAGTCCGATGAGGGCGTTCGTGCCGGTGACGAGTGCGGCCTCCCAGATGACGGGTCCGAATTCGGCGAACTGCTCGGCGATCGCCGCCGGGCTGGGGAGCAGATAGTCCGAGACGCCCACGACGCTCACGAGGAACTGCCAGATCGCCAGGCCCGCCACGCCCACGACGATCGGGGCCATCACGCGCAGCCGTCTCTCGGTCGCGGGACTCCACCCCGGTGCGGATGCCCCGGCTGCCGACGTGGCGCGGACCGCGGTCGTCATCTCTGCTCCCGTCCACCGGTCGCCACCGGGGCGCCATGCAGGGCTTCGCGCACAGCGGTGACGCGGTCGAAGAAGGCGGGCGACTCGCGCAGGGCGTCGTCGCGGGCGGTGTCCTTGCCGAAGCCGGTCGGGATGACCTGGGTGATGCGCCCCGGGCGCGGCGACATCACGACGACGCGGTCGGAGAGGAAGACCGCTTCGGGAATGGAGTGCGTCACGAAGACGACCGCGGCCCCGGTCTCGGCCGCCAGGCGCGACAGCTCCGCCTGCATCCGCTCGCGGGTCATCTCGTCGAGGGCGCCGAACGGCTCGTCCATCAGCAGCAGCCGCGGGCGCTCGGCCATCGCGCGGGCGATCGCGACGCGCTGCTGCATGCCGCCCGACAGCTGATCGGGATGCCGGTCGGCGAACTCCGTCAGGCCGACGAGCTCGGCGAGCTCGGACACGCGCGCCTTGCGCTCGGCCGCACCCACCCCGTGCAGCTCGAGGGGGAGCGCGATGTTCGCGGCGACCGTGCGCCACGGCAGGAGCCCTGCCTGCTGGAACGCGATGCCGTAGTCCTGGTCGCGGCGGGCCCGGGCGGCCGGCTTGCCGAAGACCTCGACCGTCCCCTCGGTGGGGGAGTCCAGATCGGCGACGAGCCGCAGGAGCGTCGACTTGCCGCAGCCCGACGGCCCGATGAGGGAGACGAACTCGCCGGCCGAGACCGTGAGGTCGATGCCCTCGAGTGCGCTCACGTCGCCCGTCTTGGTCGCGAACCGCTTGCCGACGCCGCGCACGGTGACGGCATCCCGCACCGTCATGGGGTCCGCGTGATCAGGGGTCTGCGCAGAGACCATCAGGTCGCCTCTCCTCGTCGGTAGTCCTTCAGCAGCAGTCCGAGCATCGCGACCGACCCGGCCGCGACGAGCCCGAGGGCGATCGCACCGAAGATCGGCGCCCACGCCTTGGACGGGTCGCCCGACGCCTGGCCGGCGAACTGGATCAAGAGGCGGCCGATGCCGCCCTGCAGGCCCGTCGAGACCTCGGCCACCACCGCGCCGATCACGGCGTTCGCCGCGCCCAGTCGCAGCGCGGGCAGCAGGTAGGGGACGGATGCCGGAAACCGCAGACGCAGGAGCGTCGGCCAGTAGCCCGCGGCGTAGGTGTGCATGAGCTCGGTGTGGATGCGGTCCGGCGACTGCAGGCCGCGCAGCGCACCGACGGCGATCGGGAAGAACGCCAGATACGACGCGATGAGGGCGACCGACATCCAGTCCTGCCACTCCACGCCGCCCACCTCGATGCGCGACCCCCAGCTCTTCACGATCGGTGCGAACGCGATGAGCGGGACGGTCTGGCTCAGGATGATCCAGGGAAGCAGGCCCCACTCCACGAGCCGCCAGCGCTGCATCACCAGAGCGAGCCCCACGCCGACGATGAGCCCGACGACCCAGCCGGCCGCCGCGATGCCGAGCGTGGTGAGGCACGCGAGGGCGACCGCGGCCCACAGCGGCGGGGACCCGTCGGCGCGCGTGACCGGTTCGAGGAGGCGCCCGATCATGTCCCACACGTGCGGCATCGCCAGATCGGTGTTGCGCGGCAGGACCCGCATCCCGCCGATCACGACGCCGTCGGCGGGGGCGACGAGCTTGTAGCCCTCCCAGAGGAGGGCCAGCAGGAGGATGCCCACCGCACCCCACACCCACGCCGACACCGTCCTCGATCGTCCGGTGCGCGGCGGCTTGGCGCGCGGGATCGCGTCGGGCGCGCGGGTCTGTTCGAGGGTCGACGTCATGCGGGCGCGGTCATTCCTTCGCGGTGAGGTGCTCGGAGAGGGCGGGGATGACGGTCTCGCCGTACACCCGCATCGTCTCCTCCTTGTTGTCGTGCTGCAGGTAGCCCGCGAACTGCGTCACGCCGAGGTCGCGCAGCTTCTGCAGCTTCTCGATGTGCTGCTCCGCGGTGCCGAGGATGCAGAACCGGTCGACGATCTCGTCGGGGACGAAGTCGACGTGGTCGTTGTCGGCCTTGCCGTGCGTGTTGTAGTCGTAGCCGGTCCGCCCGGCGATGTAGGCGGTGAGCGCCTCGGGCACATCTCCGTGGTGGCCGTACTTCGCGACGATGTCGGCGACGTGGTTGCCGACCATGCCGCCGAACCACCGGCACTGGTCGCGCATGTGCGCGACGTCCGTGCCGATGTACATCGGCGCGGCCACGCAGAACGCGATCGAATCGGGATCGCGGCCCACGTTCTCGGCGGCCTGCCGCACGGTCTTGATCATCCACGCCGCGATGTCCAGGTCGGCCAGCTGCAGGATGAACCCGTCGCCCACCTCACCGGTCAGCTTGAGGGCGAGGGGCCCGTACGCGGCGACCCAGACGTCCAGCCGCGAGCCGCGGCTCCACGGGAATCGGATGGTCGAGCCGTGGTACTCGACGGGTCGGGAGTTGCCGAGCTCGCGTATGACGTGGATCGATTCGCGCAGCTCGCTCATCGTGACGGGCTTGCCGTTCGTGACGCGCACCGCCGAGTCGCCGCGCCCGATGCCGCAGATCGTGCGGTTGCCGTACATCTCGTTCAACGTCGCGAAGACGGATGCCGTGACCGTCCAGTCCCGCGTCGCGGGGTTCGTGACGAACGGACCCACCACGACCCGGTTGGTCTCGGCGAGGATCGCCGAGTGGATGACGTAGGGCTCCTGCCACAGCAGGTGCGAGTCGAAGGTCCACACGTGGCTGAAGCCGTGCGCCTCCGCCAGCTTGGCGAGCTGCACGGTGCGGGCGGCGGGCGGGTTGGTCTGCAGGACGACGCCGAAATCCATGTCAGTCGATCTCCTCGGTCATGTCGTGCCCACTTCGGTGCGTCATGTCCCGAAAAAGCGCGGATGAACACCGTTCAACCGGACGAATTCGGGACATGCATGTCGGAGCGGGGCGGCTCATGTCAGGTACTGGCTCAGGCCGCGCTTGAGGAAGCGCCCGTCGCCCTTGGCGCCGAGGTAGACGTTGTCGTCGACGATGACCTTGCCGCGCGAGAGGACGGTGTCGACGTGGCCGTCGATCTCGTAGCCCTCCCACGCGGAGTGGTCCATGTTCATGTGATGGGTCTTGCCGACCCCGATGCTCGTGTGCCCGTTCGGGTCGTAGACGACGATGTCGGCATCCGCCCCCGGCTGGATCACGCCCTTTCGCCCGTAGAGGCCGAACATGCGCGCGGGCGTGGTCGAGGTGAGCTCGACCCAGCGCTCGAGCGTGATGCGCCCCGTCACGACGCCCTGGTACATGAGGTCCATGCGGTGCTCGACCGAGCCGATGCCGTTCGGGATCTTGCGGAAGTCGCCGAGCCCCAGCTCTTTCTGGTCCTTCATGCAGAACGGGCAGTGGTCGGTGGACACCATCTGCAGGTCGTTCGTGCGCAGCGCCTGCCACATGTGGTCCTGGTGGCCCTCCGCGCGCGAGCGCAGGGGCGTCGAGCACACCCACTTCGCGCCCTCGAACGCGCCCCACTCGTCGCTCTGCGCGCCCAGCTGCTCCTCGAGAGAGAGGTACAGGTACTGCGGACATGTCTCGCCGAAGACGTTCTGTCCGCGGTCGCGCGCGGCGGCGAGCTGCTCGACGGCCTGCTTCGCGCTCACATGCACGACGTACAGCGGCGCACCCGTGAGGTTCGCGATCATGATCGCGCGGTGGGTGGCTTCTTCCTCCATGTGCCACGCGCGGGCGATGCCGTGGAAGTACGGGTCGGTCTTGCCCTCTTCGATCAGCTGCGCGGCGAGCACGTCGATCACGGGGCCGTTCTCGGCGTGCATCATCGTCAGCATCCCGGTGTCGCGACTCACCTGCATCGCCTTGAGGATCTGCGCGTCGTCGGAGTAGAAGACCCCCGGGTAGGCCATGAAGAGCTTGAAGCTCGTGATGCCCTCGTCGATGAGACCGGGCATCGCGGCGAGCGAGGCCTCGTCGACCCCACCGATGATCTGGTGGAACCCGTAGTCGATCGCGCAGTTGCCGGCGGCCTTCTCGTGCCACGCGGCCAGGCCGTCCTGGATGCGCTCGCCGTACGTCTGCACCGCGAAGTCGATGATGCTCGTCGTGCCGCCCCAGGCCGCGGCGCGCGTGCCGGTCTCGAACGTGTCGATCGCCGCCGTGCCGCCGAAGGGCAGCTGCATGTGCGTGTGCGCGTCGATCCCGCCCGGGATCACGTACTTGCCGGTCGCGTCGATCACGGTGTCGACGGATGCCGCGACATCGGTGCCGAGCAGCTCGGAGCCCGGTTGCAGCACGGCGACGATCGTCTCGCCGTCGATCAGGACGTCCGCGGCGCCGCGGCCGGTCGCCGAGACGACGGTGCCGCCGGTGATGAGTGTGGTGCCCATGGATCCGCTCCCTACGGCTTCGCGATCATCGTGTACGAGTCGGGCCGGCGGTCGCGGTAGAACTGCCAGTCGTCGCGCATCTGCTGCACCATGTCCATGTCGAGGTCGCGGATCAGCAGCTCTTCGTGCTCGCTCGAGCCGCGCTCGCCGACGAAGTTGCCGCGAGGGTCGATCACCTGGCTCGTGCCGTAGAAGTCGACGGCGAGCTCGCCGTACTCGTTGTCCTCGCGGCCCACGCGGTTGGGCTGCAGGACGAAATACCCGTTCGCGACCGCGGCGCACGGACCCTCGACCTCCCACAGGCGATTCGACAGTCCGGGCTTGGTCGCGTTCGGGTTGAACACGATGTGCGCGCCGTTCAGGCCGAGCTCGCGCCACCCCTCGGGGAAGTGGCGGTCGTAGCAGATGTAGACCCCGATCTTGCCGACCGCGGTGTCGAACACCGGGTAGCCGAGGTTGCCCGGGCGGAAGTAGAACTTCTCCCAGAACCGGTCCAGATGCGGAAGGTGGTGCTTGCGGTACTTGCCGAGGATCGTCCCGTCGGCGTCGACGACGACCGCGGTGTTGTAGTAGACGCCGGTCATGTCCTCTTCGTAGATCGGCAGCACCATCACCATGTTCAGCTCCTTCGCCAGCGCCGCGAAGCGCTGCACGATCGGGCCGTCGGCGGGTTCGGCGTAGCGATAGTACTTCTTGTCCTCCGTGATGCCGAAGTACGGGCCGTAGAAGAGCTCCTGGAAGCAGATGACCTGCGCGCCTTGCGCTGCGGCATCCCGCGCGAACTGCTCGTGCTTGTCGAGCATCGATTCCTTGTCGCCCGTCCAGGTGGTCTGGGTGATCGCCGCGCGTACCGTCGTCATGCCGGTCTCCGTCCGTCTTCGAGGGAACCACTTCGCGCTGTCGCCGACGGGGACCGGTTCGGGTTGCCGGTGGGGTCGTTCCCCGTGTGTCCGATCTTGGTCCCCGGAGGTTTCCCGTCGGTTTCAGCCTGTGTCCGGACAGTAAAGCCTGAGGGTGACCGGCGGCAAGGGGTTGCTCCGACGTATGCCGGACGGATGCCGTCACGACGCGTTCCACGGATACATCCGGCGACGGATGCCGCGCCCGCGATCGAGCCGTAGCGTGAAGTGGTGTTCCGTCCGCTCACGCGCCCCCAGACGATCGTCGACGTCGTCGTCGCGGTGATCTTCTTCGCCGCGGTGCTGCCGACCGAGCTCACGATCGGCGAAGTCGGCACGGTGAGCGTCCTCGGCGCGCCGGTCGGTGTGTTCGCGGCCGTCGTCGTCGCGGCTGTCTTCGCGTCGGCGCTCGCTGTCCGCCGCTGGTCGCCGCCGCTGGCGCTCGTGCTCGCGTGGGCGGGCGCGATCCTGCAGATGTCGCTGGGTCGGCCGCCGACGCCCGCGGACCTCGCGATCTTCGGGGTGCTCTACGTGACCGCCGCATACGGGTCCGCGCGGGCGTCCTGGGCCGGGTTCGCGTCGGCCCTCGCCGGCGCGCTCGTGATCACGGCGTACCTGTTCGCCGGTCCGGTCTTCGCAGGCGGCCTCTCACTCAGCACGCTGCCGCTCGCTGTCGCTGTGCTGATCGCGGCGGCATTCGCCCTGCTGCTGGCGTGGACTGCGGGTGCACTCGTCCGGACCGCCCGGCGGGCACGGCTCATCCGCGCGGCGCAGATGCGCGCGGAGGCCGAAGCGGCCGCCGAGCAGGAGCGCGTGCGCATCGCGCGCGACATGCACGATGTGGTGGCGCACTCGCTCGCGGTCGTGATCGCGCAGGCGGACGGGGCGCGCTACGCGGCATCCGCGGATCCCGCCGCGGCCAGTGCCGCGCTCGGCACGATCTCGCAGACCGCGCGCGCGGCGCTCGCCGACGTGCGTCTGCTGCTGACCCGGTTGCGCGCCCCGCTCGAGGCGCTCCCGGCGGGGCCGCAGCCGACCCTCGCCGAGCTCGAGGGGCTGTATGCGCCGGTGCGGGCGGCCGGTGTCGAGCTGCACGTCGACGTCGATCCGGCTCCGGCCGCGGAGCCGTCGGCGGCGGTGCAGATCGCGCTGTACCGCATCCTGCAGGAAGCGCTCACCAACGCGCTCCGTCACGGCGACGGGGGGCCGGTGAGCGTGCGGATGTCGTGGCTGCCGACGGTCTGGAAGGGGCGACCCGGGGTGGAGTTCGAGGTGCGGAACGGCGTGCGCGCGGGCGAGCGGACGCCGCAGACCGGTCACGGCCTCATCGGCATGGCGGAGCGCGCGAGCCTGGTGGGCGGCGTGCTCAGCGCGGCCGAGGCCGACGGCGCGTTCGTCGTGTCGGGCGTCCTGCCGACGGGTGCGGACGCGTGAGCGGGATCAGGGTGGTGCTCGTGGACGACCAGGCGCTCTTCCGCGCCGGGGTGCGCATGCTGATCGATTCGCAGGCAGACCTCGAGGTCGTGGGCGAGGCGGCCGACGGGCGGGAGGCTCTCGCGGTCGTCCGGGCGGCCCGACCCGACGTCGTGCTCATGGACATCCGGATGCCGGTGATGGACGGACTGCAGGCGACCGCCGAGCTGCTCACCGACGCCGACCCGCCGCGCGTGGTGATGCTCACGACGTTCGATCTCGACGAGGCCGCCGCGCAGGCGATCCGGCAGGGGGCGAGCGGGTTCCTGCTCAAGGACGCAGACCCCGAGTTCCTGCTCGCGGCGATCCGCACGGTGCACGCAGGTTCGGCGGTGATCGCCGCCGCGGCGACGCGCGACCTGTTCGCGCATTTCGCCTCGGTCGACTCGGCGGCGCGGCCCGTCCCCGACGCGTACCGCGACCTCACCGAGCGCGAGCGTGAGATCTTCGCGCTCGCGGCGCGCGGACTCTCCAACGCCGAGATCGCGGGCCGCGAGTTCCTCTCGGAGGCGACGGTCAAGACGCACATCAGTCGCATCCTCGCCAAGCTCGCGCTGCGGGACCGCGTGCAGCTCGTCGTGTTCGCGTTCGAGCACGGACTGGCCTGACGATCTCCCGACCGAGATCGCGCGGGTCGATCACCGTCCCTCGAGCGCCGCCCGATGGCTCGCGTACGCGGCCCTGCCGACCCACCGCCACGCCAGCCGCACGGGCGGCGGCAGGTGCGTGCGCATCCACACCGCGCCGCCGTCGGGCTGAGCGGCGAGGATCTCGCCGAGCTGGTTCCACATCTGCCCTTTGGGCACCGAGCGCCGCCCGTGCTCGGACGCCCAGTCGATCTCCCGTTGGGTGATCACGGTCTCCATGACGGGGACGATGTTCACCTCCTCGTCGGGGAGGTGGACATCGAGTGCGGCGTTGACGCCCTCGAGGGCGTCGAGCACGGCAGCGGCCGTCTCCGCCGAGGGATGGGTGCGCCACGCGGGCAGCGCGTCGTCGAGCTCGCGCAGGTGCACGACCATGACCGCGTGCTGCTCCTTCATGCGCTCGACGTGCGTCGCGCACGACGGCGCGCGCACCTCCAGCGCGTCCCAGAGCCGCTCGTCTTCGCCCTCGTGGTGCGCGTGCAGGCCCAGAGACGTCGTGGACAGGTGCGCCGCGACGACTTCCGCGTGCGCGAGGTCTCCCGTCGCGACGGCACGGACGAGCGCGGGACCCTCGCCGAAGCTGCGGCGGAACATCCGATGGATGTCGATCATGCCGCTCGCGTCGCACGTCTTCGGCGCCGGAGCGTCACCGCTCGACGGCAGGGGTGTGGCCGGCATCCGCGTCCCTCCTCCATCGGTGCTGGTCGTGACGATAGACCCGCGGGCCGCCCGGCGGAAGAGCGGATGCGGTGCGGTCGATCCGTCGCGGGCGAACTACCCTCAGGGGATGCGGCCGAACATGCGGACTCCTCTGCCCGGCCTCGGCCGCGCCCGTCTGCTGCCCGCCTGGATCCGCGGAATCGACGGTGCCGCCGCCCGCAGGATCAACGCTTCACGGTCGTGGCGGACGCACGACCGGGGCTATACGCTCCTCAGCCGCGCGGGCGATCACGGGGAGATCTGGTACGCGGCGGCGGCCGTCCTCGCCCTGCTCGGTCATCGGCGCGCGGCCGTTCGGGGCCTCGCCTCGATGCTCACCGCCGCGGTCGTCTCGGATGTGGTCGTCAAGCGCTTCTTCGACGGGCGCCGGCCGCTCATCCACGACGTGCCCGGCATCCGTCGCCTGCGCACGTATCCCACGAATCCGTCGTTCCCCTCCGGCCACTCCGCGAGCGCGGCGGGCTTCGTGACCGGCGTCGCGCTCGAGTCCGCCCCCGCGGGCGCCGTCCTGGCCCCGGTGGCCACGGCTGTCGCGTACTCGCGGATGCACGTCGGGGCGCACTGGCTGTCGGATGTGCTCGGCGGCCTCACGATCGGCGTCGGCGTCGCGGCGATGGGCAAGGCGCTCGTCCCCGCGCCCTCGCGCCCCCGCGCCGAAACGGCTCAGGAGGTCGAGCAGGTCGTCGAGATGATCGGGCTGCAGCCGTCGGAGGACGGCGCGGGCGTGCTGATCGTCATGAACAAGAACGCCGGCACCGCCGTCATCCGCCTCGACCCGCGTCCGAAGATCGCCGAGCGTCTGCCCGGGGCCACCGTGCGCGAGCTCGAGCCCGACGAGGCGATGGCCGACGTCGTCCGCGAGATCATGTCGGGGGACGACCCGCCACGCGTGCTCAGCGTGTACGGCGGGGACGGCTCGGTCTCGCGCATGGCCCAGCTCGCCCTCGAATTCGACGTGCCGTTCCTGCCGTTGCCGGGCGGAACGTTCAACCACTTCTCACGTACGGCCGGCATCGAGACGGTGGACCTCGCGATCGATGCGCTGCAGGCGGGCTCCGGCATCGCGGCGAGCGTCGGCGAGCTGACCGCGGGCGGGCGCACGTCGATCGTGCTCAACTCGGCCTCGATCGGCGTGTACCCCGAGTTCGTCGCCGAGCGCACGAAGCGCAAAGCCCGGCTGGGCAAATGGGTCGGCGGCGCGGTCGCGGCGTGGCGGGGCCTGCGGGATGCCGAGCCGATCGAGATCGTGATCCGCGGGCGACGCGCCCGGGTGTGGTCGGTCTTCGCGAGCGTCGGGCGCAACACCCCGGGCCAGGTCGCGACGTTCCAGCGGCGCACGCTGTCGGACGACGTGCTCGACGTGCGCGTGCAGCACGCCCGGGGCTCGCGGCTGCAGGCGGTGGCTGCGCTCTCGTTCGGCGCCACGACGCGCGCCGTGATGCGCGCGCTGGGGCTTCTGCCGCCGGCATCCGACATCGAGCGCATCACGGCGACCGACATCGCGATCACGGTGCGCCCGCGCCCGGGCGAGGCGACGTTCTACGCGCACGACGGCGAGCTCGAACGGCGGCCCGCGGTGGACGACGACGGCCGCTACACACTCACCTGCCGCATCCTGCCGCGGGCGCTCCGGCTGTACGCCCCCGCCCCGTCGCGCGAGCAGGCGGTGCTCGACCCCTCGCCGCGCTGAGCCCCGGGGCGGTCGGCCGTGCGCGGGGGTTTCTCGCCGCGGGGATTCCGGCGGCTGCGCGAGCGCACCGCGGTGAAACCCCGGGGCGATTCTTCGCTTCCGCGCACCCCGGAGGCTCTCCGGGGTCGATTCGTCCCCGCGCTTTCACGCCGACGTCGGCGCAGAGTCATCCTCGGGATGTACGGGGGTGGCCCTCGCGGCCGACGCGGCGGCCCCCACCGGCTTCCTAGCGTCGGAGACATGAACCTTTCGACGACAGATCTCGGGCTCGCCGCCCGGGTGCAGAGCCTCACGAAGACCTACGGCCACGGCGAGAACGCCGTGCGCGCGCTCGACGACGTCAGCGTCGGCATCCGGCGCGGGCAGTTCACCGCCATCATGGGCCCGTCGGGCTCGGGCAAGTCCACGCTCATGCACATCATGGCGGGGCTGGATGCCGCCACCTCCGGTCGGGTGTGGATCGGCGACACCGACATCACGGGCCTTTCGGACCTCGAGACGACGATTCTGCGGCGCCGCCGCGTCGGTTTCGTGTTCCAGGCGTTCAACCTCGTGCCGACCCTCGACGCGCTCGCCAACATCACACTGCCGTTCGATCTCGACGGGCGCCGGCCGAGCGCCCTCGAGCGGGCGCGCATCGACGGCCTGATCGAGACGCTCGGGCTCGGCGCGCGGCTGCGGCACCGGCCGCACCAGCTGAGCGGCGGTCAGCAGCAGCGCGTCGCGATCGCGCGCGCCCTCGCAACGGCTCCCGACCTCGTCTTCGCCGACGAGCCGACCGGCAACCTCGACTCGCGCAGCGGCCAGGAGGTGCTGGGCCTGCTGGCGACCGCGAGCCGCGAGCACGGACAGTCCATCGCGATGGTGACGCACGACCCGCTCGCCGCGAGCCACGCCGACCGCGTGATCCTGCTCGGCGACGGGCGGATCGTGGCCGACAAGCCCCGCCAGAGCGCGGAGCAGATCGCCGCGGCGATGCTCGACGGCGAGCGTGCCGCGGCTGCGGAGGTCGTCGCGTGAGCGCCGTCGCGACGGCATCGGGGAGCGCGGTGGCGAACGCTCCCGAGACCTCGCCCGTGGCCGGACGACGAGGCGCGGCATCCGCCCCGCTGTCCTGGCTGCGCGAGCGCGGGATGGGCGCGAGCGTGCTCGTCGCGGCGATCTCGAGCGCCTTCGGGGTCGTGCTGATCTCGGCGACCGGTTACATCGCGGCGATGCTGCGCGCCGATCCCTACATCGGCGACAGCGGCACCCTCGCGCTCGTGCTCGCGGTGCTCACCGTGCTCCTCGTGGCGGTCGCGGTGTACGTCGCCGCGATCGTCACCGCCAACACGTTCTCGACCGTGATCGCCGGTCGCACCCGCCGGATCGCGCTGCTGCGCCTCATCGGGGCGTCCGCTCGCGCGCAGCGCGGCGAGGTCGCCCGGCAGGGGTTCATCGTCGGCGCGCTCGGCGCCTTCCTGGGCTTGATCGCGGGGACCGCCGTCGCCGCGGCAGGCGTCGGCATCGCCGGTGGGATGCCGACGCTGCCGGACGTCGAGTACGCCGTCGTCCACCCCGCCCTGCTGCTGCCGGCCGCGATCGTGGCGCTCACGACGTGGGCGGCGGCGTGGGCCGGGTCGCGGGGAGTGCTCGACGTCACGCCGCTGCAGGCGCTCGGCGGGACGGTCGAAGTCCCGCATGACGAGGTCTCGCGCCGTGCGGGGCGCAACGTGGGCGCGATCGCGCTCCTGCTGTCCGGTGGGGCGCTCCTGGCCGCGGGGATCGCGCTGGGGCTGCTGTCGCCCCTCGGCGTGATCGTCGCGTTCGCCGGCGGCATCCTGTCGTTCACCGGTCTCGCGCTGGGCGCAGCGCTGCTGATGCCGCCCGTCCTGCGCGCGGTCGGGCGCTTGTTCGGTGCGTCCGCGACCGCGCGCCTGGCCGCGGAGAACGCCCTGCGGCATCCGGAGCGGTCGTCGCGCATGGCGATCGGCGTCGTGATGGGCGTGACGCTCGTGACGATGTTCGCCGTCGCGATCGAATCGGTGAAGTCCGTGATCGCCGCTTCCGGCGGAGGCGAGATGCCGGTCGAGCTGGCGCGGCTCCTCGACGGGTTCGCGGCGGTCATGATGGCACTCGTCGCGGTGTCGGCGGTCATCGCGGCCGTCGGGCTCGTCAACCTGCTGACCATCGGGGTCGTGCAGCGTCGTCGCGAGCTCGGACTCCTCCGCGCCCTCGGGCTCTCGAACACGCAGGTGCGGCGCATGGTGCTGCTCGAGGCGGCGCACCTCACGATCGCCGCGGTGACGACCGGCCTCGTGCTCGGCATCGTGTACGGATGGGCGGGTGCGCAGTCGCTGCTCGGGTCGGTCGCCGTACCGCCGTCGTGGCAGTCGCCGACGCTGGTGTGGCCGGCCGTGCCGTTCGGCCCGGTCGTCGCGATCGTCGCCGCGACCGCCGTGCTCACACTCGTCGCGGCCGTCGTGCCCACGCGTCTGGCGACGCGGGTCGCACCCGTCGCCGCGCTCGCCGAATAGCGGGAGACCGCTCCCTGCGGTGTCCGGGTCGCCGGGGTCAGTCGGCCGCGGCGGCCCCCTGGGCGGTGGGCGGGGTGGCGATCGGGTCAGGGGTGAGGGAGTCGGGGGCGGTGGATTCCGGATCGTGGGCCCACGTCGGCGCCATGGCGGCGATCCGCGCCCCGCGCCACTGCCATGTCGCCCACAGCACGGGCCACAGTGCGAGGGCGGTCGGTCCGCCGATCACGAGGCGGTCGCGCCACAGCGTCTTGGTCGGATCACCCGGTGCGGGCGAGATCGCCATCTGGTGATCCCACACGTCCAGGCTCGCGAGCGGACCCGTGAGCGGGATGCCGCTGTCGCGGAAGATGCGCACGGTGCCGTTCGGCTCCTCCACGGTCCGCTCGCTCACGTGGATGAGCTGGCGTCCCATCGGGACCAGGCCCGCGAACGACAGCTGGACCGGAACGTCTCCGCCCGGCTCCCACGACGTCGGCAGGCCCTCGGGTGCGAGCGGAGACAGGTCCATCATCGGGCCGTACAGCTCGGCCACCGCGCGGGGGGAGTGCACGGCCCGCCACGCGGCATCCGCGTCGCAGTCGATCACGAGCTTCAGCAGGATGCGCATCGTCCCAGTCTCGCACCCGCGGGTCGCCCCGCGGCCCGGGGCCGATCCGCCGGGCCCCGGCGGCCCTGTGCCGCGAGACTGCACATGCGCGCCGAGACCGAGGGGAACCCCCTCGGTCTCGGCGTCCGGATGCAGTCTCGTGGCCGGTTGCGGGGTGGGGCGCGGGCCGTACGCTGGTCTGATGCCCGCGAACCCCTTCGATCAATCCACGTACCAGGTGCGCCTGGACTGGGGTGTCGACGGCCTCGTCCGGCTCGCACCCGCCGACATCGTGATCGTCGTGGACGTGCTGCGCTTCTCCTCGACCGTCGTCCGCGCGGTCGAGCGGGGCGAGGACGTGCCGTTGGATGCCGCAGCCCACGCCGTCTCGATCAACGGCGCCGCCGTCGCGGAGGCGGCCGCGCGCAGCGGCGCCCTCGTGCTCGTGGGCGGACTGCGCAACGCGTCGGCCGTCGCCGCCGCCGTGCTCGCCGAGCAGGAGCGCCGCGGTGCCCGGACGAGCGTCGCGCTCATCGCGGCGGGGGAGCGTACGGGGAGTGAGGCCGGGTCCGGACTGCGGTTCGCGGTGGAGGATCAGCTCGGCGCGGGCGCGGTCGTCGATGCGCTCGGTGCCCGCGGCATCGACCACACCTCGCCGGACGCCGCCGTCGCCGCCGAGTCCTTCCGCGCGCTGCGCCGAGCGGTGACGCACCTGCTGACCGCGAGCGGCTCGGGGCTCGAGCTCATCGCCCGCGGCGAGCGCGACGACGTGCTCGCGGCGGCGGCCCTGGATGCGGCATCCATCGTCCCGGTCCTGCGCGACGGGGTCTTCCGCGCGCTCTGACGCCGGCCGCCGGACGCCGCTCCCCGACGCCCGGGCCTACCGCGGGGTCATGGCCGCGAGGCGTGCGGCCGGGCTGATCTCGCGCCGCGCCCACGTGAAGACGAACCGCTCGTCGAACCGCGGGGCGCACTTGGCGCACGAGGTCGCGCGCGTCACACGGCGGTGCCGGTAGGCGACATGCCCCGCCGGGCATACGCCGATCCACGGTGCGAGCTCGGTCGCCGTCTCGCCGTGGTGGGTCGTGCCGCCCACGTATCCGAGCTCGCGGGCGATCGCCTTCCACTTCGCGCCGTGCCCGGCCTTCGGCCCCGCGAGCGCGTGCGCGACCTCGTGCAGGAGCGTCTGGTGGTTCGTGTCGTCGTCGTAGCGGGCGGCGAGGTAGCGCGAGACGCTGATGCGCTTGTTCGCGAAGTCGCACAGACCGGCGCGGCGCTTGGCGTTGTCGAACCCGAACGACCACGAGTCGTCGAGGTGGTGGGCGATCAGCGCGTCGGCCCAGACGCGCACCCGATGCAGATCCGACATGACGAAGAGAGTAAGCCCTACCTACGACAGGAGCGCCGGCGGGGGGTCAGCTGGCGACGGGGGCGCTGTGACGGCGGCGGTCCGCGGCGTCGATCGCGAGGAGTGTCGCTTCGAGCTGGTCGTCGGTCGCACCCGACTCCTGACGCAGGAACAGGGCGCGCTTGAAGTCGGCGCGAGCCGACACGAAGTCGCCGGAGTCGTAGAAGACCTTGCCGCGGTGCTGGTAGGCGAACGCGGCGATCGCGTTCCACTCCTGGCCTTCGGCCTCGTACGCGCACGTCGTGAGCTCCTGCTCGGCCGCGGCGTACGCACCGCGCCACTGCATGACCGACGCGTGCAGGATGCGGGCGCGCAGCAGGTCCTTGCGGGTGCCGCCCATCCGCGCCACGCGCACCGACTGCTCCGAGAGCACGAGCGAGTCCTCGAGCCGGCCGAGCACCTTCAGAAGCCAGACGCGCTCGAGGAGCGCCGGAAGGCTCCGCTGCTCGCCGATCTCGTCGAGCCGCTCTTTGCACTCCCGTGCGTCGACCAGCTCGCGAAGGGTGTCGGGGTCATACCCGTGGATGTAGCTCACTCTCGACTCCTCTCCGCCTGAGGCGCATGTCACCTGGAAGGTCCGCTCCACCAGTGTGCCCCGGCCCTGCGTCGCCGCCGGTCGGACGCGCCGGGGCGGCGCCCCCTCGCGGATCAGGATCGACGGTCGAACACGGATGCCGCCGGCCGCGGCGACGGCGTCGCGTCGGCATCCGTCGCCACGCGCGCACCCCGCACGAACTCGTCGAGCTCGGCGCCCTGCGCGACCTTCGCGGGGTGCGGGCCCGCCGCCATGAGCCGTGGCAGCCACGCGGAGGGCAGGCTCTCGCGGGATGCCGCGATCACGAGGTTGCCGAAGCGCCGGCCTTTCAGCACCTGGACTTCGGCCAGCACGAGGACGTGCGGGAACACGGCGCGCACCGTCGCGACCTGCCGGCGCGCGAACGCGAGACCCGCGCCGTCGGCGACGTTCACGAGCAGCACGCCCTCCGGCGCCAGCATCCGCTCGGCCGCGGTGTAGAACTCGAGGGTCGTGAGGTGTGCGGGCGTCTGAGCACCCGCGTACACGTCCGAGATCAGCAGGTCGACGTTGCCGACGAGCGCGGCAGGGAGGCGTCCGAGCCCCTCCCGCGCGTCGCCGATCCGCACGCGGATCGCGGCGCCGCGGGGGAGCGGCAGCTCGGAGCGGACGAGCTCCACGAGGGCCGGTTCGAGCTCGATCACCTGCTGGCGCGAGCCGGGACGCGTCGCCTCGACGTAGCGCGGCAGCGTGAGGGCGCCGGCACCGAGGTGCACCGCGGTGAGCGGCTGGCGCGGCATACGCAGCAGATCGATCACGGCGCCCATGCGCGCGACGTACTCGAAGTGCAGGTGGGTGGGGTCGTCGAGGTCGACGTGCGACTGCGGCGTGCCGTCGACCTGCAGCTCCCACCCGCCCGCGTACTCGGAGCGCACGACGTGCGCGAGGGTCCCGTCGGAGAGCCGCGCGGAGGCGGGGGATGCCTCGAAGCGGGCGCGGGCCATGGGGCAACGCTATCCCGCTCCGTGTGCGGCTGCACCGTCGCCCCGTGTGCGGCTGCACCGCGTGCCACCGCGCGTGGGACCCGGTGCCGCCGCCTGCGCGGACCCGAGCCGAAACACAATCGAGACTTTGCCGTCATGGTCCAACGCCCCTTCCGCAGGTAGCGTCGAGGAACCACTCCCCCCGTGGGCACCCTCCGGCGTCGGAACACACACACGCCGACGCGTGCCCGCACTGTCATGGAAGGTGCACAGCACATGCTCCACAGTCCGAGGAAGCGCTGGCTGTCCGGCGCCGCGATCGTCGCGATCGGCGCGATCGTTCTCACCGCGTGCGCGAGCCAGCGCGAAGAAGGCGGCGGCGAAGAGACGTCCTCCGACGTCGACACCACGTTCGTCTTCGGCGCGTCCGGCGACGTCTCGAGCCTCGACCCCGCCTTCGCGAGCGACGGCGAGTCGTTCCGGGTGGCGCGGCAGATCTTCGAGGGTCTCGTCGGCGTCGAGCCCGGCACGGCCGACCCCGCTCCGCTGCTCGCGAAGAGCTGGGAGCAGTCCGAAGACGGACTGACCTACACGTTCGAGCTCGAAGAGGGCGTGACCTTCCACGACGGCACCGAGTTCAACGCCGACGCGGTGTGCTTCAACTTCGACCGCCAGAACAACTTCACGGGTCTCGCGCAGAGCCAGAGCCTGTCGTACTACTGGGGCGTCATCATGCGCGGCTACGCCGACTCGGGCACCTCGATCTACGGCGGCTGCGAAGCCGTGAGCCCCACCGAGGTCACGATCACGCTGACCGAGCCGTTCGCCGGGTTCATCCCCGCGCTGTCGCTGCCGGCCTTCTCGATCCAGAGCCCGACGGCGCTCGAGGAGTACGCCGCCGATGACGTGGGCGGCACCGCCGAGGCGCCGACCCTGAGCGAGTACGCGACCGGCCACCCGACGGGCACCGGACCGTTCCAGTTCGACTCGTGGGAGCCGGGAGCGCAGACGACCGTCACCGCGTACGACGACTACTGGGGCGAGCAGGGCGTCGTCGAAGAGGTCATCTTCCGCGTGATCGGCGACACGACCGCGCGTCGCCAGGCTCTCGAGACCGGCAGCATCGACGGGTACGACCTCGTCGCGCCCGCCGACCTCGGCGCGCTCGAGGAGGACGGCTTCATGCTCGTCAACCGCGAGCCGTTCAACGTCCTCTACCTCGCGATGAACCAGGCGGTCCCCGAGCTCGCCGACATCCGCGTCCGTCAGGCGATCGCGCAGGCGATCGACAAGGAGCAGCTCATCACGCAGGTGCTCCCGGAGGGCACGGAGGTCGCGTCGCAGTTCATGCCGCCCGCGGTCATCGGCTGGAACGAAGACGTCACGACGTACGAGTACGACCCCGAAGCGGCCAAGGCGCTGCTCGCCGAGGCCGGATTCGACGAGGCCAACCCGCTGACGATCACGTTCAACTACCCCGTGAACATCTCGCGTCCGTACATGCCGAACCCCGAGCAGATCTTCACGAACCTCGCCTCGCAGCTCGAGGCGGTGGGCATCGTGCTCAACCCGGTGTCGAACGAGTGGGGCGAGTACCTCGACCTCATGCAGGGCGGCAGCGACCACGGCATCCACCTCCTCGGCTGGACGGGCGACTACAACGACCCCGACAACTTCGTGGGCACGTTCTTCGGTCTGCCGACGAACGAGTGGGGCTTCGACAACCCCGAGCTGTTCTCGGCGCTGACCGCCGCGCGCGGTCTGCCGACGGCGGAGGAGCAGGAGGCTGCCTACCTCACGATCAACGAGGACATCATGCAGTTCCTTCCCGGCGTGCCGCTGGCCCACCCGGTGCCGACGCTCGCGTTCGCCCCGCGGGTGGACTTCTACCCGGCGAGCCCGGTGCAGGACGAGGTCTACAACATGATCGAGCTCAACGAGTAAGACCTCCGTGCGGGATGCCGCGGTCCGACCACGTATCGTCGGACCGCGGCATCCTGCCGCAGGCCCCCCTATTTCCGCATCCCCCACCGGAGTCCCACCCCGTGCTACGCACCATCGGCCGAAGGATGTTCCTGCTCGTCCCGACCCTGTTCGGCCTGTCGATCCTGCTGTTCATCTGGGTGCGCGCCCTGCCGGGCGGACCCGCCGTCGCCCTCCTCGGCGAACGCGCGACCCCCGAGGCGATCGCCGAGATCAACGAGCTCTACGGGTTCAACGAGCCGCTGATCGTCCAGTACTTCACGTGGCTCGGCCGTCTGCTGCAGGGGGATTTCGGCTCGTCGATCCAGACCGGCCGACCGGTCGTGGAGGAGTTCGCCCGCCGCTTCCCCGCGACGCTCGAGCTCTCGATCGCCGCGCTGATCCTGGCCGTCGGCATCGGCATCCCGCTCGGGTATTGGGCTGCGCGCCGCCACGGCAAGGCGTCCGATCACCTCACGGTCGCGGCGAGCCTCCTCGGCATCACGATCCCGGTGTTCTTCCTCGCGTTCATCCTGAAGTACGTCTTCGCGGTGCAGCTCGGCTGGCTGCCGTCGGACGGCCGGCAGGACCCCCGCATCGATGCGACGCACTACACGAACTTCTACGTCCTCGACGGGATCATCACGGGCGAGTGGGATGCCGCGTGGGACGCGATCCTGCACCTCATCCTCCCCGCGATCGCGCTCGCGACGATCCCGCTCGCGATCATCGTGCGCATCACGCGCGCCTCGGTGCTCGAGGTGCAGAACTCCGACTACGTGCGCACCGGCATGGCGAAGGGGGTGTCCCGCGGCACGATCCGCGGCCGCTTCATCCTGCGCAACGCGATGCTCCCCGTCATCACGATCGTGGGCCTGCAGGTCGGCCTCCTCATCTCGGGGGCGATCCTGACCGAGACGGTCTTCGCCTTCCCGGGCATCGGCTCGTTCCTCGCGCGGGCGATCTTCACGCGCGACTTCCCGGTGCTGCAGGCGTTCATCATCTTCATCGCGATCGGCTACGCCGTGATCAACCTCGCCGTCGACGTGTCCTACAGCTTCATCGACCCGAGAGTGAGGGTCCAGTGACTTCTGCGATGCTTCCCCCCGCCCCGAGCGGCGGGCCCGTCGACGACACCGCGATCGACGACCGCGAGCTCCTCGCCGCCAAGACGCGCGGCGGTGGCTTCTGGGGCGATGTGTTCCGGCGCCTGCGCCGCAATCCCAGCGCGTGGGTCGGCGCGATCATCGTCGGCCTGTTCGTGCTCGTCGCGATCCTCGCGCCGTGGCTCGCGCCCTACGGGCCCACCGAGCTGCCGGGTCAGCGCTACATCACCCCGACGTACATCCCCGGTCCCGGCGAGCTTCCGCAGTTCCCGCTGGGCCTCGACCGCTTCGGCGGCGACGTCCTCTCCAAGCTCATCTGGGGCGCGCGCGCCTCGCTCGCGATCGGCATCATCTCGACGGCGTTCGGCCTCATCGGCGGAATGCTGCTCGGGCTCCTCGCCGCGGGCTTCGGCGGCTGGGTCGACACCGCGATCATGCGCTTCGTCGACATCCTGCTCTCGGTGCCGAGCCTCCTGCTGGCGGTCTCGATCGCCGCGATCCTCGGTCAGACCCAGCTGTCGGTCATGATCGCGATCGGTGTCGCGCAGGTACCGGTCTTCGCGCGCCTGCTGCGCTCGTCGATGCTGCAGCAGGGCTCATCCGACTACGTGCTCTCGGCGCAGACCCTCGGGCTCGGCCGCGGTCGCATCACGATGAGCCACGTCCTGCCCAACGCGATCGGCCCGGTCATCGTGCAGGGCACCCTGTCGCTGGCCACCGCCGTGATCGAGGCCGCCGCGCTGTCATTCCTCGGCCTGGGCGGCGGACTCCCGCAGACGGCGGAATGGGGGCGGATGCTGACCTACGCGCAGCTCGAACTCGCCATCGCGCCGTGGCTCGCGTTCCTCCCCGGCATCTGCATCACGATCACCGCGCTCGGCTTCACGCTCTTCGGCGAGGCGCTGCGCGAGGCGATGGATCCGCGGACGCGCGCGCGCTGAGGCGCCGTTGCGCTATCCGTGCTCTGCCGAGGCATGCCCCCGCGGCGGCCTTCGGCCACCGCTCCCGCCAGACCCGATGCCAGCCTCGGCAGAGCACGGACAGCTCCACTGCCTGCAGCTCACGCGCGCTGTGTGGGAGTGAGGGGGCAGGTCAGACCGCGATGTCGAGCTCGTTGCCCGGGATCGACGCGAGCAGGCGGCGCGTGTACGGATCGCGCGGGTTCGTGAAGATCTCCTCGGAGGATGCCGCCTCGACGAGTGCGCCGTCCTTCATGACGCACACGTAGTCGCTGATGAGGCGGACGACCGCGAGGTCGTGCGAGATGAACAGGTAGCTGAGGCCGTACTCGCGCTGCAGGTCGCCGAGCAGCGTGAGGATCTGGTCCTGCACGAGCACGTCGAGCGCCGACACGGGCTCGTCGCACACGATGAGGTCGGGCGAGAGCGCGAGCGCGCGGGCGATCGCGACGCGCTGACGCTGTCCGCCGGAGAGCTCGGACGGGTAGCGGCGCAGCATCGACTGCGGAAGCGCGACGTCATCGAGCAGCTGCCGCACGCGCGCCTGTCGCTCCTTCGAGGAGCCGCGCTTGTAGAAGTCCAGCGGCTCCTGGATGAGGCGCTCGATCGAGAACATCGGATTCAGCGACGAGTACGGGTCCTGGAAGATCGGCTGCACGCGCTGGCGGAACGAGGTGAGCTGCTTGCCTTTGAGCGAGGCGACGTCCTCGCCGTCGAAGCGGATGACGCCCGCGGTCGGATCGATGACCTTGAGCATCATGCGGGCCGTCGTGGTCTTGCCCGACCCCGATTCGCCCACGATCGCGACCGTCTCGCCGCGCGGGATCGCGAAGGAGACGTCCTTGACCGCGACGAAGTCCTCTTTCTGCCCGCGCACCGAGAAGACCTTCGTGAGGTTCTCGACCTCGACGATGTAGTCCGGTGCGGAAGCATCGGCGACCGCCTCCGAGCGTTCGGACACCACGGCGGCGGACTGCTCGGTCGGCGCGGCCGGGGTCGCCCGGTTCTCGATCTCGACCGGGACGGATGCCGCGGCATCCGTCGTCGGACCGGTCGTGCTCGTCGCGCGGAACGCCTCTGGACGGAGCCGGACCGCGGCGACGGACGGCGCGGCCTTCACGAGCGCCTGGGTGTAGGGTTCCTGCGGGTCCTCGAGGATCTGCCGCGCGGGACCCTGCTCGACGATGCGGCCGCGGTGCATCACGACGACGCGCGACGCCCGCTCGGCGGCCAGGCCGAGGTCGTGCGTGATGAGCATGAGCGCGGTGCCGAGTTCGCCGGTCATGCGTTCGAGCTGGTCGAGGATCGTGCGCTGCACGGTGACGTCGAGCGCGCTGGTCGGCTCGTCGGCGATCAGCAGCTTGGGGTTGCACGCCAGTCCGATCGCGATGAGCGCGCGCTGCCGCATCCCGCCGGAGAACTCGTGCGGGTACTGCTTGGCGCGTTCGGCGGCGTCGGGGAGCCCGGCCGCCGCAAGTGTCTCGACGACCTTGCGGTCGACGTCTTTGCGGGTCGCGAGGCCGTGCGCGAGCAGCGTCTCGGCGACCTGCGTGCCGATCTTCGCGACGGGGTTGAGGTTCGACATCGGGTCCTGCGGGACGAGACCGATCGACCGTCCCCGGATGCCGCGCATCACGCTCTCGGGAGCCCCGACGAGGTCTTCGCCCTCGAACAGGATGCTGCCCTTCGTGACGCGGCCGTTGCCGGGGAGGAGACCGATCACAGCCATGGCTGAGGTCGACTTCCCGGACCCCGATTCGCCCACGATCGCGAGCGTCTCGCCCGCGGCGAGGTCGAGGTCGACGCCTTCGACGGCGCGGACGGTGCCGTCCACGGTGCGGAACTCGACCGCAACGTCGCGGACCTGGAGGAGGGGGGTGCCGGCGACGACGCGCTCGGAAGTGGGGGGCATCCCTCCATCCTGCCTCGGGGTGTCGGTCGACGCACCCGTCGGCGCGGAGCTTTACCCACTCGTGACGCGTATGCCGGTGCCGGTGGGCGCGCAACTCCTGCATTCTCATGTCGGTCGCCGGCGGAGCCCCGGATTTCCAGGCCGCCGGCGGAGCGCGCGCCGCGGATTGCAGGAGTCATGCGCCGTCGACGGCGGCAGCGGCGCGAGGATACTGGGAGCATGGCCTCGATCGATCTGAACGCCGACCTCGGCGAGACGGTCGACGGCGTGCCCACGGCCGACGACGAGGCGATGTTCGCGGTCGTCTCCAGCGCGAGCGTCGCGTGCGGCGGCCACGCGGGGGATGCCGACTCGCTGCGCGAAGCCGTGGACCGCGCTGTGCGGTACGGCGTGGCCGTCGGCGCGCATCCGTCCTTCCCCGACCCGGCGAATTTCGGCCGCGTGCACGTCCGGATGAGCGCCGAGGAGCTCACGGCGTCGGTCGTCGCGCAGCTGTCGGCGCTCGTCGACGCGGGCGCCGACATCCGGTACGTGAAGCCGCACGGTGCGCTGTATCACGCGGTCAGCGCGGACGCGGCGCACGCCCGAGCCGTGGTCACCGCGGTCGCGGACCTGTCGGAGCGGCTCGGACGGGCCCTGCCCGTGCTCGGTCTCGACGGCGCGATCGCCCCCGCCGCGCATGCGGCCGGACTCCCCTTCGTCCGCGAGGCGTTCCTCGACCGCGGCTACCGCCCCGACGGCTCGCTCGTCCCGCGCGGCGGACCCGGCGCCCTGCTCACCGACCCCGTCGTCGTCGCCGCGCGTGCGGTCCGCGTCGTCCGGGACGGCACGGTCGACGCCGTCGACGGCACGGCGGTGCGCGTCGAAGCGGCATCCCTGTGCGTGCACGGCGACTCGCCGGATGCCGTCGCGATGGCCCGCGCGGTACGGGCCGCGCTCGATGCGGAGGCGATCGCGGTGCGGGCGCCGTGGTGAGCGACGGCCGGGCGAGCGACGGCCGGGTACGCGGCGGCCCAGTGAGCGACGCCCCGGTGGACGACGGCCCGGTGAGCGGTTCACCAGCGCCCACGGCGCCTCGGCTGCTGCCGATGGGCGATCGGGCGGTGCTGGCCGAGGTCGACTCGCTCGAAGCGGCGGTCGCGCTGCACGAGCGGCTCGAGAGCACGCGCCCGGCCGGGGCCCTCGATCTCGTCCCCGCGGCGCGAACCGTGCTCGTCCGCGTCGATCCGGTGCAGTTGCCGCTCGCCGCCGTGAAGACGTGGATCGTCGATGCGTCGCGGGATGCCGCCGCCGCGGGCGCCGCACCGCCGGCGGTCGTCGAACTGGACGTCGCGTACGACGGCGCCGACCTGTCGGAGACGGCCGAGCTTCTCGGCGTCACCGCGGGGGAGCTCGCGCACCGGCACGCGGCCGCCGAGTGGACGGTCGCCTTCACGGGATTCGCGCCGGGCTTCGGCTACCTCGTGAGTCCGCAGTGGCGCTTCGACGTGCCGCGGCTCGAGAGCCCGCGCACGCGCGTGCCGCGCGGCGCGGTCGGGCTGGCGGGGGAGTTCACGGGCGCGTACCCCCGTGAGACGCCGGGGGGCTGGCGGCTGATCGGCCGTACTTCTGCGGCGCTGTTCGACCCGGATGCCGCCTCGCCGGCTCTGCTCGCACCCGGCGCGCGCGTCCGCTTCCGGCCGGGTGCCTCGAATGCGCGCGAGGCCATCGCGTCGCCGGCGGCTCCCGCTGCTTCCGCGGACTCCTCCGGCGCGCCCGCGGACGCGAACCCTGTCCTGCGCATCGTCGAACCCGGACTCCTCGCGACCGTGCAGGACCTCGGCCGCCCCGGTGTCGCCGCGCTCGGGGTGGCGCCCTCCGGGGCGCTCGACCGCGCGGCGGCACGCACGGCGAACCGGCTGGTGGGCAACCCCGAGGGCGCGGCGGTGATCGAGGCGACGATGGGCGGCCTGCGGGTCCTCGCGCTGCGCGACGCGTGGTTTGCGGTCACCGGTGCGTGGGGGCCGCTCCGCCTCGACGGCCGCGCGATCGACCCCTACGAGGCGCACGCGTGGCCGGCGGGCGCCGACCTGCACCTCGACTGGTACGCCCACGGTGCGCGGGCGTACCTCGCCGTCCGCGGTGGTCTCGACGCGCCTCCCGTGCTCGGCTCGCGCGCGACCGACGTGCTCGCAGGTCTCGGGCCCGGCCGGCTCCGAACCGGTGACGAGCTGCGCCTCGGACCCGAACCGCGTGCGCCGATCCCCGTCGCGGTCGTCGCGCCCTGGGGCGCGCCGCACGATGACGAGATCGAGATCGCCCTCGCGCCCGGCCCGCGGGCCGACTGGTTCACGGCACCGGCCCGCGACGCGCTCTTCGAGGCCGTCTGGACCGTGACGAACGACGCCGACCGCGTCGGCGTGCGCCTCGACGGCCCGGTGCTGGAGCGTACCGGCGCCGCGCGAAACCGCGAGCTGCCGAGCGAGGGCATGGTTCCGGGGGCGCTGCAGGTGCCGCCGAGCGGCCGCCCCACGATCCTGCTCGCCGACGGGCCGGTGACGGGCGGTTACCCCGTCATCGCCGTGGTGGCGGATGCCGCGCTCGACCTGCTCGCGCAAGCACGGCCCGGCACGCGCATCCGCTTCCGGCACGCCCGCAGAACTGAGTAGTCGTTGCCTACCCGCGGCCCGGCCCCGCCCGGATAGTCTGCGTTCGACCGATCGAACGGAGGACGCCGTGAGTGTGTATGACGAGCTGGGCGGCGCTGCCGCGGTCAAGGCGGCGGTGACGGTCTTCTACGACCGGGTGACGGCCGACCCCGACCTCGCGCGGTGGTTCGCGGACGTCGACCTGACCCGGCTCAAGTCGCACCAGCGGGCGTTTCTGGCCGCCGCGCTCGGCGGGCCCGAGCTGTTCTCCGGCCGTGGCCTGCACACGGCGCACGACGGGCTCGAGATCACTCCGGCCGCGTTCGACGCGGTCGTCGAGCACCTCGTCACGAGTCTTCACGACCTGGGCGTCGATGACGACGTGCTCGCCCGGGTTCGCGATCGCCTGGAGGCGCTCCGCGGCGAAGTGGTCAGCGCCGTCGCGGTCTGACGAAACCCGCGGTCGTCCGTGGTCCGACGGACATCAGAGGCGGGCGAGTTCGTGCCGGCCGCTGATGCCGAGCTTGCCGTACACCGACTGAAGGTGGTTGTCGACGGTTCGGGTGGAGAGGAAGAGCTTCGCGGCGATGTCTTTCGAGCTCGCCCCCTCAGCCGCCAGTGTCGCGATCTCGCGTTCACGACGCGTGAGCGGAGTGAGCTCGTCGGTGAAGCGCAGCAGTGGGGTCGCCGCGCCCTCGCACTTCGCCGCCTCCTCGTCGCTGCGCGCCTGCAGAGACACCGCCGTGCGCTGCTCACCCGTGCCGCGCGCCGCCCGTGCGGCCGAGGCGAACGCCTCAGCCGCGAGGAGGTGCGCCCCGCGTGTCGCCCACTCTTCACCGACGGCCTCGAGCACGGTTCGGTCGCCCGCGGCTTCGGCTGCGGCATGGGCGGCCTGCAGCTTGACAAGCGGGCTCGACGTGGATGCGGCGAGCTCGGCGAGCGGCCCGGCCGCGGCATCCGGGTCTCCCAGCCGTGCGAGGTGGAGCAGGAAGGTCCCGGCCAGGAACACGTGGCCCGTCTCGGCAACCTGTGCCGCTTCGGCGAGCAGGGCCCGGCGCGCCGATGTCAGGTCACCTCCGGCCGCACTGAGCCATGCGTGGGCGATCAGACCGCCGGGGCCTGTGTCGACGCCGCTCGGCACGGAGTCGAGCTCACGCCGCGCCTGGTCGGTCGCGCCCTGCGCGATCATGACGATCGCGAGGCCGGCGAGGGCGGGAATGTACAGGCTGATCGGCCCTGCCGTCATCGCGCCGCTCATGGTGTCGCGGTACCACCGGGCGGAGGTTTCGACCCGACCGGCGTCCGCGGCGATCCGGGCGAGCAGGAACTCGATCGAGCGGGTGACGATCTCGTCGTCGGCGGCGATCGCCTCGACGAGGGCCTCGGTCGCGCTCCGCCGCGCGGCGTCGATTTCGCCGGCGTGCAGCTGCACCGTCCCGAGGATGTGCAACGCGTTCGCGACGGTGTGTCCGGGGATGGCCTTGCCGTCCGTCGCACGCGCGAACGCGAGCGCCGCGTGGGCCGCGTCGAGGGCCTCCTCTACGCGTCCGAGTGCGGCGAGGGGCAGTGAACGCGCCGCAGCGATGATCGCCTGCTCGGCGGGGGAGTCGCCGAAGCCTCCTGCCACCTCCGCGACGACGCGGTCGGCTTCGATCGCGTCGTTGCGGTACAGCTCGATGAGCGATCGGATGAGCGCGAGCGAGGGCTCGGGGTGGTGGCCGTCCTCTGCGGTGCGCAACACCGCCAGGGCCTCCGACAAGCCCTCGTGGACGCTCGCATGCGCCATGGCCGTCGTCGCCGCCACAGCCGTCGCGAGCGCACCCTCGGGGGCGAGTGCATCGGCGGCGCGGAGATCCGCCAGCGCATCGTCGACGCGTCCCATCCGAAGGAGGGCTTCGCCGCGCAGCAGAAGAACGTCGGCGCGAGGTCCGCCGACGGATAAGGCCGCTGCGCTGAGCCTCTCCACGGTGGAGTGATCGCCGGCCTGTCGTGCGAGACGCGCCGAACTCACCAGGAGTTCGGGGTCGGACTCCACGCCGGCGGCGAGGCGCCAAGTCACCGCGCGCAGCGCATCGGTCGCTCCCGTGCCTCCGTCATCGAGCATGTCCGCCTGCTCGAGGAGCAGATCCGCTGCGCGCAGCCGAGGAATCGAGGCGGAGACCACGGCGGAGTACTGCGGGTGCGCCAGACGCACGTCGAGCCGGGGACCGACCTCGACGATGCCGGCGCCCTCGAGTCGGCCCAGCGCGGCGCGGGCCCCGGGCGATCGCAGCTGCGACGCCGGCAGCTCACCGCAGACCGCGAGCCGGTCGACGACGTCGCGCTCGTCGGCGTCGAGCTGTGCGAGGCGCGCGAGGATCAGGTCGCGCAGGGCGGGCGAGCCGACGGGGTCGCCGGTGAGGTGCCATACGCCTGACTGCGAGACGAGCCGTCCCGCGTCGAGTGCGCCGACCACGAGCTCGCGCAGGTAGAGCGGGTTTCCCCCGGTCGCCCGATGCAGGTCGGCCGCGGTCCGGTGCGCCACGGGGCCGCCGAGCACATCGGAGAGGAGCTCTTCGATCGTGTCACCGTCGAGCGCGGGCAGTTCGATGCGGAGCGCACGATCGGAGCTCCACATCGAGATGAAGGGGTCGGGGAGCGGATCGCCCGACCGGATCGTGGCGACGACCCGGAGGGTGTCGCTCGCGACGAGCTGGGCGACGAGGGTCGTCGACAGCGGATCGAGCAGGCCGAGGTCGTCGAGCACGAGGACGCGCGGACCCGTGCCGCGGCCCTCGAGCGCCGCGATCGCCCGGTGCAGCAGTGTGGCCGGATCCGATGCGGCCTGGGCGAGCTGCGCGCGGTCGGCTGAGAACAGGGGCAGAAGCGCGCCGAGCGGTACCGACGACATGATCGAGGTGGCGCTCGCTGCGAGCACCGTCCACCCCTGCGCGTCGAGCGCCTCGCCCACCGCCGCCGCGGCGCGGCTCTTGCCGACGCCCGACGTGCCCGAGATCACGAGGGTGCGGACGTGGCCGGCGACCGCCGTCGCCGCCCGTTCGACGACCGCGTCGCGCCCGATCAGTGGCCACGGCGCGAGCACGTGCTCCACGGTGTTCCCCGACATCGCCCTCCTTGCGCCGAGCCGACGACTCTGCGTGAGTCTAGGGCGCCGGGGTGCCCGCGGTCACGGTTCGGCGCATGCTGCGCCGATGCCGGCATCCCTCGTCCGGTGAGTAGCGGCCGCCGGCGGGTGAGTAATCGGATGCCGCGGCTGAGCAGTCAGCCGCCGGGAGGTTGAGCACCGGCCACCCATCCTGCCGTCACGGACCGGGCGCCATGGTGGTGAGCGTGCGGATCCGCACCGAGAACATCCACAGAGAAGGACCCCGATGAACATCGCCCCGAACATCGCCGGCACGCCTCGCCGGCACCCACATCCCCTGGCGAAACGGATCGCCGCCATCGCCACCGTCGTCTTCCTGGTGAGCGGCTTCGCCCTCGCGTCGGCTCTCCCCGCCCGGGCTGAGGAGGTCGCCGACGCGCCGGTCGTGACCGAGATCGCCGATTCGGGTGAGGGTCAGGTTGCAACTCCGGTCGAGGGAGACGGCGCAGGTGACGGGGATGCCGCTGCGCCCGCCGAAGACGATGCCGCTCCCGCCGAAAAGGATGCCGCTGCTCCCGCCGACGAGTCCGCGGCTGCCCCGGCGGGGTCCGCGCCTTCGGCCGAGGCGAAGGCGGCGGCGCAGGTCGCACCGCTCACGCTCGAGTCCGAGGCGAACCAGGAGCCCGTCGCCGTCGATGACCACTTCGAGATGTCGCAGGACACCACGCTCGTCGTCGCGGCCCCCGGACTCCTCGCGAATGACCTGGGCGCCGAGGGCACCAGCCTGTTCGTCGACGCGTACACCGCACCCACCGTGGGAGCGTTCGAGTCGAACACCCCCTGGGGCTCGTTCGCCTACTCTCCCCCGGCCGGCTTCACCGGAGTCGTCTCCTTCCAGTACAGCGCGACCGATGACCTCTCGGTGAGCGCACCCGCGACCGTGACGATCGATGTCAAGCCGGCGGGGGTACCGGTGGCCCTGCCACCGGTACCCGAAGCCGACGAGTACGTCTACGCGCTCAACACACCCCTGTGGATCGCCGCGCCCGGGGTGCTCGCCAACGACGCGATCACCGGCCCCGTTCAGTCTCTGACCGTCGTCGGCATGCCGTCGGGCTCGGGGCAGGTCCAGCTCGACGCCGACGGCTCCTTCCTCTACACGCCAGAAGCGTTCGTCGGGGGCTCGTGGTGGTTCCGTTATGAAGTGTGCACCGCGGCCGGCTGCGCGATCGGGGAGGCCGAGCTGCTGCAGGCTGCGCCGGGGGTCCCCCCGTCGGGCCCGGTCAGCGCGGGAGGCGCCTACCCGGTGGCCGAGGACGACCACTACGAGGTGATCGAGGGCGAGACGCTCGAGATCGTGGCGCCGGGACTGCTGGCGAACGACCACGACGCCGAGCAGGATTCCTTCGAGGTCGCCGAATGGACCGACCCGCAGGGCACGGTCCAGATCGCCGCCGATGGGGCGATGCTCTACACGCCTCCGGCGGGGTTCCTCGGCACGGACAGTTTCGAGTACCGAGTGGGTGCGAGTGACGGCACCGGTGTGAGCGGCTGGGCGACGGTCGAGATCGACGTGCTGCCCGAGCCCAATATCCCGCCCGTCGCGGTGGACGACTACTTCGAGACGCCGTACGAGACCGACGTCGAGGTGCACCTGTGCCTCAACGACACCGATGCCGAAGGCCACCTGATCGGTGCCGGCAAGATCGAGAACGTCACGGGCGGCACGATCGTCGGGGCCAACGGACAGCAGTGCTACTTCTTCTTCGCCCCGGATGCCGGATTCTCCGGAGCCGCGTCGTTCACCTACTACGCCTTCGACCGCTACGACTCCGCCGTGCGCAGCATCCAGCCCGCCACCGTCACGATCATGGTGGGCGCGCCGGCAGCCGAGCCCGTCAACATCCTGCCGGTCGCGGTGGACGATCTGGTCTCGACACCGCGCAACACCCTGCTGGTGCTCCACGACGCGGCACTCACCGCCAACGACACCGATGCCGACGGCGACGCCCTCGACGTCTGGATCCTCGGCGCCGTCGGCGGCTCGCTCGCGGGTGAGTCGTGGGGATCCGACGCGGGCGGTATCCACTACTTGCCGCCGAAGAACTTCGTGGGCACACGGCAGCTCCTGCTCGCGGTGAGCGATGGAACGGGAACGACGACGAGCGTGCTCACTGTCATGGTCGTCGCGCCCGCCGTGGACCCGGCTGACCCGGTGGACCCGGTGGACCCGGTGGACCCGGTGGACCCGGTGGACCCGGTGGAGCCGGCTGACCCGAGCGACCCGTCGGTCGATGTCCCCTCGGCGCCCCGGCCCGAGCCCGGTCTCCCGGTCGAGGACGACGCGGCGCCGGCCCCGGCGGACGCCGCCGCTCCGGCCACGGCGCTGGCTGCGACGGGCTCCGAACCGACCGGCCTGCTGCTCGCGGCCGCGGCCATCACCCTCGCCGGCTCCATCATCGCGACGGCCGCACGCGTGCGCCGACACAGCCCTCGCTGACGCGGGATGCCGGGTTCGGCGTCCTCACCACCACAACACACGCAATCCACACCACAACACACAAGGAGAACGACATGGGACTCTTCAGTCAGCTCAGCGACATGGGCAAGATGGTCGCGGCGGCGCCCGGCCTCGTCGATCAGGCCAACCAGCTCTCGGCCCAGGCCGCCGCCTATCGACAGCAGATGGACGCACAGGCGGCGTACGCGATGTCCGCGGAACCCCAGCCGGGCAACCTCGAACCCATCGCGGGCGTCGACCTCGACCGTTATGCGCGCATCGTCAAGGGCATCGCGGCGTTCGGATACGACCAGGCCCAGCTCTCGGCCGTCGCTGCTGTGCACGGCGTGGACACGGCGTCGTGGGCGGCCGCGCAGGAGGGCTGGGGTGCGCGCATCCAGGCCGACCGCGGCGTCGGGCGCCGGTTCAACGAGATCTACGCGGCGGTGTGACATGGGCTTCCTTTCGGACATCGCCACCCTCACCCGCCAGGGTCATGAAGCCCAGCGACGCATGGACGTCGGCGCCCGGATGGCGGACGCTGAGGGCGCCATGGCGCAGGCGAGTGCGGCGATCGCCGCCTCCACTCCGGTGCCCATCAGCGCACACGAAGAGGCGCAGCGGCTGCGCACGTCGGCGACCGTGGTTGCCGCGCGCCAGCTTCCGATGGCGGTCGGACTCAACGTCATCGTCCAGACCGACCTGCACGTGATGATGCCCGGCGGCTATCCGCTGCCGGTCACCCTCACGGCACAGCTAGGGCCGCTGCACGCGGGGCGCGTGCAGCCGGGGGCCCGGCTCGAGGTGAGCCTCGTGCCGGGCAGGCCCGAGACCGCGCGGATCGAATGGGGCGACTGAGCGATCCGCGCGGGCGAGGGGCGGTGGGGCTGGGGAGCCCGCCGCCCCTCTTTGCCGCGGGCCGACTTCCCGTGCGCCGGTGCGGACCTCACCAGTGCCGGAGGGACTCCCGCACGACGGCATCCGCATCGGGCAGAGCGAGCGCGACGGCTTCGGGCACGCTGAGCTCTTCCCCGACGCGCTCACCGGCGGCCATCGCGTCGGGTTCCCGCTCGCGCAGGTCGGCGAGGCAGCCGGTGTGCACGGTGAACGCCTCGACGTCGAACACGCCGATGCGGTGGCGGATCGCGCCCGCCGCGGCCGACAGCGCCCCCGCCCGCCAGGCTTCGCCGCGGGCCGCCGCGACGCCGCACAGTCCCTCGAGGCCGTACGCGAGTCCCTCGTCGTAGTGCAGGCGGATCGCGAGTTGGAGCGTGTGCACGTAGTCCGCTTCGGCGACCGCGATCTCGCCGTTCGCGAAGTTCAGGCGCGCGCGGAGGTTGCCGGCGACCGACATCGTGAAGAGGTCCTGCCCGGCGGTCGCGATCTCGGTCGCCCGGTCGAAGTGCGCGAGCGCGTCCGGCGTCTTGCCCCGCACCCACGCCAGGCGTCCGAGCGAGACCTCGGTGATCGCCTCGGCCCAGCCGTTGCCCACGGCGCGCAGCTTCGCGACCGCGTCGGTGAGTTCGGCGTGTGCCTTGTCGGCATCGGGCTGCGGCAGCTGCACGCGCGCCGTCGCCCGCGCCGCGAGCGCCATCGCCGCCGCGTCCTCGTCGCCGCTTTCGGTGAACAGCCGCACGCACTCGCCCAGGCCGGCGACGACCCCGTCCGACGGATGCTGCCACATCTCGCCCCACAGGGCGAAGAACCAGGCGACGGCGCGCGTGTGCTGCGAGATCGGCTCCTGCTTCTCGAGCAGTTCGAGCATCCACACGCGCACTTCGCCGAAGAACCCGGCGATCCACCAGTAGATCAGCAGGCTCCACGCGAAGTCCCCGGCGTCGTCGAGCCGGTTCGTGTAGACGAGATGGCGGACGGCGGCGCGCAGGTTCGGCAGATCGAGGCCGAGCTCGGCGACCGCGTCCGCCTGGCCGGCACCGCGCAGTCCCGGCGCGACGCGGCCGACGAGCTCGATGTAGTGGTCGGCGTGTGCGGCGCGCACCACGTCGGCCTCGCCGCGCGCCTTGAGTCGGCCGATCGCGTATTCGCGCATGATCGCCAGGAGTGAGAAGACCGAGCGTCCGTCGACCTCGGTCTGGGTCACGAGCGACGCGTCGACGAGGACGGCGAGGGCATCCATGCACTGCCCGCCCCACGAGCGGTCGCGGCCCACCGCCTCGACGGCATCGAACGTGAACCGGGTGGCGAAGACCCCCAGGTCCTCGAGCATGTCGCGCTGCGCGTCGGTCAGCAGGCTGACGCTCCACTCGATCGTCGCCTGCATCGTGCGGTGCCGCGCGGGCATGTCGCGCACGGCGGCGGTCAGGAGCGGCAGTGACCGCTCCAGGCGTTGCGCGATCGCTCCCGGGTCGAGCACCCGCACCTTCGCGGCGGCGAGTTCGATCGCGAGGGGCAGCCCCTCCAGCCTCCGGCAGATGTCGGCCACAGCCGCCGCGTTGTCCTCGGTCAGCGCGAAGTGGGGCTGCACCGCCCGGGCGCGATCGACGAAGAGGGCGACCGCGTCGGACCGCCGGGCACGGTCGAGGGATGCCGGGCCCGCCCCCTCCGGTGCCCGCAGCGCGCCGACTTCGTACACATGCTCGCCGCGGATGCGCAGGACGATGCGGCTGGTCACGAGGAAGCGCGCGAGCGGGGCGACCGTGTACAGCCGTACGAGCGTCGGGGCCACCTCGACGATCTGCTCGAAGTTGTCGAGGACGATCAGCACCCGGCGGCCCTCGAGCGCGCGCGAGATGCGCTCGTCGAGCGCGGCCTCCCCGTTGTCGCGGATGCCGAGCGTGTACGCGATCGTCGGGAGCAGCAGCTGCGGCTCGAGCACGCCTTCGAGCAGGACGAAGTAGGTGCCGTCGGGGAAGAGGTCCTCCGTCGCGTGCGCCACCTCGATCGCGAGGCGGCTCTTGCCGACCCCACCCGGTCCGACGAGGCTCACCACCCGGTCGGTCCCCGCCTCGATGAGGGACCGCACCCGCTGCAGGTCGTCCGCGCGGCCGATCGTCGTCGTGTACGGCGCGGGCACGCGCGCGACGAGGGATGCCGGGGCGTCGCTCTCAGCTTCTCCCGCCGTCCTCGGCCGGGAGGCGTCGAACCGCTCCGCGAGCAGCATGGCGAGGTCGTCGGCCACCTGCTCGCGCAGCTGTTCGGGGGACTCGAACGGCAGGTACGCGGCGGTGTCGTCGCGTCGGATACGTCCGATGAGTTCGTTCAGACGCTCTTCGCGGTGTTCGCTCTTCTTGATGTAGATGAGCTTGGGCATCTCCGGCGGGGCGAGGAGGTATTCGTCTTCGAGCCCCGACACGTCCTCACCGGGCGCGACCCAGCCGTAGCTGTCGGCGTAGATCCCGACGAACACGTCGCTCTGGGCCAGGTACGAGCGGTAGAGCTCGCGAGGCGGATGCGGCCGCGCGCCGAGCTCGAACATCACGGGGGCCAGCTGCATCCCCTCGATCGCCGTCCGGACGGCCGCGCGCTCGGCGGCGAGTTCGCGCAGCGTCGAACTCACGAACACCCGGATGCGCTGATCGGGTGTGCGGATCACCGGCGCGGTCACCATCGCGCGATCGCGTGCTGGACGGTGCGGTCGGCGCGGGGGAGCGCGAGCGCGACCGCTTCGGGGATGCTCATGTCGGCGCCGGCGCGCTCGCCGGCGGCGACGCTCTCGGGGTCGCTCTCGCGGATCGCGTGCAGCGGCGGCAGATGGACGGCGAATCCCGAGACGTCGAAGATGCCGGTGGTCTGGCGTATGGTCTCCGCCGCCCCCGAGAGGGCGCCCGCGCGCCAGGCGTCGCCCCGCGCGGCCGCCACGCCGCTCAGACCCTCGAGCCCGTAGGCGATGCCCTCGACGAAGCGCACGCGCGTCGACAGCCCGAGCGAGAGGAACCACTCCTCCTCGGCGCCGTCGACGTCGCCGCTCAGGAACATGACCCGCGCCCGGTTGTTGCCCGCGACGACCCGGGTGAACAGGTCTCCCGCCGCGTCGGCGATCTCGGCGCCACGGTCGAAGTGTGCGACGGCCTCGGGGATCGCGCCCACCACGAGGGAGAGCAGGCCGTGTCCCACTTCGGCCATCGCCTCGCCCCAGCGATCGCCGAGCCGGTGCAGCGTCGCCACCGCCTCGTCGAACTCGCGGTGCGCGGTCGCGGCATCGAGGTCGACGAACTGCAGGCGCGCCGACGCGCGCGCCGCGAGCGCCATGGCCGCGGCATCCTCGTCCCCGCTCTCGGTGAACAGACGCACCGCCTCGCCCAGCCCGTCCACGATCTCCTCCGACGGGCGCCGCCAGAGCTCGGCCCACACCGTGAAGAACGTCGCGACCGCCCGCGTGTGCGCCTCGATGGGGTGGTCCTTGCCGAGCAGCTCGAGCATCCACAGCCGGACTTCGCTGAAGTACCCCGAGATCCACCAGTAGACGAAGAGCGTCCATGCGAACTCGCCGGCGTCGTCGAGCCGGTCGATGTAGACGAGGTGTCGCGCCGCGGCTCGCAGATTGGGCAGCTCCGTCTCGAGCTGCAGGACCGCGTCGGCCTGACCCGGACCGCGCAGGCCCGGCGAGATCCGCCGAACGAGCCCGAGGTAGTGGTCGGCGTGGGCGAGGCGCATCGCGTCCGCCTCACCGCGTTGCTTGAGCCGGCCGAGGGCGTGCTCGCGCACGATCGACAGGAGCGAGAAGGTCGACCGCCCGTCGATCTCGACCTGCCGCACGAGCGACGCGTCGACGAGCTCCGAGATCCCGTCGAGCGCGTCGCCGTCCCACGACCGACCCCGACCGACCGCCTCGACGGCGTCGAACGTGAACCGGGTCGCGAAGACGCCGAGGTCTTCGAGCAGCTCACGACGCTCGTCGGCGAGCAGGCTCACGCTCCAGTCGATCGTCGACTGCATCGTGCGGTGCCGATCGGGCAGATCGCGGACGGATGCCGTCAACATCGGCAGTGCGTGCTCGAGGCGCCGCGCGATCGCCTGCGGCGTGAGCAGACGCACTTTCGCCGCGGCGAGCTCGATCGCGAGGGGGAGGCCGTCGAGCCGCCGGCAGATGTCGGCCACGTCCGCCGCGTTCTCGGCGGTCAGCGCGAAGCCGGGCTTGGCCGCCTGCGCGCGGTCCACGAAGAGCTGCACGGCGGTCGAGCGCCGAGCCCGCTCGAGGGTCGTGGGCCCGCTGCCCTCGGGCGGCCGCAGGGATTCGACCTCGTACACCTGCTCGCCCCGGATGCGCAGCACGATGCGGCTCGTGACCAGGAACCGTGCGAGCGGCGCGATCGTGTACAGCCGGACGAGCTGCGGTGCGGCATCCACGATCTGCTCGAAGTTGTCGAGCACGATCAGCACGTGCCGTCCCTCGAGCGCGCGCGAGAGGCGCTCTTCGAGGCCCGCCTCGCCGGCGTCGCGGATGCCGAGCGTGTGCGCGATCGTCGGCAGGAGGAGCCGCGGCTCGAGGATCGCTTCGAGCAGGACGAAGAAGACGCCGTCCGGGAAGAGGTCCTCGGACGCGTGCGCGACCTCGATCGCGAGGCGGCTCTTGCCGATGCCACCCGGTCCGATCAGGCTCACGACGCGGTCCTCGCCCTGTGCGAGGAGCTGCCGGACGGCCGCGAGGTCGCGCTCGCGGCCGATCGTCGCGGTGTAGGGCGAGGGGATGCGGGACGCGAGGGGCGCCGAACCGTCCGCGTCGCCCGGGCCGCGCTCGCCCTGCGGTGCTGTGATCTCCCGTGCTTGATCGAACCGCTCGGCCAGAAGGGTCGCGAGATCGCCCGCGACCCGCTCCTGCAGGTCTTCGGCGGTGTCGAAAGGAAGATAAGCGGCGGTGTCGTCGCGCTGGATGCGTGCGATGAGTTCGGCGAGTCGGTCTTCGCGGTGGGCGCTGCGCTTGATGTAGATGAGCTTGGGCATCTCCCGCGGTGCGAGGCGGTACTCGTCCTCGAGGCCCGAGATCTCCTCGCCCGGCGCGACCCAGCCGTAGCTGTCGGCGTAGATCCCGATGAACACGTCGCTCTGGGCGAGGTAGGAACGATAGAGCTCCCGGGGCGGATGCGGGCGCGCGCCGAGCTCGAACATCACCGGGGCCAGGCGCAGGCGCTCGACGGCCGCGCGGACCGCCGCCCGTTCTGCTGCGAGTTCGCGCAGAGTCGAACTCACGAAGACCCTGATCCGCTGGTCGGGCGTGCGGATCGAGGGCTGACGCGCCCCAGTCATGCTCTCATCTTGGCCTCCGCGGCCGACCTCCGCCAGCATCCCTGCACCTCGGTCAGGCGAGGGTGCCGTCAGTCCGCGGGCACCGTCGCGCCCGCGAGGGCGTACTCCGCCGCTTCGCGCGCACCGTACTCGCGGCCGCGCGCCTCGGCATCCCGGATGCGGGGTGCCTCTCCCTGTGCGGCGAGCGCGTCGATGTACGTCGTGTGGAACACGAACGCCGGCGCGTCGAACACCGCCGCGCGGCGGCGGATCGATGCCGCCGCTCCGGAGAGCACCCCGGCCCGATCCGCCTGCCCGCGCACCGCGGCGATCGCGCTCAGTCCCTCGAGTCCGTACGCGATGCCCTCTTCGTGGCGCAGCCGCAGCGATCCGTCGATCGCGTCGCGGAACAGCGCCTCCGATTCGTCCACCCGGCCGGCGAACAGGCGCATCCGCGCCAGGTGGTGCGTCGCGACCGTCGCGGCGAACGTGTCGCCGCTGGCCACCGCGGCCGCCAGCCCTCGCTCGAACTCCGCCGTCGCGGCATCCGCGTCGCCTGTGAGCGCGGCGATGCGACCGAGCGCGACGAGGGCGAGCGTCTCGCCCCAGCCCGCCCCGAGGGCGCGGAAGCGGTCCGCACCCTCGCGCAGCCACGAGATCGCGCGGGGGAGGTCGGGATCGGCGGTGTTGATCTCGGCGAGTCCGGCGGTCGCGCCGGCCATCGTCGCCCCGAGCTCGTCGCCCTCGGCCGCGAATCCCGCCATCGCGTCGCGGAGCGACCGCGTGAGCTCGTGCGACGGGGCGAGCCACATGTCGCGCCACGCGACGTAGAAGGCCGCGATCGCCCGCGTCCGAGGTGACACCTCGTCGCCGCCCGGCAGCAGCAGATCCTCCATCCAGACGGCGACTTCGGTCAAGTACCCTCCGACCCACCAGTACAGGTAGAGCCGCCACGCGGTGTCGGCCGCCGTCTCGAAATCGCCCGAGGCGGCCAGGTGACGCACCGCGGCGCGCATGTTGCTGCGCTCGAGATTCAGTCGTGCCACCGCATCGAGCTGCTGTCCGAAGCCGAGTCCGCGCCCCTCGCGGCGGGCGAGCTCGACGTACACGTCGGCGTGCGCGCGCCGGGCGGCCTCGTCTTCGCCGATGTCGCGCAGGCTCTCCCACGCATACTCGCGCACGGTCGCCAGGAGCGAGAACACGGATTCGCCGTCCTCGTCGTGCTGCTCGACGAGCGACGAGTCGACGAGGGTCTCGAGGGCGTCGAACACGTCGAACGCCCATCCGCGACGGACACCGAACGCCTCGACCGAATCGAGGGTGAATCCGGGAGCGAACACACCGAGCTCCAGGAGGAGGCGACGCTCGTCCCCACCGAGCAGGCCCGCGGACCACTCGATCGTCGAGCGGAGCGTGCGCTGCCGCGCGGGCAGATCGCGGGAGGAGTCCACGAGCATCGGCAGTCGCCGGTCGAGCCGTTGCAGCACGGCCGCGGGGGTGAGCACGCGCATGCGCGCCGCCGCGAGCTCGATCGCGAGCGGCAGACCGTCGAGCATCCGGCAGATGCCCACGATCGCCGCCGCGTTGGCGTCCGTCACCTCGAAGTCGGGTTTGACCGCGCGCGCCCGGTCGACGAACAGCTCGACGGCGGGGGAGTCGCGCGCGCGGGCGACCGAGTCCGGCGAGGCCGGATCGTGCGTCGCGAGCGGGGGCACCTCGAACGCCTGCTCACCGCGGATGCGCAGCAGCACGCGGCTCGTCACCAGGAACGACACGTCCGGAGCGAGCGTGTACAGCCGCACCAGCACCGGGGCGGCGTCCACGAGCTGCTCGAAGTTGTCGAGGATCAGCAGCAGACGTCGATCCTGCAAGGCGATCGCGAGGCGCTGTTCAAGGGGGAGGTCGCCGGCGTCGCGCACGCCGAGGGCGTACCCGATCGTGGGCAGGACCAGGTCGGGCTCCAGCACGTTCTCGAGCGGCACGAAGGCCGTGCCGTCGGGGAACATGTCCGCAGCAGTCTCGGCGACGGCGATCGCCAGACGGCTCTTGCCGATCCCGCCCGGGCCGAGCAGGGTCACCAGCCGCCGATCGCGGTCGCCGAGCAGGCGGACGACTTCGGCGACCTCCGCGTGCCGACCGATGAGCCGCGTGTACGCGGACGGCACGGGCGTTATCGAAGCGGGCCGGTCCGACGCCGCCGCTGCGCGCGATGCGTCGAAGCGCTCGGCGAGGAGCGTCGCGAGGTCGGCTTCGATGAGATCGGCGAGCTGCTCGGGCGTCTCGTACGGCGTGTACGACGCGGTGTCGTCCGAACGGATGCGCTCGATGAGCCCTTCGAGCCCCTCTTCGCGCGGAGAGTCGGCCTTCTTGACGTAGATGAGCTTCGGCATCCGACCCGGGGCGAGCACATATTCGTCCTCAAGGCCCGAGATCGTCTCGCCCGGAGCCACCCAGCCGTAGCTGTGCGCGTAAATCCCGATGAACACGTCGCTCTGCTCGAGATAGGAGCGGTACAGATCACGCGGCGGATGCGGTCGCGCGCCCAGCTCGAACATCACGGGGGCCAGGCGCAGCCGCTCGATCGCCGCGCGCGCGGCGCGCCGCTCGGTCTCGAGCTCGCGCAGCGTCGAGCTCACGAAGACCCGGATCCGCTGGTCGGGCGTGCGGATCGCGGGCCGTGCTGCCCCCGTCATGAACACATCATGGCGTGCCGATACTTCGGACGGCCACCGTCCGATTGCCCACGCCGGGCGCCGCCGCGCCGTTATACCGCAGGAGTGGGATCTTTTCAAGAACCCGACTGGACACGGCGTGCCGTGGGGCGTATAGTTGTTCCTTGCGCTCTTGGATTCCCCCTGCCCTCATATGGTGGTCGGTTGTGTCTGCGTGCCCCCGCTTCCCTCGTTCATCCGTAGGAAGCGGAGTGTGGCGCCCAGGCTTCGGGGACAGATGAGCACTCCACCCTCACGACAAGGAAACGAGCCCCGCCCGGGCCCACGGAGGTATTCCCCTTGGCTGCTGCGCGCAACGCATCCACCACCACCCCCAAGAACGGCCGCGGAGCTTCCCGCCTCTCGTTCGCCAAGATCACCGACACGCTGACGGTCCCCGACCTTCTCGCGCTGCAGACCGAGTCGTTCGACTGGCTCGTCGGCAACGACGCGTGGAAGGCCCGCGTCGCCGAGGCGCAGGCCGCCGGCCGCACCGACGTGCCGGAGATCAGCGGTCTCGAGGAGATCTTCGAGGAGATCTCGCCGATCGAGGACCTGAGCGAGACGATGCAGCTCTCGTTCACGAACCCGTACCTCGAGCCCGAGAAGTACTCGATCGACGAGTGCAAGGAGCGGGGCAAGACCTACGCCGCCCCGCTGTACGTCGAGGCCGAGTTCATGAACCACCAGACCGGTGAGATCAAGACGCAGACGGTCTTCATGGGCGACTTCCCGCTCCAGACCGACAAGGGCACGTTCATCATCAACGGCACCGAGCGCGTCGTCGTCTCGCAGCTCGTGCGCTCGCCCGGCGTGTACTTCGACAAGACGCCCGACAAGACCTCCGACAAGGACATCGTCTCGGCGCGCGTCATCCCCAGCCGCGGTGCCTGGCTCGAGTTCGAGATCGACAAGCGCGATCAGGTCGGCGTGCGCATCGACCGCAAGCGCAAGCAGTCCGTCACGGTGTTCCTCAAGGCGCTGGGCCTGACCAGCGAGCAGATCCTCGAGGAGTTCGCCGGCTTCGACTCGATCGAGGAGACGCTGTCGAAGGACACGATCCTCACGAAGGAAGACGCGCTCCGCGACATCTACCGCAAGCTCCGTCCGGGCGAGCAGGTCGCAGCCGAGGCCGCCCGCGCGCTCCTGGACAACTTCTACTTCAACGCCAAGCGCTATGACCTGGCGAAGGTCGGTCGCTACAAGATCAACCAGAAGCTTGGCCTGGATGCTCCGCTGACGGACTCGGTGCTGACGGTCGACGACATCGTCGCGACGATCAAGTACCTCGTCCGCCTGCACCGCGGCGACACCACGTTCAACGGTCTGCGCGGCGGCAAGCCGGCCGAGATCCGTCTCGACACCGACGACATCGACAACTTCGGCAACCGCCGCATCCGCGCGGTGGGCGAGCTCATCCAGAACCAGGTGCGCACCGGGCTCTCGCGCATGGAGCGCGTCGTCCGCGAGCGCATGACCACGCAGGACATCGAGGCGATCACGCCGCAGACCCTGATCAACGTGCGCCCCGTCGTCGCCGCGATCAAGGAGTTCTTCGGAACGTCGCAGCTGTCGCAGTTCATGGACCAGAACAACCCGCTCGCGGGTCTGACCCACAAGCGCCGCCTGTCGGCGCTCGGTCCCGGCGGTCTGTCGCGTGAGCGCGCCGGCGTCGAGGTCCGTGACGTCCACCCGTCGCACTACGGCCGCATGTGCCCGATCGAGACGCCGGAAGGCCCGAACATCGGTCTGATCGGCTCGCTCGCGTCGTTCGCGCGCATCAACTCGTTCGGCTTCATCGAGACGCCGTACCGCAAGGTCGTCGACGGCAAGGTGACCGACCAGATCGACTACCTCACCGCATCCGAGGAGAGCGACTACATCGTCGCCCAGGCGGGTGTCGAGCTCAAGGCCGACGGCCACTTCGCCCAGGATCGGGTCCTCGCCCGTCGTGGTCAGGGTGGCGAGGTCGACCTCTTCCACGCCGAGGAGATCGGCTACATGGACGTCTCGCCGCGCCAGATGGTGTCGGTGGCGACCTCGCTCATCCCCTTCCTCGAGCACGACGACGCGAACCGTGCCCTCATGGGTGCGAACATGCAGCGTCAGGCTGTTCCGCTGCTGCGCTCGGAGTCCCCGGTCGTCGGCACCGGTATGGAGGGCTTCGCCGCGATCGACGCGGGCGATGTCATCACCGCCGAGAAGGCCGGTGTCGTGCTGGAGGTCTCGGCCGACGTCGTGACCCTGCAGCTCGACGAGGGCGGCACCCAGCAGTACTTCCTCCGCAAGTTCGACCGCTCCAACCAGGGCACGAGCTACAACCAGCGCGTCGTGGTCTCGGCCGGCGAGCGCGTCGAGGCGGGCGAGGTCATCGCGGACGGACCGGCGACGGAGAACGGCGAGCTCGCGCTCGGCAAGAACCTCCTCGTCGCGTTCATGACGTGGGAGGGCCACAACTTCGAGGACGCGATCATCCTGAGCCAGGACCTGGTGAAGGACGACACCCTCTCCTCGATCCACATCGAGGAGTACGAGGTCGACTCGCGCGACACGAAGCTCGGCAAGGAGGAGATCACGCGTGATCTCCCCAACGTCAGCCCCGACCTGCTGAAGGACCTCGACGAGCGCGGCATCATCCGCATCGGCGCCGAGGTGCGTCCCGGCGACATCCTCGTCGGCAAGGTCACGCCCAAGGGCGAGACCGAGCTGTCGGCCGAGGAGCGCCTGCTCCGCGCGATCTTCAACGAGAAGAGCCGCGAGGTCCGCGACACGTCGCTGAAGGTGCCCCACGGTGAGCAGGGCACGATCATCGCGGTCAAGGAGTTCAACGCCGAGGACGGAGACGACGAGCTCGGCTCGGGCGTGAACCGCCGCGTCGTGGTCTACATCGCCCAGAAGCGCAAGATCACCGAGGGCGACAAGCTCGCCGGCCGTCACGGCAACAAGGGCGTCATCGCGAAGATCCTCCCCGTCGAGGACATGCCGTTCCTCGCGGACGGCACGCCGGTCCAGGTCATCCTGAACCCGCTCGGCATCCCGGGTCGAATGAACTTCGGCCAGGTTCTCGAGCTGCACCTCGGATGGATCGCCCAGCAGGGCTGGAAGGTCGAGGGCAAGCCGTCCTGGGCCAAGAACCTGCCCGCGCAGGCGTTCGAAGCACCTCCGGGCACGAAGGTCGCGACCCCCGTGTTCGACGGCGCCGCCGAGGAGGAGATCGCCGGTCTCCTCGACTCGACGAACGTCACGCGCGACGGCGATCGCCTGATCGACCGCACCGGGAAGACGATGCTGTTCGACGGCCGCTCCGGCGAGCCGTTCCCGTCGCCCGTCTCGGTCGGCTACATGTACATCCTGAAGCTGCACCACCTCGTCGACGACAAGATCCACGCGCGCTCCACGGGTCCGTACTCGATGATCACGCAGCAGCCGCTGGGTGGTAAGGCGCAGTTCGGTGGACAGCGCTTCGGCGAGATGGAGGTGTGGGCCCTCGAGGCCTACGGCGCCGCATACGCGCTCCAGGAGCTCCTCACGATCAAGTCCGACGACATCCTCGGCCGCGTCAAGGTGTACGAGGCGATCGTCAAGGGCGAGAACATCCAGGAGCCGGGCATCCCCGAGTCCTTCAAGGTGCTCATGAAGGAGATGCAGTCGCTCTGCCTGAACGTCGAGGTCCTCTCGGCCGACGGCACCGCGGTCAACCTCCGCGACACCGACGACGATGCGTTCCGCGCTGCGGAAGAGCTCGGCATCAACATCTCCAGCCGCTTCGAGTCCTCGTCGATCGACGAGATCTAAGCCGCCGGGTCCGAGACAGAAATCCGATACAGGAGAACTGAGAACTAGTGCTCGAATCAACAACTTTCGATCAGCTGCGCATCGGCCTGGCCACTGCCGACGACATCCGTCGTTGGTCGTACGGTGAGGTCAAGAAGCCCGAGACCATCAACTACCGCACCCTCAAGCCCGAGAAGGACGGTCTCTTCGGAGAGCAGATCTTCGGGCCCTCCCGCGACTGGGAGTGCGCGTGCGGCAAGTACAAGCGCGTCCGCTTCAAGGGCATCGTCTGCGAGCGCTGCGGCGTGGAGGTCACCAAGTCCTCCGTCCGTCGTGAGCGCATGGGCCACATCGAGCTCGCCGCACCCGTCACGCACATCTGGTACTTCAAGGGCGTCCCGTCGCGGTTGGGCTACCTGCTCGACATGGCGCCGAAGGACCTCGAGAAGGTCATCTACTTCGCCGCCTACATGGTGATCTCGGTCGACGAGGAGGCGCGTCACCGCGACCTCGCGACGCAGGAGAACAACATCCGGCTCGAGCTGAAGACGCTCGGCGACCGTCGCGACTCGCGCATCGCCACCCGCCTCGGCAAGCTGGAGGAGGAGCTCGCGGCGCTCGAGGAAGAGGGCGCCAAGGCCGACCAGAAGAAGAAGGTCAAGGACGCCGCGGAGAAGGACATGGCGGGCATCCGCAAGTCCTTCGACGACCAGATCATCCGCCTGGAGAAGGTGTGGGAGGACTTCCGCACCCTGTCGGTCGGTGACCTCAAGGGCGAAGACGAGATCTTCCACGAGCTCCAGGACCGCTTCGGTCAGTACTTCGAGGCGTACATGGGCGCCGAGTCCATCAAGCGGCGTCTCGAGGCATTCGACCTCGCGGAGGAGTCCGAGTCGCTGCGTCTGCAGATCTCCGAGGGCAAGGGCCAGCGCAAGATCCGTGCGATCAAGCGCCTCAAGGTCGTCAACTCGTTCCTGCAGACGGGCATGAGCCCGGCATCCATGGTGCTGGACGTCGTCCCGGTGATCCCGCCGGAGCTGCGCCCGATGGTGCAGCTGGACGGTGGCCGCTTCGCGACCTCCGACCTGAACGACCTCTACCGTCGCGTGATCAACCGCAACAACCGCCTTCGTCGCCTGATCGACCTCGGTGCCCCCGAGATCATCGTCAACAACGAGAAGCGGATGCTGCAGGAGGCCGTCGACGCCCTGTTCGACAACGGCCGCCGCGGTCGCCCCGTCACCGGTACCGGCAACCGTGCCCTCAAGTCCCTGAGCGACATGCTCAAGGGCAAGCAGGGTCGCTTCCGCCAGAACCTGCTCGGAAAGCGCGTCGACTACTCGGGCCGTTCGGTCATCGTCGTCGGCCCGCAGCTCAAGCTGCACCAGTGTGGCCTCCCCAAGCAGATGGCGCTCGAGCTGTTCAAGCCGTTCGTGATCAAGCGCCTGATCGACCTCGGTCACTCGCAGAACATCAAGGCCGCCAAGCGCGCCGTCGAGCGCACGCGCCCCGAGGTGTGGGACGTGCTCGAGGAGATCATCCGCGAGCGCCCCGTGCTCCTCAACCGCGCGCCCACGCTCCACCGCCTCGGCATCCAGGCGTTCGAGCCGCAGCTCGTCGAGGGCAAGGCGATCCAGCTGCACCCGCTCGTGTGCGCCGCGTTCAACGCGGACTTCGACGGCGACCAGATGGCCGTGCACCTGCCGCTGTCGGTGGAGGCCCAGGCCGAGGCGCGCATCCTCATGCTCGCGTCGAACAACATCCTGAAGCCGTCGGACGGCCGTCCGGTCACCCTGCCCTCGCAGGACATGATCATCGGTCTGCACCACCTGACGACCGTCAAGGACGGCGCCGTGGGCGAGGGTCGCGTGTTCGGTTCGGTCGGCGAGGCGATCCTGGCCAAGGACGAGGGCACCCTCGACCTGCAGGCCAAGGTCCGCATCCGCATCCCGGGGCTGTCGTTCCTCGAGTCCGAGGGCGACTCCCAGGAGTCGATCGCGGCCTACGAGCGCAACGGTCTCGTGGAGACCTCGCTCGGACAGGCGATCTTCAACGACACGCTCCCCAAGGGCTACCCGTTCGTGCGGACGCAGGCCGACAAGGGCAAGCTGTCCGAGATCGTCAACAAGCTCGCCGAGGAGTACCCCAAGGTCGAGGTCGCGGCGACCCTGGACCGCATCAAGGACGCCGGCTTCTACTGGGCCACGCGTTCGGGCGTGACGGTCGCGCTCAGCGACATCCTCACCCCGCCCGACAAGCCCGAGATCGTGGCGCGCCACGAGAAGGCCGCCGCCAAGGTGCAGTCGCAGTACGAGAAGGGTCTGACCACCGACGCCGAGCGTCGTCAGGAGCTCATCAAGATCTGGACCGAGGCGACCGACGAGGTCCAGGCCGCGATGCGGGCGAACTTCCCGCAGGACAACACCATCAACCGCATGGTGTCCTCCGGCGCCCGTGGTAACTGGCTGCAGATCCGCAACATCGCGGGTATGCGAGGCCTGGTGAACAACCCGAAGGGTGAGATCATCCCGCGCCCGATCATCTCCTCGTACCGCGAGGGTCTGTCGGTGGCGGAGTACTTCATCGCGACGCACGGTGCCCGAAAGGGTCTGGCCGACACGGCCCTGCGTACGGCGGACTCGGGTTACCTCACGCGTCGTCTCGTCGACGTCTCCCAGGATGTCATCATCCGCGAGGACGACTGCGGCACGACCAAGGGCCTCGAACTGCCGATCGCGGCCGCCGGTGCCGACGGCGTGCTCGTGAAGGACGCGAACGTGGAGAACTCGGTGTTCTCGCGCACGCTCGCCTCCGACGCGGTCGACGCGCAGGGCAACGTGCTGGCCTCGGCCGGCGACGACGTGGGCGACGTGCTGCTGAACACGCTGATCGCGGCCGGGGTGGAGACCATCAAGGTGCGCTCCGTCCTCACGTGCGACTCGGCCGTCGGCGTCTGCGCGCAGTGCTACGGCCGCTCGCTCGCGACCGGAAAGCTCGTCGACATCGGCGAGGCCGTGGGCATCATCGCGGCCCAGTCGATCGGTGAGCCCGGAACGCAGCTCACGATGCGCACGTTCCACACGGGCGGCTCGGCTTCGGCCGACGACATCACGCAGGGTCTGCCGCGCGTGCAGGAGCTCTTCGAGGCGCGTACCCCCAAGGGTGCATCGCCGATCGCGGAGTTCGACGGCCGCATCACGATCGAGGAGACCGATCGTGCGAAGAAGGTCATCCTGACGCCCGACAACGGCGAAGAGCCGATCGCCTACCCCGTGCTGCGTCGTGCGACGCTGCTCGTCGAGGACGGTCAGCACGTCACGGTCGGTCAGCCGATCCTGGTGGGCACGCTCGACCCCAAGGAGGTCATGCGTGTCATGGGCGCCCGCGAGGTGCAGCGCTACCTCGTCAACGGCGTACAGGGCGTCTACCGCTCGCAGGGTGTTCCGATCCACGACAAGCACATCGAGGTCATCGTCCGTCAGATGCTGCGCAAGGTCACCGTGGTCGACCACGGCGAGACCACGCTGCTCCCGGGTGAGCTGGTCGACTTCAAGAAGTACCAGAGCATGAACCGCGAGGCCGTGGCCGAGGGCAAGCGCCCCGCGTCCGGTCGACCGGAGCTCATGGGCATCACGAAGGCGTCGCTCGCGACCGAGTCGTGGCTGTCGGCGGCGTCGTTCCAGGAGACGACGCGCGTGCTGACGGAGGCCGCGATGCAGGGCAAGAGCGACCCGCTCGTGGGCCTCAAGGAGAACGTCATCATCGGAAAGCTCATCCCCGCCGGAACCGGACTTGCGAAGTACCGCAACGTCGTGGTCGAGGCGACGGAGGAGGCGAAGAGCGAGCGGTACCCCAACCGCATCTTCGCGTCGGACGGCGCCTACAGCGACGCCGACCTGAGCTACGTCGACTTCGACAGCTTCTCGACGGACGACTTCACGCCCGGCACCTACAACTGAGCGATCGGGCTGGGACTCGCCCGAGTCGCAGCCCGGTCCTCGCAGAAACGCCCCGGTCCTCACGGATCGGGGCGTTTGTGCGCTTACCGTGGAACCGGGGGTGGTGAACGGTGGCGCGGATCGGCGGACGCAACGCCTGGCTCGCGTGGCCCGCGGGCGTGCTCTGCGCCGCCGTGGTGGCCGCGCTCGCCTGGCTCGCGCAGCCCATGCTGCCCGTGTCGGTGCTGTGGGTGGGCGACATGCTGCGCGCGGCTTCGACGCCCGTCGCACCCGAGCCCGCCACGGAGTCGGTCGCCGATCGCGCGCTCGCGCCGGGCGACATCGACTGCCGTGCGCTGTACCCCGATGGACTGTGGTCCGAGCTGACGTGGACTCCCGACGTCCTGCTCGCGCAGGGGTACGCGCCTCCGGCGACCGGTGTGACGGCCCTCACCGACGCGCTGTCGCCGTCGGTGCGCATCACGTGTCACTGGCGCGCCGGCGGCGACCGCACGATCGTCTCCACCCTCGCGGGCGTCGGAGCCGACGCCGCCCCGATCGCGGACGCGTCGCTGAGAGGTCAGGGCTTCGCCTGCACGACGGATGCCGACGCGCTGGCGTGCACGCGGACGTCGGGGGACGTCGTCGAGGAGCACGTGATCCGCGGTGGGCTCTGGCTTTCGAGCGTCGAGAGCGGTTGGCATCCCCAGGCGTACGGCACCCGCCTCGCCGCCCACGTGTGGGGCTGAGCGTCAGCCGAAGACCCGTGCGACGATCGCGTCGGTGTAGCCGCTCGGAGCCAGGTCGGTGTACTGGGTATCGATGAGGATGTCCTCCCGCCAGAAGAGCGTGCGCCCCTGCGGCAGGAGATCGGGCTCGCTGAACCACGTCTTCTCGCACCGCGTGCCGTCATCGGGCGTGTAGCACGCGAACCCGTCGGAAAGCAGCCCGTTGAGCATGTCCAGTGCGGGTCCGCGCGAGACGTACGTGAGGGTCGTCGTCAGGTACGCGTCGCCGGCGGGGTCGCCCCACAGACAGATGAGCGAGCCGTCCGCCTGAGCGCCGGAGGCGCCGAACGCCGGGTCGTTCAAGGCGACGCCGTCCAGCTGATCGAGCACCCCCGTCGAGAGGATCGCGCGGCAGTCCTCCGGAATCGAGGCGGGGGCGATCGTGGGGCTGGGGGTGCGCGTCGCGGTCGGCGACGACGACGGCGATGTGCTCCCCGCCGACGGGGCGGGCGCTGCCGAGGGCTCGGGGACGCACGCCGACAGGCCCCACGTGAGGAGCAGGACGGATGCCGCGGCACGCGTCCTCGCTCTTCGAAGGCTCTCCCTTCGCCGGCCCGCCATGGCCCCACGGTAGCCGCGGCATCGCGACCCGCGCCGCGCGGCGCGCGCAATACCCCGGCACGCCTCCGCGGGCTGGCGCGCACGGCGGGTTACTCTCTGCAGTGCAGGGACGTGCCCTGCGTGAGGAGTGCATCCGATGAGTGACTCGAAGTCGTCCTACGGCGAGCCGGTGGAGGAGCCGCGGACGGTCGACGATGTCGTCGTCAGCGCCAACGAGGGGATCGCCGACGCCGAGGCCGCCCGTCGTGACGCCGTCGTCTCGGACGCGCACTCGGCGAGCGCGCCGTCCGCTGCGGCATCCGAGCCCGCGGGCGACCGTGCTCGCACCACATACTCCGAGCCCATGGTCGACGAGGACCCCGCGTTCGACAGCGCCCTGTACGAAGCGCACGCGGAGGATGCGACCCCGGCGCGGGACGCATCGACGCCCGCCGGGGCATCGACCTCCGCCGCCGCGGCCCCGACGACCCAGACGGTCACGCCGAGCGAACCCGTGTCCGAGACGCCCGTGGCCCCGGCCGCGGCGGGCGCCGGTGCGGCGGCGGGAGCCCGCGCGGCGACCACTGCGTACGCACCGCAGCCGATCTTCGTGCAGGCACCCGAAGCTCCTCGCCCTCGTGGCAACCGCGCCGCGGCCGGGGCGATCGGCCTGCTCGCGGCCCTCGCGTTCGGGGTGCTCTACCTCGCGCTCTGGCTCGGCGTCGGGCTCATCGACGGCACCGTCACTCTCGAGAACCTCGGGCAGTCCGCGCTCGCAGCTCTGGGTACGTGGTCGCTGTGGGTGCCGATCGTGGTGTTCTACATCGCATTCTGGCTCCTCGGCGCGATCATCAACCGCGGCCGCTGGGGTGCATGGGTCATCTTCGGTCTGCTCGTGGGTGTCGCGGCGTACCTCGGTCACCTGCTGGGCGCGCTCTTCCAGGCTCCGTTCTGGATGCTCACCGCCAGTGAGGGGACGGCGCTCGTCGAGGCCGAGCTGCTCACGCCGCTCGCGATCGGCGCGTTCATCATCGGTCGCGAACTCACGATCTGGTTCGGCGCCTGGGTCGCCGCGCGCGGCGCGCGCGTGACCGAACTCAACGTCGAGGCGCAGCGCGAGTACGAGCGCACGCTCGAGGCGGGCCCGCAGCTCACCCGCGTGTAGCGTGGCCGATCCCGCGGCGTCACCCGGCGGCCCGGTCCGCCCGCTCGTCGCGCTGGGACTGGCGACGGTGTCGTTCATCGCCCTGCTGATCTTCGGGCTCGGCATGGCGAGCCTGCTCCTGGGCGCGGCGATCGTCGAGGAGCCGGGACTCGGGCAGGTGCCCGGCATCTTCGCCACGACCCTGACGATCGCGGTGTTCGCTCTCGCCCTCTGGTGGGGACTCCGCCGGCCGCAGCCGCCGTACGCCGCGGTGCTCTGGACCGCCGTTGCGGCCTACGCCGCCTACGTCGCGGGCATGTGGCTCGGCATCCTCGTCGCGAGCGGGCAGTTCGCGACCGCCGGTGCGGTCGCGGGGCGCATCGCCACCACCGCGTTCGGACTCGTCGTCGCGGGAGCGGCGGCGCTGGCGGCGTGGGGCGGCATCGCGCTCGCCCGCACCCGCACACAGCGCCCGCGGTGGCCGTGGGAGGACGAGTTCGACGAGTGACCGTCGGGTCGTTCGCGCCCCGAACCCCGAGGAGACGGCGCGGAAAGACGCCGCTCCCGGGCTCCGGCGGGCTAGCGTGTACCACGTGGAGCGGTCGCTCGAAACCCAGGTCAGTCAGGCCGTCGACGCCTGGCTGCGCTGGCTGCCGCGCTGGGAGCCGGCGACGCATCGCGGTCGGGTCGCTCCGTGCCGTCGGTGCTTCGGCTCTCCCGTGCTGTCGGCGGCCGGGCTCGGCGCCGACGTCCCGCACGGGGTGCAGCACGGGCTGAGCACGCGCATCAAGACGATCGTCGACCACGCGGTCGCCGACTACACCGCCCTCAATCTGCCGATGCTGCAGACCGAGCTCGATCACCAGGCGGCGCGCAACCGGGCGAAGTCCTACCGCCCGGCCGAGGGCCTCGATCCCGAGTTCGAGGGGCTCCCGCTCGATCCCGAGCCGCAACCCGGCGCCCCCTTCCTGTTCACGATCTCGGGCCTGGCCGAAGAGGCGGATGCCGGCATCCCGGCCCTGCCTCCGCTGAGCGACGAGGCGAAGGCCGCGCTGCGCCAGGAGGTCGGCCTCGCCGACGACTACGCCAACATGATCGGCCGCGAAGTGTGCACGATCCTGCTGCACCACCGCCTGCGCATCCAGGCGGCGATCACCCAGTACGTCGAGCCGCAGATCGAGGCGATGCTCGAAGAGCTGACCCGCTCGCTCGATGCGCCGTTCGACCCCAATGAGCCGCCCTTGGCGTGAGCCCTCGCGTCCTCCCCAGGCTCGGGTCGGCGGAGCCGGCCCTCCCGGGCGCTTTTGTTAGCATGAGCGGGTTTGCAGTTGGGACGTGCCGTGCGAACGCGGCGCGCGCGGTGCCCCGCGGGATCTGAGCGGGCCGATTCCGGGGGAGGGTTCCGTGGCGACACGCCTTCCCTCCGCACCGCCGATCCTGCCGGGGCTGTCCTACATCCGCCCCCTCGGCTCGGGCGGCTTCGCCGACGTCTTCCTGTACGAGCAGGACATGCCCCGGCGCGATGTGGCCGTGAAGGTCCTGCCGAGCGACGTGCGCGATCCCGAGCTGCGGCGCATGTTCAACGCCGAAGCCGACGTCCTCGCGCACCTCTCCGCCCACCCCTCGATCGTCACGGTGTACCAGGCGGGCATCTCGGCCGACGGCCGCCCGTACATCGTCATGGAGTACTGCCCGGGTTCGCTCGCGCAGCGCTATCGCATTGAGCGGATGCCGGTGGACGAGGTCCTGACGATCGGCGTCAAGATGGCCAGCGCGCTCGAGTCCGCGCACCGCGCCGGGCTCGTGCACCGCGACGTCAAGCCCAGCAACATCCTCGTGACGACCTTCGGCGCCCCCGTGCTCGCGGACTTCGGCATCTCGTCGTCGCTCACGCGCGAGACGGCCGACGAGGTGCTCGCGATGTCGATTCCATGGAGCGCGCCGGAGGTGATCGCCGAGCAGACCGCGGGGACCGTCGCGAGCGAGGTGTGGAGCCTGGGGGCGACGGTCTATTCGCTGCTCGCGGGCCACAGTCCGTTCGAGCGGCGCGAGCGCGGGCAGAACACGAAAGAGCAGCTGCGCCGGAGGATCGCCCGGGCGACATACACCGACATCGCCCGGGCCGACGTGCCGGCATCCCTGCAGCAGGTCCTCGCCCGAGCGATGAGTCGCGATCCGCGGGAGCGTCACGCCGGCGCCCGCGACTTCGCCGAGGCGCTCCGCGCCGTGCAGACCGAACTCGGGACCTCGCCGACGCCGCTCGAGATCGCCGCCGACGGCTGGGCGCCGCCCTCGGGGCCGGTCGATTTCTCGGACGCCGCTCTGCGCGGACCGGCGCGCAGCCGGATCGAGCGCGACGTGCGTCGCAAGAGCGCACCGGGTGCGGGCGTGGCCGGTCTCGCCCGCGATGAGGACACCGAGTTCTCCGCGCCCGATCGCTCAGGGCGGCGGCGGACGCCGTGGATCATCGGCGTCGCGATCGCGATCGTGGTGGCCGTGGCCGGCATCGCGGCGGCCCTGCTCGGCACGGGCGTGCTGTGATGCGGCGGCGCACGGGGGCGGGGCTCGCGGCGACGGCGGCGGCCGTGGCTCTCGTCGCGGGCATCAGCGTGGTGTGGCCGGGACTGGACGCACAGGAGACCGAAGACACGGACACGGCGGTGTGGGCGCTGCAGACCGGCGACGGCCGTCGCTACGCGCGCGTGAACACGACGATCGGCGAACTGGACACCGTCCGCGACGTCAGCAATCCGAGCCAGGTGGCGCAGAGCGGCGACGGGGCGTTCCTGTTCTCCGACAGCTACAGCAAGCTCATCCCCATCGATGCGGCGATGCCGGTCGATCTCGACGAGGAGGCCGTCCGCGCGTCGGCATCCACCCCCTCCGGCACCACGGAGGTCGTCACGGCCGGAGATCACGTCGCCTACCTCACCGATGCGGGGACCGTGCACGTCGGTCTGCTGTCCGCGGGCGGCGCGACCACGCAGCTCGATCCCTTCCCGAGCGAGGATGCCCCCGCCTACACCGCGGAAGCGGTCGCGATCGACGAGCGGGGGATGCTGTTCGCCTACTCCTCCGCCGACGAGGCGGTGCTTTGCTACGACCTGACCGCCGCCGAGGTCAGGGCCCGCGACCCGCTCGTCGCCGACGATGTCGCCGCCCCGGCGATCACCGCCGCGGGAGACACGTGGGCGCTCGTGGACACGACAGACGGCGATGTGTGGCTCGAGGGTGCGGATGCCGTGATCTCGGCAGCCACGACCGGGACGGTGGTCGTGGGAGAGCCCGATCCGGCGGGCGACGCGGTCTACCTCGCGGGGGAGACCGGGCTCGTGCGCCTGCCGGTGGACGGCTCGCCGCCGGCCGTCGAGGTGGGCACGGGCACCACGGTGCTGGGAACCCCCGCACGCCCGATCGTGCACGACGGTGAGGTCTTCGCCGCCTGGCTTCCCCCATCGAGCGGGGCGGCTCCCTCGGGTGGGGCGGAGGCGGGACAGACGCCGGGCGGCGCGAGCGGGCTGCTGTGGAGTTCGCGGACCGGCACGAGCGCGCTCGACTACGGCGACGGCGTGCTGCCCGAACAGCGGCGACCCGCCTTCGTCACGGGCGATGACGCGGTGATCCTCAACGAGACCCGCAGCGGCTGGGTGTGGACCGTGCCGGACGGCGCCCTCGTGCCGTCGAGTCAGAACTGGAGCCTCGACGACCGCACCGATCCCGACGCGCCGCAGAGCGAGGAGCAGCTCACGGTCGTCCTCGACCCCGAGCCGCCGATCGCGGTGCCGGACGAGTTCGGTGTGCGACCCGCGGGTCTCGTGACGCTCCCGGTGCTCATGAACGACCACGACCCGAACGAAGACGTCCTGAGCATCGATCCCGCATCGGTCACCGGACTCGACCCCGGTTTCGGGACCGTGTCGATCACCGACGACGCGCAGCGGCTCACCGTGCGGGTCGCCCCGGGTGCCACGGGCCGCGCGACCTTCTCGTACGCCGTGACCGACGGCACCGCCGAAGGGGGACTGCTCTCGAGCCCGACGACCGTGACGCTGACGGTGTCGACCGCGGACGCGGCCCCCGAGTGGTGCGGCGTCGAGGCCTGCCTCGTGCCCTGGCCGATGCCGGAGGTCGCCCGCGGCGGAACCGTCACGGTTCCGGTGCTGCCCGGCTGGGTCGACCCGGACGGAGATCCGCTGCTCCTGCTCGCCGTCGAGAACACGTCGGGCGTCGGCACCGCGGCAGCCACCCCGGCGGGCGATGTCGTCTACCAGCACAGCGACGACGGTTCGGGCGCCGAGGAGCTCGTCCCGCTCGAAGTCACCGTCTCGGACACCGCCGGGCTCGTCGCGACGAAGACCCTCCTCGTGCGCGTCTCGCCGCAGCCCGCGCTCACCGTGCAGTCGTTCGCGGTCGTCGACTCGATCGACGCCGGGCTCACGGTCGATGTCGCCCCGCACGTCACCGGCACCGCGGGAGCGGTCGCGCTCGAGTCCGTGCGCGTGCTCGACGACGCCGACGCGTCGGCGACGATCGTCGCCGGCTCGGCATCCTTCGACTTCTCCGCCCGCACGCCCGGAACGTTCCGCGTCGACTTCACCGTGAGCGACGGCACGACCCCCGCGAACGGCACAGCACGCATCACGATCCTCCCCGCCGACGCTCCACCGCAACTGGCGACCTCGCCCGTGATCGCCTTCGTGCACCCGCAGGAGGATGCGACACTCGACGTGCTCACGGCGGTGTCCAATCCCACGCGCCGGGTTCTTCTGCTCAGCGACGTCGTGGGACACGCGGATGCCGGGGCGTCGCTGTCGGTCGACGGTGTGGGTCAGAACTTCCTGCGCGTGTCGGGGTCGACCGAATCCGGCGCACCGGGCCGGTTGGGCACCGTCTCGTACACCGTGAGCGACGGCACCGACGACCAGGGCGCGCGCGTCGAGGGCGAGGCGACCGTGTTCCTGCTGCCGCCCGCCCCCGCGCTGGCCCCGATCGCCGTCGACGACACGGTCGTCGTCCGCGTCGGCGCGCAGATCGACATCCCGATCCTGGAGAACGACATCGCGCCGGCCGGTGGTCGGCCGACCCTCGATCCGTCGTCGGTCGTCTCGTCGACCCCCGACGCGCTCGCGTTCGCCGGCGGGGATGAGCTGAGGTACCTCGCACCCACCGAGCCCGGCTCGTACACGGTCGACTATTCCGTCTACACGACGGGCGCCCCGTCGCTCGCCGACACCGCGACGGTGCGCATCCAGGTCCTGCCGGACGACGCGAACCGCGCCCCGCTGCCCGGCACCCTGGAGGGCCGCGTGCTGAGCGGCGAGTCGACCGTGATCGAGGTGGACGGGTTCGGCAGCGACCCCGACGGCGACGTCGTGAGCCTCGACCGCATCGTCACGCAACCCGAGAGCGGCTCGGCGACGATCGCGGCGGACGGGGAGTCGATCGTCTACACGAGCGTGCCGGGCTATCGCGGCCAGGCGAGCTTCCGCTACCGCGTCGTCGACGCGTCCGGTGAGGCCGGCGAGGGCGTCGTCCGCATCGGCGTGCTCGACGGCAGCTCCAACCCGAGCCCGATCACGTTCACCGATTACGTACAGGTCCAGGCGGGCGCGGACAGCTCGATCCGGATCAGCCCTCTCGCGAACGACGTCGATCCGACCAGGGGAACGCTTGCGCTGACGGACGTCCGCCCCGACCTGCCCGCGCTCCTCGGCGACGGCGGCGTCAATCCCGAGTACGCGCGACTCGAGGGCCGCCTCGGCGCGGTGGGCGACGCGACGGTCGAGATCGCGGCGGGCACCGAGCCGGGCACGATGTCGTTCCTCTACGACGTCGAGTCGAGCTCGGGCAACACCGGCCGGGGGCTCATCGTGGTGAAGGTCGTGCGCGAGAGCGTGCCCAACTATCCGGTCGTCGACGACACGGTGCTCACGGCCGAGACGCGCGAGGACTTCCCCGAGGGCGTGGACGTCGTGAGCGGGCGGGTCTCTTGGTCGGGAGGCGATGTCGACGACCTCGAACTCAGCCTGTGGGGGGAGCCGCGCGATGTGCGGGCCGACGGGTGGAAGCTGCGCGGAGAGCTGCCCGAAACCACCCGCGTGATCCCGTTCGCCGTGACGGGCGAGGGGCCGGACGGCGAGGTCACCACCTACGCGTTCCTGCGCGTGACCGGCGACGGCGACCTCGCCCTCGCCCTGCGCGCGGGGGTCGAGAGCCCCGAGGTCGCCGAGCTGGAATCCGTCGCGTTCGACATGGCCGACCTGGTGGCCCGGCCTCGCGGCAGCACGCTGGAGGTCGGCGACGACGTCCGGGCGTCCGGCGCCCGGGCCGAGGCGACTTGCCGCCGGGAGGCGGGCACGAGCGTGCGGTACGACGCCGGTGCGGGTTCGCCGTGGGTCGATGCGTGTCAGGTGCCGGTCCGCCTCGCGGGGCAGACCGACTGGACCTATCTCTCCGTCCCGATCGCGGTGCGGGCGCTCGACCCTCAGCCCGAGCTGCGCGCGGGGTCGATGACCGTCGGACCCGGTGAGACGGCGACGTTCGACCTGCGCGACATGACCTCGTGGCAACTGCGGGAGGACTGGAGCGGCATCCGGTACGCGCTCGAGTACAGCGGCGCGGCGTTCGACGTGTCGCTCGACGGGACGATCGTCACCGTGGTCGGCGCGGACCGTGCGGTCCCGGGTGCGGAGGAGGCCGCGGCGATCTCGGTCACGAGCCACGCCGCCGTCGCTCCGGTACGGCTCATCCTGCGCGTGGGCGCCGCGCCGTCGACCCTGCCGCAGGGCGGTTCGGTGGCCCAGCAGTGCTCGCAGGCGGCCGGGTCGTCGTGCGCGATCACGGTGATCGGCGCGAGCGGCGAGGTCAATCCGCTCCCGCGCACGCCGCTCTCGGTGATCGACGTGCGCCCGACCGGCGCGTGCGTCGGGGTGAGCTTCCGGGTCGCCTCGCCCACGAGCATCCTGGCCTCGTGGGCGCCCGACGCGCCCGGTGCGACGTGCACGGCATCCTTCTCCGTGCAGGACGCGCAGGGAAGGCGGACGAACGCGGAGCGGGACGGTCAGGTGCTGCTCGACCTCCAGGGCTTCCCGAAGGCGCCGGCGAGCGTGTCGCAGACGGCCTACGCCGACGGGTCGCTCACGCTCCGCGTCGACCCGGGGGAGGCGCGCCGGGCGTATCCGGCGCTCATCGGCTTCGTGATCCGCGTGAACGGGCAGGACGTCGCCCAATGCGGGGCGGACGGGACGTGTCCGCCGATCTCGGCGCCCAACGGCGAGCAGCGCACCTACGAGGCGTTCGCCCGCAACGCGGTGGGCACGTCGCGGGGAAGCGTCCGCACGACGGCCTGGGCGTACGGCACTCCGGGAACCCCGGCGACCGTCGAGGCGACGCCCGTCGTGACCTCCGGCGCCGGGGGTGTGGTCGCGCTGCGCATCGAGGGCATCGATCCCGATGAGACCGGGACGATCGAGGTCACGAGCCCGGCCGGCGAGACCGTCCGGGTGCCCATCCGGCGGGGCGACACCCGCGTCGACCTGCGGGACTACCGCGTCGGGTCGAACACCTCGAGCCCGATAACGGTGACCCCGTACTCGCGGTTCGACCTGCCCCCGGGCCTCGGCGGGAGCCCGTCCGGTGCGGCGACGACCGTGTGGGCGAACGGGATCGGCGCCCCGACGGGCCTTTCGCTGTCGCTCACCTCGGTGTCCAACGGCGACGGGACCTCGACGGTCACCGCCCGTGGGTCGGCGACCTCGGGCGGCGACGGCTCGACCATGCGGTACGGCATCGTGCGCGAGGGCGACCGGTGCAGGCCCGCCGAGGGGGGCGAGACCGCGACGTTCCCGGGGCTGACCGATGGCGACGAGTACGTGTTCGAGCTGTGCGCGGAGGCGTGGTTCGACGGGACGGTGTTCGGATCGGCCACGACGACCGCGAGCGTGCGCGCCCAGCAGGCGGGGCGTGCGCCGCGCGGCTACACGTTCGTCGTGGACGCGACGCCGAACGTCGCGGAGAACCGTGCCGAGTGGATCGTCCGGGCGCAGCCGACGTCGGACGAGCGCGTGCCGAATCGCAACCGCGTCGAATTCGCCGGGATGCCGAGCACCGTGTTCGACCGCGACCCCGCCATCCAGGTGCGATACGTCCACGAGATCTGGGGGACGGCGACCCCGTGGGCGGCCGTCGCTCCCCGTGCCGGGAGCGCGCCGTACCAGGTGCAGGCGCGCTGGAGCGTGCAGAGCTGCGTCGGCGGCGCGGACCTCGCCACGGCCGCCGACTCGTCCGCGGATCCCTCGGGGAACAGAGCCGCCATCACGTTCGGCAACGCCGGCCTGCGCTACTACGACGCCGCCGGCGCCGTCCTGCCGCACGCGTCCGACACCTGGGCTGTCCCGATCGGAGCCGTGCGGGTGGAAGGGATCACCGTGTCGGTGGACTGGAGCGCGCAGTCGTGGGGACTGTCGCCGGCGAACGCGACGTTCTCGGCATCCTGCGACCCGAACACACCCGGCCCGCCGACACCCTGACCGCGCACCGACCGCTTTCCCGCCCCTTACGCACCCACCCCAGACAGAGGACGACGAGCACATGACGATCACGCAGGAGCAGGCATCCTGGTTCGCCCAGACGTTCGGCCAGATCGCCGACAACGTCGAGCGCGCCGTGCTCGGCAAGCGCCACGTGGTCGAACTGGTCCTGACCGCGATGCTCAGCGACGGGCACGTGCTGCTGGAGGACGTTCCCGGCACGGGGAAGACCTCGCTCGCCCGCGCGATGGCCCAGACCGTGCAGGGCACGAACACGCGCATCCAGTTCACGCCCGACCTGCTCCCCGGCGACATCACCGGCATCACCGTGTACGACCAGAAGACCGGCTCGTTCGAGTTCCACGCGGGCCCCGTCTTCGCCAACATCGTCCTGGCCGACGAGATCAACCGCGCGAGCCCGAAGACGCAGTCGGCGCTGCTCGAGGTGATGGAGGAGGGGCGCGTCACGATCGACGGCGTCTCGCGCCAGGTCGGCGTCCCCTTCCTCGTGCTGGCCACACAGAACCCCGTCGAGCAGGCGGGCACGTATCGCCTGCCGGAGGCCCAGCTCGACCGCTTCATGATGCGGGCCTCGCTCGGCTATCCGGATCACGCCGCCACGGTCCGCATCCTCGACGGCGCCGCCGTCGCGACCGCCGAACTGGCGCCCGTCATCGCGCCCCAGGCCATGGTCGGCATGGCGGACCTCGCGGCCGACGTCTACGTCGATGCCCTCGTTCTCGACTACATCGCGCGCCTGGTGGACGGCACCCGCTCCGCCGACGAGGTGCGACTCGGCGTCAGCATCCGCGGCGCTCTGGCCCTGACGAAGGCGTCGCGCACACGCGCGGTGTCGCAGGGTCGCACGTACGTCACGCCGGACGACGTCAAGGCGCTCGCGGTGCCCGTGCTCTCGCACCGCCTCATCCTGCACCCCGAAGCGGAGTTCGACGGTGTGACGCAGGAGGCCGTGATCGGTCAGGTCCTGCTGGATGTCACACCCCCCAGCCGCCGCGAGGGCGCATGAGCCTCACCGAGTCCCGCCTCACCCGCACGTCGGCCCGCACCGGGTCGACGGCGGGCGTCCGCGCGGGCGCACCGGGGGACACGACGCAGGTCACGCGGGGCCCCGGCGGCCGGCGCCTCGTCGGCCTGGTCGTGTGGGCGGCGCGGACGTCGCGGGCGATCGCGTCCCGGCTGACGGCCGCGGCCGCGTGGACCGCACGCACCGTCCGCCCTGCCGGCGTGCTCGTGATCGTCGCGGCCACTCTCGGCCTCGGCCTCGGGATCGCGTTCGGATGGGTGGAGTGGATGGTCGCCGGTGGCATCGCGGCCGCGCTCCTGGTGATGAGCGTGCCGTTCCTGTTCGGCGCGCGTGCCTACGACGTCGACCTCGTGCTCGCCCATGAGCGGGTCGTGGCCGGAGACGGTGTGACGGGCGACGTCGTCGTCCGCAACCACGGACGTCGCGTCGCCCTGCCGGGGCGGCTCGACATCCCGGTCGGCCCGGGGCTCGTCGAGTTCGGCGTGCCCCTGCTTCGCCCGGGACACAGCGTCACCCAGCCCCTCGAGATCCCGGCGCTGCGACGGGGCATCGTCGGGGTGGGCCCCGCCACGACCGTCCGCAGCGACCCGGTGGGGCTCCTCCGCCGCGAGCACGCGTTCGACGACGTGCACGAGCTGTTCGTCCACCCGCGCACGATCGCGGTCCCGTCGACGAGCGCCGGTCTCATCCGCGATCTGGAGGGCAACCCGACGCGGCGTCTGGTCGACGCGGACATGTCCTTCCACGCGATCCGCGAGTACGCGCCGGGCGACTCGCGTCGGCAGGTCCACTGGAAGTCGACGGCGAAGACCGGCCGGCTCATGGTCCGCCAGTACGAGGAGTCCCGGCGGTCGCGGATGGCCGTGGTGCTCTCGGTCGCCCGGCCCGAGTTCGCCGACGACGACGAGTTCGAGCTCGCCGTGAGCTGCGCGGCGTCGCTCGGGGTGCGCGCGGTGCACGACGCGCGCGACGTCGACGTCGTGACGGGGGCCGAGATCCCCCGCGTCGTGCGCGGACGCCTGCGCGCGATCCGGCGCATCCCGGCGGCATCCCGGCGGACGATGCTGGACGGGTTCAGCGGTGTCGACCTGCTCGAGAACACGATGCCCGTCGCCGACGTGTGCCGACTCGCGGCCGAGGCGAACGAGAGGCTCTCGATCGCGTTCGTCGTCGTCGGCTCGCGCGTTCCGCTCGCCACGCTGCAGCAGGCATCGCTCGGGTTCCCCGCCGACACGGCCGTGGTGGCCGTCGTGTGCGATGAACGGGCGCATCCCCGGATGCAGGTCCTCGCCGGCCTCACCGTCCTCACCGTCGGCACCCTCGAGGATCTGTCGGGACTCCTCGTGCGCGGGGCGACGTCGTGAACGAGACGCCCCTCCTGCCCCGGGCCGTGCCGCGCATCGCGCCCCGGATCGTCCCCCGCATCGTGGCGGGCTCCGTGTTCGTCGCCGCGACCGTCGTGCTCGCCGCCGCGGCGGCCTGGCCGATCTACCGCGATGCGGCGTTCCTCCTGCTCGCGGTCGCCTCGGCCCTCGCAGCGACCGCCGCCGCCGCGCTCGCATGGCGCCGGCGCTGGGGCGGATGGCGGGTCGCCGCCCTCCTCGCGGTCGCCGTGCTCGTGCTGGGCGTGCCGCTCGCGGTGCCGACCCGCGCGGGGAGCGCCCCCGACGTCGTCCGTGGTCTCGGCGACGTCGCGAGCGGCGTCGTCCTCGCGTGGAAGGACCTCGTGACTGTCGACCTGCCGGTCGGGACGTACCGCAATCTCCTGGTGCCGGCACTCATCGTCTTCCTCGTGGGGACGTGCGCCGCCCTCCTCCTGGCGTGGCGCGAGGATCGTGCGGCGTACGGGGCCGTTCCGATCGCGCTCGCGATGATCTCGTTCGGGCTCTTCTTCGGCCGGACCACGGTGAGCGCACCGATCGCACTCGGACCCCTGACGATCACCGCTCCCGTCGAGACCGCGATCGGGGCGTCCGGTCTGCTCTCGAGCCTGCTGTGGCTCGCGTGGCGCAGCCGCGACGAGCGGGTGCGGGCGCTGCGTCGGGCCGCGGCCTCCAGCGGCGTGCGCGTCTCCCACACGCCGTCGCGCGCCGATCGGCGTCGCAGCGCCCTGGGCGCGGGGATGATCGCGCTGTCGGTGGTGGTCGTCGCCATCGTCGTGCCGTTCGCCGCGCGCGGTGCCGAGCGTGACGTGCTGCGCGCGAGCGCGGGCCCCGAGGTCGACATCGCGGCGGCGGTGAGCCCGCTCGCCGAGTACCGCGCGCTCTTCGCGGAAGAGAGCGTCGGCGACGTGCTCTTCCGCGTCTCGGCCGTCGACGGATCCGGAGACGGGCTCCCGGAGCGCGTGCGACTGGCCACCCTGGACGCGTACGACGGCGAGGTCTACCACAGCGGAGGGACGGGCGCCCTCGACCAGGCACGCTTCGTCCGCGTCCCGTCCGTCCGGGATGCCGGCGACGGCCGTGTCGTCGGCGTGCAGGTCGAGATCGAGCAGCTCGACGGGATCTGGATGCCGACGGCAGGGGAGCTGTCCTCCGTCGAGTTCACCGGCTCCCGCGCCGCAGCCCTCGCCGACGGCTTCTACTACCGGGCGGACGCCGCGGCCGGAGTGCAGACCGCCGGTAACGGGCTCACCACGGGGGACGCGTACCGCCTCACCGCGGTCGAGTCCGCGCCCGCCGACCTCGCCGCCGTCGACGCGCCGGGCGGGCTCGCCGATGTCGGCGCGGTGCCGGAAAGCCTGCGCACGTGGGTCGCCGCGCACACCACCGGCGCGGACGGCGCGGCGCTGGCCGGGCTCGTGACGCTGCTGCGCGAACGCGGCTATCTGAGTCACGCGCTCGAGATCGGCGACGTCCCGCCGACGTGGATGACGGCCCTCCCCGGCTACGCGTTCCAGCCGAGCGCGTCCGGGCACTCGCTCGCGCGCATCGATGCGATGTTCACCCGGCTGCTCGAGCGCGAGACCGACCCGCGTGCCGCGGCATCCGACAACTTCGTCGCCGCCGTCGGAGACGACGAGCAGTTCGCCACCGCGGTCGCCCTCATCGCACAGGAGCTCGGCTTCCCGGCGCGGGTGGTGCTCGGTGCGCGCCTCGTCTCGTCCGATCCGTCGCTTCCGACGTGCGAGGCGGGCGCATGCCGCGCCGGAGACCTGAGCGCGTGGACCGAGGTGCAGTCCGCGAGCGGCGAGTGGATCGCGGTCGACACGACACCGCAGCACGCGCAGTCGCCGAGTCTTGAGGTGACCGAGCAGCGCAATCCCGAGAACGTCACAGAAGTGCGCCCCGAGGCCGTCGAGGACGTGGTCCCGCCCGACCCTGTCCAGGAGGACACGGCAGCGGACGACCGCGCCGACGACGCCGCGGCGATCGATCTGGCCTGGCTCTGGCCGATCGTGCGCATCGGCGGCATCGCGCTGCTCTCGGCGCTGCTTCTCCTGGGGCCCTTCGCGCTCATCCTGGCGGCCAAGGCGCTGCGCCGCCGATCCCGCCGCACCTCCGCCGTCCCTGCGGACAGCATCGCGGGCGGGTGGGACGAGTACGTCGACGCCGCCGTCGACGCCGGCCGCACCGCGCCGTCGTCGCTCACCCGCGCCGAGCTCGCCGAACAGTTCGACACGGCCGAGGGCGCACGCCTCGCGGCGGATGCGGACCGCGCCGTGTTCGCGCAGTCCGCCGTCTCCGCGGCGGACTGCGCGGCGTTCTGGGATGCCGTCGACCGGGAGCGCCGCGCGCTCGTGCGCGGACGCGGACTGTGGCGCGGCATCCGCGCGACCGTATCGTTGAGATCGTTCGTCCGCCACCTGTCGCCCCCCGGCGCCGGGACGCGCTTCGCTGAGAGGGGGAAGCGCCCGGTCACCTCGACCGCGCGCGCCACGCCATGACCACCGACGACTCCGCGGGCGTCGCGCTCGGACTGATCGCGTTCCTCTCCATCGCCGCGCTCTACATCTGGACCGCCCTCGCGCTGTCCGCGGTCTTCCGCAAGTGCGGCGAAGAAGGCTGGAAGGCGTGGGTGCCCATCCTCAACCAGATCGTGCTGCTGCAGCTCGGACGGCTCTCGCCCCTGCTCATCCTGCTCGTCCTCATCCCGTTCGCCGGCCCGGTCATCCTGTGGGTCGTGCTCGTCGTCGCGTGCTACCGCATCAACCTCGCGTTCGGATACGGCGTCGGCATGACCGTGCTCGCCGCGCTCGCTGTGCCCGTGTGGGCATCGGTGCTGGGGTTCGGCCCGGCCCGCTGGCTGGGCGCGGAGTCCTCCGCCCGCGGTGTGTCCGCGAGCGGCCCCCGCCGCACCGGCGTCGCGGACGGCGGGATCGACGACGGAACGGGCTTCGTCCCGCGTGCCGTGCCCACCGGCTACGGCGCGTCCGACGACCTCGCCTGGACCCCGCCGCCTCCGCCGGTGCCGCCGGTCTCCGCCCCCGCGCAGGCGCGTGCGCTCGCCGACACCGTGCCGCCGGCATCCGACACCGTGCCGCCGGCATCCGACACCGTGGCCGCCGTGCCGGGCGCTCTTCCCGCGGCGTCCGGCACCGTGCCGCCGGAATACGAGACCGTGCCCGCGCCCGTCGCGGGACGCTCGTCCTTCGCGCCGGTCGAACCCGCGTCCGACTCCTGGGGCGGCTTCGACCTCGGCGCCGTGAGCGAGGTCACGAGCGAGGTCACGGGACCCGATTCGGGAGCCCCCGCGCCGATCTCGGCGGTGCCGCTGCGCTCCGAGGCCCCGCCCGTGTCGCTGCCCGTCACGCGGGAGGACCCGCGGGATCCGTCGCTGCGACCCGACATCGTGGGAGCACCCGCTGCCCCGCACCGCGCCGGCCCGGTGGGCGACCCGCCGCCGGTCACGCGCGCGCCGCCGGCGCCCGAGCCGCCCGTCGAGCCCGAGCCCTGGGCGCCCGCGCGGTCGCCGATCGCCGAGGGCGAGGCGTTCCCGGACACGTCCGGGCACGTGTCGGCGGTCGCGGGCGCCGCTCAGGCCGGCGCGCCGCGATCCGCGCGCAGCACGGTGTCGGCGCAGCACACGAAAGCCGAGATCCCGGATGACCCCCTCGACCAGACGATCATCACCCGCCGTCGCCGCACGGCCTGGTCGCTCGTCGCGCCCTCCGGTTCGCTCGTCCCGATCACGTCCGACGTCGTGCTCCTGGGGCGCAAGCCGGTCGCCGATCGCGCCCAGCCGTCGGCGCAGCTGATCCCGATCGACGACGGCACCGTGTCGAAGACCCACGCGCGTCTCGTGCTGCGCGACGAGCGCTGGTACATCACCGATCTCGGATCGACGAACGGCGTGCTGTTCGCGACACTCATGGGCACCGAGGTCGAGGCGACTCCGGGCGAGGAGACCGAGGCGGGCGAGCGCTTCTTCCTGGGGGACGCCGAGGTGCGGCTGCAGCGGACCGAGGGATGAGCGACCTGCCGGACGAGGAGACGGTCCGCTCGCGTCGCACCGCGGCGCGCCGTTCCGCATCTGCTCCGGCATCGGACGGAGCGCTCGATGAGACGCTGCGCGCGGAGCCGGCCGGCCGGCGCGCGACCTACCGATCGCCGGCTTCCGGCGACGGGGCGCAGGGGGACGCAGTTCAGGGCGAGACGGCGGAGGGATCGACACGCGGGTCCGCCGTCGAGGGCTCGACGATCATCGCCCGCCGCGAGTCGCGACGCCGTGCGACCCGGACCGAGTCGGACGCGCTCCGCCCGACACCGGCCCCGACGCCCGGCCCGCCGCCGGGCCCGGTCGCTTCGGGCACAGCGGGCCGGCTCGCCTCCGCTCCCGATCCGACGGTTCGGGACGCCTATCCCGCGCGCTCCGCCGCGCCGGTCAGGGCCGCGCGGACGACGCCTCTCACGCGCGCGCGGCAAGAACCGGTCGACGGTGCCGCCGTCACGGCGAGGGAGCACCGGAGAGGGCGTCACGCCGCCCTCACTGTGATCGTCGCGTCGGCCACCGTCGCGTTCGCGGCGGTGGCGGCGCTCATCGCGATCGCGCTGAATCCGTGACGTCGCCGCACGTTTGACCGCCCCTGCGTTCACCGCGTATCATTGGGCGGGTGTGCGCTTATGCGCGCCCTGCGCTGTGCCTCGGCACGGAACCGGGCGGCCGGCGCCGCATCTCAGGGAAAAGCCTGCGAACAGGCGGCCCCCACGGCATACCCACCACAACGCGCGCGACACCATCATGTCGCGCCGGTGGGTCCACGTGAGCCTCTGACGTCACGGAGCGAAAGATCCGCGGAGTCCGGGGGGAGACCACGACGCTGTCACCGTGCAGCACAACAAGGAGAGAACGTGCCAACCATTCAGCAGTTGGTTCGCAAGGGACGCTCGCCCAAGGTCGCCAAGACCAAGGCACCCGCCCTGAAGTCGAACCCCCAGCAGGCGGGCGTCTGCACCCGCGTGTACACGACCACGCCCAAGAAGCCGAACTCGGCGATGCGCAAGGTCGCCCGTGTCAAGCTCCGCAACGGCACCGAGGTCACCGCCTACATCCCGGGCGAGGGCCACAACCTGCAGGAGCACTCGCTCGTGCTCGTCCGCGGCGGTCGTGTGAAGGACCTCCCCGGCGTGCGCTACAAGATCGTCCGCGGCGCCCTGGACACCCAGGCCGTCAAGAACCGTAAGCAGGCTCGCAGCCGCTACGGCGCGAAGAAGGGTTAAGGAACATGCCTCGCAAGGGACCCGCCCCGAAGCGCCCCGTCGTCAACGACCCGGTCTACGGCGCACCGATCGTCAGCCAGCTCGTCAACAAGATCCTCGTCGACGGCAAGAAGTCGCTCGCCGAGTCGATCGTCTACAACGCCCTCCAGGGCGTCGAGGCGAAGAACGGCCAGGACGCCGTCGCCACGCTCAAGAAGGCGCTCGACAACGTCCGCCCCACCCTCGAGGTCAAGAGCCGCCGCGTCGGTGGCTCGACCTACCAGGTGCCGGTCGAGGTCAAGCCGCACCGTGCCAACACGCTGGCGCTGCGCTGGCTCGTGAGCTACGCCAAGGGCCGTCGTGAGAAGACGATGACCGAGCGTCTGCAGAACGAGATCCTCGACGCCTCGAACGGCCTGGGTGCCGCGGTCAAGCGCCGCGAAGACACCCACAAGATGGCCGAGTCGAACCGCGCCTTCGCGCACTACCGCTGGTAGACAGCACCCGCAAGTGCGGGGGCCGCGACCCGGCCCCCGCACTTCACCCCTGATCTCGAGCCGGTGCTCACGCGCCGGATCGATCACCCGAGAGGAAAAACCCCGTGGCACAAGACGTGCTCACCGACCTCAACAAGGTCCGCAACATCGGCATCATGGCGCACATCGATGCCGGCAAGACGACGACGACCGAGCGCATCCTGTTCTACACGGGCGTCAACCACAAGATCGGCGAGACGCACGACGGCGCTGCCACCACCGACTGGATGGAGCAGGAGCAGGAGCGCGGCATCACGATCACGTCCGCCGCCGTGACGTGCTTCTGGAACAAGAACCAGATCAACATCATCGACACGCCCGGACACGTCGACTTCACGGTCGAGGTCGAGCGTTCGCTCCGCGTCCTCGACGGCGCGGTCGCCGTCTTCGACGGCAAGGAGGGCGTCGAGCCCCAGTCCGAGACGGTGTGGCGCCAGGCCGACAAGTACGACGTGCCCCGCATCTGCTTCGTCAACAAGATGGACAAGCTCGGTGCCGACTTCTACTTCACGGTCGACACGATCGTGAACCGCCTGAAGGCCAAGCCCCTCGTCATCCAGCTGCCGATCGGCGCGGAGAACGACTTCATCGGCGTCATCGACCTCGTCGAGATGCGCGCCCTCGTGTGGCCCGGCGATGCCAAGGGTGACGTGACGATGGGTGCGAAGTACGAGATCCAGGAGATCCCGGCCGACCTCGCCGACAAGGCCGCCGAGTACCGCGAGATCCTGCTCGAGACCGTCGCCGAGTCGGACGAGGAGCTCCTCGAGAAGCACTTCGGCGGCGAGCCGCTCACGGTCGAGGAGATCAAGGGCGCGATCCGCAAGCTCACGATCGCCTCCGAGCTCTACCCCGTCCTCTGCGGCTCGGCGTTCAAGAACCGCGGCGTGCAGCCCATGCTCGACGCGGTCGTGGACTACCTCCCCTCCCCGCTGGACGTCCCGGCGATCGAGGCGAAGGACCCGAAGAACGAAGAGATCGTCATCGAGCGCCACGCCGACCGCGAAGAGCCGTTCGCGGCGCTCGCGTTCAAGATCGTGACGCACCCGTTCTTCGGTCGCCTCACGTACATCCGCGTCTACTCGGGTCACCTCGACTCCGGCGCCCAGGTCGTCAACGCGACCAAGGGCAAGAAGGAGCGCATCGGGAAGATCTTCCAGATGCACGCCAACAAGGAGATGCCGGTCGACTCGGTCACCGCAGGTCACATCTACGCCGTGATCGGCCTCAAGGACACCACGACGGGCGACACGCTGTCGGATTCGCAGCACCAGGTCGTGCTCGAGTCGATGACGTTCCCCGAGCCGGTCATCGAGGTCGCGATCGAGCCCAAGACCAAGGCCGACCAGGAGAAGCTGGGTCTGGCGATCCAGAAGCTCGCGGAAGAGGACCCGACGTTCCGCGTCGAGCAGAACGCCGAGACCGGTCAGACCGTCATCAAGGGCATGGGCGAGCTGCACCTCGACATCCTCGTGGACCGCATGAAGCGCGAGTTCCGCGTCGAGGCGAACGTCGGGAAGCCCCAGGTGGCCTACCGCGAGACGATCCGCAAGGCCGTCGAGCGTCACGACTACACGCACAAGAAGCAGACCGGTGGGTCGGGCCAGTTCGCGAAGATCCAGTTCGCGATCGAGCCTCTCGACCTCAGCGCCGACAAGACGTACGAGTTCGAGAACAAGGTCACCGGTGGCCGCATCCCGCGCGAGTACATCGCCCCGACCGACCAGGGCTTCCAGGACGCGATGAACGTCGGCGTGCTGGCGGGCTACCCTATGGTGGGCGTCAAGGCGATCCTGCTCGACGGTGCGTCGCACGACGTCGACTCGTCCGAGATGGCGTTCAAGATCGCCGGCTCCATGGGCTTCAAGGAGGCGGTCCGCAAGGCGAACCCCGTCATCCTCGAGCCGATCATGGCCGTCGAGGTGCGCACGCCCGAGGAGTACATGGGCGACGTCATCGGCGACCTGAACTCCCGTCGCGGCCAGATCCAGTCGATGGAGGACGCTGCCGGCGTCAAGGTGGTCCGTGCGAACGTGCCGCTGTCCGAGATGTTCGGCTACATCGGCGACCTGCGCTCGAAGACCTCGGGCCGTGCCGTCTACTCGATGGAGTTCGACAGCTACGCCGAGGTTCCGCGCAACGTCGCGGACGAGATCGTCCAGAAGAACAAGGGCGAATAGCCCGGTGGATGCCGGGGCGCAGGCCCCGGCATCCCACCCCTTCCACAACTTCACAGAATCGCATCACCCCTCTCCACTAATGTGGAATCAATCCCCGTAGACAACCGGTCGCAATCCAGTGCCCGGAGTATCTACACGAATGTCCTAGGAGGACCCAGTGGCTAAGGCCAAGTTCGAGCGGACCAAGCCGCACGTAAACATCGGAACGATCGGTCACGTCGACCACGGCAAGACCACGCTGACCGCTGCGATCTCGAAGGTGCTCGCCGACAAGTACCCGTCGGCCACCAACGTGCAGCGCGACTTCGCGTCGATCGACTCCGCCCCGGAAGAGCGCCAGCGCGGCATCACGATCAACATCTCGCACGTCGAGTACGAGACGCCGAAGCGCCACTACGCGCACGTCGACGCCCCGGGCCACGCCGACTACATCAAGAACATGATCACCGGTGCCGCTCAGATGGACGGCGCGATCCTCGTGGTCGCCGCCACCGACGGCCCGATGGCCCAGACGCGTGAGCACGTGCTGCTCGCCAAGCAGGTCGGCGTGCCCTACCTGCTCGTGGCGCTGAACAAGGCCGACATGGTCGACGACGAGGAGATCCTGGAGCTCGTCGAGCTCGAGGTCCGCGAGCTGCTGTCGAGCCAGGACTTCGACGGAGACAACGCGCCCGTCGTGCGCGTCTCGGGCCTCAAGGCGCTCGAGGGCGACGCCGAGTGGACCGAGAAGATCGTCGAGCTCATGGAAGCCGTCGACGAGTCGATCCCGGACCCCGTGCGTGACAAGGACAAGCCGTTCCTCATGCCGATCGAGGACGTCTTCACGATCACCGGTCGTGGCACCGTCGTGACGGGCCGCGCCGAGCGTGGCACGCTCGCGATCAACTCCGAGGTCGAGATCGTGGGTCTGCGCCCGACGCAGAAGACGATCGTCACCGGTATCGAGATGTTCCACAAGCAGCTCGACGAGGCGTGGGCCGGCGAGAACTGTGGTCTGCTCCTTCGCGGCACCAAGCGTGACGACGTCGAGCGCGGCCAGGTCGTCGTGAAGCCCGGTTCGGTCACCCCGCACACCAACTTCGAGGGCACGGCGTACATCCTGTCCAAGGAGGAGGGCGGCCGTCACAACCCGTTCTTCACGAACTACCGCCCGCAGTTCTACTTCCGCACCACCGACGTCACCGGCGTCATCACGCTGCCCGAGGGCACCGAGATGGTCATGCCCGGCGACACCACCGACATGACGGTCGAGCTGATCCAGCCCATCGCCATGGAAGAGGGCCTCGGCTACGCGATCCGTGAGGGTGGCCGCACCGTCGGCGCCGGCACGGTCACGAAGATCCTGAAGTAACACTCGCGACACGCGATCCGAAGAGGGTCGGGCCTTGGGGCCCGGCCCTCTTCTGCTGTACTCACGGGGGATTCCGGGCTGGCCTCGCTAGGATTCCGGGGTGTCCGCATCCCCGTCCAACGACGTCCTCATCGAGGAGCGTCCCCGGCGTCCCCGCCGCCGCATCTGGCCCTGGGTCCTCGGCATCCTGGCGGTGCTGATCGGCGTGCTGGTGTTCGCCGGCTTCATGGCCGCGCAGCTCTTCTCCGAGGCGATGGACGTGCGCGATGACCTCGAGGCCGCACAGTCGCGACTCGGCGGGGTGACCGAACTCGTGCGCAACGGCGATCAGGCGCAGTTCGACGCGGTCGCCTCCGACGTCCTGACCTACACGACACGCGCCGATGAGACGGTGCAGGGCCCGCTCTGGGAGTACGCGTCGTGGGTGCCGTTCGTCGGCCAGAACGTCGCCGCGGTGCGCTCCACCACCGAGGCCACCCACATCCTGGTGCGTGACGCGCTTCCCGCGAGCTTCACGATCCTGGGCGCGATGCAGTCCGAGAAGATCCGGTTCGAGGGCGGCGGCTTCAACCTCGAGCCGTTCCGTCAGGCCCTCGCGAGTCTCCCCGCGGTCGACACCGCGTTCACCGAGGCGCAGGCGAAGGTCGCCGGCATCGACCGGGAGCAGCTGCTGCCGATCGTCGACGACGCCGTGGGGCAGGTGCTCGACGTGATCGATGATGCGGCCCCGTTGGCGCAGACCGCGACGGCGGTGCTTCCGACCGCGCTCAAGATGCTCGGCGATGAGGGCCCCCGGACCTATCTCGTGCTGTTCCAGAACAATGCCGAGATCCGCGCGACCGGTGGTGCCGCTGCGGCCGCCGTCTACGTGCGGGTGGACGGCGGCCGCATCGCGCTCGACGGGCAGTCAAACTCGACCGTGTTCGCGGCCGAGGGGATCGCCGGAATCCAGCACATCGACCTCCCCGCCGAGACCCTTGCGCTCTACGACCCGGAGTTCGCGCGCTATTCGCAGAACTACACCCGCACCCCGAACTTCCCCACGTCCGCGCAGATGTTCCAGGCGATCGCGGCCAAGACGGGCTTTCCCGTCGACGGGGTCATCTCGCTCGACCCCGTCGTGCTCGCCGACATCCTCTCGGTCGCAGGGCCCGTGAACGTCGACGGCATCGAGATCAACGCCGACAACGCGGTGGACGTGCTGCTCAGCGAGACCTACTTCCGCTTCCCGGCCGAGCAGGCGCCGGCGGACGCGTTCTTCGCCGCCGTGTCGGCGACGGTGTTCCAGCAGCTCGTGAGTGGCAATTGGGACCTGATGCGCATGCTCGAGGTCTTCGGGAACGCCGGCGACGAGCAGCGTCTCTACGCATGGTTCGCCCGCGAAGAGGAGGAGCTCGTCGCGCGCGAACTCGCGATCGACGGAACGATGAAGGCCGACAACGCGGAGACGACCGAAGTCGGCATCTTCCTCAACGACGCGGCCGTCAGCAAGCTGGAGTACTACCTTTCCACGAGCATCTCGGTCACATGCGATGCCGCCGCGCGAACGGTGACGACGTCGATCACCATGTCGAACGGGGTCGATCGCGACGACCTCACCTATCACATCGGTGCACTGCGGTCACCGCGGTACGGCGGCTCGCAGACCTCGATGCTCCTGGACGTCCTCTACTTCGCGCCGCCGGGTGCGTCGATCGTCGGTGTCGATCCCGCGGCGGGTGACGCCCGGGAACTCGACCGTGCGAGCAGCGAGGGCGGGCGCAGCGCGCAGAGCATCGCGATTCTGCTGGACCGCGGCGAGACGCGCACGGTGAGCTACACGAGTCACCTGCCCGAGGGCGAGCTGGGTCCGATCTCGGTGCGCTACAGCCCGACCGTCACCGACACGCCGGTCACGATCGCCGACTCCTGCGCGCAGCTCACCGGACCCTGAGCCGTCGTCCGGCGCTCAGGACGGATGCACCGGCGCGCCGGTCAGCGTGATGTGCGCACCGACCCACTGCGCGAGCGACCTGTCGAACTGCGCGGCGTCGAACTGCTGCGCGTGGGCGGCGACGGCACGGCCATCCAGTGCGGCGCACGCGTCGGCGGCCGCTCGGGTCTCGGACGGTGACTCCGGATCGAACAGCGCGCCCCCGATGCCCTCCTGCACGGATTCGCCCGCACCGCCCACCCGATTGGCCATGACGGGTGTGCCGGCAGCCATTGCCTCGACCGCGACGATGCCGAAGTCCTCGATCGGGGGGAAGACGAAGAGCCGTGCCCGCTCCATGAGCGCGGCGATGAGCGCGTCACTCGGCTGGACGTGGATCTGCACGGGCACCCTGACGTCGGCCGCCGATGCCCGCAGCTGCGCTTCGAGCGGACCGTGCCCGGCGATCACCACCGGGATGCCGAGCAGCTCGCCGGTGCGCATCACGACGTCCAGTCGCTTGTAGGGGATGAAACGGGAGACCCCGAGCACGAAGTCGGCGGGGAGCGCATCGAGCACGCGGCGGTCGGCATCCGTCAGCTGGTCGCGCCACACGCCGCCGCGGATTCCGGCTACGTCCACGGGCGGGTGGATCACGCGGGCACGCCGTCCCCACGAGCGCTCGATGCGATCCGCGACGAATCTGCTGTTCGCCGCCAGGCTCGTCGCCTCCTGCGCGGCGCGCCGATCGAGGGCCCGCAGTGGCGGACCGGCGAGGCGTGCTGCCAGGTTGTCGCCGCGCGCGTCGAGTTCGGGGGCCCACAGGTACCGCGCGGGGGTGTGCACGTAGACGTACTTCGGCACGTCGGGGGAGCCGACGTTCACGTGGTGCGCGAACGCGTGCGAGCTGACGAGTGCCCACTCGTGACCGCGCTGCGGCCTGCGCCAGGTCGCCGGCATGAGCGGCAGGGCGAGGGCCTTGTGGCTGCGCAGCGGCGTGCGCGCCAGCCACGTCTCGCGGACCTTCCGTGCGCCGTAGCGGCGGGGCGCGTCGTTCCACAGGCACAGCATGTCGGCATCCGGCAGCAGAGCCGCGAGGCGGTCCAGGACGCGCTCCGCGCCCCCGGTGGGTTCGATCCACTCGCTGACCAGGAGGCCGGTCATGCCGCGCGCCGCATCGATCGCCGGAACCTTACGCGGGTCATGCGGCGGTGCGGCCGGGCAGGAGCGCGGCCTTGGCGGTCTTGAACAGGATAACGATGTCGCCGACGAGCGTCCAGTTCTCGACGTACGACAGGTCGAGGCGCACCGATTCCTCCCACGACAGGGTGGAGCGCCCGCTGACCTGCCAGAGGCCGGTGATCCCGGGCTTCACCATGAATCGGCGGTGCACGTGGTCGGCGTAGCGAGCGACCTCGCGGGGGAGCGAGGGGCGCGGCCCCACGAGCGACATCGATCCGCCGAGCACGTTGAACAGCTGCGGCAGCTCGTCGAGGCTGTACCGTCGCAGGAAGCGGCCGAGACGGGTGACGCGCGGATCCTCCGTCATCTTGAAGAGCACCTCGTTGCCGGCGTCGCGCCGGGATTCGAGCTCCGGGAGCAGGTCCTCGGCGTTCTCCACCATCGTCCGGAACTTGACCAGGCGGAACTCGCGACCGTCACGCCCGACGCGGACCTGGCGGAACAGCGCCGGGCCCTTCGTCCCGACGCGGATGCCGATCGCGATCGCGATCATCAGCGGACTGAGGACCACGAGCCCGACCGCCGACAGCAGCACGTCGAGACCGCGCTTGGCCAGTCGCTGACCCTTGCTGTAGCGCGGGGTCTCCACGTGGATGAGGGGGAGCCCCGCGACCGGGCGGGTCTGGATGCGGGGACCCACGACGTCGATGATGCTCGGGGCGAGCACGAGGTGCTGGCGTCCGGCCTCGAGCTGCCACGAGATGCGCTTGACGACCGAGGGTGGCAGCTCGTCGGTGCTCGAGATCGCGACCGTGTCTCCCTGCACCGCGGCCAGGGCGCTCGAGACCGACAGCACGCTGCCGACGATCGGGATGTCGGTGCCGCGCACGACGCCGCCGGGGACGCCGCCGGGCACGCACGCGCCCACGACGTGATATCCGGCGCTCGGCGTGCGCAGCAGCGCGTCGCTGATCTGGGCGACCGAACGCTCGGAGCCCACGAGCACGACGCGCGCGCTGAACTCCCCGCGGGCGCGCTTGACCACCAGCCACTGACGCCACAGCCACCGCTCGAGCAGCAGGAGCAGCATCCCGACGGGGAAGGCGATGAGCAGGTAGCCGCGCGCGACGTCGACGCGGAGCAGGAACGCGAGGATCGCGATGATGCCGAACAGCCGGACGCTCACCGAGATGATGCGGATGTACTCCGTCGAGCCGGTGCCGATCGCGCGGTCGCTGCGGGAATCGATCAGGCTCAGCGCCCACATCCACGCGACGACCAGGAGCGCGGAGAAGAACCAGTACGACACGACGCTCAGCCGGGAGTCCTCGCGGATGGAGACCTGGGCGTTGCCCAGGCCGAACCACGCGATCTGCGTGCCGAACGCCGCGATGACCAGGACCACGAGATCGCTGAACCACAGACGGCGGGTGTAGCGCGCGCGCCAGTCGGGAACGCGGCGCGGCGCGGGCGCGGCTGCGGTGACAGGGCGCACGGGGTCGGCGGTGCCCGATGCGCGTCCCGCGCGCGTCGGCACCGCTCCGGTCGGCGGCTTCCTTGCCGCTCTGACGAGATCGGACGCCACAGCTCCCCTTTCACGACGCGGGTGATCCGAGGAGCACCCCCGTCGACTGCATCCCCAGAACGCATCGACGGTCGTCGCAACCCTGCCATTGTGCCACCGATATCCCGGATGCGGACAGGGAGGAGGAATCGTGACCCGCCCGTGACGCGACACTTCTGCCCGGGCGACGGGTTCGCGAGAATGGTCGGGCGAACTTCCGCACCGCGAAAATCGAAGGAGATGACGATGGGGATCGATGACCTGGTCAATCAGGGCAAGGACTTTCTGGAGCAGAACAAGGACAAGATCGACCAGGCGCTCAAGAGCGAACAGGCGGAGGGCGTGAGCGACAACGTGCTCGACGCCGCCGCGGAGTTCGTGAAGAAGGTCGCCCCCGACGAGCACCACGGCACGGTCGACGACGTGCGCGACAACATCGACAAGAGCATCGGCACCGAGTAGCCCTTTCCGACCGCGCCGGCGCCCCGATCCACCCGATCGGGCGCCGGCGCGGTCGCGTTCGCGGGGTGGGGCTGGGAAACCGGTGAGCGCGACACGCCCGAGTTTGCGACACGCCCGGGCCGCACGTAGACTAGTGAGGTTCCACATTCTGGTGCGCTTCGAGCGTGCCGGATCACTGCCAGGGCAGTGCATAGGCGGCGCGTGAGCGCAGGGTCCTAGGCCGCAGGCAGCAGAGCGCAACTTCCCACCAGCAGACCCGGAGACGGGTGCGCACCCCCGTGTGCGCCGCGGGTGGGGCCGGAGGAGAGATCCGCCGGCCTTGACAGCAGAACAGTGGTGCAGCATCACCGCGGGAACGCGGTATGCGAAGTGCCAAAGGGCGAGGGATGCCCCATCCCACGTCTTCGTGCGTCCGATGCCCGTGAGGTATGACGCGTAAAGAGAGAGAGCAGACAATGGCGGGACAGAAGATCCGCATTCGCCTGAAGTCGTACGATCACGCCGGCCTCGACTCGTCGGCCCGCAAGATCGTCGACACCGTGACCCGTGCCGGTGCCACGGTCGTGGGCCCCGTGCCCCTTCCGACCGAGAAGAATGTGATCTGCGTGATCCGTTCCCCGCACAAGTACAAGGACAGCCGCGAGCACTTCGAGATGCGCACCCACAAGCGTCTGATCGACATCATCGACCCGACGCCCAAGGCCGTCGACTCGCTGATGCGCCTCGATCTGCCGGCTGACGTCAACATCGAGATCAAGCTCTGAGGTCCGACATGGCTGACATCAACTCCAAGGTTTCCAAGGGGATGCTGGGCACGAAGCTCGGCATGACCCAGGTGTGGAACGAGAACGGCAAGCTCGTTCCCGTCACCGTCATCGAGCTCGCCCCGAACGTGGTCACCCAGGTTCGCACCCCCGAGCGTGACGGCTACAACGCGATCCAGATCGCCTACGGCCAGATCGACCCCCGCAAGGTCAACAAGCCGCAGACGGCCCACTTCGAGGCCGCCGGTGTGACCCCGCGTCGCCACCTCACCGAGGTGCGCACGGCGGACGCCTCCGACTACTCGCTCGGCCAGGAGATCACGGCCGAGGGCACATTCGAGGCCGGTCAGCTGGTCGACGTCGTCGGCACCAGCAAGGGCAAGGGCTTCGCCGGTGTCATGAAGCGTCACAACTTCAAGGGCGTCTCGGCATCGCACGGTGCGCACCGCAACCACCGCAAGCCCGGTTCGATCGGCGCATCGTCGACCCCGAGCCGCGTCTTCAAGGGCATGCGCATGGCCGGCCGTATGGGTGGCGAGCGCGTGACCGTCCTCAACCTCACGGTGCACGCCGTCGACGCCGAGAAGGGTCTGCTGCTCGTCAAGGGCGCCGTCCCCGGTGCTCGTGGCCGCATCGTCTTCGTCCGCAACGCAGTGAAGGGGGCTTGAGTCCATGGCTGACCAGACTCTCGCGCTCGACGTCCGTAGCGCTGACGGCAAGAAGGCAGGCTCCGTCGAGCTGCCCGCCGCGCTCTTCGACGTCAAGACGAACATTCCGCTGATCCACCAGGTCGTCGTCGCGCAGCGCGCGGCGGCTCGCCAGGGCACCCACTCGACCAAGCGTCGCGGTGAGGTCTCGGGTGCCGGCCGCAAGCCCTTCAAGCAGAAGGGCACGGGTAACGCCCGTCAGGGCTCGATCCGCGCGCCGCACATGACCGGTGGTGGCATCGTCCACGGGCCCAAGCCGCGTGACTACGCGCAGCGCACGCCCAAGAAGATGATCGCCGCTGCACTGCTCGGTTCGCTGAGCGACCGCGCGCGCGGTGACCGCCTGCACATCGTCGACTCCTTCGGCATCGACGGTGCGCCCTCGACCAAGGCCGCGGCATCGGTTCTCACGGCGTTCGGCGCCGTCAAGAACGTGCTCGTGGTCATCGAGCCCGGTGACGAGATCACGATCAGGAGCGTCCGCAACCTCGCGTACGTCCACGTGCTGCCCGTCGGCCAGCTCAACGCCTACGACGTGCTCGTCTCCGACGACATCGTCTTCACCAAGGCCGCCTACGACGCGTTCGTCGCTGCGAAGACGGCCACCGAGGAGGTCTCGGCATGAGCACCCTGCAGAACGCACTCAACAAGGACCCGCGCGACGTCATCCTGAAGCCGGTCGTCTCGGAGAAGAGCTACGGGCTCATCGACGAGGGCAAGTACACGTTCCTCGTGGACCCCCGCGCGACCAAGACGGAGATCAAGCTCGCGATTGAGAAGATCTTCGGCGTCAAGGTCGCCGCGGTCAACACGATCAACCGCGTGGGCAAGGCCCGTCGCACCCGCTTCGGCACCGGCAAGCGCAAGGACACCAAGCGCGCGATCGTGACGCTCAAGTCGGGCACCATCGACATCTTCACGGCAGTCGGCTGACGGTCGGGACGAAGGACAGAGAACAATGGCAATTCGCAAGTACAAGCCCACGACCCCGGGTCGCCGCGGCTCGTCGGTGGCGGACTTCGCTGAGATCACCCGATCGACGCCCGAGAAGTCGCTCCTCCGCCCGCTGTCGAAGACCGGTGGTCGCAACAACCAGGGTCGCATCACGACCCGTCACATCGGTGGTGGCCACAAGCGCCAGTACCGCGTGATCGACTTCCGTCGCAACGACAAGGACGGCATCGACGCGAAGGTCGCGCACATCGAGTACGACCCCAACCGCACCGCGCGCATCGCGCTGCTGCACTACGCGGACGGCGAGAAGCGCTACATCATCGCGCCGAACAAGCTGTCGCAGGGCGACGTCGTCGAGTCGGGTCCCGGCGCCGACATCAAGCCCGGCAACAACCTGCCGCTGCGCAACATCCCGACCGGTACCGTGATCCACGCGATCGAGCTCCGCCCCGGTGGCGGCGCGAAGATGGCCCGCTCCGCGGGTGCGTCGGTGCGTCTGGTCGCCAAGGACGGTCCCTACGCGCAGCTGCGTCTGCCCTCGGGCGAGATCCGCAACGTCGACGCGCGCTGCCGCGCCACGATCGGCGAGGTCGGCAACGCCGAGCAGTCGAACATCAACTGGGGCAAGGCCGGCCGCAACCGCTGGAAGGGCATCCGCCCGACCGTCCGCGGCGTCGCCATGAACCCGGTCGACCACCCGCACGGTGGTGGTGAGGGCAAGACGTCCGGTGGACGTCACCCCGTGACTCCCTGGGGCCAGAAGGAAGGCCGCACGCGTCACGCGAACAAGGAAAGCGACAAGTACATCGTCCGTCGTCGCAACGCCGGCAAGAAGCGCAAGTAGGAGTAGAGGAAGATGCCACGCAGTCTCAAGAAGGGCCCCTTCGTCGACGATCACCTGCTTCGCAAGGTCATCGCTCAGAACGAAGCGGGAACGAAGAACGTCATCAAGACCTGGTCGCGCCGGTCGATGATCGTGCCGGCCATGCTCGGCCACACGATCGCCGTCCACGACGGTCGCAAGCACATCCCTGTGTTCGTGACCGAGACCCTGGTCGGCCACAAGCTGGGCGAGTTCGCGCCCACCCGTACCTTCCGCGGCCACGTGAAGGACGACAAGAAGGGCCGTCGCCGCTAGGCGACGCGAGGAGGAGAGAGAAATGGTGGAGTCCATCGCACGTGTGCGACACATCCGCGTGACCCCTCAGAAGGCTCGTCGTGTCGTCGCCCTCATCAAGGGCAAGCAGGCCCAGGAGGCCCTGGCCATCCTGAAGTTCGCGCCCCAGAGCGCGAGCGAGCCGATCTACAAGCTCGTCGCCTCGGCGATCGCGAACGCTCGCGTGAAGGCCGACAAGGACAGCGAGTACCTGGACGAGCAGGACCTGTACGTGGCGAACGCGTACGTGGACGAGGGCACGACGCTCAAGCGTTTCCAGCCCCGCGCCCAGGGTCGCGCATTCCAGATCAAGAAGCGCACCAGCCACATCACGGTGGTGCTCTCGACGCCCGAGGTCGCTGAAGCGGCTCCGGCAGCCAAGACCAAGAAGGCGAGCAAGTAATGGGCCAGAAGGTAAACCCGTACGGCTTCCGCCTCGGCATCACCACCGACCACGTGTCGCGCTGGTTCTCCGACTCGACGAAGCCCGGACAGCGCTACGCCGACTACGTGGCCGAGGACATCAAGATCCGCAAGCTCCTGCAGTCGAACCTCGACCGCGCGGGCGTCAGCAACATCGAGATCGAGCGCACGCGTGACCGCGTCCGCGTCGACATCCACACCGCCCGCCCGGGCATCGTGATCGGTCGCCGCGGCGCCGAGGCCGAGCGCATCCGCACCGACCTCGAGAAGCTCACCGGCAAGCAGATCCAGCTGAACATCCTCGAGGTGAAGAACCCCGAGGCCGACGCTCAGCTCGTCGCGCAGGGCATCGCCGAGCAGCTCTCCGCACGTGTGGCGTTCCGCCGCGCGATGCGCAAGGGCCTGCAGGGCGCGCAGCGCGCCGGCGCCAAGGGTGTCCGCATCCAGGTGTCGGGCCGTCTCGGCGGCGCCGAGATGAGCCGGTCGGAGTTCTACCGCGAAGGCCGTGTGCCCCTGCACACGCTCCGCGCGAACATCGACTACGGCTTCTACGAGGCCAAGACCACCTTCGGCCGCATCGGCGTGAAGGTCTGGATCTACAAGGGCGATCTCACCAACAAGGAACTCGCTCGCGAGCAGGCCAACGCGCCGAAGGCTCCCCGTGGTCGTGACGACCGTGGTGGCGACCGTCGCCGTGGCCCCCGCAACGAGGCCCCCGTCGCAGAAGGAGCGTCTGCCTGATGCTTATCCCCCGCAAGGTCAAGTACCGCAAGCAGCACCACCCGGGTCGCTCGGGTCAGGCCACCGGTGGCACCGCGGTGTCGTTCGGCGAGTTCGGCATCCAGGCGCTCACGCCCGCTTACGTGACCAACCGTCAGATCGAGTCCGCTCGTATCGCGATGACGCGTCACATCAAGCGTGGTGGAAAGGTGTGGATCAACATCTACCCCGACCGTCCGCTGACCAAGAAGCCCGCCGAGACCCGCATGGGTTCCGGTAAGGGCTCGCCCGAGTGGTGGGTCGCGAACGTCAAGCCGGGTCGCGTCCTCTTCGAGGTCGCCGGTGTCAACGAGCAGCTCGCTCGCGAGGCCCTGACCCGTGCCATCCACAAGCTGCCCCTGAAGGCACGCATCATCAAGCGCGAGGAGGGCGACGCGTAATGGCGATCGGCACCAAGACGCTCGCACCGAGCGAGCTCGACACGTTCGAAGACCAGCGCCTCGTCGAGGAGCTGCGCAAGGCCAAGGAAGAGCTGTTCAACCTGCGCTTCCAGTCGGCCACCGGCCAGCTCGAGAGCCACGGGCGCATCCGCGCCGTCAAGCGCGACATCGCGCGGCTCTACACCGTGATCCGTGAGCGCGAGCTCGGCATCCGTGCCACGCCCGCTCCGGTCGAGGTGGCGACGAAGGCGAAGAAGACGAAGGCCAAGAAGGCGGATGCCGCCGACAAGGCCGAGAAGGAAGAGGCCGAGTGATGGCTGAGACCAAGAAGAAGGCTGCCGCCGAGGCGCCGGTCAAGACCGAGGCCAAGGGCCACGAGTCGGCCGCGCACGACGTGCGCGACGCGGACGCCCGTGGTTACCGCAAGTCGCGTCGTGGCTACGTCGTCAGCGACAAGATGGACAAGACGATCGTCGTCGAGGTCGAGGACCGCGTGAAGCACCCGCTCTACGGCAAGGTCATCCGCCGCACGTCGAAGGTCAAGGCGCACGACGAGGCGAACTCCGCCGGCATCGGCGACCTGGTCCTGATCAACGAGACCCGTCCGCTCAGCGCCACGAAGCGCTGGCGCCTGGTCGAGATCCTCGAGAAGGCCAAGTAAGCCCTCCGGGCTGCTTGGAACCCAAGGAGTAACAAGTGATTCAGCAGGAATCCCGCCTCAAGGTCGCCGACAACACCGGCGCGAAGGAGCTGCTCACCATCCGCGTGCTCGGTGGCTCGAAGCGCCGCTACGCGGGCCTCGGTGACACCATCGTCGCCACGGTCAAGGACGCGATCCCGGGCGGCAACGTCAAGAAGGGCGATGTGGTGAAGGCCGTCATCGTCCGCACCAAGAAGGAGACGCGCCGTCCCGACGGCTCGTACATCAAGTTCGACGAGAACGCCGCCGTCATCCTGAAGAACGACGGGGAGCCCCGCGGCACCCGCATCTTCGGACCGGTCGGTCGCGAGCTTCGTGACAAGAAGTTCATGAAGATCGTCTCGCTGGCGCCGGAGGTCATTTAAGTCATGGCGAAGATCAAGAAGGGCGACCTCGTTCAGGTCATCTCGGGCGCCAAGCCCGAGCGCGGCGGAGACCGCGGCAAGCAGGGCAAGGTCCTCGAGGTCCTGGCCGAGCAGAACCGCGTCATCGTCGAGGGCGTGAACTACGTCACGAAGCACAACCGCGTGGGCCAGACCCAGCGCGGCACCAAGACGGGTGGCATCGAGACCTTCGAAGCCCCCATCCACATCTCGAACGTCGCCGTCGTCGACCCCTCGACCAAGAAGCCGACCCGCGTCGGCCACCGTGTCGAGGAGCAGACGAAGGACGGCGTGAAGCGCACCGTCCGCGTGCGCTACGCGAAGAAGTCAGGCAAGGACCTCTGATTATGAGCACCACCACTGCCGCGCCGGCTGGCAAGATCCAGCCGCGCCTGAAGCAGAAGTACCAGGCCGAGATCAAGAAGGCCCTGCAGGACGAGTTCGGCTACGCGAACGTCAACCAGATCCCCGGGATCGTCAAGGTCGTCGTGAACACCGGTGTCGGCGAGGCAGCTCGCGACAGCAAGGTGATCGACGGCGCCGTGGACGACCTCACCAAGATCACCGGTCAGAAGCCGGTCGTCACGATGGCCCGCAAGTCCATCGCGCAGTTCAAGCTGCGTGAGGGTCAGGCCATCGGCGCACACGTCACCCTGCGTGGCGACCGTGCGTGGGAATTCCTGGACCGTCTCGTCTCGCTCGCGCTTCCCCGCATCCGCGACTTCCGCGGTCTGTCGCCGAAGCAGTTCGACGGCAACGGCAACTACACGTTCGGCCTGCAGGAGCAGTCGGTCTTCCACGAGATCGACCAGGACAAGATCGACCGCGTCCGCGGCTTCGACATCACCGTGGTCACCACCGCGAAGACGGATGCCGAGGGTCGTGCGCTGCTGCGTCACATCGGCTTCCCGTTCCGCACCGAAGAGAACCAGTCCTGACCTCAGGGCACCCCACCACAGGTCGGCCGTCTTGTAAAGGCGTACGAAACCTGGTGAACGAAGGAAACAACTCATGACAATGACAGACCCGGTCGCAGACATGCTGACCCGTCTGCGCAACGCGAACTCGGCGCACCACGACTCCGTGTCGCTGCCGAGCTCCAAGCTCAAGACCCACATCGCCGAGATCCTCAAGCAGGAGGGTTACATCTCCGACTGGAGCGTCGAGGACGCCCGTGTCGGCCAGACCCTCACGATGACGCTGAAGTACGGCCCGAACCGCGAGCGGTCGATCGCCGGCATCAAGCGCGTCTCGAAGCCCGGCCTCCGCGTCTACGCGAAGTCGACCGAGATCCCCACGGTCCTCGGCGGCCTGGGCGTTGCGATCCTGTCCACCTCCTCCGGTCTCCTCACGGACCGCCAGGCCGAGCAGAAGGGCGTGGGTGGGGAAGTCCTCGCCTACGTGTGGTGATCTGACATGTCGCGTATTGGACGTCTTCCGATCGACATCCCCGCGGGCGTGACCATCACGGTCGACGGCCAGGATGTCGCGGTCAAGGGCCCGAAGGGCGAGCTCACGCTCACCGTCTCGCGCCCCATCGAGGTCAAGGTGGATGAGGGACAGGTCGTCGTCAGCCGCCCGGATGACGAGCGCGAGTCGCGTTCGCTCCACGGCCTGACCCGCACCCTCATCAACAACAACATCATCGGTGTGACCCAGGGCTACACGAAGGGCCTCGAGGTCGTCGGCACCGGTTACCGTGTCGCGCAGAAGGGCAGCTCGATCGAGTTCGCCCTCGGCTTCTCGCACCCCGTGCTCGTCGAGCCCCCCGCGGGCATCACGCTCACGGTCGAGGGCAACAACAAGGTCACCGTCAGCGGCATCGACAAGCAGGCCGTCGGCGAGGCGGCTGCGAACATCCGCAAGATCCGCAAGCCCGAGCCGTACAAGGGCAAGGGTGTGCGGTACGCCGGCGAGGTCGTGCGTCGCAAGGCCGGAAAGAGTGGTAAGTAACCATGGCTGTCAAGTCAAAGTCTCAGGCGCGCTCGCGTCGTCACGCCCGCCTGCGCAAGAAGGTCGTCGGCACCGAGCAGCGCCCCCGTCTCGTGGTGACGCGTTCGGCCCGCCACGTGTTCGTCCAGGTCGTCGACGATGCCAAGGGTCACACCGTGGCATCGGCATCCACCCTCGAAGCGGACCTGCGTTCGTTCGACGGTGACAAGACCGCGAAGGCCCGCAAGGTCGGCGAACTCGTCGCCGAGCGCGCGAAGGCCGCCGGCATCGAGGATGTCGTGTTCGACCGCGGTGGCAACCGCTACGCGGGCCGCGTCGCGGCGATCGCCGACGGCGCCCGCGAAGGGGGACTGAACCTGTGAGTGAAATCAAGGAGACCGAAGTGACCACCGAGCAGACTGCTCCCGAGGGTCAGGCCGCCGCGACCGAGGCGCCCGCCGAGCGTGAGCGCGAGCCGCGCCGCGGTGGACGCGAGCGCAACGCCAACCAGCGCGACCGCGGTTCGCGCGACGCCGACAAGAGCCAGTTCCTGGAGCGCGTCGTCACGATCAACCGCGTGTCGAAGGTCGTCAAGGGCGGTCGCCGCTTCAGCTTCACGGCGCTCGTCGTCGTGGGCGACGGCAACGGCGTCGTGGGCGTCGGCTACGGCAAGGCCCGCGAAGTGCCCCTCGCCATCTCGAAGGGTGTCGAAGAGGCCAAGCGCAACTTCTTCCGCGTGCCCCGCGTCGGCGTGACGATCCCGCACCCCGTGCAGGGTGAGGCCGCCGCCGGTGTGGTGCTGCTGCGCCCCGCCGCCGCCGGTACCGGTGTCATCGCGGGTGGTCCCGTGCGCGCCGTGCTCGAGTGCGCCGGCATCCACGACGTGCTGTCGAAGTCGCTCGGCTCGTCGAACACGATCAACATCGTCCACGCGACGGTCGCCGCCCTGAAGCAGCTCGAGGAGCCCCGTGCGGTCGCCGCCCGTCGCGGTCTCGAGTTCGACCAGGTCGCGCCGGCCCGTCTCGTGCGTGCGGAGGCCGACGCCGCCGCCGCTGCGAAGGTAGGTGCCTGATGGCTGCCCGACTGAAGGTCACACAGACGAAGTCCAAGGTGAGCGAGAAGCAGAACCAGCGTGACACGCTGCGTTCGCTCGGTCTCAAGCGGATCGGCGACTCGGTCGTCCGTCCCGACGACGCGCAGACGCGCGGTTACGTCAAGACCGTCGCCCACCTCGTCAAGGTTGAGGAGATCGACTAATGGCCGAGAAGGCTGACAAGGCGACCGAAGAGGTCACCGAGAAGAAGGCGGCCCCGAAGAAGGCCGCTCCGAAGGCTGCTGCCGACAAGCCGGCTGCCGACAAGCCTGCTGCGAAGAAGGCCGCCCCGAAGGCTGCGTCCAAGACCGCCGCCGCGAAGGCCGACTCCGCGGAGAAGGCCGAGAAGGCTCCGGCCAAGAAGAAGGCTGCGCCGAAGACGGATGCCGTGGCATCGCGTCCCGGCGTCCTGAAGGTGCACCACCTGCGTCCCGTCCCCGGTGCCAACACCCGCAAGACCCGTGTGGGTCGCGGTGAGGGCTCGAAGGGCAAGACGGCCGGTCGTGGCACCAAGGGCCAGAAGGCCCGCTACCAGGTCAAGGCCGGCTTCGAGGGTGGGCAGATGCCCCTCCACATGCGCACCCCCAAGCTGCGCGGGTTCAAGAACCCGTTCCGCGTGGAGTACCAGGTGGTCAACCTCGACAAGCTCGCCGAGCTCTACCCGAAGGGCGGCGACGTGACCGTCGGCGACCTCGTGGCCAAGGGCGCCGTGCGCAAGAACGAGAAGGTCAAGGTGCTCGGCACCGGCGACATCGACGTGAAGCTCACTGTGGCGGTCGACAAGGTCTCGGGCTCCGCCGAGCAGAAGATCGTCGCCGCGGGCGGTTCGGTCAAGTAGTTCACCCAGTGGGGGTCGGAGAGAAGTCTCCGACCCCCACTGCGTTACCCTGGGGTTGGTGCGCCCCCGTCGCACCGGCATCCCCTCTGGAGGCATCCTCTTGTTCAGCGCCATCGCGCGGGTCTTCCGTACACCCGACCTTCGTCGGAAGATCGGCTTCACTCTGGCGATCATCGCCATCTATCGCCTCGGTGCGCACATCCCCGCGCCCTTCGTCGACTTCCCGAACGTGCAATCCTGCCTCCGGCAGAGCGCCGGCACCGAGGGCCTGCTGTCGCTGGTGAACCTCTTCTCCGGCGGCGCCCTGCTGCAGCTGTCGATCTTCGCGCTCGGCGTCATGCCGTACATCACCGCGACGATCATCGTGCAGCTGCTGCGCGTCGTCATCCCGCACTTCGAGACCCTCTACAAGGAGGGTCAGGCGGGCCAGTCCAAGCTGACGCAGTACACCCGCTACCTCACGATCGCACTCGCACTGCTGCAGTCGACGACCCTGGTGACGGTGGCCCGCAGCGGCCAGCTGTTCGGCACGACCGGCATCCCCGAGTGCGAGCAGCTCCTCACGAACGACGTGTGGTGGGCGCAGCTGCTCATGATCATCACGATGACCGCCGGCACCGGCCTCATCATGTGGTTCGCCGAGCTCGTGACCGAGCGCGGCATCGGCAACGGCATGTCGCTGCTGATCTTCGTCTCGATCGCCGCGGCCTTCCCCGCGTCGATGTGGGCGATCTGGCAGTCGCGCGGCTTTGAGACCTTCCTCCTCGTGATGGCGGTCGGCATCGTGGTCGTCGCGCTGGTCGTGTTCGTCGAACAGTCGCAGCGCCGCATCCCGGTGCAGTACGCCAAGCGCATGGTCGGCCGCCGCACGTACGGCGGAACGAACACGTACATCCCGATCAAGGTCAACATGGCCGGCGTCGTGCCCGTCATCTTCGCCTCGTCGCTGCTGTACATCCCGGCGCTCATCGCCCAGTTCAACCAGCCGCAGGCCGGCGAGACCGCCGCGCCCTGGGTCGCGTGGATCGCGCAGTACCTCACGACCGGTGACAGCCCGCTGTACATGCTCGTGTACTTCCTGCTCATCGTCGGCTTCACGTACTTCTACGTCGCGATCACGTTCAACCCGGTCGAGGTCGCCGACAACATGAAGAAGTACGGCGGCTTCATCCCCGGCATCCGCGCCGGGCGTCCGACGGCGGAGTACCTCGACTACGTGCTCACCCGCATCACGCTCCCGGGCTCGATGTACCTCGGCTTCATCGCCCTCCTGCCGCTCATCGCGCTGGCCGCGGTCGGCGCCAACCAGAACTTCCCGTTCGGCGGCGCATCGATCCTGATCATCGTCGGTGTCGGACTCGAGACCGTGAAGCAGATCGACGCGCAGCTGCAGCAGCGTCACTACGAAGGGCTTCTGCGATGACCGCGCGACTCCTGATCGTCGGGCCCCAGGGTTCCGGCAAGGGCACCCAGGGCATCCGGGTGGCCGAGGCCTTCGGCATCCCCGCGATCTCGACGGGCGACATGTTCCGCGCCGCGATCGCCAGCGGGTCGGAACTGGGTCAGAAGGTGACCGAGATCATCCAGGCCGGCAACCTCGTCCCCGACGAGGTCACGAGCGAGGTCGTCCGCGACCGGCTGTCGCAGGCGGATGCCGCGCACGGCTTCCTGCTGGACGGTTACCCCCGCAACCTCGGTCAGGTCGGCGACCTGGACGCGTTCCTCGACGGACGCGGTGAGGGGCTCGACGCCGTCATCGAACTCGTGGTGCCGCGCGAGGAGAGCATCGAGCGCCTCACGCTGCGCGCCGCCGAGCAGGGGCGCACCGACGACACCGAAGAGGTGATCGCCAACCGGCTCGCGATCTACGAACGCGAGACCGCTCCGATCCTCGACGTGTACCGCGAGCGCGGCGTGGCCGTCGAGATCGACGGCGTCGGCTCGCTCGACGAGATCACCGACCGGATCATCGCCGCGCTCGAGGCGCGGGGACTGATCCGCTCGGCCGCCGCCTGACGTGAGTCCGCTTCTTCCGGGTCGACGGTCGATCTACAAGACGCCCGCGCAGCTGCGCGCCATGGTCGAGCCCGGCCTGATCACGGCCGCCGCGCTCGACGCGGTGCGCGCGCTCATCGCGCCGGGGGTGACGACGCTCGAGCTGGATGCCGCGGCATCCGCCGTCATCACCGGCCGCGGCGCGAAGTCCAACTTCCAGATGGTGCGTGGCTACCGCCACACGATCTGCACGTCGGTCAACGAGCAGGTCGTGCACGGCATCCCGTCGTCGCGGGCGCTCGAGCCGGGCGACATCGTGTCGATCGACGCCGGGGCGGAGTTCGAGGGCTGGAACGGCGACTCGGCGTTCACGGTCGTCGTGCCCGACCCGTCGCGGCCCGAGCTCGTGGCCGAGCGCGAAGAGCTCTCCCGGGTGACCGAGGGGTCGCTCTGGGCCGGCATCGCCGCGCTCGCGACCGCGAAGAACCTCGGTGAGGTCGGCGCCGCCGTGCAGGACCACATCGACGCATCGGGCCACGGCTACGGCATCCTGCGGGAGTACGTCGGCCACGGCATCGGACGCAAGATGCACGAAGCGCCGTCGGTGTTCAACTACCGCACGGGCGATCCGGGCGCCGACGTGCGGCCGGGCCTGGCCGTCGCGATCGAGCCGATGGTCGTGATCGGAGATCAGGCGACGTTCGTCGAGGACGACGACTGGACGGTCTCGACGCTCGACGGCACAGCCGGCTCACACTGGGAACATAGCGTCGCCGTGCATGATGGCGGCATCTGGGTGCTCACGGCGCCCGATGGGGGATCCGCGGGGCTCGCGCCTTTCGGCGTCACCCCGCGAGAGATCGGACAGTGATGGCAGGGACGGCGCGCAAGACCAACTGGTTCGCGATCTGGGTGAGTGTCGCGGTCGTCGTGGTGCTCGTGCTCGTCGCGGCGCTCGTGGTGTGGATGAACAACTCCGCGACCCAGCCCGACCCGGTCGTGACGCCGGATTCAGCCGTGATCGACGGTGAGACCGGGGCGATCTCGGTCGGCGACGGTCCCGACACCCTCGCGACGTACATCGATTTCATGTGCCCCGTGTGCAACCAGTTCGAGCAGGTCTACGGCGAGGCGATCCAGGGCCTGGTCGACGACGGGTCGATCACGCTCGACATCCACCCGATCTCGATTCTCGACCGCGCCTCGCAGGGCACCGAGTTCTCCACGCGCGCCGCGAACGCGATGTACTGCGTCGCCGCAGCCGACGGCACGGCCGCCGTGCCCTTCATGCAGGCGATGTTCGCCAACCAGCCGGCGGAGGGCTCGACGGGACTGAGCGACGAGCAGATCCTCGCGATCGCGGCGGCAGCCGGTGTCACCGACATCGACGCGTGCGTGACCGACGGCGAGTACAAGGGATTCGTGACCGCGATGACCGAGCAGACGCCGATCGCGCCGGGAGCTCAGGGCATCGGCACGCCGACGATCGCGGTGAACGGCGAGGCCATCGCCAACTCCACCCTCCCCGACCCCGCGGACCTGGCGAGCCTGTTCGAATAGAGCCGGCCCGGGCTCGCGCCCGGTGGCTGTGCCCGCATCATGACGTGCGCATGATGACGGAGATGTGCAGAATCACGGAGGCGCAGCCCCCGCGGCATCCGTCATCGTGCACATCCCCGTGATCCTGTACGGCGAATCGGGCCGAGTGAAGACGGGGACGCGGGATGCCGAGCAGGGCGACACGCCCGGGTTTGCCGGGGTCGCCACTATCACGTATGCTTGATCTTTGGTGCGTTGCGCCTCATCGGCGTGTCCACGCACCACAACCCCACCCAAACCGCAGACCGACCGGTCTGCTGAGCGTTAGCGAGTGTATGGCGAAGAAAGACGGTGTCATCGAGATCGAAGGCGTGATCTCCGAGGCCCTTCCCAACGCGATGTTCCGCGTTGAGCTGAGCAACGGACACAAGGTCCTCGCCACGATCTCGGGCAAGATGCGGCAGAACTACATCCGCATCATTCCGGAGGACCGCGTGGTCGTGGAGCTCAGCCCCTACGACCTGACCCGCGGACGTATCGTCTACCGCTACCGCTAGACCGGTCGAGAAGTAACGGCCCGACGGCCGGCGGATACGCCGTGCCCGACGGTACGAAGACAGCGAACAGGAAACACATCATGAAGGTCAACCCCAGCGTCAAGCCGATCTGCGATCACTGCAAGGTGATCCGCCGTCACGGCGTCGTCATGGTCATCTGCAAGTCGAACCCGCGTCACAAGCAGCGCCAGGGCTAGATCACGGACTTCGTTCCGGATGCTGCGTGAGCGGCATCCGGAACATCACACAACTGAACACATACTCGGCAGGACCAGAACCTCTTCGGAGGGGACACCTCGGGCTGGAGGCCCGGGCACCGATCCTGCTCCACACCTCCACCACACTCCCAGGAGAACCGCATGGCACGTCTTGCCGGCGTTGACATCCCGCGTGACAAGCGCGTGGTGATCGCCCTCACCTACATCTACGGCGTCGGACCGAACCGCTCGAAGGACATCCTCGCAGCGACGGAGATCAGCCCCGACATCCGCGTCAAGGACCTCACCGACGACCAGCTGATCCAGCTGCGCGACCACATCGAAGGCAACTACAAGGTGGAGGGTGACCTGCGCCGCGAGGTCGCCGCCGACATCCGCCGCAAGGTCGAGATCGGCTCGTACCAGGGCATCCGCCACCGCCGCGGCCTGCCCGTCCACGGCCAGCGCACGAAGACCAACGCCCGTACCCGCAAGGGCCCCAAGCGCACCGTCGCCGGCAAGAAGAAGGCGCGCTAAGCGCGGCCCCGGTTTAGGAGAACCAGAACATGGCACAGGCCAAGACCGCCGCGCGCAAGCCGCGTCGCAAGGAAAAGAAGAACATCGCGCTGGGCCAGGCCCACATCAAGTCGACGTTCAACAACACGATCGTCTCCATCACCGACCCGGCCGGCGCCGTCATCAGCTGGGCCTCGTCGGGTGGCGTGGGCTTCAAGGGCTCGCGCAAGTCGACTCCGTACGCCGCAGGCATGGCCGCCGAGTCGGCCGCCCGCCAGGCCCAGGAGCACGGCGTCAAGAAGGTCGACGTCTTCGTGAAGGGCCCGGGTTCGGGCCGCGAGACCGCGATCCGTTCGCTCCAGGCCGCCGGCCTCGAGGTGGGCTCCATCAACGACGTGACGCCGCAGGCGCACAACGGATGCCGCCCGCCGAAGCGCCGCCGCGTCTGACATCCTCACGCGCCGCGCGCGGTCTGCTCCACGCCTGAACGGCGGTCGAGCAGGCCGCGCAGCGGCCGTCCCGAGACACGCGGATGCCCGTCCACCGGCATCCGCACGACGAAAACTCAACATCTCACCCACTGCACGTGTCATATAGCGGATACGTGATTGAAAGGAACACATAGTGCTCATCGCACAGCGTCCCACTCTGACCGAGGAGAAGATCGGGGAGTTCCGGAGCCGGTTCATCATCGAGCCTCTGGAGCCCGGTTTCGGTTACACGATCGGCAACGCGCTGCGTCGCAGCCTGCTCTCGTCGATCCCCGGCGCCGCCGTCACCAGCATCCGCCTGGACGGCGTCCAGCACGAGTTCAGCACCATCCCGGGTGTGAAGGAGGATGTCACCGAGATCATCCTCAACATCAAGCAGCTCGTCGTCTCGAGCGAGCGCGATGAGCCCATCACGGCGTACCTGCGCAAGACGGGCGCCGGCGAGGTCACCGCCGCTGACATCTCGGCTCCGGCCGGTGTCGAGGTGCACAACCCCGAGCTGGTCATCGCGACGCTCAACGACACCGCGAAGTTCGAGCTCGAGCTCACGATCGAGCGTGGCCGCGGCTACGTCTCGGCGACCCAGAACCGCAACGAGTACGCCGAGTCGGGCCAGATCCCGATCGACTCGATCTACTCGCCCGTGCTGAAGGTCAGCTACCGCGTCGACGCCACGCGTGCCGGTGAGCGCACCGACTTCGACAAGCTCGTGCTGGACGTCGAGACCAAGAACTCGATCGCCCCGCGCGACGCCGTCGCGTCGGCCGGCCGCACCCTCACCGAGCTGTTCGGTCTGGCGCGCGAGCTCAACGTCGAGGCCGAGGGCATCGAGATCGGCCCCGCGCCGGTCGAGACCGTCCTCTCGAACGAGCTGTCGATGCCGATCGAGGACCTCGACCTGTCGGTCCGCTCGTACAACTGCCTCAAGCGCGAGGGCATCAACACCGTGTCGGAGCTCGTCGCCCTCTCGGAGACGCAGCTCATGAACATCCGCAACTTCGGTCAGAAGTCGGTCGACGAGGTGCGCGACAAGCTCATCTCGCTCGGCCTGTCGCTGAAGGACTCGGTCCCCGGGTTCGACGGCGCGCACTTCTACGGCGGATACGACGACGAGACCGTCTGAGTTTCGGCTTTCGACCTTAAAGACACTGGAGTAACTGAGAATGCCCAAGCCCACGAAGGGTCCCCGCCTCGGCGGCGGTCCGGCCCACGAGCGCCTGCTGCTTGCGAACCTCGCCGCGGCGCTGTTCACGCACAAGTCCATCAAGACGACCGAGACGAAGGCCAAGCGCCTGCGTCCGCTCGCCGAGCGCCTCATCACGTTCGCCAAGCGCGGCGACCTGCACGCGCGCCGTCGCGTGCTGTCGGTCATCGGTGACAAGGAAGTCGTGCACGTCCTCTTCACCGAGATCGCGCCGCTGGTCGCCGACCGTGAGGGCGGCTACACCCGCATCACGAAGGTCGGCAACCGCAAGGGCGACAACGCGCCCATGGCGGTCATCGAGCTCGTGCTCGAGCCGGTCAACCCGAAGCCCAAGAGCGCGAAGAAGTCGGCTGCGGCCGCTGCTGCTGCTCCGGCGGCGGAGTCGGCTCCGGTTGACGAGCCCGCGGACGAGACTGTCGAGGCCGACGCGACGGATGCCGACGCGACGGATGCCGGTGCGGAGTCGCCCGAAGAGGGTGCCGCCGCCGAGGCCGCTGCCGACGACGCCGTCGTCGAGGAGCCGGCCGAGAAGGCCTGACGCGCTTCACCTGCTGTTCCCGCGAGACCCGCGAGCCCTAGTGGCCCGCGGGTCTCGCTGCGTGTGCGGGTGGGGCGGCGGCGTGGAGGGTGGCTTCCCGGCACGTGAAGATGCTCGCTGCCCTCGTTTGCCAGCGGGCCGCGATGACGAAGGCGGGCCGCGAGGCGCGTGCCACGAGCACGAGCGCGTGCCACGAGGCGCGTGCCGCGAGCGCCACAGTCGGCAGGATCGGGCCTGTGGCAGCCTGCGCTCGGCACAGTCAGGCCCGCGGCATCCCGTGCTCGCGGAGGAATCGGTCGAAGCGCCTCGGTGATATCGCGTCATCCCAGATCCACCGGTCGAACGATCGGACCAGAGGGCGGAGTGCGTCCTCGCGCCGCTTCTCGCGGATCACGATCTCGGCGGGCGGCGCGCCGCCGGTGAACTCGGCCCGGGTGTATTTGTAGATGCCGTCGAACTCGCCGATCTTCCGGATACCTGGCCAGAAGAAGTCGACCTCGCGTTCATCCCCGCGCGCGTCGATGAACGGAACCTGTAGGTCAGGCGTCGCGTACCCCAGCTCGTGGATGCGTGCGCGCGAGAGCGATTCTCCGGGGTTCGCGGCTCGCGGGTCGCCGAAGGTGATTCCGCGCGCCGCACGTGCGTACCCGTACCGCGGTGTGGCTCGGTCGAGCTCCGCAAGCAGCGACTCGGTCGTCAGCCCGCGCTTGAGCGCCTCGTCCGCGATCGCGACGGCCGAAGCGAAGGGCGCCACGCGCGCCATGTCGATGATGGTGCGCGCGAGCGAGGTGACCTGCACGCCCTCGATCCGGTTGACGCTGTCGGCGTCCAACGCGCCGCGGTGCGTCGTCACGCCGGACGAGCTGCTCCCGCCTCGCGCAGCCGGGTCCGTGATGTGGAGCGTCGCCGGCCAGGTCCCGATGAGTGGCAGCCCATGCAGTGCGGCCGCCGACCAGTGGGACGCCACGCGCTCGCCGCCCAGCGCCATCGACGCGCGAACCAGGAGCCGGTAACGATCACGCCCGGTGGTCACGGCATCCGGTCGCGCGTATGCGCCGCGCCTCAGGCGCACAAGGCGTCCGTCCAGGACGAGACGGCGGATCCCGGACTGCGGGAGACCGCCTTCTACGAGATCGGCGTGGAACAGGACGCCGTCACCTCGCGATTCGGCGACGGTCAAGGCAGCTTCGACGATGTCATGGGGGACGATCACAACCTCAGCATTCCGCCGTCGTCGCAGATCCGACCCCCGGACCGTTGCCGCCGTGGACAGACCGTGCCGACCGCGAGGCTGGGGAGGAACCGCATCTGAGATCGCGGCCCGGGTTCGCGATCGCGGCGCGCGCTGGCTCAGGTGCCCGGAAGCGCGCGGCGTGCCGCGAGGGTCTGGAGGCACTGCACGTGACGTGGGCCGTCGGTAGGGTGGGCGGGTGAGTCCCACAGCCCCTCAGCATCCCGATGTCGAGTTCCGGCCCGCGACGCCCGACGACATCGACGCGATCCACGCGGCCGTCGTCGCCTCCGACCGGGTCGACCACCCGACATGGGTCACCCCGCGGGAGGAGATCGCCGACATCTTCGACCTCTCGCACGTCGACCCGGCCCGCGACACCCTGCTCGCGATCGACCCCGACGGCAGCGTCGCGGCGATGGGGTGGACGATGGTGCACCCGAGTCAGGAGTCGGCCCGGCACGGGTACATGCACGGCACGGTCCGCCCGGACCGCCGCCGCCGCGGCATCGGCACGGCGCTGCTCGGCTGGCAGTCGGCGCGCGTCGAGGAGCTGCTCGCGGAGAGCGAGTCGGACGCGCCTGCGGCGATCTTCCAGTACGTGGACGATCCCAATCCGGATGCCGTCGCCCTGGGCGAGCGGCTCGGACTGCGCACCGAGCGATGGTTCACCTCGATGCAGCGCGACCTGTCGGAGCCGATCGAGACGCCGGACGCCTCGGATGAGGTGGAGTTCGTCGCGTACACACCGGACAGGTCGGCGGATGTGCTCGCCGCCCGCAACGACGCGTTCCGCGATCACTGGGGGAGCCTGCCGAGCACGCCGGAGCGGTGGGCGCAATTCGTCGACGGGCCGTTCCTGCGCCCCGATCTCTCGATGCTCGCGCTCATCGACGGCCGGGTCGTGGCGTTCTGCCTCGCCTCGGTGAACGAGGAGGACTGGGAGGCGCTCGGCGCACCCAACACCTATATCGACCTCATCGGTGTCGTACGCGATCAGCGCGGCCGGCGGCTCGCGCCCGCCGTGATCGCCCGCACGCTCGAGGCGGCGCGGGCCGCCGGGCTCGAGCAGGCGGTGCTGGACGTCGACACCGCGAGCAAGACCGGCGCGAACACGCTGTACGAGCGGCTCGGGTTCCGCGCGACGCAGCGCTCACTGGCGCTCGTCCGGCGGCTCTGAGGCGCGGGGGTCGCAGCGGTGCCCGGCGCGGTGCTCGGCGCGGTGCTCGGCCTCGCGGCACGGGTTCGGGTTCGCGGCGAATGCTGAACGGCGGGCCGGGAGGCGGAACGCGGGCCGGGGGCGGCTGGGTGCTCCGGGGGCGCGGTGCCAGCGGTGAGCCCACGGGAGCGCGCGGCGTGCAGCGGCCCCGGAGCGCGCGGCGGGCCGCAGGCGCAGTCACTCGGCGACGCGGACCTCGGCGTGGTGCAGGCGGCGGTACGCGCGCAGCTCGACCTCGTACTGCGCGATCGCGCGGTTCATCTCGGCGGCATCCACGGCCTCGGCGACCGTTTCGGCGAACACGCGCGCGCCCGCCGCGCCCGGATGGATCTGATCGCCGGCGAGGAGGTCGGTGCGCGGGGCGATCGCCGACGACCAGTCCGCCACCACGACACCCGGGTGCGAGGCCGCGAACGCCGCCAGGTCGGCGTTCACTCCGGGGATCCAGTCGCGCGGCGCGAACGCGTTCACGAGGACGATCTTGCGGTCGGGTCCGGCGATCCGCGCCATCTGCTCGAGCGCTTCGGCGTTCACGGGTCCGTTCGTCCCGAGCGCGAGCACGACGTACGTCCGCAGCTGTCCGCTGTCGGCGAGGGCCTGCAGGATGCCGGGACCGGCCCACGTCGATCGCGACACGGCGGCGTCGACCTGGATGCCGGGCAGCCTCTCGTACAGCGCGGGGGCGGAGGCGAGCATGACCGAATCGCCGACGGCTGAGATCTCCGTCCCCGACACCGTCGTCGGCGAGGGGACCGGGACGGGGTTCTCGGCGGCGGGCGCGGCAGCGCCGACGGAACCGGATGCCGATGGCTCGGTCTCCGGTGCGGCGGGCGTGCCGCTCGGGGTGGGCGACGCGGCGCCGTGCGCGGCATCCTCCACCGCGTCCATGCCGGCCAGGACCGCAGCCTGACCGGAGGAGACGTCCGGCGCGGCGGCGATCGCGGCGGACGTGCCGCCGAGCAGCAGCACGCCGGCGGCGACGCCGCTGAGCGCCCGCAGCCGCGCGCGGGGCGAGCCGCTCAGCCGCCCCCGCACGCGCGCGAAGGCCCCGCGGAAGCCGTAGCGGCGCACGGGGGTCTCGAGCAGGCGGTACGACAGCTCGGCGGCGGCGAGCGTGAGGCCGAGGGTCAGGGCACCGATCCACGGCGGCACGCCGGCGTCGGGGCCGGTGCCCGCGAACGCCGCGACGAGAAGCACGAGCAGCGGCCAGTGCCAGAGGTAGATGCCGTAGGAGCGGTCGCCGATCCACCGGAGCGGCTGCACGTCGATCGCGTGCCCGAACGCCGAGCCGGGCCAGACGCCCGCGACGATCGCGACGGCGCTGCAGATGCTCGCGGCGAGCACGGTGCCGGGGAACGTCAGGGCCGTCGGCGACGGAGGCAGCAGCGACAGCGCGACCAGCGCGATGAGCGCAAGGGTCCCCGCGACGCCGGTGACGACGCGCACGCGGGGCGAGCTGGCGGCGACACCCGGCAGCACGGCACCCGCATCCACACCGGCACCGGCACCGCGCGGCGGCGTCACGATCTTCCACCCCGGCGCGAGCAGTACCGTCGGGGGCAGCGCCGGCACGACGCCCGACGCCGCGACCGCGCGCGCCCGGTTCAGCACGGACTCCAGCGCGAACGCGAGCGCAATGCCGAGCAGGATGCCGAACGCGTGCGTGTCGGTGCCGAAGTAGGCGCGGGTCAGGTCGGCGCCGGAGCTCACGATCACGCCCATCCACACCGCGGATGCCGCCGCGAGCGCGAGCGCGGCCGCCGCGCGACCCCACCTGCGGGGCAGCAGCAGGAAGAGCGGCAGCACGAGCGGCCACAGCACGTAGAACTGCTCTTCCACCGCGAGCGACCAGAAGTTGCGGAACAGCTCGGGGGTCGCGGCGGAGAAGTATCCGGTGCCCCCCGCGATCGACACCCAGTTGTAGCTGAAGGTCGCGGCCCCGAGCACCTGTTCGCCCAGGCGTACCAGCACGTCGCCGCCGACGAACCACGCCGCCGTCGCGCACACCAGGACGACGGCACCGAGCGCCGGCAGGAGGCGCCGGGCGCGCCGCTGCCAGAACGCTCCGAGGCGGACGCGGCCGGTTGCGGCGTGCTCTTTCAGCAGGAGCGTCGTGATGAGGAAGCCGCTGATCACGAAGAAGACGTCCACGCCGATGAATCCGCCGCGCACCGGCGACTGCGGGAACAGGTGGTACACCACGACGAGCGCGACCGCGATCGCGCGCATGCCGTCGAGACCCGCATAACGGGCCGAGGGGGTGGTGGGGGTCTTCGTGGTCATCACATCCATCAGAAGGCGGAGAACAGTCTAAACGTCGGTATCACAACGGCTCGAACGACCCTCTATGCCTCGGAGAACGCGCGGCGCTATTCTGGGCGCACCCTCGGCGCGATGGGAAAGACCGAGGGCCGGGGGTTTTCCGCGCAACAGGGAGCGCACATGGCTGGACCGACCTCGCCGGGCACGCCGTCCAGCGCGCCCGCGGAGCCGGCTCCGGCATCCCCAGCCGCGAGGGTGACGGCATCTCCGACACCGGCGGCCCCGGCATCCCCCGGCTGGGTGGGCACGCCGCGCGTGCGCAAGCGTGCCGGGCTGTCGATCTACAGCATCCTGCTCATCATGCTGCTCTCGGTGAGCGTGCTCTCGAGCATCGTCGTCGGCATCATCGGCTACGTCAACGGCACCGAGGCGCTGCGCGCGATCGCGTACGAGAAGCTCGTCGAAATCCGCGAGGGGCGTGCCCGCGAGGTCGCGCAGCTGTTCGGCACGGTCGAGAACGCGGTGCGCCTGGGCGCCCTCAACGAGACGAGCAAGCAGGCCGCGCGGGAGTTCTCCGCGGCGTTCGCCGAGCTCGACGCGCAACCGGTCGATCCCGCGATGGCGCAGGCGGTCGAGGACTACTACGCGCAGACGTTCGCCGCCGACCTCGCCGAAGCGACCGGCGAGCCCGTCGACGGCGCGACGTTCGTGCCGACCGGCGCCGCGCAGGAGTACCTGCAGTACCACTACGTCATCCCGTTCAAGAGCTGGGAGGATGCGATCCTCAGCAACGGGGCCGGCGACGGCAGCGCGTGGACCGCGGCGCACGAGAAGTACCACGCGTACTTCCGCGCGATGACGCAGCTGCAGCAGTTCGAAGACGTCCTCATGATCGACACGGACGGCAACGTCGTCTACACCGCCTTCAAAGGCGTGGACCTCGGCACGAACCTGCTCGAGGGGCCGTACCGGCTGTCGAACCTGTCGGAGGCGTACCGCGAGGCGATGAGCCGCAACATCGTCGGCGATGTCGTGCTCACCGATTTCGCGGCGTACAACCCGAGCCTCGGAAACCCCGCCGGGTGGGCGGTCACGCCGATCGCCGACGGCGGCGAAGTGATCGGCGCGCTCGCGATCGAACTGCCGATCGACCGCATCAACCAGGTCATGACCGTGGGCGGCGCGTGGGAGATCAACGGCCTCGGCCGCACCGGTGAGACGTACCTCGTCGGCAGCGACGGCACGATGCGCTCGATCTCCCGTCAGCTCCAGGACGACCCCGAGGCGTACGAGCAGGCCGCGGTCGCGGCGGGGCTCGCGCCGGCGGCCGCCGCGCTCAGCGTGCAGAACGGCAACACGCTCCTGCACCAGACGGTCGCGAGCGACGCCGTGACACGCGCGCTCGCGGGTGAGAGCGGCACGATGCTCGAGCGCAACTACCTCGGGCAGGACAGTCTGACGGCGTTCGCGCCGCTCGCCCTCGACGGGCTCGACTGGGTGATCGTCGCGCAGGAGACCTCGGCCGAAGCGCTCATCCCGGTGGAGGACTTCACCCGCAACCTCATCCTCTCCACCGCGGGAATGATCATCTTCGTCTGCCTGCTCTCGCTGCTGCTCGCGCAGATCTTCGTGCGGCCGCTGCGCCGACTGAAAGAAGCAGCTCAGCGCATCGCCGGCGGCGATGAGGGCGTGCAGGTCGACGCCGGCTCGAGCGACGAGCTCGCCGACGTCGCGAGCGCGTTCAACGACATGAGCCGGAGCCTGCAGGTCAAGTCGCAGCTGATCGACCAGCAGGAGCGGGCGAACGAGCAGCTCATCCTGTCGTTCATGCCCGAGGGCATGGCGAGCCGCTACAAGCACGGCGACGACGCCATCACGCAGGACAGTGACGACGTCACCGTGGTCTTCGCCGACATCGTCGGCTTCGAGGAGCTCTCACTGACGTTGACGAGCGAAGAGTCGGTCGCACGCCTGAACGACCTCATCCGCACGTTCGACGAGGCCGCCGAGCGGCACGGCGTCGAGCGCGTCCGCACCACGCGCCAGAGCTACCTCGCCAGCTGCGGACTCGGCACCCCGCGCGTGGACAACGCCCGCCGCGCCGTCGAGTTCGCGCTCGAGCTCGAGGCGATCCTCGAGCGGTACTCCGCGCAGCAGGGCGTGTCGCTGTCGCTGCGGGCCGGGCTCGACGCGGGCAAGGTCACGAGCGGACTCATCGGTCGGGCGCGGGTCGTGTACGACATGTGGGGGGATGCCGTGAACCTCGCTTTCCGCGTGCAGGGCGACTCTTCCGAGCCGGGCATCTACATCACGCAACGCGTGGCGGACCGCATCCCGGACAGCATCCCTGCGGAGCCCGCGGGGGAGATCGAGACGCAGAGCGGCACGCAGCGCGTGTGGCGGGTGTCGGCCCCCGCCGTCGTGATCGAGGGCTGAGCCATGGCGGACATCGTCTCGCAGGAGTGGTTCTGGCCGGCGCTCATCGTCTCGATCGGGCTGCCGCTCATGCTGATCGCACTCACCGAGATCCACAACGCGATGGCCCGTCGCGGGTCGCGGGCGGCGCCCATCGTGCTGATGGTGCGCAATTACCTCGTCCCGGTTGCCGGCATCCTGGTGCTCATCAGCCAACCGGGCGCGTGGCAGGGCGCGGCGACGTGGCCCCGGGTCGTCTGGACGATCTTCGGGCTGCTCGTGATCCTCGTGACGATCAACGCGGTGAACCACCTCGTGTTCCACCGCGCCGAGAAGGGCTCGTGGCGCGACCGCTTTCCGACGATCTTCAGCGACATCATCCGGTTCGTGTTCATCATCGTCGGCATCGCGCTCCTCTTCTACTGGGTGTGGGGAGCGGATGTCGCGGGCGTCTTCGCGGCCCTGGGCGTCACGTCGATCATCGTCGGACTCGCGCTGCAGAACGCGGTCGGCTCGGTCGTGTCGGGGCTGTTCCTCATCTTCGAGTCGCCGTTCCAGATGGGCGACTGGATCGAGACCGGAGGGGTGCGCGGCCAGATCGTGGAGGTCAACTGGCGCGCGGTGCACCTCGACACCGGCAACGGCATCGTCGTGATGCCGACCTCCGAGCTCGCCGGCGGTTCGTTCACGAACCTCTCGCGCAGCCCCGAGCCGTACGCCGCGACGCTCGACGTCTCGTTCGGCACCGACGACGCGCCGGGGCGGGTGCGCGAACTGCTCGTGCAGGTCGCCCGCGACATCCCGCTCGTCTCCGAAGACCGCGAGCCGACCGCGACGACCAAGACGGGGGCGACCTACACCGTCTCGATCCCACTGCTGAATCCGGGCGATCGCGACATCGTGCTGGATGCGTTCGCCACGCGCCTCTGGTACGCCTCGCGTCGCGCCGACCTGCACCTGGACGGCGACCTCACCGACGACTGGCGCACGCCCGACCACCTGCAGGACGCCCTGCACCGCATCGCCCCGATCCTCGGCCTGCGCGCCGGGGAAGCCGACGCGCTCGCCGCGCACGCGCGGCTCGAGAGGTACTGCCAGGGCGAGGTGATCCTCCGGCCCGGCATGGTGCCCGACGCGACGCGCTTCATCCTGTCGGGCACGGTGATGCTCGGCATCCCGATCGAGGGGAAGGGGTTCGTGCGCGTCGCGCAGCTCGAACGCGACGATGCGGTGGGCATCACGGCCCTCACGCGCACCTCGACGATCTCGCGCGCGATCGCCACGAGCGAGGTCGACGTGGTGTGCCTGCCGGTCGCGGTGCTCGACGAGGTCGTGCGCTCGCACCCTGTGCTCGCGCGCGAGATCGTGCGCGAGAGCGAGAACCGGGTGCGCCTGGCCCGCGAGGCGCTGGGCGAGGTGGGCGAAGTGCTGCCGTTCGGGCGACGGGTGCTGGGGTAAGCAGGATCGGCGCAGCTCGGCGCGATCGAGCCTCGGGCTACGCCGGTCGTTCGGGTAAACTCCAGCGAACGCGCACCAGCGACGCGGCGCCCGAGCGAGAGGCCCCGCATGAGTGCTGCCGGTTCCGGCGATCAGGTCCCGTCCCCGACGGTGCGCTCGGTCGCGCGCGTGCTCCTGACGATCTACGCCGTCACCCTGACCGCGATCGCGCTGTGGCCCGTGCCGGTCGACTCCGGCGCGTCCGGGTTCCTGCGCCGAGTCGAGCGCGTGCTGCCGCTGCTGTCGTACTCGCGCGTGGAGTTCGCGTCGAACATCCTGCTCTTCGTGCCGCTCGGGCTGCTGCTCATGCTCATCCTGCGGCGCCGCTACCTTATCCTCCCGATAGCGATCGTCGTGACGGTCGGCATCGAGAGCACGCAGGGCCTCCTGCTCGACCGGCGCACCCCGAGCATGATGGACATCATCGCGAACACGGCGGGGGCCTGCATCGGGATGCTGATCGTCGCGGTCGTCGAATCGCTGCGCGCGCGGCGCGGAGCCGCGCCCAGCTCCGAAGAACGCCAGGAGCAGGAGGTTGCGGCGTGGGCCGCCCTCGGCATCGGCATCGCGGTGCCGCCGCGGCCGGCGGCGCCGGTTCCGCAGGCGGCAGCGGCTGCGCAGGAGCCACCGGCCCCGGCTGCGCAGGAGCCACCGGCCCCGGCCGCGCAGGAGCCACCGGCCCCGGCCGCGCACGCGGCACCAGCACTCGGGGCTCCCGTCGCGCCCCCGCCGGCGCACCGCCCGCCGGCGCAGGCCGGAACGCCATACCCGCCGCCGCCGCCGAAGCCGCCGCTGCCGCCCGACGTGGCGGCATCCGGTCGAGGTTAGAGCCCTTCGGCGACCCAGTCCTGCAGCTGCGCGATGAACCGGGCGCGCGAGAAGGCGAGCGTGCGGGGACGGAACTCGGCGGGGTCGAGGGCGGTCGCCTGCGCGACGAGGTCGTTCCAGTCGGGGTCGCGGTCGAGGTCGGCTGTGACGCCGCCGCCCACGAGCCCGATGCTCTCGTGTACGCCACCGACGCTGTGGCCGATCACGGGGGTGCCGCACGCCATCGCCTCGACGGGCATGATGCCGAAGTCCTCCTCTGCCGGGAAGACGTACACGAGCGCCTGGGCGTAGAGCGCGCGGATCAGTTCGTCCGATGGGGCGATCACGAACGTGACGTCCGCACCGAGCGAGGCCGCGTACGCGCGCAGGCGTCCTTCGCTCGGCCCTCCGCCGGCGATCACGACGGGCAGGCTCGTCGCGACGCCGGCCGCGATGACCTTCTCGAGCCGCTTGTAGTTCACGAAGCGCGACGCGCCCAGGAGGAACGGCTGCTGCAGCCCATCGAGCAGACGCTGCTCGGACGACACGAGCGGAGCGCGCCAGTCGTCGATCGTGGTGAGCACCTCGGTGTCGATGGGCGGGTAGATCACGGTCGAGGGCTGGTTCCACGCCGCGAGCACCCGCTCGCCCGTGAAGCGGCTGTTCACCGCGATCGAGGTCGCCTCGTCGGCGCGCCGGCGGTCGAGCGGCTTGAGCATCGCGCTCGCCGCACGTACGGCCGGGTTGCTGCCGCGGCGGTCACGCCCCGGTTCCCAGATGTAGCGGGCGGGCGTGTGGGTGTAGACGAACTTCTTCGCCTCGGGCGGCGTCCGCACGTGGTGGGCGAACAGGTGCGAGCTCACGAGCACCCAGTCGGGGACCGATCCGAACGGCATCCGCCACGTCGGCAGCATCGCGGGCAGGGCGAGCGCCTTGTGATGGCGAAGCGGCGTGCGCGCGAGCCACGACTCCGACACGTCGCGGTCGAGCATCGTGGGGGAGTCGCTCCAGAGCACGCGCACGTCGGCGTCGGGGAACGCCTGCGTCATCGCTTCGAGCACGCGCTCCGCGCCGCCGCGACGCTCGACCCATTCGTGGACGATGACGCCCGAGCCCACACCCGCGCGCGCAGGGGTCAGCGCAGACGCTGTGCTGGATGTGCTGATCGCCGTGCTCCGTCCCCAGGATGCACGAAGCGCGATGACGGCCGGCTTCGGGTGCCCGCGCCATGCTTCGTGCAACGTGCGCCCTCATCCCCAGAGTCGGGCGCACTTTCGAGAACGTTACCGTGTAGCGGCGGGAAAAGACACCCCGCGATGCCCCTATGCTTCCGGTGTGACACGAAGTCTCCTCGTCGACGCCGTCGGCTCGCGCATCGAGATCGACCTCAGTCGTCTCGGCGAGGCCGACGAGGCGGCGGTGCGAGCTGTGTGGGCCGACGCGACGGTCGAGCCGGGCGACGGCGATCCGGCGCCCGCCGCGACGGTCGTGCCGTACGACAGCGCCCCCTCGCACATGCTCTCGAGCCTGTCGCAGCAGGTGACGCTCGCCGCGATCGAAGCCGCACGAGGACGCGCGTGGATGCTGCACGCCGCCGGTGTCGCAACGCCCGACGGTCAGGTCGTGGTGATGGTGGGGCCCTCCGGCCGCGGCAAGACGACGGCTTCCCGCGCGCTCAGCGCGGTCTACGGCTACGTGTCGGACGAGACGATCGCGATCGACGCGGACGGCCGGGTGTGGCCGTACCGCAAACCGCTGTCGGTCATCGAGGATCCCGGAGCACCCAAGACCCAGTTCGCCCCGTCCGAGCTCGGCCTGCAGCCCCTGCCCGATGCCGAGCTCCGCGTCGCGGCGGTCGTGCTCCTCGACCGGGACCCGGGGCACCCCGGGGCGCCGGTCGTCGAGGTGACCGACATGGGCGATGCCCTCAGCGAGCTGGTCGCGCAGACGAGCTTCCTCCACGACCAGCACGCCGCGCTGCGGTTCATCGAGGCTCTCGCGCGCGCGACGGGCGGCATCCGCACGGTGAAGTACCGCGAGGCCGTGACACTTCCGGCGATCATCTCCGAGCTCGCGCGCCCCGCCGGGCCGATCGTGGTCGGCGAGAAGCCCGCGCATCTGGTGGGAGAGCCTGCGGCGGGTGATGACGGCCCGCGCTTCTCGCGGGTCGAGGTCGCCGACGAAGTCGCGATCGACGACCCCGACCGCATCGCCCTGCTCACGATCCGCGCCGACAAGCAGGGGCACGTGACCGTGATCGGCGGGATCGCCCCGGCCGTCTGGCGCGCGGCCGACGGCGCGACGCTCACGCAACTCGTCGACGCCGCGACGACCGCCTACGGCGTGCCCGAGGGCTTCGACGCCACCCCAGCGGTGCTCGTCGCGGTGGGTCAGCTTCTCGACGCCGGACTGCTGACCTCCGACGAGCCGGCCATCACGCGCCGCGACGACGTGGCGTGGGTCGACAGCGGCGATCGCATCGTGGCGCTGCCGCTCAGCCCCGACGCCGATGAGACGCTCGCGCAGCCGTCCGCCCTCACCGGCTCGGCCGCGCTCATCTGGGAGTGGCTCGAAGAGCCCGTCACCCTCACGCAGCTCACCGCCCGCGCGACCGAAGCGGCGGGGATGGATGCCGCGCACGCCGTGCCCGCACAGGTCGAGGCGTTCGTGGGGCAGCTCACCGCGTCGCGCCTCGTCACGGTCGGCTGAAGGTCGGGCCGGCCGGGCCTGAGGGCCCCCATGTCCCGCACATGCCCATGTTCCATATATGACCGCATCCCCGCTGCCATGTCCCGAAAATGACCGCTCAGGGGTCCCGCAAGCGGTCATATTCGGGACATGCTCGTCGGGGACGGCCGCAGGGCCGGAACTACACTGACACCGTGCGCATCCGGCTCGACATCGCTTACGACGGATCGCACTTCCGCGGCTGGGCCACGCAGCCCGGTCTGCGCACGGTGCAGGGGACGCTCGAGGGCGGCCTCGCGCGCATCCTCGGGGGGCAGCCGCGGCTCGTGGTCGCGGGCCGGACGGATGCTGGGGTGCACGCCTCCGGCCAGGTGGCGCACGTCGACCTCGACGAGGATCAGCAGCGCCGGCTGGGCGCCGGGCGCTCGCGCGGGCGGCAGAACTCCACGGATCCGAAGGCCGGCGGGGCCGATGCGCCGCCCAGCGGGCTCGCGGAAGCGCAGATCGGTGGAGTTCTGCCGGGCGTACCGGCCGCGCCGGCGGTGCGGGAAGCGGGCCGGGAGCACGGGCTCGTCGCTGCGCCGGCGCATAACTCCTCCCATTCATCCGCGGACGGGCCCTCGGCGCGGCGTGTCGCGGGGGACGGCGAGCAGATCGAAGGAGTTCTGCGCCGGGCCGCGGTGCAGCCCGACCTCGATCCTGACCTCGCGGCGGGTGCGGAGCGCCTCGCGGCGCGCCTGCGCGGCGTCGTCGGCGCCTACTCCGACGTCACGGTCACGCGCTCCGGCCTCGCGCCCGAAGGCTTCGACGCCCGCTTCTCGGCGGTGTGGCGCCGCTACTCGTACCGCCTCGCCGATGACGAGTCGGGGTACGACCCGCTCGAGCGACACCGCACCACCTCCGTGCGCGGCCGCCTCGACGAGCGGGCGATGGATGCCGCCGCCCGATCGCTCATCGGACTGCACGACTTCGCCGCCTACTGCAAGCCGCGCGAGGAGGGCACCACGATCCGGACGCTGCTGGAGTACGACTGGCGGCGCGACGCCGACGGTGTTCTGGTCGCGAACGTGAAGGCCGACGCGTTCTGCCACAGCATGGTGCGCGCGCTCGTCGGGGCGTGCGTCGCCGTGGGGTCGGGTCGGCTGAGCGTGAAGGACGTGGCCGACATCCGCGATGGGGGCGAGCGCACGAACGAATTCGCCGTGCTCGCGGCGCGGGGCCTCACGCTCACCGAGGTCGGCTACCCCGACGATGAGCTCCTCGGTGCGCGCGCCGAGCAGACGCGCGGCAAGCGCACGCTGGGCTGAACACCCGCCTTCTCGGCGCGGACCCCACCTTCTCGGCGCACGGGGCACCCCCTCGGCGGCAACCCCACCTCCTCGGCGGGCCCTTCGGCCCTAGCCCTCGACGCCCGTCCGCTGCAGGCTGGAGGCAACGGAAGGGAGCGATCGTGAGCGACAGCAGAATCGTCGTCGGCATCACCGAGGCCCGGGTCTCGCGGCGTGCGCTCGACTGGGCCGTGCAGCGGGCGACCGATCGGCACCAGAGCCTCGAGCTCGTGTCGATCGTCGGCGGAGCCGTCGGCGTCGTGGGCGAGAAGGCGGTGGTCGAGCAGGCGATGGACGCGAAGCGTCAGCTGCTCGAAGCCGAGGCCCTGCGCATCGCCGACCGCGGCGTGCGCACGACCGTGCGGGTCGATCACGGCAACCCGGTCACGAAGCTCATCGACGCGTCGAAGGATGCCGCGCTCCTCGTGATCGGCAGCGACTACCGGGGACCGAAAGCCGGGCCCGCCCGTGGCGCGCACGGCGTGCGCATCGCCGGCGGCGCGCACTGCCCGGTGGTCGTGCTCCCCGATCTGGACCTCACCGACCGGGCGGGGGTCGTCGCCGGCGTGGACGGCTCCGAGGTGTCGGAGCACGCGCTCCGCTTCGCGGCCGCCGAAGCCGACCGGCTCGGCGAGCCCCTCACGCTCGTGACGGCGTGGACGCCGATCGTCACGCCCCACAACTCCGGCGTGTACCCCGACGACTACCTGCGCAACATGCAGGCGCTCGCCGAGGAGTCCTTGGCCCTCGCGGCTGCGGGCCTGCGGCAGGACTACCCCGACCTCGTGGTCGACCGGCACGTCGAGGAGGGCTACCCGTCCGCCGTGATCAACCGGCTCGCCGGCACGGCGCGCCTCGCGGTGCTGGGCACGCACGGCCGCGGAGCGGTCGCGCGGTTCCTGCTCGGATCGATCAGCGAAGAGGTGCTCGGACGTCTGGCGACGGCCACCGCGATCGTCCGCTGACCGGCGGCGCGATCTCGCGCTGACGGCGCTGACGCTGCTCGAGCAGCTGCAGGAGCCCGTCCGCGATGTCGTGGTCGACGTAGGTCTCGTCGTCGCTCGCCTCGGCGAGGACCGCCGCGGCGTGTTCGATCGCAACGGCGCGTTCGAACTCGTCGCGGTGCACGGCGACGGATGCCGCGGCATCCGCGTATGCGATCCGCAGGCGTGCGCGCGTCGTCTCGTCGAACGGGTGCACGTTCTGCTCGAGGGCACGCGCGGTCTGGTCGCGTTCGAGTTCGCTGCGACGCAGCGCCCGTTCGGCGAGGATGCGGCTGCGGTGAGCGGCGTCGACCGCGTCGGCGTGGGTGATCGTGGTGGACATCGGGGGCCCTCCCTGTGAGCGTGGCTGTCTTCCCACACAGAAGAGCCGGCAGGGCCGGTTTTCGTACATCCGCGCCTGATTCGGTCGTTGAGCGAGCGCAGCGAGACGAAACGCCCTGAGCGCCTACAGACCGGTCCAGCGGTTGAGCGGCCAGAAGAGCACGACGGCCTTCCCGACGACGTCCGCGCGCGCGGCCCAGCGCCAGCACTCGCCGGCGGACCCGGCGGATCCGGCGGAGGCGCCGGTGGCGGCATCCCCGCGGCAGAACGCGGCGGAGTCGGAGGAATTGCCGCGGTTGTCGCCGAGCATGAGGTAGGCGCCCTCGGGCACCTCGACCGCGTCGAAGCAGCGCAGCGATCGCGGCGTCGTGGTGCAGTCGAGCGACCCCGTCACGAACGGCAGATCGTTCGTGACGTACGGCTCATCGAGCGGTTCGCCGTCGACGGTCAGCTGTCCCTCGTCGGTGCAGCACTCGACGGTCTGCCCCGGCAGACCGATCACGCGCTTGATGAGCGTGTGCGGGCTCGACGGACCGAACCCGGTCACCTCGCCGATCCATCGCAGCGCATCGCGGATCGGGTTCGAGTCGGCGGACGGCGCGATGTCCCACGCCTGACCGGCGTCGAACACGATGACATCCGCTGTGCCGGGCGCGGCGCCGCCGACGTAGGCGAGGCGGTTCACCATCACCCGGTCGCCCGGCTGCAGCGTCGCCTCCATCGAGCCGGACGGCACCCAGTAGGGCTTCGCGACGAAGCTCAGCACGAGTCCCGTCACGACGAACGCGGCAGCGAGCTGAAACCAGAAGCTCCCGACGATGCGGCGCCAGCGGGGCTTCGGCACCGGTTGCGCGTCGGAGCGCTCAGTCGTCTCGGCCACACCTCACCGTACCCGCCGGCGCGGGGTCGCCCGGCGGCGCCGAATCTGTGAAGTCCAGAAGTGATCGGTCTGAAGACACCCGCGCGAAACGTCACGGTTCTAGAGTGGGGTCGTCATGAAGGTCATCTCCTACAACCTCCGCAAGCATCGCGCCGTCGGTGAGCTCAGCGCGATCGTCGACCGCTACGCACCCGACGTGCTGTGCCTGCAAGAGCTCGACACGACCGACATGCCGGCATCCATCGGCGGTCTGGCGTTGGCCGAGGCGACGTCGCGCAATCGCCTGGGTCTCGCGGTCTACTACCGCGAGAACACGTTCCGGCTCGACGACGTGCGGGCCATGGCGCTCAAGAAGTCGATGCACGACCGCGTGCTCAAGCCCGCCGAAGAGCGGATGCTGGGGGTGCGCCTGCACGACATCGACGACAACCGCTCGCTCATCGTCGCGTCGTTCCACGCCGCGCCGCTCACGGCGCTCAATTCGCTGCGGCGGCACCAGATCCGCACGGCGCTCACCGAGCTGCAGCAGCTGGGCGAGGGTCTGCCGGTGCTGATGGTCGGCGACTACAACTATCCGGTGTTCAAGGAGAACCTCAGCCAGAAGGTGCGCGAGCACGGCTACGAGCTCAACCTGAGCGACGCGCGCACCTACACGCGCTACCGGTTCTTCCGCGGCCACTACGACTTCGCGACGTCGGTCGGGTTCACGATCGACAAGGTCCGGACGCTCCCGCAGGGCCGCAGCGACCACCTGCCGATCCTCGTGACGGCGCAGCTGCCGGCGCTGGCGGCATCCACCGCGGCCTGAACAGGCGGAGCGAGACGTTGCGCGGATGACGGAACCTGCGCACAACCCCGAACCCGCGCGAACCTCGAATCCGGTTCGCACCCCCGAGCCCGTCCCCTCACGCGACCGGCTCGTCGTGCCCGATGTTCTGCGGGGTGTCGCGCTTCTCGCGATGCTCATCGCCCACGCCGACCCGCTGCTGTCGAACACGCCGCCGGGGTGGCGCCCGATCGTCTTCGGCAACGCGAACGACGTCGCCTCGCCGCTGTTCGCCCTCGTGATGGGACTGTCAGCGCAGATCGTGCTGCAGCGCACGCCCGCGGGCTCGCGGGGGCGGATGCTGCTGCAGCAGCTCGTCCGGGGTGCCGTGCTCATCGCTCTCGGGGTGTGGATGGCGAACTGGGGCAGCTGGGTCGCGGTCGTGCTGGGCTACCTCGGCCTGCTGCTGATCGTCGGGGCGCCGATCCTGATCCTGTCGACGCGGTGGGTGGCCGCGATCGCTCTCGGCGTCGCGCTAATGAGCGATCCGGTGAACGCGTGGGCGCGGAGCGTGCTCGCCCCGCTCGTGGGCACGAATCCGCTCGCGAACGAGATCTCGGCGCTGTTCGTGCTCGGGTACTCGTATCGGCTCACGAACCTGCTGCCATTCTTCCTGCTGGGTGCGCTGCTGATGCGGCATGGATTCCGGCGGGACCGCGCGCTGTGGGCGATGGCGGTGATCGCGCCGGTCGCCTATGCGGTGCGTCCGGTGTGGAATGCGCTCTCGGGCGGCCCCGAGGCGGTGTCGGGCAGCTATCCCGATACGCTGCACGACCTCGGTCTCGTCCTCGGGGCGTACGTCGTGGTCGTGCTGCTGGCGACCGTGCGCCGGCCGGGTCCCGCCCGCGTGATCGCGGTCGTGTTCGAGCCGCTCCGCGCGATCGGCGCGGTCGCGCTCAGCCTGTACCTCCTCCACGTCGCGATCCTCGCGCTCTGGTCGCGAACCGGCTACACCCTGGTCGACAGCGAGCTGCTGAGCTGGCTGATCATCGTGCCCGGCATGGTGGTCGCGGGCTGGCTGTGGTGGCGCTTCATCGGCGTCGGCCCCGTGGAGTACCTGCTCGGCTGGGTGACCGGGCGTCCGAAGAAGCTGCGCGCCGCGCGGGCGGGCGGGGTCGAGCGCGGGTGATCGCACGGGCGGGATGGTGTCCACTGAAGGTGTGGGTGGCGCGTTCGGTGGGCGGGTTCGGTGGTTTCGCGGGCGGGATGCCGTGCATGGTGTCCACTGAAGGTGTGGGTGGCGCGTTCGGTGGGCGGGTTCGGTGGTTTCGCGGGCGGGATGCCGCGCGTCGAGTCCACCGAACGCGCGAGGCACGCCGGCGGAGAGCCCTGCGCAACAGCCGGAGGCCTCTACCCCTCGGGACTAAGCCGCGCCCCCGCCGACCCAGTCGTGCAGCTCGGCGATGAACCGGCTGCGCGAGAACATGCGGGTGCGGGCGCGGAAGGCGTCGGCATCCAGCGAGGTGGCCTGGTGGAGCAGTTCGTCCCAGTCGTTCCAGCGCTCGATGTCGCAGATCACGCCGCCGCCGACGGCTTCGACGCTCTCGCGCACGCCGCCGACGGAGTTCGCGATCACGGGCGTCCCGCACGCCATCGCCTCGACCGGCATGATGCCGAAGTCCTCGACGGCGGGGAAGACGTACGCGAGCGCCTGCGCGTAGAGCGCGCGGATCATGTTGTCGGACGGCGCGATGATGAAGGTCACGTTCGCGCCGGAGGCGGCGGATGCCGAACGCAGCGCGACGTGGCTCGGGCCGGTGCCGGCGATCACGACCGGAAGCTTCACCTCGGCGCCGATCTCCATCACACGGTCGAGGCGCTTGTAATCGACCATGCGTGACGCCCCCAGGAGGAACGTCTCGGGCAGGGCGTCGAGCTGACGCTTCTCGTCGTCGGTGAGGTCGCGGCGCCAGTCCTCGGTGGCGATGAGCGTTTCGGTGTCGACGGGCGGGTAGATGACGTGCGACGGCTGCTTCCACGCGTGCGCGACGCGCTCGCCGGTGAACTTGCTGTTCACCGCGATCGAGGTGGCCTCGGCAGCGCGGCGGCGGTCGATGGGCTTCAGCAGCGCGCTGGCGGCACGCACCCACGGCGAGGCGCCGCGCTCATCGCGGTCGGGCTCCCAGATGTAGCGGGCCGGGGTGTGCGCGTAGACGAACTTCTGCACGCCGGGAGGGGTGCGCACGTGGTGGGCGAACAGGTGCGAGCTGACCAGCATCCAGTCGGGGGTGTCCGCCATCGGCGCGCGCCATGTCGGGATCATCAACGGCAGCGCCATCGGCTTGTTGTTGCGCAGCGGCGTGCGGGCGATCCAGGACTCGGTGACCTCGCGCCCGTCGAGCAGGCGGGTGTCGTCCCACAGCACGCGCACTCCCGCGTCGGGATAGGCGTCGATCATCGCGTCGAGGACGCGCTCGGCGCCGCCCCACCGCTCGACCCATTCGTGCACGATGAGTCCGCGCGATGTGCCGCGGTCGGCGCGCGCAGGCACTCCGGTTACTGCATAGCTGGTCACAGAGACCCCCCAGTTCTGCGCGCCGAGCCACCGGGTCCCACACCCGGGTGCGCCGAAGGGATCGAGTATCCCCGCGGTGATCGCAACTCCCACAGTTGCTCACTGACGCATGGCTAACGTACCCCGGTTTCGCGGTGGCGCAAGGGGGCTCGACACGATCTGTGGCAAACCTTTACATTGCCTTGCGGATCGACCGAGGGATGCCGCCGCGAAAGCGCATGCGAGGCTCGGGGGTCCGTTCGTTTCTGCCCGCTACGCGCCCTTCTGGGATGCCGCCGCCGCCCTCGCCGCCGCGGCTGCTCGAGCCGCGCGCGCCGCGCGCTCGCGGTCCCGCTTCCACACGCTGAAGTCCTCGGCGGTGGCCAGCTCGGGATCCTCCAGGGCGAACTCGTCGAGCACCGTCACGTGCGACGAGACCTTCAGGAACGGCGAGACGGGTGGGCAGTCGATGAGCCGCTGGCGCTCCCAGCACACGAGCTCGGTGGCCAGGCTGTAGGCGAGGGTCGCATCCGTGGTGAACGGGTCGTCGTGGCGGGCCGTGATGATCGCGCGGACGGCCTCGACTTGACGCTGCGTGCGATCACGCGCCTTTTCGGCCGCCCGCTCCGCACGGACAGCGGCGGCATGAGCGGCGAGCGCGGACGTCCGATCGGATGCCGGGGGCCCGGTCTCCGCGGCGCGCGCGACCTCGTGCTCGGTGCGCTCACGCTCCGCTCGTGCGGCGCGGAGGGCGGTGGTGGCAGCGGCGGCCCGCTTCTCCGCCTTCTCGAGCTCCGCGCCCAGCGAGCCGGTCAGGTCGGAGATGAAGGGAGGCGGTGCGGCCCGGTGTTTGAGCACCATCGCCGCGCGCGTGAGTGTTGCGGCTCCGAAGCGGAGCCTGCGTGCGGCGGCCGCATCCGCGGCATCCATCTCGCCCGAGGCGAGCAGATGCTCCAGGCCCGTGCGCGCGATGCGGAGAGCCTCGAGCGCGGCTTTGCGGAGCGTCTTCGTGAGCGCTCCGCCGCCTTCGAGCCGCCGCGCCATCGCGATCGCCGCCAGGTTGCGCGCCGCCGCTGCGCGGGTGACCGTCATCGCCTGCAGCAGCTGATCGGAGAAGCCGAAGCCCGCGCGCTGCCGCTCGGCGATCCACTCGTCGAGCTTGTCGCCGAACGCGATCAGTCGCTCGGGGCTCGTTGCGCGGCGATCCTGCACGTACGCGAACGAGTAGCGTGCCAGCTGATTGTCGGGGTCGGCGCGGGTCGCCGCCGCCAAGAGCGTCGTGGCGGCGGAGGTATCGAGCGTGGCGGTGTACCAGGTGATGGCGATGTACTGCAGACCGACGCTGCGGGCGTTCGTGGCGCCGGCGAGTCCGGGGTCGAACTCCGTGCGGTATCCCTCCCGCAAGGCGAAGAGGATCTCGGCGGCGATCATCACGCTCAGATAGTCGGCTGCGCCGGCTCGGCCGTCCGCAGGTGTGGCGAGCGGTTCGAGTCCGGGCCCGGCCGTCGACACTCGCTTCGTCGACACGGTGGCGCGGTTGCGGACGACGGTGACGGTCGCCGCGGTACCCGAGCGCACGACGACGGTCGCCACCCACGGAGTGACTCCGATGAGGAACAGCACGATCTTCTGCACCGCGGCCACCCAGGCCACCGACGAGAAGTCCTTGAGGCTCTCGGCGAGGTCTTTCACGAGCGGACCGGTCGGCAGATCGATGGTGCCCGATGCGCTGGAGAGGTCGCGCAGCTGCGCCGTGACGAGCGCGGTGGAGACGAACTTGCCGTCACCCTCGGCACCGTCGGTCGTGACGTCGATGCGCAGCACGCGGAGCGTTGCGAGCCACAGGGCGATCGACACCGCGGCGACCACCGCGAGGACGATGAGCAGCGCGGCGGCGAACACTTGCGCAAGGCCCGTGGCGTGGATGCCGACGATCGCGCCCCCGACGGGCACGAGGGCGAGCAGCGACCATCCCATCCACGCGAGCGTGCGCCGCGAGTCGCGGTCGGACGTGACGTGACGGATCGGAGGAAGCTCCACGAGCAGGCGGGCGATCACGAAGATCGCCAGCCACCCGCCGATGATGAAGGTCATCACCGACGCGAGTGGAGTGAAGGTCGCCTTCACGAAGGCGTCCCACGCCTTGCCCGCGGACTCCCAGACCGAGGGAGATGCGGGGGCTTCCGGCGCCGTGAGGACCCAGATCGACATGCAGTCCGGCTCGGTCGACACATTCTCCAGCTCATCGGCGACATTCTCGGCCGTGAGGCCGGCCGCGGCGAGCACCTCGTGGGCGGCGTCTAGGTCGCCCTGACGGACCTCTCTCGCCGCGGTGGCGCAGGCGAGGGCGATCACGTCGTCGGGGATGTCCTCCCTCTCCTCCGTCTCGTCGCCCGCGGCCGATCCTGTGCCGGAGTCCGTGCCGGCGGAGGTACCCGCGCCGGCACCCGAGTCTGCACCTGCATCGCCCGCGTTCGCTGCCGTCGCCACCGAGCCGAGCGCGATTGCGATCAACAGAACGACGGCCAGCAGCGCGGTCGCCCCGAGAAGCGCCACCCAGCGGCGCAGCTGCGGCTCGTCAGAAGAAGTGGTGGGCGCCATCGGAAACCCCCAAGGTCCGTTGCACGCCATCGTGGCCCGGCGCGCGGCGCTTGTCTACGGCCTCACCCGGTGGATGCCGCCGCACGGAGTCTGCGCCCCGCCGGCCACCCACCGCTCCATACCCCCCAAACACGCGAAGAACCCCCGGCCACGTGGACCGGGGGCTCTTCGCTGGAACGCTGGGTGTCAGACGCCCGCGTGCTCCTTGCGGTTGCGACGCACGGCCGCGGTGAGCGCCACGGCGCCACCGGCGAGGACGAGCGCGCCGCCGCCGACCCACAGGCCGAGGAGCGAGCTACTGTCGAGACCGGTCGCGGGCAGCGAGTCGCCGCCACCTGCGCCACCCGACGTCGCGGCGACCGAGACGGTGGCTGCGCCACCGGCCGAGGTCTCCGACACAGCGGTGATGTTGTAGTTACCCGAAGCGTCGCTCGGGAAGGCGATCGGCACGGAGATCGAGCCGGTGCCCGACGCGGTCGTGCTGCCGTTCGAGGTGACGGGCGCGAGCTTGACGAAACCGACGTTCGCGCGGGTGTTGCCCTCGACCGTGACCGAGACGAACTCGCCCGGGGTGAAGGTGCCGTTGCTGCAGTTGAACGTGACGGTGGCGCCGGGGGTGATGACCGTCGGAACGACGCTGCACGCGTTCGACGGCGGGTAGATGGTGTCGGCCTGGGCTGCGGTGGGCAGTGCCAGGGCGGAGGCCGCAACGAGAGCGGCGACCGCGGTGATGCGGATCTTGTGCTTCATGGTCAACTCTTTCGTGAGGCCGTTAGGCGCCTGTGAGGAGCGGGGGGAGATACCTGGTGGTGCGGAGCGGTCGGTGCAGGGTCGAGCTGTTTCGGAGCGCAAAAAAGCATCGCTGTTCGGAAAATGGATCCGAGCTGCGATGCCCTACCCCGAGTGTAGGGAAATTCACAGGCAAGCGCTAATCGGTGTCGTTACGTTCGCGTTAACTGTCGGCGTCACCTGTGCAACAAGGTCTGCTCCGGTGGGTGACGTCGATGACACCGACACCTTCGCGGTCACGGATTCTCCGGGTGCGAGCGTGACGTCGAAGCTCAGCACCTGACGCCGTTCGTGGAAGCCGCCGCCGAATCCCGCGCCGTTGCTCAGCTCGGCCGAGACGAGCTCATAGCCCTCGGGCAGGTAGAGATAGCCGACCGTGTTGGCCGAACCCGGCGCGACACCGTACGCCCCGCCTCCGGTGATGTACTCCGGCAGCCCGGTCGCCGGGGCGTCGTTCGTGATCGTCACGGTCAGGTCGGCGACGCCGGATGCCGTTCCCTGCGCATCCACACGGCACGATGCCCACCCGACCGTGGTGTCGACGGACTGGTAGAAGTCCATCTTCGAACCGGTGCCGTCGTTGAGGAACACCCCGAACGTCGTGACGTCACGGTCGGTTTCGGGGAGCCCGCCCACGAGTGTGGTGTCTTCAAGGACGGCCTGGTCCTCCTCGTGCGCGCTCCACAGGAACAGGCGGTTCTCGGCGCCCGCCTGCGCGAGCCCGGCGAGCAGTTCACTCGCATCGGCACTACCCGAGACGAGCGCGCCGAAGACCGCGGCGGTGGCGTCGGCGAAGAACTGGTTCTGCGCGCCCGGGTCGGGGTAGCGGGCGTAGACGTCGTTGAGCAGTAGCTGCACGGCGTTGCCGGCATCCATCACCTCACCGGTGGGCAGGGTGACCGGCCCGGTCGCGGCGAGCAGGTACGACAGCGCGACGGGGTCGACCGACAGGACGCCGTCGACCTCGAGCCCGTGCTTGAGCGCCCACATCTGCCGCGCGATCGGCGCTGTCACCGAGAAGTCAGGCACCTGCGTGACGTTGTGGAACCACCGGCTGGGCGACTGTCCGTAGATCGCGGCGACCTCGGGGTCGAGCTCGAGCGCCGGCGGGTCGAAGCGGGGGAAGGCCGCGGCGAAGTCCTGTTGCACGAGCTGCATCGCTCCGCCGTCGGTGCGGATGAGCGCGGCTGCCCCGGCAATGCCGCCGAGCGAACGCCACTCGGCGTTGTTCTGGAAGAGAACGAGGTAGTTGCGGGGTCCGTCGGCTCCGAGCATCGCGGGCAGGAGAACGGAGGCGTTCGCGAGCGCCTCGGTCGCGTGCGCGGTGTCGGTGAGCGTGGTGTCGACCTCGTCGACGATCGCGCGCAGCGGTGCGACGAGCGCGGCGGAGTTGATGCGGTCGAGCGCGTCGGTCGCGGTGGTCATCGTCTCGGCGGACTGCGCCGCGGCATCCTGCACCGCGATGAAGCCCTCGAGCTCGACGCGGCCTCCGGACGGACGGAAGGCGTCCGCCGACAGCGTCGACGCGACGTCGGCGAGCGGGGTCAGGGCGCCGGCGGCGACGTCGTTCGCCGCTTCGGCCACTGTGCCGACCGCGACGAGCTGCGGACCGAGCCACGGCGTGAGCTCGAGCGTGCGCCAGACCGGGTCGCTCGTGAGGGCGTGCGCGCTCGCGGTGTCGTCGGCCACTTCCTGAATCGCGGCCGCGACGGCGTCGGGGTCGGTGATGTTCGAGACGACATCGGATGCCGAGGCCTTGGCGCTGCGCAGATAGTCGGCCGCGATCGCCCCGCGGACCGTCACCCATCCCAGCGCGACGACCGACAGCAGCAGGCCGAGTCCCAGGACCCACGCGAGCACCACGCCCGCGACGCGCAACGGCCGGGGCAGTGCTGAGGAGGTCATTGACTCAACGATAGGCGGAACACCTCAGCGGTCAGCGCGCGTCGACCTTGCCGGAACTCGCCGAGGTGGGGGCGTCGGATGCCGGACGCGCCTTGTATTCGCCCTGGTACTGGTAGCCGTAGTACGTCGCGCCGGCGCCGCGCTTGGGCACCTTGTTCAGCACCACGCCGAGGGCGCGGGCCCGTGCCTTCTCGAGGTTGTCGAGGGCTTTGTGCATCATGTCGTAGGTCGTCTTGCCGGCAGAGACGACCACGACGGCACCGTCGGCGTTCGTCGCGAGGACGGCGGCGTCGGTGACGGGCAGCAGCGGCGGCGAGTCGATGATGACGAACGCGTGCTGCGCGAGATTCTCGATCAGCTCGCGCATCTTCTTCGACCCCAGCACTTCGCTCGGGTTCGGGGGGATGCGGCCCGCCGCGATCACGACGAGGTTGCGGCCCTCGCCCACGGTGTGCGCCACGTCAGCCAGTTCGGCGCGGTCGGTCAGCACGTCGGTGAGACCGGCCCCGTCGGGCAGATCGAACAGAGATGCGACCATCGGGCGACGCAGGTCGGCGTCGATCAGCACGACGTTCTCGCCCGACGCCGCGATGCTCACGGCGAGGTTCGCGGCGATCGTCGACTTGCCGTCACCGGGAATCGGGCTCGTCACGACGATCGCGCGGGGCGGGTTGTCGATGTCGACGAAGCGCAGGTTGGTGCGCAGTTCCCGCGTCGCTTCGGCGACGGCGGATGCCGAGTCGGTACGCCCCGAGAACGTCAGCACCTTGCGCTCGGCGCTCAGCTCTTTCGACTCGGGGATCGTGCCGATCACCGACGCGCCGGTCTCGCGCTCGATGTCGCGCGGGCTGCGGACGCGCTGGTCGAGCACGTGGCGGATCACCGCGTAGCCGATGCCGAGCGCGAGCCCGATGAGTGCGCCGAGCGCGAGGTTGAGTCGCGTGTTCGGTGACGACGGCGCCGTCGGCAGGCGGGCCGAGTCACCCGCGACGACCGTGACGGCCGCCTCGGCGCCCGTGCCCTCGAGCTGCTCGATCTCGGCGATCATGCCCCGGACCCATGACTCGGCGAGGTCCCGAGCCTGCTCAGGACTCGCCGCATCGGCCGAGACGCGCATCACGACCGTGTCGAGGGGGTTGGTGACGTCGACCTTGCCGACAAGGGCTTCGGGCGTCGTCTCGAGGTCGAGGTCGTCGATCACGTACTCCGCGACCGAGCGCCACGAGGCAATGTCGATGTACGACTTCACGACGCTCTGCGCGAGCTGGTTTCCGACCAAGCGCGATCCCGCGTCGCTTCCCGCACTCGTCGCGTTGACGATCGCGCTGGTCGTCGCCGTGTAGATACGCGGCTGCATCGCGCTCCACCCCCACGCCGCGGCGACGCCGAGCGCGGTGAGGAGCACGATGCCGAGCCAATGGGCGCGCAGGATCCTCAGGTAATCACGAAGTTCCATGGAGCCCTAGTCCGTCGCGCCGATTAGGCGGTGTATGACTTCGAGGCGGGCGCCGTCGCCGGGAACACCTGACCTTGGAATGAGGGAGTACCGGAATTGAGCGTCACGATCTTGTTCCCAGATCCGCCTGTGAGTCCGGTTGCTGTCCCGACTGCAAGGGTCGTCGCCGACGCGCCACCCGCGAGAGTGAATCTCACTCGTCGGAGCGCGTTGTCCCAGGCCCAGCCGCTCCCCGAAGTTGTTCCAGCCCAACTCATACTGGCGCTGCCCCCGGAAGCCGACGACGACAAAACGAGGTCGACGACGACGGAAGGATTGCCGGCGGGGTTCGTCGCCGTAACGGTGAAGTTGTTCGACCCAGGCGTATTGATCGTGAGGGTAAGCGTGCCGAGGGCCGGTGCGACCTGTACTTCTTTGGCGACAGGGTTGTAACCGGGCGCCGAGGGGGTGGCCGCGACCAAGACTGCGCCGGTCTTGGTGATGTCCCGGGAGATCGTCGGGAAGCTTGTAATGGTGGTCTCGGCGCCAGGTGCGAGGCTGAATGTCGCCGACGTGTTTCCGGCGGCCCAGGTTCCGTTCGTCGCAGTGACGGTGACGCTTCCGACCGCCGCGTCGGCCGCGTTTGTGGCGTTGTTCTTGACCTTGACGCTCACGGTCCACGGCCCGGTGCCCCCGATAGTCACCTCCGTGACTTCAAGCGACCCATTCGGAGCGGGCGGAGTCGTGAGAGCTGCTGCGGCAGGTGCTGCTGTCGTCAGGAGCACCACCGGGGCGGCCCAGGCCCCAGCCTTGACGAGCTGGCGACGGCTGACGACGGGCGTCCGCGCGGACGAATCTTTGCTTGTGTCTACATCTGTCATGAGAGGTCCCCCAGGAACTCGAATTCGTTGGCGCTCGGATCGGATGGCCTGCGTCGACCAAAAAAAGAACGACACCGCAGGGCGCCGTCGCTGATCAAAAGCTAGCAGAGCGGCATGGTGACACTCGGCAGTGCTTCAATCTTTTACCTGCCCGTAACGCGCCGACGGGCAACCGCCGGAAGGGAGCGCAGGCCCCGCAGTGCTCGCGCAGCTCGGACCGCCAGCAATGGAAGCACCCGATCTGGTGTGTCGGGATTGTTGATCAAGATGTCGCGCCGTGTCGGCCACACGGCGCGAGCGAGCACCCAGGCTTTCTTTGGCCACGGTGTATGGGACAGCATTCCGAGCCACTCAGCCGTGGTCGCGTGCGTGGTCGAACCCCGTGCGCCGGTCGTCTTCCACAGCCAGCGGCGGTACTCGCGCGACTCGAAATCTGCCGGCGGGATGTCGATATCGATTCCCCATTGCTCCAGAAGCCGAGAGAGCGGTGCGGCGGATCCCGTAGCGAGAGCGAGCTCCGCGATCGCAGCGAGCTCGCCAGCGTCGAAGTGGGCATCGCGCAGCTGATCAAGCTCGAGGTCATGCCGGGGTGACTCGCTGACGCTTCGCAGCGAGTGCAGAGCCAGCATGAGCGCGCTGCTCGGTCGATCCGGAATAGCGCACGGTTGCTGGGCGAAGCCGAGCGCAGACCGCCGTCGCCACAGAATCTCGAAAACCTCGCTCGCGGGACGAAGGAATCCGGGGTAGTGCCGATGGACATCGATCGAGATCGGCCAGCCGTCGCGATAGAGCGTCACCGAATGCGTGGTGAAGTTCTCGCTCTGGAACGTGGACGGGAATACCTCCCATCCGCTCTTGCGAAGGAGCGACTGATATGTATCGAAGTGTTCTGGCTCGACGAGCACGTCGACGTCGGCTGATATGCGGGGGCTGCGCAACTCAAACAGCGCGAGTGCGTCGCCCTTGATCGTCAGGCTTCGGATGCCGTTGCTGACAGCGAGGTGGTCGAGCCATGCGGTCGCGAGTTCCAGCGCCTCGTCATGGGCAAGCTCGACGGGCGGCAGGCTTGCGGGCGTCGCCATCACCTCTTCAGTCAACCCCACGTGAGAGTTCGCGCCCTACGGCTTGCCCATCCCGAAGTACGTCCAGCCCGCTGCGCGCCAGGCGTCGGCATCCAGGCAGTTGCGTCCGTCGACGACGATGCGGCCTGTCGCGAGCGATGCGGCGTGCGCGGGGTCGAGTTGGCGGCGGTACTCGTCCCACTCGGTTACGACGATGACGGCATCCGCCCCGCGGAGCGCCTCGTCGCGGTCGGCGACGTAGTTGAGCTGCGGGTGCAGGCGCTCGGCGTTGCCGAGGGCTTCGGGGTCGGTGACGGTGACCCACGCCCCGAGGCCGTGCAATCGCACGGCAACGTCGAGGGCGGGGGAGTCGCGGATGTCGTCGCTGTGCGGCTTGAAGGCCGCGCCGAGCACGGTGACGTTCTTCTTGAAGACGTTGCCGTCGAAGGCGTCGACGACGAGCTGCACGGCGCGCTCGCGGCGGCGCAGGTTGATCGCGTCGACCTCGCGCAGGAAGCTGACCGACTCTCCGCGGCCGAGCTCTTCGGCGCGAGCGGAGAACGCGCGGATGTCTTTCGGCAGGCAGCCGCCGCCGAAGCCGATGCCGGCGCCGAGGAAGCGTCGACCAATGCGGGCATCGTGGCCGATCGCGTCGGCGAGCTGGGTGACGTCGGCTCCGGTGACCTCGGCGATCTCGGCCATCGCGTTGATGAACGAGATCTTGGTGGCGAGAAAGGCGTTCGCCGCGACCTTGACGAGCTCGGCGGTCGCGTAGTCGGTGACGATGAACGGCGTCTGCTTGGCGATCGCCGGGTGATAGACCTCGCGCAGGATGTCTGCCGCGCGCTCGCCCGCTTCACCCTCGGGAACACCCGCGACGAGCCGATCGGGGTCGATCGTGTCTTGCACGGCCCAGCCCTCGCGAAGGAACTCGGGGTTCCAGACGAGCGTCGCGCCAGTCGGGTTCACGCGTGCGGCGAGGTCGGCAGCGGTGCCGACGGGGACGGTCGACTTGCCGGCGACGACGTCGCCCTCGCGCAGGTGGGGGATCAGCCCGTCGATGGCGGCGTTGACGTAGGTAAGGTCGGCCGCGTAGCCGTCCTTCTGCTGCGGGGTACCCACCCCGACGAAGTGGACGTCGGCGCCGTGCGCCTCGGCGAGGTCGGTGGTGAACCGCAGGCGACCCGATGCGATGCCCTCCGCGAGGATCTCGGGCAGACCGGGCTCGAAGAACGGCGCCTCGCCCTTCGACAGCGCGGCGATCTTTAGCTCGTCGACGTCGATGCCGACGACCTCGTGGCCGATCGACGCCATGGCGGCGGCGTGGACCGCGCCGAGGTAACCGCAACCGATAACCGACAGCTTCATGTGATTCCTCGAGGGTGCTCAGTGAGGGCGACAGGGGGGATGCCGGCGGTCGTTGGCGGCGGTGTAGCCGTCAACATTCCTAGCACGCTTGTGTTTCGGGCACGTGATCAGCAACCGCACGAGAACGCTCTGGGCGCGGCACCCGAAGCCCGCTCGTGTGGCTCAGAAGGGTGCGTCGCTCGGTTCGCCGGCGGCATCCGCATCGTCATCGTCGCCGCTGGGGACGAACTGCACCGCCGGGGGATATGCGGTGGGGATGTCGGTGTAGATGATGCCAGTGGGCGAGGTCCATTCGAGGACGCCACCGGAAAGATGTCGCACTCGCCACGCAGTGAACTGCTTCATCGAATGATGTCTCTGGCAGAGATGAGCCAGATTCCCGACGTCGGTCTCGCCGCCGAGGGCATGGTCGATCGTGTGGTCTACCTCGCATCGGACGGCGGGGATGCGGCATCCGGGGAACCGGCAGTGCCAGTCGCGAGCCCGAAGGTAGCGGTCGATCGCGGCGGTGCGCTGGTAGCTGTCGGTGTGGAGCACCACCCCGGTGATCGGATGCGTCATCACGCGCTCCCACGGCCCGGGCGTGGCGCACGCGAGGCGGCGAGCGGTCTCGGGGTCGACCGGGCCGTGCCCCACGAGGGTGGCCGGCTCGTCGGTCGCTCCGGTGAGCGACAGCACAGGCACGACGATCTGCACCTTCGCGCGGATCGCGCCGAGCGTGCCCGGTCCGTCGTCGGTGCGCGTGGGGTCGGCCATGGGCGCGGACGTCAGCAGCAGGTCGACGGCGAGGTCGGCGCGCACCTGATCCATCGTGCGCGTGTCGGTCGTGATCGCAGCGAGCTCGGCGTCGTCGAGACCGGCGGGCGGCGTTCTGCGCACATCGACGATCACCCGCGCCTGCTGCGTCAGCCGGTCGTATACGGCGTCGGCGTACAGCGAGGGAATCGGCATCATGAGCGTCGACATGCCCTCGACGCCGCGGACCACCTTCACGCACCGCGTGGCGTGCGCGAGATCGTGGCGCTCCTGGATGCTGATCGGGTGGGTCTGCTCGGCGAGGGCCTGCAGTCGCGGGGTCACCCGCGCCGGGGTTTCTTCGGTGCAGATCTCTGCGGCAGCGACATCGAACGCCGCACGGTCTTCGGCGGGCAGGATCGCTCCGGCCTCCTGCACCGCGCGCAGGTGGCCACGCGTGATCTCTCCCGACTCGCGCGCCGCGAGGGTCGCCGGGTAGAACGACACGAGCGCTGCCGCCTCGCCGATCTGCCGCTGCATCGATCGATCGGAGACGTGCGTGGCGACTGCGATCTCGGCGGCGACCGACCGCAGCACCATGTCGGACTGCCGCACGCGCAACGGGGTTTCGGCCACCATCTCGTTCACGAGATCAGACGCCTGCGCGAGCAGCCTCATGCGCCCGACTTCGGCCGCCGCGATCATCCGGTCGAACTCGGCGACATCGTCGCGCAGGGCGCCCAACCGCGCGCTCTGCTCGTCGGTGAAGCCGACGACGGGGTTCGAATGCATACTCCAAAGTTAGCGGTGGGCACCGACATCATAGAGGGTCTCGAGGCGAATGTGCAGAACTCGCGAAATCCCCGATCTGTGGAGGAATCGACGCGCCAAGAAAGGCTACACATGACGTACAAAACTGCGAAGAATGGTCCGAAATCGACCGCTCAGCCCTCGTAATCCCCGATCCACCAGTCCGAGATCTCGGCCATCTCCGCCGCCACCTCGACGTGCGCAGGAGCGATGCGGAACGACGCGAAGGCCGCGGCATCCACGAACGTCGCGTCTTCGATCAGCACGCGGCCTTTGCGGCCGTCGAGAGAGCGCTCGACGCGCATCGACTCGACGCCCGGCAGGCTCGCGAGGGACGCGAGTCGGCCGACCGCCTCCAAAACCCGCTCGTTCGAGACGCCGTCGAACACCCGGAACAGCACGATATGGCGGAAGGCCACCGCGCCTACTCCCGCAGCGCCCCCACGTGTTCTCGGTACCAGGCGACGGTGCGCTCCAGCCCCTCCTCGAGCGAGATCTTCGACGTCCAGCCCGCCTCGGCGAGCTTCGACACGTCGAGCAGCTTCTGCGGGGTGCCGTCGGGCTTGGTCGTGTCCCACTCGGTCTCGCCCGTGAACCCGACGACCCCGGCGATCGTCTCGGCGATCTCGCGGATCGTCACGTCGGACCCGGTGCCCACGTTGACCTGCTCGGGGCCGTCGTAGTGCTCCATGAGGTGCAGCACGGCATCGGCCATGTCGTCGGAGTGCAAGAACTCGCGGCGCGGCGTGCCCGTGCCCCAGTTCGTCACGACTCCCGCCCCCGACGACGCCGCCTCGTCATACCGGCGGATCAGCGCCGGCAGCACGTGCGAGCCCTTCGGCGAGAAGTTGTCGTTCGGGCCGTAGAGGTTGGTCGGCATGGCCGAGATCCACGGCAGCCCGTACTGACGGCGCACGGCCTGCGTCTGAAGGATGCCGGCGATCTTGGCGATCGCGTACGCGTCGTTCGTCTCCTCGAGGTGGCCGGTGAGCAACGAGTCCTCGCGGATCGGCTGCGCGGCGAACTTCGGGTAGATGCACGACGACCCGAGAAACGCGACCCGCTCGACGTCGTTCGCGAGCGCCGCGTCAAGCACGTTGACCTGGATGCGCACGTTGTCGCTCAAGAAGTCGACCGGGAAGGTCGAGTTCGCCAGGATGCCGCCGACCTTCGCCGCGGCCAGCACGACGTACTTCGGCTTGATCTCGGCCATGTAGGCGAACACATCGTCGCGATTCTTCAGGTCGAGCTCGGCCGAGGTCTTGCCCACGACGTTCTCGAAACCCGACGCCTCGAGCTTGCGCACGATCGCGGAGCCGACCAGGCCGCGGTGACCCGCGACGTAGAAGGTGGCGTCGCGATCGAGCTCGCCCGGGGTGTAGTCCAGACCGTCGGAGGCCGTCACGCCGCGTTCTTCCACGACGCGAGGTTCACCGTGTCGATCCACGGTGTGCCCTCGTGGCCGATGGCCTCGAGATCGGCATCCACCATGAGCTTCGCCAGTTCGCGGCCGCCGATCGTCGCCTTCCAGCCGAGCTCGGCGTGCGCCTTCGACGGGTCGCCGATGAGCGCGTCGACCTCGGTGGGGCGCAGGTAGCGCTCGTCGAAGCGCACGTGCTTCTCCCAGTCGAGACCGGCGTGTTCGAAGGAGGTCTCGAGGAAGTCGCGCACCGTGATGCCGTCGCCGGTGGCGAGCACGTAGTCATCAGGGGTATCGGCCTGCAGCATGCGCCACATGCCCTCGACGTACTCGGCGGCGTAGCCCCAGTCGCGGATCGAGTCGAGGTTGCCCATGTAGAGCAGGTCCTGCTTGCCCGCCTTGATGGCCGCGACCGCGCGCGTGATCTTGCGCGTGACGAACGTCTCACCGCGGCGGGGCGACTCGTGATTGAACAGGATGCCGTTGACCGCGAACATGTCGTACGCCTCGCGGTAGTTCTTGGTGATCCAGTAGCTGTAGAGCTTGGCCGCCGCGTAGGGCGAGCGGGGGTAGAACGGCGTGGTCTCGCTCTGCGGCGGGGGAGTGGCCCCGTAAAGCTCGGACGACGACGCCTGGTAGAAGCGCGGCATCGTGCCCGACATGCGCACGGCCTCGAGCAGGCGGATGCTGCCGGTGCCGGTCGTGTCAGCCGTGTGCTCGGGCTCATCGAACGACACGCGAACGTGCGATTGCGCGGCGAGGTTGTAGACCTCGTCGGGCTGGATCTCAGCGAGCAGCGTCACGAGGCGCGCGCCGTCGCTCAGGTCGCCGTAGTGCAGGAAGAGCTTGGCGTTCGGCTCGTGCGGGTCGACGTAGAGGTGGTCGATGCGGGAGGTGTTGAAGGTGGATGCCCGGCGGATGAGACCGTGCACCTCGTACCCCTTCGACAGGAGGAGTTCAGCGAGATAGGAACCGTCTTGTCCGGTGATTCCGGTGATGAGTGCGCGCTTGGCCAAGGCCTGCTCCGTTCATGAGGTGCTCGATGGATCCAGCGTGATGTCGTCCACGCTGCGTGCGATGCGGTCATCGGTGGCGATGAGTCGCGTCAACATTTCGGTGAATCTGTTGATCGCCGACTCTTCATCGAGAACGGTCTTTCGGTACAGACGGCCATTCTTGCCCAAATGCTCGGCGTGGCCCGAATCGGCCCCGAGCGCCGTGACGGCGTCGAGGAGTGCTTCGGGGTCGCCGGCGGGTACGACGACTCCCGCTTCCGCCGCGCGGACTTCTTCAGCGGTGATGCCGCTGACATCGGTCGCAGCGACGACGGGGCGCCCTGCGGAGAAGTAGGAGGTGAGCTTGCTCGGGACGGCCATCTCGGACACGCCCGGCAGTTCGTTCACCAGCAGGCTGTCGGCACTCGCGAGTGCCGCGGAGAAGTCCGCGTCGTTGAGAGGCGACAGAAACTCGAGAGTGTCGAGCCCCTCGCCGAGTGCCTTCAGCCGGTCGCGCTCGGAGCCGTGGCCGAGCAGCACGAATCGCACGGGCAGTTCGCGCTCGGAGGCGAGCCGCGCGGCATCCACCACGTTCTCGAGACCCTGTTTCACGCCCATGTTGCCGGCGTGGAGCACCACGATCTCGCCCTTGCCCCAGCCGAGTGTCTCACGTGCCGCGTCGACATCGACCGTGGGCGAGGGGGGCAGGTGGGTCCAGTTGCGCACGACCTCGATGCGATCGCGCGGCACGCCGAAGTCGTCGGCCACGCGCGCGGCGAACCGGTCGTGGATCACGATCACCTTGTCGGCCGAACGCAGCAGCCAGCCCTCGAGGGCCGACATGACCTTCACCGCAAACCCGCCGGCCTGACCGGTTTCGACCATGCCGAGCGTGTAGAGATCTTGCACCCACACGACCAGCGGCTTCTTGCGCTGAGTGAGCTTGGCGCGCAGCACACCGAAGAGAGAGGAGATCAGCGCGGGCGAGACGGCCACGATCGCGTCGGGGTCGCTCCAGTCGTGCGTCGCCACCCGGGCTCCGAACGACGCCTCAGACAGCGCGCGCCGCACACCCTTCGGGCGACGCGGAACGTAGTGCTTCAGACGTGTTACGGCAACCCCATCGATTTGTTCGCTCCGCGACCACTGCCCGTAACCTGACGGAACTTTCCAGTCGGGATAATGGGGGTGAGTCGTCAACACGCGGGTAACGAAGCCTCGGCGAACCAAGCCTCGAGTCATCGCCCCGGTGTACGGAGAGATTCCGGTCTTCTCGGGGGGATAGTTCAGCCCGAGGACCAGAACGCGGGGGGACGACGTCATGCTTCGAGGCTATACGAGCCGCGATTTCGGTCTGGTTACAGGAAAGGGAAGGCTTATGACGGATGTTCCGGTGATCGACCTCTCGAAAGCTCCAGGTGAGAGAGCGAGCTGGGACCGCCCCGTCTGGGTCGTGTACCTCTGGGCGATCTGCGAACTGCTGTTTGTGACGAATGCCTGGCAGATCAGCTCTTCTCTGCGCGTGAAGGTGCTGCGGGCCTTCGGTGCCGAGATCGGCGACGGTGTGGTCTTCCGCCCGCGCACGCGGGTGAAGTTTCCGTGGAAGCTGCACATCGGCGACTGTTCGTGGATCGGCGAGGGAGTGTGGTTCCATAATCAAGACCACATTTTCATCGCCAACGACGTCGTCATCTCACAGGAGACCTTCTTGACGACGGGTTCGCACGCTCATCGCCGCGACATGGCGCTCATCACCCGCCCGATTCACATCGAGGCCGGCGCCTGGATCACCTCGCGCTGTGTGGTGCTCGGCGGAACGCGTGTGGGCCGCTCAGCCCTCGTCCGCCCGCTCACGCTCCTTGACGGCAAGGAGATTCCCGCCGCCGAGGTGTGGGGCGGAAACCCGGCCGCATTCGTCGCCGACCGATTCGCAGGAGCAGCCGCATGACACGTATTTCGAAGATCTCGGTGATCGTGCTCACCAAGAACGAAGAGGCGGGCCTCAGCAACACCCTCGCCAAGCTGAGGGACTTCGACGACGTCATCGTGGTCGACTCTTTGAGCGACGATCGCACCGTAGAAATTGCGACGTCGCATGGCGCACGAGTGGTTGACTTCGCCTGGAACGGTCAGTACCCCAAGAAGAAGCAATGGGCGCTCGAGAACGCGGGCGCGAACAACAAATGGGTCCTGCTTCTCGACGCGGACGAGTTTCCGTCGGTCTCACTAGTGAACGAGCTCGCCGCTCTCCAGTCGACCCTCTACGGTGCGGCCGACGGTGCCTACGACATCAACCTGCTGTACCGCTTCGCGGGCAAATACCTCCGCTACGGCCACGTCGTCACGAAGCGATCGCTACTGCATGTAGAGCGCGCGAGCTTTCCCGTCATCGACGACCTCGATGCGCCGGGTATTCGAGAGGTCGAGGGTCACTACCAACCCGAGGTCTTCGCTCCCATCGGCAAGCTGAAGAATCGCATAGTGCACGACGACCGGGACCCCGTCTCGAGCTGGTTCGCCCGCCACAACCGCTACTCAGATTGGGAAGCGCACCTCCGCATGAACGAGGAGCTGCGGAAGGACATCGCGAGCAAACGGACGCTCAAAGGCAAGGTCTTCGACGCTGTGCCGTTCAAGCCCGTGCTCTTCTTCGGATATGCCTATGTGGCGCGCGCCGGCTTCCTCGACGGCCGCGCCGGCTTCGATTACGCCACGGCGCTTGCGACGTACTACTGGCAGATCGGTGTTAAGACCCGCGAGCTCTTTCGTGAGACAGCGGGAGTTTCGTGAATAGCAGGCTGTCCGTCGGAGTGATCGGGGGAGGAACCGTCGCACTTTACGTCGCAGCTCAGCTGGCGACGTCGGCCAACGTAATCGTCTACGAGGCCGAGGCAGGTAATGCAGCCCCAGATCTGCTCCTTGGCTCAAATCGCTCGCTTGGCTCGCACAATGGAAGTAGAGATGCCTGGCTGTCGGCCTGGGGTGGCACGAGCAAGATTTGGGGAGGGCAGCTGCTTCCATGGGAACGCTGGGAGATTGAAGGGCTTACAGGCTCTCCGTGGCCAATCAGCTATGAAGAACTGTCCCCTCATTACGAAGAGGTTCGGACGAACCTTGGGCTCTCTTCGTTGCACACGTCAACACATGAGGGCTGCGGTGACGATCTCGAGGTACTTCAGTCCGACGACTCTTTCTCAGTACGCAGGTCGACCTGGATGACCAGGAGGCAGCGCGACTTCACCAGAAACCGGTCTATCGTGCGACGTCTGCAGACCGTAGTCAAGAAGCGTGGCGCGATTGTGGATCGATTCGAGCCCGTTGGCGCACAGTTCCGGATTCACTATCGAGACCGCGCTTCTGATCAGCGGCTCGTCGACGTAGTCGACAGGGTAGTAGTCGCAGCAGGCACCCTGGGAAATGTTCGCGTTCTGTCAAGCTCGTTGCAAACGCGCTCAAGCGAGCACCTTGGCGAGGGGTTTATGGACCACGTCTCGGCTCGAGTAGCGCAGTTCCAAGTCTCCGACTGGAACCTCTTCCGTCGTGCTTTCGCCCATCGGCGTCAGGCCGGCGTGCGAAGCACTCCAAAGCTCGTCACCACTCCACAGCTGGTCAGCAGAGAGTCGATTCTTCCTGCCTATGCGCACTGGGAGTTTGACGTGAGGCAATCGGCGCTTTGGCAGCTGGGCAAGGCGAAAGTCAATGGCGAAACCACGCGGCGTTTGCCCGCGGAGATTGTGCAAGCCGGAGGCGCAGCGACAAACGCTCTTCTGCGGCAGCAACGTGTACTTCCGAAGTTCGCGGTACCGTACCTGCGGGTTGACGTCGAGCAGGCGCCCGACGCATCGCGCTCCATTAGATGGCTGCCTGATCATAACGGCGGCCGCATGAGCGTCGAGTGGGACGTTAATGACGCCGAACGTGCGTCTATAGCGCGGGTAGGCGAGCTCGCGGCGAATTGGATTCTTGACGCTGATTGCGGAGTTTCTTCCGCTGAACCGGTCGAGAGTCGGGACTTCGTGGACACGAAGCACATGATGGGCGGTGTCCGGATGGGTCATGACGCATCGGACTCAGTCGTTAGCTCGGATTGCGAGCTACATGATTTGAGGGGAGCGTGGGTTGCTGGCGCATCAGTGTTTCCCTCAGGCGGCGTTGCGAACCCCACCTTCACCGCTCTGGCGCTGGCAGACCGGATGGTGAAGCGTATTGAGTGAGTTGGTGAGAGATCGGCTGGGCCTCGGCATGGCCACCGTTATGCGTGAACCTGACGCGGGTCGTCGCGAACGTCTGCTTGATTTTTCCTATGGTCAGGGCTTCCGGTACTTCGACACTGCGCCCATTTATGGGTTCGGAACAGCCGAGGCCGAAATCGGCAAACTCGTTGGACGCGGAGCGACGGGCCTGCAGATTGCCACCAAGTTCGGTCGGGATGTGACCCGCGGAGGGTCCCTAATTCGTAAAGTACAGCAGCCGGCACGTCACCTGGTCCGGTCACTTCCAGGGTTGAGAAGCGCATTCCACAAGACGAATGGAGGAGTACGTCCTGCTGACGCGCCCACTATTGACGTCTTTCGTCATAACCTCGATTCGAGCCTTCGGGCCATGCGCTTGGAATCAGTGGACAGCTACCTGGCACACGAGATTGCGTGGAGCGGCGGGTGGACGGCGCTTTGGGAGCAGCTGTCCTCGGCTGACCTGCCGGTTCGGTCGTTGGGTATTGCAGGACCTCACGAACTTCTCGCAACTTATCCCTCGGTTGTCCTTGAGACATCTGATGTGGTGCAGATCCCGCTCGCTGATGCAGACAACGGGATTGGTGGAAAGTTGATCTACGCAGCAGTCTCCACGTTGCGTGATAGGTATCGCGCTTGCAAGGCATCCCGACCACGCCTCCTCGAAGACTGGGGACTATCCCCGGACATTGATGATCGCTCCGTCACGCCATTCCTGGTTGCGGCGGCGCTGCGGAGGATACCTGATGCGCGCATCCTAATTGGCACGACATCGGTATCCCATCTTGCTGCAATCACGAGTGACGTGCCGGCGTGGGTGGATTCCACATCGGTCGACTGGCGAGCCGTCTATCTCGATTTGTTTGACCACGAGTGGGGAGTCATCGCATGAAGGTAGTCCAGGTGATTTCTGTGATCGCAACCGAATATGGGGGCCCCTCCACAGGAAGCGTCGAGCTCAACAAGCGACTGAACAGTCGCGGGATCCATGCGGTAATTCTCACGTCGCGACTTAACGCCTCTGGCCCCCCTCTCTCGGATCATGATGTGCGGCGCCTGAGTCAGGGTGGCGCTCGTATCAGCGCCTATCCGGCGAGTTTCCCACGTCGCCTACAGAACAGCTGGCGACTGCTTCGAGCGATCAACCGTGAAGTGCGTGATGCAGATCTCGTCCATATGCACGGGCAGTACCTAATCCCGCATGCCGCGGCGTATGTCGCCGCTCGACGGTTCCAGGTTCCTTATGGAGTGCAGCCGCACGGTGGACTAGAGCCCTACCAAAGGGATCAGTCTCGAACTCAGAAAGCCATTTACGGATTGCTTATCGGGCGCCGAATCCTCCGAGACGCAAAGTACCTGCAGTTCGCCTCGGAATCAGAGGCAAGCAACGCCTCGGACGTTGTCCGGGCCGATCAGGTGCGAGTTGCCCCGCTTGGCGCAACTCTCGCCTCTGAGCAACCACTGCCCACCGTCGAAGACTGGCTCGGAGAGACTCCGCGTCAGTCGGTTTATTTGTTCCTTGGGCGGCTCGCCCGAAAGAAGCGGCCAGACATCCTCATCCGAGCGTGGGCAGAGAGTCAGATTGACCGAGACGGCTCACGGCTCGTGATCGCCGGGCCGGACGATGAGTTCACTGTCGATCAGTTGCGCGAGCTTGCCGCCGACCTGGGAGTCGCGGACTCCGTCCATTTCACCGGTCGAGTGGACGCCCATGAGCGCTCATGGTTATACGGCCGCGCGGGGGTATTTGCCTTGCCTTCAGAGAACGAGAATTTTGCTCTCACCGTCGCTGAAGCCATGCTTGCGGGATGCTACTGCGTGGTCACCCCGGCGGTTGCAGCTTCCGTACACGTGCAGCGTTCCGGGGGAGGGCAAGTTGTTGAAGGAAACGATGACTTGGCCGCAGTTCTCGGTGCGCTTGCCCGGGACGGACAACGAGTCCGGGCAGGTGGCGAACTCGGCAAACGCTATGCAACCAAGAATCTGACTTGGGATGCGCTAGCAGACTCCATCTCACGTGAGATTGCAACTCCCCTGGACCCTGAAGCGACTGCTATCACCTCGCGATAAGGGTCGATGAGGGCGGGTTGTTTGCCGGCCAATTATTGATGCACCGCTTGCGAAGGGGATGCTTGGTCAAGTGCGGCGAGCACGCGGGCCATCACTCGTTCGTTGAGATGGGGGCTCTGGGATGCGCGACTCCGACCAGCGCTCGCCATTCGGGCTCTTCTATCGGGATCGCTCAGAAGTGCAAGGCACTTTGCTGCACACTCGTCCGCGTCAGACCAGAAATCTGCTTCGACGCCTTCGAGATACATGCTCTGATGTTCGGGAGTGCGCTGTGCGCAGAGAACTCCTCCGAGCAGCGGAATTTCGACGCTCCGCGTCGTGTGCTCATCTCGGTTGCCGACTGAGAGAAGGCCGAGCGAGACTCTTGCCCCTCGGATGGCGGCCGCATACTCCTCATCCGTGTAGATTCCCGGGCCGCGCCAGAACCTCTTGAGTTCACTCCATTCGGGGGCCCGATCCCACCGATCGCCGCGGATCGACAACGGAACTCCACGACGTACGAGTTCCAGAAGAAACGGCCCTCGCTCGGGCATCCAAGTGCCGACGAAGAGCACCTCGCTTTTGTATTCTTCAGTAAGGCTTGACGGAACGCCTATCGAACCGTGCGCCACTTCATCAGCACTCATGAACACCCGCACGACATTAGTTGCCCCTGCCGTGATCGCCTCGGTGACGTTCGGTTCGCGGACGACCGCGACCGCATCGTACTCTGGGAGCGCTCTTAGATACCGGTCAAATCTCCGACCGTCGCGACCACCAAACGGATCGTCATTCGTATAGTTGGCAACGGGCGCAATCTTGGATAAGCCTCTGATCGCGCGCCGGCCAAGAAACTCGCCCTGGTTCACGACAATGGCGTCTGGCCGCTGATGCGCCACCTCTCTTAGGAGTCGGCGGTCTACAAATAGCCCCACGCCGACAGCGCCAGCATGATGCAACCAACGCGAAACCCATGGCGACTGACTCAGCCATGACCGAGGGTCGATATGCGTCACTTCATGGCCAATACGTGCCAATGCATCCGCGCGGTGGCGTGACGTCCCGGTGATGGCACCGACGTAAGTGATTCGCACCTCGATCGCGCCTCAGCTATCGGCCGGGTCTAGCTGTTGAGCCCGGGCGGCAAAGTCGCGGGGATGTTCGCCCTCGCCCGCCAGCTCAATCTCAGTCCCGAAGTATGGTCGGATGGTGCTTTCGTAGATCGCACGAATCTTGAAATAGTTGCCCGTCATCAGATAGACCTGCCGTCTTGCGACAAGGGATCCGACACAGACGTGTAGCCGATCCGTAACATTCACGCGATTAGAAGCGAGCTCACGAATGAACTGGTCAGCGCTGCTCATATGGTCCCCTGCTGCGCTGATGTCGTAGTTGTCCGCTGGGAGTTCGGACATCCTGAATCGTGACTCCAGATCACTTCGAAAATAGATCCCAGCCGACGAGGAAGCTGGCATGCGATCGAAACCGAGCTCATTTCGATGAATTGCCGCGTAGAAGGCCATGTCGTGACAGAACCGCGAGTTTGGAACCGCGTCGCGGCTTTCCCCCTGATCGCGGCGGTACAGGGTGCCCCGCACCCCCGATGGGGAGAATTCGAACGTGGATGGCAGAACGAATAGTCGCCCGCGTCCACGGGAGATCAGTCGCGCGAGACGGTATCCGCCGTTGTACGACTGCGACCACGCGCCGCCGCCACCGATGAGAAACAGAACATCGTCGGGAAAGGTCGGGCTCAGATAGGGAAGAGCGTGAGATCGCCCGTGGGGGCCCGCCACGTTCTGCTCAATATGGTCGATCCCGTAGTGCTCGAGGAAGAGCTTCGTGCCATACCGAATCAGAGCATCCCCTCGGTTCCCGGGGTTGCAGAAGTAGACGACTCGGCGGCCCGATGCGGCGTCTAGTAGATCCTCCGCAAGGGAGTCGTACTCCTGCTTGAGTGCATTGAAGCGTGCATCGACCGTCATGAGGAGTATCCCCACCTCTTCTTTCCATTCCCTCCGATTGCTCGAAGGGCCATTGCTTCAGGACCGTCCGGACGACCGCTGAGAATCCACGCCAAGTAGTGTGCTGAGACGTATGCCGTAACGCCCACCGCGACGGTGACGCTGGCGATCCCAAGGTCGCCAATAGAGCTGGCCCTCACCAGCCAGTACTGGCAGGCAAGCACAACCCCTGTCATGAAGATCGCGGCGACAATTGATCGCCACATCGAAGTTAGTTGCGCGAGGATAGGGACCTGAATAAGTCGCTTAACGAGCACAAGATTCATGGCTGTGATGTTCAATCCCGCGATTACTCGGGCTGCAAGCACTCCGAAGATTCCGAACAGGATTACACCAACAATCACCAATGGCACTCGGACCGCGAAGTTGAGCACGTCGCGCCAGAACAGTGCCCGCGTCGCGCCGCATGCCATCGCCACTGCCTGTGCTGGCGCGGTGAGTGACTGAATAGCAAAGAGCGGAGATAAAACCACGATTATCACCACCGCTGGTTCCCATGCGGGACCCAACACGGGCGGAATCAAGAAAGGCGCGATGAGCGCCATACCTATGCCAACGGGAAGCAAAATCGCTCCAGCACCGGCCTGGGCGCGAAGATATGTCGTCTTGATCTGACGCGGATCGTGAGCGTCCAGCGCGAGGCGGGCGAAGAGCACCTTGGATAGTGGGGCCTGGAGGGTCTGCGTAGCGAGGGCCGCCCAGTCGCTTGCCACGACATAAATGCCAAGCGCGGCTTGGCCGATTCTGCCAGCAATGATGAATCGGTCGATGTAGAAGTTCAGCACGTTGAGGAGCCGCTGAAGGCTCATCCAGCCCGAGAAGCCCACCAACTCTCGCCAGCACTGAAGGGTCAGTGTGGGGCGAATCGGAGCAAGTACATACGAGAGCGCGACGTAGATGAGCGGTGCCACAACCTGCCCAATAACGATTGCCCAGTAGCTCTCCGTGCTTACAGCTACCGCTGCGGCAGCGCCGAATGACACGAGCTTCGATCCGATGTCCGTGAGTGCCTCTGGTGCAAAGGACACTCTTCGCGCGTACACGGCCATGCGGGGGCTGACGATGCTTCTCAGCGCGGGCGCCAGCGCGATAACTGCGAGTACTGGTTGTAAGCGAGCGTCGTCGTAAACCCAAGAGAGGACAAACGAGGCGCCGAACAGCAACACGTAAATCGCGGCTCCGCGAACGATGCCGAGCGTAAAGGCTGTCGAGTAGTGCCGCGCTTCCGGCCGCTTCATTTGTATCAATGCGTCTGACAGCGGTACGTCGGCGACAGCCATGAAAACGAGCATCGTTGTCGCTGCGATTGCGACCAGCCCGAAATCGGCTGGGGTGAGAAGCCTCGCGAGCACGATCATGAGCACAAAATCGAGAGTGCGCCTGGCTAGTTGTGCCCCAACCATAAGCAAGCTAGCGGAAACGACCCTACCGGCCATTCACAACACCCGATCGACGCGACGTGCGAAGCTCTCCTCTTGCTGTGCTGAGCGTTGAGTGATCAGATTGAGCCCTCGAGAATCGGGCTCGAGTGGAGATCTTCAAGATGATCCACGCCAAGGATCCTGCGACCACAGCTCCGGATCCGGTTTCTGCGATCCAAAGAAGTCCTCCTTCGTATATTGCCGAATCGAACACAATGACTGACGCTGCTACGGCTAACGGAGTCGTTCGAGACTGCAAGCCGCGGGCGGCAAGTAGTGTGACCATAACTAGAAGCGCGTTCTCGATCGCGACTCCCCACAGGCCACCTTGTGCGTAGCCTTCCGCAGTCACTCCGGACGCAATGTACACATCTTGATACTGAGCTAGAAAGGAGTACGACTTGACCTCGCGTGTCCAGCGCACTCCAACGGCTTCATGAACGCCGGTCGGGACCATCCCGGTGAGAGCACTTTCGGCGTACTCCTCCACTGACAGCCATGGCCTGCTTGGAAGCAGCATTGCGTCGACGACCGGAGACAGCGTGTCCGTGCGCTCCAGCACGGTAGCGGCCAGGGCCTCCAAGCCGCTCTGGCCTTGCGCCTCGGCTTGTGCCGTGGTCTCGATGCCTCGCAAAGGTTGCAACAGTATGAACGCGCCCAATACCACTACCGCAGCAGGTATTGCCCATCGGCGAAGATACCGCGATCCGCCGACAATCGTGACCCGGATGAGGATTGCGAGTATGACCGCGAGGATGGGTGTCTTCGTCGCCCCGATTAGTGCCCAGCCGAATTCTCCACTGGCGATAACCGCGATCGCTGCGATGCCCCCCTTGCTTCCTCGGGGCCAGAAGGCGATCGCCATTGCCGGTGCAAAGTGACTGAAGGCCATCACGAAGCCCGGAAGTCCGACGCCCTGAAGTGTCAGCATGCGGGCCCCCCACGCTATCGCGAGAAACGTCAGAAGGAGGATGAGGGGCATCGGAATCAGTCGATTCTTTACCTCGTCTGCTGCGCGCTTGAACTTTGGGCGAAGAGCCAAGAGCGTCCCCAGAAACACTCCCTGGCCGAGGACGATTATCGGCAAGGCTTCAAGCAGTGTGCTCTCGTAGCCCAGTCGGGCCATCCGAAAGTCATAGAGCACCTGCCCAGCTCCGGGGGTGAACGCCGTGAGGTAGAGCGGGCGTGCAACAAAAGAGAGCCACCAGTAGATTGCCTGGACCTTGAAGAGCACATTGGCCACCGCACCGAAGCTGGAACTAAGCCACAACTGCAGAGCAGCGAAACCCGTGAGGACCCAAAGCCACAGAGCCAACTCAGCCGACATCGGCGATCCTCGCACCTCGTGGCTCTAATTGCGACTCATCGTTTGCGAGAGTATGCACCTCGGATGCCCCGTAGCACGCTCTGACTTGACGGTCGTTCTCGCCATCCAGAACGTTTGCTTGAGCTAGTGCTTGGCGTTGAGTACCCAATCGCACGGGGAACTCGACTGGCGTATGGCGCAGCTGCCGTACCACTCGCTTGTCGCGCAGCGCCTGCACGTGGAGCCAGATATCGTCGGCGCGCGGACTGTACTTCATGAACTCCGTGCCCATCTCGGCGAGCCATTTGAGGAAAGCCACAGGGTAAAGAACCCCCATTACTCCTGTCGCGAACGTACGCGGGCCTACGTGGGATACGTCGTTAGGAGTCCAATCTGTGTAGGGGAGGATTGTCTCCCCGGACATCGCGACCAGGTGCGACCGGTAGCAGATGATCTCGTCTGCGCGCGCACCGTTCATGAGTTCCTGCAGCCACCACCGCGGGTAGAGGATGTCATCATCGGCGGTCACGAGTGGCAGTTCGCATTCGCCTTGCGTAACCGCGAGTGCGTACGGGAAGTACTTCGAGTGTGGGCCCATGAAGGTGGGTGCGTTGCGGATCTCCAGCCCTCTCTGCGTGAGGCGCTTGAGGTGGCTAGTCATCGCGCGCGTGTCGACTTCCGGATCCAGCCACAGAATGAATCGTTGTGGTCGAACACTCCCCCGTGCGATTGACTCGATCGTCGTATGGACTGTCGACAGTCGACTTCCAAAACTAGTCATGCAGACGGCGACGGGTTCGTCGCCCAGGACGCTAGAACGAGACGTCATGGAACGCACTGAAAGCAACCCTTGAGCGGCTGCGGTTGCCGCCAGATGCCGAATCCGGCGCAACGACTTGCGAACAAGTCGCAGAAGGGACGAGGAATGTGCGCGGTTCAATATGCTGTCTCTCCCGGCACGAGCGCCGCTTTTGCCGTCTTTGCGAGAATCCCGAAGTCGCCGACCAGCGACCAGTTCTCCACGTACGACAGATCGAGGCGCACGGTGTCTTCCCACGAGAGGGTCGAGCGCCCGCTCACCTGCCACAGCCCCGTGATTCCCGGCTTCAACAGGAAGCGGCGGTGCACGTGGTCCGCGTACATTGCGACTTCCTTCGGTAGCGGCGGGCGCGGACCCACCAGCGACATCGAGCCGCCGATCACGTTGAACAACTGCGGCAACTCGTCGAGGCTGAACTTTCGCATGATGCGACCGATCGGGGTCACCCGCGGGTCGTTCTTCATCTTGAAGAGCACCTCGTTACCGGCATCCCTTTGCTGCTTTTCGAGCTCTGCAAGCAACTCTTCTGCGTTGACCACCATCGAGCGGAACTTGATCATGGAGAATTCTTTGCCGCCCAGGCCCACACGGGTCTGGCGGAAGAAGACGGGACCCTCGCTCGACAGGCGCACACTGATCGCAAGGAAAGCGAGCAGCGGGCTGATGAGGATGACGCCGAGGATCGACGCGGTGAGGTCCATCGTTCGCTTAGCGACACGCTGACCGCGGCTGAACCGCGGCGTTTCCACGTGGATGAGCGGGAGCCCTGCGACGGGACGCGTGTGGATACGCGGGCCGGCGATGTCGATGATGCTGGGCGCGAGCACCAGGTGCTGCTTGCCGGCCTCGAGGCCCCACGAGATCTGCTTGACCTTGTCAGGGGGCAGCTCGTCGGTGCTGGTGACAGCAACCGTGTCGGCGCCGGTCGCGAGGATCGCGCGATCGACGGCGTTCACGTTGCCCATGATCGGGATGTCGGTACCTTCGATCGTCGAAGCGACCTTGCCCGATGGCACGCACGCCCCAACCACGCGGTAGCCGGCGCTCGGTGTGCGCTGCAGCTCACGGGCGAGGTGGGCGACGCTGGATTCGGAACCGACGAGCAGCACACGGGCGGAGTACTGGCCGAACTGCCGCTTGGAGATGAGCCACTTTCGCCAGAGCCACCGCTCGAGCACGAGCACGAGCACGCCTGCGGGAAGGCTGATGAGGAGAAAGCCGCGTGCCACGTCGACACGGAGCAGGAACGCGAAGATGGCGATAATTCCGAACAGGCGGAAGCTCGCGTCCACGATGCGCAGATACTCGGTGTTGCCGTTGCCGATGACTCGGTGGCTGCGGGAGTCGATGAGGCTGAGCACCCACATCCACGCCACGATCAGCAGGGCAGAGAAGAACCAGTACGAGAGGTCGCTGAGGCGGTGATCCTCGCGCATCGCGATCTCGGCGTTGCCGAGGCCGAACCAATAGATCTGTGTGCCATAGACGACCCAGATGAGGGCGAGGAGGTCGGTCAACCAGATGCGGCGTGCGTAGCGCTGACGCCATCGGTCTTGTGGGCGCGGAGTCGTGATCGACCCCGTCGAAGCGCTCGAGATGACCGGGGATGGCGCGGCGAGACGACTGCCTCTGGACTTCTCCGAGCTTTCGGCGGTGACGGTTGTTGAGCTATCTGGAATTCGCAGCGACGTCTTTGTCGCGTCGACCTTTTGCAGGTTCGACGTCACAGACCGTCCTTTCGCAAACTCGAAGCTCCCCCGTCTTCGACGCTATCAGCGGTATGTGTCGGGAAAGTGACGCGAGGTGAAATGTGGGGTCCCCTTTTCGGGGGACGTGAGGAGTGTCGGAGATCTCGATACGGGCTTTGCCCACTACTCGATCACCGGAGGGTGGTGAGCGCCCCGCCGGACCAGACGACAGGTCCGGCGGAGGTGAGGGCGAGGGCGGTCGGCTGGGTGGGGTCGCCGTCGGCGCAGGTCGGCTCGGCAGGGGCGTCGGGCGACCCGCCGGTGAAACCGGTAAGCGTGAGGCCGGGGCGCGGGTCGGAACGGTGTGCGACGAGCACGTCGACTCCGTCGGTTGCGACGGCTGCGGCATCCGGAGCGGGCAACGCGACCCACTCGGCGCCTGCCCGCGACACGTATGCGGTGCCGTCGCAGATGAGGGCGACCACGTCGCCCGACGCGCGCAGTCCGCGCGCGTCGGCGCAGGGGGCGACCAGCGGGCCGATCAGGGTCGCCACGACATCGGCATCCGTCGGCGGGATGAACCGCGACGCGGCGAGCAGATCGGGGTACGACTCCCAGAACTGCCCCTGCGTGAAGGTGCGCAGCGCCTGCGGCTCGCAGTCGGGGCCGACGCCGGCGATCAGGATCGCCTCCGTCTGATCGGAGGCATCGAGTGCGGCGATCTGCGACGCACCTGTATAGAGGGGAGTCACGTCGGTCCAGGTTGCTCCACCGTCGACCGACCGCTCGACCAGCGGTGCCTGCCCACCGCACGCGCCGGCGACACCGCGCCACCACACGCCGCCGTCAGCGCTGACCGACAGGAAGCGTTCGGTCTCGCGCGGAGTGGCCGCCACCGGCTCGGGCGTCGGGGTCGGCGTGGGCGTCTGCACGCCGAGCGTGAACGTCGGTACCGGCGCCGGGGCGCCGTTCGGCGCATCGGGCGTCGCGTGCTGATAGGCCGCCGCGACGAGGGCCGTCGACCCGATCGCGACGACGGCGACCAGCGCGACGGCACCCCAGAGGGATGCCGTCGCGGACGGGGCTCTGCGATCAGCCACGCGCCTAGGAGGAGCGGGAGGTGCTGCTCGTCGCGGACCGGGGGGCGAAGTCGGCGGGCTCGAGCTCAGCCGCGGGCGCGCCGGGGTCGACGGCGGGCGTCGGAGTCGGGCTGTTGCGGTAGGCGCGACGCGCGGCGCGCTTCTGCGCCTTCGTCTGCCCCTGCACGTACCCGTAGCCCTGGCCGTATCCGTAGCCGTACGCGTAGGCGTAGGCATCCGGGCCGCGCGTCGGCACCATCGACAGCACGATGCCGGCGACCTTCGCGCCCACGGTCTGGAGGGCATCGATCGCGCCCGACAGTTGGTGGCGGTTGGTGCGGCCGGCCGACACCACGACCAGGGCGCCGCTCGTCGCGCGGGCGAGGATCGCGGCATCCGTCACCGGAAGCAGCGGCGGAGCATCGCACAGCACGACGTCGAAGTCGCGCTCGAGCACCTCGAGGAGCGTCGCCATCTGCTCGGACCCCAGCAGCTCGCTCGGGTTGGGCGGAATCTTGCCCGCGGGCAGGACGTACATCGAGCGGTTGCCCCACGGGTGCATCACGTCGCCGACCTTCGCCCGGCCGATCAGCACGTCGGTGAGACCGGCGCCGCCCTCGACGCCGAGATACTCGGCGATCTTCGGCTTGCGCAGATCGGTGTCGAGCAGTGCGACGCGCTTGCCGGCGTCGGCGAGGGCGATCGCGAGGTTGATCGTCGTGGTCGACTTGCCCTCGCTCGGCACGCTCGAGGTGATCACGAAGCTGTTGCGGCCCCCCATGTCGAGGAACTGCAGGTTCGTGCGCAGCGCGCGGAACGACTCGGCGCGCGGGCTGAGCGGGTCAGCGTGCACGATGAGCGGGCGTTCCTTTGCCTTCGGGTCGAACGCGATCGCGCCGATGAGCGGCGCGTCGGTGACGGGCTCGACGTCTTGAGGCGTGCGGATTCGGGTGTCGAGCATCGAGCGCAGCACGGCGATGCCGATGCCGAGCGCGAGACCGACCAGACCACCGAGCACGAGATTGAGCGTGACGTTCGGGCTCGAAGGGGCGAGCGGGGTGATCGCGTCTTTGACGCGGGTGAGGCGCACCGGGCTCGCGTCGCTGCCGTTCGGGGTCTCGATCGCCTCGACCGCCGCGGTCAGGCTCGCCGCGAGCGCGTTCGCGATGTCGGCCGCGAGCAGTGGGTCGGCGTTCTCGACCGAGATTGTGATCAGCGTCGTGTTGAGGGGGCTCGACGAGGTCACCGAGCCTGCGAGGGTGTTCGCAGAGACGCCGAGATCGAGCTTGGCGATCACCGGGTTCATGACGATCGGCGTCGTGACGAGGTTGGAGTACGTCGTGACCCGCGACTGCGTGAAGCTCTGACCCTGCTGCAGTTCGCCGATCGTGCCGCCCGCCTGGGTGGAGACGAACACGGTGCTCTGCGCGTCGTACATCGGCGTGCGGGTCAGCGAATACGCCGCCGCGCTGCCCACTCCGAGGAGGGTCGCCAGAACGATGATCAGCCAGTTCTTGCGGAGGATGCGGATGTAGTCGGTGAGCTCCATGACGCCTTTCCCTCAAGGGACGCGAAAGGGGAGACGGATCGCGGTGGGGGCCCTGAGGTCTGTCCATCGTTACACGGAAGCGTTTCGCGCTCCTCGCCGGGACGTGACGGGCATGTTAAGGGCGAAGTGCTTCTGCGTGGTGTTGAGTTGCCGACTTTTCCGCGGAATCACGCGGTTCTGGGCGGTTTGTCTTCCGTGTCGTCCGTGGGCTGTGAGCGCGGCGCGTCCCCCGAAGAGGGGACAGGAGTCCCCCGAAGAGGGGACAGGTTTTGGTTTGTTGCGGGAGCCGTCGTTGCTTAGCGTGGAAGTGGCCCCCGGCGCGATGCCCTCAAACCGGGGGCCATCTTCATGCCCCGGCAGGGCCGGCTGTTCAGCTCGCGGATGCCGCGGCTTTCAGGACCCGGACGACCTCGTCGAGCGCCGGAGTGAGCTGGCGCGCCGACAGCTCGTAGGTCTGCCACGACCGGCCGTACGGGTCGATCACGTCGTCGTCTTCGGGCTTCTCGGGCGGCAGCACCATGCCGCGGCGGCTCGCGACGAGCGCCGCGGCGGCCCGCACCCGCGCGCCGGGGGTGTCGACCGGCGCGGCGGCCGCGGCATCCCGGATCTCGTCGTCGGAGATGTCGGCGGCCAGGCGGGCGAACTCGCGCGCTGTGAAGGTCGAGCGCATGCGCGCGGGCGCGAGCTCGGCCACCTGGCGACGGTGGTCGCGGGTCATCGCGATGATGAGGTCGGGGGCGGTCAGGTGCTGCTCGGTGAGGAAGCGCGAGCGATGCGCCGTCGAATCAGCGGTCGGAACGCCGAGCTGATCGGCCAGCGCGAGGGCCTCGGGGGTCATCGGGGCCGCGCGGAGCCCGCGGGTCCCGGCGCTGCTGACGTGCGCGGGCGTGCCGTCCAGATGCAGGCGCAGCAGCTGCTCGGCCAGCGGCGAACGGCAGATGTTGCCGGTGCATACCGTCAGGACCTCGAACACGGGCGTACCTCCAGAGGCTGGTAGCGTTCGGCGCATGTCGCTCGACTCTACCGACGTGAATGCCGTGGTCCCTGACGAGGGGACCGGGGCTGCGCGAGCGATTGCCACGGAGTCGGCGCCGTCGACGCGGGCGGGACGCCGCGGGGCGGCATCCGGCGATCGCGGGGAGTCGGGGGAGTCGAGCCGGCGTCGCGACTGGAGGCTCGGCGGACGCACGGTGCACCCGTGGCGCTCGCACGTGCTCGCCGTCGCGCTGCTGGGCATCGGGCTCGGCGTGATCCTCGGCGGGGTGCTGTCGATCGTGCTGCCGGCCACATGGGGAGGATATGCCGCAACCGGCATGCTCTGGCTCGGGATGCTCGTTCCCATCGTCTGGGCGTTCACCAGGTCTCGGCCGGCGGGGCTGCTGCGGATCCGGTGGCTGGACCTGCTGTGGGGTGTCGGCCTCGGCCTGCTGCTGCGCATGATGCAGGGATGGCTCGCCGTCGCGGCCGGAGGGTCGGGCACGCTGCCGTCGTACCCGTCGATCGGCGGCTCACTGCCGTCGGGATTCGTGTTCGCCGACGTGCTCGCGCCCGTCGTGATCGCGCCGGTGATCGAGGAGTTCTTCTTCCATGGCGTCGTGCTCGTCTCGGTGTACACGCTGCTGCGGCGCCCGGTCGGGCGGCTCATGGCCGGGGTGGTCGCCGCGGTGGTGAGCACCGCGCTGTTCGTCCTCATGCACTCACTGACCGGTGCTCTGCCGGTCGACACGGTGATCTCGCTGAGCCTGCTCGGACTCGTGTGCGGCGGACTCGTGATGCTCACCGGACGCATCTGGCCTGCCGTGCTCGTGCACGTCGTCTACAACGGGAGCTTCGTCGTGCTGGCACTCGCGGGGACGTACCTGGGCTGAGGCCGACCTGTCTCCTGGGTGCCCAGAGGCGGCATCCGGCCCTCGTGTCATCCGAAGAGGGGACAGCGTTCCGTCTGATTTTGCGATGCGGGTTTCGTAAACTGGGGTGACCCCCGTACCCGCCAGGGGTATACAGCTACCATCCCCCCAGGAGTGATCCACCGTGCGCCTGCGGGTTTTTCGCATCGTTCTCAGCGTGCTCCTCGCGATCGTGATTCTGCCGATCGCGCTGTACGCGTTCCTCGTTCTCGCCTCGCGGAAGGACGTCGCCTACTACTACGGCTGAGGTCGTGGCTGACGCTGCTCGCGTTGCCGCGCGCATCGCGGGCGGGGCCGCGCCGAGTGCACGGCTTCGCGCCGAGTGCACGACGTGTGCGCGCGTCGACCCCGTCCACTCGGTGAAAGGTCGTGCACTCGGCGACCGGGGCCGGTGAGCCGCGGTGTCCGGGGCGCGAAACGCGCACCTGGCGGCCGGTGTAAGCTGACGCCGCTCCTACCCGTGGAGTGAGGCAGCGTTCGTGACCCCATCCCGAGATCCCGACGCCGACACGCAGCGTGCCGCGGCGGCGTTCCCTGGCGCGCCCGAGACGGCACCGGAACCCGACCGCGACCGCGCACTCGCCGCCCTCTTCGGGACGCCGGTGGATTCCGCCGAGCAGCCGCCCGCCCGCTCGGAAGCCGAAGAAGCAGCCCGCCACGACCAGCTCGCCGCACTGTTCGGTGGCGCCCCGACGGCGCCGGTGACGTCGGGTCCGGCTGCGCCGGTTGCCGCGAATGCGGCGGCGCCGGTTGCATCGCGGTCGGCGGATGCCCAGCCTGCAGACGCAACGGATGCGGCGCTCGCCGCGCTGCTCAGCAGCCGGGCGGTGCAACCACCCGTTTCTGACACGGTCGCAGCGGGCACAGATGCGGCCGACGCGGCGCCGGTGCAGACCCCGGCGGAAGATGCTGCCCAGGCCGCAGAGATCGCCCCGGCCCGGGGGATACGGCGCGGTCGGCGACGGCGGACGACCGTGGACGGGGCCGAGGGCACGCCGGCTGCGATCCCGCAACCTCCGCCCGTCGAGGAAAGCCTGCCGGATGCGGCGACAGCGCCCGAAGAACGGCAGGCAGTGCCCGCGTGGCTGGCCGCCGCAGCGCCCGGGGCCGCGGGTGCGGTACTGAACGACGAGTCGGCCCCCGCGGACGCCGGTGCCGACGTCGACGACGATCCGCTCGCGTGGCTCGGATTCGCGGACGAACCGGCACCCGACGACGACACGGCCGGCACCGAGGACGAACCGGCGCGAGTGGCGGCGGGTGCAGATGCTCCCGCAACGCCGATGCCCGCCGTTGACTGGGCATCCCTCGTGAACGGCACGGCCGCGACGAGCGTGCTGCCGACGGCCGCCGATGACGCGACCGAACTTCTCGGAACCCCGGGGCCGCGCCGCACCGCCGACGACGACGCCACCCGCGTGCTCGGCGCGACGGCCGTGGGTGCGACCGCGGGACTGGTGGGCGCGGGATCAGCCGCAGCGCTCTCGGGTGCCCAGGGGGGCGTGTCGACCCCTGCGTCCGTCACGGCGACCGTCGATCCGTCGGCCGGATCGTTCTCGCCGACAGAGAAGCGCGGCGTCCGGGCGTGGAGCAGGAAAGTGCGCTGGTCGGTCGCGATCTCGATCGTGCTGCTGGCGGGCGTCGTGGCCGGATCGATCCTGATCGCGCAGACCGTCGCCGCGAACTCGCGCGAAGCGCAGGAACTCAGCGCCGCCGTCGCCGACCTCGAAGCCGCCGAAGAGGCCGCCACCGAACCGGAGTTCGCGCTGCAGGAAGCGATCGGCATCTTCGACAACACCGTCGAACTCGCGCAGACCACCGCGGACAGCGCCGGGCCGCCCCTCGCCGCGGTCGCCGGGATGACGGATGAGACGCTGCTGACGGCGTCGAACACCGCCCTCGCCGACCTGGTCGCGCAGCTCGCCGTCGACACCGCGTTCGAGACACCCGCGGCGTACGAACGGGGAGACGTCGACCTGACCGACCTCGACGCGATCGCCGCCGCGACCGAGGCGGCCGAGGCCCATGCGACCGCCGTGACGGCCGCAACCGACGAGGTCCGCCTCGCGCAGGCGGCGCTGCAGCAGAAGCTCGACGCGCTGCGTGCCGCTCAGGTGGCACTCGGGGCGTCGCTGCCCGCGACGGCGGAGGTCATCGCCGCCGAGAATCCGCGCGCCGAGCAGAGCTTCCGCGACGCGGTGATCGCCGCCGCCGCAGCCGTCCCCGCGGCGCAGAACGCCGGGGGATCGGGCGACGCCGAACTCACCGCCTACGCGGAGGCTGTGACGGCGCTGCGCGGCGACCAGGTGCGCGCCGAAGAGGTCGTGGAGCCGGTGCGCCCCGCGAACCCCGCGCCGCAGCCGACCCCGACGACGGACCCTGCACCCGCGCCGGACCCGGCCCCGGAGCCGACTCCGACCGATCCGGCGCCCGTTCCGTCGCCGACGGATCCCCCGGTCACTCCGTAGAACGCCGGAGCCGCGGGTTCGGCATCCGCCCCCCGATCACTCGGGAAGAGTCGGCGCGATCTCCTTGATGAACGTCGCGAGGTCGGGGCCGAGGTCGTCCCGGTCGAGGGCGAGGAGGATGCTCGACTTCAGGTAGTCGAGCCGGTCGCCGGTGTCGTAGCGACGACCCGAGAAGATGACGCCGAGCACGGGGCCCGCGATCTCCTCGTCGGCGGCGAGCTCTTCGAGTGCATCGGTCAGCTGGATCTCGCCGCCCTTGCCCGGCGCGGTGTTCTCCAGCACCTCGAAGATCTCAGGCTTCAGGACGTAGCGCCCGATGATCGCGAGGTTGCTCGGCGCCTCGTCGGCGGACGGCTTCTCGACGAGGGCCTTGATCTTGACGACGTCGGCCGCGAACGTCGGCTCGACGTCGGCGCACCCGTAGAGGTGGATCTGCGACGGGTCGACCTCCATGAGTGCGACGACGGTCGCCGACTGCTCGAGCGAGACCTCGATCATGCGGGACAGCAGCGGGTCGCGCGCGTCGATGAGGTCGTCGCCGAGCAGGACGGCGAACGTCTCCTGGCCGATGTGCTTCTTGGCGCGCAGCACGGCGTGACCCAGACCCTTCGGGTCGCCCTGGCGCAGGAAGTGGATGTCGGCGAGCGAGCTCGGCTCCATCACCCGGGCGAGCTTGCCGTGGTCGCCCTTCGCGTCGAGCGTGTGCTCGAGCTCGGTGACGCGGTCGAAGTGGTTCGCGAGCGCGTTCTTGTTGCGTCCGATGATGACGAGGATGTCGTCGATGCCGGCGGCGACCGCCTCTTCGACGACGTACTGGATCGCCGGCTTGTCGACGACCGGCAGCATCTCTTTCGGCATCGCCTTGGTTGCGGGCAGGAAGCGCGTGCCGAGTCCGGCGGCAGGGATCACGGCCTTGATGGCAGGGGAGGTCATGGTTCGACCGTACTGGTGTCGCGTGAACGGCATATTTCGCGGCGGTTATGGACGAAAACCACCCTCATCTGGGAGAAACCGCCGATCGGCATCCTGCATGACGTTGTTTGTCCCCCGAAGAGAGGACACGGGGACACACCTGTGCGCCGCCTAAACTGGGCGAACCCGGTCGCCGGCGCCCGGTTGCATCTCATCGATGTCGCAGCGCGTGCTCTGGACTGTTCAGGAACGGCGCTGTTCATAAGCAGGGCCGCACAGAAACTGGCACAGGGGGCCGACTTGGGTACTTCCTCCCGCAGACCCGCGCGCGCGTTCGCCGCGCTCGCGATCACCGCGCTGGCGCTGGCCGGATGCAGCACGCCGCCGTGGATCACACCGACGGCGACTCCGACCGCGACGCCGACGAGCACCGAGGTGCCGCAGCCGGTTCCGAACGACCTGTCGTCGGGGTCGACCGAGCGAGGGCTCACGGCCGGGCCGCTGACGATCACGATCGACTACTGGTCGACGCTCACGATGGACAAGTGGACTGCCGACGCGCTCAAGCCGGTGAGCCTGTCGATGATCACGCAGATCACCCCGAACGACGGACAGAAGGTGTACCTGCAGCGCGCGACGATGATCGCGACGCCGAAGTCGGCGACCGAGAGCTTCGATCCGCTCAGCGCACAGGTCGACAGCGCCACGACGAACCCCGGGTACCTCGTGCTCGATCCGTACAGCTACTCGCAGACGTTCACCGTCGGCCCGACGCCCGCGGACGCGACGCACGTGTCGCTGGAGTTCACGTACGAGTACCTCGTGCAGGCGACGCCGACCTCGAGCGACTACGCGAAGCAGACCGCGACCGACACGATCACGGTCGCGATCGCGCCATAACCCCGGCGCGCGCTCGGCGGATCAGGAGGAGCGGACCTCGACGCGCTTCCAGCGGTCGCCGCCCTGATCCTGCGCCTCGTCGGCGACGGCGCCCGCGGCATCCACGAGAGAGTCGAACGTGTCGGTCGCGGGATCGACCTCGGCGATGCCGGCGGTCGCCGAGATGCGCAGACTCGTGGGCGCGTCGGCGTGCGGCGTCGACATCTCGTTCAGCACCGTGCGCACCCACTCGCGGATCGCACCCGCCGGCTGCGACGCGAACACCAGCATCCGTCCCGGCGCGAGGCGGCAGAGGTCGACCTCGGCGGGAAAGGTCGCGACCACCGTGTCTTCGAAGCGCCGGGCCATCGCACCGAACGCCGCCTCGCCGGTCGCTTCGCGGAGGTCCTTCGCGTCGTCGAGGCGGAAGTCGATGAACGACCAGCTCTGCTCGCCGCGCGCCCGTGCCCGCTGCAGCCGCTCGCGCACGACCGCGCGCATGAGGGGCTCGGGCATGAACGCGTCGAGTGCTTCGAGCGCGTCGCGCGCCCCCGGCCGCCGGTTCGCGAGGAACAGCAGGCTCACCGTCGTGCAGATGACGTACACCGTGAAGGCGATCACGACGCCGCGCATGAACAGCACGCCGGTCTCGCGGCTCGCCCCCGCGATGCTGCCGGCGACGCCCACGCCGCTGAGGAGCAGCATCAGCCCCGACGCGACGACGAGCGGATACCCGAACCGCGATCCGCGGAACGTTCCGCGCAGCACCTCGACCACGCCCAGCGCCGCGCCGAGGGCGGAGGCGAGGAACAGCCAGCGGAAGACGGCGGATGCGCTGGGCGTGTTCGTCGTCGCCGTCAGGATCGCGACCGATGCGATCGACTGGGTCAGGCCGATCCACGCGTGCGGGCGCAGGCCCTGCGCCGCACGCAGCCCCGACCAGATGACGAGCGGCACTCCGAACGCGATGCCGAAGCCCACCGGATGCCGCATCACGTCGGTTCCCATCGCGGCGGAGGCCAGCAGACCGTAAGACCCGAGGAGCGCCAGCAGCAGTGCGAGCGTCCACAGCAGGGTCGCGCGCGTGGCGCGCCCGAGGAGCCCGATCCAGATCATGAGCGCCGCGCACACCGTGACGGCCGTCGTGAGGCCGATCACGAGGTCGCCGGCGCCCGGAGGGACGAGAACCGCGAGATCACGCATCCGAGGTCGCCTTCCTGGCCGCGGCCTCGCTCGACGTGGCCGGCTCGTCGGTGCCGGTGCGGGAGTCGTCGATCGGCAGGCTCACCGTGGCGCTCGTGCCGCGGCCGGGAGCGCTCGTGATCGTCAGCGTGCCGTGATGCTCCTCGACGAGGGACTGCACGATGCCCATCCCGAGTCCCGTACCGGCGATCGTGCTCGCCTCAGCCGCGGGGCTGCGGTAGTACGGCTCGAAAATGCGCTCGAGATCCTCGGGTTCCATCCCCATGCCGGTGTCGGTGATGCAGAGGTTCGCCCGATCGGTCGGCGACGGTGCTCCGGTGAACGCCTCCGCCGACGGCTCGCCGTCGCCGTCGTCGGGTGCTCCGCGGAAGACCTCGACCGTCACGCGGCCGCCTTTGGGCGTGTACTTGATCGCGTTGCTCAGCAGGTTGTCGCTCACCTGACGCAGCCGGAACGCGTCGCCCTTCACATACACGGCGTCCGACACGGCGAGCATCACGCGGATGCCGTTCGCCTCGGCCACCGGAGCGAAGGACTCCACCGAATCGGCGACCACCCGCACGAGGTCGGTACTCGTGACCGTCGACTCGTTCAGCTGCGCCTGCTTGCCCGACGCGAGGATCTCGTTGGCGAGCGTCATCATCCGCTCGGCCGCCGAGGTGATCGCCTCGACGCGGAAGCGCGTCTGCTTCTCGAGGCCGCGGTCTTCCAGCAGCAGGTCGGAGAAGCCCAGGATCGTCGTGAGCGGGTTGCGCAGCTCGTGCGACACGCGCGTCGCGAGGCTGTCGCGCGCGCGCACGGCGCTGACCATCGCGGTGATGTCATGCGCGATCAGGAGCGATTCACCCGACGCGAGTCCCCGGTCGTTGGGCAGCCGCAGCGACGTGAGCGACAGTGCCCGCCACGACCAGTCGGCCGTGAACAGCCACGTGCGGACGTCCTCGAACTCCTCGCCCGTGCGCGCGCGTGTGAGGGGTCGCTGCGCATTCGAGAGCGGTGCGCCCTCGAAGCCGTCGTACTCGACCGAGCGGGGCGCGAACGCGGTGTCTCTCGGGTCGATGTCGTACAGGTCGCGGTAGGTCTTGTTGACCTCGAGCACGTCGCCGTCGGCCGAGAGCCGCACGACGCCGACATCGAGCGAGCCCAGCACGCGGGACAGTTCGCGCTCCTGCCGCGTCGAGCGCGACAGGGTCTCGTTGAGCTTGACGGCTTCGCGCCGCAGGAGTCGCTTGAACGCACGGGTCTGTCGCGACGCGCTGTGCGTGCTGATCGCGATGAACGTCAGCGACAGCGTGACGACGATCAGGCGCAGCGTGCCGTTGGGGTTCTCGGGACGCGCGATCTCTTCGAGCAGCACGATCGCCGCGACCGTGGCGAGCGCGGTGCCGGTGGCCCACAGCGGATAGTGCGTCGCGATCCACGTGACGGGGAACACCCAGAGGAACGCGAAGTCGATCGGGGTGTCGCGGGTCATCAGCCCGACGGCGACGATGTCCAGGAGCGGGACCGCCAGCACCGCCCAGGACGGCAGCCGGTTCCACGGCAGGGCGAGGGCGACCGCCGTCAGGATCACCACGAGCGAGACGCCGATCGTGAAGGTCCAGAGGTTGAGCGTCTCGGGAGCCAGCGACTGCACGAGCAGCACCACGACGACCACCACGATCGACAGCAGCAGCTGCGAGAGCCAGATCGAGTGCGTGCGGGTGCCGATCGGCAGAGGCTGCGGGGTCGCCACGCTCACACCCCCTGCGAGGTCATCGCGCGGCGCGCGGCGATGCGGGCCTGGCGGGTGAAGCGGCGGACGTCGGCCACCGAGAAGATGCTGAGCTGCTGCACTTCGAGATCGGGGGGATCCGTCGGGGCCGAGGGGGGCAGCATCCGCTCGTACGCCTCCTGCAGCTGCGCGCGGATCACCTCGATGTCGAACGTCGCGCTGAACTGCAGCGCGACGACGACGCCGGGGGCCACGTTGCCGACGACGCTCCCCGTCGGAAGGACCGTCGTGCTCGCCCGCGTCACCGCCGCCGCGATCGCGTGCGCCCAGGCCCGGCCGAACGCCGCGCGGTGCAGTGGCAGCGCCGGCACCGACACGGTGACCGCGAGCACGACGCTGCGCTGGGCAAGCAGGGCCTCGATCCAGTTCGTCAGCGTCTCGTTGCTCACGATCGACGTCGGCTCGGGCGCCTGCGCGCGCCGGATGATCACGATCGTGCCCCACGCCACGAGACCCACGGCCACCGCGGCGACCACGGTGCTGGGTCCGCGGCCGAACACGTAGCGGACGTAGACCTGATCGGCATCCACGAAGAGGGGCACCGCGAACCGCGCGACGCAGTACGCCGCGTAGACCGCCATCGTCGCGCCGATGAGCCACGCGCCGAGCGGGGGGAGCGTCGTGCGCACGCACGAGAAGACGGTCAGGATGCTGAGCACCGCGAGCACGATGAGTTTCACCGCCTGCCCCGCCTCGGGGGAGAGCAGCAGCGTCGTCGCGCCGACCGCGATCGACAGTGTCACCGAGACGATCGCGAGCGTGTGCCGTCGGCCGGCGGCCCGGCGCACCGCGGCGAGGATCAGGCCGATCGCGAGGGGCATCGTGACGTCGCCGATCACGAGCGGCATGAGATTCTCGTCGTTCGGCCCCGCCATCGCATAGGCGAGGGTCGACAGCGTCGCGCAGCTCGCGGCGAGCACGGCGAGCGTGGAGGTCGTCACCCACTGCGCGTCCGGCCCCTGCCCATCGACGGCTCGGGTGCGTCGCTCGGAGGCGATCACGAACGCGACGGCCACGCAACACGCCACCGTGAGGGTGACCGTGTACAGCGTGATCATTCGTCCACCTGTCGTCGCGCTCGCGCTCCGACACCGCTTTTTCAGGCGTTGCGCAAACCTTGAGGATTCGTTGTGTTCGTCTGAGCGAAGAACGAGTGCTACGTGGATTTGAGCATAACAAGGTGGTTTCCACGGGGTGCTGCGGCATCCGTCCCCTCTTCGGGGGACACGCTGCACACACGTCAGAACGCGAAGGACATCGACATGACCATCATCACCACCTCGGGGACGGCCGCCGCCGTAACCGCCGCCGGTGCCACCACCAGGAGCGACCTGGCCCTGCGCGCCCGCCACCGCGCGCCGGTCGCCGTGCCCGTCGAGCCGGTTTTCGACCACGCGTTCCCCGAGGACTTCGACTCGGTGTTCGAGGGCTCCTCGACGCAGCGCTCGACGATCGGATGCGTCATCCCCGCGTACAACGAGGAGGAGTCGATCGCCTCCGTCATCGAGGGCCTGCTCTCGCAGACCCGGGTGCCCGACGTCATCCACGTCGTCGTGAACAACACCACCGACAAGACGGTGCAGATCGCGTCGCAGTACGCCGGCGCGCACGAGATCACGACGGAGCTCGGCGAGCAGTTCACCGAGGTCTTCGTGCACGACATCGGCAAGAACCCCGACAAGAAGGTCGGCGCGCTCAACTACGGCTACGCGCTCGTGGAGGGCTACGACTACCTGCTCGGCGTCGACGGCGACACGATCGCCGAAGAGCACGCGGTCGAATACCTCGAGACCGAGATCATCGGCGACAGCCGCATCGGCGGCATTTCGGCGATCTACTCGATCGACAACCGCCCGTTCAAGGGGCTCGCCTCCTTCCTCATCAGCGGCCAGCGCTCGCAGTTCGCCGCCTTCAACCTGCAGAACCTGCTGCGCGGCCGCAACATGGCCGTGCTCGGCGGCCAGTTCTCGGTGTTCTCCACCCATGCCTTGCGCGAGGTCATGGAACAGAACCACCAGTCGACGCCGTGGGTCAAGGACAGCGAGGTGGAGGACTCGCTGCTCTCTCTGCAGATCAAGAGCGCCGGGTATCTCACGAAGATCAGCCCGGCCGCCCGCGCGGACGTCGGTGGGATGACGACGCTGCGGGCCTTGGACGCACAGCAGGTCAAGTGGACCTACGGCGCGATCGAGCTCATGTGGCCGGGCCAGCGCGGCGACACGAAGGGGCAGCCGCTGCACCCGAACCTGCGCATCCGGTGGGCCGAGAACTTCGGCATGCTCACGAACCTGTTCGTGCGCGTCGCGTTCCTGCTGCTCCTGGCGGCGTCGCTGTCGATCGGCGCGTTCGTGTTCTCGCCCGTGTGGCTCATCCCGATCGGGATGGCGGTGCTGCTGAACCTGCGCATGGCGATGACGATGGCGAACCGCACCCGCAAGGACATCCTGTTCGCGCTGCTCATCGTGCCCGCCGAGGTCTACATGTGGATCCGGCTGTCGCACTTCACCCGCGCGTGGTCGAGCTTCCTGTCGAAGAAGAAGGTCGACAACTGGGCGGCGCAGGCCAAGGCGGAGAAGGGCGGCGGCGGCCACGGCCACTGGGTGCCCCTCATCGTCGCGATCGCCGTCATGGTCGCCGTCGCGGTGATCTGGATGATGCTCGGCCCGGTCGTGCAGTCCACGATCCTCTGGATCGGCTGGCCCATCGTCGGTGTGGTCACCGTCCTGCAGACGCTCCTGATGTTCACCAAGCTCATCCGTCGCCAGCACGGATACAAGGTCTGAGTCGCCCGAACGGCTCGGAACCCGGATCGACCCGAACGGTCCGGAACCCGGATCGACCCGAACGATCCGGAAGCCGACTCACCGCAGAACACGGTCGCACTGGGGAGATGCGACCCGAGGGTCACAACTGGGGAGGTGCGACCTCTGCGGTGAGGCGGTAACCGACACCCCGCACGGTCTCGATGAATCGAGGCTGTGCGGGGTTGTCGCCGATCTTGCGGCGGAGATTCGTCATGTGGGCCTCGACCGCGCGCTTGTCGGCATCCCCCACGAAATACGTCGTGACGTACGACTCACCGCGCAGCAGGAGCGTGAGGTCCGCTTTGCTCCGCACCCGGCGGCGCGACTCGAGGAGGGCAGCCAGCAGATCGAACTCGGTGCGCGTGAGGTCGACCTCGACATCGTCGATCATGACGATGCGGCTGTCGAGGTCGAGGCGGAGGTTGCGGTGCGCGAGCCACTGGCCCTCGCCGTCGAAGGTCGCGATCTCGGCGGTGGTGCCGGTCGTGCCCGCCTCGTGGACCACGATCTGGTCGGAGGTCGCGGAGGTCTCCGCCGGTGCCGGTGCCGGTGCGGGTGCCGTCGCCGAGACGGGCGCCGCCGCGGTGCGCGCGGCGGGGAACGACGGACCCGCGCTCTCCTGCGTGCGCACGGGCGTCGTCGCGGCGGAGGTGGCCCGCCCGCGACGGAGCATCGCCTCGATGCGGGCGCGGAACTCCCGCGGGCGGAACGGCTTGGTGATGTACTCGTCGGCGCCGGTGCTGAGACCGAGCACGACGTCGGCCTCGTCTCCCATCGCCGTGATCATCACGATGTACGTGTCGCTCTGGGCGCGGATGCGCCGCGCCGCCTCGATGCCGTCGATGCCGGGCATGTTGACGTCGAGCGTCGTGATGAGCGGCTTGTACGACAGCACCGCCTGGATGCCGTCGATGCCGTTGCCGACCGAGACCGTGGAGAAGCCGGCGGCTTCGAGGACCTCCACGAGGAGGTGCCGCAGCTCCACATCGTCTTCGACGATGACGGCGGTGCGGCTGCCGGGGGTCGTGTCGGTCATGCGGGGTCTCCAGACGTGCCGTGCTCTTCGGTACGGGTGCTCCGGGTGCCGGGTGGCGTCGCGGGGAGGCGACCGTCGGGGGGACGACCGGAGGGTGCTGGAAAGGGAATCATGTCATATGCGCGTGTCACCGAAATGACATGCGCGTCAACTCGATCGCGGCCTCCGGCCACCATCGACCCGCCGCCGGGCCCCCGTTGCATGTGCCGTCGCTCTCGCCGGGAGGCTTGATCCACAGGTTGACGTCCACGACGTCGTCACCGGTCGTGCCGCCTTCTTCGCCCACCAGGCGCCCGGGCGGATTGCACCACTCGCCGTCCGACCCGGCGCCGCCCCGCGACGTGTCGATCACGGCATGAGCGCGCTCGATGCCGTGGGTGCGCTCGAGCGCCTCGCTGAGCTCGTGGGCGTAGGTCGTCTCTTCGTCGAGGCTGTAGTAGTTCGACACATTCGTCGCGAACCCGCGCACCCGCTCGACGCCGGCGCGCTCCAGGAGCGCGGCGATCTCGTCGACCGGCAGCCAGTTCGAGTGACCGGCATCCAGGTAGATCCAGCGGCTGTCCGCGCCGCCCGACGCCTCACCCGTGGTGAGCGCGTCGATCGCCGCCTGCAGCTGCGCGACGCGGTCGTCGACGTTGCCGCACTCCGGCGCGAGCGCGAGCGCGTCGGGCTCGAGGATCACGATGGCCGGGACATCGGATGCCGCGGCCAGCGCCGCGCCGATCTCCGCCGTCCACTCGTCGTAGTCGTCGGCCGGGAGACCGCCCGCCGAGTACTGCCCGCAGTCGCGCTCGGGCAGCCCGTAGATCACGAGCGTGAGCGCGGCCGACTGGGCCTTCGCCTCCGCGGCGAGGGCGGCGACCTCCGCTCCGACCGCGCCGATGCCCGCCTCTTCGGGCGTGAGCCACACCGCCGTGGGCATGTCGGCGAGGTACGCCGCGGCGCGCTGCGCGTCGGTGCCCTCGTCGGCGGCGTCGGCCGCGCGCGCCGCTTCGCTGTCGGAGGGCACGAGGAGCGCCATGCCGGGTCGCGGGGGAGCGGCATCCGCCCCGCGGGAGGAGACCACGACGGCGACGATCACCGCGGCCGCGACGACGACGGCCCCGACGGCGATCGCCCCGATGAGCCAGGACCGGCGGCGCGAGCTGGCAGGCGTGAGCGGCACGTGACTCCTCGAGGGGGGATTCCGGGGGTGAGCCCTTACTATCAGAGACCCGTGCTGGTTTGGTCGCGGCATCCCGATGCCGTACGATGGACCCTTGGTGCCTGTGCCCTGCTGGCCTCGCACCGCGAACGTGAGCCCTCCACTGGCGCGTTTGGCCCGGCATCCCGGATCAAACCCCCCGGAGCGGGATTCACGAACATCTCCGTTCGATCAAGAAAGCAGCACTATTGTGACGCGCACGTACACCCCCAAGGCTGGCGAAGCCCAGCGCGAGTGGCTTGTCATCGATGCCACCGACGTGGTCCTCGGCCGGCTCGCCTCGCACGCGGCGGCCCTCCTCCGCGGCAAGCACAAGGCGACCTTCGCCAACCACATGGACATGGGCGACTTCGTCATCATCATCAACGCCGACAAGGTCGCGCTGACGGGACAGAAGCTCCAGAAGAAGAAGGCCTACCGCCACTCGGGCTACCCGGGCGGCCTCAAGTCGGTCACGTACGAGGAGCTCCTCGCGAAGAACCCCGAGCGCGCCGTGGAAAAGGCCGTGCGCGGCATGCTCCCCAAGAACAGCCTGGGTGCGCAGCAGCTCACCAAGCTCAAGGTCTACCGCGGCGCGGAGCACCCCCACGGTGCGCAGCAGCCCAAGACCTTCCTCATCGACCAGGTCGCCCAGTAAGCGCCGCTCAGACCGACTAAGGACATACTCGTGGCGAACATCGAAGAATCCACCGAATCCAACTACTCGACCGAGACCGTCGTCGACCAGACCGCCGTCGCCGCCGAGCGCCCCGTGCTCAGCGTCCCCGGCGCAGCCGTCGGCCGCCGCAAGCAGGCCATCGCCCGCGTGCGCCTGGTCCCCGGTTCGGGTGTCATCACCGTCAACGGCCGCACGTTCGAGGACTACTTCCCGAACAAGCTGCACCAGCAGCTCGTGACCGACCCCTTCACGGTGCTCAACCTGACCGACGCGTACGACGTCATCGCGCGCATCTCGGGTGGCGGCCCCTCGGGCCAGGCCGGCGCGCTGCGCCTCGGCATCGCCCGCGCCCTCAACGAGATCGACGCGGAGAACAACCGCCCGACGCTCAAGAAGGCGGGCTTCCTCTCGCGCGACGCGCGCGTCAAGGAGCGCAAGAAGGCCGGTCTCAAGAAGGCCCGCAAGGCTCCTCAGTACTCGAAGCGCTAGTCGGCGCTCGATCCGTATGCCGCTCTTTGGCACGGATGGCGTGAGGGGGCTGGCCAACGGCCCCCTCACCGCCGACCTCGCACTCACCCTGGCCCAGGCGACCGCCGTCGTCCTGGGCCAGGGCCGTACCGCAGAGGCGCGCAAAGCCGCAGGCAAGCGCCTCACCGCCGTCGTCGCCCGTGACCCGCGCGTCTCGGGCGAGTTCCTCGCCGCCGCCGTATGCGCCGGCCTCGCGTCCTCGGGCGTCGACGTGCTCGAAGCCGGCGTTCTGCCGACCCCCGCGACGGCGTACCTGATCGCCGACATCGACGCCGACTTCGGCGTCATGGTCTCGGCATCCCACAATCCCGCGCCCGACAACGGCATCAAGATCTTCGCGCGCGGCGGTGTCAAGCTCCCCGACGAGGTCGAGCAGCGCATCGAAGCCGCGCTCGGCGCACCGAAGCGGCAGCCCACCGGGGCCGGCGTCGGCCGCATCCGCCGGTTCGCGGATGCCGAGGACCGCTACGTCGTGCACCTCCTCGCCTCGCTGCCCCACCGCCTCGACGGACTGCACGTCGTGCTCGACTGCGCGCACGGCGCGGCATCCGGTGTCTCGCCCGAGACGTTCCGCGACGCCGGCGCGCGCGTGACGGTGATCGGCGCGGACCCGGACGGTCTCAACATCAACGACGGCGTGGGCTCGACTCACCTCGATCTTCTCGCCGAGCATGTCGTGCGCGTGGGTGCCGACATCGGCATCGCGCACGACGGCGACGCCGACCGGTGCCTCGCGGTCGACGCGCGCGGACGAATCGTCGACGGCGACCAGATCATGGCGATCCTCGCGGTGTCGATGAAGGAGCGCGGCCATCTCGTGGACGACACGCTCGTCGCGACCGTGATGAGCAACCTCGGGCTGCACCGGGCGATGGCCTCTCACGGGATCACGGTCGTCCAGACCGGCGTCGGCGACCGCTACGTGCTCGAGGCGATGAACGAGGGCGGCTATTCGCTCGGCGGCGAGCAGTCCGGCCACGTCATCATGAGCGAGTACGCCACGACGGGCGACGGCCTGCTCACCGGTCTGCACCTCATGGCCGAGATGGCCCGCACCGGGCGTTCGCTCGCGCAGCTCGCGTCGATCATGACCGTGTACCCGCAGGTGCTCGTGAACGTGCGCGGCGTCGACCGCACGCGGGCGGCCTCCGATGAAGGCGTCGCCGCGGCGGTCGCGGAGGTGTCGGCCGAACTCGGCGACTCGGGCCGCGTGCTGCTGCGCCCGTCGGGCACCGAGGAGATGGTGCGCGTCATGGTGGAAGCCGCATCCGCGGACGTCGCGCAGGACTACGCCGACCGGCTCGCCGACGTCGTGCGCGAGCGCCTCGCGCTGTAGCCCGCGTTTCCGCGCGCGGGGCGCCCGGCCCACCGCCGAGTGCACGGCTTCGCGACGAGTGGACGGCTTGCGCGCGTCGCGATGTCGTGCGCTCGATGGCATGTCGTGCACTCGGGATGCCGAAAGCCGGCGTCAGGCATTCGTACGGGCGGGCCTCTGACACCGCGGCGCACGACTCCGGCGATCCACGTGCGCGTCGGGCGCGGAGCCGCGGAGTTCGGCGCCTGCGCGCGCGGCCGCGGCGGATTGCAGGAGTCATGCGCCGGGGGTCGGTGCGGGGCGCCGGGTGCGGCGTTCCATCGCCATCGTGAGGGCGGCGTAGCCGACGAAGGCGACGGCGATCAGCGCCAGGAAAGCCGGTGTCGCGAGGCGGTCCCAGTGCAGCGCATCGCGACCCGCGATCAGGGAGCAGACGATCGCCGTCAGGCTCACGAGCTGCGCCTGGAAGAGGATGCGGAACGAACTCCACCTGTCGTCGCGCAGGAATCCGATCGCGACGACACCCGGCAGCGACAGCACCGCCCCGAGCACCCGCGCGGTGAGCGGGGTGAGATCCCACGCCCACACCGGGATCACGAGGGTCGGCGCGAGGAACATCGCCGCCCCCGTCGCGAGTGACGCGGCGCCGACTGCGAGCATGACGCCGCGGACGACGCGGGGGACGTGCGCGTCCGGAACGTCGGGCGTGCCGTCGTCGGCGAGCCGCTGCATCCACCACAGCCACGCCACGAGGAACGGCGTCGTCGCGTACAGAACGACCCACGTCACGAACGAGATGTTCGACGAGAACCGGTCGAGGTGCAGCAGCGTCGCGAGCAGCAGCGCGCCGGCGAACACGACGACGGCGGGGAATCCGGGCGCGACGCGATGCCACCGCTTCGTACGTGCCACACCGCCGAAGAACCAGATGCCTCCGACGTATGCCGACGCCAGCATGTAGGCCGACAGTGGGGGCGCGATCGCCCAGGCGAACAGCTCGCCGGTCCGGGAAGGGAAGCCGAACAGCAGGATGGCCGCCACGACGAGGAACGGCACGATCACGATCGCGATCACGCGGGTGATCGTCAGCACACCGTCGGCACCGGGCTCAACGCGTCGCACGGGCCAGCACCTCCGTCACCGGCAGCTGCGCGCCTTCGGCGATCGCGGCATCCAGCACGACCGCCTGACCGGCCGATCGCAGTCCCTCCACGACGGGCCCGAAGAGCGTCAGCCCGGGCGGGATCATGAGGCCGCTGCGACGGCGGAGCCGCCCGGCGGCCCCGAGGAGGAGTCCGGTCTTCTCGGCCTCGCCGCGCATCGCGCTCACGGCGGCGAGCCCCTCCATGCCGTACGCGACGCCCTCGTCGTGCCCCATCGCGAGAGACGTGTCGAGCGCTTCGGCGAAGTCTTCGTCGGCGCCGTCGATGTCGCCGGTGAAGAGCTTCGGCCAGCCGCAGTGGTGCTGCGCGATCACGATCCCGAGCATCCCACCCGACGACGTCGCCAGCCGCACGCTCTCGTCGAACCGCTCCTGGGCCGTCGCGAGGTCGCCACTCGCGAGCTCGACACGGCCGAGCGTCACGAGGGTCATCGCCTGGCCCCACACGTCGCCCGCACGCGTGAAGCCGGACAGGCTGTCTTGCAATACCGCGCGCGCGGCGGCGAGGTCGGGGGCGGGCGGTGCCGACAGATGCGCGAGGGCGACCGACACGCGCGCGAGCGCGGCGCTCGCGGGGTCGTCTGCCTCATCGAACAGCGCGACGCTGCGCTCGAGCCCCGGCCGCACGTCGAACTCCGGATTCTGCCAGTACGCGACGGCGCGCGTGTAGTACAGCGCGATCGCCTCGGTGCGCGGCTCGAGGCTCTGCCCCGCGCGTGCGGCCCCGTCGAGCACCTCCGCCATCCAGTCGCGCACGAGGCCGAGGAGGCCCCCGATCCACAGGTACAGGTACAACGACCACGCGTACTCGGCCGCCTCGTCGAAGCGCGCCGCGTCGAGCAGAGCGCGCATGACCGACGCGAGGTTCTCGGCCTCGGCGTCGAGCCGCCGCATCCATTCGAGCTGACCGGTTCCGCTCATGCGCGCCGGCGCTTCGCGGGCCAGGCCGACGTAGTACGACACCCACCGTTCGAACGCATCGGATGCCGCTCCCGTCGCACCGTCGCCGGCCGCGCGCTCCCGCGCGAACGCGCGCACGAGCACGAGCATGCCGAACACGTGGACGCCGTTGCGGTCGCGCTGCCACAGCAGGCTCGCGTCGAGCAGCGCCTCGATCGCCGCGAACGAATCGATTCCCGTCCCGTCGGCGGACGCGAGCACCGCTTCGGCGGCCTCGATCGTGAAGGGGCCGGAGAACACCGACAGCGCCTCGAACGCGGCGATCGCGTCGTCGTCGAGCAAGCGCACGCTCCACTCGATCGTGCTGCGGACCGTGCGCTGCCGTTCGGGCAGATCGCGCGCACCTCCGACGAGCAGGCTCAGCGCGGAATCGAGGCGCGCGAGGATCTCCTTCGCCGACATCGTGCGGGTGCGCGCGGCGGCGAGCTCGATCGCGAGCGGCACGCCGTCGAGGGCGCGAACGATGCCCGCGACGTCGGGCGTCTGCTCCTCTCCCATCCGGAACGCGGGGTTGATCGCCCGGGCGCGCTCGACGAACAGGGCGACGGCGCTCGTGGTGGCGGCATCCGCCGACGTGGCATCCGCGTCGGGGACCTCGAGCGGGCCGAGCTCGAACGTGCGCTCTGCCCGCACGCGCAACGGCGACCGGCTCGTCACGAGAAGCTGCAGGCGCGGCAGCTCGGTGATCAGGCGCACCAGATCGTCGGTGGCCTCGAGGACCTGCTCCATGTTGTCGACCACGATGAGCATGTCGCGTCCGCTGAGGGCGGCGATGAGCTTGCTGTCGAGCCGCTCGTCACCGGTCTCGCGCACCCCGACCGCGCGGGCGATCACGCTGATCACCCGGTCGGGAGAGGTCACCGACTCGAGCGTCGCGAACGCGACCTCGCGCCCGGCGGCCGCCACCGTCTCGGCGACCTCGATCGCGAGGCGGGACTTGCCGATGCCGCCGGGCCCGACGACGGTCACGATGCGCACTCCGGGCGCCGCGAGCAGCGCGACGAGCTCATCGCGCTCGGAGGTGCGGCCGACGAGCGACGTGAACGGCGCCGGGATCGCCGGCGCGGCAGCCGGGTTGCTCGGTGCCGCGCCGGGCTGCGCCGGCGCGCGGGACGCGTCGAAGCGATCGGCGAGGAGCGTCGCGAGGTCGGCCGTGATGAGCTCGGCGAGCTCGGCAGGTGTGGCGAACCCGCGGTACGAGCTCGTGTCGTCGGACCGGATGCGGCCCAGCAGCTCTTCGAGGCGCGCTTCGCGCTCGGGCGCGGGCTGCTTGATGTAGATCAGGTGCGGCATCCCGTTCGAGAGGCGGTACTCGTCCTCGAGTCCGGAGATCTGCTCGTCGGGCGCGACCCACCCGTAGCTCTGCCAGTAGACGCCGACGAAGATGTCGCTCTGAGCGAGGTAGGCGCGGTAGAGAGAGCGCGGCGGATGCGGCCGTGCTCCGAGTTCGAACATGACCGGTGCGAGGTGAAGCGATTCGATCGCGGCACGCGCCGCTTCGCGCTCGGGCTCCAACTCGCGGAGCGTGGAACTCAGGAAGACCCGGATGCGCTGGTCGGGTGTGCGGATCGACGCCGGGTGAGCGCCCATGAGTGAAGTGTGGCGCAGCCGGGGCCTCGGCACCAGCATCCGATTGGCGGAGTGCCGCGGTCCTCAGCCCGCGCATGTGGTGGATGGCGTCGGTATGGGCCGGGGGATCCGGCATCAAGTGGCACTTCCGTGGTGGGGTGGGTGCGCCGCCGGGGTGGAGGTGGCGGGTGGTGTCGGTATGCGGCGGCGGATGCGGCATGGAGTGACACTTCCGCCATGGGGCGGTGGACGCATCGGAGCCGGGGCGACGGGCGCATCGGGGGACGCGCGGGTGCCGCAGATGTCCGCCGAAGTGGGGACAGACAGGTGCAGACAACTTTCTTAGGCTCGTAGGGACGCATCCCCCCGCTGATGCTGGGGCCGACGGATTCGGGTTCTGTCGGCCCGCACTTCAACAAAATGCGGAAGAGAGACCCCTGGCGTCCCCCAGCGCCGGGGGTCTCTTCTGCTTCCCGCCTAGGCTGGGGAGCATGGGCACCGGGGCGACACGACGAACCGGCCGTCCGCGCGTGAGCGATGTCGCGGCCGCGGCGGGAGTGTCGGTCACGACCGTGTCGCACGCGCTGAGCGGCGCGCGCGCTGTGAACGCCGAGACCCGCGAGCGCATCCTCGCCGTCGCGCGCGACCTCGGCTACGTCCCCGACCGGGTCGCGAGCGGCCTGCGGCGCCGGCGCACCGGCGTCGTCGCGCTCCTCGGCGACGACCTCGCCGCCACGCCGTTCGCCGGCCGCATCATCGAGGGCGCGCGGCGTGCGGGCCTGGAGCGCGACGTGCTGCTCATGGTCGGGGAGAGCGGCGGCGATCCGGATGCCGAGGCCGACCTCGTCTCGCGCTTCCTCGCGCAGCGCGTGGACGGGATGCTGATCGCCCGTATGTACCACCAGCGGGTCGAGCGCCCCGCCGTGCCCGACGACTTTCCGGTCGTCCTGGTGGACGCGGCCCCCGAACCCGGGTGGGACGTGGATGCCGTCGTGCCGAACGAGGCCCAGATCGCCGCGCTCGCGTGCGAACGGCTGCTGCGCGAGGGGCACCGCGACATCGCCTACATCGGCACGACGGAGTCGCGCGCCGCGCGCGGCCGCCTCGCCGGTGTGCGCTCGGTGCTGGGGGATGCCGGCATCGGCCTCGAGGACGGACGCCTGGCCTCCTGCTTCGCCGACGCCGCAGGCGGACGGACCGCCGCGGGAGAGCTGCTCGACCAGCCCGTGCCGCCGACCGCGATCATCTGCTTCAATGACCAGGTCGCGATGGGCGCGATGCAGGCGGCCGCGCGCCGCGGCATCCCCGTTCCCGAGGGACTCTCGGTGGTCGGGATCGACGACCTGCACCCCGTCGCCGACGCGCTCGACCCCGGACTCACCACCGTCGCGCTGCCGCACGCCGAGATGGGGCGCTGGGGCATGGACCGCCTGCTCGCGCGCATCGACGGCGCGCCCGTGCTCGAGGGTGTCGCGCAGCTGCCCGGCTGGCTCGTCGAGCGCGCATCGGTCGCCGCGCCCGCCCGCTGAACCGCGGCCCGGTCGGCATCGCCGCGCGCACGGGATGCCGACCGGGCCGGTCAGCGCGCTGGAGCCCGCTCGATCGCCGCGACGCGCAGCGGGGTCATCGTCGCGTCGCTGACCGTCACGGCGCCCCGCGGCGCCTCGATCTCGAGGCGCCGCTCGCCCGGAGCGCCGAAGGTCGCCATCGTGAGGGTCGCGGAGGCGTCGTCGGCGGCCGCAGCGCCGGCGAACACCTCGACCGAGGCCACGTCCACCACGATGTCGAGCCGCACGCGCCCGTCTTCCTCCGCGACCGCAGCGGTGCGCACCGCGCGGTAGGCGTCGGGCATGTCGGCCGCGATCGCGTCGGCATCCCGCGCGACGAACGCCGCGCCGGCGTCGAAGTCGTAGCCGACCGTCGCGATCCGGCCGTCGCCGGTGTGCAGCTTCACGCGCACCTCACCCGTGCCGTCGGCCGCGGCGACGTCGAGGGTGAGGCGGTAGGCGTCGGATGCCGGTCGCGGCAGGTCGCGCGAGCCGCCGGCATCCACCTGGAGGTCCTCGATCGCAACCGGCTCGCCCTCGAGCGCCCGAAGCTCGTCGGCCGGCGCAGACCGCAGGGTGAGGCCGTCATCGCCGGCCGCGAGGCGGATGCTGCGGACGATCGAGTCCGATCCGCCCTGCCAGTCCTCGGTCGGGAAGTCGCCCGCGTACGCCCAGTTGTTCATCCAGCCGATGCTGTAGCGCTCGGCGAGGCGCTCCTCGGGGGACAGTCGCGGGTCGTCCCACGTGACGGTCGCATAGAAGTCGGCCCCGCGGTCGAGCCAGCGGTGACCGGAGTCGTCGGCGGTGAATCGCTCGCCGTCCCACGCGCCGGTCCAGTAGACCGTGCCCGTCGTCATGCCCTCCGCCGCGCCGTTCGCGCCGGCCAGCAGCACCCAGCGCACGTTCTCGGGGTCACCGTCGACCGCCATCGGGAAGAGGTCGGGGCACTCCAGCACGCCGAGGCCCGTGGTGACGAAGTCCGACACGTAGGTCCAGTCGCGCAGGTCGGGGGACGTGTAGAACCCGATGCGGTCGTGCTCGGCGAGGGCCATGACCCAGTGCCCCGCCGCGTCGTCCCAGAACACGCGCGGGTCGCGCCAGTCGGCGACACCGGGGTTGTCCATGACCGGGTTGCCCTCGTACGACGCGAACGTGTAGCCGCCGTCGGTGGAGAAGAAGAGGGACTGACGCTGCACGCCGTCGGTCTGCTGCGTCACGAGCGCGATCACGGCGTCCTCGCCGAACCCGGCCGTACCGTCGTGGTCGACGACGGCCGTGCCGGTCCAGATGTCGCCGAGGCCGTTGGTGTACTTCTCGATCGCGATGCCGTGCTCGGTCCAGTTCACGAGGTCCGTCGAGGTCGCGTGGTACCACGCGGTGCCGTTGCCGTCGGGGTGATCGGCGTTGTAGAGGTAGTAGTAGTGCCAGACGCCGTCGAGGAAGAACGGCTTCTGAGGATCGTTCATCCAGTCCGCGCCGGGCGTGAAGTGCACCGCGGGGCGGTGCGCGGACCAGTCGGCGGGACGCTCGAAAGCGCTGCCGGCGGATGCGGTGGGGCGGGGGGATGCCGTCGGGGCGGCATCCGGTCCGCCGCTGCGGACGAGCGCGGTGATCGCGAGGGCGGCCGTGATGGCCAGGACCACGACGATCGCCGCGATAACGAGGGCTCTGCGCCGGGGCGTCCACCCGGGGGTGCGGACGTCGTGCTCGGTCATGTCGGAGTCCTTCCGTTCGGGCGAGGGCGGGCGGGGCGGGCGGTGACAGGCCGTGTGAAAGCGCGGGGAGATTCCGCGTGCGCGGGGGCACCGGAGACGTCAAGTGGGTGATTTCTCCCCGCGCTTTCACGCGCCGTCCCGCTCACCCGCGTGGTGGTGGGGTGCCCCGGAGCGGTACGCGCTCCGGGGCACCCACCGGGGGGAGGGGAGGGGTCAGCGGATCGGCTTGATCTGCCCACCGGCGTTGATGTTGATGTTCGCCGGGATGTCGGCCCACCCGCCCAGACCGCCGTCGCCGTACGAGTAGTCGACGCTCGTGGTGTCGCCCTCGATGTCGATCTTCACCGTGGGGGCCAGGGTGCCACCGCGGACGAAGTCGTCGTGCGTGCCGATCGTGTCGATGAACGACTGCACCAGACCACCGGGCATCACGTAGTGCGAGTACGCCTGGAAGTGGCCCGGGTGCTGGTTGAAGTCGGGCGCGAACGGCTGACCGCCCCAGTAGTTGAGGTTGGTCGGGTTTCCGAGCGCGAGACCCGAACCGGCGTTGACCGGCTGGAAGTCGGAGCGGATGCCGTCACCCACGAACGCGTACACGCCCTCGGGTCCGTCGATGCCGGACGCGAAGGTGCCGCGGTGCGTGATCGTGAACAGGTACGCCTTGCCGTCCTTGAAGATGAACTGCGGGCGCTCGGTCTGGTCGGTGACGCAGTTGGCCGAGAGGATCGGCGGCAGGAACTCCCACTCGGTGAGCTCCTTGTTCTTCGCCTTCGCGAGGCCGACGTTCGCGATCTGGTAGGTCGCGCCCGAGGCGTTGACCTCTTCGACCGTCTCGGCGAACGGGTCGCCGGGCTGGTAGCCGAGGTCCTCTTCGGTGCAGTACGCCTCTTCACGCGGCATGGCGCTGTTGCCCTCGAAGACCATGTAGGTCTCACCGGGGTGGGCGGGGTCTTCGAACGTGAACGGGTCGCGGAAGTTGAAGAACTCGTTCTGCTCGCCGGTCTGGTAGTAGACGCCGTCGGCCTTCAGCAGGTCGTGCACCTTGTCGAAGCCCGTGAGCTTGACGTCCTTGCCGGTCACGTGGACCTTGCCGACGCTCAGCGCGAGGCGCGGATCGTACGGCTTGATGTTCGTACCGTCAGGATTGCGGTAGAACGCCACGTCGGTGAAGAACAGCTTGACCTCGCCGCCCTTGAACACGCGCGCCGAGCCCGACCACTGGGTCTGGTGGCTGAACGACTTGTCCTCGAAGATCTCACCGGTCACGCCCTCGTCGAACACGAGACCGCCGTACGTCCAGCCGCCGTTCTCGGGACGCTCGTCGGCCGGGACGCCGGCGGGACGGTAGAAGTAGCCGATCTTGGCGAACACGTGGCGGTCGTCGAAGCCGAGGCTGCGGTCGGCGACGAGGGAGAAGATGACCTCCTGGCCCTTGATGGAGTACTGGTTGCCGTCCTCGTCGGTCAGCGGCCAGGTGTCCCACACCCAGACCTGCTCGTTCGACATGTCGGGGAAGTCCTGCGGAACCTCGGGCATCGTGAGCGACGCGGGCATCGAGTTCTCGCGCGGGGCGGTCGTCGGATCGCTCAGTCGCTTGAGCTGGCGGGCGTCGGCGCGGGTCCACTTCGCGGTGAAGTCGTCCTCGGGCGCGTAGGCCTCCTGGGTGTGGGTGGTCGGCTCGGGGCCGTCCTGCAGGTCGGGGAGGGCTGTGGCCGTGGTGGTCGCGGGGGTCGCGACGGCCGCGGCGGGCAGCCCGATCAGCGCGGACGCGACGAGCGCGCCGGCGGTGACACCGCCCGCCAGAAGACGCCTGTGGCGCTTCGTGAATGCGTGCATGGAGATGCTCCTTCAATCGGGGGATAGAGATGCAAATCGATTTGCACCTGTCATACATGTTTGCACGAAGGGCGCGATGACGCACGTCGGCCGTTCGGGGGACACGCGCTCGCAGCGCCTGCGGGGGCCGGATCTGCGCGCCGGCTGAAACTGATGCTTGACGTCCGCGCGGGCCGAGGTTCATAATCTTGACTGTTCGATAAATCGATTTACCACAAGGAAGTGCGAACGTGGCCCGTGCCCGGATCTCAGATGTCGCCGTGGCGGCAGGCGTGTCGGTGACGACCGTCTCGCTCGTCATGAACGACGTCGAGTCGCGCATCTCCGAAGACACCCGACGCCGCGTGCGCGAGGCCGCGCTCGCCGTCGGCTATGCGCCCAGCTCGGTCGCACGCGGCCTCCGCACGCAGCAGACGCGGACGGTCGGTCTCATCTCCGACCAGATCGCGACGACCCCCTACGCCGGGCGGATGCTCGCCGGCGCGCAGGATGCCGCGCGCGAGAGCGGCCACCTCGTGTTCCTCCTCGACACCGGCGGCGACGCCGGCATCGAGCGCGACGCGATCGGCGCGCTGAACGCCCAGCAGGTCGACGCCATGATCTACGCGTGCATGTGGCACCGCGTGGTCGACGCCCCCGCGGGCCTGCCGGGTTCCACGGTGTTCCTCGACTGCCGCCCCGCCGGCGGCGGCTTCCGCAGCGTCGTGCCCGATGACCGCGCCGGCGGCGAGGCGGCCGTCCGCGAACTGATCGCCGCGGGGCACCGGCGCATCGCCTACGTCGACACCGACGACGGCCCGATCGCGTCGGGCCTGCGCCACGAGGGCTACCTCGCGGCGCTCAGCGAGGCCGGTATCCCGGTCGACCCCGCGCTGCACGTGCGCGCGGCGACGTCGGCACAGGGCGGACGGGCCGCGGCGGATCAGCTCATGGACCTGCCCGAGGACCGGCGTCCGACCGGCTATTTCTGCTTCAACGACCGCATGGCCGTCGGCGTGTACACCGCGGCGCACCATCGCGGACTCGAGATCCCGCGCGACCTGTCGATCGTCGGCTACGACGACCAGCAGCTGGTCGCCGCGGAACAAGACCCCCCTCTGACCACCATCGCGCTGCCCCACTACGACATGGGTCGCTGGGCGATGGAGGTCGCGCTCGGCGTCCGCGCAGAAGGGGATGAGGACGCCACGCACCTGATGGAGTGTCCCGTCATCCGACGAGACTCCGTAGGCCCGCCGCCGGCGCAAGTCGCCAAACCGAACCGGCGACGGGCTTCACTCACCGAACGGCTGCCCTAGGCAGCCTCCGACAGTGACCGACGCAGCCGTAGGTCACCAACAAAAGGAAACCACAGAAAATGCGCAGAACGACGCCGATCTTCGTGTCGATCGGGCTGGTCGGGGCACTCGCCCTGACCGGCTGCGGACAGGCCGGTCAGGGGGAGTCCACCACCGCCGACGGCCGCACCCAACTCACGATGTGGACGCACTCGGCGGGCAACCCGGCCGAGCTCGAGGTCTACGAACGCATCATCTCGGACTTCAACGCCTCGCAGGACCAGTACGAAGTCGTCCACGAGTCCTTCCCGCAGGGCGCCTACAACGACGCGATCGTCGCGGCGGCGGCATCCGGTGACCTGCCCTGCCTGCTCGACCTCGACGGGCCGATCATGCCCAACTGGGCGTGGGCGGGCTACCTGCAGCCGCTCGAGCTGCCCACCGAGCTGACCGACTCGCTGCTTCCCACCGCCGTCGGCGTGTGGGACGACCAGATCTACTCGGCCGGCTACTGGGATGCCGCTCTGTCGATCTTCGCTCGGGAATCGGTGCTCGAGGCCAACGGCATCCGCATCCCGACGACCGACGAGCCGTGGACGAAGGACGAGTTCGGCGCGGCGCTCGCGACGCTGAAGGCCGCCGGATACGAGACGCCGCTCGACATCGGCGCAGAGGACACCGGCGAGTGGTGGCCGTACGCGTACTCGCCGTTCCTGCAGAGCTTCGGCGGCGACCTGATCGACCGCTCCACGATGCTCAGCGCCGACGGCGCCCTCAACGGCCCCGAGGCCGCTGAGTGGGGCGAGTGGTTCGCAGGGCTGTTCGCCGACGGCTACGCGTCCAACGGCGGCACCGTGGGCAACCAGGAGTTCGTCGACGACGAGGTCGCGCTGAGCTACACCGGGGTCTGGAACGCGGTCACCGCGCTCGACGCGGTCGGCGACGACCTGCTGATCCTGCCCCCGCCGGACCTCGGCAACGGCCCCAAGATCGGCGGCGGCTCGTGGCAGTGGGCGATCTCGTCCGCGTGCAACGACGCCGACGGCGCCCGTGAGTACCTCGAGTTCAGCTTCCAGGACGAGTACATCACCGAGTTCGCCGACAAGCAGGTCGTGATCCCGGCGACCGAAGCGGCGGCCCAGGCGTCGGAGTACTTCGGCGACGACGGGGCGCTCCGCCCCTTCGTGGAGTTCTCGCAGGAGTACGCCGTGCTGCGTCCCGAGACGCCCGCCTACGCGGTCATCTCGACCACGTTCGAGACCGCCGCGAAGGACATCATGAACGGCGCCGACGTCCAGGAGACGCTCGACCGCGCGGTGTCGGAGATCGACGCCAACATCGAGTCCAACGACGGCTACGGCTTCCAGTGATCCACCGCGCCGGCGGGGGCCTCGCGTCCCCGCCGGCGCATCCTCAGAGAGATCTGCCATGACTGTCACCCCACCGACGGTCGCCGCCGAAGAACCTCGGCGCGCCTACCGTCGCTTCCGCTCCATCCGGGGCCGCGAGACCTGGGCCGGACTCGGAATGATCGCCCCCGCCGGCATCCTCCTGGTCCTGTTCCTGATCATCCCCGTGGTCCTCGCGTTCACCCTGTCGTTCACGAACGCCCGCCTCATCTCGCCGAACCCGCCGCGGTTCGTCGGCATGGACAACTTCATCCGCGCGTTCACCGCCGACCCGGTCTTCATCCAGTCGGTGGGCAACACCGCCGTGTTCGCGCTCGTCGTCGTCCCGGTGCAGGCCGGCCTCGGACTGCTGCTCGCGGTTCTCGTGAACCGCCGCATGCGCGGCGTCACCGCCTTCCGCGTGATCTTCTTCATCCCCGTCGTCACCTCGATCGTCGTGGTGTCGATCCTGTGGAAGTTCATGTACCAGCAGGACGGACTGATCAACTCGCTCATCGACGCGGTCACGTTCGGGCTGTGGTCGGGGACGGACTGGCTCAACAATCCCGACACCGCGCTCGGCGCCATCATCGTGCTGTCGATCTGGCAGGCCGTCGGCTTCCACATGATCATCTGGCTCTCGGGGCTGCAGACCATCCCCGAAGAGCTCTACGAAGCCGCCAAGATGGACGGCGCGAGCCCGTGGCGCCAGTTCACGAACGTCACGTGGCCGGGCCTTCGCCCCACCATGGTCTTCGTCCTCGTCACGATCACGATCGCCGCGCTCGGCCTGTTCGTGCAGATCGACGTTATGACACAGGGCGGGCCGAGCGGCTCGACTTCCACCATCGTCTTCCACGCGGTGCGCAAGGGCTACGAACAGCAGGAGATCGGCTACGCGGCCGCGATCTCGCTCATCTTCTTCGTCGCCGTGCTCCTCATCGCGCTCATCCAGCGTCGCCTGACGCGAGAGAAGGACTGAGCCATGTCGGCCACCCAGACCCTCACCACGCCCGACACCGGGCGCGCGCCCGCACGGACGGAGAGGAGCGAGAAAGCGCAGCGCGTGCGCGGCAAAGTCCTGCTCTACGTCGCGATGTCGCTGTTCGGCCTGCTGTTCCTCTTCCCGCTCGTGTTCATGTTCGTCTCGAGCCTCAAGCCCGACGCGCAGATCCTGCAGGACGTCGACTCGCCGATGGCGTTCCTCCCCGTCGGCGACATCAGTCTCGACAACTACTTCGGCGTGTTCGACCGTGTGCCGGTCGCGCAGTTCATGTTCAACTCCATCCTCGTCACGGTGCTGACGGTCGGACTCGGACTCGTCGTGAACTCGATGGCGGGCTTCGCCCTCTCGCGTCTGGCGTGGAGGGGCCGGCTCGTGGTGCTGGCGGTCATCATCGCGACGCTCATCGTGCCGTTCGAGACGATCGCGGTGCCGATGGTCTACTGGGTCGCGCAACTGCCGACCCTCGTGCTCGAGGGCGGCGTGCTGAAGTACGACTTCGGCTGGCTGAACACGTACGAAGTGCAGATCGTGCCGTTCATCGCGAACGCGTTCTCGATCTTCCTGTTCACGCAGTACTTCTCGACGATCCCGAAGTCCCTCGACGAGGCCGCCCGCATCGACGGGGCGAGCTGGTTCACGATCTACCGGCGCATCCTCGTGCCGCTGTCGGGGCCGGCGTTCGCCACGGTGGCGATCCTCACGTTCCTGCCGGCGTGGAACCAGTACCTGTGGCCGCTCATGGTCGTGCAGAAAGAGGAGCTGCGCCCCGTGATGGTCGGCATGCAGTACTTCTTCCAGCTGAACACCGCCTGGGGCGAGGTGATGGCCTACACGTCGCTCATCACACTGCCCGTGCTCATCGTGTTCCTGATCTTCCAGCGGGCATTCGTCAGCAGCATCGCCGCGAGCGGGGTGAAGGGATGAGGGCCGTGTTCGACCTGCCCGGTTCGTGGGTGTGGGACTTCTGGTTCGCCGACGACGGCGAGAAGTACCACCTCTACTTCCTGTACGCCTCGCGCGCGCTGCACGACCCCGACGCGCGGCACTACCGCGCCTCGATCGGGCATGCCGTCTCGGCCGACCTGGAGGAGTGGACGCAGGTCGCCGACGCCCTCGTGCGCAGCGACGCCCCCGCGTTCGACGACCTCGCCACGTGGACGGGCTCGACGGTGCGGCATCCCGACGGCACGTGGTTCCTCTTCTACACGGGCTCGACTCGTGCCCCCGAAGGGCGCAACGTGCAGACGATCGGCTACGCCACCTCGACGGACGGCGTGACCTGGACGAAGGCCCCCGGTCCCGTCCTCGAAGCACGAGAGCCCTGGTACGAGAAGCTCGACAGTGGTGCGTGGCACGACGAGGCCTTCCGTGACCCGTGGGTCTTCGCCGACCCGGATGGGAACGGCTGGCACATGCTCATCACCGCGCGGGCGCCCGAGGGACCCGTGCAGGGGCGTGGGGTCATCGGTCACGCGTGGTCGGCCGACCTGCGCGAATGGGAGCTGCGCGAGCCGCTCTCCGCGCCGAGCGTCGACGGCTTCGGCCAGCTCGAGGTGACGCAGGCCGAGGTCGTCGACGGCCGGCCCGTGCTGATCTTCTCGTGTCTCGCCGCGCACGCGACCCCGTCGCGGCAGGGCGAGGGCGGGGGCACGTGGGCCGTGCCGGCCGAAAGCCTGCTCGGACCGTTCGACATCGACGCGGCATACCCTCTCACGGACGAGCGGCTGTACGTCGGACGGCTGCTGCGGCGCCGCGACGACGGTCAGTGGCTGCTCTTCGCGTTCCGCAACGCCGACGACGACGGACTGTTCGTCGGCGGCGTCACGGCCGGGATGCCGGTGGCGTGGGAGGGCGACCGGCTCGTGGTGAAGGAGGCCGTGGCGGTCGGATAGCGGGCGGGCGGCGACGGGACCGGATGCGGTGGGGTCCCGTCGCCGAGGCCCGGCATGCCCCGATCGGGGGCGTCCACCGCACCGACGAAAGGATGACGATGACGTCAGCTCTGTCCCGCTCCACCCTGCGCCGTGCGATCGGCGCGCTCGCCGTCACGGGGGCCGCCCTCTCGGGCGGTCTCGTGGCCGCCCCGGCGGCGGCGGATAAGGCGCACTTCGCGACCGACCCTGTGGGCGACGCGGATGCCGACCAGTACCGCGCGCAGTACCACTTCACCGTGCCCGACCGCTGGAAGAACGATCCCCAGCGCCCCGTGTACGTCGACGGCAAGTTCCACTACTACTACCTGTACAACAGCGACTACGACGCGGATCCGTCGGCGAACTTCGGCACCGCCTGGCGCCTCGCGACGACGTACGACGGCGTCGTCTTCGCCGACCAGGGCGTCGCCGCACCCAAGAAGACCAACGCGAACTACGACCTGTGGTCGGGCTCCGCCGTGGTCGACCATGCGAACACGGCGGGCTTCGGCGCGGGTGCCGTGGTGATGCTCGTCACCCAGATGGACCACCCGACGCCGGAGCAGCAGGCGACGGCATCCGGTCCGCAGGCACAGTTCCTCTGGTACTCGACCGACGGCGGACGGAACTTCCGGCCGTACGGCGAGCAGCCGGTCATCGCGAACGAGGGGCGCAAGGACTTCCGCGACCCGAAGATCGTGTGGGACGCCGAGCGCGGTCGGTGGGTCGCGCTCATCGCCGAGCGCGACCGCGTGAGCTTCTACACGTCGACGGATCTGAAGAACTGGACGCGCACGTGGGAGTGGGTGAACGCGGGCATCGGCACGATCGAGTGCCCCGACCTGTTCCCGATCCGCGCCGACGACGGGACGCTCAAATGGGTGTTCGGCGTGAGTGCGAACGGGTACGCCACGAACGAGCCCGCGACGTTCGCCTACTGGACCGGCTCGTTCGACGGCACGTCGTTCGCGTTCGACCACACCGCACCCCAGTGGCTCGACCACGGGTTCGACTGGTACGGGGCCGTGACGTGGGAGGACCCCGCCGCGCCGCTGGACCGCCGCTACGCCGTCGGCTGGATGAACAACTGGGACTACGCGCATTCGACGCCCACGTGGACGGCGGACGGCTTCAACGGCACCGACTCGATCACGCGCGAGGTGGAGCTGCGGCGGTACGGCTCGTCGTTCAGCCTCGTCTCGCAGCCCGTCGACGCCCTGCACGACATCGCCACCGCGCGCACCGAGCTCGGCGACGTCACGGTGGACGGCTTCCTGCCGCTGACCTACGAGGGCGACGCGTACGAGATCTCGGCGGAGGTCACGTGGGAGACGGCGACCAACATCGGGATGCAGCTGCGGCGGTCGGCCGACGGCGCGCGCCACGCCGACGTGGGCGTCACGGAGAGCTACGCCTACCTCAACCGCGGGCAGACCGGATACCCGGCCGGCACGTGGAAGACCGAGAGCCGCACACCGTTCGACGGCGCGAAGGACACCGTGCGCCTCCGGGTGCTCGTGGACCGCACCACGATCGAGGTCTTCGTCGACGACGGCCGGTACGTGCACTCGAGCCAGGTGTTCGCCCCTCCGGGTGACGAGGGCATCGCGCTCTACACTTCGGGCGGCGCCGCGACGTTCGGCGACCTCACGATCACCGAGTTCGGCAGCGTCGTGCAGCGGCCCGCGAAGGTCATCGGCGACTTCGAGGGCGGCACATGGGGCGACGGGTGGGTCGGGACGGGCGATCTCGCGGCGGCGGGGCCGACGGCATCCGCTCTGCGCAGCCAAGTGGGGGCGCGGACCGCCGACACGTTCGCCGGGGGAGGCGACGCGGCGACCGGCACGATCACCTCTCCGGCGTTCACGCTCGACCGCAACTTCGTGCACTTCCTGATCGGCGGGGGCGACCACCCGCTCGGCGTCGAGCCCGCGACCTCCGTCCAGCTGCTGATCGACGGGCAGCCGGTGCGGACCGCGACCGGTGACGACTCGGCCGACCTGCGTCGCGTGGAGTGGGACGTGCGCGAGTTCGCGGGGCGGAGCGCGCAGTTCCAGATCCTCGACGACGCGACCGGCGGGTGGGGGCACCTCATGGTCGATCAGGTGGTGCTGAGCGACTGACCGGCGCGGCCCGGCTCGAGGGGTGGTCGGGCCGGGCCGTGGAGCACACCTCCTGCAATCCGTGCGAGCGCTCGCGGCGCGAGGGCGGAGAAGAGTGCAGGAGTTGTGATCCGCGCGGGTGAGAGACCGGCGGAAGACGGCCGCGGCGCGGCGGTGGGCAGGTTGAAGGGCTGCGCGTCGGGCGGGCTCAGGCCGAGGGGGCGTTCCAGGAGAGCGACTCGATGTAGCGCAGCAGCACACCCTCGCGCAGCGCCCAGGGGCTCGCCTCGAGCTCGTCGACGTCCATCGCCTTCATCGCCTGGTGCAGCACGACCGCGCCCGCGACGATCTGGAACGTGCGATCGGCGGTGATGCCGGGCAGCTCCTGGCGGGTCTCGGCCGGGATGCGGGCGAGCCGGGGAATCCAGGCCTTGAGCTCCTTGCGTGGCAGCACCATGCGCTCCAGGCTCGACCAACCCGGCATCGGGTAGCCGGCGAGCTTCGCGAGCGACCGGATCGCCTTCGACGAGCCCACGACGTGGTCGGGTCGGGGATGCGTCGCGAAGCGCGCCGCGACCGGCCGGAGCACCTCGGCTGCGTGCGCACGCAGCGCGTCGATCGCGTCCGGACCGGGCGGATCCTCTGGGAGGAACTGCACGGTCATGCGCCCCGCGCCGAGCGGGACCGACTCCGCGGCATCCGGCAGCTCTTCCGAGCCCGCCGCGATCTCGAGCGAGCCGCCGCCGATGTCGAACAGCAGGATCTGCCCCGCCGCCCAGCCGAACCAGCGGCGGACCGCCAGGAACGTGAAACGCGCCTCGGTCTCGCCGCCGAGCACCTGGAGCGGCTGACCGAGCGCCTCTTCGATGCGGGCGATCACCGCGGCGCCGTTCGTCGCCTCGCGGACGGCCGACGTGGCCGTCGCGAGCAGCTCGTCGACCCGCTCCGCCTCGGCGACGGCCCGCGCCTCGGCGACCGCCCCGACGAGCGCGCGGATGCCCTCCTCGGTGATCGACCCGTCCGGCGCCAGGTGGCGCATCAGGCGCAGCACGGTGCGCTGACTCGTCGTCGCGAGCGGGCGTCCGCCGGGTCTCACATCGGCGACGAGCAGGTGGACGGTGTTCGAGCCGATGTCGAGGACTCCGAGGCGCACTCCTGGAGCGTAGCGGTCCGCGCCGATGTCGAGGACCTGTGCTCTCCCGAGGCGCACTCCTGGAGCGTAGCGGTCCGCGCCGATGTCGAGGACCTGTGCTCTCTCGAGGCGCACTCCTGGAGCGGAGCGGTCCGCGCCGATGTCGAGGACCTGTGCTCTCCCGAGGCGCACTCCTGGAGCGTAGCGCGGGAGGGTCCGGCATCGTCCCGTTACGATGATCGGGATGCCCGCCGACGACGCCGCCTCCGCCCCCGCACCGACCGCGGCACCGGGCCCCGCGACCGCGCTCCCGCTCTCGCTGTACCGCGAGATCGACCGCGTGGAATGGGCGCGGCTCGCGGCCGACATCCCGCAGCCCCTGAGCGAGACCGAGATCGTCCAGATCCGCGGGCTCGGCGATCGGCTCGACATCGCCGAGGTGCGCGAGGTCTACCTTCCGCTCAGCCGTCTTCTCAGCCTGTACGCGAACGCCACGAAACGCCTCGGAGCCGACACGAGCGCCTTCCTGCGCGAACCCGACTCGACCACGCCGTTCGTCGTCGCGGTCGCCGGATCCGTCGCCGTCGGCAAGTCCACGATCGCCCGCCTCCTGCGCGAGCTCATGAGCCGCTGGCCGGGCACCCCGCGGGTCGAGCTCGTCACGACGGACGGATTCCTCTACCCCAACGCCGAGCTCGAGCGGCGCGGGCTCATGGAGCGGAAGGGCTTCCCCGAGTCGTACGACCGCCGGGCGCTCGTGCGCTTCCTCACCGACGTCAAGAGCGGGGCGCCCGAAGTGCGGGCGCCGTTCTACTCGCACATGCGCTACGACATCGTGCCCGACGCGCACGTGACGGTGCGCCGCCCGGACGTCGTGATCGTCGAGGGCCTCAACGTGCTCCAGCCTCCGCCCTCCCCGAACGACACCGCGGTGAGCGAGCTGTTCGATTTCTCGATCTACGTGGATGCCGACACCGATCACATCGCCTCGTGGTTCGTCGACCGCTTCCTGGCGCTCCGCCGCGGCGCGTTCGCGAACCCGCACTCGTTCTTCAACGTCTTCTCGCACCTCTCCGACGACGAGGCGGTGCAGACCGCGCTCGGCTACTGGAACGACATCAACCTGCCGAACCTGCGGGAGAACGTGCTGCCGACGAAGCACCAGGCCACGCTGATCCTGCAGAAGGCGGCATCCCACACGGTCGAGAGAGTGCTGTTGCGCAAACTGTGACGTGCGGGGTTGGCGCCGAGGAGTAAGGCTGTGCTACGTTCGGCCACGAACCGTCATTTGGGGTGACGTTTCCGTGATCGCGACCCGAAGAAGCGATCGCGACGATCTGAATACTGGGGATGAACATGTCTTTCAGCGCGCCTGAAGACGACCGCGAGACGACGCACGGCGGAACGAACGCCGCGTTCGCCCGGTCGCTCCGCGCCGTCTCGGTTCCAGCCGTGTCGCGCCGCCGCGTCGTCGGCGCCACCGGCAGTGCGCGGTCTCTCGGCGCGCCCGCCCTCGTCACCACCCGAGGGTCGAGCGTCAGCTGACACAAGCGGGAACGGGATGCTGCAGTGGGGACCGCGGCATCCCGTTCCACCTCTCCCCAGAGCATCCCGGTCTCCTGTGGGCGCGGCATTCGGATCATGGCCCGATGCCGCGCCCAGGATGCACCCCGCGCGTCCCGCACGTCCCGTCGAGGACGCCCGCACCGCGCACCGGCCGCGCTCAGGATGCTCGCACCGCGCGACCGTAGGATTGAGCCCATGTGTGGAATCGTCGGATACGTGGGTCCTCGCGACAGCCAGGCCATCCTCCTCGCGGGATTGTCGCGGCTCGAATACCGCGGCTACGACTCGGCCGGCGTCGCGGTGATCGACGGTCAGGGCGACTTGGGGATGCGCAAACGGGCCGGCAAGCTCAAGGTGCTGCGCGATGACCTCGCGGCGCACCCGCTCGCCGACGGCACGACCGGGATCGGCCACACCCGGTGGGCGACCCACGGCGGACCGACCGACACGAACGCGCACCCCCACCTCGCGGACGACGACAAGCTCGCGGTGATCCACAACGGCATCATCGAGAACTTCGCCGAGATCAAGGCCGAACTCGTCTCGGAGGGCTACACGTTCCGCAGCGAGACCGACACCGAGGCCGCCGCGATCCTTCTCGGGCGCGAGTACCGCGCCGCCGGCGGCGACCTCGTCGCCGCGTTCCGCGCCGTGGTCAGCCGCCTGGACGGCGCCTTCACACTCCTCGCGATGCACCAGGACCACCCCGGGCTCGTCGTCGGCGCCCGCCGCAACTCGCCGCTGGTGATCGGGCTGGGCGAAGGCGAGAACTTCCTCGGCTCGGACGTCGCCGCGTTCGTCGAGCACACCCGCAACGCGCTCGCGATCGGGCAGGACCAGATCGTCGCGATCACGCCCTCCGGCGTCGAGGTGACCGACTTCTTCGGCGCGCCCGTCGAGGTCGAGCCCTTCGAGATCCTGTGGGACGCCTCGGCGGCCGACAAGGGCGGCTGGTCGAGCTTCATGGCCAAGGAGATCAGCGAAGAGCCCGAGGCGGTGCTCAAGACGATCCTGGGCCGCACGCGCGACGGCCAGGTCGTGATCCCGGAACTGGACGGTCTCGACGAGCTCTTCGCCGGCATCCAGCGGGTCATCATCGTCGCGTGCGGGACCGCGGCCTACGCGGGCGTGGTCGGCAAGTACGCGATCGAGCAGTGGGCGCGCGTGCCGGTCGACGTCGAGCTCGCGCATGAGTTCCGCTACCGCGACCCCGTGATCGGCGCCGACACCCTCGTCATCTCGATCAGCCAGTCGGGCGAGACGATGGACACCCTGATGGCCGTGAAGTACGCCCGTGAGCACGGTGCACGCACGCTGTCGATCTGCAACACGCAGGGCGCCACGATCCCGCGCGAGTCGGACGCGATCGTCTACACGCACGCGGGGCCGGAAGTCGCCGTCGCCTCGACCAAGGCCTTCGTCGCCCAGATCACCGCGCTGTACCTCCTCGGTCTGCACGTCGGGCGCGTCCGCGGCACGATCGGCGCGACCGAGGCGGCGCAGCACGTGCTCGAGCTCGAGGCGATCCCCGAGAAGATCCGTCGCGTGCTCGAAGAGGAGCAGGAGCGCATCGAGCAGCTCGCGCACTGGATGGGCGACACGCGCTCGGTGCTGTTCCTCGGCCGTCACGTCGGCTACCCGATCGCGATGGAGGGTGCGCTCAAGCTCAAGGAGCTCGCCTACATCCACGCCGAGGGCTTCGCCGCCGGCGAGCTCAAGCACGGACCGATCGCGCTGATCGAAGCCGGTCAGCCGGTCTTCGTCATCGTCCCATCGCCCCGCGAGTCCGCCGAGCTGCACAAGAAGGTCGTCTCGAACATCGAGGAGATCCGCGCGCGCGGCGCCCGCGTCATCGCGATCGCAGAGGAGGGCGACGCGGCCGTGCTTCCGCACGCCGACGAGGTGCTGCGCATCCCGCTCGCGGGCCCGCTCTTCGAGCCGCTCCTGGCCGTCGTGCCGCTGCACATCTTCGCGATGGGCCTGGCGTCGGCGAAGGGCCTCGACGTCGACCAGCCGCGCAACCTCGCGAAGTCGGTCACGGTCGAGTAAGCCGCCGCGGCACCGTTCTCCGGTGCGTCCGCCGGGTGCCGGACGCCGGTCGTGCCGCGCCGCGGCGCGGATTTGACAGCCGACATTCCCGGTGTGGTAACTTCGCCGACAGCGAGCGGTGTGGGACCGCTCGTGGTGCGGCGCACCCGAGTGCCGCAAGAACTGGGGATGAACATGACCGACGTTTCGCGCGCCCGAAAAACAGACCGTCACGAGGGCGTCAGCCGCCGCTCGCTGATCAAGACAGCAGCATGGACGGTCCCGGTGATCGCTCTGGCTGCACCCGTTCCTGCCTTCGCAGCCTCGCCCGGCTCGACCAAGAACGGTCTGAAGGCGAAGTTCAAGGCGTGGTACACGCGTGAGCAGCGCGTCAACTACATCGACCTGATCGGACGCGACTCGCAGCATCCTGCGACGGGCTACGAGCAGATCACCGACGTCGCGGTGGGGCAGGTGGTCACGGGCGTGTCGATCTACGCCATGATCAACAAGGACATCGCCGACGCGGCGTGGGCTCCGAGGAACGCCGTGGGGGACCTCTACTGGAACAAGCCGGTGAAGGTCGGCGGTCCGGATGCCGGCGGGTTCTACACCTACCGCATCGACTACAAGACCGCCTCGACAGCGGTGACCACCGCAGGGACGCTCGACCTCGACGCGAGATTCCACTTCCGTGCGCCGTTCGGCAACGGCAACGCCGTGCAGGTGAAGGCGATGTGGACCGCATCCATCACGCCCAGCGCCACACCCGCATTGAGCGTCGCTTCGACGAACCTCGCCAACCTGGATTCCGACGGCGAGTACGTCTACCTGACCGCGCCGGGTTCCTGACCTCATCCGCCCCCGCGCACCGGCGCACCGGATGCGCGGGGGATCAGGTGCGCGGGGGATACAGTGGCGTGGTGCACAGGAACCGGCGACCGTGATCGTGGGGATCGGCGTCGACCTCGTCGACATCGCACGGTTCGAGCGCACGCTGGAGCGCACCCCGCGGCTGATCCCGCGGCTGTTCTCCGCCGCCGAGCAGACGCGCTCGCCGCGCTCGCTCGCAGCCCGCTACGCCGCGAAGGAAGCGCTCATCAAGGCGCTCGGCGGCTCGGACGGCGTGTACTGGACCGAGATCGAGATCACGCCGGAGGACTCGGGAAGACCCTGGTTCACCCTCACCGGCTCGACGGCCGATGTGGTGGCCGCGCGCGGCATCACGGGTCTGCACCTGTCGATGTCGCACGACGCGGGCTTCGCGACCGCGTTCGTCGTGGCGGAATCGGATGCCGTGCCCGGCGCGCCCGCGTTCGCGGCACGCGCTCAGACTGCCGGCACCGCGAACGATGCGGGCAGCGACATCGAAGGCGGGCGCCGAGGGGACGCGGCGCCGCGCCTGGATGCCGCTCCCGGCGCGCGGGATGTGAGCGCATGAGTCGGCCGGCTCCCGGGGTGCTCCGTGAGGCCCTCATCGACGTCGGCGCGATCACCGCGAACGTGCGGCACCTGCGCCGCCTCACGGACTCCGACGTGATCGCGGTCGTGAAGGCCGACGGATACGGGCACGGGGCGGTGCGCTCGGCCGTCGCCGCGCTCGAGGGCGGCGCGACCCGCCTCGGTGTCGCGGACATCGGCGAGGCTCTCGCCCTGCGTCGCGCCGGGATCACGGCGCCGATCCTCGCGTGGCTGCACGCCCCCGGCGTCTCGTTCGCCGAACCGGCGGCGGCGGGGGTCGAACTGGGGATCTCGAGCTTCGACCAGCTTCAGCGGGCCGCGGCTGCGGCATCCGGCGATCGACCCGTCGGGGTGCAGCTCAAGCTGGAGACGGGCCTGGGGCGCAACGGCATCGCGCCGGCGGACTACCACGTCGTGTTCTCGGAGGCGGCGCGGCTCGAGCGCATCGGACGGCTGCGGGTCGTGGGGATCTTCAGTCACCTCTCGAACGCCTCGGCCGACGACGATCGCGCCGCCCTGCGGCTGTTCCATGACGCGCTCGGCGCCGCGGCGACGGCCGGGCTCGCGCCGCCGCTGCGGCACATCGCCGCGACGCACGCGGCGATCGCCCTCCCCGAAGCGCGGCTCGGCTGCGTGCGTATCGGCATCGGGCTCTACGGACTGTCGCCCTTCGCCGACCGGTCCTCCGCCGAGCTCGGCCTCCGCCCCGCGATGTCCCTGCGCGCGCCGGTCGCGGCGGTGCGCCGGGTGCCGGCGGGGCAGGGCGTGTCGTACGGCTACGACTACCGCACCGATCGTGAGACCACGCTCGCCCTCGTCCCGCTCGGGTACGCCGACGGCGTGCCGCGCAGCGCCTCGGGCGTCGGCCCGGTCGCAATCGGCGGTCGGCGGTTCCGGGTCGCCGGGCGTATCGCGATGGACCAGTTCGTCGTCGACGTGGGCGATCACGCGGTCGCGGTCGGCGATGAGGCCGTGCTGTTCGGGGATCCGACGCTGGATGTGCCCTCCGCAGACGAGTGGGCGGACGCGGCGTCGACGATCAACTACGAGATCGTGACCCGGATCGGCCCGCGGGTGCAGCGTCGGCAGGTGTCGGAGTGACGGCGCGGGCGGATGGCGTCGCGGTGGCGTGCGCGAAGGGTCCGGTGGGGGCGCAGCGCGTGACTCCTGCAATCTGCGCGGCGCTTTTCGCTCTCGCCCCGTCTTTCCAGAGCTCGCGCCATCGGCGCCGGTCGACATGCAGGAGTTGTGCGCCCGCGAGGTCCGACCGATGAGCCTCGACGCGCTGCGCGGGCTCCACGAGATCGCGAGTCCCGGCGACATGGAGGCCTTCGGCGAGCGGATCGGCGGGATGCTGAAGCCCGGCGACCTCGTCGTGCTCACGGGCGCGCTCGGGGCCGGGAAGACGACCCTGACGCGGGGGATCGCCGCCGGGCTCGGCGTGCGGGGGCCCGTGCAGAGCCCGACGTTCGTGATCGCCCGCACGCATCCGTCGCTCGTCGGCGGGGCTCCGCTCGTGCATGTCGACGCCTACCGCCTCGGTTCGGCGCTCGAGCTCGACGACCTCGACATCGACGTGGACCGCTCGGTCGTGATCGTGGAGTGGGGCCGGGGCATGGTCGACGGCCTGCGCGACGAATGGTGGGAGATCGAGCTGGAGCGCGAGCTCGGCGGGCGGGGCGCCGACACGATGTGCGGCGACCGCTCGCGCGTCCCGGACGAACTCGACGCCGACGCGCCCCGTACCGTCACGGTCTCGCGCCGCCCCTGACGCACATCCGTCAGCGGCGCTCGGCCGTCGCCCGGGGGCGCACGGAGAGACCGCGCCGCGCGGCGGGCGCGAGCCGCAGGCGCGTCGTCGCAGCGAGCGCCGCGAGCACGGCATCCGTCCGCTCGATGTGCGCGAAGTGGCCGGCGCCGCGCACGCGGACCTCGGAGAAGTCGCGGATGAGGGCGGCGAACGCGTCGGCATCCGCGTCCCCGGCGAACACGTCGTGGACACCCCGCACCGCCCGCACGGGGCACGCGATCGCGCGCCAGCGACGGCGGTCGTACGCGCCGGCGAGCCGGGCCGCGTGCGCGAACGCGCCGGGCCGCACCTCTTCACCGAGAGCGGCGACGACCGACGGATGCACGCGCCCGGCGAACAGCGGTGATGACAGCGCCGGGAGCCACCCGTGTCGCGCGACGAGCCGCACGACGTGCGTCCCCGCGAGGCCGAGCGCCGCGAGGGTGCGCATCGTGAGCAGCATGCCCGCGAGCCACGGCAGCCGCAGGCCGCCGCGCAGCGGCCGGCGGATCGCGGCCACCGCGCCCGCCCCGGTCGCAGAGACGAGCGTGACGCCGAGCGTGTCTTCGGGGTGGCGGGCCGCGACATCGAGCGCGACGAAGCCGCCGAGCGAGTGCCCCACCACCCGCCAGGACGAGAAGCCGAGGGCGCGGGCGACCTGCACCACGGCATCCGACACGTCGTCGACCGATCGCACGCCCGCGTGCCCGCCGCTGTCGCCCCAGCCGGGCAGGTCGATCGCGACGACATCCGTCAGCGGCGCGGACGACGTGTCGGATGCCGCCAGCAGCGGCGTCCAGGTCGTCCACGAACCGGCTGCGCCGTGCAGCAGGATCGTCGCAGGACCACCGGCCTCGCGCCCCGTGTGGACCACGACCTCTCCGGCCGAGGTCGGTACGACGATCCGGCGCAGTCCGAGCCGCTCCGCGTCGCGGCGCAGCGGCAGCGGATGGGGGAGCAGGACGGTGTCGGTCACAGGTGTTGTTCGTTGCGGCCCCGGCATCGGTTTCCTGTCCTGCGCGCGGCGGGCGCGCCCGCCGAGCCCTCATGCCCACGGTCGAGCCCGGCGCCGCCGACTACCCTGGAAGGGTGATCCTCGCCATCGACACCTCCGTCGGGACCGCCGTCGCGGTGACCGCCGACGACGGCGTCGTGCTCGCGGACGCGTCGAGCGAGAATCCCCTCGGCCACGCGGAGGTGATCGGTGGGATGCTGCAGCACGCGCTCGCCGCGGCATCCGCTGCGCCCGTATCCACGGGTGAGGAACTCACCCACGTCGCGGCCGGCATGGGTCCGGGGCCGTTCACGGGACTCCGGGTCGGGATCGCCGCCGCACGCGCGTTCGCGCTCGGGCGCGGCATCCCCGTGGTGCCGGTCGTGAGCCACGACGCCGTCGCCCTCGAGGCGCTGCTGGCCGGCGCGCTCTCGGACGCCGACGTGCCGCGGTTCGCCGTCGTGACCGACGCCCGCCGGCGCGAGTACGCCTTCACGGTCTACGACGGCCTCGACGACGACGGGCTGCCGGTGCGCGTCACCGAGCCCGCGCTCCTTCCGCGCGACCAGCTGGACGCGCGACTCGCCGAGCTCGGCGCCGACCGTCGCGACGCTCCGCGCGTGCCGGCGGCGATGATCGCCCTGGTCGCGGCGCGCAGCGTCGCCGCCGGCCGGCTGACCGCGCCGGGCGAGCCGCTGTACCTTCGTTCGCCCGACGTCACGCTGCCGCACGGACCGAAGCGGGTCACCGCATGAGCACGACGCGGCCGGCCACACTCGACGACCTCGACGCGATCATGGCGCTCGAGCGCGACTCGTTCCCCGCCGACGCGTGGTCGGATGCCATGATGCGCGAAGAGCTCGCCTCGCCGCACGGGTGGTACGTGGTGGTGGAGGAGGCGGGACGTCTGATCGGGTATGCGGGGCTGCGCGCGCCCCGCGGCGCCCGGGATGCCGACATCCAGACGATCACGATCGCCGCGCGCGCCCGCGGCGGGGGTCGCGGCCGCGCGCTGCTGACCACCCTGCTCGATGAGGCCGTGCGCCGCGGGGTGCACGATGTGTTCCTCGAGGTGCGGGCCGACAACCCCGGGGCCCAGCGACTGTACGCCTCGGAGGGCTTCGTCGAGGTCGGACGCCGCCCCCGGTACTACCAGCCCGACGACGTCGACGCGATCGTGATGCGGCTCGACCTGCCGGGGTGGGCGGCGCGCCCGCACGCCGGCGTCGCCGGCGGAACTCCACCGATCTCGACGCCACAGGCGTCGTCAGGAGTGGATCGGCGGGATTCCGCAGCGGATCCGTGGAGTTCTGCAGCGACCCGGCCGGGCGCGGACGCGGGAGCATGCACGTGAGCCCACTGAACCGCACCGAGCCCCTCGTGCTCGGCATCGAGACGAGCTGTGACGAGACGGGCATCGGCATCGTGCGCGGCCGGACGCTCCTGAGCAACACGATCGCCAGCAGCATGGACGAGCACGCCCGCTACGGCGGCGTCGTGCCCGAGGTCGCGGCACGAGCCCACCTCGAAGCCCTCGGGCCGGCGATCGAGACGGCGCTCGCCGAGGCCGGCGTGACGCTCGGCGACATCGACGCCGTCGCCGTCACGAGCGGACCGGGGCTCGCGGGTGCCCTCATGGTCGGCATCGGCGCGGCGAAGGCGCTCGCCGTCTCGCTCGGCGTTCCGCTGTACGCGGTGAACCACCTCGTCGGCCACATCGCCGCCGACATCCTCGACGCTGACGCACCGCCCCTGGATTACCCCACCGTCGCGCTGCTCGTGAGCGGCGGCCACACGTCTCTGCTGCTCGTCCGCGACCTGACCTCCGACGTCGAACTGCTCGGCGAGACGGTGGACGACGCCGCCGGCGAAGCCTTCGACAAGGTCGCGCGTCTGCTCGGGCTGCCGTACCCCGGCGGACCGGAGATCGACCGCGCCGCCCGCGACGGCGACCCGCGGGCGATCCCGTTCCCGCGGGGACTCTCGCGCGCGAGCGACATGGCCGCGCACCGCTACGACTTCTCCTTCTCCGGGCTGAAGACCGCGGTCGCGCGCTGGACCGAGCAGCGCGAAGCGCGGGGCGAGCCCGTTCCGGTGGCCGACGTCGCGGCATCCTTCCGCGAAGCGGTCGTCGACGTCCTCGTCTCGAAGGCCCTCGCGGCGTGCGCCGACCACGGCGTGCCCCGGCTGCTGCTCGGCGGGGGCGTCATCGCGAACCGCCGGCTCCGCGACGTCGCGACCGAACGCGCGGCTGCGGTCGGTGTCGCCCTCCGCATCCCCCCGCTCTCGCTGTGCACCGACAACGGCGCGATGATCGCGGCGCTCGCCGCGGAGCTCATCATGGCGGGTCGGCAGCCCTCGACCGACGGCTTCGGAGCCGATTCGACGTTGCCCGTCACCGAGATCCAGGTCGCGGAGGCGACCGCATGAGCGGGGGAGGCAGCGAGCTCGGCGACGGCGTGACGCGGTCGGGCACGGACGCGACGCCCCGCCCGAGCGAGCCGGGGACCACCTCCGATCCGGATGCCGCCACGACGCCGGACGCGGCGCGCGCGGCATCCGCCCCCGCCGTCCCGTCCCGCGCCGCCGCGGCCGTGGAGGCGCCGTCACCCGACGTCGCGCCGGTCGAGGCAGAGTCGGCGATTCCCGGCCGGCACCGCGGCGGGTTCGAGCGCTGGCCGACCGCACCGGTCGGCATCACTCCCGTGACGACGGCGCCCGACCTGGATGCGCCGGTGCTGTGGGCCCCCGCCGAGCCCGCCCGGCCGCCGCGCGGCGTCGCCGCGTGGGCGCTCGGGTTCGCGATCGTGGCGCTGATCGTGTCCTTCTTCGTGGGGTGGGGCTTCCCGCTCGGACTCGTGGCGATCGTGACGGCGATCATCGCCCTCCGCCGCCCGCTCGAAAGTCGCGGGGTCGCGGTGTGGGCACTCGTGCTCGGGGTGGTGTCGGTGCTCTACAGCGCCGGATGGCTCATGTTCGCCGCCAGCCGCGCGGACCTGTTCGCGCTCTTCCGCTGACGCCCGCGCACGGCGCACCGTTCATAGAACGCCCGTTCACAGAACGCCCGTTCACAGGATCGGATCTGCGACCTGACACGCCGTTGACGGGATCCCGGTGCCGGCGTGTCGCCCGAGCCTGTCCGATTCTGTGCGCCGCGCGCTGAGCGCGACCCGCTGCGGTCAGACGCGGTCGGCGAGGATCGCGAGGCGTTGCGACCCGACGCGCGTGACGAGGAGAGTCCCCGCGTCGTCGCCCTTGAGCTTCAGGGCGGTGCGGAACGCGGCCGGGTCGATGTCGACGCCGCGCTTCTTGATCTCGAGGCGCCCGATGCCGCGCGCGCGGAGCGCGCGGGCGAGCGCCCGCGTCTCGGCGGGGAGCACCTCACGCACGCGGAAGCTCGCCACGAACGGGCTCGTGAGCGCCGCATCCGACGTGAGGTAGGCGATCTTCTCGTCGAGCATGCCCGCCTCGAGCGAGCGCGCGACCTCTCCGATCAGGCGCGCGCGGATCACCGCGCCGTCGGGCTCGTGCACGAAGGCCCCGAGCGGACGCGGAGGCTCGTCGGGCGCATCGGCGGGGGCGGTCAACTCCCACGTGTCGTCGCCGCGCAGGACGAGGGCCGCACGACGCACGCCCTCCCGCGCGAGCACGCCCGACCACAGCACGAGCTCGACCGTCGAGCCGTCGGCGCTCACCCACTGCGCCTCGACGCCGTCGGGGATCAGGTCCCGGTCCAGACCCGGCCCGAGCTTGATACCCGTCGGCACCCGTTCCGCGACCTCGAACGCCCAGTCGAGCGAGGGGGAGTAGTCCTCGGGCCGCACGCGCGCGGTCTCGCTGTGCCCCGCCGTCCGGCGCGCGGGGTCGAGCCACACGGCGTCCACGCCGGCGATAGCGGCCTCCTCCGCGCGTCCGTGCCGCACCGTCACCGCGTCCCCGAACGGCGCGAGGTTGTACGCGGCGATCGCGGCGGTCACCTCGTCGGCGTCGACGGCCTCGACACGGATGCCGAGCGCGGCGAATCCGAGGGCGTCGCCGCCGATCCCGCAGCCCAGGTCGGCGACCGACGCGATACCCGCGGCGCGCAGCCGGCCGGCGTGTCGCGCCGCGACCCCGAGCCGGGTCGCCTGTTCGAGTCCGGCTCGGGTGAACAGCATCCGGTCGGCGAACTCGCCGAACTTCGCGCGCGCCTTCACCCGCAGGCGCGCCTGGCCGACGACGGCCGAGACGAGTGCGGGGGAGTGTCCGGCGCTGCGCAGTCGCGACACCGATCGTGCGACATCCGCGGTGGATTCCACGGGATCGAGCCCGTCCAGCAGAGTCAGTCCCTCCGGGGTGAGCAGTGCGGTCAACTCGGGCATGTCCACCCGGTCAGCCTAGGCGCGCGCCGTGCGGCATCCCCTATCGACCCCCCAACACCCCCTGCAGACCCCTACCCGAACCCCCATAACCCTCGGGGTCACCCCCGATGCCGTGGGAAGGCGTCCGTTCCACACTCGTACCAATGCGCCGCTAGGCACTCTACGAACAGAGGAAAGATCATGGCTGTGGAAGACAACGTCAACCTCCTGGGCCTGCAGGCCAACCTGGAGGACTCGCTCAACGACAACTCGTCGAACGCGTTCCTGTCGGGCAACACCGACAACTCGTCGAACGCCGACGACTCGTTCAACACCGACAACTCGGTCGAGAACGACGCCGAGGACTCCTTCAACGACAACTCGGACAACGACCAGGCCAACGCCGAGGACTCGTTCAACGACAACTCGGACCACTCGGTCGAGAACGACGCTGAGGACTCCTTCAACGACAACTCCGACAACCACTCGAACAACGACGAGTCGTTCAACACCGACTCCTACAACGACCTGTACTCGAACAACGAGGACTCGTTCAACGATGACTCGGTCAACGCCGGCATCCGGCAGTACAACTCGGGTATCGGTGAGTTCAACATCATCGACGCGAGCGAGGGCGGCGGCGGCGGCATGGGCCTGTTCGGCGGTGGCGGCCACGGTGGCGACATGGAGGTCGAGATCGACGCGCGCTCGACGACGACCGACCAGTCCGTCAACCAGAACATCACCACCTCCTCCGGCAGCGGCGGTGCGGCCCTCGCGGCCAGCGGCAGCGCGGACGGCGGCCTCGGCGGCAACGGCGGCAACGGCGGTGCGGGTGGCGCAGGAGCCTCGAACCTCGGTCTCGGAACGGGTGGCGCCAGCAACGGCGGCGCCGGTGGCGTGGCCACGGCGACGGTCGGGCTCGGTGCCGACGCGAACGCGGAGGCCAACGGCGGAAACGGAAGTGCGGGTTCGGGCAGCGCCGACGGCGACGGCGGCGACGGCGGCGCAGGCGCCGCGGGTGCGGCGGGCGGCGCCTCGAACGGCGGCGCGAGCGGTGACGCCGGCGCGATCGGCGGCGACGCCGACGGCGGCAACGTGACGCAGTGGATCGGCAACAACGCGGTCGTCGCCTCGGGTGACGGTGCCAACGCAGCCGGTGACGACGTCACGGTGACCGAGATCGACGTCGATTTCGAGATGGGCGACACCTGGACCGACAACACGTGGAACACGGACTCGTTCAACACGGACAACTCCGACAACTCGTGGAACGACAACTCCGACAACTCCTGGGAGGACAACTCCGACAACTCGTGGACCGACAACTCCAACGAGCAGGAGCTCGAGGTCGAGGTCGAGATCGACGACTCGTTCAACGACGTCAGCTTCTGACGCGATCGCACGATCAGCCCGGCCGTCCTCTCCTCGCGGAGGGGGCGGCCGGGCACACACCCATCTGCACGCGGATGGGATGCAAGACTGAAGTCTCCCGTCCGACCCGAAAGTACGAGCCATGTCCCGCAGCGAAGAGCACGGCCAGGATGACCTGCCGCTCGACGGCGAGCCGCAGGCGTCCTCGGAGGCCACGGGCGGCGGAGCCGACGGAGGGTTCTGGGGCGGAGACGTCGGCGATCCTTTCGCCGACACCACGGACTGGTTCTCGGCCGAACTCGAGAATGTGAGCGCCTCGGACTGGGACATCGACACGGCGCAGCTCTGGGGCGACAGCGACCCGGCGCGTGCCGACGAGGGTGGCGAGAGCGGACTCGACTTCTCGCTGTGAGCACTTCCCGCCCGGTTCGCGGGCGGAAATCAGGTCGGCCGACGGGTGCATCCGCCGGGCCGACCTGTCACCATGGAACGGGGAATCACGTGCCGGAAACGGGCAGCACTGAGGAGTTCGCCGTGGCCGAACGCCAGTCGAAGACGACGTCGCGAGACATGACGGCCCTCGTGGGCTCGCTCAGCGCGTTCGCCGCCGACGCCGGCCGGTCCGATCTCGCGCAAAGGCTCGAGCACACCCGGGCGCGGCTGCTCGACCCGGATGTGCGGGTCATCGTCGTCGGCGAGTTCAAACAGGGCAAGAGCAAGCTGATCAACGCCCTCGTCAACGCCCCCGCCTGCCCCGTCGACGACGACATCGCCACGAGCGTGCCCACGTCGGTCGGGTACGCCGAACAGACCTCCGCGTGGATCGTCGTCCGAGACGAGAATGCCGCACCCACGGCATCCGGCCCGTCGGTCCAGCGCCGGGAGGTGCCGATCGAAGAGCTGCCGGAGTACGTCTCCGAGCGGGGCAACCCCGGCAACGAGCGCAAGATCGTCTCGGCGGAGGTGCTGCTGCCGAGAGAGATCCTCAAGGGCGGACTCAAGCTCGTGGATTCGCCGGGCGTCGGCGGTCTGGATTCGTCGAACGCGCTCGCGACGCTGTCGGCGCTGTCGTCCGCGCACGCCGTGCTGCTCGTCTCGGACGCGTCGCAGGAGTACACCGAGCCCGAAGTCCAGTTCCTCAAGCATGCGATGCGCATCTCGCCCAATGTCGCCGCCGTGCTGGCGAAGACCGACCTGTATCCCGAGTGGCGCCACATCGAGCAGCTCGACCGCGGTCATCTGCTCGACGCGGGCGATGTGCCGATGTTCTCGGTCTCGAGCGACCTGCGGCTGCTGGCCGCCGAGCTGCAGGACCGGGCACTCAACGACGAATCCGGGTTCCCCGCGCTCGTGGCGCATCTGCGCCGCGAAGTGCTCGGGCGCGCCGAGCTCATCCACGAGCGCAGCGCCGTGCACGATCTGGTCTCGGTCGTCGAGCAGCTCACCGTGTCACTGCGGTCCGAGCTCAACGCGATCCTGCACCCCGAAGACACGCCGCGCATGATCGCCCAACTCGAAGAGGCGAAAGCCCGGGCCGACGAGTTCCGCGGACGGTCGGCACGCTGGCAGGTCACGCTGACCGACGGCATCACCGACCTCATCGCCGACATGGAGCACGACCTGCGCGACCGGCTGCGCAAAGTGCAGCGCGAAGCAGAGAACGCGATCGACGAGGGCGACCCCGGGCCGATCTGGGACCAGATCACCGAGTGGCTCGACCAGCGCGTCGCCGGTGCCGTCTCGGAGACGTTCGTGTGGACGGACGAACGGTCGCGGTGGCTCTCGGAGGAGGTCGCGCAGCTGTTCAGCGAGGGTGAGTCGGAGCTGCCGGCGATCGACGTCGGTGACACGCAGGGAGTGCTCGACCCGGTCGAGCAGCTCTCGCCGTTGGACTCCGGGCGCCTCGGTGCCGGCGAGAAGATCTACATCGGCGTGCGCGGCTCGTACGGCGGTGTGCTCATGGTGGGCCTGGCCACCGGTCTGATCGGCATGACGCTCATCAACCCGCTCTCGCTGCTGGCCGGCGTCCTGGTCGGTCGCCGCGCCTATCGGGAAGACATGAACTCGCGGCTCTCCCGGCGACAGCACGAGGCGAAGCTGCTCGTGCGTCGCTACATCGACGAGGTCATCTTCCAGGTCGGCAAGCAGCTCAAGGACCGGCTGCGCCTCGTACAGCGTTCGGCCCGCGACCACTTCGGATCGATGGCCGAAGAACTGCACCGTTCGCTGTCCGAGGCGCTGACGGCATCCAAGCAGGCGGCCGGCACCTACACCGCGCAGCGCGACCAGCGCGTGGCGCAGCTGCAGTCGCAGCTGCAGCGCCTCGAATCCCTGCAGGCCGAGATGCCCGCGCTGCCGCCGTTGCGGCAGAAGGCCGTTCAGCGGTGAACGGTCGGCTCGACGCCGAGGCGGAAGCACTGCTGCGCACCGCTGCGGAGGTCTACGCCGACGATACGGCCGCCGGCGCGGTCATCGCGGAGCTTCAGCGCCGGCTGCGCGAGCCGCTGCGCCTTGCGATCGCGGGGATGGTGAAGGCGGGCAAATCGACGCTGCTGAACGCGCTGCTGGGCGAGCAGATCGCCCCCACGGATGCCGGCGAGTGCACGCGGCTGGTCACGTGGTATCGCTACTCGGTGACACCGACGATCACCCTGCACACCCACGACGGCGGCACGCACCGCATGCCCGTGCGGCGGAAGAAGGGCCGCCTGGTCATGGACCTCGGCGGCGTGCCGGTCGAGGACGTGGAGTGGATCGACGTCGGCTGGCCGCTCGAGGGCCTGAAGTCGATGATCCTGATCGACACGCCCGGCATCGCCTCGCTGTCGGAGGAGACGTCCGCCCGCGCCACGCGCTTCCTCACCCCCGAGGAGTCGCCGTCGTCGGCGGACGCGGTCGTCTATCTCATGCGGCACCTGCACGCTTCCGACGTCAAGTTCCTCGAATCCTTCCGCGACACGGCGGCCGGTGTCGCGCAGACGATCTGCGCGGTCGGCGTGCTGTCGCGGTCCGATGAGATCGGATCGGGCCGGATCGACTCGCTCCTGTCGGCGGGCAAGGTCGCCCGCCGGTACGAGCGCGACGGCGACCTCGCGTCGCTCGTGCTCGGCGTGATCCCGGTGGCGGGGCTCGTCGCGGAAGGCGCCCGCACGCTGCGGGAGAGCGAGTACGCCGCGTTCCGCGAGCTCGCCGGCCTCGAACGCGCCGAGCGGGAGCGTCTGCTCGTCTCGGCCGACCGTTTCACGAGGGAGTCCGAGGCGACCACGGTGAGCGCGGCCGATCGGCGTGCGCTGCTCGGTCGGTTCGGCATCTTCGGCGTGCGTCTGGCCACGGCCCTCATCCGCGGGGGCGTGGAGAGCTCGTCCGAGCTGGCCGACGCGATGGTCCGTCAGAGCGGCCTCGTCGAACTGCGGCAGTTCGTGCGCGATCAGTTCCGCACGCGCTCCACGACGCTCAAGGTGCGCGGGGTGCTGCTCGGCCTCGAGAAGCTCATCCAGGACGTCCCGCGCGACGGCGCCGATGAGATCCGCACGGGCATCGAGAGGATCTCGGCGACGGCGCACACGCTGCGCGAGCTCACCCTCCTCGCCCGGGCGCGGGCGGAGGGGCTTCCGCTCGATGCGGCCGACGCCACCGAGGCGCAGGTGATCATCGGCGGGTCGGGGACCTCGGCGCAGGCGCGCCTCGGACTTGCGGACGACGCCGATGCCGGCGCCGTCCGCGACCGCGCAGAGGAGCGGCTCGTCCATTGGCACAGCCTCGCCGAGTCCCCGCTCACCGAACGGGACGCCGTGGGCGTGTGCTTCGTGGTGATCCGCAGCCTGGAGGAGATCGTGGCCGATCTCGCACCCGCCGCGGTGCCCTCCCCCGCCTCGACGGAGGACGGCGTCGGCTCAGAGGTCGGTGCCGACGACGTTGTCGTGACCGCGCCGGACGTCGTGCCGGCGGGCAGTCCACGCCATGGCCTTGGGCATGACACTGAAGAGCAGAGCGAGCACGACAAGTCCCGTCTGGGCCGCAAGAAGAAGCAGAAGCGATTCTCGGCGTTCGCCGAGCGCCACCCATTCCGTTGACAGCATGAACAGGATGAGCTGGAGGCCGAGCGTCGACAGCTGCCACCAGCGAACCTTCGGGCGCCTGCTCATGAACGACACCAGCAGGGTGATCTGGACGAGCAGGATCGTCACCATGAGCGCGAAGATGATCCAGAAGACGATGTCGGCAGCCGCATCGTAGGTCTCGTCGCTGCGACCCTCCACGACGCGACGGACGCGATCCGAGATGAGCGGCAGCAGCTCCTGCCGGATGATGAAGAAGAACACCGTCGTGAAGCCACCGAGCGCGAAGCTCAGCACCCAGAACAGCTGACACATCCGCACCGAAAAGGGCGGCGTGACCTTCACCAGGACGGGCGCGGCGTTCGGGCTCGCCGTCGGCGGGCGCGCCGGCGCCTCCCGGGCAGGAGGCACCGGCGCTTTCGCCGTGACGGCCGCGGCCTTGCCGGCCTCGGCGGTCACCGCGGGCGTGACCCGCGCGGGGGGCTGGGGCTGGGACGTGTCGGTCACGGGCCGGTCGTCACTGCTCCTCGACGGGCTCTTCGACGTACGCATCCTCGACGACCATGCCGGCGTCGTCGCTCTCGTACGACTCGGTCGAGGACGTCAGGTCCGTGGCGAGCGGATCCGGTGCCGGCTCACTCACCGCGACCGGTGCCGGCTCACTCACCGCGACCGGCGCGGGCTCGGGCGCCGGGGCAGGTGTCTCGGCGACCACCTCCGTGGCGTTCTCCGCCGCGCCGGCAGCCGTGTCGAGCGCCGTGTCGACCGCACCCTCGACCGCGTCACCCGTCGTCTCCGCGGCGTCCGACGATTCCGCGTCTTCGCCCGTCGACACCAGGGCCGGATCCTCCTCGGCGACGGCGCCGCCGGTGTTGTTGAAGCTGCCGTCATTCGTGGTGTTCCCGACCGACACATCGCCGATCGTGACGTCCACCTCCGAGTCGATCGCCGTGGCATCGTCGCCGGCCGCGATCGATCCGTCGCCGGAAGCCACGACGGCCTCCTGGTCGAAGATCTGCGTCACATCGCCGCCGTTGGTCCAGATGTTCTGGTTCGTCGACTGGTCGACGATCGTGCTGCGTGCGTCGATCGTCGTGAACTGGTTGACGATGTTGCGGATCTCGCGGATCACCTCATCCGGCGGGTTCGGCGGCGGCGGGGGGATCACCGGCTTGACGATGACGCTCGGGTGATCGACGATCACGGGCTTGACGGCCTGGACATCGGCGAGGCAGGCATCCTCCAGCCCGTTGTTCGCCAGCATCGCCTTCGGGGCGGCGTCGAATTCCTCGAGCTCGGCGGGGTCGCGCAGAAGGCTCAGGATGAAGGCGATCAGCGCATCAGCGACGGTCGCAACCGGTGTACTCATTGTTCGTCTCCTCGACGTCGGCACGCATGGATCTCACGCCTGCGACAAGCTTGCTGTGGTCAGGTTATTGAGTTGTTCCGCACCCGGCATCGGGGGTTTGCCCGATGCCGGAGGGGGGCTCTAGGGGGATCCCGCCGCACGCCCCTCGGCATCCGCGACGCGGTCCCCACCGCGCGCGGACTGATCGACCACGACGCGGAGCTTCGCGATGAGATCCGACCGTGACGTCGCCCCCAGCCGGCGGCGCATGTGGGCGATGTGGTGCTCGGCCGTGCGGGGCGAGATGAAGATCGTCTCGCCGATCTCGGCGTAGGTCTTGCCCTGGAGCACGAGGCGCGCGACGTCCAGTTCGCGCTCGCTCAGCGCTGAGCCGTCCGCTGCGCCCGCGGCCGGGGCGCCTCCGTCGTCCTCGGCACGTGTCGTGCGGCGCACGCCCTCGCCCGGGTGCAGTTCGCGGGCGCACGACAGCAGCCGCGCAGACACCTTGCGGTCGGTCGAGCGGCTCGCGCCGTGACCGGCGAGGCGTGCGCCGTCCCAGCTGAGTCCCGCGGAGGCCAATCCGTGCGCGGCGGCCTCGACGGCGTCGGCATCCACTGATCCGGCGAGCGTCGCGGTCCACACGCGTCCCGCCTGCGCCATCACCGCGGCGACGGGGCTGTGGGCGGATGCCGCCACGAGCGCGCGTGCGTGCGGCTTGAGGTCATCCGGGCGGTTCAGGAGGATGCCCTGCTGGATGCCCGCCCAGCTCAGGTGCGCCGACCAGATCGGCGGCGATCCGAGTCCGGCGACGATCTCCATCGCGCGTGCGAAGTGCGGTTCGAGCCGGGCCGTGTCGCCCACACGTGCGGCGGAGGTCATCAGTTCGGCGAGAGGAAGCAGGACGAACAGGTCGGCCTCGACGTGCAGCACGCAGTCGCGCACGTCACTCCAGGTGGACTCGAGAGAGGCGGCATCCTCGTACCGGCGCGCGATCGCGACACGCACTGCCTGCGCGAGCAGATGGTCGCGGCACGATCGGGTCGGCGATGATGTCAGCGCATGCTCCAGCGCCTCGCGCGCCTCGAGCGGACGCGATCGCTGAACGGCGATCCAGGCCCGCCAGAGCAGGAGCCGCGTGCTCGCCCACTCACCGCCCTGCTCGCCTCGGATCGCCTCTTCGACGACGGCGTGCGCGATGTCGAGGTCGCCGACGTTCATCGCCACGATCGCGGCGATCACGGCCGGCAGCTCCGGGATCGGCGCCGAGGTCGAGGACGCCGTGTACATCTGCGAGGCCCGCACGAGGTCGGCGACCGCCGCCTCGGCGCGGCCGGGGATCAACGTCGTACGCAGGCCGCGGCCGAGCAGCTCCATCGCGACGCCGAGCGTGGACGGGAGGCCTCCGATCGGCGCGGCCGCGTCGTCGGGCACAGGTCCGCCGGCACCGACCGCGGCGATGAGCGCGCGGGTGCAGGAGTCCGGCCCGGTCGGCGGCAGGGAGCGGTAGACCGCCGCGCTCATGCGCATCATGCCGCGCAGCGACCAGACGGCCGCCGACGTGTCGGCGATGCGGTCGGAATCATCAGCCCCGGCATCCGGGGGGAGTTCGTCGATGATCGCTCCCGCGAGATCCGCGTCTCCCGATGCCCACGCGGCGTGCGCGCGACGCGCGGCGACGGCGCGCGGGTCCGAACCGCAGTCCCGGGCCGCGTCGTAGAGGTCGAGCGCACGCCGCGGATCGCGGTCGAGCATGCGGTCGCCCTGCTCGACGAGCGCGTCCGCGACGCCGCGGTCGTGGATGCCGCCGAGCCACTCGCGGTAGCCGGCGTCGCCGTCCGCCGCGGAATGAGCGATGCCGTCGGCCACATTCACGCTCAGCTCGATGAGCCGCGTGGGAGGGATCGTGGCGCGGACGGCCGACCGCACGAGGGGCACGGGCTGACCGTTGCGCATCAGCAGGCCCTCGGCGTACGCCTGGGCGATCACATCGTCGGGATCGGCGAGCGGGCGCGCCGGCGAGGTGCCCGCCACGCACAGCACCTCGATCTGATGGCGCAGGCCGACCGGGATCGTGTCGAGTCGGTGCGCGATCCGCTCTTCGATGTCGCGCATGAGGTGCCGGTGCCCGCTGCCGTCGGCGCAATCCCGGCCGTCGTGCAGGGCGAGCGCCTCGGACACCAGCCAGGAGACGCCGCCGGTGAAGGCGAGGATGTCATCCACGCACGGATCCGGGATGCCGCGCCCGTCGCCGTCGAGGTACGTCAGGACGTCGGAGCGCGACACGTGGCCCAGCACGATCGCCGGGCGGCTGCGCTCCAGGCTCCGCGTGATGCCGGACAGTGCGTCGATGCGCGGCCACGGCCGACTCGCCACGACGAGCGAGGAGGCAGGGTCGTCCGAGCGGGCGCGCAGCGCGTCGATCTGGCCCGCGTCGAGCAGATGCAGGTCGTCGACCAGGAGGACGTGCGAACGCGGCACCCGTGCGACGTCGCTCCGGTCGGTGAGCACCGTGGCCCCGGCGGAGTGGTCGGAGAGGAGCCGATGCAGTTCGCGGATGACGGTGGACTTGCCGGACCCCGCGTTGCCCATCACCACGGCCCGTGCCGGGCCGAAGTGGGAATCGAACGCGATCGCGTCCATGACGGGTCGGGCCTGGCGCTCCCAGATGAACGAGGCGGATGCGCGCGCGGCGGCGGCGCGGTCGGTCTGCACGATGGTCATGATCGATGGATCCCTTCCCGTCACACCGGGTCCGTCGGCGACGGCGACGGGTCCGGTTCGGGTGCGGGGTCGGGCGTGGGTTCGGTCGTCTGCTCGGGTGCCGGTGGCGTGGTCTCCTCCGGCGCGGGCGGCGTCGTCTCCACCGGTGCCGGCGGAGACGTCTCCTCCGGCGTGGGGGGCGTGGTCTCCTCGGGTGCCGGCGGCTGGGTCTCGGTGGGAGTGGGCGTCTGCGTCTCCTCGGGCGCGGGCGCCTGGGTCTCCGACGGCGTCGGCGTGGGGTCGCTCCCCGTGTCGGGCGTCGTCGTGCCCGGTGTCGTCGTGCCCGGTGTCGTCGTGACCGGCGTCGACGAGCCCGTGCCGGACGAGCCGGACCCGGACGAGCCGGATCCGCCGCCCGAGGCGGACGAGGGTGCCGACGGCGCGGGGGAGGCGGCGATGGCCTTGCGCATGCTCTCGGTGCGCGGATTGGAGGCGCGCGGTGTGGAGCGCTGCGGCGAGTAGTCGGCGCGCCGGATCGACTCCGGCGGCGGGGAAGCGGCCGGAGTGACGGGCGCGGTGGCGGCGACCGGCTCCGTCGCCGGGACCGCCACCGCCGCAGGAGAGTCGAACAGCGACGAGACACCGAGCCAGTCGGCGAGCGACTGCGGTCGGGTCTGCGTGTCTGCGACGGGGCTCGACCCGAGCCCCGTCGCGCTCGCCAGCACGATGCCGGTCGCGAGCACGAGTGCCCCGGTGGCCATCGCGGCGGTGGCGGGCAGTCGCTCGAACCACCGGCGCTTCGCCGTTGCGGCTGCGGATCCGGCGAATCCCGCGGCGTCGAGTGCGGAGGCACCCGCGTCGGAGACCTCGAGCGGTGCCAGCGCGGCGGCCGCGTCGGCAGTGAGCGCGAGGGCGCTCCCGGCGGCGACGCCCGCGAGAGCGACGGCGCGGTGCTCGTCCGTGTCGGCCAGTGCGCGCGCGGCGCCGAGGGCGACGATCGCCTTCGGGTCGGCGTCGATGGCGATCGGCCGGTCGAACCGCTCCGACAGCAGTTCCGCGATGCGGGGGATGCGCGACGAGCCTCCGGTGAGCAGGATCGCCTCGAGGTCACCGTCTTCCACTCCCGCGGTCTCCAGCGCCTGGGCGAGGGCCTCGATGGTGCGATCGATCCCGCCTTCGATCAGCTCCTCGAACTCCGAGCGGGTGAATCGCACGGTCGTCGGAGAGGTGCCCGCCAGCACCGGCACGACCGCTTCGGAATCGAACGACAGTGCCTCCTTCGCTTCGACGCACTCGCGACGGAGGGTGGAGAGTGCGACGCGGGTGGCCGGATCCGCGGCGAGTTCGGCGCCCGCGAGGCCTGCCGCGGCCACGACCCGGCGCAGCACGAGATCGTCGAAGTCGGCGCCGCCGAAGTCACCGATGCCGACCGGGTCGCCCACGATGTGCACATCGCCGTCCGCACCCTTGCGCAGCACGACGGCATCGAACGTGCCGCCACCGAGGTCGTAGACGGCGAGCGTCCGGCCGGCCTGGAGGGGAGAGGTGGACTCGTAGTGGCGGGCGGCCGCTTCGGGCTCGCTGATGAGACGGATCTCGCCCGGGATCTCGCGGGACAGTGCCGCCGCGACCAGGCCGGACCTGTGCCCGCCCCACGTGACGGGAATCGTCACGGCGATGGCGGCCGGGCGGGTTCCCTCGCGCTCCGCGACGGCATCCACGACCCACGCGACCGTGCGCGCGTAGAGGTCTTCGGCGGCGAAGCGCTCGCTGCCGGCGCGGATCGGCACGTCATCGCCGACGCGTCGCTTGAATTCGCGCACGAGCCTCTCGGGCTGGGCGATTCCACGGCGTTCGGCCGATTCGCCGAACAGCAGCTCGCCGTCGGCGGCGAAGACCGCGCTCGGCGCGCTGTCCGAACTGCGCCCGAGCGGGAAGGGTGCGGTGAGGAGCGATCCATCCGCGGCGAACCTCGCGGTGGACGCGGCGGTACGACTGGTACCCACATCGACGGCAAGAAAATACGACAGCACTGTCATCGTCCAGTTCCCCCAAGAACCTGGCTTACTGCACTTCCCCCAGCTATGTCTACCACCGTGGGAGCGAGTTGTTAAGGGGTGCCCGGTTCTGTTCGCCGGATGGTCACCGGGACGCCTCGTGGGCGGCGCCGGCGAAAGAGAGGAGCTCGCCCGCGTCGCCCTGATACATCGGCTCGCACAGCCTTCCGGGGGATGGTTCGCAGACCGCGCGGGTCCGCGTGGGCGCCACTGGCACTCACGTTGCATGAGTGCCAGTGCTTGCCTAGACTGGCGTTAGCACTCTCAGGTGGAGTTTGCTAATAAGTCTTGAAGTTTCAAGGAAAGCAGAGGTAGACCGTGTCGGTTTCCATCAAGCCGCTCGAGGACCGCATCGTCATCAAGCAGGTCGAGGCCGAGCAGACCACCGCGAGTGGTCTGGTCATCCCCGACACCGCGAAGGAGAAGCCCCAGGAGGGCGAGGTCGTGGCGGTGGGCCCCGGCCGCATCGACGACAACGGCAACCGTGTCCCGCTCGACGTCGCCGTGGGTGACCGCGTCCTGTACAGCAAGTACGGCGGCACCGAGGTCAAGTTCGGCGCGGACGAGTTCCTCGTCCTGTCGGCGCGCGACGTCCTCGCGGTCGTCGTCCGCTGAGACCAGTTCGGTTCTGAAGGGCCCGGATGCTTCGGCATCCGGGCCCTTCGCCGTCTTGCGGGCGGTGCCCAGACAGGCTGTGTGGCGACGCGTACGCAGCAACGACGGCGCCTCACTCCTGCAGGCCCTCCGGGGCGCCGCGGCCGGCCCGCAGGATTCCGCGGTGACGGCGACCCGCTCGGGTGGAATTGCAGGAATTGTGCGCCGCGTCCCGCGACGAGTGGCAGAACAACGACGGTGATCGGCGGTCATCGGACGCCGCTGTGCTGCCTCCGCTGCTCGGTCGCGGCATCCCGACCGTAGGCTGTAGTCGTGACCCGCGACCTGCCCGATGCCCCGGTCGCGGCATCCACGACACCGGTGGAGAGTCCGCGCGAACGCGCGCTCGGCGGGGTGTACGCGTTCACCGCGTACTTCCTGTGGGGCTTCCTGCCGCTCTACTTCCTCCTGCTCGCCCCGACGGGGCCGTTCGAGCTGGTCGCGTGGCGGATCCTGCTCTCGCTCGCGTTCTGCGCCCTGCTGCTCACGGTGCTCCGCGGCTGGGGTCGACTCGGCGCGATCGTCCGGCAGCCGCGCCTGCTGCTGTGGACCGGCGTCGCCGGTGCGCTCATCTACGTGAACTGGCAGGTCTACATCCTGGCCACGCTCGACGGCCATGTGATCGAGGCGAGCCTCGGATACTTCATGAACCCGATCGTCACGGTCGTGCTCGGCGTCGTCGTCCTGCGCGAGCGACTGCGCGTCACGCAGTGGGTCGCGATCGGGATCGCGGTGATCGCCGTCGTGGTGATCGTCGTCGGCTACGGCGCGTTCCCCTGGATCGCCCTCACCCTCGCGTTCTCGTTCGGAATCTACGGCCTCGTCAAGAAACGCCTCGGGCCGTCGGTGGATGCCGTCAGCGGACTCACTCTCGAATCGGCGTGGCTCGTGCCCGTGGCCGCCGTGATCCTCGTCGTGGTCGGGTCGACCTCCGGACTCACGATGGGCGCGGCGGGCCCGTGGCACGCGGTGCTGCTGAGCCTCGCCGGCGTGGTCACGGCCGTGCCGCTTCTGCTGTTCGCCGCCGGCGCCCGGCGTGTGCCGCTCACCGTGATCGGCCTGCTGCAGTTCGTCGCGCCGATCCTGCAGTTCGTGATCGGGGCGTGGCTGCTCGGCGAGCCGATGCCCCTCGAACGGTGGATCGGCTTCGGGCTCGTGTGGATCGCGCTCATCGTGCTGACGGTCGATTCGCTGCTGTTCGCGCGGCGCGGGCGCGGCGTCTCGGACGTCGGCGAGCTGACCTGACCGGAGCTGTTTGCTCGAGGCTCGCCTTCGGGCGCGCGGCCCGCGATGAAGCGCGTGCCGCGACCGCAGGAGCGGGCCGCGAGAGCTCGACCCTCGCCTCAGCGCACGAGGCGCGCGATCGCGGCCGTCGCCTCGGTGATCTTCGCGTCGGCCTCCGCGCCGCCCAGGCGTGCGGCATCCACGACGCAGTGCCGCAGGTGATCGTCGAGCAGCCCCACCGCGACGGCCTCGAGGGCGCTCGTGAGCGCGCTGATCTGCGTGAGGATGTCGATGCAGTACTTCTCGTCCTCCACCATCTTGTGGATCCCGCGCGCCTGTCCCTCGATGCGGCGCATGCGGTTGAGGTACTTCTCCTTGTCGGTGATGTACCCGTGGTGCGCGTGCTCCTCGACCGCGGTGGCCCCCGCGGGCGAATGGGCGGCGGCTGATTCGGTGACGGGGCTCTCGCTCATGACTCGTCCTTCACGGGGGAGGTCAGGGCCCGGCTCCGGAAGGAGCGCAGACGCAGGCTGTTGCCGACGACGAAGACGCTCGAGAACGCCATCGCCGCACCGGCGATCATCGGATTGAGCAGTCCCAGCGCCGCGAGCGGAATCGCCGCGACGTTGTACGCGAACGCCCAGAACAGGTTCCCCCGGATCGTACCGAACGTCCGTCGCGACAGCCGGATCGCGTCGGCGGCGCTGCGCAGATCTCCCCGGACGAGGGTGATGTCGGATGCCTCGATCGCGGCATCCGTGCCCGTTCCCATCGCGAGGCCGAGGTCCGCCTGCGCGAGCGCGGCGGCGTCGTTCACTCCGTCGCCGACCATCGCCACGACGCGTCCCTCGGACTGCAGGCCGCGGATGACGTCCACTTTGCCCTGCGGCAGCACGCCCGCGATCACGCGCTCGATGCCGACCTCCGTCGCGATGTGCGCGGCGACCGACTCGTTGTCGCCGGTCAGCAGGACCGGCTCGAGGCCGAGCGCCCGCAGCTGCGCGATCGCCTCGCGGCTCGTGGGCTTCACCCGGTCGGCGACGACGAGCATCGCCCGCGCCGCGCCGTCCCATCCGACGAGCACGACCGACGACCCGTCGGCCTCGGCGCGCGCCTTCGCCGTGATGAGGTCGGGGGAGACGCGCAGGGACCAGTCGGCGAGCAGCTGCTCGCGTCCGACGACGACCGCGTGGCCTTCCACGACGCCCGAAACGCCCACGCCCGATGTGGCGGCGAACGACTCGACCTCGGGGAGGGCGCCGAGCTCGCGCGTCGCCGCGAGCGCGATCGCCCGGCCGATCGGATGCTCGGATGCCGCCTCGAGCGCGCCCGCCAGTCGCAGCACATCACGGCGGCCGATCCCGGCCGAGGCCGCCTCGGGCGAGGTCACGACCTCGACGAGCGACATGCGCCCGGTCGTCACGGTTCCCGTCTTGTCGAGCACGATCGTGTCGACCGTGCGCGTGGACTCCAGCACTTCGGGACCCTTGATCAGGATGCCGATCTGCGCGCCCCGACCGGTGCCGACCAGCAGTGCGGTGGGCGTCGCCAGGCCGAGCGCGCACGGGCACGCGATGATGAGCACGGCCACCGCGGCCGTCACGGCGGAAGCGGCGGGGAAGCCGAGCACGAGCCACACCACGAGCGTCACGACCGAGATCGCGAGCACGATCGGCACGAAGACGCCCGAGATGCGGTCGGCGAGACGCTGCACGTCGGCCTTGCCGGACTGCGCCTCCTCGACCAGGCGGGCCATCTGAGCGAGCTGGGTGTCGTCGCCGACGCGCGTGGCGCGCACGACCAGGCGTCCGCCGGCGTTCACCGTGGCCCCGACGACGCCATCGCCGACCGCGACCTCGACCGGCACGGACTCGCCGGTGACCATCGAGGCGTCCACGGCGGATGATCCCGACACGATCACCCCGTCGGTGGCGATCTTCTCGCCCGGCCGCACGACGAACTCGTCGCCGACCCGGAGCGCGGAGACCGGGATGCGGCCTTCGACGCCGTCGCGGATCACCGCGACGTCCTTCGCGCCGAGTTCGAGGAGTGCACGCAGTGCGGCGCCGGCCCGGCGCTTGGAGCGCAGTTCGAAGTAGCGCCCCGCGAGCACGAACATCGTCACGCCCGCGGCGACCTCGAGGTAGATGTTGCCTGCGCCGTCGGAGGGCTGCACCGTCCATTCGAACTCGTGCGTCATGCCCGGCATGCCCGCGTGTCCGAAGAACAGCGCGTACAGCGACCACAGGAAGGCCGCCGAGACGCCGATCGAGATGAGCGTGTCCATCGTGGCGGCGCCGTGACGGGCGTTGACCCACGCCGCCCGGTGGAAGGGGTATGCCGCCCACACCACGACGGGTGCCGCCAGCGCGAGCGACAGCCACTGCCAGTAGGTGAATTGCAGCGGCGGGATCATGGCCATCGCGATCACGGGGATCGAGAGCACGATCGCGCCGATCAGCCGCTGCCGCAGCGTGACGAGCTCACGGTCCTCCGGTTCGGTGACGGGAGCGGATGCCGGAGGCTGGGGGAGCGCGGCGGTGTACCCCGTCTTCTCGACTTCGGTGATGAGCACCTCCGGATCGAAGTCCGCGGGGGTGCTGACCACGGCCTTCTCGGTGGCGTAGTTCACGCTCGCCGAGACACCCTCGAGCCGGTTGAGCTTCTTCTCGATGCGGGCCGCGCACGAGGCGCACGTCATCCCGCCGATCTCGAGCTCCACACGCGACCGGGGTGATGCATCCCCATCCGTGTCCGGGGCGAGGGGGGTGGCGACCATCAGACGCGCGCCGCGGTGTACCCGGCCTCGTCGACGGCGGCGAGCACGTCGGCATCGGCCAGCGGCTCGGCGGACGTCACGACGAGGCGGCCGCTCGCGGCGCTGACCTCCACGTTCTCCACGCCTGCGAGCTTGGCCACCTCGCCGCGCACGGACGCCTCGCAGTGGCCGCAGCTCATGCCGGTCACCTGGAACTCGTTCACCGTCGTCATTTCTTCTCCGCTTTCGTGATGTCTGGGAGGGGGTTTGATACCCCCTGGGGGTACGAATGACTACAACGGTACACCGATGCGGGCTATTCCCGGCGGCGCGGAGGAGGTCACGTCGCACATTGCTCGGCATCCCGCCCCTGAGCTGGTGGAAATGCGGTTCATAACGATTTGACCGCGTTACACATCGTTAACGAACGGCAACATTCGCGAGACCGCTCCGCCATTAGGTTTAGGGAACTGGGTCGGCACCCGAGTCGATCCGCGTTCATTTCAGATCAAGGAGCAACATGAGCGTCTTTTCCCGAGGCACTGCCTCCCGGTCGCGTATGCGGACGGTGATCGGCGGCATCGCCGTCGCCGGCGTCAGCGCCCTCGTCCTCGCCGGCTGCTCCGGCGGCGGCGGCGACACTGCCGAGCCCTCGGAGTCGGCAGCGCCCGTCGAGGACCTCACCCTCACGATCGGCACGGCCCTCCCGCAGACGGGCAACCTGGCCTTCCTCGGCCCGCCCGAAGAGGCCGGCGTCGCGTACGCCACGTCTCTGGTCAACGAGGCGTCGGCCGACACCGGCCTGACCCTCGATGTCGTCTACGGCGACTCGGGTGACACCGACAACAAGGCATACGAGACCGAGATCCCGCGCCTCCTCGGCGAGGGCGTCTCGGCGATCATCGGTGCCGCATCGTCGGGCACGTCGCTCCAGTTCATCGACCAGGTCGTCGGCGCCGGCGTCATCCAGTTCTCCCCGGCCAACACGTCGGACGCGTTCACGACGTACGAGGACAACGGCCTGTACTTCCGCACCGCCCCGTCGGACGTGCTCCAGGGCGAGGTGCTCGGCAACCTGATCGCCGAGGACGGCAACCAGACGCTCGGCATGATCGTGCTGAACGACTCGTACGGCACCGGCCTGGCGAAGTACGTCACCGAGGCGTTCGAGGCCGCCGGTGGCGAGGTCGTCGCCGCTCCCACGTACAACACGGGTGACACGTCGTTCGACGCGCAGATCAGCGAGGTCCTCGCGGCCGACCCCGACGCGATCGCCCTGATCACGTTCGAGGAGATCGCGACGATCCTGCCGAGCCTGTTCGGTTCGTTCCCCGCCGACAAGCTCTACTTCGTCGACGGCAACCTGTCGAACTTCGGCGACCAGTTCCCGGCCGGCTCCCTCACGGGCGCGAAGGGCACGCTGCCCGGTCTGTCGATCGACACGCTCGGCGACTTCACGAGCGAGCTCGACGCGTTCCTCGAGGCCGAGGGCACCGCACCGCTCGAGGAGTACAGCTACGCGGCCGAGTCGTTCGACGCGGTCATCCTGCTGGCGCTCGCGTCGCTGGCCGCCGGCTCCACGGACTCCGCGGCGATCGCCGAGAAGCTCCAGGAGGTCTCCGGTGGTTCGGGTGACGGCGAGAAGTGCACGACGTTCGCCGAGTGCGCGGCCATCATCACCGGTGGCGGCGTCGCGGACTACGACGGCATCTCCGGCCCGATCACGTTCGACGAGGTCGGCGACCCGACCGAGGCGTCGATCGGCATCTACCAGTACGGCGAGGACAACACGTACACCGCGTACGAGGGTTGATCTGACCTGACACGAGAGGGCCCCGATCTTCGGATCGGGGCCCTCTCTTCGTGCGTCGCCGCCCGGCCGGTGCAGGCGCGCAGAAGCAGAAGAGGGGGGATGCCGCAGCATCCCCCCTCTTCTTCTCGCGTCGTCTCAGGTGCCGAGCGTCCCGAGGTACAGCTCGGTGACCTTGGGGTCGTTCAGCAGCTCGCGGCCCGTGCCGCTATAGGCGTCGCGGCCTTGGTCGAGCACGTAGCCGCGGTCGCAGATCTGCAGGCAGCGGCGGGCGTTCTGCTCGACCATGATGCAGGTGACGCCGGCCTTGTTGATCTCGGAGACGCGGATGAACGCCTCGTCCTGACGGACGGGGGACAGTCCCGCCGACGGCTCGTCCAGGAGCAGCACCTTCGGGGCCATCATGAGCGCGCGGCCCATCGCGACCATCTGGCGCTCACCGCCGGACAGCGAACCTGCGCGCTGCTTGAGTCGCTGGCCGAGCTCGGAGAAGATGCCCGTCACGAACTCGAGCTGCTCCTTGTAGGCCTTGGGGCGCTGGTAGAGCCCCATCTGCAGGTTCTCTTCGATCGTGAGGCTCGGGAAGACGTTATTGGTCTGCGGGATGAACCCGACGCCGCGGCCGACGAGCTTGTTGGCCGGGAGACCCGTGATGTCGTCGCCCTCGAGCGTGATCGTGCCGGAGCGAACGTTCACCTGACCGAAGATCGCCTTCAGCAGCGTCGACTTTCCGGCGCCGTTCGGGCCGATGATGCCGATGAGCTCGCCCTGGTGCGCCGTGAGCGAGCAGCCGTTCAGGATGTTCACCCCGGGCAGGTACCCCGCGTGCACGTCGTCGACGAAGACGACCGGGGTCGCGGTGGTGACGTCGGTGCTCACTTGGGATCCTCCTTGTCGAGCTCGGCGAGACCCGCCGCTTCGAGCTCCTCGGCGGTAAAGGACTGCGAGGCGGCGGCATCCGTCGTCGGATCGGCCTCGATCACGCTGATGCGCCCGGTCACCACGCCGAGATCGAGCTCCTGGTGCGCGCCCAGGTAGGCGTCGATCACGGCGGGGTTGCGCATGACGGTGTACGGATCGCCCTCGGCGACCACGCGACCCTCCGCCATGACGACGACCCAGTCGGCGATGTGGCGCACCATGTGCATGTCGTGCTCGACGAAGAGGACGGTCATGCCCTCCTCCTTCAGATCGAGGATCTTGTCGAGGAGCGACTGCGTGAGCGCCGGGTTGACGCCGGCCATCGGCTCGTCGAGCATGACGAGCTTGGGGTCGGTCATGAGGGCGCGCGCCATCTCGAGGAGCTTCCGCTGACCGCCCGACAGGCTGGCGGCGAAGTCGTTCGCCTTCGTGTCGAGCTTGAACTTCGCCAGCAGCGTCATCGCGCGCTCTTCGATCTCGGCGTCCTGCTTGCGCCAGAGGAACGGGAACATACTGGCCCAGAAGCCCTCGCCCCGCTGTCCGGTCGCGCCGAGCTTCATGTTCTCGAGCACCGTGAGGAGCCCCAGCGCCTTCGTGAGCTGGAACGTGCGGACCTGGCCCATGCGCGCCACCTTGAACGCGGGCACGTTCGACAGCGACTCGCCGTCGAAGCTCCAGGTGCCGGTGTTCGGCTTGTCGAAGCCCGTCAGCAGGTTGAACAGCGTCGTCTTGCCGGCGCCGTTCGGGCCGATCAGCGCCGTGATCGCGCCGCGAGGGATCTCGAGGTGCTCCACGTCGACGGCCTTCATGCCGCCGAAGGAGCGCGTGATGTTGTCGGCCACGATGATCGGGTCGACCTTCTTCACGCCCGGGGCGGCTTCGCCGACGTGCAGGCCCGTCGTCTTCGGACGCTCGACCGGGGCGGTCGGCGGCGAAGACGCAGCGGGGGTGTTCTCGGGTGCGGTCTCGCCGGCCGCGCCCGTGGGCGGCTGTTCGCCCGGCAGCTGTTCACTTGACAAAGGTCAGCTCCTTCTTGTTACCCAGGAGACCCTGCGGCATGAAGATCACGAGCAGCATGAGTGCGACACCCACGAGGATGAACCGCAGCGTTCCCGCCTGGATCTGGGACATGAAGGGCAGGACACCGGCCGTGACGAGCGCGGGCAGCACGTTGCTCAGGAACGTCTGCAGTGCCCAGAAGATCAGCGATCCGAGGATCGGACCGAAGACCGTCGCCGCGCCGCCGAGCAGCAGGGCCGTCCACACGAAGAACGTGAGGGACGTGACGTACACACCCGGGCTCACCGCGGAGGGGAGCGCGTAGACGATGCCGCCCGCCGCGGCGAGCATGCCGCCGAGCACGAGGGACTGCATCTTGTAGGCGTACACGTTCTTGCCGAGGGCGCGGACGGCGTCCTCGTCCTCGCGGATGCCCTTGAGTGCGCGGCCCCAGGGGCTGCGCATGAGCATCCAGACGACGAGCACCGCGAACGCGAGGGTCAGCAGGCCCATGATGCGCACCCACCACTGCGTCTCGTTGTAGGTCCACGGGCCGAAGCCGTACGTGCCCGGCGGGATCGGATTCGCCGCTCGGAAGCTCGAATGGTAGCCGCTGAGGCCGTCGGCCGAACCGGTCACGTCGTCGAACGCGCTCGTGAGGAAGAGCAGTCGCACGACCTCCGCGGCGGCGATCGTCACGATCGCGAGGTAGTCGCCCCGCAGACGCAGCGTCGGGATGCCGAGGATGAGCGCGAAGACCGCCGAGGCCGCGAGGCCGGCGAGGGCGGCGACCCACCATTCGAGTCCGAACGTGAGCACGCCGATCGCGTAGCCGTACGCACCGATCGCCATGAAGCCGGCGATGCCCATGTTGATGAGGCCGGCGTAGCCGAAGTGCACCGCGAGTCCCAAGGCGGCCAGGGCGTAGCCCATCGTCGCCGGGCTGATGATCGACGATGCCGTGTTGGAGAGGATCTGAAGCCAGTCCATGGTGCGCCTAACCTATTCTCTCGCGACGGCCGAGGATGCCCTGTGGTCGGAACAGGAGGATCACGATCAGGATGAACAGCGCGCTCGCGTACTTCAGGTCCGCCGGGATCCAGAGGCTGGAGACCTCGACGAGGATGCCGACGATCAGCGAGCCGATGAGGGCGCCGTAAGCCGTTCCCAGACCGCCGAGGATCACCGCGGCGAACATGAGCAGCAGGATCTGCGCGCCCATGTCCCAGCGGATGCCGGGGCGGAAGTACGCGTAGAGGATGCCGGACAGACCCGCCAGTGCACCGGCGAGCACCCAGATCACGCGGACCACGAAGTCGACGTCGATCCCGGACGCCGCCGCGAGCGACGGGTTGTCGGAGATCGCGCGTGTCGCCTTGCCGATGCGGGACCGCGTCAGCCAGATCGCGAAGGCGACGATCACGATGATGGAGATCGCGATCGAGACCATGTCGATCACGCTCAGCTCGACCACGCCGAACAGCGGGATGCGCTCAGCGGTCGAACCCGGAAGCTGCAGCGTGCCACCGCCGATGAAGAACTGGTACGTGTAGCGCAGCGCGAGCGAGAGGCCGATGCTCACGATCATGAGCTGCACGACACCCACTCGTCTTCGTCTCAAAGGTCTCCAGAGAGCCATGTCCATCACGAGCCCGAGGCCCGCACTCAGGATCACCGCCAACGGGAAGCCGATCCACATCGGCAGCGCGAGCGTCGCCGGCGTCACGAGCAGGTACGCGGCTATCGCGCCGAACGTCACCATCTCTCCGTGGGCGAAGTTCGAGATGCCGGTCGTGCCGTAGACGAGCGACAGACCGACGGCGGCCAGGCCCAGCATGAGGCCGAAGTTCAGGCCCAGGACGACGCGCTGGACGAACTGGTCGAAGAAGGAGGTGGTGTTCCGCTCGCCCTCGCCGATGAAGAAGTTGACCGTCACGCGGCCACCCGCGCCGACCGTCACCTCCTTGACGTTGGGGGTGTCGTCCTCGGCGTCGACGACCGCGATGCCCTCCGGCAACGTGGACTCGTCGAGCGTGACCGTGTACTCGTCGCGCTCCGGGACGCCGACGCGCCACTGGCCCTCGGCATCCGTCGTGACCTCCTGTTCACCCCCCGGGCCGTCGATGACCAGCACGACGCCCTCGAGCGGCTGCCCGTCGAGTTGCACGTTGCCGCTGATGCGGTAGGGATCGTCTTCGTCCGCGTGTGCGGGTGTCGACGACAGGACGCCGGTCAGGAGCGCGGCCATCACGATGAGGCATGCGCCGATCAGGCGGGCGATGCGCGTCAGCGGTGGTGCTGCGACGAGGGCTGGGGATGTCACGAAACCTCCAGGTTCGACACCACGGCCGAGCGCGGGTCTCGCCGCGGCCGTGAGGGAGACTCTACGAGCGTAGTGTGTCGGCCGTGTTTCGTCGCAAGGCGATTCGTCGGACCGGTGCCCAATCGTGAGCAACCGCCCCCGGGTCCCTCGCGCGCACCGTCCGGGCGCGTCCTGCGCGGCATCCTGCGGGAATGAATCCGTGTCCGCCGGCGCTTAGAATGGACACAGCGGAAGCGCCCGCAGCACCGCTGTTCCCCGCCCCTCTTGCCGCCAAAGGAAACAGCATGGAGCAACACGACCCCTTCGGCTTCGTCGGACTCACATATGACGATGTCCTGCTCCTGCCCGGGCACACCGACGTCATCCCGAGTGAGGCCGACACGTCCTCGCGGGTGACGCGCCGCATCACGGTGGCCACGCCGCTGCTGTCCGCGGCCATGGACACCGTCACCGAAGCCCGGATGGCGATCGCGATCGCACGTGAGGGCGGGATCGGCATCCTGCATCGCAACGCGTCGATCGAAGAGCAGGCCTCGATGGTCGACCGCGTCAAGCGCAGCGAGTCCGGCATGATCACCGACCCGATCACGACGACCCCGGACGCGTCGATCGAAGAGGTCGACGGCCTCTGCGCGCAGTACCGCATCTCGGGCCTTCCGGTCATCGACGACGACAACCGCCTGGTCGGCATCATCACGAACCGCGACATGCGCTTCGTCTCGGGATTCGAGCGCCAGACCACAAAGGTCCGCGACGTCATGACCACCGAGGGCCTCGTGACCGGTCGCGTCGGCATCGGCGCGAACGAGGTCATCGCGCTGTTCGCGCAGCACCGCGTCGAGAAGCTCCCTCTCATCGACGACGACGGCAAGCTCGCCGGCCTCATCACGATCAAGGACTTCGACAAGAGCGAGAAATATCCCCTCGCGACGAAGGACGAGCACGGTCGGCTGCGCGTCGGCGCGGCGATCGGGTTCTTCGGCGACGCGTGGGAGCGCGCGGAGGCCCTCCGCGACGCCGGCGTGGATGTGCTGGTGGTCGACACCGCCAACGGCCAGTCGGCCGGGGTGATCGACATGGTCCGCCGCATCAAGGGCGACGAGTCCTTCGCGCACATCGACGTCATCGGCGGCAACGTCGCGACGCGCGAGGGCGCGCAGGCGCTCATCGACGCGGGTGTGGATGCCGTGAAGGTCGGCGTCGGGCCGGGCTCGATCTGCACGACCCGCATCGTCGCCGGCGTCGGCGTGCCGCAGGTCACCGCGATCTGGGAGGCCTACCAGGCGGCCCGCGAGGCCGGCATCCCGGTGATCGCGGACGGTGGACTGCAGTATTCGGGCGACATCGCCAAGGCGCTCGTCGCGGGCGCGGACACCGTCATGCTCGGCTCGCTCCTGGCGGGCACCGACGAGTCGCCGGGCGAGATCGTCTTCCAGGGTGGCAAGCAGTTCAAGCTGTACCGCGGCATGGGCTCGCTCGGCGCGCTCCAGACCCGGGGCAAGAAGACCTCGTACTCGAAGGACCGCTACTTCCAGGCCGACGTGCCGAACGACGACAAGCTCATCCCCGAGGGCATCGAGGGCCAGGTCGCGTACCGCGGTCCGGTCTCGGCGGTCGCGTATCAGCTCGTCGGCGGACTCCGCCAGTCGATGTTCTACGTCGGCGCCCGCACGATCGACGAGCTGAAGGCCAAGGGGAGGTTCGTGCGCATCACCGCGGCGGGGTTGAAGGAATCGCACCCGCACGACGTGCAGATCGTGGTCGAGGCGCCGAACTACAAGCGGTGACCTTCGGCATCCGCTCGTCGGGTTCGCGTCGACGCGCGTCGGCACGCCCTCCAGCGGACAGCATCCGCCGTGCCTGTGGTCGGCAGGCGACAGAGAGCGCCCACTGGCTCGCCGTGCTCAGAGCTCGGTGGGCTGAGCGCGCTGCGTCGTCGGCGCCGAAACGACGGATCCGGTCCACTGGTCTGACGGGCGCCGTCGGTACTGTGGGCGGATGATCCGGCAGCGGGCCCACCCGGCGGCGACCCAGGGCACCACCCGACTCGAGGCGTTCACGGACGGGGTGTTCGCGATCGCCGCGACCCTGCTCGTGCTCGACCTCACGACGCACGCATTCGGGGAGATCTCGTCGGATGCCGACATGTGGGCGGCACTCGGCGGCATGTGGGAGCTGTTCCTCAACTTCGCGCTGAGCTTCCTGCTGCTGTGCCTGCTGTGGATGACGCACGTGCAGCAGTTCGAGCACGTCGCGCGCATCGACGCGACGCTCATCTGGCTCAACAACGCCCGGCTGCTTTTCATCGTGCTCGTGCCGTTCGCGACGAGCCTGACGACCGAGTACTCGGAGTGGCTCGCCGGGCGCCTGCTGATGCCCCTCACCTTCTTCCTCGCGATCCTCTTCAGCTGGCTGCAGTGGATGTGGGCCGTGCGGCACCGCGCGACGATGCTGCCCGACCTGACCGACGACCAGGCGCGGGCGTACGGGCGCGGAGCGCTCAGCGCTCTGATCATCTCGGCGCTCGTGGTCGTGATCGCGCCGCTCGTCGGCTCGGCGGCGTTCCTCCTCTTCTTGTTCGACGGAGTCCTCACGAAGGCGCTCCGCGGCCGCGGCGACTGATCCGGCGACCCACTCTGGAGGATGCCGCGGACGCGGCGTACCGTGGCACGCATGTGCCGGAACATCCGAACCCTCCACAACTTCGAGCCCGCGGCATCCGATGACGAAGTGCATGCCGCCGCGCTGCAGTACGTGCGCAAGATCGCGGGCACGACCAAGCCGTCCAAGGCCAACCAGGAGGCCTTCGACCGCGCGGTGCACGAGATCGCGCACATCACGGCGCATCTGCTGGACGACCTCGTCGCGGTGACGCCGCCGAAGAACCGCGAGGTGGAGGCCGCGAAGGCGCGCGCCCGCGCGATCGCCTCGGGGCGCTACTCGGTCGCCTGATCCCGGGTCCGGTTTCGCCGTGGATCGACGCGCCCACCGCGGCGATCCGGTCACAGTGGTCGGACCGGTCACGCACGCGCCCTCCCACGCGCCACACCGGACGACTCCTGTCCCGTCGATCAGACACCTGTGACCGCATCGCGAGGCTGGGATAGTATGGCGGGCTCGCCACCCGCGGGCCGGCGTCAGCACGCCGACGGATGCCGCCCCCGCGGCAGAGCAGGAGCGGCGCAGGCACGGCCATGGGCTACATCGACATCAGCGCGGTCTCGTACGGGCTGCCCGACGGCAGGCAGCTCCTGGACGAAGTGACGTTCCGGGTCGGCGAAGGCTCCACCACGGCGCTCATCGGCGCGAACGGAGCGGGGAAGACGACTCTCCTGCGCATCGTCCGCGGCGATGAACCCGCACACGGGGGTGCCGTCACGATCGGCGGCGCGCTCGGCGTGATGGACCAGTTCGTGGGGCACGGCGCAGACGGGGCGACCGTGCACGAGCTGCTCATCGACGTCGCCCCGCGTCGCCTGCGCGCGGCCGCCCTCGAACTCGAGGCCGCCGAGACCGCGATCATCGAGAACGACGACCTCGACGCGCAGCTGCGGTACGCGACCGCGCTCGCCGATTACGCGGATGCCGGCGGCTACGAGCACGAGACGGTCTGGGATCAGTGCACCGTGGCGGCTCTCGGCGTCCCGTTCGAACGCGCGCGCTTCCGTGAACTCTCGTCGCTGTCCGGGGGTGAGCAGAAGCGCCTCGTGCTCGAAGCGCTCCTGCGCGGGCCCGACGACGTGCTTCTCCTGGACGAGCCCGACAACTACCTCGACGTGCCCGGCAAACGATGGCTCGAAGAGCAGCTGCGCGCGACGCCCAAAACCGTGCTGCTCGTCTCGCACGATCGGGAGCTGCTCGCGCGGGCCGCCGATCGCATCGTCACGCTCGAGACCGGCGGTGCGGGAAGCACCGCGTGGGTGCACGGCGGCAGCTTCGCCACCTACCACCGCGCCCGCACCGACCGGATGGACCGGCTCGACGAGCTGCGTCGCCGCTGGGATGAGCAGCACGCGAAGCTCAAGGCGCTCGTGGCGGCCCTCAAAGTCAAGGCGACCTCGAGCGACGACTTCGCGTCGCGCTACCGAGCCGCCCAGACGCGGCTGGCGAAGTTCGAGGAGGCAGGGCCCCCCGAAGAGCGCCCTGCCGAGCAGGAGCTGCAGCTGCGCCTGCGCGGAGCCCGCACCGGCAAGCGCGCCGTGATCGCGGAGCGGCTCGAGCTCACCGGGCTCATGAAGCCGTTCGACCTGGAGGTCTGGTTCGGCGACCGCGTCGCCGTGCTCGGATCCAACGGGTCGGGCAAGTCGCACTTCCTGCGCCTGCTCGCCCGCGGCGGCTCCGATCCCGACGCGCTCCTCGGGCACGTCACGTCGGCCGGCGCGAAGCTCGAGCCGGTCGCGCACACCGGCCGCGGCATCCTGGGGGCACGTGTCGTTCCGGGCTGGTTCGCCCAGACCCACCGGCATCCCGAGTTCGTCGGTCGCACGCTCCTGGAGCTGCTGCACCGCGGTGATGAGAACAGGCCGGGCATGCCGAGGGATGCCGCCAGCTCGGCACTGGATCGCTACGGCCTCGTCGGCCAGGCCCAGCAGAGCTTCGAGACGCTCTCGGGCGGGCAGCAGGCGCGGTTCCAGATCCTGCTGCTGGAGCTGTCGGGCACGACCCTGCTGCTGCTGGACGAGCCGACCGACAACCTCGATCTCGCGTCGGCCGAAGCGCTCGAAGCGGCGCTCGCCAGGTTCGAGGGGACGGTGCTCGCTGTCACGCACGACCGCTGGTTCGCGCGGTCGTTCGACCGGTTTCTCGTGTTCGGCGCCGACGGCGCGGTGTACGAGTCGGACGAGCCGGTCTGGGACGAGAAACGGGTCGTCCGAGCGCGGTGAGGCGGAGCGCGTCAGCGGACCGGGCGCAGGAGCGCCACGGGGATCGTCCGGCCGGCTTTCGCCGCGTAACGCCGCACTCCCGGCACGCGTTTGGTGACGACGTCGGTCCACACCGCGTCGCGCTCGGCGTCGACGTACTCGTGGACGGTCGCGGCGAACCGCCGATCGAGCACCTGCACCTGGGTCTGCGGCGCCGCGCGAAGATTGCGGAACCACTGCGGGTCGTGCCGGGCCCCCGACCCGGTGCCCCACACCACGTAGCCGCCGTCGTGTTCGAGGAATGCGACGCAGGTCGAGCGCGGCTCGCCCGTACGACGGCCGGGCGTCGTCGACATGAGCACCCGAGGAGCCTTCGCGCTCGTCATGGCGCGGCCGCCGGTGCGGCGGTACAGCCACACACCGATGCGCCCGCCGGTGCGGCGAAACCACGTGCGGACCGACATGCTGGCCTCCACGCCGATCATCCCACCGGCGGGGCCGACCCGCCACGGTCGTCGTGCGGCGGCATCCGTCAGCGCAGGCGGAATTCCGGCGCCGCGCGCGCGCCGGGGTCCAGGACGAGATCCGCGAGCACCGCGCCCACGCCGGGAGCGAACTTGAACCCTTGCCCCGAGAAGCCCGCGCCGATCACGACCCGGCCTACCCTGTCGAGGACGAACGCCTCGTCCGGTGTCGACGTGTAGGTGCAGCTGATGGGCACAGCGGTGGCGGCGTCGAGCCCCGGCATCCACGTGCGGACGTACTCGGTCAGCGCCGCCGCGTGCTTGTCGGTGCGCAACGGCCGCGCATCCGGATCGACCTCGTCGCCCACGGCGTGGAAGCCGACCTTCACGCCTTCGCCGGGCGACGGCATGCCGTACACGTTGGAGGGCCAGGTGCCCGGTGTGACGAAGTGATTGAAAGACGGCCACACATCGGCGCCGTCGCGCGGCGCGAAGTGGGCCGGACTCTCTTCGGTCACGACGAGGGGAGGAAGCGGGATGCCGCCCACCAGGCGGTTCGTCCAGGCGCCCGCTGTCACCACGGCGGTCTCGGCGCGCACCGTGCCGGCGCCGGTGCGCACCGTGACGCCGTCGGCATCCTCCTCGATCCGCAGTGCGGGCACGTTCCAGCGGACTTCGCCGCCTGCCGCGACGATGCGCCGCTCGAGTTCTTCGAGCGCGACGGCGGCGCGGGCGACCCCGGCGTCGGGGGAGTACAGCACGGTGTCCTCGAATCGCATGCCCCGCCATCGCCGGGAGGCCTCCGCTCCGTCGAGCAGCTCCGCGGGGATGCCGCGCTCGCGCAACCGCCGGTGGATCGCGACCAGGCCGCCACCGGTCCCGCCGAGCGCTGCGCCGGAGCCGTGGGAGGCGAGTCCGTGCAGCCGTAGCACCCGCTCGCCGTCCGGGCTGCCGAGCGCATCCCAGCCTTCGCGAGCTCGCACGAGCAGGTCGAGGTAATGCGCGTCGGAGTAGGCGTTGTTGAAATTGCGGGTCGAGCCGTGCGACGCGCCCTTCGCGTGGCCGCGCCCGAACCGCTCGAGCACGATCGGCTGCTCGCCCCGGCGGGTCAGCGCCCACGCGGCCGACAGGCCCATCACTCCGCCGCCGATCACGACGACGGGCACGCTTTCGATCATCCTTGGATCATCGCAGGGCGTCGTGGATGGGCACGGTCAGGCTCCGATGAGCTCGGGTGTGTCGGATGCCGACGCCTCGGCATCCGACGCGTCTTCAGGCGCGACCGTCGACGAGCAACCCGTCGGCAGCCACATTGCCGTCACCATGCCTGCCAGCAGCACCGCCGCCCCGACCAGAACGGCGGGCCGCGCCGCCTCCACGTACAGATCGGGCGTCAGTTCTCCGCCGGCGCTCACGAAGATCGCGGTCATGACGGCGGTCCCCAGGGCCAGGCCGATCTCGCGCACGGTGGAGTTGACGCCTGACGCCTTCGCGTGGTCGAGGATGCCGAGGGTGGCCAGCAGCGCGGTCGCCGAAGGCGCGAAGACCAGGCCCATGCCGACGCCGGCCATGATGAACGGCGCGACGAGCTGCGCATAGGGCAGATCGGTAGACATCGTGACCGCGATCCAGAACAGGGCGACCGCCTGCAGGCCGAGACCGGCGATCATCAGCACGCGAGTGCCCACGCGGGGCGCGATGAATCCGGCGAGGGGGGCCACGAACATCGGCGCGAGCGTCCAGGGCGTGGTCTGCACCGCGGCCTCGAGCGGGGTCGAGCCCTGAACGACCTGCATGTACTGGATGAGGATGAACACAGCGCCGAACGTTCCGAAGCTGAACGCGAAGCCGACGATGTTGGTGACCGAGAAGGAACGGTCGGCGAACAGTCGCAGGGGGACCAGCGGTGCCTTCGCCCGGGTCTGCCAGAGCACGAAGACGATCAGAAGCGCGACCGACCCGATGATCTCGGCGACGACGCCGACCGATCCCCACCCGTCGTCGTTGCCGCGCACGATCGCATGCACGAGGCCCAGCACGGCGACGCCCGCCAGTACCGCACCGACCACGTCGATGCGGACGCGGGCGCCGAAGTCGTTGTTCAGCACGAAAAAGGCGAGCGGGATGGCGATGAGCGCGACGGGCACATTGATCCAGAAGATCGCCTGCCAGTTCCACCCCTCGATGACCGCGCCGCCCACGAGCGGTCCGACGGCGACACCGAGGCCCGAGATACCGCCCCAGATCCCGATCGCCAGGGGGCGGCGCTCGGGTGCGACACCGCCGGAGATCAGTGCGAGCGACAGGGGAAGCACGCCGGCCGCACCGAAGCCCTGCAGCGCGCGGGCTCCGATCAGCTGTGCGGGGTCGGTGCTCAAGGCGGCCAGGATCGAACCGATCCCGAAGATCGCGATGCCGATCATGAACACCGTGCGACGTCCGAAGCGATCGCCCAAGGCGGCGGCGACCAGGATCATCGCGGCGAACGAGAGCGTGTACGCGTTGACGAACCACTGGAGCTCTTCCACGGATGCGCCGAGCCGCTCGTGCAGCACCGGCAGGGCGTTGGTCATGACGAGGTTGTCCAGAGTCGCCATGAACATCGGCAGGGAGGCCGCGAGCACGACGAGCCCGAACGCCCGGCGGCGTGGCGTGGGGAAGGAGGCGAGAGTCACGGCGGACCCCTTTCGATGCTGGTTGTAATCGAATGATTACTAATCCCCGTCACTGTAGTAATCGACTGATAACATGTCAAGCGTGAGTCAGAGCAACCTGCAGGCGGCCGCCGAGCGTGCCGAGGATCGTCCGGGCCAGGGGGAGGCGACGCGTCGGATGAGCTCCGACGAGCGCCGCGAACAGATCGTGACCGCGGCGATCGCCGTCTTCGGCGCCAAGGGCTACGTGGGCACGACCACGGACGATGTCGCGCGAGCGGCATCCGTCTCGCAGCCCTATGTCGTCCGGCTCTTCGGGACGAAGGAGAACCTGTTCCTCGCGGCGCTTGAAAGCGCACTTCAGCTGCTGCTCGAGGCCTTCCGCAGTGCGCCGAATCAGGGTGACCTCGACGAGCGCACCGAGGCGATGGGGCAGACCTACCTCAACCTGCTCGAGGTGCGAGGTCTGCACCAGATCCTCTCGCAGGCCTTCCTCCTGGGCGCGCACCCGGTGATCGGTCCCGCCGCCAGAGCCGGCTTCGAGAGCGTGTGGCACTTCCTGCGCGACGACGCCGGTTTCGCCCCCGACGAGGCACGGAAGTTCCTGGCCATGGGCATGCTCATCAACACGATGGTGGGTCTGCGCATGACTGAGGAATACGGCAGAGACGCCGGCATGACCGAGCTGTTCGACGAGTGCTTCCCGCTCAGCATCCAGATGGTGCTCGACGAGGCGCCGCGCGTCGACGAGCCGTGGTGATCGCGGGGCAGGTGTCGCGCGGAAAGCGCCGGGTAGGCTGATGACGTGAGCATGGAGATCGAGATCGGTCGCGCGAAGCGCGCGCGTCGCGCCTACACGTTCGACGACATCGCGGTCGTGCCCTCACGACGCACCCGCAACCCCGAAGACGTCTCGACCGCGTGGTCGATCGACGCCTTCCAGTTCGACATCCCCGTCCTCAGCGCGCCGATGGACTCGGTCGTGAGCCCGCAGACGGCGATCATGCTCGGCCAGCTGGGCGGCCTCGGCGTGCTCGACCTCGAGGGCCTGTGGACCCGGTACGACGACCCCGAGCCGCTGCTCGCCGAGATCGCCTCGCTCGATGACGCGACCGCCACGAGCCGGATGCAGGAGCTCTACGCCGAGCCGATCAAGCCCGAGCTCGTGCGCGAGCGCCTCGCCGAGATCCGTGCCGGGGGTGTCACGGTCGCCGGCGCCCTGACCCCGCAGCGCACGCAGGAGCTGTACGAGACGGTCGTCGCCGCCGGCGTCGACCTCTTCGTGATCCGTGGCACCACTGTCTCGGCCGAGCACGTGTCGTCCGTGGACCAGCCGCTCAACCTCAAGAAGTTCATCTACGACCTCGACGTCCCGGTCATCGTCGGCGGCGCCTCGACCTACACCGCCGCGCTGCACCTCATGCGGACCGGTGCGGCCGGTGTGCTCGTCGGCTTCGGCGGCGGCGCCGCATCGACCACGCGCGCGACGCTCGGCATCCACGCCCCCATGGCGACCGCGGTCTCGGACGTCGCCGGCGCACGCCGCGACTACCTCGACGAGTCCGGCGGACGCTATGTCCACGTCATCGCCGACGGCGGCGTGGGCACGTCGGGCGACATCGTGAAGGCGCTCGCGATGGGTGCGGATGCCGTCATGCTCGGCGTCGCCCTTTCGCGGGCGACGGATGCTCCGGGTCGCGGCTTCCACTGGGGACCGGAGTCGCACCACCCCAAGCTGCCGCGCGGCCACCGCGTGCGCGTCGACCAGGTCACGACGCTCGAATCGGTGCTCTACGGTCCGGCGCCGGTCGCCGACGGCACGGCGAACCTCATCGGGGCGCTCAAGAAGTCGATGGCCACGACCGGATACTCCGACCTCAAGGAGTTCCAGCGGGTCGATGTGGTCGTCGCCCCGTACAGCGCGGGATGACCCTGCCGGACGACCCGCGCGCAGCGCGCGACGACGCGGGGACGGACGACGCGCGCACGGACGACGGTGTGGGGGAGAGCGTGGACGCGGCATCCGTCGATCCCGCTCTCGTCTCGCCCGAGATGTTCCCCCCGACGCTGCGCGAGGTCATGCTGCGGCCCCGGTGGATCGGGCTGCTCGCGCTGTGCCTGCTCGTCGCGGGGGTGTTCGCGTGGCTCGGGCAGTGGCAGCTGGGGCGGTCGATCGACACGGATCCGCTGCCGCCGGGAGCGACGGAGGAGGTGCGGCCGATCGCCGATGTCGCGGCGCCCGGTGAGTACCTCCCCGAGCCGTTGGTCGGCCAGCGGGTCACGGTGACCGGAACGTGGGTGCCCGGCGACTTCATCGTGGTCTCGTCGCGCTTCAACGACGGCGTGGAGGGGTACTGGGTCACCGGTCAGCTGCGCGTCGCCGACGTCAGCGGGGGCCCGGTGTCGGTCGCCGTCGCGCTCGGGTGGGCGCCGACGGAGGCCGAGGCGCTCGCAGCGGTCGACCGGTTCGAGCAGGATGCCGTCGCCCCGGGAGCGGCGGACACGCCGCTCGCGATCACGGGACGACTCATCTCGGATGAGGGTCCGGTGCTGCCGCCCGGCGGCGAGGACGCGCTGACGCTCACGCGCATGTCGCCCGCCGCGCTGCTGTCGCGCTGGCACGACATCGAGGGCCTGGACGTCTACCGCCCGTATCTGGCGTCGGAGGTCGCGCCGAGTCCGCTCGTCGACATCTCGTCTCCGCCGCCGGCCGAGGGCTCGAACGTCAACTGGCTCAACATCTTCTACGCCCTCGAGTGGGCGGTGTTCGCCGGCTTCGCGTTCTACCTCTGGTATCGCCTCGCCCGGGACGCATGGGAGCGCGAGGTCGAAGAGCTCGAAGATCTGCAGGCGGCCGCGGGCTCGGCATCCCCCACGGCCTGACGTCCGGACGGGAGGGGGCCCTCGTGCCCGCGGGTAGACTGGGCGCATGCCCTCGGCCCCGAAAACCGCCTCGTTCCCGGCCATCCGCGGGGCTCTGAAGTTCTACCAGATCGCCGCGATCATCACCGGTGTCGGACTGCTGCTGCTCGTCGCCGAGATGATCCTGAAGTACACGCCGCTGCACGTCGAGCTGTTCGCCGGCGGCTCGGGCGGCATCCTGTGGTTCGCGCCCGTGATCGCCGGGGCGGATTGCCAGTGGTGGTCGCTGTTCCTGCCGATGACGAACTCGTGCGAGATGACCTCGGTCGGCGACGGCTTCAACATCTCGCTGTTCATCCTCGTCGCGCACGGATGGTTCTACGTCGTCTACCTCTTCGCGTGCTTCCGCGTGTGGAGCCTCATGCGCTGGCCCTTCCTGCGGTTCATCACCCTCGCGCTCGGCGGCGTCATCCCGTTCCTGTCGTTCTTCATGGAGGCGGCCGTGACCCGCGAGGTCCGCTCGTACCTCGCCGCGCGGGAGGCCGCGGATGCCGCCGCGGCGGCGCCGGTACCGACGGAGCTCCCCACCGACACCTCCACAGACATCCCCACGATGGAAGGACGCGCGTGACCGCACAGACCGAGACCAGCCAGCGCCCCGTGCTGGTCGTCGACTTCGGCGCGCAGTATGCGCAGCTCATCGCGCGCCGCGTGCGCGAGGCCGGCGTCTACAGCGAGATCGTCCCGCACACCGCCTCGGCGGCCGAGATCGCGGCCAAGAATCCGGTCGGGCTCATCCTCTCCGGCGGTCCGTCGTCCGTGTACGAGCCCGGGGCCCCCACGCTCGACCCGGGCGTGTTCGAACTGGGCGTGCCGACGCTCGGCATCTGCTACGGCTTCCAGGTCATGGCGCAGGCGCTCGGCGGCGAGGTCGCCAACACCGGTCTGCGCGAATACGGCGCGACGGATGCCGTCCTCACCGGTGACGGCGGCGTGCTGCTGGCGGGCCAGCCCGCGGAGCAGAACGTGTGGATGAGCCACGGCGACCAGGTCTCGAAGGCGCCCGAGGGCTTCTCCGTGCTCGCCTCGACGTCGGCGACTCCGGTCGCGGCCTTCGGCAGCGACGAGAAGCGCTTCTACGGCGTGCAGTGGCACCCCGAGGTGAAGCACTCCGACTTCGGACAGCGCGTGATCGAGAACTTCCTGCACGACGGCGCCGGACTCGCGGCGGACTGGAACAGCGGCAACGTGATCGCCGAGCAGGTCGCGCGCATCCGTGACCAGGTCGGCACCGGACGGGTGATCTGCGGGCTGTCGGGAGGGGTCGACTCGGCCGTCGCCGCGGCGCTCGTGCACGAGGCCGTCGGCGACCAGCTCGTGTGCATCTTCGTCGACCACGGTCTGCTGCGGAAGAACGAACGCGAGCAGGTGGAGCAGGACTACGTGGCGTCCACGGGCGTTCGTCTGGTCACGATCGACGCGCGCGAGCAGTTCCTCGCCGCGCTCGCCGGGGTGAGCGACCCCGAGCAGAAGCGCAAGATCATCGGCCGCGAGTTCATCCGCTCGTTCGAGGCCGCCGAGAAGTCGCTGGTCGAAGAGGCCGCCGCCGACGGCGAGCCGATCCGCTTCCTCGTGCAGGGGACGCTGTACCCCGACGTCGTCGAATCGGGCGGCGGCACCGGTACGGCGAACATCAAGTCGCACCACAACGTCGGCGGGCTTCCCGAAGACCTGCAGTTCGAACTCGTCGAACCGTTGCGGACCCTCTTCAAGGACGAGGTCCGCGCGATCGGCCGCGAGCTCGGCCTCCCCGAGGTGATCGTGGGCCGCCAGCCCTTTCCGGGCCCCGGCCTCGGCATCCGGATCGTCGGTGAGGTCACCGCTGACCGCCTCGAGATTCTGCGTGACGCCGACGCGATCGCCCGCGAAGAGCTGACGCGCGCCGGGCTCGACGCCGAGATCTGGCAGTGCCCGGTCGTGCTGCTGGCCGACGTCCGCTCCGTCGGCGTGCAGGGCGACGGCCGCACCTACGGTCACCCCATCGTGCTGCGGCCGGTCTCGTCGGAGGACGCGATGACCGCCGACTGGACCCGTCTGCCGTACGACGTGCTCGCCCGCATCTCGAACCGCATCACGAACGAGGTCCGCGACGTCAACCGCGTCGTGCTCGATGTCACCTCGAAGCCCCCCGGGACGATCGAGTGGGAGTGACCCGGGGGAGCTGATCGCACCTCCTCGGGACCAAAGGCACCTTCTCGGTGAGCGCGCACGAGGGAGGATGGGCAAGTGAGCGAATTCCCGGACGCCGAGTACCTCATCCTCTCGAGCCGGCTGATCCCCGACCGTGACGGCGGGTACACGCTCGCCACCCTCGCGCGCGCGCGACAGATGGCGGCGGCGGGTGTGCACGGCGGGCGCGGACCGCTGCTTCTGACCCTCGATCCCGGTACGCCGGCCGAACATGCGCAGCATCGCGCCGCGTTCGCCGGGCGCGACCTCGTCGTCGATCCGACGCGCATGCGCAACCTCTTCGACGAAGCGGCCGGCCCCCACGGCGGCGCCGCGCTCTGGCTGCGCGCGGCGGCTCATCCCGGCGAGCCCGACCCCGCGCTGGAATACCGCCCGATCGCCGACGCCGGCGGGCGGCCCGTCGTCGCCCTTCCGGTGATCGCGGGAGATCCGGACTGGCACATCACCGCGGCGCCGGTCGTCGTGTACGACGAGCGCGGCCGGCCGGCCGGGGTGATCGACGGGTTCGGTGCGCTGTACCGCGCGTGGCTCGGCAGTGTCGTCGACGGGCTCCGGGCGGGGGATGCCGGGAGGCCGGTCGTCGTGATCTGCGAGTCCCGCCAGCTGGGCGAGCTCCTCGCCGGCTGGGACGACCCGGCGCTGCGGCTCGTGCACGCGATCCACACGATCCACCTCGAGCCGCCCTTCACGCCGGATGCCGAGCTCAACCCGCTCTGGACGCGCTGGTTCACGCTCGCCGAGCGGTTCGACGCCGTGCTGTGGCCCACCGCGTCGCAGCACCGCGACGTGCAGGAGCGCTTCGGCGCCTCGGATGTGCACGTCGTGGCTCCGCACGGCGTACCGGCCGCGGCATCCGTCGTCCCGCTCGCGGCGCGTGTGCAGGGGCGCGTCGTGATGGTGAACCGCCTCGCCCCGGGCAAGCGCATCGACCATGCGATCCGCGCGTTCGCGACCGTCGTCGCGCAGGTCCCCGGCGCGACGCTCGACGTCTACGGCGACGGCGCGGAGCACGCCGCATTGCAGCATCTCATCGACGAGCTCGGACTCGATGCGCACGTCGCCCTGCGCGGGCCGACGACCGATCCGGGCCGTGAACTGGATACGGCCTCCGTCTTCGTCTCGACGTCGGCGTACGAGGGCCAGGGTCTCGCGATCGCGGAGGCGCTCGTGCACGGGTGCCCGGTCGTGTCGTACGACGTGCGGTACGGGCCGCGCGACCTGCTCGCCTCCGGAGGCGGGGTGCTCGTGCCGGACGGCGACATCCCCGCGCTCGCCGCGGCGCTCGTCGACGTGCTGACCGACGTAGAGCTGCGTGCGCGCCTCACAGCCGAAGCGGTCGCGGCTTCTCGCGCCGTGAGCCTCGAGCACGCGATGGCGGCGCTCGCGCAGGCGGTCGACGACGTGCTCTCGCGTCCGTCGCGTCGCGTCACCTGACCCCGCGTCTTCCACCGGTGCCGGAGGACGAGTTCAGGCCATCCGGCCTCGGTGCTCCGAGGGTCGGATATCGTGACCTCATGCGGGCGGTGGTCATCGGGAGCGGCTTCGGCGGCCTCGCCGCAGCCATCCGCCTCGCCGCCGCCGGCCACGAGGTCACCGTGCTCGAGAAGCGCGAGCGCATCGGCGGACGGGCCTACCTGTACGAACTCGACGGCTTCCGGTTCGACGGCGGACCGACGGTCCTCACGGCGCCGTTCATGTTCGAGGAGCTCTTCGCGCTCGCGGGGGAGCGCCTCGAAGACCATGTGCAGCTCGTTCCCCTCGACCCGTTCTACCGGGCGTTCGACCGCGACGGCTCGCACTTCGACTTCCACGCCGACCCCGAGCGCATGCAGGAGGAGGTCGCGCGGCGCAGCCCCGCCGATGCCGCCGGCTACGAGCGCCTCCGGGGCCGCATCAGCCGCATCTTCGACGCGTTCTATCCGTACACCGAGCGCCCGATGATGCAGTTGCACGTCATGCTGCGGATGCTGCCCTTCCTGCTGCGCCACCGCGCAGCGCTCGGTGTGCAGAGGCTCGTCGACGGATGCATCCGCGATCCGTTCCTGCGCCGCACCCTCGCCTTCCATCCGCTGCTCATCGGCGGCCACCCCGCGCACACTCCCGCGCTGTACGCGCTCATCGTCGAGTTCGAACGTCGCTGGGGCGTGCACTACGCGGTCGGGGGCACCACCGCGCTCGTGGATGCGCTCGGCGCGCTGCTCGGGCGACTGGGCGGGCGGATCGAATGCGGCGTCGAGGTCGAGCGCATCCTCGTCGAATCCGGTCGCGCGGTCGGGGTACGGCTCGCCGACGGCACCCGGCTCGACGCCGACGTCGTCGTCTCCAACGCCGACCCGGGGCACACGTACGACCGTCTCCTCGGTCGGGATGCCGGATGGGCGGCGAAGCGGCTGCGGGTCGCGCGCCCGAGCATGTCGTTGCACGTGCTGTACTTCGGCGCCGACCGGACCTGGCCTGAAACGCCCCTCGCCCACCACAACCTGATGCTGACCGGTGATTCGCGCCGCGTGCTCGGCCGCGTGTTCGGGCGCACGCGACGCGCGCGGGCGAAAGGCGGCGACGCCCTCACGGCGGACGACCTCTTCCTGTACGTGCACCTGCCGACCCGCACCGATCAGACGATCGCCCCGCGGGGGTGCGAGGCGATGTACGTGCTCGTGGCCGCTCCGCCGATCGACGCCGACGAGGTCGTGCCCGACGCGACAGCCCGCCGCGTCCGCGACCTCGTGGTCGAGGTGCTCGACGAGCGCTACCTCCCCGGACTCTCGTCGCACCTCGTCGTCGAGCACGCGATCGGTCCGGAGCACTTCCGCGACGTGCTCAACACCCCGCGTGGGGCGGCGTTCTCGCTGCAGCCCACGCTCTTCCAGTCGGGGTGGTTCCGTCCGCACAACCGCTCGCCGCGTGTCGAGGGGCTGTATCTCGTCGGTGCGGGCACCCACCCGGGCGCCGGCATCCCCGCCGTCCTCGCATCGGGCAAGATCGCGGCCGCGCTCATCGGTCGACGCGCCTCCGCACGTCGCGGACAGCCCGCGGCGGCCGGGTCGTGACGGCGCCCTTCGCCGTCCACGGCTTCGGAGAGAGTCCCGAGGTCGCCCTCGACGACGTCCCGGTGACGGGAGAGCTGCCGCAGTGGCTCACGGGGTCGCTCATCCGCAACGGCCCGGGCACGTTCCGGGTGGGCGACCGCCGCTACCGCCACTGGTTCGACGGCTTGGCGATGCTCCATCGCTTCACGATCGCCGGCGGGCGGGTCTCGTACGCGAACCGCTTCCTCGAGACCGAGTCCTACCGCATCGCGCGCGACGAGGGCCGAATCGCCTACCCCGAATTCGCGACCGATCCCTGCCGGTCGCTCTTCGCCCGGGCGATGGCCGTGTTCGACCCGCAGCCCACCGACAGCGCGAAGGTCAACATCGCACGGGTCGCCGAACACTACCTCGCGCTCGCCGAGACGCCCATCCAGGTCGAGTTCGACCCCGAGACACTGCGCACCGTCGGCGTCCACGGCTGGGATCGGTCGGACTTCGGGCGCATCACCACGGTCCACCCCCACCTCGACGAGAAGCGCCACGAGGCGATCAACCTCGTGACCCGCTACAACGCCCTCAGCACGTACGTGTTCCGTCGCGTCGACACCGGCGAGGGGATGCCGGACGGCGGTGTCCTCGACGGCGAGACGATCGCGACGAAGGCGGTGAGCGAACCGTCCTACATCCACTCGTTCGGAATGTCGGAGAAGCACCTGATCCTGGTGGAGTTCCCCCTCGTCGTGAACCCCGTCTCGCTGCTGCTGTGGCTCAAGCCCTACATCGAGAACTTCCGCTGGAAGCCGTCGCGGGGGACCCGCATCCACGTGTTCGATCGCGCGACCGGCGCTCACGTGCGTTCGGCCACCGCCGAGGCGTTCTTCGCGTTCCACCACGTGAACGCGTACGACGACGGCGAGGCCGTCGTGATCGACCTCGTCGCGTACGACGACGCGTCGGTCATCCAGTCGTTCTACCTGCACCGGCTCGAAGACCCCGACGTGCGCATCCCGCCCGGAACCCTCCGCCGGCTGCGCGTGCCGCTGGACGGACACGACGCAGGACCGTCCGGCACGCGCCTGCACGCCGACGTGCTCTCACCCACCGGCATCGAGCTGCCGAGCACCGACTACGCGCGCCGCAACACCAGTCCGCAGCTGCGCTACGTGTACGGCGTCGGCCTGCGCGCGGACCGCGGATTCTACGATCAGCTCGTCAAAATCGACGTGCAGGAGGGGACCACCGCGACCTGGCACGCCGACGGCTGCTACCCGGGCGAGGGCGTGTTCGTCGGTCGTCCCGGGCGGGATGCCGAAGACGACGGCGTCATCCTGTCGGTCGTCCTCGACGCAGAGCGCGGGACCTCATTCCTCCTCGTGCTGGATGCCGCCACGTTCACCGAGATCGCCCGCGCCGAGCTGCCGCATCCCGTGCTGCTCGGCTATCACGGCCAGTTCTACGACGACCTGCTGCCGTCGGGCTGACCCGGCCAGGTCTTGCCGGCCCACGGATCGTAGTCCGCGAGCAGCTCGCCCTGCGCCGGGCGCTGCGCCTCGGGCACGTGCTGCAGGTTGATGCGCACGCGGTACCACAGTGAGCTCGATCCGCGCATGCCGTCCACCATCGTGTCGGCGGGGTGCAGCAGCTTCACGACGGACGGATGCTGCGCCTTCCACTCTTCGAGAGCGTCGAGCGCTTCGGGCTTGGTCTTCGTGCGGGCGATCTCGATGAGCGGCATCGTCGAGGTCCGTCGGCCTGAGCCGTCACCGCCGCGTGGGGGCTTCTCGGCCGGACCGAGCTGGTCGGCGAGCGCCAGCAGGCCGGCGAGCGATCCGACCGCGTCGTCGATGCCCTCATGCGGGTCGCCGATGTCGGCGAAGCGCCCGGGCACCGTGAGCGCCGTGAACTCCTCCGGCCGCCGGACCCGTACCTCGTCCCACCCCAGCGGCGTCGACACGCGCGCGTCGGGCAGCGGCCGGATCGAGTAGGCAGAGGCGACCGTGCGGTCCTTCGCGTTCTGATTGAAATCCACGAACACGCTCTCGCCGCGCTCCTCCTTCCACCACCGCGCGGTCGCCAGACCGGGCGCTCGGTTCTCGACCTCGCGCGCGAGCGTCTCGGCGGCGAGCCGCACCTGACGGAAGTCCCACTCCGGCGCGATGCGCACGAGGATGTGCAGCCCGCGCGATCCCGACGTCTTCGGCCAGCCCACGAGCCCCACGTCCTCGAGGACGTCGCGCGCGACGTAGGCGACGTCGACGATCTGCGACCAATCCACTCCCGGCATGGGGTCGAGGTCGACGCGCAGCTCGTCGGGGTGATCGAGGTCCTCCGCGCGCACGGGATGGGGGTTCAGGTCGAGGCAGCCGAGGTTGATCACCCATGCCAGGCCCGCGGCATCCCGGATCACCGCCTCTTCGGCCGACGTTCCGCGGGCATACTGCAGCGTCGCGGTGTCGATGAACTCGGGATGGTTCTCGGGCACGCGCTTCTGGAAGAACGCCTCCTGGTCGATGCCCTTCACGAAGCGCTTGAGCACCATGGGCCGCCCGCCGGCGCCGCGGAGGGCCCCGGGCGCGACCGCGAGGAAGTACCGGACGACGTCGAGCTTGGTCAGGCCCTGCTGCGGGAACACCATCTTGTCGGGGCTCGAGATGCGCACCTCCTGTCCGCCGATCTCCAGGATCTCGCCGGTGCTCTTCGAGGGGCTCATGCGCGTCACGTTAGTGGGCGAGCGGATGCCGCGGCCAGGGCTTGACGGGTCGGTCGGAGCTCGGACAGCCGGGTGGACCGTCGCCGCGCGGTCAGGCGACGAGCGACAGCGAGGCCCCGACGGTGCGGCGCTCGACGCTCTCGCGGGTACTGCCCGCACGATCGCGCAGGTGGTCCGCGACGGCGAGCGTCAGGTCGATCAGCGTGACCTCGAGCGCGCCGGCGACCGCCGCGATCATCTCGCTCGAGGGCTCTTTGCGCCCGCGTTCGATCTCGGAGAGGTACTGCGGCGACAGCCCGGCCCGTTCGGCCGTGTCGGAGAGTCGTTCGCCGCGATCGTGCCGGAGGCGGCGCAGCTGCTCCCCGAGCACGTCGCGCCAGAGCGCCTCCGGTGCCGCGGGGCGGCGTGCCTCGGGTGCCGCGGGGCGGCGTGCTTCTGGGACCGCAGGGCGGTTCGTCGTCGGCATCGGGATGATCGCGACCATGGCCTCACGATAAGGCGCAGATCCGTCCGCGGTCCCGGCGTTCCGCTCAGGGCAGAACTCCGGCGTTCCGAAGGTCTCGGCTGCGCTCCGAGGACCGGATCGGAGGACGAGTTCAGAGGATCAGCAGCCCGCGCGCGAGCAGCCAGAGCGCGAAGACCAGCGACGCGAACGCCGTCAGCGACAGCGCCACACGGGCGAACGTGCCTCCTTCGCCCTGCATCCACGCGCGCACCATGAGGACGGTGAGGAGGATCCCGGCGCCGAGTGCGACGAACGGCACCACGAGCAGCGGCCAGACCCCGCTCGGCAGACCGAACGCGAGGAGCAGCGGGTCGGTGTTCATCAGGACGGCGGTCATGCCGCCCGCGTAGACGAGGTTCAGGCCGGCGCTGGTCACCGCGGCGAGCATCGCTCCGCCCGGGGCGTCACCGTGACGGCGGGTGAGCAGCAGCACGCCGTACACCGCGGCGTACACGAGCGTGGCGAGGAAGACGAGGAGTGCGAACCCGAGGATCGCGATCTGGACCGGGTCGCGGTCCTGCAGGACGTCGCTGTCGAGGCGGTAGATCGCCGAGGTCGGCTGGATGTCGGAGGCGGTGAGGAAGTCCACGGGAGTCGCCTCGTCGATGCACGACGCGTCGGGCTCGACTGTCGGAGCCGCGAGGAACTGCTGCGCGATGCCCGAGGCGCAGTCGTCCACCCAGCTCGCCCACACTGCGCCGTGACCGAGATCGGGGAAGTCGTACCGGAAGTGCGACGACAGCGTCGCGGCCGTCGACTCCGCGAACGCCGAAGGTGTCACGGGATCCCACCCTCCCGTCGTCAGCAGCGTCGGGATGCCGCTCACGACGGGCGCGTTCTCGGCTGCGTCGAGCGCGGGCACGGCCCACAGCTCGCAGTCCTCGCGGAAGCCGTCGGAGAGCGCGTAGTGGGCGAGGATCGGGTCAGCCTCGAGAGCCGCCGCGACGCGCTCGTCGTCGTTGAACGGCACCTCTTCTGCGCAGTCGATCGAGAATTGCAGGCCCTCGGTGAAGTCGTCGGCGTTGTCGACGTTCCGCTGAGCGAGCGGAACGATGGACGCGGCGTCGCCCTGGTCGATCCGGTCGATCAGGTAGGGGAGGACGCGGATGAGACTCGCATCGGAGAACGCGTCGAACAGCCCGGCGGTGATGTCCGTGTCGCCCACCTGGATCGCGAGCGGGGACCGGTCGTCGGGATGCTTCACCGTGACGTCCAGCGGCGTCTCCGCGGTGCGCGCCAGCACGGACAGCAGCGTCTGCTCGAGGTCGGGGTACGCCGCACGGCACTCGTCGTCGGCGGCGCAGTCGGCGACGAGGCGGTCGACGGCCGCGGTGAAGCCCGCGGGGGTCTGCTCGTAGCGGTTGACCTGCGGTGGGAAGACCCCGTCCAGGATCACCGAGCGCAGCCCCTCCGGGCGATCTCGCATCGTCGTGAGCGCGACGCGCGCCCCGTACGAGATCCCGTACAGGTTCCACTGGTCGTAGCCGAGCGCGGCGCGCAGATCGCCCAGGTCGGCGGCCGTCGCCGCACTCGTGTACGCGCCGAGATCGACGCCCTCCGCCCCGAGTCGCTCGCGGCAGGCGGTGATCTGCTCGCCGCGACGCGTGCGCTGCTCGTCACCGAACAGCAGCGCGCCGTCCTCCACGAATTCGGACGTGTCGAGCTCGGGACAGTTCAGCGTCGGCTCCGCCAGGATGTCGCCTCGCTGCTCGACCAGGATCACGTCGCGCTCGGCCGTGGCCCAGTCGCCGTACTCCAGGAAATACTGCAGCCAGTTCAGGCTGCCCGCTCCCGGTCCACCCGCCGTCGGGAAGACGAGCGGGTCGGCCGCGGGCTCGGCCGCCGTGCTCGCGATCACCGCGATCGGCAGTCGCAGCGTCTTCGCGGGATCCGCCCCGTCGCCGCGCCGTTCCGGCACGATCAGCACCCCGCAGGTGACGCGGTCCTCGTCCTCCGGCGGCACCTCGACGGGGCAGGCGTCCGGCTCGTACGCGTCCTCCACAGGTGCGGCGGCGACGGATGCCGCAACGGGAATGCGTGCGGATGCCGCTGCGGCGGCATCCGGCACCGGCACGATCAGCGCGACGCTCAGCGCGCACGCCGCGACCACGACTCCGACAAGCGCACGCGGCCCGACCATAGCGCCACGATATCGGCGCGCGAGTGCGCAGGACAGCGCGGCGCCCCGCACATGACGAAGGGGCCGCCCTGACGGACGGCCCCTTCGTGCAGATCTGCGACTAGTTCGAGCCGCGCAGGATCGCGAGGATGCGGAGGATCTCGACGTACAGCCAGACGACCGTGACCATGATGCCGAAGGCGCCCAGCCACGCGTACTGACGCGGAGCACCGTTGCGGACGCCCTGCTGGACCTGGTCGAAGTCGAGCACGAGCGAGTACGCGGCCATGATCACCACGAGCACGCCGATGATCAGTCCGAGCGGGATGCCCATGATCGTGGCGCTGTGCAGGCCGAACATCATGTTCGCAGGCAGGACGCCCGTGAACATCAGGACGACGTTCAGCAGCGAGAAGACCAGGTAGCCGATCATCGCGATCATGAAGATCTTCGTGGCCCGCTTCGAGGCGCGCACCTTGCCGCTGGCGAAGAGCGCCAGGGTCACGCCGACGACCGCGAGGGTCGCGAGGGTCGCCTGCATGACGATGCCCTGGTAGAGGAACTCGAAGAACGCCGAGATGCCGCCGACGAACAGGCCCTCGAACGCGGCGTACGCGAAGATCAGCGCCGGGCGGACCTTCTTGCGCGACGTGAAGATGATGACCATCGCCAGGACGAAGCCGCCGAGCATGCCGATGATCCACGGGAGGATGTTCGGCGCGCCCGTCGTGCCGACCGTCGACAGCGTCCACACCCAGCCGACGGCTGCGGTGGCGACGAGGATCGCGAACAGGCCGACGGTCTTCCAGACCGTGTCCTCGACCGTCATGCGGTCGGTCTCGATCGCGCCGGCAGGGGGAGCGGCGTACATGCCCTCCAGCTGCGCCTGCGCCGCGGCATCCGTTCCCGCGTGCTGCGCGGTCGCGTACTGCGTGGGCGCGGCAGGGGGCGTCAGGCCGGCGGCCTGGCGGCCACCGGGGTAGGTGTTGACGGCCTTCTGGTCCTGAAAGGCCGGGTTGTTGAATGCGGGGTTGTTGAGGGCCACTGCTCTCACACTCCAAGGTCAAGGGGCTCACAGCACTGTGCTGTAGATCAACGATATCCGACCGGGTGCATTCCCTCCCGGTTCCGCGCTGGGAGTGGGCTTTGAGACGGCTTCGGGGAACGCGCGTCTGCCGGGCGCCCCGGCGTCCCCGGGTACCCTGAAGCGGTGCCCCGCACCCGCCCGCTCGTGATCGGACACCGCGGCGCGCCCGGGTATCGCCCGGAGCACTCCCGGTCGTCGTACGACCTCGCGCTGGCGATGGGCGTGGACGCCGTCGAGCCCGACGTCGTCGTCTCGCGGGACGGCGTGCTGGTGGTGCGCCACGAGAACGAGATCTCGGGCACGACCGATGTGGCCGACCGCCCCGAATTCGCCCAGCGTCGCACGACCAAGACGATCGACGGCGCTGAGCTCACCGGCTGGTTCACCGAGGACTTCACGTGGGATGAGCTCTCGACCCTGCGCTGCCGTGAACGACTGCCCAAGCTGCGGCCGAGCAGCGCGAGCTTCGATGACGCCCAGCCGGTGCTGCGGCTGCGCGACGTGCTCGATCTCGTGCGCGCGGCGTCGCTCGAGCAGGGCCGGGAGATCGGCGTGGTGCTCGAGATCAAGCACGCGACGTACTTCGCCGGTCTCGGGTGGGATGTCGCCGATCTCGTCGCGACCGAGCTGACGGAAGCCGGGTGGGCGCGGGGCGAGCTGCCCCTCACGATCGAGGCGTTCGAATCGACCGTGCTGCGCCGGTTGCGTGAACGCGGTGTACGCGGCAGCTACGTCTACCTCATCGAGTCGGCCGGGCGGCCCTACGACATGATCGCCGCGATGGGACGCGCGGCGCCGACCTACAAAGACACCGTGCGCCCGGCGGGCCTGGACCGGCTCGTCGGCGTCGTGGACGGCATCAGCGTCGACAAGCGCATGATCCTCGCCCCCGACAAGCTCGGCCGCATGACGGGACCCACGCCGGTGATCGCCGACGCGCACACCCGCGGGCTGCGCGTCTTCACCTGGACATGCCGTCCCGAGAATGCGTTCCTCGTGGGCCAGTACCGGGGTCGCGGCGGTGCGGCGGCATTCGGGGACTACGAGGCGGAGTGGGCCGTGATCCGGGATGCCGGCATCGACGGCGTCTTCGTCGATCATGCCGATCTCGGAGTGGCGTTCTTCCGAGGTTGATCCACCCGCGCTTAGGTTGGACCGATGACCACCCCCGGGATCACCGCCACCGGCGTCCGGCGCTCGTTCGGGTCCGTCCACGCCGTCCGCAACGTCACGCTCGAGGCGCAGCCCGGGCGGGTGACCGGCCTCGTGGGACCCAACGGCTCCGGCAAGACGACGCTGCTGCTCATGCTCTCGTCGCTGCTCGCACCGGATGCCGGGGAGATCCGCGTCGCCGGTATCGATCCGCTCGCCGATCCGCAGGCCGCGCGCGCGATCCTGGGATGGATGCCCGACGCCCTCGGGGCGTGGGGCTCGTTGACCGCACGCGAGACCCTCGTCGTCACGGGCCGGCTGTACGGGATGCCGCGAGACGCGGCTTCCGCGCGCGCGGTGACTCTCCTCGCGCAGGTCGGGCTCACCGATCTGGCCGATTCGCCCGCGCGCGTGTTCTCACGCGGGCAGAAGCAGCGCCTCGGCCTCGCGCGGGCGCTCGTGCACGATCCTCAGGTGCTCCTTCTCGACGAGCCGGCCTCGGGCCTGGACCCGCAGGCGCGGATCGACCTGCGCGTCCTGCTGCGCCGGTTCGCGGCCGAGGGTCGCACGATCCTCGTCTCGAGTCACGTGCTCGCAGAACTCGAAGAGGTCATCGACGACGCCGTGTTCCTCGTGGCGGGCGAGACCGTCGACGCCGACCGGGTCGCTGCGGCGGCTCGCAGCACGCGCACGTGGCGCATCCGCGTTCACGGTGTTCCGATCGACGAGGCTGCGGCATCCGTCGCCGGCGCCCTGGGTGGCGCAACAGGCCAGGACCCCGCCGCGATCCGGGTCGACCGCCAGGACGTCCTCGTGTCTTTCACGGGCGAGCCCGACGCGGCCGCCGCGCTGCGCGCGCTCGTCACCGCGGGCGTCGCCGTCGTCGAGTTCGCCCCCGCGACGGGCAGCCTCGAACACACGTTCCTCGATCTCGGTACCGGACAACCTGCTGCCGCGCCGCCGGGTCCCGAACCGGCCCCGCACGACCCGTCCGCCCCCGACGCGAACCCGGAGGGGACGTCATGACCGCCCAGCGCATCGGCACCCTCGTCCGGCTCGAGCTGACCCAACGCGTGCGCAGCGTCGCCTGGTACGTGCTGCTGGGCGTGTTCTTCGTCCTCATCCTCATCGTGACCGTGCTGGCCTCCGCGTCGTTCGGCTACAACCCCGACAGCGGCGCGGGCGTGTTCTCGGCGGTCGTCTTCTTCGTGCTGCTGCTCGCGGTGCTCGTCTCGCCCACGCTCAGCGGCAACGCGATCAACGGCGATCGGGATGCCGCCACCCTCGCGGCGGTCCAGGTCACGCTCGCGACCACCGGCGAGATCCTCCTCGCGAAGTTTCTCGCCGCGTGGATCACGGGCCTGGCGTTCGTGGCGGTGTCGGTGCCGTTCCTCATCACGGCGACGTTCGCGGGCGGCGTGACCCCCGCGATGGTCGTGATCTCGCTCGTGATCCTGATCGTCGAGATCGGAGTCATCGCCGCGATCGGGGTCGGCCTCAGCGGCATCCTGGGTAAGCCGCTCTTCTCCGTGGCGGTGACCTATCTGGTCGTCGCCGCCCTCGTCGTCGGCACCGTCATCACGTTCGGCCTGGTCGGATCGTCCGTGCGCACCGAGGTGACCAACAGCTACCGTCCGATCATCGAGGTGGAACAGGACGGGACGGCGATCTGCGGTGAGTGGGAGGTCTCGACCTACGAGACGCCTCGGTTCGACACCGTCTGGTGGGTGCTGGCCGCCAATCCGTTCCTGATCCTCGCCGACGCGACTCCGACGACCTTCGACGAGGGCGGCTATCCGCGCGACCTGTACGGGCAGTTCAAGCTCGCGATCCGCAGCGCACAGGTGGCCCCTGAGACCGATCAGCGGTGGGACGACTGCGCGCCTGACCAGGGGCAGGACTACCCGACGCCGCGCGAGACGATCGAGTCGACGTCGCCGAGCTGGTTCGTGGGGCTCGGCCTGCAGCTCGTCCTCGCCGCAGGCCTGCTGTGGTGGGCGTGGGCCCGCACCCGCACCCCCGCGCGGCGGCTGCCGCCCGGCACCCGCATCGCCTGAGCGGCCCGACGACTCTGGCAGACTGACAGCATGAACCCCCGCGCGATCAGAGCTCTCCGGGCTGCGATCGCGGCGGGGGTCGCCACCCACGTGGCGCTGCTGTCGCACGTGATCGGCGGCGGCTCGGCACCCGATGCGCTCCTCGTGGCACTCGTGGCCACCGTGTCGTGGATCGCGTGTCTGGCGCTCGTCGGTACCCGACTGTCGACCGCGCGGATCGCCGCCGCGGTGACTCTCAGCCAGGTCGCCTTCCATGCGACGTTCGCGGCGCTCGGGGGCGCCTCGAGCGCGAACGGCGTGGTGGGGCACGTGCACGGCGCCGCGTACGCGCTTCCGTCAGCGGAAACGTCTCTCGCGGCGATGCCCGCTCTGTTCTCCGCCGACCCGTTCATGTGGCTCGCGCACGGAATCGCCGCGGCGCTGACCACGATCGCGCTGGTGCGCGGTGAGCGCGCCGTCCGGGCGATCGCCGCGCCGCTCGTCGAGTTCGTGCGCCTGATCGCCGCGGTCGTCGTCGCGGTTCCGGTCGCTGTCGGCCTTCGGGTACGGATCCCGCTCGTCTGGAAGGCCGCCGCCGGCCTGCTCTCGCGCCTCGCGACCGCCTCGCTGAGCCGCCGCGGACCGCCCGCGCTTCTCCTCGCCTCGCAGTAGACGACCCCTCGGTCGTCCACCGACGCGCGCTCCCGGCGAGTGTGCGTCTCCGGTGACCCGTGTTCTCGCCGATGCGTCGGCGTGCGCACGGGGCCCGGTTGAGCCGAAGGAGGGCACGATGCTTGCCGATCACCCTCGGGCCGGCCGGATCGCGGTCGTCGCGGCGTTCGTCGCGGCATCCGTGATCTTCGCCGCGCCCGCATCCGCACACGACGAACTCGTCGGGAGCGACCCCCCGGCGGATGCGCAGCTCGCGCACATGCCGGCCGAGATCGAGCTCACCTACTCCGGTGAGCTCATGGAACTCGGCGCGGTGGTCGAGGTGCGGGATGCCGACGGCGTCGATCACGCCGGCTCGGCGCCTGTCGTCTCCGGAACGGTCGTGACGGTGCCGGTGGACCCGTTTGCCGGTGACGGTGCGTACGTCGTCGTGTGGCGGGTCGTGTCCTCGGACGGACACCCCATCTCGGGCGCGGTGCCCTTCTCGGTGGGGGAGACCCCGCCTGCCGAAGAGACACCAGTCCCCGACGAGGAGACGGGCGCCGATCAGCCGGACGATGACCGATCGGATGCCGCGGCCGCGGCATCCGATCCCGAATCGTCGTCCGGACCGTGGGCTGCCGGCGGGTGGGCGCGGCTCGCGCTCGTCGCGGCCGCCGGCGCGGCACTCGCGCTCGGACTCCTCACGCTCGGAATCACCCTCGGACGGCGGCGCCCTCGCGCTGACGTCCGGACAGACACCTGGGGCGATCCGACCGGATCGTCGCCCGCATCCAACGAACAGGAAGAACGATGAACACTCTGCACGCACTCAAGACCCTCGCCCCGCTCGTCGTCGGCGCCACCCTCGTCCTCGCCCTCGCGGGCTGCGCGTCGGTCGGCGCGGCCGCGCCGACGGAGACAGAGACCTCGGCGCCCGAGGCTTCATCGGTGTCGGTCGAAGACGCGTGGGTCAAGTCCGCCGAAGAAGGAATGTCGGCCGCATTCGGGACTCTGGAGAACTCGGGCGACACCGACGTCGTGGTCGTCGGGGCGACGACGACCGCCTCACCCATGATCGAGCTGCACGAGACGGTCGAGAACGCTTCGGGCGAGATGATCATGCAGGCCAAGGACGGTGGGTTCGTCATCCCCGCCGGCGACCACCTGCACCTCGAGCCCGGGGGGAACCACATCATGCTGATGGGGCTCACGCAGCCGATCGCGGCCGGCGACGAGATCACATTCACCCTCGAGTTCGAGGACGGGTCGACCCTCGAGTTCACGGCGCCCGGCAAGGACTACGAGGGCGCGAACGAGAACTACGAAGGCGGGATGGACCACTAGATGACCCGCCACGACCACGACGCGGGTCGTGCGCGCCTCAGCCGGCGGCAGCTCCTCCTCGGAGGGGCCGTCGCCGGCGCGGGCGCCGTCGCCGCGGTGAGTGCGGACCTCGCGCTGTCGCCCGTCGTCGCGGCATCCGCCCCCGTCGAACTCAACGGACAGGACGTCGTGACGTTCCACGGCCGGCGGCAGGCGGGCGTCGACACCCGCGTCCAGGCGCACGCGGCCTATCTCGGCCTCACGCTGCACGCTGACACCGACCGGGCGGCGCTCGCCCGGATGATGCGCATCCTCACCGACGACGCCGCCCGCCTGACCCAGGGCGACCCCGCCCTCGCCGATTCGGAGCCGGAGTTGGCGCTCGTCCCGGCGGGGCTCACCGTCACCTTCGGGTTCGGTCCGGAACTGGTCGCGCGCGCCGACCCGGGACGCCGCCCCGCGTGGCTCGCACCCCTGCCGGGGTTCGGGATCGACCGCCTCGAGGAGCGGTGGTCGCACGGCGACCTGCTCATCCACGTCGCCGCCGACGACCCGATCACGGTGGCGCACGCGAGCCGGATGCTGCTGAAGGACACCCGGTCGTTCGCCGCACGGAGGTGGACCCAGCTGGGGTTCCGCCGCGCCTACGGGTCGGAGGCGCACGGCGTCACGATGCGCAACCTCTTCGGTCAGGTCGACGGCACGGTCAATCCCGTGCCCGGCAGCGCCGACTTCGACGCGGTGGTGTGGATCGATGAGCCGGGCTCGTGGCTTCATGACGGGACGAGCATCGTGATCCGCCGCGTGAGCATGAACCTCGACACGTGGGATCGCCTCGACCGGTCAGGCCGCGAGCAGTCCGTCGGGCGCACGCTGTCGAATGGTGCACCGCTCACGGGCACCCGCGAGCACGACGAACCCGACTTCGCGGCGACCACGGCGCTCGGACTTCCCGTGATCGCCGACTTCTCGCACCTGCGCCGTGCGCGCAGCGACGACCCGTCCGAGCGCATCTTCCGGCGCTCGTACAACTACGACCTCGCGCCCGCGGACGGGTCGATCTCCGATTCCGGGATGATCTTCGGGTCGTACCAGCGCGACGTCGAGCGGCAGCTCACGCCGATCCAGCGCCGCCTGGATGAGCTCGATCTGCTCAACGAGTGGACGGTTCCGATCGGCTCGGCCGTGTTCGCGATCCCGCCGGGCTGCGCGGCGGGTGGGTTCGTGGGGGAGACCCTGCTTGCGTGAAGGGCGGGGTCTCCGACTCCGGGACGTGCGGTGTCAACCCCTCGTGGCGAGAGCGGGGGCGGCATAGCGTGAGGGCATGACCCAGCTCAACGGAAAGCGCATCGCGTTCGTCGCGACGGATGGATTCGAAGACAGCGAACTGACCTCGCCGTGGCAGGCCGTCACCGACGCCGGAGCCAGCGCGACGCTCATCGCTCCGGCGGACGGCACGATCGAAGGCAAGAACGGGCACTCGCAGAAGGTCGACCTCCTCACATCGGCAGCGGATGCCGAGCAGTTCGACGCTCTCGTCCTCCCGGGCGGTGTGGTGAACGCCGATCACCTCCGGATGGATGCCGACGCCGTCGCGTTCGCCAGGGCCTTCTTCGACCAGCACAAGCCGGTGGCCGCGATCTGCCACGCCGCCTGGACGCTGATCGAGGCGGACGTCGTCGACGGTCGGACGCTCACGAGCTACCCGAGCCTGCAGACGGACCTCCGCAACGCGGGGGCGACCTGGGTGGACGAGGAGGTCGTGGTCGATGCCGGACTGGTCACGAGCCGCACCCCCGATGACCTCCCCGCGTTCAACGCGAAGGTGATCGAAGAGGTCGCCGAGGGGCGGCACGCGGCACAGACCGCCTGAATCATCGGGCGAGGAGGATGCGATGAGTGAGCACGTCGTCAAGCCCCTGACGCCCGAGACCTTTCCGGCGTGGCTCGCGCTCGCTGAGAAGCACAACGGTGTGTGGGGCGGCTGCTATTGCTCGTACTTCCACGGCGACACGGTGGGGATCGCGGACGGCGAGGGCACCGTCAAGGACGACTACGACCGCGCGACGTTCAAGAAACGCCTCGTCGACGAGGGCGTCGCGCACGCCGCGCTCGTCTTCGACGGCGAGCAGGCGATCGCGTGGTGCGAGTACGGCAGCCCTCTCGAGCTGCCCAACATCTACCACCGCAGGCAGTACGACGCGGGCGAGAGCAGCCCCGCGCCGTGGCGCATCACGTGCTTCTTCGTCGATCGCGACCACCGGCGCTCGGGCGTGGCGCGCGAGGCCCTCGACGGCGCACTCGAGCTCATCGCGCAGGCCGGAGGCGGTGAGGTGGTGTCGTTCCCGAACGAGTTGCCGCCCGACAAGAGGACGTCATCGTCCTTCCTCCACAACGGCACCCGGCGGATGTTCGAGAAGGCGGGCTTCACGTTCGAGCGCCACATCGGCAAGAGCAAGACCGTCATGCGGATCACCGTGCCGGCGAGGGACTGAGGGTCCGTCGGACGCGATCGCGCGTGGTGCGTCGAGGCCGATCGAGCCGTGGATGATCAGACGCGCTCGACGTTCTCGACCCGTCCGCTTGCGGCCGACCGGGTCGCGGCTTCCATCAGCGCCAGGCTTCCGAGATTGTCGCGTCCCGTGGTCTCCGGCAGCGGGCCGCCCTCGACCGCGTGAGCGAAGACCTGCAGACCCGCCGCGCGATCGTGCAGCTGCTGAACCGGCAGCTGCAGCCGCGTGGAGCGGACGCGGCCAGGGCGACGGAGCGTCACCAGATCGCCCGACGCGTCTTCGTACTCGCCGCCCGCGCGCGAGGTGAAGGCCAGCTCGCCGTCCTCGCCCTGGATGCTCCAGGAGCCGGCCCAGGGTGTTTCAGGACCGCGGCTGAGCCAGCTGCCCCGGTAGCTGACGACCAGGCCGTGCGACATCTCGATCGTGATGACCGCCGATGCCTCCTGCGCGTACTTGCTGAACGAGGGGTCGCCGACCTTCGCGAACACGGTCCGCGCCTCGCCGCGGGTGATCATCCGCAGCAGGTCGAAGTGGTGGATCGCCATGTCGTTGATCAGCGGATGCGGGAATGCGTAGTGCCGGTGGGTCTCGCGTGGCGCGTCGTTGTCCCACTTGCGGAAGTCGATGTTGATCGCCGAAAGCTCGCCGAGCGCGCCATCGCGCAGCAGGTCGCGCACGACCTTCGGCGCCGGGTAGTGGCGGTAGTTCTGGCTGACCTGGAGAAGGAGCCCCGTCTCCTCGGCGCGCTGCACCGCGGGGAGCGCCTCGGCGACGGTGTCGGCGAGCGGCTTCTCGACGAGGACGTGCTTGCCGGCATCCAGTGCCATGAGCGCGAGCGGTACGTGCGTGCCCACGGGAGAAGTGATGAGCACGGCGTCGGCTTCGACCGCGGCCAGTGCGGCGTCGAGCGAACCGAATGCGTGCACGTCCGATAGCCCGATGTCGTCGGCCACGGACCGGCGCGTCGCGGGGTCGGGGTCCACGACGGCGGCGACCTCGACTTCGCCGACCGAGGGGATCACCGTCCGCGCCCAGTTGCCGCCCCAGCCGCCGAGGCCCGCGTGGATGAGCCGAACCGTCACGCGATCTGTCCCTGCATCGTGGTCATCGATCCAGCCTACGGCGGCGGCGTCCGCCTCCGGCTGCGCTTCCGGCTGGTTACCCGACCTGCCCGGCATGAGGCGAAAATGATAACGCCCGAGGCGAGGATCGAATCCTCCGGCCTCGGGCGCCAAAGTGCTCTCAGGCTCGGCACCTGAATGCTTCCTACGGCTGTCGCCGTGGCATTTCGCGCTTTTCGCGCGAGGACCGTGAGTGGCCAGAAGGTGCTCTCGTAGAGCGTTCCCCTAGCTGGCTTGACGGCCCAACTATCCACTGTACGCGTGGTCTCTGTGAGAAGACTGACCGGGCGCGGGGCTTCTGGTTTGGGGTGAGCGGGACCTGGTCGGCAGGGACTGAAGCTCGCTCGTCGTTTTGGCGGTCCTTCTTTGCCGTCGTCATCCTCGATCGAAGTCGATGCGAGTCGAGGTCTAGCCTCAGCGACCAGGTGCGAGAAGCCTACGGTCATGAATGAACTCATGATCGGATACGCCCGCGTGTCCACATATGAACAAGACCTCACTGCGCAGAAGATCGCGCTCGAAAGACTCGGCGTCGACCCCTCGCATATCTACACGGATCACGGATTGACCGGGACAAACCGCGCGCGACCGGGGTTGCGCGAGGCGCTGGCCGCGTGCCGCGATGGCGACACGCTCGTCGTGGCGAAGCTCGACCGACTGGCTCGATCTCTTCGCGACGCGAAGGACATCATCGATGAGCTGACGGCGAAGCACGTGAAGCTGAGCATCGGCGGCTCGGTCCATGATCCACTCGACCCCGTCGGCCGGTTGCTGTTCAACGTGCTGGCCATGGTCGCCGAGTTCGAATCTGACCTCATCCGGGCAAGAACTCGGGAGGGCATGCAGATCGCGAAGGCGAAAGGACGTCTTCGCGGAAAGCAGCCGAAGCTCTCTGCCGCCCAGCAGAGACACCTCATGGAGGTTTACGCGGCTGGCACTCACTCGACGACCGAGCTCGCCGAGCTGTTCAACGTCGCCCGCTCGACCATCTATCGGACAATCGAACGACAGCACCGAGCGACCACCGGAGGACGCCCCTGAGGGTTCCACGTCCGCGTCGCCTTGCGGGAGGAACCGTGTCGGCAGTCAGGAGTGGTCGCGGGCTTGGAGAAACTTCACGGCCACCGGGTCGGTCGGATCGTCGAGAGGACGCGACGGTGGCAGATGCGGCCACAACGCTTGTCAGGCCGGCGGCGCCCGCGCGCTCTGAGTGTCACGTGAGATCTGCGTTAGTCGTTCGGCTTCTAGTGATCCGGCCCTCCCGCTATCCGCGCGGGATAGCGTTGAGTGAATGACGCTGAACCACATCCGACGCGGGAACGGCAGCCCCTTGCTGCTCGTACACGGTCTGGGCGCGGGGTGGCGATCTTGGGCCCCGATCCTCGACCAGCTGGCCGAGCACCGTGAGATCATCGCTGTCGACTTACCGGGGTTCGGTGAGACACCGCCCTTGACCGGTGAGGTCTCGATCGCCACTCTGACCGACTCTGTCGCGGACTTCATCCGCGAGCAGGGGCTGGACGGGGTCTCGACCGCCGGCCAGTCGATGGGCGGCCGAATCGTGCTCGAGCTTGCGCGGCGGGGGGTCGGCGGCGACACTGTGGCGTTGGACCCGGGCGGCTTTTGGAGCCGCCGCGAGCTCGTCGTCTTCGGAGCCACGCTGCGGCCCTCGATCGCGCTGGTCCGAGCGCTGCGAGGCGTGCTGCCAGCCCTGCTGGGCAACCCTGTCGGCAGGGCACTGCTGCTGGCGCAGTTGTCGGCGCGGCCCTGGACGCTCTCGCCCGAGACCGTGCTGCCGGACGTGCGCGGACTGGCCGATTCGCCGGCGACCGGTGCCGCCATGGACGCCCTCACCAAAGGACCCAAGCAGCAGGGTGCACCGGCCGGAACGGTGCCCGGCCGGGTCACGATCGGGTGGGGGCGGCGCGATCTGGTGACGGTGCCGCGTCAGGCCTCTCGCGCCACAGAACTGTTCCCCGACGCCGTGCTGCACTGGTTCGAGCGCTGCGGCCACTTTCCGCAATGGGACGCCCCGCAGGAAGCAACTCGACTCATTCTCGACAGCACCCACTAGGACACGCGGTCTGCCCAGCCGACGACTGCGCTCGTCGCCGTAGGCCGATCCGCTTTCACGACACCCGTTGTCGCGGTGGTGGACCGGCTCACGAGAGACATCGTGCGGTGCGGACCTAGAGTTGCTGCGTGGAGCTGAACCGGAAGTACGACCTTCATCAGCGTATGCGAGACCTCGGAGCCGAGGATCCATCCGCTTGGGCGGACTCAGAACTCACGGAGGACCTCGCGCAGGAAGCGCGCTGGCTGGTAATTCGCCAGGTTCGAGGAAGCATCGACGAGCTGGTCGACAACCTTCGATCCATAGGCGAGGTTGCGACACTGCTCGACTCGGGTGCTGAGGAGACACTCGTCCGTGCGGCGGTGAAGGCTGTCAGCCGAGAGGTTGCGTTTGCGACGGCAGCGGTGATCGATGAAGGCTACGACCCAAATGCCCCGGACGACGCTCCGGGATGGGTGCTCATGGAAACGCGCTCTGAAGAGTCAGGCGAACCCGCGCTTACTGGGCGCGAGGTCGGGGGCATCCACGAAGAGCCCTGGCCGGAGGATTCCGCAGACGACTGATCGCCGCCGGCTCGGCGCCCGGGACGGGATGGGCTAGAGCGACTCGGCGCGGCGTCGGCGTGCCACGAACGCGGTAGCAGCGATGACGATCGCCATCGCTGCGGCCCACAGCCACACATTCGTTTCGATCCCGACCAGCGAGGTCTGAATCGAGCCGCAGGATGACTCGCCGCCCTCGGCAGCGTCGGCGCACCAACCCATGGTGATGATGGGGGCGAATAGAACAGTGGCAAGGACGCCAGCGAGCACTCCCCACCAGGCCGTTGCAGCGCGCGAGCGGTGGGGCAGTGACATGGCGACAGCTAACCACCGGAGGGCTCACCCTGGAGGGGTTGAGATAGAGCTGTGACTCGCGGCGGCGTTTACGCCCTCAAGCGGATCGGCTACTGCCGCGCTTCTACGAGATCTGCAGGGTACTGAGGGCAGGACTTATTGATCGCGTCCCAATCTTCGGTTGATTGCCCCTGTACCGCCGTGTATGGAATCCACGGGTTGGACTGATAGCTGTTGAGGAAGGATTCAAGGCTCGGCGCTGGATCAACTGTGAAGCCAGCCTGTTCGAGACATGGGATAAGGGTCGAGACGTAGTAGTCATGCAGTCGACGCAAGTCGCTGTCGGTAAACGGCTCGACGTTGAGCTCTAGCGGGTACTTCGAGAGGCAGACGTATTGTGCGATGGCGAGGGCCTGTTCTTGTTCCTCCGGAGGAAGCTCGTAGGAGACGCCGCCATCCTCCAGCGTCGAGGCCTCGAACCCGGCCGCCTGGACGCAGCTGACCACCGCTGATTGCCACTCGGCCGTTGTCGAGACAACGCGTTCGGCCGTAACGACAGGGATCTCGGCGTCCGGCCAGCGTGCCAAGACTGAGTTCCGTTCCTCATCGGATGCCAGCGACATAGACGACGATGTGCCTTCATCGGATGACAGCCCTGGGTCAGCCTCTGGCGCGCAGCCCGTGCCACCGACGATCAGGAGAACGCCGAGCAGGGCGAAAGAAGCGGCACGACTGAGCAAGCGAGTCACGAGCGCTCACCAGCCGTACGAAACGTGTTCCGCCTCGACAGAGTGATCCAGTCAGCAGTTCGCGCGGCCATAGCCACCGACCCTACGCCGCCCGGCCCTTCCACGCGAGACTCAGCGCTGACGTCACGTCTGCACGCAGGTGGTGGACCCCGGCAATGCAGTCCGTAGGCCGGTCCGTTCGCGCGACTGTCTCTTCGCGCAAGAGGATGGGTCTCAGGACTGCCAAAGTTGCTCGCCGCAATAGTCGGCCCCTGTGTCAATTGACGTTCAGTGCGAGGAAATCGAAGTCGCGTTCTGCCAGGTACTGCCGGAGGTATTGCTTGTGGCCGTTGTGATCACCGAGATTCACTGATTCGACGTATTTCTCAAGTAGGTGCTCTGCTTCAACTCGCCGCTGGCGGGCGATCAGTAGGTCCGCGACGTCCAGGGCTGACGCTTGTGGAGTGATCGGGCCGAACGCGCGCGGTCCGTGTTCGTACCATTCCTCGAGAACCTGATCCGCCGACTGAAATCGGTCGAGATGAGGAAGCACGTTTGTAGCGAGTTCGCGGTTTACCTCTTCGACGGAGAGCCGGTCTCGCAGATCCCACCATTGATCGAACCCGCCCGGCAGGAAATCACCGAGCCCCCACCTCAGTTGGCAGTTGTAGTCGTTGATCCAGGTGCTCCGTGGGCCGCCGCTGCGGTTCATCTCTGGCACGTAGACGCCGATGTTTACTCGGTATCTGCCGTACAGATCGGGAAGCAGACCGGGCACCGCGTGCTTACCGCTCGGGTCATATGCGCCAAGTTGCACGGAAATATGGTGGACCAGCCCATCGTGCGCGGTTCGATTGAAGCTATTGGCCCGTTTGCGAAACTGCGCGGGCTTCAGCACGTGGCTCATCGCGGCGGATACTGATTTCGCCAGCTCGCCATTCTCAGTCATCCGCGCTAGCCTCCGGTCGATTGTTCACGGCATATGCGATTCTGCCTTGAGCGGGTGCCGGCTTCGGCGTCCGAGCGTGCGGTCGGCGGTCGGTCACCACGACCGGTTCGGTTCGCGCGAGCGGATCCCTTCGAGGGCTAGCGAGTTCTAGTTCGTGGTGATTAGGTTGTGCCCGCTTCGGACCATGCGTGCGTCTGTGATGCCTGGCGCACCCGGGTCGAGTTTCTCGGCGCCGTCGAATTCAAAGCCGTTGCGACGGTAGAACGCGACCGCTCGGGGGTTCTCCTTTGCCACCCACAAGACGGTGGGTCGGTCTCCGAGAGCTGCCTGAAGGAGAGCCTGACCGACACCCGTTCCGTACGCGGCAGCTGAGATGTAGACGGCGTACAGCTGTTGGTATCCCGGGAACTCGTCTTGCTCCGGTCCCAGCGGGATCCCGGCCCAACTGAACCCCACGATTCCGTTATCGGATTCTGCGACATGCACGGCCCACCGATCGCTCCGACCACTGAGTACCTTCACCCACATCTCGTGGCGGCCGCGAATGTACTCTTCGCTGAAGAAACCGTCAGGCAGCAACTGCGAGTACGCCTCGCGCCAGGTCTGCACATGGAGGTCTGCGACGACCGCAGCGTCGGACAACCGCGCGTCGCGAACAAGAAAGCTCATCCGAGCATTCTGCCCCGCCCGCCCGCGAGCACATCTGAGGCCGACAGAGCGCCGCCAACCGCCGCGGCCGGGACGAACCGCAGGCGGATCCTTCACCTGCGGTTGGATCCCCGCGGCCGACGCGCCCGACCGCCTCAAACCAAAACGCCACGAACACCGCACCTAGCCGGTGGGGGATCCGCAAACGGGCAGGGCCCGAGTAAGGGACGGCTGCGCGCAGCGAGGGAGCGAGAGATCCTTGTCGGGCGGGGTGCGTTGAGACGGTCTCGTGGCAAAATCTTGCGATGACGACCGATCAGCTCGTAGCGAGCTACCTAAAGGCACTCGAGGCGTCCGATCTCGACGGAGTTCTGGCGCTGTTCGCTCCCTCCGGGACCGTGCATTCGCCGCTGTACGGAACCCTCCCGGCCACAGAGTTCTATCCGCGATTGTTCGAGGACACCGCCGAATCGAAACTTACGCTGCGGGCCACGATGGTCGGTACCGCCGAGGGGCGCACCGTGGTCAGCTTCTGGTTCGACTTCGACTGGGTGCTCAGCAACGGCGAGCCAGCGCCGTTCGCGGTTGTCGATGTGGCAGAACTCACCGAGCATGGACTGATCGACAATCTCCACATCGTCTACGACACCGCACCTCTTCGCGACAGTTTTGACAACCTCCGCAAGAAGAGCTGACCTCACGGCCCAAGCCCATCGCTTAGCGGGCGGCGACCGATCAGCGTGTGCAGGTGTCTAGGCCGCCGCGGAGCCCCGACGCCTAGCTTCTTCCAGCGTCATCATCACTCGAGCCACGATGGCGGCAACTAGCGAGAGCAGCAGCCCCAGAAAGAGGATGCCGACCCCGATCACTGGCAGGCCAGTCGATACACCTGCCCACGTAGCGGCGGCGCCCCACGCGACGGCGACCCCGATGGCCGCGCCCGCGCTGGCGTGCCTTCTGAGCGCGCTCGACTCGGCAGCCCGCCGCACCAGCACCGCGAATGCCGCCCCAATCAATGCGGCTGCAGCGGTCCCAGCACCGAATGCCGCACCAATGGCGAGCCAGTACCAGATCGTGGACGCCGGGCCGGCTGTTGCACGAGGTGAGGAAACGGCAAAGAAGAGCGCACCTGGAATTAGACCGGCCAGTGCCCCCACGGGCACAGCGAGCAGAGCCGCACGCCAATACCGATGGACACCCACAGCATCGACCATAAGGTAACCAGCATCGTCGCGAACGCCATGCAGTAAGGATCGTCAATCGGCCGTCGAGGTAGGCGGCTAGCCTCATGGAGTGGACGCTGCCGAACGGGAAGAACGCATGCGTACGCTGGTTGTCTTTCCAGAGTGGGGTGGGCGAGAGGTTGTTCCTCGGTCGATCGACATATCTCCCCAGTTACGAGATCGCTTTCGTGCGTGGAATGAGACTTGGCAAGTCGTCCTCGACCCGATCTTCGAGATCAGGTGGCCCGACCCTGAGGTCGGGCGCGAGTGGATTGCTGAAGGCAACGCTCTGGTTCGCGACCTGCAACGCGAGGTTGGTCCGGACCTTCAGGTGACCGGTGATTTCGCCGCATACGATCCGGATGCCAGCGAGAAGCGCTGAGCGATCCAGCTGGGGACGCACCCGCGCGTCCCCACGAGGTGGTCTGGCCGAGATTCAGTCCGGGGCTTAGCCTCGACCTATGGCCTCCACGCAGCACCGCACTCGGACGACGATGTCGGTCCTCGTCGGTCTGGTGGGTGTGGCCGCGGTCTCCGTAATCGTATTCTTCGTGTCTCGTTGGCTCTTGGTTGAGATCTTTGCCGCTTGGAACCGATGGCAGTTCTCGATGAGGCCTGAGGTTGAGAATTGGGCGTTGCCGTATGTCGGCACCCAGATGCCGGCGACGATGTGGGCGATCTTGCTAGCGGCAGTATTCATGCTCATTGACGGCCTGATCGCTAGCCGCGCGCTGCGCCGGCACGGATCCGGTGCACTCGTCTCGTAGCGCGAGGGATTAGCGCAGAAACTCTGGACGTACTTCTGCGACTCCATCCAACTCGCTGCGGAGTTGGGTGACGAGGCGGTGGCCCTCGTCCTCCCAACCCGCTGGAAGTGGATCATCTTCGTGCCGAGAAAGCCACACCTCGTTCCAATCGAACAGGGCGTCGCTCAGCTCGCGGGTGAGGCCGAGGTCCGGGCCAGTACGTCGGTAGCCTTCGGTGAAGTTCTCCCAGAGCGGCCACCCGCTGACCCACTCGGGAAACACCCGGATAACACGCAACCCGTTCGGAAGAACCGTCTGCTCGCCGCGGCGATTCTTTGCAATCAGATACCGGTCCTGCATCTGCCGCCGCCGCTGCCACTCCCAGGCGGTGCTCGGCGGGTCGTTGTAGTCCATACCCGACAACCAGATCAGTCCGCGCATCCCTCGAGCGTCGTTCTCGACCAAGGCAAGCGACCACAGGTGCTCATCACCATTGGACAGTGCCATGGCAGAGTCCAACGCCTGCTCGATCGTCGCCTCGACGACGTCGATCGTAGTCACCGCGTTGTCGGGGCCCTTGAAGACATACAGCCGATACCGCGCGTCATCGCGCTCCCATGTTGAGTCACGCTCGTCTGCAGGGAAGCCGCGCATCCCACCAACCTACGTCGCGGCCGACGGCTAGCGCCCTTCATCCGCAGGCCGGTCGACCAGCGCGACACTTCTCATCGCGCAAGTGGATCCTCTTGCGGGCAATGCGCGCGGACGGTACGTCGCGTGCGGCTATCAGCTCGGTTGGCAGCCATGGGGGTGGAGGCACGCATCAGCGGCATGGCCCTCACATTGCGCGAGCGAGACTTTTCGCTGGCACCCCTTAGTGGCGGGATGCTTCCGCGATGCCTCGAATCTTTCGGAGCGTTGCGGGATCAACGCCCGCACCCAACAATTGCCCGGTCGGCGACGGGTACAAGGAGCGCGTCGACCGGAGCACCTCGGAGTGATTCATGTCGGGCACGGATCGCCGATGAAGGTGCAGCTTCGACTCATGTGTGAAGGCACCGCGGGCGGCGGGCACCCGCTTCGCTTCCGTGACCCACGAGTAGAGCGAGTCCGAAATCAACTGGTAGTCGATGGATCGGGTGACGAAGGCTGCGATCCAGTCCGCGAACTGGATGTTCGAGCTGAGGACGCTGTCGACGTGCATCGGCGGCTCGATGATTCGTTTCATCTCGGGAAAATCGGATGCTCGCGCGAGGATGTGGCCGTACATGTTGGGAAGCCGCTCTGCACGGGTCTTCTCATTGATCTGGTCGATCATGACCATGACGTGCGCATCTTGGTGATCTGCATGGCGTGCAATGCGGTTCAGTGTCTCCTGCATCGCGGCTGTCTCGCGAGCCGTTGTGTCCAGCCGCGTTTGTGCCGGAGTTCCAACTGGCTTCTCATCTGCGTAGTAGAAGAGGCACCCGCCCAGATCCCTCAGTTTTCGAATCAGGAAGTTGAACACGCGGATCTGTTGCGGATACTTCGTGGGGGTGTCAGGCCGAAAGATGCTCGCGCCCTTCCGCTCCCACCGCCCAGGGTTCTCAGCCTTGGCGATCTCGCTCGCAAACACGGTGCGCTTCTGGGTGTTGAAGTAGCCGCCGAACACCCGGGCGTGGACGGCTGGAATCACGAATCCGGCATATCCGAAGGCAGGGCTCGTCGAGAATCGAGCATGATCGCGAGCAACGAACGCCCCGGTCTCCCCGATCTCGTCGATGTAGGCCAGCAGCACAGGACCGATACTTTCAGGTGAACGCAGAAACCCACGCCGTAGGCGTGGGTTTCTCGAATCGGCGCTCGGGGAACTGTTTCATCCCTAGCTACCTGAAGTAGATGCTAGTTGAACTGCACTTCGCAATCAATGTGAATGTCGGCAGCAACTCATACGGGAGGGCGAGCGGCCCAGGCAGCGGGATTCGAACCCGCGGGAGATATCCACCTCCACCCGAGTATCAGTCGGGCGCCTTAGGCCGCTCGAGCCATGCCTCCGTGGCACGCCGCACGGTGGGTGGATCCACTGGATCGCCGGCGAGATGCCCTCGCCCAACGGGCGATGGACTTCACAGCCTGACAGACGCTGAGGAGATGATCAACCTGCCTCGCAGCGCAGCCGGATCCGCAAACGGGCAGGGCCCGAGTAAGGGACGGCTGCGCGCAGCGAGGGAGCGAGAGATCCTTGTCGGGCGGGGTGCGTTGAGACGGTCTCGTGGCAAAATCTTGCGATGACGACCGATCAGCTCGTAGCGAGCTACCTAAAGGCACTCGAGGCGTCCGATCTCGACGGAGTTCTGGCGCTGTTCGCTCCCTCCGGGACCGTGCATTCGCCGCTGTACGGAACCCTCCCGGCCACAGAGTTCTATCCGCGATTGTTCGAGGACACCGCCGAATCGAAACTTACGCTGCGGGCCACGATGGTCGGTACCGCCGAGGGGCGCACCGTGGTCAGCTTCTGGTTCGACTTCGACTGGGTGCTCAGCAACGGCGAGCCAGCGCCGTTCGCGGTTGTCGATGTGGCAGAACTCACCGAGCATGGACTGATCGACAATCTCCACATCGTCTACGACACCGCACCTCTTCGCGACAGTTTTAACAACCTCCGCAAGAAGAGCTGACCTCACGGCCCAAGCCCATCGGTCAGCGCGACAACTCGCGTCTACAAGCGGATCACCAATGGAGTCCTCCTTCACTCCGCGCTCGGTTGGTCGGGATGGCGGCGTCATAGTGCGCCGGGAAGACGATCGGCGCGAGCGCCTTCAGTTTGCGACAGCAGAGTCGGCGCTGTCGGCGACGCTCCAATCTGACGTGTTAACGACGGGCGAAAACGAGGCCACGCAGACAGATTGGGTGGGTGATCTCGGTGGAAGACTGGGCATTGATTCGGCGGCTGGTCGCGGACGGGGTTCC